>Ga0207841_1000011_pt1 | contig 528382 bp, 329 predicted proteins | sample HigsolmetaGSP18D_FD_184846 | JGI IMG/M metagenome (GOLD analysis project Ga0207841, IMG submission 184846) | High solid enriched microbial communities from the Joint BioEnergy Institute, USA - SP1-8-D (SPAdes) | ecosystem: Engineered > Bioreactor > SSF (Solid state fermentation) > Aerobic >... | reverse complement strand
TAAAAAATTGATGGGATTTGGTGAGAAAATCAGTATTTTGGTGGTTTGGAGGGCTTCGGGTACAAAAGTTGCAATTTTTTGAGGTTTTGATGTGCCAAGACTGCACCAAATTTTGCATACGCTAAATCACGCAACCGAGCGGATCACCTAACCATATTAATATCGGAAAGGAAGGCTATTTTCAACCCCTAAAATAACTTTTTGCATTACTAAAACTAGCTATTCTTGTGCTGCGGACATTGCGTTCGCCTATGTCCTAGAATATGGCAGTCACTGCAGCGTGGGGGGGCCTGTTGAGGGTGTTGTTCTGTATCTGCTGCCTGCTGTGTAGGGATAGTAAGGATAGCTTCATCAGCCTGATTCCTCTGTTGAATGAACTCCTGACCTTCCTGGATAGAGAATCCCTCTGCAGTTTCTATCTGCCTCCTAGATTGCTTCTTATTTTGAAGCTGCTTATCATGTGCGGTGCGTAGATCCTGATTTTCCTTTGCAAGAAGAGTAGCATTATTCATTGCCATCTCACACCCCTTGATAAGCTGATCTAGCGCAGTCTTAGCAGGGGTAGGAGGACTATATGTACACTCCCTAAGTAGCTTCTTAAGTGTACTTTCTTGCTTTTTCAGCTGCTTAAGATTATAAGGTGTTTTTGGGATGGAATCTGTTGATCAGCTGCCTGGTGGTGTAGGGGTTTTAAGCTGGATATTAAGCTGACTGAGCACCTGATCTGGATTCAGTGGTATTAATCCAGTTGCTGAAAAGCCACTTTTGATATTATCCGCTGAAAAGATTGCCGTGCGAGCTTGTGGATAGGCCTCAAGGAAGTCAAACTTATTGATATGATTGAAACAAAGTTGCATCTTATCCTCAATCAAGCGGCCATACACACGCTTTAACGGAGAGAAACAGCCAACATCTAGAGGTTGAAGGAGATGTGATGAATGCACAGGCATGCAGATTGGAATAATATCATTCTCACTGCAGATTTGATCAAATTGAGGCGTCAGATGGCTCCCATGGCCATCAAGAATCAAGAGTCAATATCTACCAGTTGTACAACTGGTAGTAGCAGGAATAAAGACTTTTTGAAGCCATTGTAATCCAATCTGATCAGTTGTCCATCCATTCTCGCTAATCTCAATCCGCCAGTCAGCTGGTAAGGCTGTATCTTGATACAAACCCTCAATATGGACCTTTCCTTTAAAGATAATACATGGTGGAAGCACCCATTCAGTAGAGTTGACACACTCTATAGATGTAACCCATTCGCAATTCCCTGGCTGGATAAGAAAGGGCTGACCAAGCATCTCAGATCTTGTAACTACCTTAGCAGTAGCTACTAAGCCCATTGCAAAGCCAGTTTCATCAAAGTTATAGATATCTTCAGGCGCAATCCCATGCTGCATCATAGTGATCTGGACTCAATTAAACCATTCTAGGATGATCTTTGGGTCTTCACATTTGGCACGCTGATGATTATAGCGCCTAGAGAAACAGGTTTTAATCTCATCATGCTGATTGATGAAATTATATACCTATTTCTCTCCAACAGTCTGGGTAGTGGTTTCTCCACACTTTGAAAGAAGGATATTTGCCATTTCTCATACATGGGGTGGTCAGGGAGCTGCTCCATGTCAATCCATTGATAAAATCCAATATATAAGTGATTCCTCTTCATTTTGAGTCATTTTATGACTATTTGCATGTAATTTGGCTCAAAAAATATGCCCCTTTAGGCGCCGTTGGAGGGTAGTATAAGGCACATTATAGACATGTGCAGCTTCATGAATATTGAGGATTTCCTTCTTTTTCAGAGCTGATACTGCAAGTAGAACCCTTCCCTCCTGCTCAATTAAACTTTTTGAGTTTTCATGTGCTTTTGGTGGCATGGTGGCAGGCTGAAATACTTCAGCTTTTGAAATGGCAGTCAAAACGCGTTGGGTGATCCGCTCGGTTGCGTGATCCGCTCGCTTACCGATTACGTTAGTTAATGTAGCTCCGGGGGATAGGAAAAAGAAGCTTTAAGGGGGTGGGGAATTCCGCCGGAAGGCAGTGTGATTCCTACCCCCGCTGAGCTTTTATGTAGTTGTGCCGAGACCACATCTCAGTTGGCATAGATAATAGGGTTAGAATGGATCTTGTTATAGATATATTCAGGGCTCATTGACTATGCCTAGCATATGCCTAAAGCACCATTGTTTCTCTTTATATATGGAGATTATTAATTGACATCTTCCCAGTATATAGAAACTTGGCTTTAAAATATATCTGGCGTATGCGAATCCTCTAAGTGAATCCGAGGCAAGCTAGCGAACATGTCAATTTTCAACAGCACCAAATACTTGTCAAACACAATTTGTTGTGCGATTGTTGCAACAATGACTTTGCAAGACGGTTAAGGTTGTAGCCATGAGAGATCGTTTCATGTACAGAATTTGACAATCTATTTAGTGATCTCCTCAAAGAATTTGACATGCCACCAGCATAACTACAACGGCCAGAAAATATAATATGGGTGCCAACATCGGTTATGGCCGAATTTTGCAGGCATGCAAAACCTGTTGGAAAAACTGTAAGAGGAACATGGCTTGTGAATAGGTATATAACCGAAGACCTCCCGGGAGCAGCTCAACATGGCAGGTTCCCTGTCACATTGGCAGCGAAGACTAGATAGAGAAAAAGCAAGTGCATGGATGGCCTGTGTGCCCTTCTCAACAAGCAGCGTGTAATTTCTCCTTTCTTTTTTTTTCCTCTTTTTCTCTTTTCTTGCCTTCTCTTTTCTTTTTTTCTTGTTTCTTTTTTCCTTTTTTTTCACATTCTCTCACGTGGAAGCGCCAAAGTTGCGAGTCGGTTAACTCGTAGGGTGTGAGATCAATCCCAAGACCATATTACAACAATGCAAAGGCTGCTCGTCGACCGAATCTCTCGAGTGACGCTGATGATGACCTTCCGTTGTATTCCTAGCTCACTTCCCCAACAGTGATCCCAAGGCAGACTTCCTCCAGGGTATAATGTTCAAATTCTTTATGCGAGTACGTATGATCTAATTGAACGTCAGTCTCAACATTAGCACAAGTACCATGCAATGGTGCCAGCAATGATAGGGCAAATGCCTGAAGTCCCCGCTCATTTGAGGCAATGCAGCTTTCAACCTGAATGTAACAGTATATGCTGCTAGAATGCGCTGTCACTCTGGAGTTGGAGAGTATAGTTGCCTAAGGTAGCATACCATGAAATCGGCAAGGCGTCTGCATTCATTCTGGACAGAAAGCATGTAGTATCGTGATATCACCTAAGAAATACAGGAATGGAAAAGACAGCAGGGTATACCCAAATCGCGAAATCGAATATAATCAAAAATGACAACAGGCAGACTTATCTGTTTTATTCGCCTCCTTTTGGAATCTATGGGTGCTGTATCTTCAAATCACATCCTAAATTACTCTACTCATCTGCTAAAATCACAAGACAACCTCCTTCTGTCATCCATGTTCCTAGGCTTCGCGTTACCCGTACTCACCCACTACTTGCTGCAGCAATGTCATCAAGGCAAGTTACGCTAGACTCGGCTTATAGCTTGAAACCTTATTCTTGATACCTGGCGTTGCAGTAGAGTTTTGCGGGGTAAGGATAATCGCTTTGAAACCCACTATCCTGCACTTTGGGTTACATACAGTACATCTCATCCAATAGCGTATGATACAAGCACATGAGCAGGTCACTAGCCACATATACTGCAACCTTCGTTTTTCCTGCGACAAATAGGGCACTTAACGACTGAGAAGAACTTATCTGCAGAAGGTAGTATTTTATGAGTCACAAGGGATGATGGTTCATAGCAAGCCTCAATAACATCAAATGTTCAGGACAACAAACTCAGACCACAACAGTTGAATGCAGGGTAAAGGGTATAGATAAAGTGTCGAATACACAGTCATATCAGACTCCTCTGAGCAATTCCTGCGGCACAAACTCTTTCCACTAGCGAGGAAAAGAGAATTGCTAGGGCTTAAAGAGGAACCGGGGGGCCGCCATGGAATATCACATGGAGCAACATTCAAGGCCTAGGAAGGCAGCACCTTTGCATCCTGGTTCTAACAAGGGTATTCTCCTTTGGAACAATGGATTTTAACCGATTTCATTGAACCAATTGAAAGAGGCCCTAATTGCATCACAAGCACTAGGCAAGTTAAGTCAAGGTCAAGAGACATGGTCAGCTGCATACTCTTAAGTACTCATTGTAATGCATTTCCGTCAAAAATTCGGACCGAAAGACCTGCTTCTCATATAGTTCGTGCGCATAATGGTTGTCCTAGCCGCAGTAAAACAGCTCAGGATGCATGCAAAAATGACAGAAATACATGGAGATGTCCTCTAGAGAGGAGATGGTGAACTCTACTACCTGACATTTCCACAAATCAGCTCTTCCATGAGAACTCTGCCTGGTCTTGTCCAGTCCTGTGTATCTAAATGCAAGGGATCTCTCTGGTGGTTCTTTCCAACCTCATGAAGAAGATGCAGCGCTTAAATACAATGCTCTTGCCGGTGATTCGGTCTGCTCTTTCACCAGGAAGGAGCAATGCTGCTAACGCACAGTCTTCACTGTTGAGCCATTCACCATTTCTACCGCTGGTATCACGTTTCTCGCGGGTCCTACCATTCCCCTTGAACCTCTCAGACTGCTCTCGATTCAACCTCTCTTGTGCTCCTCAAGAGAGATTTCGATTGCTGAGCTTTCTATTCCCCCTGCTCCATAGCAGACATGAAGCACCACTTACGATCTCTCCTCGTTCTTATCCTCGGAGTTCTGGTCACTTTCGTTGGCGGCCTCCCAGTTCTCGAGGATGCCAATGCAGCCGCCACAGGTGACAGGCTTGTATTCTGCCACTTCATGGTGATTTTCCTTTGCTTCATCTGTAATAAACAATATCTGATATGTGGATCCAGATTGGAATTGTCAGCAATCGTCAGAGTGCCGCCGACTACGATGCCGACATGCAGCGCGCGAAGTCACTGGGTATCGACGCCTTTGCGTTGAATATAGGCGTGGACTCTTACACCGATAGACAGCTCGACCTGGCGTATGAATCGGCTGCAAACAATGATATGAAAGTGTTCATATCCTTTGACTTTAACTGGTATAACACTGGCCAAGGCAGTCAGATCGGGGCAAAAGTGCAACAATACGCCAGCAGACCTGCACAGCTCAAAGTGGATAACAAGGTCGTCGTTTCCTCATTTGCAGGCGATGGCGTTGATGTCAATCAAATCCGGGCTGCGGCCGGAGTGGACCTGTTCTTTGCTCCCAACTTCCATCCAGGTTCCGGGGACTTCAACGTTATTGATGGAGCGTTGAACTGGATGGCCTGGGATAACAATGGCAACAACAAAGCACCGACGCCAGGACATAATGTGACTGTGGCCCAGGGCGATCAGGCCTACATTGCTGCCCTGGCAGGAAAGCCATACATTGCCCGTAAGTCTTCCACGTTCCGATAGCGTTAGTCACAGAGTGACGCGATGGCACCCCACAATTCTTTTTCGGCAAAGATGTCGGAGACGGGGGCACTCCTCGATCCCTCTTTGATGATAGATGCTGACATTGGATTCCACATTTAGCTGCGTCTGCTTGGTTCTTTACCCACTTCGGTGCCGAAGTATCGTATAGCAAGAACTGGGTGTTCCCTTCCGATCTCCTCTGGTTTAACCGTTGGCAGGAGATCTTGCAACTTGGTCCCAGATTTGTTGAGATCGTTACGTGGAACGACTATGGTGAATCACATTACATTGCTCCATTGTCCTCTCCGCATACTGATGATGGAGCTTCGAAATGGGTGATGGACATGTAAGTTTAATTCTTCCTTCCAGGCAGTGGTGGGAGAATCTAAACTATCCCAGGCCGCATAATGGGTGGCTTGAAATGTCCAAGCCCTTTATTGCTGCATACAAGGCCGGCAGTACTTCTGTTAACAACTATATTACCGAAGACAAATTGATTTACTGGTACCGTCCTACGCCAAAGGACGTCAACTGCGACTCGACAGATACGACCATGAAAGGCAATCCCGACAACTCGAGCGGAAACTTCTTTCGCGGGCGTCCCAATGGATACGAAACAATGGAAGATAATGTCTTTGTTGTCTCGCTGCTCACTTCCCCTGCGACAATCCAAGTCCAATCGGGTTCCAACACGCAGACATTTAATGCTCCGGCGGGCGCCAGTGCATTCTCGATCCCGATGGGCGTCGGAAAGCAGAGCTTCTCAGCCACACGCAACGGACAAACGATTCTGAGCGGCACCAGCCTTAAGGACATTGTCAACACCTGTATCTGCGGAATCTATAACTTCAACGCCTATGTTGGGACAATCCCGGCAGAATCCACAATCGATAAGCTTCAGCCAGATGGGCTGGCAGCACTATCTCAGGGTTTGTCTGTACCTTGCCCGACCAATACCTTAGGCGCCAATGCCGCAGCTGCGGTAATTACTGGCGCGCCTATGTGATTCACATATGGGCTGGTGGGCACTGCTACCGAGAGCATCTCAAGGTTATTGGCTCATCTATGGATACTATTGACATCATGTATTTATCATAGGAGCATCATCTAGCAAGGAATTCTTGCTAAGGTGTATCCACATACTAAATCTGACAGATGATTTAGCGTGTGCTGCTAAGTAGGCTTAGAAAAAAAGGGTATCAAAATAATTCAGAGGCCCTCCAACTGACTTTCATAATTTGGATAACTGAAGAATTAAGCAATCAAGTGACTTAGGCCGATTGGTTTGAGTTAGTGAACGGTTGAGCAAATGAAAGACACATTGCAAGGCAATTCAGCCATAGACAGGAGACTTCAGGTCTCATGGAATATTCCTTACTGAGTCGACTCCCGGAAGAGACCAAGCGACTCCACCAGCGGCCGATCATTGATCGCAAACAGATACGCATCGGCACTCGACGTGCAGGTGTGCTGCACCTGCGACCACGCTGGCACCGCGAACGTGTCACTGGCCGTCCACTTGATCTCCGTCTCGGTACCGTCCGCGGTTTTGATCTTTGTGCTGCCCTCCCCGCTCTCGACGTGGTAGACGAACGAGCATGTCTCCTTGTGTCCCGGGGTCGTGTATCCGGCGGCGATGCGCTCTGCCTGCGCGCTGATCCGGTCTGAGAGGTGCTTGCGGTCTTTTCTGTTGTAGTGGTAGACGGAGTGAGGCCGGCTGTTCTTTTCTGCGTCTAAGCCCACGCGGACGTCTTTCCAGGGGAAGCGGAGGGGGCTTGAAGGGGCGGGTCTTTTTTATATGTCTCATCTTAGTATAAACAAGATGTGAAATGGTCGATTAAAAAAGCATCGAAACTGGGAGGGGGAAGTTCGTATGGCAGCTTACGTGCTAGGGTGTCGACTCTCCTCGTAATTCTCGGCAAAGTTGACCGGGACGCTCCTGAAGAGCGGAAGATCCAGGCCGTCGAGCCAGATGATCGGGTTTTTGCCCTCGTTGCCGTGGTCGTGCCAATTCCATGGCGGGGTGAGGATGACGTCCCCGCGCTCCATGGGGATCTTTTGGCCTTCGACAGCCGTGAATCCATCCTCTCCCTCGATGATGAACCGCAGCGCGAACGCGGTGTGTCGGTGCGCGGGGGCCGTCTCGCCCGGCAGGACGAGCTGGAGGCCGCTGTAGACCGTATCGGTGGTGTGGGGGGCTTCTGTTGTGGTATGGTAGTGAGTGCCATTGAGAGATATACGTGCGCACACACACAGAGAGAGGAAGTGTGAACATACGCATATTGGAGTTCACCAGCATGAGAACCCTCCTCTCCGCCTCTTCCGCTCCCACGATCTTCCCGGCCTCCATCAAGGATGGCCGCAGCTCGCTGTACCTCCATACGGTTGGAACCGCCTTGGGGTTTGGGAAAGGAGGAACCAGCTGCGAGAGAACGGTCCAGAGAGGAGCGGCGTGTTTCTCGTGGAGGGATTTGAGGAAGGCATCTTCCGTGGAGGACGGTGCGAGCTGGGTTGCTGTCGCCGTCGCCATTGTCTTTTGTTGTCCCCGTGCTTGATCAATTGATTGAACAGAGGATTCTTGGAGACTCTGGTGACTTGAATTCGATTTATTTACTCGACGAGATCAATGGATTGATGTATCGGTTTAGTTTTATAACGTCTATCCTGCCAAAGAGACCTTCTTGGACATTTATTCCGTATACATACAACTAATTAGCACCTATTTATCTACTTAATTTCCTGAACTTCTCGAGCGTCCAATCTTCTCCATCTGCCCCGCATGTATGAAGTATGGAGGCTTCATGGCTAACCTTCCTTCGGGATGGCGTTCCGGGGTTCTCTCGGATCATGATCCGGCATGCATCCGAAGCCTCTTGGCAACCCAGCACATGGTACTCGTGGACATGACCCTGGGCTGAGGAGATGTGTCGGCTCGTCGGTAGTTCATCCTTGCTTTAATTGAGGGGTAGATCAGATGGCTTGGTCATGGGGTCCGCTGTTTGCTCTTGTCCTTGTCGGCTTGATGCGGCAGCGCCTATAGAAAAAAAAGGTTGTGGGATTACGCGGGGAGCTCTTTTCAGAAGAATGCATAGTTTCAATCGTTTTGTTTTGAGCTGCGTGGAAATGTAGATTTCTTTCTTTTGTATAGTTATAAATCTATGGTACAAATATGATTATCACATCAGAATTACACCTCGGAGGTGCTACAGGAAAAGCTCTGTATACTACCTAAATGATACACTTCATCACTCGGTAGTAGAAGTATAGATGATGTCCTACTAATTCATCTATATTCTCTCAAAATACTACACACATCAATAACATGAGGAAGTCTCAATGATCAGGCATCTTCACAAACGCCTTCATGCCCCCCGGACTTACGATATATGATGTTTTGCAAGATGCAAATAATTCAGTAGCCGGTCGCAGTACTTCCAAACTAGGAATAGCAGAAAAAAGTCAGCTCTTGAATCGTAAGAGTAATAACAGGAAGTCGACTCTTTATTTCATTATTATGTTTGATGTTCTGGACTTACCCTCCATCAATCAATAAGAGACGTCCGCACGATGACTTTCTGCCCGCCCTGGCTCATCGGCACCGTCCAGAGCGTAAAGCCGCATTGAGTGCAGAATTTCTTGTGCTTTTGCCCTGCTGGCCGTCTGCTTCACAATTCAGGTCCCAGGTTGTGCTCCATTTTCGACAATTTCGACTATGCCCTTGTCAAATTTTGCGCACTGAATAAAACATTTCTGTCAGTGAATGAAGGAAAAAAACGGAACGGCTGGATCGATTTCAATTTATAAAGAATAGATGTCTGTCAACAATTGTCTTGGGGTTTGAGGGCTTTCTTACGATTTGGTAGGGTCCGCCTGCGTTCTTTTGGCAGTCGGTGCAGTAGCACATGAACACCTTCTCGGGTTGTCCGCGGATGTTGAAGGAGACGCCCTCGCATATGCAGGTGCCGTGGTATGTAATGCTATCCATGATGAACGAATTGCCTTCTAGACTCTCAGGTTTTGATCATATTGATTTGAAACTGGTGCAGTTGAGGAAGTTATTGGTATAGTGTCCATATCAATCTCAATTACAGGTGCGGAATATTATACTACGTAGGATTTCCGCGAGAGCGGAACAGAACCGAACTTCTGCATTTCACGTCGTATTTGAAGAATAACGGAAAGAAGGCTACGTAGAAGCAGTAGCTCGCCGCTGGTTAATCTCTCGGAAAGGTCATATCTTCATTGACAGTCCAGAGCAGCCTAGCTGCTTTCCATTTTATTCAAAAAGCTTCAACTTCCTTTTTCGGCCATTACCCCAGGCTTGGAAGCTAAGTAGTTTCTTATTCGAACGCCATGACATTCCTCGTGCTTCCCAGCTGCTCGACAACAACCTCAACAACGTCTCCATTCTTGAGGTACACAGGCGTTGGCTTCATTCCCATCGCCACACCAGAGGGTGTACCGGTCATAATTACAGTCCCCTTTTCGAGAGTTGTTCCTTGACTAACAAAGCTCACAATGTCCCGGACAGAAAACAGCATGTCATTTGTGTTCGAGTCCTGTCGTACTTCGCCATTCACAAAGGTTTGCAGGCGAAGATTATCTGCGGCCCCAACAAGCTGTTCCAAGAGTTAGTCGCTGAGACACAACACTTCTAGTTGTCGTCATCGGTTTATTCTTACCTTTCGAGAGACGAGTACCGGTCCCAGAACTGCAAACTTGTCGAAGCCTTTGCTGAAGCACCACTGTGGAACGCCTCCCGCAAAAGCAGGGTCTCGCTGCCACTTTCGACAAGAGATATCATTGGAGGCGACATAACCGGCTACATATTCAAGTGCGTCTTCCTTGGAGATGTCCTTCCCAGTTTTGCCGATTACTATGGACTAATGGTCGATGAGTAAAGGAATGCCTTCATAAAAAGGATTTAGATATGCACTAACTAGCTCTCCTTCATAGTCAAGACTGTCTTGAGCCAACTTTGGAATTGGTATATCCTCATTGAAGCTGGCAACAGAAGTTGATGGCTTGATGAATATCGACGGATAAGATGGTGGAGTACGTCCTCCTTCCTTAACTAGACATCGTGTTAATAGAGCGTTCTGAACATGACAACTGGAACGGGATTCTCAGCCCACTGTGTTTCATATAGTTGAGTCCCACACAGCGAATAATAGGGACATCAGAAAGTGTGAGGATTCCAAGGAGCTCCTTCACATGTAGACGGTTTGATCCTGCCGCAAGGGAGAAAGGATCATCGCCCACAAGTTCGTTCGCATACAACTTTCCATCGGAGACAAGCGGCACAAGCTGTGTGACATCACTAATATCTGGCTCTCCAAAGCGTGTTTGCCCTTTGTCGTCGACGAATCGAATCAATCGAGACCAGGAAGACATTGTATATAGTTGGCTCTCTTTGCTTGAGGGCTAAAGAATCAACAAGGAGTTCGGCCTATGCAGTACACAGCAGTCCAACAACGGTGGCACTGCACAAGAAGTGAACCATTGCGACACCAGCCCCTGTCAAGCACGAGGACTGCGCCTACATCAGGAAATCATGGAAATGTCCGAGTGGATTGTCCGAATTGTAAACCCGAACATCTGTTACCCGAGGTTCCGACACCCGAAAGCGAGCGTATCTGCTGCACACGGAGGAGTGCGGGGATTCCGAGACTATCGCAACTCGACATCAATTGATGTTCCTTCAAGACTTACGCCCAGACTCCATACGTATTATTATAGCAATTGGTGGACGAGATTTTCATGGACGAACAACAGCCTACCCGCTATCGTGGTCATGGCGGTCAAGATCCAGAAAGATCAGTAAAGCGACGGAAAATCGCTCTTGCATGTGACGAATGTCGCTCAAGAAAAGTAAGATGTGACGGAGGACATCCTGGTATATACTATCCTCCCCCTTCGGAAGCGCATCCGTTGTTCTAACCCACGCTTCAGTCTGTAAGGCGTGCTTCAAGAGATCTGATCTTGGAGTGCAATGCGTGTATAGTGTCGATCCGGCGAAGAAAAGAAAAGTGGATAGAAAGTGAGTCCCGTTTTTTTGACTTCACTTTAATGATAATCCGGTTTCGTTCTAACAGCCGATGAATGATAGCTACGTGATCAGCCTTGAAAACAAAATCAAGGACCTTGAACGTGAGCGTGGCTTTCTCCCGAACTTCCCAGCAAATGGAACAAGGACTGGGGCCCGCCAGCAGCTATCTCAGACCCCTGTAAGCAATGCATTTCCATCATATTCCTCAATGGCTGCAGGGTGAGATATCTGATACGGATGTTCCAAGTAGAACAATTCCCAAACGCCTTCATCAGAAGAAGCCTGTGCTCAAGATTTCTCTGTTAAACCTAGTTCTTCTTTTGCACACATGCTTGCCTCGCCTCTAAGCTATCAGAATGGCCGAACTGGTGATTCCCCAACCCGTTTTGGGGCTTCACGATTGGGATATAAGCCTCTACAGTCTTCATCTAGCGGCTATTCGATATGTAACCAGAGTCAATCGCCGCGTTCACCCATCTCCACGCGGGAAAGACAGACTAACGAGGAAGAATCATTCGACGGCGTAAATGCCATGATGGGTGCCGTCGAGGAAGAACGAGCTACTCAGGGGTTCTTTGGTAGTTCTAGCGCGGCCAGCTTCATTAGGCAGATCAAGATAGCAGTTGAGGAAAAGGCAGCTTCACAAGTGCGGCGAGCATCTGAGTCGGCTTTGGGAAATGTCCCTCGATCGACGCTCATGTCGACGCGTACGACTCAGCCAAAACTCGCCAACTATGTCTTGCCTCCACGGAAAATTGCAGACGGCCTTATGGAGGTCTACTGGAAGCTAGTGTTTCCACTCTACCCACTGGTTGACCGCGCGCAGTTGAGTGCTGCATATGAAAAGATTTGGACGGGGGAAAACTCTGACTACGATGAGAACATGCTTATATGTACTTTTAATGTTATATTTGCTCTCAGTTGCCAGCTCTCTGAAATTATCAAGCCGGAAGAGCGAGAAGCATCGGCTGATGTTTTCTTCTCCAGAGCAAAAGAGCTGCTTCATTTTAACCTATGGCATAGTGGTTCCGCGGAATTGATACAGTGCCTTCTCTTAATGGGTCAATATTTGCAGAGCACCAATTCAGCTCATCAGTGCTGGATCGTCGTTGGCTTGGCGATTCGCAACGCTCAGAGTCTCGGTTTACATCTTCCTCAGACCATCTCTTCGTTTCCAAACCTTCGGGAGCAACAACTAGCCCGAAAACTATGGTATGGGTGTATCTTGATGGATAGGTAGGTGTATCTAGAACATGACAAATACCCATATGGCTGACCTCGCATAGGGTGGTGTCAATGACTTTTGGCCGTCCCGCCATGATATCAAAGGGAACTGGTTCAGCAGTACCTTTGCCTGCAACGATTGACAAGGAGTTTGTAACATCCAATTCCGGTGGTGAAGCATCACAGCCTGCCAACCGTCCATCGATGATGACATTTTTCTCCAGGTCGTTGGAACTCTATGAGATTCTGAACGACATACTTCTCAGCCTATACATGCCAAGTCAAGAAGAAAGTCCTGAGGACATCCATGATTTCTATTTTCACAAAGAATGCACAGTATTTGAGCTTGATCGAGCGCTTACGAAGTGGTGTCTGAAACTGCCCCCACACCTACGATACTCATCCAGCGAGTCTTCAAAGGACCCGATCTTTCGTCGACAAGCTATCGTGCTTAGGGCTAGGTGAGCTTAAGGATGCTTGCTTTCTAATAGATCTAAGTAAAGACCATTGCAACCGCTAATATTTGTACGATCAGATTTCTACACGTGAGGATGCTCCTTTTCAGGCCGACGTTAGCGCGATATTGCACCGCTCGAGAAATAGCAACAGAAGGTCAACTTATTTCCTTGAACGACTCGTTGCCGCAACGAGTCGCTCTTCAATACTCGATTATCTGCGTCAAAGTAGCCCAGGAAGTAATCGAACTGATCTACAACAATACACCGCCGGACGGTTCCACGGGATCTCTTCCGGCTTGGTGGTATAATATACTTTGTAGGACATATCATTCCTCTTCTCTTCATATCATGACGCTTACCAACTTTGAACAGATATCTATACGGCTGCTACAGTCTTGATTGCAGGCCGCCTCCGTCAGGCTATCTTGGCGGAGGTAACGGAATCCGCGATTACAAGATCATGGAACTGTGCTCTCGAAATGCTCCGTAAATACCAAGCATACAGCACGTCCGCAGGACGTTGCGTCGCCGCTCTAGAAATACTGTACGACAGGGTCGTGTCGGAAGGGCGACCTTCCCGGATGCCACCGAATGACCAACAGACTCAGAATATACCCGTGATGTCTGCGCCGAACGCTCTCAACGACATGTCCCTTGGCGAAGGTATGAACGCTGCAGTTTTTGACGGTTTCAACCTACCGGACATGCAGGATATGTCCTGGTTGAATAGCGTGCCGAGTAATCTATGCTAGTTAATGAACATTGGATTTTAGGTCTTCTCAGGGAGTTCTTTGCCATATATACGGGACTAGGCACAAAAGGATCTGGACCCTGCAGTGAAGTTTTAGTGGTGTTTGTCACGCATATATATAACAAGTTCATGATGAATACTATTCAAAATACTTTGATAGACATATCCTACAACAATTGGAACAGACTCACTCATGACTATGTTGGGTGCACCTATTTTCCCATTTTAGATAGCTACTTAGTGACAATTTTCCCTTTTTTACGTTTTTTGTCAGGTAAATAAAGGGCATCTATATACGGGGGTTATATGGGGGAAAAAAATTAGCAAAAAATATGCAACAGCCGGGATTCGCTGGTGGTCACCCACCCAACTACTAACCGGCCGGCGTGTGGCTTAAGTACGGCTGAGCGGACGGGAAGCCCTGTTCTCCACACCCTATGGTCGCATGTACCACATCCGTCCAACAAAGAAATTATTCTTGCCGTCGCCTGTTTGCAGGACTCGAGTGCGCATGGTGGTTTGTTGAGCTCATGTAGGTGTACGGTAAAATCCAGATGCCAGATGTTCCTTGGTGTTTCTGGAGGATATATTTATGCTCCTACTGAGTTTGGAGCGGTAAAAGAAGGCGTGTTCTGGGCTTACGGTTATTAACGGATTACGTGTCACCGCTGGTATGCTTGGGTTATATATAAAGTGCTTCCAGGGTGGGGTACATTATGTCCCCAACTCTTGGACCTGAGGAGGAAAAGAACATAAACATGCACAAAAGTAGCTCAAAGTCGCAGAAACAGTTTATTCCAATCGACAACTGCCATCGAATGGAATGCTATATTTAAAATATGGGCATTCTCTTTCTCTGTTGGTCGGTTGCAAGGACCATGAGGAGAATGCAGCTCCAAAGTCTCGGACCGACCAGACGAGCAGGACCCCTGTGACTCGGTCTGCTCTTCCGTCGGAGTGTTCTGAGAGTTGCAAGGTGCCGTGTTTAGTGAAGTGACTATAGCTGCCGTTGCCCTGAAGAGGCAGCGTCCATTGGACCTATCATGTCCATGGTCGAAAGAGAAACCACACCGCAGAATTCAATAGCCGCTGCCAAGGGAGAAACTCAATTAACAGAATAATGCAGCGCACTTTTCCTCCACGATAGAATCCCATGGGGCCCCGGAAAGCGGTCCAGAATGTACTCCGTACATACTCTGAGGGCAGGCCACGTGCCCATGAGCATGTCCGGGGCTGTTCCGCGGGATTGTCTGGATCTCGTGGAGCCTCAGCCTGTGATTGGTCCGCCCCGGATATGCGGGGTTCTCCGCCAGCTTGTCTTTTCCGCCGTGCGGAGAGCATCTTCGGGATGCCTTCCGAGCCCACGAAACGATTGGCAGGATGGCTTCCCAAGCAGGCTCGGGACAACATCCCGAGACTGACGAGCGGGAGCGCTCCAGCTTATGACCGCGTACCTAGGTATTGAGTTGGCGTTCGATGCTTCCAGACGCGAGGTGGCCCCGTTGACCAGGAGTAAAACATCGGTGATGCGGTGATTCTATAAAGCGACAAATAGAACGAACCAAAGTCAGGTACGGGTCGAAATCGGGCATGCAGCTGGCGGAGGAGAACCTTAAACATGTCGAGCAAGCAACGAGTCTCCTTCAATGTTTTGATCGTTGGCGCCGGCATCGCCGGCCTGGGTGCTGCCATATGCCTCGCGCGTAAGGGCCATAAGGTCACGGTGCTCGAATCCGCCCCGCAACTGAACGAGGTTGGCGCTGGAATACAGATACCCCCGAACAGTACTCGAGTCCTCGATTCCTACGGTCTGAAGAGCAAGTTCCTTGAGAAGGTTGTCTGGCCGAGAGCCATCAACTTCCGACGATATGCGACAGGCGAGTGTATTGGCTCGACGCCGCTGCATCCTACGATGACGGAGGTCTATGGACACCCGTAAGGCACCGATATTTACTACAGAGACTGGAAACGGCTTCGGGTAGCTGACAATGGTCAGATACTGGCTGATCCACCGTGCAGACTACCAAAAACTGCTGTACGGCGCCGCGAAGGAAGCAGGAGCAGAGGTTGTACTGGGAGCGTCCATCGACTATGTCAATGAAAATCTTCCAGCCGTCGTCCTCGTTGACGGACGAAAATTCCACGCCGACCTCGTCATCGGTGCTGATGGTACAGTACACGCGCCCTGCCTCGAGCTTCCGCCCATGACGGGTTTGCGTGCTGACAGCAAAACAAGGCATCCGCTCCAGGACCCGAAGAGCGGTCATTCAGGAGAAAGAAATTGAAGCCAATGATTCACCAAACTGCGCGTATCGTGCAACAGTCCCGGCCAGCGTCATGAACTCCGATGACGAAGTTAAGCATCTGATGACGGACATCAATGCAAACTGCTGGATTGGCCACCAGCGTCATATCATGGCGTACCCAATTCGCCAAGGGGCCATGTATAATTTGGTGCTCTCGCACCCGGGGAAGGCCGCGGTCGGACGGTGGAACGAGCCTGGCAACCTCGAGGAAATGAAGGCCCATTACGCAAACTTCGACCCCGTGATCCGGAAAGTCCTATCGAAAGTAACGGACTGCTTGAAATGGAAGCTAGCTGATCTACCACCCCTGCCAAACTGGGTAAGCAAGAGTGGGAAGGTCGTGCTGATCGGCGATGCCGCGCATGCTATGGTGCCCTATCTTGCCCAGGTGAGTGGATCCGCGATCTCGATTTTGTTCCAGACACTAAATTTAGGAAAAGGGGGCTGCCATGGCCATCGAAGACGGCGCCGCACTTGGTGAGTGCTTGGATCGAGCCATCTCCAAGCGAGACATTCCAAAGGTTCTCCGTGCCTTCGAGACGATCAGAAAGCCCCGATGCGAGAGAGTCCAGGCCGGTTCCCGAGAAAATGGCGATATTTGGCACATGCCTGACGGGAAGGAGCAACAAGAGCGTGACAAGGCAATGATGCAGGGGCCAGCAAGGGATGGAGAGGACCCGAGTTCGAACCCAAATCAATGGTCTGACGAGGAGTTTCAGCCTTGGCTGTTTGGGCACGACGTTTACGCCTATGTGAGTCATCCGAAGTTCTTCCTTCGCCTGGAACACACACCAATGCATACGCTGACATCCTGAGCAGACAAACGATATGTTGGACGTAATTCTGAAAGCGCAGCCCAAGCTCTAACTCCGAGCCGGAAGATCGCCGGATGTCTTGCAGATCGGTACCTGGCGAAGGAGAAGTGTGTTTCAGGAGTAGGACAAGTGGGAAACGCAAGCTGAAGCCCAAAGAGTAGACTGGATGCCTGATTTGCTACAGAGAACGGAGTAGAGCCCGAGACTAGAAGCAAATAGTATCTGAATCCGTATCGAGACGGCGTACTCACCGACTTTATGACGCGGAAAGATAAGGCTGGCCACGGAATCCTGAGGAATCGCGTGGGGACGGCGCCTAACTTCGGCCCCCGCCGGTCACGCCTGGCCGAGCTCGGACACCGTGCCACGCGCGCGCTCAGGTTCATAACTCGTAGCGGCGCCTGGGGAGATGGACCTTCCAGCTCCCAACTTCTCTTTAAACCGCCGGCTCTGCTCAAGCCATGTCTCGTCCTGTTGATTGGAGTTCTCCGGCATCAGCCTAGCTCGTACAGTGTCGACGAGGTCGCTATGGCGATAGTCAAACAGGGGGTGTTTTCGTGGGAGGATGTGCTGGCTCAACGGTATCAAAGTAAGTGAAGTCGCCTAGCTGCAACCAAAGCATGCCTCCTCTTGTGTCTACGGCGGGTATCTGGCGCCACGGAGAGGCGCTGGAGCTTTTGCCGAGCACTTTCGCCGCACTCTCCGCGTTGCCCCAGTACCACGGGAGGAGGGGTAACGGTGATATGGGAAGGGTCCTTTCCTGTCCTTATTCCAGAATTCTCCTAGATGGTTCCTGTTTACGTAGAATCCATGGTATTGTTCTACTGACGCTTCCGTGTGAAGGTAACAAGCCATCCGCCTTGCCAAGGCCTAGGAGACGAACTCTCGCTGGTCGAGGTCAACCTCAGAAGGCCGACGACACTAGGCAAAATGCGGGATGTCTTATATTGACGAAGCTTTCCCCGGAGATCAGGTTGATGATTTGGGAGGAAGCGCTGGGCGGTTTTCGCCTGCATATCATCCAGCGGTCCCACAGACGACTAGGCCATGTCATATGTCCGCTTACAGACTCCTGTGAGATCTGTCGCGGTGGGCTGTCACAGCCCGTAAAGGATGGAGAGGTGCCATCAGAATGGAACCTCCTTTCCTTACCGATGACGTGTAAGCAGATGTAGGTCAGCCCTTGATTTGGCAATACATTTCGACTACTTCATCCCAAAGCATCCATGCAAGCGTGGTAGCGGTTATAATCTGACCTGTCATAGCTATCGCGAGACGATCCGCATGGTCTACTCGTTCAACACCTTTGAGTTCAGCAACACCTGGTCCCTCACGTACCTTCGTCCGACGATCCCCCAGGAACGGTGGGACGACATTCGCGTGCTCGAGCTGAAGTGGGCGTTCCCAGGCCACTGGCTTCCCAGCAAAGATCCTGTGAAAAGTGTCTATGTTTGGGCTGGCCGACAGCAGTGGATCGAGACATGCGAAGCCATCATCAGGATGAAGGGGCTGGAAGAGTTCACCCTCTCTCTGACGGGCAATTGGTTCGGCGAACCGGTGGAGAAGATCCCAATTTTCCTTGAACCGTTGAGGGGTCTGAAGCTGAAGCGGAAGTGGGTTGTTGTGCTTCCAGAGCAGCCTTATTACAGAAATGAGATGTCAAGGCTGAACGTTATCCTTCAGAAGAAGGGCATCGACTGCTGCCTCAAAGCGGCGTGAAGAGGAATCAGAGCTTGGCGTAATGCAATGGGTTCTGGCGACAATAGAGGTTAATTGAAGTTCTGGTTTATTGCCCCAAAGTAAAAGAGCTGCTTGGATAGCTAGCAGAAGCTCGACTGCTTAACTGCTCTGAATTGGAAATATCAAGATAACTGTGCTTTCGCAGGCGAGCACAAACTCAGGAAGAATCAGAAGCATTATATCCGCCAAACTGTTTTAGAAGACACCTCTATTTCCTGTCTCTAAGTCGTAGACTTCTTACTTGCAATATCTTAAATATCCATCAGATGAACACAATATCAGATATGGAATATCGATACACAAGCGGGGGAGTCCGGCACCATTGCGACCTTCCTGAACGGGCTAGCCTGCGACGCTGAGAGCACGATAAGATTAGACCTGATTGCGACATCAAAGGTTCCTCAGCAGCACTCCTCCATGTGTCTCTTCGTTTTCATGCGTCGAGGACACGAGAGAGTCTGATGATATTATCAGTTAGCAGAATGGGGTTTACCAGCACCCCAATCAAGGCCCCGAAACAGCGTCATGGTCTCCTTCGTAGTCGCATACTCCTCTCTTGTCTTATATTTGCAGGCTTAGTTCTTCTATACTTTCAAACCTCGTTGCTTTCGAGGTATTCTTTCAAACTGCGAACTAGCAGCCCGAGACTTTCACAGTCGCAGTGGGATTCTCTCGATGCTGGTTTGCGTAGATGTGCTGAGTTGCAGGCGCCTCCCGAACGATACTCTTTTCCGCTGTCTTCAGAGCGCACAAATCCTCGTTGGACCTCTAAAAGCGGTCAGAAAAAACCAGTGCTCCTTCAAAATGTGACCTTGTTTGATGGAGACGTCTTTCTGTCTCAAAATGTGGATGTTTTGTTTGATAAAGGTGTCATCCGGACTATTTCTCCAGCAGGTTCTGGGGCGAGTGGCCTCGAGCACGAAGATATCGATATACAGGAGTTGGACGGAGCGTTCGTGACTCCTGGACTCATCGATATGCATTCTCACCATCTCGTCGACACTTGGCCAACTTATTCGGCCACCGGCGACGTCAACGAGATCCACCCCGCAACAGGACCAGTCACGCCCTTCGTCCGAGCATTGGATTCCATCAAGCCTTATGATCAAGCTGCCACAATCATTGCTTCTGGAGGCGTGACCTCATCTTTAATTCTCCCCGGCTCAGCAAACATCATGGGCGGCGAAGGCGTAATGGTCAAAAATATTCTAAGAAGAGGTGACTACGGAGAGGAGAACGTTGACGAGTTACTCCTCGAACACGGCGTGCCACAAGCTAGCAGGCGGAGGTACATGAAAATGGCGTGTGGAGAGAACCCTCGACGGGTACACGGCCACACGCGCATGGGAAATGCGTGGATCTTCCGACAACACATGGCGCGTGCCAAGGAGCTGCGCGAGAGACAGGACGCTTGGTGTGCGTCCGCTGCAGCTGCCAGAAAGAGTGGTGATTACGCTGCGATATCTGCGCTCCTGGCCGCTGGGCCGGATGGAAAACCCGGCGGGCTTCCGGAAGATCTTGAGCTGGACTCGACCGTGGCGATGTTGAGGGGGAAGATCGGAGTTAATATCCACTGCTATGAACCGGAAGACCTGGAGGTCATGATTCGGCATAGCAAAGAGTTTGGGTTCCGGATTCAGGCTTTTCACCATTCGTTGAGCGCGTGGAAAGTTCCTGAGCTGATAAAGAGCAGCGAAGAGTACGGACACGCAGGATATCTATCGATGGGATTTCGAAACGTAAACTTACTTTGAGGCATAGGAATATCACTATCGCATTATTTGCAGAATTTGGCATGTATAAGAAAGAGGCGTATGATGCGAGTCTACGAGCCGGTAAGATCTTGGCCGAACATGGAGTACCGGTGGCCTACAAATCCGTGAGTCTGCGATTCTTGTGATATATCCGCTCTGGTTTATACTAACCATACATTGATGGACGCCTAGGACCACGGAGCACAAGATGCGAACGCCAAATATCTTATGTAGGTCACTTCTGCAGCATCTCAGTCGGGACTCTATTCTAACACTAGGTTTGCAGCTCCCAAGCTGCCACTGCGCATTCATTCGGTCTCCCAGAGATCCTGGCACTGCGATCCGTGACCAGTGTACCAGCAAGGTCCCTGAAGGTGGATCATCGCATCGGGCTCATCAAGCCAGGCTATGATGCGGATATTGTGGTGTGGAATTCACATCCGTTGTCTGTTGGAGCGACGCCGTTGCAAGTCTACATCGATGGAAAAGCTACCCTGGAGCCCGTGAAAATAGAGAAGCAATTAGCTTCTGATGGTCCCAGTAAAAAGCCAAAAATGCGTCCAACGCCCCCGGAAGGTGCTCAAGAGCTTTGCTCGAAGATACAGAAAGAGCCAGGTACTATTGTGATCACGGGAATCAATCGATCCTATTTGGATCATCCAAGTAGAACTTCCTCTGGAGGCTCTCTCACGATGGTGATCGACGCTGGCAAGATAACTTGTCTCGGAAGTCATGAAGAGTGCATTTCAACAACTGGGCACATTGCCCACATCATTGGACTCCAAGACGGGCACGTTCTTCCCGGACTCACATCATTCTCCACAAGTCTGGGACTTATCGAAATACCTTCGGAACCAAGCACCAGCGACGGCGTAGTCAGCGCGAATTCGAACCCATTGGACCCTGAAAATGCAGTCTACGCCAAATACGGAGTCCACCTGGATGGTAGGGCCTTCGAGAGGGCTCGAATCGGCGGCGTCACAAGGGCAGTGACAGCGCCAGTGATGGGCGGCAGAACAGCCAATGGCTTTCTGGGGGGAGTCAGTGTCGGGATCAAGACGAGTGGCAACAGGACGATTCTCGATGGTGGCATTTTCAAGGATGATGTCGCTTTGCATTTTCTGGTTGGACAGGGAGCGAAAGGTACGTTATTGGCTTGTTATGAGTTTGGAGCCTAGCTCTTCTGTTTCTAGTTGCTCAGACGGATGGCAGCTTCTGAATGGACGCCCACGGTGTCGTCAGCGATTGCAAAGCTGCGTAGGATTTTATTCGAAAACAGGGGCAAAGATAATATATATGGGAAGGCGGCGGATGGGCTTCTTCCTGTTGTGGTGCATTCTGAGAACAAGGTATACAACCTTCCTTCCATCGAATTGGTTTGTTTTCAAGGTTCAAAGGCTAATATCTGCATCTAGGACGATATTCGGCAGCTCATCAAGCTGAAAAAGGACCATGGAACCGTTAAGCTCGTAATCTACGGAGCGACGGAAGCGCCATCAGTAAGCATCGCCCTTGCAGTCAACCATTAATATTCTTAAAGATATTTTCTAATGCTAATTTACCAATCTACACAAAGGTCGCCCACGAGCTCGCCGCAGCCAAGATCCCAATCATCTTCACAGCAGCCCACGGTGCCCCAGACACCTGGGAGAAGAAAGACGCCCTGACTGGGCTGCCACTCACAAAGTCTCCCGTGCAAGTCCTGAGCGAAGCAAACGTCACGTTCGGGCTTGCTTTTCCGGCGTTCAGAAGTAAGTATCAATCTTTAATTCATCTATACTGTACATAGTAACAAGCAACCGCAATCACATGTCTTCTTTTAATATCATATCTCTTGAAGCAAGCTCACAATTGATTCTTCTTTCTCAACAGATGACGTGCGCCTCCACAACCTCGCAATCGAAGCGTCCTGGGCAGCCAAAGACGCCGGTCTTCCGCCGCGGGTGGCTGTGGATCTTGTGTCAAGGAACATCGAGCGGATTCTCGAGATATACCCCGATGACCACGACGATAGGAAGCGAGACTTTGTTGTCTACGAGGGCGATCCGCTGGAGTATGGCGCTAGTGTCGTGGTGGCGGTTGATGGGGACGATGGGGCTGTAGTCAGCTGTTGGCCTGAGTCCGACTGACTGCCTTGACTGACTGATTTGAATTGGGAAGAGAATGGAAATGAGTTGCGTGGGAAATGGAGGTTTAAGCATGTACAGTATGTACATATCAAGAACAATGGGGTTGTTATCAAAACCACACAACATACAGAGATAGATACGTTGCACATATCATGATTACCCCGAGTATATAACAATCAATCATTATTGTCGATTCACCACCAAAAGATATCCTGCACGTCAAACACATAATCTAATAACAGTTAAAAGGTATACACACAGTAGTAATGTGTAGTAGTAGTAAAGAAGGGCTGTGGTTCTGTCGGTTCCCGCCGAGAATGGTAGGCATCCAACGTAAACCCTAACTTGCAAGGTCGCAGGCATCAAAGCTACGAGAGGCCAACTGCACCGTGCCTTTCAAGGAGTATCCCTATTTAGGTATTGTACATCTTACCGGTCGTGGAATTCTATCTTTCTAAAAGGCTTGTGCATGCAAGTCTTTTGTGTCACCACTGGTTCCCTACCAAGCAGTTCCTGCAGATTGATATCTTATCTACATGATTTTGATGCTATTATTGAAGAATAATTAGCTGATACACTACATATGATAGGAAGGTAACAGATCACGATAAGAATATTCGGGGAATAATATGGGGGAACGATTGCATTGCTTAAAAAAAGTGGTTAGTTTCAAACAGATATTCAGAAATTACAAGGAGCAATTGAACAGAAGAAGAAGAAGAAGAAGAAGAAAGGACTATTAACTTCGCAGCCCGTTTTCAGATCGACTTTTAACAAAGGACAGGACCATCCATCCCTGTAATGGCACACAATAGCAAGGCTTTTTTTCTTGCTTGTATCAAACTTGCATTCCAATTCACTCGCCTGGAGTCTTCTATGCTCCTTTGCTGGCAATGACAATGCTGCCCTAACCAAGCAACCAACCAATCCGATCGGGGAACAAATAGAAACGTAAAGAAAAAAAAGTTGTATCCTGTGCATCAAAAATATCTTACATATTGTAGGTACTCTGTAGACAGATTCAGATTAGATTATCTGGATTAGATTAGATTAGATGAAGGCCGAAAAGAAAGGAAAAACAAAAAAATTTACCAACTGTTCCGTAATCCAAGTGTGTATTCATTCCACTTGGGTAAATATATATGTTTTTTTTTTTTTCAAGTCGTAAATGAGGATACTACTACTAATTAAATTGAAGGGGCCCCTTGTTCCTCTGTAACTATGCCTGCAATCTAAATTGTCTATATGTTATGGATCTTGCCGTACAAAGACCGAATAATTATAGGACCGAGGGAAGGAACTGATCGGCACATGGCTGACCATGATCACCACGATCACCACGATCACTATGATCACCAAGACCCAGGGAAATGGCATGTATATAATGACACTCCTTTCAGATGGATTTCGACCCTCGTGGTCGACTCACATAGCAACCTGTCATATAGGCATTGCTAGTAACACAGGCTTGTTCTTGCTATTATATTGCTGACCCCCTTGTTTTCTGTCTTCAAGATAAACCAAACGACCCCTTGGTCTAGTCGCCTAGGCCTGTTTGTTACACTATATGCCCAAAACAGGCGGCTAAAACTCTCTTAACTCCACAAAACAACAACAACGACAACAGAAAAAAAAAAGTCTGCTTTAAAGATCTTCACCATCTACCATTGGGTGGATCCAGTCTTCGCCCTTGGGTTCTTCGTGGAGATGTAACAGACGTTGTGTCACATAAATATCCTGCACCAGAGCCCATGTTGTTATTCTTGTTGAATTGTGCGAGGCAAAATCATCATATGATATACTGTACATACAAAGAAATCAACCATGATACCGTCATATTATTATCAGCGGGGCATTCTGAATAAAACATGATCATTCTACAGAGTAAGGAGATGTTCACCGCTCATAGCATGGGTTTCCATACTCGCACACATAGACGTCACGTGACCGGCAAGCCGAAGCATAGATAACGTAATCAACCACCGAGCGACGAATACCACCGAGCGACGAATTTTCGCCGCACCCACTATAATTTTGAAGCTTTTCAACCACCAATACAATTAAATTAGACTATCTAGTAGTTGAATATATAGCTATTTATTAGGACAATTCCTTATAGTATGTCCAATAGTCCCACATCCATTGCAGCGTTGTGGAGCTCGCCGTCGAGGCATAGGTGTAGGCTCATCAAGCTTCTCATTAAGCTGTGTATCAAGCTGCTGAATGCGATTTTGGCCTTCTTGTACAGCTAAAAGGGTATCATTACCTAGAATAGCACGCCTTCTCGCCTTCTTTCTAGTTTTCCGCTCAGTCTCAGCTTCACTGGTGGTATATGAATCCCCTTTGAGCTCACAGTCTCAATGATTGTAACCCATTCATGGTTTCCCTGGACAACTGTACAAGGCCTTTCACTGCGTTCTACTGCAGTAATAACCTTGGAGGTTGAGCAGAGCCCCATTGCAAAGCCAGTTTCATCAAAATTCCAGATGTCATCTTCATGTATGCCATGTTCCTGAATAGCTGCATGTACAGCTTGAAACCATGGTATTATAACTTTTGGATCCTCCTGCTTTGCACGCTGGTATGTAATCCTTCGATTATATCTTGTACGCAGCTCAGGATGGCACTTGACAAATTTATAAGCCCAGTTGATGCCAAGGACTGCAGTAGGATCCTGTAGACACTCACAGAGTAATATTTGTGCCATTGAACACAGAAACTCTGGCTGAATTGGAAAACCTTGTTTATCTGCCTCTAGTAATTGCTGAATAAGTGTTTCCTCTTCAATAGCTTTTAATCTATGGCCATTAGCACGTGTTTCTGCGCGTGGTTGTCTTCCTTTAAGGCGAGCGCGAAGGGTAGCCTTAGGCACCCCAAAAATCTCTGCAGCCTTCAGTATTGATTTGACTTTTTGATTTTTATAAGCTGCAATAGCCATTTGAATTCGGTTTTCTTGAGATAAAGGCATTTTTGATAGTGGTGGTGAGAAAATGACGCGTTGAAAAAAGGAAGTGGTAGGGTGGAGGAAAATTCGTCGCTCGGTGGTTGATTACGTTAATACTCCAGCTTACATAATAACCCAGCGGGTGCAACTGCAACCTGGAGTTATGCACACTATCCCCGGATTATTTAATCTTAGCTTCAAAATTATGCTCGGCACAGGCACAAAACGGGGAAGGAACACGGACCACATGCTGGCACCCCCGCCCCCGAATATAGTACCTCTGCCCACGTGCTAAAAATAGATAAACTCACTCATCGACCCGGGGTTGCGATCGCGTATCATAATCACAATCATAATAATCAAAGTTTGGAGATAACCGCTCCTACCCTGTTCATGGTTACATGGTACTTACTACTACAGGTAATGACAGGCTACAGCCACAGCGCCGAACGGAGGAATGAGGCGCAGGGGGATGGGGTGGTGATATCTATAGATAGAATGATAAAAGTTTCGATCGAGTCCGAACCCACAGGCTACGGGGGACATTCACTGAACTTTAATTCAATGGCCCAGTGCATTGCACTTTCTGAAATGGATGACAAAGGAAAAAAGCAACACGCTCAAAGACCATGTTCCGCCAGCGTCTCCTGATGCTAAGACCTGTAAGGCTGAAGATTTTGAAAACCAAACCAGACTCCAGAGTTGCTTCCCAAACCACACCGTACCGCAGCCAAAAAAAGAGTTAGCACAAAAGGCTGAACACATCAGACCAAAAACCAGATACAGAGAACAGAGTATGTAGATGCAAATGGATATGGTTGCAAATCCCGGCCACATCCACACGTAAAACACAACGGTAAGGCGGTTTCATTTCATCCGTCATACAGCAAGGCATTGACCACCTGTACCTTTCATTCCTTGTTGCTGACCCGATCCCCAATAAACAAATCGCGCCGCGCGCCTCTGTTGCCCGGTATAGATAGAGGAACCGACCTCCCCAAAGGATATTACCGTAAAAAAAAAATTAACCCCATTAAGTTCTGCTCCGTAAGATGCCTGAACGTGATAATGCGAGAAGAATCAAAGGACATGACAAGGAAACAGTAGGTCAGGACGTCGGAGAGCAAGATGAGATCAAACGCAAAGAGAAAATGGACCGTCGAGCGAAACAAATGCGAGTGACAAAGGAAATTTCCAAAGCGATAGAGACGATCCAGATCATAAGATGCAGCACAGACATCGGCATTGGTGTCAACATCATGTGCTGGCCTTCGACAACATGGTCGAAGAGCATGAGTTTGGCGTACGACTATCGTACGCCGTTATCTGCAGGAGCCGGTGCGCCTGAATAGGCCTCGACGGTATTAACACACAAGGCGTGGAAGGGTCCGCGACCATGCATTAATCCGAATCGATAGGCGAGGGGACACCGGCCGGAACGCACACAGCGGCATATGACGCCGATCCCGCAAGGCGAATGGATGAAAGGGTTCAAGCGTGCATCGTGTTGGAAGGTATTAGATCGTCGAGAACGTGGACCAGCCGATCATGTCATATCGGTCGTAGGTCTTGGGCACATACGCGTTAGGTGAGGCGATATGGTGGAAGGAATGAGAATGGCGGAACGTTCGAACAGTATCGGTAGAAGAGGACAGACAACACGTTATCGGCCCTCTCCCGGCCGGTCCGGATTAGGTTGGCCGGTTCCTCCTTGCCTGGTTCTGAGCCACTCTGCGGCAGCTTCCTGGCGCGAAACGGGCGTCTTCTGGTCGTCTGACCGAGTTGTTTGTTGCTGGTTTGGAGGAAGCAGATTGGTCATCTCTGCGGCGAGGGCGGAGGCCATGTACGCTCGGAGTTCCTTCTCCTCGCGTTCATCCTCCTTCATCAGCCTTCGTCGCTCCTGCTTGGACAGGTTCTCCCGGCGGATCTTCCTGATCTCGAGCATCACCCATAGCACAACCTCCTCTGGTGCGCGCGTCCGATCCGCCCCATACTTTGCTGGGCAGCGAACATAGCGTCGTGTAACGTCGGTAGCACCGTCGATGGAAAAGGCAATGCAGTAAGCCAACTTCCGGCCCCATCCTGACAAGAGTCAGTCCTGCACGGAGGAAAAGAGGTGCACCCGCAACGTACCTTCGGTGTACAGACGTGGCTGATCCCACGCTTCCTCACAAGCATCGACGTGGACCCATCTCTTCTGATGCTCGGAGTATACTTCGGTCCAGACGTAGTCCTCGGAGTTCCACACCCAGCGGACACGACCTCCTACTGCCCTGCACAGCATGCTAAAGCAATTGGCCCATTCGCCCACGCGGCCACGCCTGGTCTGCAGCAGCTGCCACACATCCGAATACCGCGGAAACCTCTCATATGCCCCGCAGCTGGGCTCTGAGCATCGGTACAATTCGACTCTGGTCGCGCCTCGGGCGGTCTCGTCGGGCGTTGGCGGGGTCATGCCTTGGGCGATTGTGGGCATGAAGCACCGCGAGCATGGGGGGTTGTTGACGAAGGTGAAAAAGGATCGTTTGAACCACCTGCCACGGTCAGCGCCCATCACAGGGGTGGGGAGGAGATGCGGAACATTCAGACTCACCTCATCAGAGCTCGTATGACACAATCCTGGTACCCCCACTCAGGCTTCCCCCCCACACTGGCCGCTTGAGCCTGGAAAATCTGGCTTTCCTCCTCTGCCTCTGCATAGAGCTTGTCCAGTGGGATCAAAGACAATGCCTCGTCAAGGAGGCCAGGGTTTTCGTACTGGGTCGGTGTCGCCGACAAGACATGGAGCAAGTTGCTGAATTTGAGCGATGCAGCGTCCTTCGGCGGCGCAGGAACGATTGGAAGGCTTCTGAGTGGAGAGTATGAAGGGGGCTGCTGTTGCTGCTGCTGCTGCGATGATTGGCGGTTCTGCTGGTCTGCCGGAGATGGGAGTGGTGGAGGGGACCTCGACGGATGGGGCGGCCTCTGGCCTGGAGCCAGGTGCTGCGAGGGAACGGGCGATTGAGTGCGAGATCGGGCCCGGCATTGTTCCTGGAGTTTGTTGAGTCGCTTGGTGCGCATGAGCTGTTCGAACTGCCTGGTGAGCTCCGCCGCATCAAAGGCGTCGGTGGTTGGCGCCCGGCGGGCTTGGGGACGGCGGTCCGCCATGGCAGGATCGACACCAGGGAAGAGATTGGTCTTCCCTCCGAGGAGCAGCCAGGTTGTCGAGATTCGAGGATGACTGGTACGAGGGATGCGGACGAAGGAGACTCGAGCAGGAGATGGAAGAATTGGAGACGTCGAAGGGGGCGATGGGGGAGGGTTGGAGACGATGACGGACGGCGGCCGCAGCAGCACAGCACAGCTGAGTCGGTGCCACGCTTGGCGCTCGGGCTAGGGCGATGGTCGACGGGACCGGGGGAGGGCTCAGAGGAGCGGAGGCGGCCGTTGCAGACGGGCACGACGACGAGGAGGGGGAGGAGGAATAAGAAGGACAACGGCAGGCAGAGGACGCGGTCCCCGGTGGATAAGACGAGGAGAAGAGAGGGAGAGCGAGGGACGAGGGCGGTGCAGGCTCGCCGCGGGCACGCCGGGCGTCTTGACTCTTTTCTTGACTCTGCCGTGCCAAGGCCGCGCTTCCACGCAAGCTGCACAGGCGACGTCGTCAGCCTCTCCGTCCCCCAATCAGAGCCCCGCGCGCCCGTCGCAGCTCGTCGCGGCCGCGTGTGTCCCGCCGCGCCCTGGCGGCCCTGCGATCGACCCAGCAGTCAGCAATTCATCCGAACAGTCGAAGATGCAGGCAATTAAATACTCCGACCTCTCTCCCCCGATACGACGCTGCCAGGTATGCACGCTGGACGACGGGTTGCCGGCACGGCGACCTGTTGGGCCTCTCCTCCTCCCTCTCCCTCCACCGGACGATGGCTTTTCCTGCTGATCATTCTCCTGCTACAGTTGCCTCTGCTGACGACGACCGTCATCACCACCTGATGTCCTCCGCCAAAGAGGCAAAGGCATCCTTCCCACAGATGCCAAGCGGATACGCAAGCTTGACGACGCAGGGCCCTTCCACCGCTCTGTAGATGAGGGATAAGCTTCCAGAACGCATGTCCACCTCCCGTCCGGAGCCCTCGACGGTCCGTGGTTCTTCTGCCATCGGGACGCAGGCGAACAGGATGCAACCCCACGAGTCTGACGTGGCTTCCATGACCCTTTTTCGCCTCTTTCTTTTCCCGTGATCGTGCTGTGCTACCACGATAGCCGCCTTGATCACCACCATCGAGCCGAGCTACACGCGTGGAGCATCTGGGAATCCGTCTGTGCGTGGCCCCATCGCTCTACATCACCCTTCTCCACAGGAAGAACCCGTTTGGGAGTGTTCTGACCAGAGCCATCGGTACCGGAGCGCTGGTCGGAATCCTTAAGCGGGCGCCGTAGACGCTGCGCCTGCACCGCGTTTAGCTCCCCGAAGTAACGTAGTCGAATTCGCAATAATGAACCTATCCATAAAGGGCCCTTTTTTTTCTTTTCTCCCGGCTTCCATTGGTGGTGGCACGGGGACTGCGTCGTCCATCCCTGCATCTGGAGTACATCGTACGCTGCGCCGGCGGTGGCGGAGACGCGCAATCGTGGGCTTGGCATTCGCCCCGATCCGGCTTAGTCCCTGGAACGTTGCCCCGAGTTGAGGAGGAACAACCAACCACCTGCCCGTCCTGGAAGCCGACGCGAAGGCGGGACCGGGCCAGCCCCGGCCTGCGTCTTGGCATGTCTGCCTCAGGCCCTCCCCGTCTCGCCCGCCCGGCGACCCCGTCATCTCGAACCGCCATGTACGGTGTACGGACGACGGCTCATCAACCGGGAGGTGCATCTTGCGACGACGGATCCCCGTGTGGAACACCTTCCAGATGAGCTGCATACACCTTCATGTCAAATCCTAAGCTTCGTCCCGAACCCATGGTCTGTGCAGGCACCCTGCCAAACAATAATAGGCCTATCCCTGTAGGAGGCATCACCGTCTGATCGTCGCCGTACACGACAGCATGTCCCACCTCGTCCATTTTGGTTCCTCATTGAGATGATCATGCACCTTCCCGAGATCCTTCTCCCTGCCGGGCCCGATGGCCTATCATCACTGGGACACCGTCACACATCACCTGGCTCTGCAATATGACACCAGACGAAACCGGCCTGGTTGCCTCGACACGTTTTGCTGCTCCTGCAGGCTGCGGCCAGATCCTGTGCCCAGCGCGTCTAAACCCGTCAGTCACAGGGCTCACCAGGATTTTCCACTGACCGCGCGCTTGACATCGAGCTCACAGTCGCACCGTCCGAAGCTTGGCAGGCGTCTGCTGAGATTGTCTGCCGCTGCTTGTGTCACTATCAGCACCTGCTGCACACGGTAGAACCCTCTCCGTTTATCACATCATGGAAATGGACTTTCTAAACATGAACAGGTGTATGCTGGCTGCATTTCACCACAACTGAGTCCACGGCATCTCTCAATATCAACTACCAAGGGTCGTTTTCCAGGTAGCCCAGGCCCCAGAAAGCCCGCATCTCAAACGGCCGTGTGGTGGTACAGGTTACGCGGCAAGAGCTCGGGCCTTCCCAGCTCCGACAATTGATGATAGAAAGGGCCCTCCAGATGACGCTGACAAAGATACAGACATGTCTCCGCCTTCCAAGGCGCAATCCGATGTTCTCCCCCGACATTAGACCTCGAGTGCAGATGTGACTCCTCATCCTACCTCTGCGGGGATGGCTGGTGTACCCCGCTGGAGCGTTTCAACTTTCCGCCGTTCGTTTCTCGCTCCTCCCGCGGCCGCGGACCCTGCAGATCTGCCAGATTGGACCATGCCAAATCGGGTCCCAGCCCGGCCTTGACGGTGCATGATAATGGACCCTGCTGACGTGATACGGTTCCGTCTTGGCTGCTGGTCCTAGAGACTCGTGGCTGTCCTCACCTTAGACATTGCTTCGACGTCATCAACGTGCTGTCAAGACTCAACGGCCAGTGTAACCGCAGTTCGTCTCACCGTTTCAGCTTTCTATACTACTCCATAGGCGCCTTGTATAGGACGTTATCATGGAGTAGTACAGACTACCTACAGTACCTAGGTAGGTACCTAAGGCAGTGGACATGATAATCCCGTAGCCCGTGGCTCGTAGCCGTGCTGTATGGCCCTCCTTCACTTTAGTATTACAGGCTCAAGTTCACTCTGTAGTTAAACTACCCGCTCAACAGGCTACAGCTCACCGCTCTGCGTTATCTATGCGACTATGCCGCATTCACGCGGATAACCCGATAAGAAAGGATAGGGGCTTGTCTGCCTGTGGGGATTGAGCGACACGCATACGTGCATGCATTACGTAGGTACCCCCACATACACACATATAGACCAGCTTAGGTGTGTACTGTATATCATACCTCCTGCCCAACTATACTTAGGTTAGGCAGGCAGGTAGGTTAGGTAGGTGCATTACACAAGCTGTAAATACACGGCCGTTGAGGCTCCTAATTGATAATTCCGGTCAAGAATCGCTCGTAACCCCCAGATCCTGTATGTGCTTGCTCTACATAGATGAATCCTGCAAATACAGTAGTAGTACAGACTCCGGTAGCTCGTCTTCTGAAGCAATTGAAGACTCGAATGGTAGACATTATTTATGTGCTCCGTCCTTCCTTATTTATTGACCTCTCGACCTCCCTAGGGGCATTATTATCCATGCGGGTTTATAGCGTTCCGTAAACATTTGTCTCGGTGTACTACGTCATGATTAACAATAGTCCATACCCCACATAGGAGGGAAGGGTGGGAGGAGGGGGTATGTATATACATACCTACGTGAGAACCATCCCTCCTCTCCTGTGGATCTGGAACCTAGACTCGAATGATAGGGGCTTGTGTCTGTTACTGTCCGGCTTGGACGCCTGCATACTGCATACATGTATGAACTAACCTGACCACCGCACAGGAGATTAGGACAAGCAAGCAAGCAAGCACGCTGCTGCTGCTCTAGCTCCCGGCTTTGAGTTGATTTGTGTGTCTGGATCCGGATCTGGACCCATCTCTGAAAGATGTTGATTGATTGATTGATTGATTATTAGATAGATTCCTTCCGCTCGACGCGATCTATCTATCAGTCAGACCGAACCTTATCTGATCCTTATCTGATCAGATAAGGAGCCCAGTGAACCTGCTGTATACAGATAACTAAGGCACTGATCTGATGGATTGCACTCTGAACGGATGAAGCCCTTTCCACCAAGGATAAGAGCCGGGATCCTGGTAAGTGGGAATGTAGTGGGCCCAGTAGATAGGTATATACCTAGCTATATACCTATCTATCTTCTATCTATCTATCTATCTATCCCTTCTACCGCTGCCGGCCCAAAGGCATCTGTTTGTATTCAGCCATCCAACATGGCAATAGAGAAGGCTTCTATACGCACATTTGACACAGACATGTCTCTTAGTTCTTCTTTTGGAAAAAGAAAAAAAAACCTGATCTGGCATCCTGCCTTAAGCCTCCTACCCCGGTGTGTGCATCCGTACAGTACGATCCGCCTACTTAGTTAGATGAATGAGGCATTCATTCCTGTAATCACCCGCAGGGATCTCCTTGTCTTGCACAGCACATGTACAGTAAACATACATAGCGGGTAGCACTGTACTGTACATACTATACTACAGTACAGTTGGCAGATGGATCAGATTAGATAGATAGATTAGATAATGCCAGTGCCAAATTAAGTATGCGTGCAGTATTGTATACATCTTAGATAAGATTAGTTAGTAGATAAGATAGATAAATCATTCCCCCTTGGCAACCTTACAATGGTGGTATACTTTCAATTGACAACCAACTAACCGACTACTACTACGTATGTATGTACTACTGTACATGTCATGTACAGTACATGCACACCGGGCTCAACAACTTCTCCAGCTAGCAGCAGCAGCCCGGGCGCACATTAATTATTATTATTATTAGCTTAGCCTTGCCTGGGTCTGCGCCTGGGCTTGCTCAATGTGCATATACCTGTTACTTTCCTGTTACTTTCCTTGTCTTATCGTTCTTACTATTGCTCGTGAGAGAGAGAGAGAGAGAGAGAGAGATTTCCACTCCTAGATACAGCAGAGAAAAGGAGATACTTAGTACAGGGATGGATTCAGTTCGTGCGGCCGGTTGCCTCCTGCCCGTTTCCAGCTCCCCCCCCCCCCCCCCCCCCCCCCCCCTCCCCAAGAGGGCGGGGGAAATATCGATACATTGATTAATTGATTTTGAGCGGAATTTTTGCATCTTACCTCTTCCTCCTCCTCATAGATCCGGATAAGATAAGATATAAGATAATGGATATTATTGGTCTCCTCTCCTCTCCTCTCTTCTCTTTATCGCTGGCAACGTGGAGTGGACTTGATCAATGCGTGATGTGGCTTATAAAAATGAAAAAGTGCTAGCTGGCTAGTACATAGGTACAATACTTGTTTGTAGTACAGTAGGTAGTGCAGAGCAGCAAGGATGGAGGACCACATAGGTACAGTACACACGGAATATAATCTTTGTCCCTAATTGTTTTTGTTGGGAGACCTAGGCCGGAGGGGGAAGAGGGGGGGGGGGGGGGGGAAGAAGGGGGAAGACCTACCTACCGAGGAGGAAGGGGAGGGAGGCAGCGCATGCATCCGTTCCATGTACTGTAGCGCAGCACAACGCCTGCAGTGTATGATGGACTGCACATACATGTACGGTACTGTACATACTAAACTTCACCAAGGGTGTATGCAAAATCTCTCATTTCATCCTGGAGAAAAAAAAAAGAAGCTAATCTAATTCATAGGTAGGTAGGGTATGTAGCCATTGGATCTGAAATGCCTATATATATCTAGATCTATCGAAGTAATGCGTACATGTACAAGTCTAATCTAAGCTATATATATAATATCTCAATATTATGTATGTACCATTACAAAAAATGACATTACAACGAAGCGAAAGGGGGGGGGCCCTGTCCGGCATAGCCGTATGTATGTACTGTACCTAAGTATGTACTGTGTGTATGCCCTTCTTTAGGATAAAAGAAAAGTACTCCTCTCTCGCCTGACTCCGCGCTACAATGCAGGAAAAACACACACGACGTGTTTGTGCCTTCGACGTGTTTGTGCTTCATGCCATGATTGATGATGACTCCTTCAAGACCAGAAACTCTATAGGAAGGAAAGAAAGAAAGAAAGGGAAGAACGTCATATCATATCATGATCATGAATCATGCGGGACACTGTGACAACTCCTTGACGAAGGATTTGCCCCAGAATGCGCTGGTGTGCAGTTAGTATCGAGAAACAATATATGTGTATGGCAAGGAATTACTAACCTCGTGTACTTCGAAACGTACTTGTAGAGCTTGTCGAACTTCTGCGCCCGCTGGTCGTCGTCCATGGAGACCGCCTCCTGGTACGCGGCCGCCAGCTCCTCCGTGCTCCACGGGTTGACGACGAGTGCGCCGTTCAGGCTCTGTGCGGCGCCCGCGAACTCGGACAGGATCAGCACGCCCTTGTGCTTCTGCTGGCTGGCGATGTACTCGAACGAGACGAGGTTCATGCCGTCGCGCGTCGACGAGACGACGCAGGCGTCGGAGACGGCGTACAGGGAGATGAGCTCGTCGAAGCTGACGGATTTGTGGATAAAGTGGATGGGCATGTAGTCGACCGTTCCTGCAGAAGCTCCGTTAGTACAGATACGTAGTTTGAGTCTAGGATAAGATAGATTCAGCAGAGTAGGGCTGCGTACCGAACTTCCCGTTGATCCGCCCGACCAGCTCGTTGACCACCGCTCGCAGGTTCTGGTACTCCTCCACATCCTGTCTGCTGGGCACGGCAACCTGCACGAGAACCACCTTGCCGACCCACTCGGGGTGGTTCTGCAGGAAGACCTCGAGCGCGTGCAGCTTCTGCGGGATGCCCTTGATGTAGTCGAGCCGGTCGACGCTGACCATCAGCTTCATCCCGTGAAACTTGTTCTCCAGGCTGGCGATGCGGCTCTGGACCTTGGGGCTCTTGAGCCCCTCGGTGAACTTTTCGGGGTCGATCCCGATAGGGAAGGCTCCCACGGACACGATCTTGTCTTGGAACTTGACGCTGCTGGGGGTGGTGACCAGTCCTCTGCGGAACGGTCAGTCACGTGCATAGAGTCTCAAGGCTAGGTGGGTTTCAACTAGGAGACTCACAAAATATGCGCGCAGCTGCTCAGGAAGTGACGCGCATAGTCGTAGGTGTGGAAACCGATCAGATCGCAGTGCAGCACTCCCAGCAGCAGCTTGTCCCGCACGGGCAGAATCCGGTAGATCTCACTGCTGGGGAAGGGCGTGTGCAGGAAGAAGCCGATCTTGACGTTCTTCCTGCCGAGGAGCCGGAGTTCTTCCCGGAGCATCTGCGGCAGCAGCATCAGGTGGTAGTCGTGCACCCAGATCAGGTCGCCGTCCTGGACCTCCCTTGCGATGGTCTGCGCGAACTGCAGGTTGGCTTCGTGGTAGGCGTCCCAGGAGCTCTCGTCGAAGACGATCTCACCGGGATGGTAGTGCAGGAGGGGCCATAGGATCGAGTCTAGAAGCAACCATTGTCAGTCTGCCGTCTCCCGTGGCTTGACGGGCGGCTGCGATCAGAGGATATTGAGACTGCTTACTTGAGAAGCCATTGTAGTGTTTGTCGGCGAGCTTGTCGTCGATGAAGACGGGCGTCGCGTTGTAGTCCTCCTTCAGGCGCTGCTTGACGGTCGCGACCTCGTCCTCAGGCACCTCCAGGCCCGGCCAGCCGTACCACTGGAAGGTCGTCGTCTTGGACAGGCCGCTGAGGCCCGTCACCAGGCCGCCGGAGGACATGGAGAACTCATACTTGCCGGCCTCGGAGCGGCGGATGGTGATTGGCAGGCGGTTGGAGACGAGCAGCAGCCGGGCACCCCCCGGGGAGGCGTCAAGGGTGGCCGCGGGCGACATGGAGGAGGAGCAGGCCAGGGAGCTCAGGACGTCTGTTGCAGCGGTGAGCGTGGTGAGATTCTTGCTCTTCGGCCGGGCGACAGAGGCTATAGATAAAGGGGAACAGCTAGGGACACAGGACCCGACGGGATGGAAAGGAGGCTCCTGGCACCGGTTGTTCAGGACGCGGAGACGCACGGAGCATGTCTGATCTTAGATGGAGCGCAGCGTCGACATCCTGAGGCCGTCGTGGCCGCTGCAAGTGCTTTCGTCGCGTGGAGCCCGATCGGGCGGGCGCGCGAAGCCTCGAGAAAGGACCGGCCGGGCCAGACCGCTCCGCTGAGCCTCAGGGCCACGTCGGGATACCCATGCAATCCTGCGTGAGGACGAATACGCGAGAATCTTCCACCACGTCCCCAGATCCTCGCATCCATCCCACGTTGCGATCCCCTGTGTGCCCCTGCGGCGATCGAACCGCACAGCCCGGGTGCCTGAGCACGCCTCGCACCCGCAGCTTATAGCCATTGCGTCTCCGCCTGCCTCGCTCGACCCCTCCCTCCCTCCAGCTGAAGGAGCGCTCCAGGGACGCTCTCCTCTGCTGTGCAGACCCCCCTTCTCCCTCCTCTCTCTTAGCCCGACCCCCCTGGATCATCCCCTGCTCCGTTCGTCTCCCGGTTTCAGCCCCGTTCAATAGAGAGAGCTCTGACCATCCATGACGGTCTTCGTCGTCTCGCTGTATGTACCTCTTGCTTCCCGTGGTGGCTTGTGGCCCGTGCTAACTCCGTCCCTGTCCAGCTTCCTCCCCTACACCATCGACTTTGAGGCCAAGGCTATCAAACATGGTCGTCACCCGTCGGGGAGCATGTCCCCCGTCGCCGACCGGGTCGAGGGGAGGCTGCCCGAGTCCCGTCGTCTCGGTCACCGCCGCCCCAAGTCCGTCTCTATGACCCCGGGTGCGACCACTGACCATGAGAAGATCTTCAAGCCCTTCTATGCGGCACACTCTGCGGCAGAGATCCCGTCCGCGGACGACCCCCACGGTCCGGGCCCCAATGAGCCTCGTTCCGTGTCGTGGGGGCTGAGTCGCAAGTTCAACCAGCCCAAGTCCAAGGCGAAAGTCCATCCGGAGCCGTCCATCCTCAGCCGTCCGGACCCGGCAGATGACCTGGGCCCCAAGCCCTACGGGGATGGCGCTGCGCAAGCGCACGACTCGGAGGAGGAGCATGGCAGCCCGCGTGTGGTCCTGTCGGACGTGCACTGGGTGGTCAAGGCCGCAGAACACGGCAATGGCGGCCTTCGAAATGCCGTCAATGCGGCCGTGGCTGCAGGAATCCTGCGGGACAAGATGTGGGTTGGCACGCTTGGTATGCCAACGGACTCGCTGAAGCAGCACACGCGCACCAGCATCGCAGAGAAACTGGAAGAGGAATTCGAGTCGCTTACGGTGTTTGTGAGCGATAGTGAGTTTGAGGGTCATTACTCGCACTTCTGCCGGACGGTCCTGTGGCCGGCGTTCCACTATCAGGTCCAGGAGAGCCCCAGGCACAAGGAATACGACGATCACTCCTGGAGACAGTACGTCAAGGTGAACGAAGCGTTCGCGGACGCGATCGCAGCGCGATGGAAGCCTGGTGATAGCATTTGGGTGCACGACTACCATCTCCTGCTCCTCCCTGAGATGCTGAGGAAGAGACTCCCGGAGGCGGAGATTGGATTCTACATGCATGCCGCGTTCCCATCCTCGGAGATATTCAGATGTCTAGCCTCGCGGAGGGCGCTGCTTGGCGGATTGCTGGGGGCAGACCTCATCGGTTTCCAAACGGAGGAATACTGTCACCATTTCCTCCAGACGTGCAGTCGACTGCTCAGCCTGGAAGTGACACGGGATGGGGTACAGTTCAGAAACCGTTTCATCCGTGTGAAGAACTTCCCCATCGGAATCGATTCCGAGTCTCTTGACAAGGCCCGTCAGTCTCCGGAAGTCAAAGAATGGGTCACAAAGATCCGCGAGAGATACGAGGGGAAGCATTTGATCGTGGCGAGAGATCGACTGGATGCTCCTGGAGGCATCAAGCAGAAGCTCTTGGCCTATGAGATCTTTCTGAAGAGATATCCAAAATGGAGGGATAACGTAGGTTCTCTCTGTTTCCTCTGGTTGAAAGTCTGCTGTCTACTAATCGTGGTATAGGTTGTTCTGATCCAAGTAGCATCCTCTCAGTCGGAGCTCCCGGAACTGGAGGCGCAAGTTTCGAAGATTGCGATGCGGATAAACTCCGTCTACTCCACGCTGACGCACCAGCCGCTGGTGCTGTTGAAGCAGGACATCAGCTTCTCCCAGTTCCTGGCTCTCATGACCGTGGCTGAAGTCTTCATGGTCACCAGCTTGAGAGAAGGAATGAACCTCACCGGCCACGACTACCTCCAATGCCAGGATGGCAAGTTTGCTCCGGAGCGCTACGGCTCCCTGATCCTGAGCGAATTCACGGGTAGCGCTTCCATCTTCAGCGGCCACGATCTTCTCGTGAACCCGTGGGACTACCAGCAGTGCGCGGAGGCGATCGATATAGCCCTTCACCTGACGCCAGACCAGAGGCGGGAGAACTGGGAGTTCCTGATCAACAAGATGGCGCCTCACACCGCTGTGTCCTGGTGCGAATCGTACCTGAAGGCGCTTTCTGCGGCCCGCAAGGCGCAGTTGTCTCGCGAACTCAATCTGGTCTCAGCACTCTCAACCGAGATGCTGAAGGAGACCTACACCCGCGCTTCCCGTCGCCTGGTCATCCTCGAAGATGAATGTATCCTCACCTCTTCAACTAGCCCTACTATCGACCAGAGAATAGCCACAGCACTCAGCGCGCTGCTTCACGATCCAAAGAACGTGGTCTACGTGACCAGCACAAGGACACCGGAACAGCTCGAGTCACTGATGACAGAGATCATGCCCGACGGAGCCGGTTTTGGTCTTATCGCCGAAAATGGCTGCTTCCTACGAGAACCCGGCAAGTCCTCTTCTTCCGACTGGGAGCGTCTACTGGTGGACGGCGCGAGAGGTGACTGGAGGGACGGGATCCGCAAGGTCATGCAGTACTTCCAGGAACGCACCGACGGCAGCCGTATCGAAGAGCGCCACTGCTCCCTGACCTTCTGGTACAAAGACGCGCTGGATCCCGAAGTCGCCGCCCGGAGCGCTTCCGAGCTTGCGGACCAGATCAACGGGTCTCGGGGCAGCGAGCCCATCCGCGCGGTTCTGAGCAAAGGCGCAGTGACCGTCGAGCCGACACAGGTCAGCAAAGCCACGGCTGCGGAGAAGGCATTCGAGCGGGCGTCGCAGTCGCAGAAGCCAGACTTTGTCTTCGTCCTCGGCAGCACCCGCAGCGACGAGGTCCTGTTCCGCTGGGCCAACGCGCTCGGTGCAGAAGGGAAAGTCCAGGACGCCGTCACCGTCACTGTGGGCACGCATCCTACGGAGGCTAAAGCGGCGTTGACCGGCGATGCAACGATTACAGATGCGCTGGCGTCGATGAACCTGGCAAACGGTGTTTGTGATGCAGCGGAGTAACTGCACTACAAAACCCTCTTCCTTTCACACACACACATAACATCTTCCTCTCCCCCACAGCTGATCGACTGACTTCGCATGCATACCATACCATAGCATACTTGACGAACCGAACTGACGACATCGACATGGCATCATGCATGACACACATACATACATCATACCCACACACGCAACAAACATCATACATACACATAACACACAGAACCTACATCCGCAATATCTCCCAATCTCACGATTCCACGAGTTATTCTCACGTACAGGACATAACATACCTACTTACCTACTTACAGCGAACACGCATGCTAGAGAAGGCTGGCTTGCTTGCTTGCTTCCTCGCTTAGAAGCTTTTCAAGCTTAAGCTTATTCTTAAGTTTAAGCTTAAATAAAAGCTTAATGTATGTAATGACACGGGACATGTATGCACGTACGTATGTATGTATGTTTATGTATGTATGTAATAATGAGATATGGGTCTGATGAGGATGGGATGTCAATCAAGATTGAGATTGAGATCAATCATCAATCATATACAATATAAGGATCTATCTATACATGTTCTATTATCTTTCATAGATGTGGCTCTGACCTTCGTGCTTGATTACTTACTTCTCTTCAAGCAGTTAGTTATCTTCTCTCTCTTTCTTCTTTACGCGTGGTCCTGTTCTTCTATGTTCCTGCTGCTGTTTGTGGTCTGTCTACAGTACATGTACAGAATATTGTCGATGAGAACAAGAACTGCCCATTTGACTTGAACTTTGACTAATGATGGGCCCTTTAGCGTTGTGTTGCTTTGCTTTTTGCTAGATGTTCAGGTTCAGGTTCACATTCTTGGCTTTTTCTCTTTCTCTTGTGTTTCTATACTCTTACTCCTAGCTAGCTAGCCAGCTTTTCCTTCCCCCAAACACTAAACATATTCTGGAGAAGAAAGAAAGAAAGAAGCCAGTCTTCTGGTTCTGTGGATATTATTGTGATATTGCTCCAACCAATACATGTCTATGTACATGTGCATGTTATCTGTCCTGTCATCTGTCTCCTGTCTTCTCCCTGTCCAGTTAGGTTAGGTTAGGTGTTTGTTTAGGTAGATTGACTGAGTGTCCTGTCATTGTGATTAATGGTAACAGGTGATATACTGTACTTCAGTAAGGCATTTCGCCGAAGCGGTTCTTCCGAACAAGTTCTTGGCGGATACTTCCCTGTTATTATTATTAGGAAAGCTCATTCCCCTCTCATGAAGCGAAAAAATCTTCCTTGTTCGGACATCCAATCCTCTGTGTGTGTGTGTGTGTGTGTGTGTGTTGACGAAGAGAGTTCTTGTGAGGGATCTCGCTGGGCAAAACGTCAGGCCCAGGTATCCTTGGATCTGTGTGTCCTTTCTTTATTTTTCTTATAGGAAGCTACAGATAGAGAGAAAGGGTTGTATAGTTCAAAATAGCTTATTCTTATCTTCGGGGAGAGAGAGAGAGAGAGAGAGAGAGAGAGCCTGATTATAGCCAATCAATCCTTCTTCAATCTCCTCCAAGCCTTTCTTTCTCACCTCCACTGAAGCTCGCCTCCTACTAACTACGTACATCGAAGGCTTCGCGAATCCATCCAGTTTTCAGTGCGATAGTTGACATTCTTCTTCCTCTTCCAATTAATTTGAATGGCCTATATATGTCTATCTACCTGACCTGACCTGACCTGACCCGACCCCTTACCTCGGGGTTTAAAAGTAAATCAGATTAAAAACAAAATGAAGCTATATATACCTAGGTAGGTAGGTATCTAGGGTAGACATGTATGCACTGTACATGTGCATGTACTCTATATATATACATCGAAAGAAAGGTGCTTGCTTGGTCCTGTGGGGAGATTTATTGCTCTATGCATGGTGATGGTAATAGCGATGGAGGTCTTTACATTCTTTATGATTGATCAAAGACTCCTTACTTGCTTACTTGCTTGCTTACTGTATATACACATGTACATGTACAGTACTTGCGCATGTACATGTACCTACTATTGTACAGGAACTAGGGTCTAAGGGAGAGAGCCCCTGCCCTGCCCTGTCCCTCCTCCAGGTAGGTAGGTAGAATGATGATAAAATACCGGATCACCAACTCCTCTGTAGATGTTCCCAAGGGAGCCTCCTATTCTCAACATGAAGACGTAGTAGGAGGTCCCAGTTTCGGGCGGGCTTCAAGGGGATGCATACATGTCTCGTGGTTGACTTTTTTTTTTATCATTTCAATCAGATACACCCAAACAGCGCAGAGACTTAACATACCGAGTTCGAACTTTTTTTATGTCCATCATTACCTACCTACCCACCTACCTATGTACAGTACATCTGCAACACTGACTGTACAATACTCAACTCAGATCTCCACCCTCTCATGAAAACACCCACTCGCCCCATGCGGATGCTCATGAGCAACTGCACCTCGTCCCACCCTCTGCCTATTCATCCTCCCCGTCGTACGCCAAGACCTCCTCTTCACCGCCGCCGCACTCGAATTCCTCAGCGGAAACTCCTCCAAACTCCGCGCATACGTCGCGACCGCAAACGCGGCCGCCCGGCTGTTGATCAGGAACGCCTCGGGGTTCAGATTCGTGAAGTTGTCCCCGGGCCCATGGTAGTTGGCGTCGTACGCGATGCCCGCCTCGCCGCCGAACAGGGCCGCCTCTTCCTCGGTCTTGATCCCCTCGGCGCCCGTGAAGAGCCCTCCGGCGGGGATGCCGTGCTCGATGAAGGCGGCGTAGTCGGAGCGGCCGTCGAAGGCGGTCGGGACGTAGGCGAGGCCGCGGTGAGGGTTCTTCCGCTTCCCAGGCTTCTTCAGGGAGGAGGGCTCGTGACGATACGAGTCAAAGTACGTCTCGAACAGGCGCTCGATCTGCGCGGACCCCGGCGGGCCCGACTGGTTGAACGCGGACCCGTCGCCGTCGTAGATTTTGAGGGCGTAGTTGGGCGAGGCGACCATGTCGAAGTTGAGGTAGAGCCGGATCCGGTCGAGCTCGGTCGCGTTGAGCGTCGACACGTAGTGGTCGCTGCCCAGCAGGCCGAACTCCTCGGCGGTCCAGAAGCAGAAGCGTACGGCGTTCCGGACGGAGAAGTGCGTCAGGGCCTTGGCGATGACGAGGTTGGAGATGATGCCTGAGCCGTCGTCGTTGATGCCCGGGCCGGCCTCGACCGAGTCGGTGTGCCCGCCCAGCGCGACGACGTTGTTGGGGTCGCCTCCCTTCGTCTGGGCGATGACGTTGTGGGTTGTGCGGTTCTGGAGCTCGCTGAGGACGGACAGCTCAGCGGTCACGGATCCGGTCGTTTCGATCTGCGAGACCAGCTGCGTTCCGTCCTCCAGACTGATCCCGACGATGGGGACGTATGGCCCCAGAGGGCTGCTCGGGGATCCAAGGGTACCGCTCAGCGAGCCATCGATATTATTGTAGACGATCGCGGCGACGGCGTCCGCTTTCCCCGCGAGGACAGACTTCTCCGCAAAGGTGCAGGTCCCACGCTTGATGAGCGCGATCTTGCCCGCGACGTCGGCAGGGTAGTCCTCCGTGTTGCATCCAACATTCGACACGAGCGCCAGCTCTGCGGTGATGACACCGTCGCTGCTGGGGCTGTACGTCATGGTCTGCGCGTCGATCTTCTTGTTGCCGTCGACCGTCAGGTTCTGGTCGCTCCGGGACCAGAGGTGGACCTGCTCCTGCTTGTAGACATCGTAGTAGCCCGTCCTGCTGAGCTCGTCGTAGATGAAGTTGACGGTGTCCTGGTGCGCGGGGCCGCCGAAGACACGGTTCCTCTCGGGGTAGGCGTAGGCAAAGTCTTCGAGCTGCTGGGCGCCCGCGAGGAGGTCGTCGAGTTTGATCAGGGATTGCAGCGCGTCCTATAGTATATGGTCGTTAGCTGGTTGAAGGGGCGGCAAGTCCGGTAGGAAACACAACTCACAGCTGAGACAAGAGGCTTTCCGTATCTGCCTCTGCCCGCGAAAGCAAGCGATGCGAAGGACAAGGCTCCCAGAAGGCGAAGCTTCTTCATGGTCACAGAATAACCGAGTGCAAAGATGTGCCCTGGCGACGGAGCTGGAACAGGATGCCTTTGTCAAGGGAGCATGACCTATCATTATATATGGCCTGTATACGACATTTCCCCCTCTGTATTGCGAATCGCTGGCTCCACCGGTCTTTCTCTCTCCGTCCATCATCCCATCCAGCTGTGCCTTCCTTCCCTTCCGCGGGACGGTGTAACGATCCTCCCGTCGGGGCAGCTTCCTATCTGCTCGCGAGCGTCTCGGCGACGCGAAGCCGTTGGTGGAGTGGACGGCCAAGCTCCCTGGGAGACAGAGATAAGAAGGGAACCTGCATCATATCATATCGCGCTTGGACGGTAATCTCGGCCATGCCAGGACCAGAAGACCGAAACTCAACATTCCCCATGCACGCCCCGTGCGTAGGTGTCTCTTGGCGGGCCTTGTTTATGGCTGTCTTGCTCTCCGGCCAAGACGCGGTGTTTTGACTCCGGGCCAGTCGGGAGATGGAGACTGGCAGGGAGATGGGCGGTTGAAGGCTAGACAGCACTGCCAAGCGCGCTGGGCAAGAGACCCCGGCCGCCAAGAGACGGCGACGATGAGCGGATGCGCCCCGCTGCAGTATATATATAATAATCTCGGAATGGTCCGCATGGTGATGCCAGCACCAGCGACGGTTGCGTGCCAGCTTTTTGCTTGACCGGGTAGAGGACGGAGACCGTCGGATGGGAACTCGGTCCCAACGACGCGAGTAACCCAAGACGGAGAATACTCCATTTGTCCTGTTGCAGAGGACTATGGCGGGAATTGGTGCTATATAAGCAGACATCCCATGGCGGAGGACCCATATCCGATGGACGCCAGATGAAGTCGTAGTCTTTGCTCCGCCAAGATACTGATTCCTTGGCGAAGGAAGCGGGGCATGAAGCTGGTCGTAGACGGAGAGTGAAGGCAGAAAACGCTGTCTTGGTAAGGTCCTGTGAGCCGTGAAAGCACCTGTCCTCAGCCGTCAAAGGATTCAAAAAAGAATGCTCAGTCAGCAAAAGCCACTTCTCTATCAGTCGATTTCCACAAACGCAAACAGGATAAATAAACATTAAACTCCATTGACTAAGACCAATCTCCGCAATCGAGCCTGACATCAGACACAATCCATTTCATTCAGTCAGCGCAAACTATATCACATCGAAGACAGCCGTCAGCGGCAGGCACATCAAGCCACAAGGAGAGAAAATAAGCCATCGTAAACAACACAGGTGCCGAAGGAACCGAAAGGAACAACAGAGAGAAAAGGACCCCACCCAAGCTATGCGTATTCCCGGCAGTCGGATTCCGATTCAAAACGGTACATAGGGCAGAAACTGCAAGAGAAAGGATAAGAGAATAGAAACATTAATCATCAAAATTCGTAGATACCTCGCCTCCACAGCAGGATAGAAAGTGAAGGGGCGCTGAATGTGAGGGGGAGAAGCAAAGGAAGATATGAGGAACCGATTCTCTCAACTAACGCCTAGCCTCCCACGTCGTTGTTACTACTGCTATGAGCGCTGCTGTTATTATCGCTGGCAGATGCACTGCCGCCGGCCGAAATGAGAGTCGGTGCTATCCGTCTCTTCTTCGGCTTCTGCGGCTGCGTCTCGTTGCTCTGATCCTTCGTCTCTTCCTTCTCGGACTTCTCGGACTCGCTAGCACCAATGTCCCGCTTCCCCAGCACGCTGCCGGTGATGGAACTTGTGGCGCTCTGAGACACGGCAGACATAGGGGTCTGAGGCGGTGTTGTAAGGGGAAGCGTCGGCGGCTGAGCGGAATTAGCTGCCGTCACGAGGGGCACGGAGCCAAGCGTCGGAGTCGGGTTGTTGATAACATTCCCTGCCGATTGCTGCGCGGGGATCGTCGTAACGGAAGAGGCAGAATTGGACCGCGCAGGGCTCGTTGGGCGAGGAACCGCACTCGCGGAGGCAGGTTGAGAGGTGCCCGGCGTTGGCTTGGCTACTGCGGGAGGGACAGTGCTAGTTGGTGTCGGTGCTGGAGTGTTGTTTGCGGTCGACGCAGCGGAAACCGCATGCTGCGGCGTTGCGATTGGACCAGTGTAGGGCTCGCCCAGCTCTCCAGGGGCAAACGCCAACGTCGAACAGAAGCCATCCGACGAGCTCATTATCAAGGTCAATCCATCATTCGACCTGTACTGTGTTAGACGCTGATATTCACAAAGGCAACTTGCAGCGCTTACCAAGTCAGGTCGGTGAACGTTGCAAAATGCAGATTGCTCACGACGCACAGCGGCGTTTGCTGCTGCGTGTCATACACATAAACGGAATCCTGCGTAGCAACAGCGTACACAATCCGGTACGGCAGGGCAAAGACTGGGCCCGGGACCTGACCCGCAGAGTTCCCTTCACCATCCCCAGTCTTCTGAGACGGCTGAGATTTGGCCGAGTCTCCAGCGGCAGTAACCGCCGGCGGAGGCTCCATGGACGGGTTGCTAGTTGGGGCACTCGACGAAACCATAGGATCCGGAAGAGACGGAAATGCTTCTTCTCCGGAGGAGGTATCCAGAATGATATGGCTGGTAGGCTTGGGGCTCTGTCTCAAGGTATAGTACACCGGCGAGCACTTGACGGCAACCGACGGCTTCCTGTGCCCTGGGAGGTGGGCAATTGGGGGCTTGTTGAACCCGGCACGCGTATAGATGTAGACAGTATTAATGATCTCATCTGTAGTCTTCGTGGGATCACTGGGGTTCACGTGCGAGGTTTTATACTGGCCCGCTGGCGTGAACAGTAAGCTCCCATCTGGAGCAAATGTCAACCGCCTGAAGAATGAAGTGAACGTCTCATTCGCGTAGACATTCGCATTCTTGACGCCAATGCCACCGAGAAGGCTTGGAGAAGACACCTCGAGAGGCTTGACGGCAGGCAGCGGTAGAGACGGTGCTGGTGACGCTGAGCGTCGCACAGATGGGGATGACCCAAACGAAGAGCGGCGGCTGTGGGATACGGGGGGAGGGTCCATTGGCAGATTCGAGGCCATGGGAGTACCCGGGGTTGAGGGGGCCGGGGAAGCAATGGCCATCGAATTGCTCGTCGGCTGAGATCTGGCGTTAGGGTCTTGTGGAGCAGGGCTATTCGAAGATATCCGCCGAGCGGGCAGATCCATCTTCAAGAATTTCCCATGCGAAGTAAGCGTGAATTGACCATCCTTGGTCTTCAGGCTGTAGATATGGACCGATCGGTCGGAAGACTGGGTTGCCACGAACTCATTGAGGGGGTCCCACGCCACACCTTGTACGTAGTGCGAATGCTCCGCAATCTGTCGAACCATTTGTCCTGATATCGACCATCAGCGACCGTTCTGCGGCAGAACAGGGTAGCAGACAAACCAGTCTGGGCATTGTAGATCCGCGCAATGTTGTCCATGCTGCCGGTTATGAAGAATACGCCATCCGGGGACCACGCAAGGTCGTAGATCTCCGCACCGGACGACCTGCACATGTGCTTCACACGCCAGGTCTCCTTGTCATCCGATCGATCCTCTCCGAAGGTGGACGTCGTCTGCAGTTCGGAGGGCACCCAAAGCAGCACGTTTCCATCGTCTCCCGCAGAGGCCAGCATCTCGCCTGGGTCGTCTGTCAGCGGATCCGGCAGCAACCAGCCTGACAACAAGGGCATGTAGGTATACCTTTGGGACAGAATCTGACCACATTGACGGCCTGCGTGTGCTTGATCAGGGTGCTGAGGTAGGTGATCTTTCGTTCCTCCCCGGTGGCTTCGACTCTCCAGAGCTGTTTGCGGCATCAGAAAAGGCGGAACGAAGGACATTGGGACGGTGGGGGGTCTCATACTCTCACGTTGTTATCACTGCAGCGGGGAGAAGGGGGTCAGCACGGAATCACGGGATGGTCCTGGAGACATCAGAGAACATACTTGCCAGCCGTGGCCAAGCGGCCCTTGCCATTGGGGTCGAAGTGAACGGAGTAGATGGGGGCATTGTCGTTGTGCCACGCGATGAGCAGCGGAGCGGCCTTCATGGTGGGCACAGCAGCTCAACGCCCCGTGGAACCGCTGCGTCCGGTCGTTGAATTGTCGAGCGGGACGTCGAAAGGGCCGAAGAGCCCGACTAGACTGGTGATTCCCGGGCAGTATCGGCGATCCCGAGTGGTCTAGCCCGCGGCTGCACAGGAGAAGAGGAGAGGTCCAAGGGCGCGGGTGCAGGGCAGGATGGAGGTTGGAGCGGACGGAGAGGAGGGACAACGGGAGATCAATTCGCAACGAGGAGCATGGGGACTCGCGTGCAGCGGACGGCACGCGGCGGGCGTCTTGCTCTGCCAGAGACACGAGCGTCTTGGGCGAGGAGTCGTGATGTCGCAGCGTCTCGCCTCGTCTCGTCTCGTGTCGCTCGCGCTGCGGAACGCGACAAGGCGGGAGCGAATCAGCCCGTGTCGACGTCCAGCCCTACTGCACCGTCGCCGCGCCGTCGCTTCAGCGCTCGACGCTCCGGCTTTTCTTTTCTAGAAAAATATCTAGAGATCAATCCATTGGCAGCGGGTTTACATCAGGTATGGAGGAACCCGCATTTGTCTACACTAACCTTGTAGAGATGGGTCTGCTGCCAGATGGGGCCGGCGTGAAGCCATGACCTATCTCGTTCAGTTCAACGGAACATCCTACCATCATAGCCAGTAATATCACAGCATATTACAGTGCTTGATATATTCCACTTCACGCTCGCGATGTTGTCTAGTGCTTCTACGCGGTATGGCTCTATGTCGATGGGGGCCTGCCATCTAGGACAGCGCAAACATCAACGAGAGCAATGGCTCACATCATGACATTGTCTCCTTGCTTTGGCTCTCGTTTTCATCAGGAGCTGTTGTTGCGCTGTTCTTCGTAAGTCATTAATTGCCTTTCATCTGGCTGTATAACCCCCGCAATGTCATCTTAGTATTATCCTCTTCGCATCGCCTTCCCGGGTCAGCGGCGGAAAGCGAGTTTCCTCAATGATCTGGCTTCAAACAGGCCCAAAAGCAGAGGGAAAAAGATACAGATGATATGGGATGACCCGCGAGCACACGCCGACATCATGGTCATCCGGAGGAGGTTCAAGGTCATTGAGAAAGCACATACATCATTTCGCGACATGCCTCAACATGCAACCATAACTCCATTACAATCATCAAGCGACATTTACTTTTAACACCGGATTCGCCGTCCTACCGCCCCCCCCATGCTCCATGGACTGTACGTGAGTAGTGATGTAATGACGTAATAAATATACAAGACGACCCGCGCGCAACCGGAGAGTTGGAAGGCCGCTACGTGATCCATTTCCCGATGGTCTCTCCGAACCAACTGATGGCCTTCTCCCGCCTCTTCAGCCGCGCTTCCTCCTGGGACTTTATGAACGGCGAGGCTTCCTCCGCGTACATCTTCTGCTGTTCCAGTTGAGCCTTGTACGCGCGGATCTCGAGCTCCCGCTCGTGCGGAGTGAGCTGCTCCAGCGGCTTCGAGGGCTTGAATCCCGGCGGGAGCTGTTCGCCGCCGGGAATCTCGACGCTGCCGGATTCAGCGGTCGGAGTCCGCTGTTGAGGGATGGGTTTCGCATCGGGATTGAAAAGGGAAGTAATGGGCGGCGGATTGAACCCGGCGGCATGGGCCTCCTCCACCTGCCTCTCGTAGTCGAGCATCTGGTGGTACAACTTGTCCGCGTGCATCTGGATACGCTCCTCCCTTTCGTCGTCCCATTCGAACGACGAGGCGTAGCCGAGCGCTTGGAGGAATTTCTGCCCGAGCTCAGTATCAGTATATGCAGCGGAGGGGGTATATCAATGTAAGGAAAAAAAAGGGATATATATAACTCACCGCCTGCGTGGTGTAACACCGCGAGAACTTGGAATTTTCCTCCGAACACATCGTCGCACGAGCCTTGAGCTGGTCCCGCCAGGTTCCTCTCTTGAAGCAAAAGGTCAGGGCCTCGTGCTCCAGCGCGCAGTTCTCCATCGCCGCCCGGTGCACCAGGTCCTTGCGCTGCTTGTACTTGTCAATCACCCTCTCGGCGCCCGCGACTGGACTGGCCTCGACCTCATGGAGAGGCTTGTAGGTCTTCCAGAGATGCGCGTATCGGCCATCGGGGAAGAGAGAGGCGGCGGGGACCTTCGGCTGAGAGGACTCCGCCGCTTCGGATGAGGAAGGCTGCGGGGCGGATTTCGTCGATTCGGAAGGCTTCGAAGGCTCTGGCGACGGCTGGATAGGTGCTGCGGGAACGTATTTGGCCGGGGCCTGCTGTTCGAGATACGCCCGGAGCTCAGGATCGAGCTTCTTGACCGGATCGTCCTTGTTGGAGGAGCCGCCCCAGAACCAGCCCATTGGGATTGCGCAGGCAGTGAAGATAGATCAAATAGATGAATGGAAGGAACAAAGGGCGCAATTGACCCTGCACCTGGCGGACACCGTCGACGGTGTCGTGTAGAGAAAGGTATATGATATCAGGCGATGCGGAGAGCGCGGGCGGTGGGTTTTGGGCGCCAACCCGCTTCGGGCGCCCGCACCGCCTCCGCGCCGCGACCGCTTCCCAGAAATGATCTCCGAACATCTCGCGTCCGGCGCGTCCAGCTCTGCGCAAGAGCCGCACCACCACCATGTTTGCCAGTATGCTCCCTGTCACGGCCGTCTGGCGTCCTCCAGCTAACCGGATATGTCGCAGGTCGAGAGGAGCGCTTGCAGATGCGCCAGCGCGGCGCTGGGTATGCCCGCCGCCCGCCCCGCAGACTGTATAGACAGACATAGCTGACTGCGACCTCGTACAGCACGCGCAAGGTGAAAGATGTCGACTTTGGCTTCTCGTTCGGTTCGCCGGTCGCTCCGTCTCCGCAGCCCACGCGTCCGGAATCCCAACCTGCTCCCAGTGTCCCAGAACCGCGTCCGCCGTCGCGGGGGTCGACGCCTGAGAAGCAACAGCCGCCGCTGCAGCGCTCGCCCAGAGGAACGCCATCTGGGTCCCAGGAGCAAGGAGCAAAAATCAGAATACCCGGGAGCTCGCGTAACCATCTCCCAGAGAGGCCGTCGACGTTTGACATTCCGTCGGATGACACGCCGGAGCAGGGGCGAAGCACTAAGAGAAGGAAAATAGGTGCGCGCACTACAGGTCTCCCATCAATTGCGGTTCTACTAACACCATCCTTACAGACTCGTTCGCACATATCTCTGAGGATGTTCCTCCTATCTCGGACAGCGTGCCTGTCGATAATGCTGACGGTCAACCTGCTCCGCCCGATACAACAGATACTGTGGCCGTAGAGCCAAACAACGAAGCCACCTCAGTCCCAGTCGAACAATCTCCAAAGATCAATGGGCATGCGTCTCCGGATATCACAAACCCAGCGTCTCTATCCAAACAAGATGGGCTGGAACAGACAGAAGACGTTCCACTCCCTGATAATGAAAACAATGCTTCAGCCGGTGATGTGGAACAAGTTGAACCTGAAGACGATGCCGCCCTGCGTAAAGAGAAATCTAATCACAGGCGGAAAGAGCCGAAATCGACTGCTCAGGAAAATGTGGACGAGCGCCGGTCTCTGGAGAGTACTACAGAGCAGCAGGGCAATATGCAGATAGAGACACAGGAACCGACAGAGCCAGTCATACCAGAGGAACCTCGGGAAACTGCTCAGGAAGAAACTGAAGAACAAATACCTGAAGATCCCAGACCATCCAGCCAACAGCCGGAGAAGCGGAAAAGGGGACGGCCGCCGACAACTGCACGAGCAGCGCCCAGCGAGGACAAGCGGACCGGAGAAGAGGAGGCTCACTCACCGGAACAAGACTCGATTCAAACAAACACTGCCCGGAAAACTGGTCGACCGCGAAAGCAGCGTAGAGTTTCGACTGCGTCTCCGGATGGAGAGGCTCCCGGCAAGCCTGATGGCGAGGCTGATGAACCAGAGCCAGAGCCAGAGCCAGAAGATATCGAAGAAGAGCATGCAGATGAGGCTCCGGAGTCTCCTCAACAACCGTCGACAACGAAACGCAAGAAGCGCATAGATAACGAAGAGGAGCCCGAAGGTGAGAATCAGGACTCGTCTCAGCAACTGCGGAGAACAAAGCAGAGAAAGCGAAAAGACGACGAAGAAGGAGAAGAAGATGCTCAGGACTCGCCTCAGCCGTCGAGAACGAAGCAGAAGAAGCGCAAAGATAACGCAGAGGAGCCAGAAGATGGGAATCAGAGCTCGCTTCAAGAGCCCCGGCGAACAAAACAGAAGAAGCGAAAAGATACCGACGAAGATCAGCGAGAAGATGAAGACCGGGACCTGCCTGAACGGCAATCCTCGACGGCGAAACAAAAAGGCAAAAAGCCGGTCGGCCGGGTACCAATCAGAAACAACCGTCGTTCTCTCCCAGCTGTACAGGTACCTGAATCTCTATTCCCATCTTCGAAAAAGCCAAAGGAGCAACAGCGTCCTGAAGCTGCAGCTGCGCCGTCTGAAAAGGAAGATGAACAGGCGCCTCCAGCAAAGCCTCGCCGAGGCAGACCACCAGGGTCGAAGAACAGCAGCCGCAAATCAACGCAACTAACCAAGGAGGAGCGGGTATCATCTCCCCAGGCAGAAGAACAAGAACAAGAAGAAGCAGAAGAAGCGGGAGCAGAAGCAGAAACCGAGGTCGCAGCAGACAAGGACCAGGAGCCCAAACCCAAACCCAAGTCCCAAAGGGGCGAGGCCGTCCCAGTGACAGTCCACCGCCTCGCCAATGCCGCCGCACTCGACATCTCCTTTTCAGACTCCGCGGACTCAGAAGCAGGAGAAGAAGCCGACTCGGCCGACGAGCTCGCAACGCGGACCAAGACGAAATTCCCCAACCGCGCCGGCGTCAACCCGGCCGACGTCCTGGCCCAGATCTGCCGCGAGACGCTGGACAAGACTCTCGCGACGCTCAAGAGCGGCATCGCGAACGAGTCGAACCCGGCGCGCCGGGCGGAGTGGACGCGGAAGCGGAAGGCCGTCGAGGCGTACGCGACGGAACTCGAGGGGAGACTGTTCGAGATGAGCGAGATCCTGGACAGCAATTTCCTGCTGAGCGTGCGGCTGCGCAGGGCGAAGCGGGAGATGGCGGAGCTGAGGGCCCGGTTGCTGCAGGTGCGGAGGCAGCGCGAGGAGGTTGCGCTGCGCATGGACGAGGTGCGGAGGAGGCATGCGGAGGAGGAGGCGGCGAGTATGGTATGTATCTCTACCTACCTATCCTACATATCATATCTTCATACGTTGTGGATTGGCACTGACATAACAATCGAACCACCAGTCCCGTTCCAGCATCAACAACTCCCTCCACAGCCTCGAGCTCGCCCTCGACCGCAGCCGGAGCCGCACCAACAACGACGACGAAGACAAAGACAAACCGTCAGCATCCATCGCAGGCCTCGAATTCGCCCTCCGCAGCGTCGCGCAGGATGTCAGCTCCACCGCCCCGGGATCCCAGGGCGGCCTGCTGCACCTGATCAAGTCGTTCAATGCGCAGCTGGAGCGGACGGCGCGCAAGTTGGAGGAGGGCAGGTTGAACTAAACTGAAGTGAAGTTTTGATGAAACGAAACGACGTAATTGTCGTCGTGGCCTTTCCCCCCCCCCCCCCCCCCCCCCCCTCCTCTGTGTTCCGTTTCAGTGTACTGATATACCTGACCCGTATTTGTGCCTGTATCTGCACAGATATCTCGATTCGACATGCGTGTTTTCATTTTTTTTTCTTTTTGTTCCTAACTAACTAACTACCCGAGCGAGCGGCTGTCTAAACTGAACGGTTTGTGATGACGTCTGTGAATCTGTGTCGAGTTTCTCTGTCTGAGTACCACTGTACCTGTGCGAGCTATGCATGATGTCTGCCGGTCTGTCTGCCTGTGGTCTCATACATATGGATCATCTTTGCGGAAACTGTTTACCAGCTATTTACCCAGGGGCTTTTTTTTTCCGGGAATCAGATTGGTTTTGGATTGGATTGGATACCCTGTCTGTCTGAGAGTTACATTACACTGAGGCGGGTCAGACTGTGTTTTAATTAAGGGTATGTATGTATCTAGTTAATCTATACCTTCAACGGAAGTGTATTATTTTCACTTTTTTAATTTCCAGTTTTCATCACGCATGTACATGTGCAGCGGCATGATCCTCCATGACAAATAGAATGAAACTGAATAACAGCGTCATCATCACCGATCAGATTCATCAACTATTCAACTTGACTAATTCACCGGCACCCCATCCATGACAACTCCGTACGGGACCTCGCTGTAGTTGCCAAAGCAGCTATACTCGAACCGGGCCCTCTCCACATTGCTCCTCTGCCACCGGATAAAGGTGTCGAACTCGCACCACCCGTCGTCGCGGTCCCCGCAGTCCGGGAAGCTCCTCCCGAGCGGCACGGTCCGCTGGTTGACCAGGAAGTGGACGTACCTGGTCTCCGCTGCGGGGGCGCTCATGTTGTAGTAGTAATGAGCATCCGCCTGCGAACTCGAACTCGTGTGCCGCGGTCTCCGCGCCAACACGGGCCGCGGGGCCTTGATGACCTCGATGGCGAAGCGCGCCGCAAAGGGCGTGAGGTGGCTCGCGACGAGCTGCTGGTTCGGGGGCGGCCCCGTCGCGGGCAGGTACTGCGCGAACTGGCGCAGGCCAAAGGCCGTCAGGACGGCCATCATCTGGGTGTCGTGGCTGAAATCGAAGTAGAGGGTCTGGTTGGTGGGGAAGGTCCTCTCGTCGCCGTCGAGGGTCATGTTCAGCGACCCAGCGGTCCCGGCCGGCGCGTCGACGACGTGGCCTTCCATGCGCGCGAGGGTCTCGACAACCTGGCCGATGCCGACGGCGCGCGCGGTCGGGCTGCCGAAGGAGAAGTCGCCGTACCATTGCATGTCGTCGCTGTACTCGAGGCCCTTCCACTCGTCGTAGGTGAAGAGCTGGCAGAAGCGGCTGAAGCCCAAGGCGACGGTCTCGTATGGGCAGAGTTGCTGCATGTTGTACGAGTCGTCGACCGTCCAGGTGTAGTTGCCCCTGACGAGCTGTTGGAACCGCCTGGTCGCGTCGGCGAGGTAGACCCTCTTCCAGCGGTCGACGGCCTCGTCGGCCGTGTAGGAGAGGCGCTTGCTGCTGTTCGGGCAGTTGTTGTAGGCCGAGGCGGAGCCGTTGAACCCGTTTGCCTCGATCACCGCTTCGATCGTGACGTTGTCGCGCCAGTCGAAGCCGAAGAAGCCCGCCATGAAGTTCTCCGCGGACTGCAGCATGCGGTACTGGGTCGTGGTGCGCGCGACGATCTTTGTCGACGGGTCATGCAGCCTGCCGTAGTTGTACCAGTGCAGGATCCCGCTGTCAAAGAGCTCCTGGCGGCCGCGCGCAACGAGCATCTCGTCGCCCAGCTCGTAGTTCCAGTCGTTGAGGAAGGACAGCTCCCCCTCGAAGCGGACGCCGTCGGCAACGAGCTTGGCCAGCCTCTTGCCAAATTGCTCCGGGCCATCGTTCAGCGTAGGGTACCGCGCTCCATGACGATGGATAATGTGGACCTGGGTGATATTGGCTCCGGGGGGCAGAGGATACTCGTCCACGCCGAACCCGGGGGAGGGAGCATACGGGCTGCTAGCTGTCAGACAGAATCCTCGGGTGTTACATGTCGGCGCAGGCTGCCTACCTCAGCTTTCCCATGAGACTGAAGATGCTGTCGTAGTTGGGAGCCCCTTTGATGGGCATTGAGGTCTGCAGAGGATCATTGACCCGGACTCCCTTTCTGCTGCCAAAGGGCGCGAGATTCGTCTCCGCCACGAAAGGGGCGGAGCCCGTTGCCGTGTATCCTGTATGTGGTCAGTCCGGTTCTTCCGGTGGGGCAGATATATGAAAATAGATGTCTTCATCCTACCGGCATACGGGCCAGGACTCGTGTTCAGGTAGTCCGGCAAGTTTGTTGTCGTCGTGGGACACCCATCCTGCCTGGGACCATGGAGGTAGTCTGCCCGGGCGATGGAAGCCACTGCCAGAACAAGGCAGAGAGATGTCAACGGTGCCATCCCCTCAGTCCGTCGTTCTGTTTCCCAGATCTGTCCTCCGCAGCACGCGAATCTCCACCACAGGCCCGGAGATTCAACTGGGGATCAAACTCGATCGTCTCCACGAGCGCAGCAAGCTGCTTTTTGAGGGCCGAGCGGGGCATGCATCCTGCCGGCCGATCGGCAGCCCAGCGGTCTCCAAGGTCCCTGATGAATGCTGACGCTGGTGCGGACCTGGAGCCCCAGACGGCATGAGACCGCAGTCGATTGGGATACTTGGGCGGTGTGCGGGATGCCGGAATTGCCCTTGCGTTGATCGACATGCAGACCAGCGGGGTGGAGCAACAACCTTGAAGAAGCAATACAGCTGTTAACTGGCCTAGGGCATCCCTGTTCTGCAGAAAGAGGATATTGGCTTGTGTGATGGGTAGAAGTGGCTGCCATTCGGATTATGGGGAAGTAAGGCACTAGGCCTGATTGGGTGGAGTTGATGAGGAACGCAGAGTCGCTGGGGTATTCCGTCTGCTAATTGTACATGAATGAAGCTGTCTTGATTTCCAAAGTAGACGATTTAAAGAACATCAAGAATTCAAGATGTAGAGCTGCTGACAGCTGACAAGAACAGTGGACAGCAGTCTCAGATTAAACTGTTTAAGAAGCGGACTGTTTAAATGCAATTTTTGCTAGTGATCTTTATGAGCCTGCCAGCTGCTTTCTTTGTAGTTGAGTAGTGGAATTGAATGTTGCCCAACTTGCCACCTTTAGTATCACTGTCAAATTGTTGAATGTCTAGCTCCTTTAAGATTAGCTCGAACAAGATCAACTCTTAAATCACATGCACTGGAGCAATATACTCCGATTCTGTCTGTAGATAGGAGCGGTACAGTCAACTGCCACCTGGAACTCCACGTTATTAGATCTCTGGCCAGGAGAAAAATATACCTGGAAGTCGAGATGGGCCCTTCAGGCTGGGCTCCGGTCCATTTTGACCTGCATCACAACAGCCAATTAGGCTTATTGATGGGTCTGGGGACGAGCTGTAGAATATAATAAGATCTTTGGTCTCTGTGAAGTACTGAACAGCACTAAAGTGCTGCAGGCCAGGATCGGAAACATATCAAGTCAATCCAGATACTGCAGATGCTAATGAATATCTGCATGTGTTCCCACAACAAGCCATATCAGAGAGCATGTCATTTCCTGGTATGTCCAAATACCATCAGAAGCCCATTCCGTCATATGGATGGAGTGTCTCTTTCTCAATGTATGGTGTCGGGGCCGGTCTACAATTCTCCATGTTGAAGCGCTTGAGGATCTGTTCAATGTAGGGTCGTTGAGATAGATAGACATAGGGAGCAAGTAAACAAGACAGAAAGCAAGCAAGAAAGAAAGGCATCGTTGCCAGGAACAAACATCAAGCCGCTATCTTCCAGTCCCCGTTGCAGTCATAGAGTCGACACCGCTAAGGATCAACCTGATTCTGGCCTTCTCCCGTAGACGACGTACAAGTCAAACATCCCGTGAATATTGCGATTCCTTGCATCATTCCTGGCCTTTGCCACGAGAACCGTCACTTCGTCTGGCGACCATGATGCATGCCTTGTCAACACGGCCATCGCTCCTGCCTCAAGACCAGACTCTGCTTGCATCAGGTTCCAGGTCCCAACCCTTTTATGGTGTTTATCCTTGGGCCACGTTCCGATGGGGGCCCGGAATTTGTTGACATGGATCTCCTCAAATCCTGCCTCTCGAAACCATTTTTCTAATTCCGGACCAGGGTTTAAATTCTTCCCCAGTTTTTCAAATGCTGCGGTGATGGTGACACAGTATTGTTCAATGGATGTCCCTTTTGTTGATCCATCTTCAGAGTAAATCCTCATATCCCAGTCCTGGAATTCAACCCATCCCCCCGGTGCAGTGTGTCTGTAGCATTGTTTTAATAGCCTGCCAAAGTCCCTGATAGCGCCTCCCAGGTACCGGGCATGGATAAAGTCGTATGGTTTCTCATCTATCCAATCATCCTCCATGTCATCGATAAGAAACTTGCAATTCGGAGGGACGAGAGATGGCTGAATAGGGCTCAGATCCGTACCAATGACTTCGGCACTGGGGAACTGATCGGCGAACTCCATGGCCCAAATCCCTGTTCCCGTGCCCAAGTCGAGGACACGCTGTGGCGAGTCTCCGATAGGCGCAAGAAAGAGCTTGTTATCCAGCAGCGCTAACATCATCGCATGTGTCATGTCCAGGCGATCCTTTTCCTCCTCGTCATTGGGGAAGAGGTAGTTCCCATCTTTGTATCCGTGGTACGTCCTGCCATTCTCATTTCTGTAGTTCAGGACCGATGAGGTGAGAGAAGCCGTGTAGGTCGAAAGCTCTGCGCCGTAGGTGGAATCGTTGTCGGTAGCCGCGCGGTCAATCTCGATGTCAGGTTGGTTTTGGTTTCGGATATTGTTGGAAGGTTGATTTGGGGTATTGCTAGATTCAGCCATTTTCTTGACGTCTCCTGGAATCTAGGAGCAATCAGAAGCAAAGCGACTACCCCAGAGCAGTTGCAGAGTGTTATCACTAAGGTGTACGTATAGCACAGCAATAAGCCGGATTGGAATCAGCTGTGACAAGATGGAGGAATTGAGATTGAGAGAAAAAGAGCGGAATTGAGTTGAGAAGGTGAAAATGGACAGACGGAGCCCCAATGGCTTCTGATTCTCTTACCCCTCGCCATCCTCGCACTCTGCAAACAAACAGGGGTCTGGAACAAGGTCCAAAGGGCACGGTTGGACGGACGGCATTTTGTCTTCGGCTGGCACGGCGGCTCTCGTCCCGGAGCTAATGCACCTTGCAACGAGCTGTTCAGTTAGTCAAGGCCAGACCCTGTGAAGCAAGCACGCCGTTGTACAGAAAGGCTTCGGGCAGCGCCACCGTGTTGTCCTGCACCAAGGCTCAAGCATCGCGCCGTTCTGCCCTGCTGGACTCGGACCGTTTCTGCCGGAAGACCGCTGCACCAGGTATCGTTGCGCGGCGTCGATGGCAGAGAGGGATATTCCAATTGACGGTCAATTCGCCCCGGGAGCGTTGTCGTTCCGAAGGCAATGTCGAGTCATGTCCTGCAGCTTCAGCGGTATGTGAGCGCCCGATTCGTACCTAGTTCTGTCTGGTTCGGTTGGGCCAGTCTATTTGTTTATGATGAAACGCAATTGAGCAGTAATTGGCACATTTGCGTTCACTGATCGAAAACAGGATACATGAAGACGAACGAAACAGAAAATGAAGATTCGGGTGGGCCTGGCAAGTTCCTCCCCGGATAGGTAGAAGTTGACCCTCCCTGTACTGCACCGTCGATCTTTCTCCGTGGCATCTACCGTCATGCTATGAACCATGGAGGCAAGGCCCAAGACCGAAAATGTGCACCTCGACTTCCGTCCACTTGATAAAGGCCTTGGTCTGGCCCTTGATAGGGGGTTTTGGTTGAGGGGTGAGCTTTTTGATCCTCTTCTACATAGATCATAACTATTTCCTTTATCTTGTGGATCTCCCCATGGGGTAAACGTGACTGTGGTTGTGTGGGAGGGGGGAAGAAGGGTCTCGTCCCTCTTCCCGATCTTATCACCATCAGTCATAGGGCTGTTTCCCAACTTTTATATACAAGTCCACCGCACTTCCATGGGTCCATTCAAAGTATCTACATTGGAACATGATTGTACTAGCTATATTCAGCTTTGGTCCATCTCAGATTTACTGTATTGCGATGCGTGATCTCTCCCGTGTAGTCGATAGGTATCTTTCTGCGGCACTGGACCCCCCCCTGTGACTGCTGTTGTGAAAGTGAATCTACTCCCCTGACTCTTTCCGTCTTGAGAAGAGGAGATCTATATGTAATCTCTCCAAAGCGTAATGATTCCACGTACCGGTGGTGTGTTTGCAGAATGACAGGATCACGTATGTCCTGGTTGAACGAGTAATTCGTTAATGCATCAATTATTTCAAAATACAAAAAGCTTGCAAGCCACGGCAAAAACACCAACGTCACAAACGACGACACAGCAGATCCATGTGAGCAAGTGATGACTCCTGCCGCCATGCAGGAACATCCACACGTACGCCATGATACATCCTGATAGCGTCGGAGAGTTGCGACATGACAACCTTTGCCCCGAGGATGCTTATATAAATTCGAGATCATCGCAGTGTTCTCAGTACGACGGTGTCTGACATGACCGGGCATTGCTGACGGTCCAAAGAAGCAGTGTATACGCGACGCACTCGGGCTGACTTGAGCAGCGACTCCGATCGGCTTTTTTATGCCCGAGGCGCTGAATCGAGAGGAGCGGACGCGGAACCCAGGGACGGCTCGGGTCTATCCGGTGGATGGCGAGTCAGCAGAGAAGCCGAGGTCGGGAGAGAAGAGGTTTATCAACGGGCATCTCTCTTGGCGATCGTCGGGACGGAGCCGACGGACGTGGTCCCGGGCCCCGCTCGGCTTCCTGGAGAAAAGATCGCAACATCAGCGTTTGTCAGCAGGAGATGATGCCATGAGGACAGTGGGTCACCCGAAGGTTCTGCGCTCTTCCAGGAGATAAACCGAGAGATATATATATATACACCATGTCCCCCGCGGTGTTGCGTCTGTCCTGCTGGTCCAGCAGCGCTCCGGAGAGCCCCCCGTGACATCTTCCTGTCTTCGACTCCGAGATAGCCCACCACATCAACATGTCCAAGCTCTTCACCCCCCTCCAGGTCGGGCGCGTACAGCTGGCGCAGCGCATCGCCATGGCGCCCATGACGCGCTTCCGCGCCGACGACTCGCACGTCCCGCTGCCCATCGTGCGGGACTACTACGAGCAGCGCGCCTCCGTGCCCGGCACCCTCATCGTCACCGAGGGCACCTTCATCTCCGCGCGCGCCGGCGGCTACCGCAACATCCCCGGCATCTACACGCCCGAGCAGATCGCCGCGTGGAGGTCCATCGTCGACGCCATCCACGCCAAGGGCTCCTTCGCCTACCTGCAGCTGTGGGCGCTGGGCCGCGCCGCCAACCCCGACGTCTTGAAAGAAGAGGGACCCTACGACTTCGTCTCCAGCAGCCCCGTCCCCATCAACCCGGACGCCCCCGCGAAGCCGCGCGAGCTGACCGAGGACGAGATCTGGGCCTTCGTCGGCGACTACGCGCAGGCGGCCCGGAACGCCATCGCGGCCGGCTTCGACGGCGTCGAGATCCACGCCGCCAACGGCTACCTCATCGACCAGTTCATCCAGGACACCTGCAACCACCGCACCGACGCCTGGGGCGGCAGCGTCGAGAAGCGTGCGCGCTTCGCCCTCGAGGTCACCAAGGCCGTCGTCGACGCCGTCGGCGCGGACCGCACCGGCATCCGCCTCTCGCCCTGGAGCACCTTCCAGGGCATGCGCATGGCCGACCCCGTCCCGCAGTTCTCCTACCTCGCGCGGAAACTGGCCGAGTTCAAGCTGGCCTACGTGCACGTCGTCGAGTCGCGCATCGCCGGCAACGCCGACATCGAGTCCGGCGACAGCCTCGACTTCTTCTTCGACGCCTACCCCCCCGCCGCGGGCCCCGTCCTCGTCGCGGGCGGCTACACGGGGCCCTCGGCCAAGGAGGCCGTCGACGTCAGGTACAAGAACCACGACGTCGTCATCGCCTTTGGCCGGCCCTTCACCTCCAACCCGGACCTGCCGTTCCGCGTCCGCGAGGGCATCGAGTTCCGCCCCTTCGAGCGCGAGTACTTCTACGTGCCCAAGTCGGAGAAGGGCTTCGCCGACTACCCCTTCTGCGACGAGTTCCTCAAGGCCAGGGCCAGCATCTAATCCAATCAGTTCGATCACGCGGAGGGAAAGCCCTGGCGGGTTAAGATTGCTATGCTTCAATTCCATCTGCCTTGTCTAGAGCTTGCCTTCCTTGAACGACATTGGCAGTAAAGTGTACGAGCGGTCACATATAGACAGACAGACAGATAGACAGATAGACAGACACCCACCCACCAGGTACATTACCTACCTGTACATAGAACCTCATTTATTCACGATTGCACGTGAAACATTGACGAGTGTCACATGGATACATGGATACCTTAGATAGATAGGTCTAGAGTGATGAGAAAATTTTGATATATTTAATTATTCATCCATTATCATTAGACTAACCATGACCCCGGCAAACGAGACAAAGCCATCAAGCAAAAGCAAAAGAAAAAAAAAGAATGATACAAGACAACGCGATAAATAGTTGAATTCACCATTAAAAAAGAAAAAAAAAGAAAAAGAAAAAAAATCTTATACCCGATCTCGGGGACGATGGACGATGGACGGGTGTGGGATGGGGATGGATCGTGGGAGACCCCCGACAGAAAGAACGAATGACAACCCTGGAAATAAAATACTAAGTAGCACGTGGTAACTACCGATGTATTATTATTATATAGGTGATTATTCATCGAGTTCCGGGCACGGCGGTGCCGCGGTCCATGTACATTATTACATACTGTAACGAAGTACTACTGTACCTACCTACCATGGAGTAGTAGTAGTAGTAGTAGTAGTATCTAAGGTACTACTTGGTACCTAGTCGGTCGGCCGGGGAGAAAAGTACATCTTTGCGTTCCTAGGAGGCTGGATAACGAGCGAGAGAGCGAGGGAGAGCCCGCCCTGAGAACAGCCAAGCAAAGTCAAACATCATTCAGATACTACTCACTAACCACATCAATAAAATAACGTGCGACTGAAGAATTATTAAGTAAGAGACAAAGGATATTATTATTTCATTCCTCTAGGCCCCTAAAAAAAGCAAGCGAAGAAAGGCTGTGTCAAAACCTTGCTAAAAAAAGTTCCCACCTGCAACCACTCCCGACCAAACGCCAAATAAATAATAGCCACGCAGTATTCGCTGCAGTTAACGAATTCCAACAAATTAAAAACCCTCCTGCGAATCGAGAGAGGAAAACCGCCAATAGTGAACTGAATGCCCAGGAACCAGCCCAGCAAATACAAAATGCACGCAGAGAACAAAAAAGGGTATAACAAACCCATACCAATAACACAACCACAAACCGAATCAAAATCAAATCAAGTCGAGATCCAAATCAAAAGATCTTCCCAGCCAGCTCGCGCACAGCCTTGCCCCAAACGCCACAATTCCTAGTGGAAGAAGAAGAACAAGGATGCTTCCCCTTGACTTCCTTGCAGAGGATGTCCCGCATCTGCGTCTCCGAGATCCCGGAGCCGCCGCCGTTGCCAAACCCGTACACCTTGGTCGCGACCACGTCGATGTCCAGTTCCAACTTTCCGACTTCTCCGGCGTCGTCGTTGGTGTCCTTGACGACGCGCGACTTCACGGTAAAGTCGACATCGACTCTGCCGTTCTGGACGCTCATGTTTGCTTTTTGTCGCTTCGACGGGGTTGCCGCTGCGGACCTCGGGCCCACATTGCCAAGGAGGATGCATCGCACCCTCAGCATAGGCCCGTCCTCACCGTCCGTCAGCTTGAGCTTAGTGACACCGCAGAATCCGAGCATGCGGATCTCGTCCTCGACGGTGTGCGCGAGGTCCCATGCCTCGGAAACGAAGCGCAGGAGGTGCTTTGGCTTGACGGACGACTGCTGGAGAGAAGCGAGATGCTTCCGTAGAGACTTGAGGACGAGGGATTTCGTGGTCGTCAGTTGCGATGCCGACGAGAGTGCATGTTTAGGGGAGTAAGTGAGCTCCAACGGCATGTTCATGGGAGTATCAGCCCCGTCCGCAGACCGCGTTGCCGGGTTCGGGACTCGGAAGGCTCCAGGATGGAACAGGATCTGGAGCTCGTCGCGATAACGCATCGTCACAGACGGGCCTGCGGGCGACCCAGGTGACGGCGCAGCCGAGACGATCGACCAGCCAGTCTGGCTTTCGATTTTCTGAACGGAGGCTAGAGTCGCAAATTAGCAACAGGTCGAGAAGCAAGGAAATGAATAACAACCTACCCTTGAGCGCATTAACCTCCTTAACGCTCCAGCCGCGGCATTCCTCCTTGACGCGTTCCGCTTCGCGAATCTGTTCCATAATCTCCGCTTTGAGCTCCGCCCCGGCCTCGATCGTGTCTGTCTTATCTTGAAGTTCCTCTTGCATTTCAGCAATCAGTCTCTTCTTCTCGGCAATCTCGGCTTCAATGCTGGCAAGCTTCTCTCGCGCATTGCGCAATTCGTCCTGGTCGCAGTTCTCCATCTCGTCTGCGAGTTGCTGCAGGTTGGTCGCCTCAGCCTTGAGAGCGGCATGTTTCTCGACAAGTCCCGGCACAACACTCTCCAGGATCTTTTCCTGCTTTGACAGAGCCGCGTCGTCCGCCTTCATTTCCTCGACATGGCGATCCAGCCCTTCCTTGAGCCCTTCAAGGAGTTTCATGCGCCACTCATACCACATGGCCTTGCTGAGCAGCCGGGCGTGTGTCTTTACGTTTCGGAACTGGTTGTCCATCAACAGGCGGATGTCCGGAGGTGCGGTCACATATTCACGGAACAATGGCGGGTTATCCGCATATGTTTCGGCCTCAATGTCGCGAATAATCTTTCTGCCTTCCGAGATGTAGGACTTCAATTCACGACAGGACTAGCAAACATCAGTAAACAGCATTCTCGAATCATGGGGCAAACTTACATGCTGGTACAACTCAAGCATTGGCACTGTGCAGAACCCAGCAACAACACAGTCTTCAAGGCCGATGCCACCTTCCCCGGAGCCGCCCTCTCCTGATTTCCTGGACGCCCTTCTATCAGTTGCTGGCGCGGTCGTGTGCCGTCTCTTTGTGGTGTTGAGCTCCATAAAGTGTATATTTGTCATTTTGAGGAAATCCTGCAGGTGAATTGGCTGGAATTCTGGCTCCGGATCTTTGGCGTCCGGATTCTGTTCGTCGGGCTGCATCTCTGTTGTAGGTTCTGGGGATCCCGTTTTCTCTGCTGTAGGGCTCATTGCATCCCTGAACTTGCTCTGTTCCTTGGGGGTCGTGCTGCTGTTTTTGGCTGGGGACGAAGAACGCGTTGGCCGTCCAACTGTCTCGTCCTTTGTCGGCGGCGCTGGGAGCCTCACGCTCTTAACAGGGCTTGCTTCACGACCTCTGAGACGCTTAGGTGAGTTTTGCTCTTCGTCGGGGTCCTCCATATCCAGCTCTACCGGGCGTTTTCCGAGCAATCCTTTAGCGGCCCCAACATGCAAGCTCTTTCGGACTTTGTTCTTCTTCGGCGTCAGACTTGAGATCATCTCCTTTAGATTCGAGGTCGCGTCTCGTTCGTTTGTCTTTGCAGGCGCTAAGTGTCCATCCTCGTGCTTCGCTTCCTCTTCACGTTCACGATCGACTTCTTCCTGGAGCTTGAGTGGATCTTCGAAACGCACACCTCGCGACAGTTGATCCTGCGGAACGAACTGCTGAGCATCCTCACCGATGGACCGGCGCTTGTCCAGCATAGCTGCTACACGAGGGGACCCGAGTCCCTCTCTGTCGATCCCTAAACCAGACGAGCGTCTTCGTCCTGGCTGTAACACAAAGGTAGGTGTTGCTTCCCCAGTCTTCGAGTTGCGCTCGAAGACACTTCCACGACCAGGAGACTTCGACTTGTTCGCCGATGCCTCGATTTCTGGTTTAAAAAGCTTCTTAGGTGATGCACTTCGGAAACTTCTGTTGCCTGAAGGCGGCGTCTTGCTTGGAGTCGAGGGGCGCAGAGGTTGAGGGGTCAGCTGCTTGGACGGGGTCGAAGGCTTCTTCACTGGTGTTGTCTGCCGTGAATGCGACCTCGGTGTTGTTGATGTACGAGACCCCAAGCTAGCCCGCGTTTGTCGCGGCCTCACACTAGCCAAGCTGGGACTGCCAGTTTCGGAGGCAACTGTAGCGACACGATGTGGTGTCGAAGGCTTCGGGGGGGATGACTGGACTTGCTCTTGAAACGGTGAGCTTGCCAGCTGGCCCGCATCAGACTCGGTTTCCATCAAGCCATTAGCGTGCTGTTCGTCGCCCGTTCCAAGCTCAGGTGGAAGGATCCTGCCCATCGCCTCGGTAACATCCATACCAGCAGTCATATCCTCCTGAGGTTCAGTTCGCTCCTCGATCGGCGGAAGAATGCCACCGACAGCTCCAGTGATTTCCATTTCCGTGCCCTCCATATCATCTCCCTCAGTGCCCCAATCAGAGAAATTCCGGTTATTGCCCTCTGACTGGTCAGCATCCTGGCCGTACGTATTCTCGTCCTGGCCCTGTGAAGATGTGGGATTCCTGTTGAGAAGACCACCGACCACAGACGTAAACTCCATTGTCATCTCTTCATCCTCATTCACATTGCTGTCGGCATCTATAGACTTCGCAGGTGATGCTTGCTGCGTAATACCTCCAACGACGTTTGTGAACTCCATCGTCTGCTCTTCATAGTTTGTTTCTGCCCCAGTTGAGTTGCGACGGGGCACACTCTGACGGCGGCCGGGGTCCTTAGACAGTATGCGCCCAAGAGCGTTGGTCAGCTCCATGCTGAGGTCTTCATAAGCATTGTCTTCATCATCGCTTCCCGCCTGGTCGGGATTTCCATTGTCCGCATGAGGTTGAAATGGATTGATGTTTTCTTGATCATGCAAAGCACTCAGATCTTCCATACTAAAGCTCATCCTTTGCCCCTTCTTGATCCACGGTTGGAAAGCGCCAGTAATCTCCTGATCAGCAATTTCCATAGACATATCGCCATTCTCGTCATCATCGATGACTCTGGTTCCGGCCTCTCGCGCCGCTTGACGCAGAGCTTCGTCAAGTCGGGCACTGGAGTCATCTTCATGAGTTGTGACATTAGTTCGGCCGGTAGCATCATCCATGCTCATAGCGGTGTTCTCTCCATCAAAGTCATTATCCGAATCTGACGGATCATCGTCGTCTACCCTCGCCGGGCTCTGCGTCCCAGCCTCCTCACTGCCTGCTGTGGAGCTGCCGCTGTAAGGACTGGATGATAAATCATCGGGCCCGCCATTGTTCCTGGAGCCGTGGCGACTTGGTTCCGCTGCTTGATCCGGAGTGGACGGTGGCTCCGAAGAATCAGATCCGTGAACTTTATTTGAATGCCTCGTAGAATTCGACGCAGAGGACGAGGTCGAGTCCTCGGCAAACTCGATAACGTTCCACGTGTGTAGTGTCGCCTCCGGAGCAAAGGACACGCGTCGGTTTGCTATGCACTGGTCAGCCGACAACTCTCCTGTGGACGGGGCGGCCTATCACCCACCCAGCGACTTTCGACGAGCTTCCCTCTGCTCTATAATAGCCTGTCTCTCACGCTCTCTTCTCTCCCTTTCCTCGCGCTCCTTCGCATCGCGAATTGCATCAGTGGCATCGAATTCATCGAACGGATTGGCCAGATTGTTGGTACCCGTGACGGGGGCACGCGTGGGACTAGAAAAGTCAATCAGCAAACCCTCCTGTCCCTGGGCATTGTTGCCGTCTTTGGACCTTCCTCGTTCGGGACTGCGCGCTGGAGTTCGTCTGCGTGTCTCTTCAAAAGAAGGAATAGTTCTGACGGGGGAGAGGGGAATTGTAGGCTTCAGAATGGATTTGAGAGGGAACACAGCCGCCGACTAAAATAACAGTGTCAACCTAATCCTCACAGTAATTGGTTATGGTGTTTACCTTGCGCCGGTTGCCATTCGTGTCCTTGAGCGCATCCAGACCACCGGGTCCAAGACTCTTGCTACGAGACTTCTTATCCTTTCCTGACGACTTCCCATGACTCTTGTGAGAATGCGCCGCACCAGTATCCGCCGCGCTATTCTCCTGCTCAACCCCCGAAGTCGCCTTCGACGCAGGCACATGGGCGATAGAGCGACGGGAACGCGGGCGGGCCGAACCCGCGGAATCTCCTCGCGACGACATAGACAGAGAGCAGGAGGAGAAAGATATCTCCAGAAAATTCCAGGAGAACCCTTATTCAACGGTTGTTAACAGTATCCAAAGACCATCGTATCGTCGCAGCGGCGGGCGTCAACAGAGCGAACTGCGCTCGGCCTGGCGCGTGTCTCCCTCTCCGCCAGCCAGCGAGCGGCCGTCGCAACGTAAACAAACCAAAAGCCCTAGCCGAGCCGCGCTAGACCCGATCGGGCCTAGGCGCGCCCTCGCACACTCCCACACTGAATATCGTCACTTTGAGGGCTCCGCACAAATCTTTCTCAACATCGACGTCGACCAACGCAGACCTCCGACTCTCCGCCGCGACGAATCCCTCGCCCAGCTCGACATCGCTCCCTCAGTGTCGGACTGAATTCTCGCAACCATGGCGACCGAGTTGACCGTCCAGTCGGAACGTGCGTTCCAGAAGCAGCCTCACATCTTCCTTAACTCGAAGACCAAGGCGAAGAGCAAGAAGGCTGGAAAGGGCCGGAGATGGTACAAGGATGTCGGTCTGGGTTTCCGTACCCCCAAGACCGCCATTGAGGGCAGCTACATCGGTATGAACGACCTATGTGAAATTCAGTGGCGTGCGGAGCAACTCCGCAAGCAGCACGGGCGTCTTCGAGGTTTTTCGAGATAGGAGTGTCACGCGATAGGGAGGAAGCGGATTTCCATGGAGGGCGCGAAGCCGAGGCTTTCACTCTGGATGCTGCTGGGTCTCCATTACGTGAAACCTCTATCTCGAGACTCCCGAAGGCCCTGCTCAGCCGCATATCAAAATGTCCGGCATGCCACTAATATTCTCAAATAGACAAGAAGTGCCCTTTCACTGGTATGGTCTCGATCCGTGGCCGTATCCTGACCGGTCGGGTCGTTTCCACCAAGATGCACCGTACCATCATCATCCGCCGTGAATACCTTCACTACGTTCCCAAGTACAACCGTTATGAGAAGAGACACAAGAACCTGGCGGCCCACGTCTCTCCCTGCTTCCGTGTTGAGGAGGGTGACATGGTTGTTGTTGGCCAGTGCCGTCCTCTGAGCAAGACTGTACGTGGATCCCTTCCTGTTGCACGGACTTGGTCGTTGCGCGCAGCTTGGTGTCGGTTATGGTGTACCGGACCGTCGATATGCTGCGCGAGCGCCCTCGATCGCGCACCCTTTGGGGGAGAATCGCTAACGTTCGATTCCTTGTCTTACAGATCCGCTTCAACGTTCTCCGTGTCCTGCCCCGCACCGGTAAGGCCGTCAAGGCGTTCAACAAGTTCTAAGCGTCTCGAGGATCACGTAAGTGGGGGAATCACGATGTAAGTGGGAAAGAAAAGCTGGGGAAGCCGCATGACTGGACGTCAGCGACATATGTCAATGGCTGGGATTCTATGTGGACGGATGTGTCTACTGTCTATCTAGAGAAAATATCCTTAAAAATGATACTCCTGTGATGGAAACTACACAGCAGACTGGGAAAGGGGATTACCGCACATGACGGTCTGGGAATGGAGTTTTTCATGACACCAAATTAGGGTTATTCCATTAGAACTTTTGCTCTTTGAGCTGCTGTCGAAGTACACACAAGGAGAAATCGAATATCCCTTTTCTCTCAGAGTTCATGGATATTGCTCCGGTACTTGCAAACATAATTAGTTGGATTAACTAACAGAAACAACATCGCCTCCAGGCAATCTGGAGTTCAGTTGATGGTTGTGACGGCGCGGGCGTGGACTGACAGGCAGAAGGCGGTGAAGTAGGCGGCAGAGTTCTGCCACACTAATTTGCCCATATCTTGAACTCCTACCATGCCTACAATTCTCCTTTCTTTCCTTATGCTCTGGATCTTGTCTAGACTAGCTACCATAGTTGATACATAATTTGCTATGCCTGAGCGCCGTTACACAAGTTCCTATTTTCTTGCAATCTGCGATCAGGGTTATTTCTTTATGTCTTCATGTTGTTCTTGACTATCTACTAGCTGTCTCTGCTTGCTCTCCCTGTGTGCTGTCCATTCTGTCTGACCATTACTGCTTTGGCCAGGAGAGCAGCAAGACTCAGGCATCATCCTTGACAGGATGATGCTGTCACATTTTCCAATAATGAGAGCAACAATAGTATTGATGTTGTAATCTTTCATCAACAGGAAATTGTCCAGTTCTCAAGGTAGGTTCTCTGACAGACGGCGGTGGCATTGAGAAAGCCTTATGATTCCTCACGTAATGGATAGCCGCAAGCTCAGGTAGTAATTTGGCATAATTTGAGCCTATTCCGGTGTGGGTTGGGGCTGTGATCCAGGAATTCTTCTGCACGGAAAAAAATGTAATTTATTTGGACAGTGACCTGCAATTACTGAGCAAGACCTAGTGCAGTCTTGCTGAACAATTATTCAGATAGTGTTACATTCTTGTCCAACAGGTTATGAGCCCGGGTTAGCTACAAGATCGGACTGGTGGGCCAGGATTTGAATCTCACTTGCCGCGAGCACCCTTTCTCTGTAAAACCCCAATTAAGAGGGCCCAGGACCTCTAAAAGGGTAAGCACAACCGCCATATATAGCAGAAGGCGTCAGCTTTCGGGCCGCTAGCTTTCAACATGAAGGGGATGTATCAGAGTGTAAGGTCGAAACCTTGCGCAGAACATATGGTGTCATGCTTTCAGCGCAACAGAATTTGCCTGACAGTATGATACATATCCAGACACTGCAGGTTGTATCCGACAAGGTTGGAGAAACACAGGCTTTTTATATTTTTGCTAGCCAAAATGAAAGCAGTAAGACACAATCAACACTGGACTGTAGCCATGACTGGCATACTAGCATACACCATGCGCTGTTCCCATCATATATATAGGTCATGGATGGTCATTGTCATTTAGAGTATATAAAGGGAAAAGAAAAAAAAGAGAGACTGAGTCTGACAGAGATGGAGAGAGCGTATGTGTCAGCAGAAGAGAGAATCACATTTTGTATCTGATTCATATTTAGGCTGACGCTGACTCGGGCTTGCGACCATAGACAACCCAGCTGAAGAGAAGTTAGTTCACAAGCACCTAGAGAGATAGCACAAACAAGATCAACATACAAGTGAAATACTGGATGAATGTTGCGGTCTCTTGCATCCTTGAGAGTTTGAGCTGCAAGAACCTTTACCTCATCTGCAGACCAGCCATGGAACCTTGTCAACAGTGCCATCACAGACGCCTCAAACCCAGTTTCTGCCTGCATCAAGTTCCAGGCCCCAAGTGTTTTCTAATCCACAGAAGATCATTGGTTAGTAACAGGCAAAACTCTTTAAAAAGAAAACAAAGCGTACAAATTTCTTATCTTTGGGCCAGGTTCCCATTGGAATTCTGAGTTTCTCAGCCTTGACATCTTGAAATCCCGCATCATGTAACCACTGTTCCAGCTTCGGTCCTGGACAAGTCTCATATCCTTGGCTTTCATATCCCTCAACAATGAGCCTATAGTAATCTTCAATTGCTGTGTCTTTTGTTGTTCCATCTTCTGAGTAACAGGCGGAATCCCAATCCTGAAATTCAACCCATCCTCCAGGTTTTGTACATCTATGAAACCTAGTCAGTAAAAATACTAACCATATCATAAAGAGTGACTTAACTTGTAAGCTTGTTTGATTAATTTGGGGTAATCTTTGATAGAGAATATCAAAGACCGAGCATGGATAAAATCAAATGGATCATTCTCATACAGCCATTCATCCTCAATGTCATCAACAATGAATTTCACATTTGGTGGAACCCTGATCTCAGTTGTTAATAATGATTCAGGGAAGAATGTGTGACCTACTTACATATTGGGTTGACAAGGGCTTAGGTCAGAACCAATAACCTGGACAGAGGACTTGATTCAGTCCTGAATCTGGAAGAGGATGCACAGACACTCCTTACCTCAGCTGAAGGAAACTCTTCGCCTGTTTGAATAACAGATGTAAATATTTAGAAATCCCAAACACCCCAGCTTCAACTTACCAAACTGTATAGCCCAAATTCCAGTACCGGTAGCAATATCATAAACACGTTGTGGTGAGGGTCCAATGGGCGCAAAAAACAATTTTCGATCCATGACTGTCAAATACATTTCATGCATCATATCCAATCGATCCAGTTCAGTCTCATCATTTGGCATCAAGTAACCTTTTGGCTCAGTAAGATCTTCAAACAATAGGCTTTCAAGCAAGACTTACTGCCATCACGGTATCCATGATAAGTCCTGCCGTTCTCCTTGCGATACTCCAGGACTGATGAGGTGAGAGAAGCAGTATAGGTTGAGCTTGCATATCTCTGTCAGACTGAGCTAGGATTAAGGGCCTCCTGGCTTACAGCTCTTGTCCATAAGCAGAATCATTGTCAGTGGCCTATAACAGAGATATTAGTTAGAGTTGATGTTTTCTGGATGACAAGTCAAATCATATACAAACCGCAGCATCAATCTCAAGAACTTGAGCTTGAGCATTTGGAGGATTAGCGACGGCTTGGGATTGAGTATCTTGAGGATGAATATCTCACTGAGACTCCTGAGGACAGGTATCCTGAGACTGAGCACCTTGAGGCTGAGCCTCCCTCTGAGCAGAAGTCGCAGTAGATTCCGCCATGTCAGAACTCTCTGTCACAATAGGTAGTAGCTGATGGTAGGCTAGTGATGGACCTAGGGCTGTCCGCCAATATGCATCCAAACAAGATGAATTCAGCTGTTGGGAGATGAAGGAGAACAAGGAATCCTCCTGGAGCAAGAATGAGAACCCATGGTGTTTTAACAGCTGCAGTCTAACTGCGGAGACAGACAATGCCACAGTGCCTTGTTCTGGAGGAGACAGCGTCTTTGTCTGGAGACACTGGCTGCGCCCTAGGTGGTAGCGCTAACCGCAATGTTCAACAGCCTGGGACCAGCACCCGCTCCCCCCGCGCGGAAAAAAACATTGTGCATCTGAAAGGAACATGGTCCGGGCGACTAACAGCCGGCCTAACCACCATAAGTGCTTGCAAGGCGATGAATCTGAAGTCATGTCTGTGCTGTATGCGCTTATGCAGTGGACTGCATCGGTATCACACAGTGCTGTGATAGCCGAGTTGGTTAGTCGCCTATACAGGTGCACCTAGCAAATAGCATAAACTGCTTTCAGGCTTAGACCAGCAGCCTTGGCCCCCATGGCTAAACAGGGTCTGGCCATTAGGTACTACTAGTATTATTGCACACCGCAAAAGTGGCACAGAGGTCCGGCAAATGCTCAAAGTCTTGTGCCAATTTCTCAGCTCTGCCACGTTCTACAGCCCATTAAGATAGTAGGATGGGATGACTTGCATACTGTTTGATGGATTTATAACATTCAATGGACCAAAGAGACAATATTTCCAGCACGCATAACTACAGATCCATTGTTCTAGGCTGTTAGCTAATCCAAGTTAATAGCCTAATCCATTATTAAGTATCCACAGTTCAAGCTGCCATGCTACTTTCTCCACCATATACCAAAGTCCTTTTTTACATGGCTAGTCCAATTGCCGCAGTTAGCCGGACAAATAAGCATATTGTAAGCAATGATTATCCATTATTCTCCTTCCATTTATGCTTAGTTCCAGCACTAAACGCCATTGTGCAATATCAGTTCAGCGGTACAAATTCTTTCGGTACTTGCACGGGGAAACCCATTAATTCCACTCATGTGAAAACTCGGAAGTATTTACTGCGTACGGTGCTTTACCAAAACTAATGCATAGATATGACTAGTCATTTTAGGACTTGCCACAAATGTAGTATATTATTCTCGGTTTCAGACATGTTACGACGTATATATTGAATAAACTGGTGTGTAACATAGTTCTTGTATCTCATTGTTGATGATATGAAGCTGGAGTAGATGTTTCTAACCATGTCTGGTACATGGTCTTCTGACTTCTGTAACCACTGTTTGTCCCACTGATGATGAGTTTTCTGCATTGCTTTGGTACTGGAATACCTCATGTGCACCAGCAGATGCGCTAGACAGTTCTGACAATTTAGTTACATTTCAATTATGTACTGTACCTATGTGAGTACTCCACAGAGCTCAGGTGGCGGAATCTACAATGGCAAGCTGCTCAAACTGGTACTATTCTTGAAGCGTGATCGAATATAATAAACTTCTTTTTGTTCTTAGTTGGAAACAGTATATGGGATTTGCGATCTACATATACCTTCCCCATCAGGATCCTCATTGAAGTATTTGAGTAGTATTCTAGTAATCTCATAGTCGTATTATGGGCACATAATCCGAGAGAAGTCCATTATAATGTGCTTCACCGGTAAACAGTTGCAGAATGGGATATCCAAACCGTATGACATGTAACGAAAACACAAAACAAGGCAAATCAAACCAAACGATACCGGACCAACCGTATCCGTATGACAGCCCGCGACCCAAAATTGTTTTCCCAAAAAAGAATCTGCAGTATCCCCTATAAAAGCCTCCCGATTTCCATTTGTTTATGTCGAGTAGAGAGTTGAAAGAGATCAACGAACATTAACGGCAAACTCTTTGTTATGCCGCTCGAGAACTCAGGCCAAAGCTGCTTGTGAGAGATGGAAACGCCAAGTCGCAAGACCCGGTGGTATTAGGCGAGTTTATCTGGACATTTGTCGGATGTCCGTCACTCATACACCATCCACCCGGCAGAAACAACAATAGTAATCAGCATCAATCCAGTCAAGATGCCTGCGCCGGCGCGATCTCCCATCATGGCTTCATTGGTATAGACCTTTGGCCAGCTGAGTAATCGCCTTTACTGGTGCCACCTGTGGAGTTCGTCACAGGGAGAGTGACCTTGGCGACGAGATTCAACTGGAAAACCTCCATTGCGCTCATCTGCTCGCTAATGCCCTTACCTCCGTCCCAGCCGCCTTCCGTCCACTTGACGCCGCAGCTCATTCCCTTGTCGCCATTTGGGTAGTCGCTGCGATCCATCGGGACATGTACGCCTTGAACGAATGTTGGTCCGCCAGGCAGGTGTTCACGGTCTTGCAGGCGCGCTCATACATGACATTGTTCTCGGTGAAGAAAATGTTCGTGGCATCCAGAATGTGCTGGGTGCGATCTCTCCATTTTAGACCACCGTTTGTCTGTATCAGTCAGTTGCAGTCCGCAGGCAACGTCAGGGGGAAATTTGATTCCTTGTCTTACAGATCCGCTTCAACATTCTCTGTGTCCTGCCCCGCACCGGCAAGGCTGTTAAGGCGTTCAACAAGTTCTAAACATCTCAAGGATCGGATAAGTGGGGGAATCACAATGTAAGCAGGAAAGAAAAGCTGGGGAAGCCGCATGACTGGACGTCAGCGACATATGTCAATGGCTGGGATTCTATGTGGACGGATGTGTCTACTGTCTATCTAGAGAAAATATCCTTAAAAATGATACTCCTGTGATGGAAACTACACAGCAGACTGGGAAAGGGGATTACCGCACATGACGGTCTGGGAATGGAGTTTTTCATGACACCAAATTAGGGTTATTCCATTAGAACTTTTGCTCTTTGAGCTGCTGTCGAAGTACACACAAGGAGAAATCGAATATCCCTTTTCTCTCAGAGTTCATGGATATTGCTCCGGTACTTGCAAACATAATTAGTTGGATTAACTAACAGAAATAAGATTGCTCCAGCCATTTTGAAGTACAATTGATGATCATCTTTGTAATTGGCAGTCAATGGTCAAGTTGTGACACCCATCAGATTACTAATAGGACTGTATCAACTTTGAATTTCAAACAAAGCTGAAGCTCATTTAGACAATAAGAAATCTGAATAAAATGACACAATTGGCATGACCATCGGTGAAACAGAAAGATGCTGAGATTCATCAAGATAGATGTAAAGACAATAACCCTCCCTTCAAAACTCCCTGTCAGGTTCCCATTTTCATTCCTGATCCCAACATACCGCACCTGAAAAAGAAACAGAACAAAAACATATCCGAGGAAAAAGAAAATCCACTCCTAAAGGATACCCTGTCCTGAAGTATGCATGCATAATTCCTCTTCAGCTTTATGAACATTGACTCTGCTATCCTCATCAACATGTACATTACAGTAGTCTCCACAGAATAATAAACCCTAACGAGACATCCCATGCAGTTTCAAAATATGCTCCACGCGCGCCCGTTCTCGGGTGAATCGATCCTCTGATTCTGGCTCCCTCCCTCTCCCGAGATAATGACCAGACTGATTCTGTACATCAATTCCTAGATCTGGTGCTTCAGACATGAACGTATCGGTGTCATGATTTTTGTTTTTTGCTTTGTTTTCGTTGCAGTCACTGTCGTCGTCGATGATTGTGATGATATTGTTGTTGTTGTTAATGTTATGGCCAGGTTGAGTATTTGCAACAATAAACCCCGTCTGGTTTGCAAGCGGCAACCACGAACGGGACGCAGGGTTGAATACTTCGATGCGAATGCCTCGCCTCTCCGACGAAGGGTTCTCTTTCTTTGTCCTTTTTGCAGGGCGGCTCGCACGGTCATGCGGGTCTGCTGGCGACCGTGTTCTACTGGTAGTGTTAAAAGGTGCGAAGAGTCCCGGTGACTCATCGGGCGGTGGGTGCTCAAGAGTAGGTGATGGAAGACAGAGGTCTGCCATCGGTGAGTGAGTTTCCGTGATTCTCGCACGGGGAGGAGGGCACGGAGTCTCGACGATAGTGAAACTATCACTATCATCACCTTTCTCCTCCTCGTCTTCCTCATCATCGTCTTCATCATCCTCCTCAGAATCACTGTCGTCCTCGGTGTAAACACCTGCAGTATCTCTTTCATTTCCGTTCCTGTTCCGCTCTCCAATTGACTTTGATGTGATAGATTCAGATATATTCCGGATGGGCGTATTGGAAACGGACGGAACAGAGCTTGCAGGGTCAGATGATATGTAACCATCCCGAACACCCTCAAGGTATTCCGCCAGACTGCCCTGTTTCTTTTTGAACCTCCATGAGGAAGCAATCCTCTCGGCTACATTATCTGTATACATGTCCGGTATACCAATGTAACGTAGCAACTTTCCAACCGTAAAACCAGTGGCTCCGTCAAGCCGTCCATGTCCGAGAGAAAGCTTCTTCCTGAGCCGTTTTCTAATTCTCTTGAAGGATGCAATCACGTCCAGTTTCAAGAGGGCTCTGATATCTGGATGATCCTCCGCGATACGTTCCAAATCGGTGATCTTGATTGAACACAATATCGCTTGGCTTGGTATCTCGCCCCATATGAGGAACTCATCTGTTCCTCTGTAGCGAGGAATTTTGATATTCTTCTGCCACATAAGTTGTTGAGCTGAATAGACCTTTGTTTGAATCTGCGACGAGTCAATGAGGGTCAAAACAGCCCCCTCTCTATTCCGCAATGCCCTGTGGATTGGAGCTAGCGGGGTTCCTGTTGTGGATATGAAAGGACTGGAGAATGGTAATATTCTCAGGTGGCATTCCAGCATCCTATCAAACTCATCATCGCTGTAATCTATTGGAAGAGGGATAGATTTCGGGCTGTCTGAAAACAGACCGGCCACGAACCAAGCTCGTGTATTGATTCCATTGGAGTCTGCATTGTGCCATCGGTAGAGGAGTTGTGGTATGCGAATTGATGAAGGTGTCCTCTGTTTGGTTGATGACTCTAGTAAGCCTTCTATGTGGTGCTGGTAGATTGTGTCAGCACATCTGTTCTAAACGCGATCTTCGACGACTTGCCTCTCTCTGTGGGGACTGGAAATCTACCCCCTCATCAAAACACCAGAAGCACACTTTTCCTCCCGCAGTGCAAAGACTGTCTGTCTTCATTTCTTCAACAGGACTTTCAGTTTCTCCTTCCTCTTCTGAAGCTGGTTGTTCCGCGCTGTCAACAGTGAGAAGTTCATCTGTCCTGTTATCTTCGTCTAGACTGGCAATTTGCTCCTGCTCTTCTGCAATGGGTTCTTCAACGCATCTGACGGGTCGTTGTCTTGCGGGGCGGCGACATCCAAACCTTGAGATGTCAATATCGTCGAACGTCTTCTCATGAAGAGTGATATCCAACTCTTTGGCCACGTGCCGGATTTCCTCCACTATGGGAGCCCATTGTCCAGATTTCTCCGTAAATTTTGTTATAATATGCACTGTAGCCCAAACAAAGTCACCTTTATCGCGGATGTCACGCCACTGAATATTTAGACTTTCGTAGGGGATCCCATTGACAAATCCACACTTGAGAAGGTCCTGTTCAAAAATCTTGTTGAAGATCCTCTCCATTTTGCTCTTGCTTAGCGAGAAAAAGCGTTTGAGACAACACAAGACCTCACGCTGATGCTTGGTCCATCGGTTCCGTGCTTTTTGTTCTTTGAAATCGAGCATCTCACTTCCTCTGCTAGTTTTAAATCCAGGTTCAGCGATCTTACCCATAGATCCAGAAGTGGACAAGCCATCTGCTGCCGGCGAAGAGGCGAGATCCGCCAACTCAGACAGAAACTGAGAGTGCATAGTAGGCGGGATTGTAATGGAATCTGGAAAAGGAAAATTCGTACTGAACATATACCGTAATGAAGTGATTGAGTTGCTTCAAGAGATGTCTGAATCAGTGATAAGTCAGATGCTGTGTTATCACTTGGACAAAGTGAACGAGAAATAAAGAAAAACAGAGTGGAAGACGGGACCCGGATCACCCAGCCAAGGCTACAAAAAGACTCGAGGCAAGAATGAGTATTGTTAGATGAGAGAGAAATGGTCTTGACACTTGTGTTAAGCCATCTCTCAAAGTGAGGGCATGGTCTTGGACCATGAGTGAGCGTTGCATTGGAAGCAGTGGATGAGGCAGTGTTGTAAACTCCAGGCCAGGTACTCCATCTTTGGGAGTGTTATTAGATACTTGTAACAAACAAGTAGCCAATTGGTCTCGTCCATTCCCGGAATTGATTTATTCTCACTAAATATAAATACTTGACATCGAGTTAAATTGTTTCCCTTTGTAGTCGGTCGTGCGAAAGTGTAGTCCGATTTTTACAATTACAAATTACAGGCAGGCCTAAAGAAACTTCAGGAAAGCAGATGACGCCATTTTTTTTAGACAAACTGAAGCTTTGATCCGAGATGGTTTCTACTGCATAAGTAGCCAAGAAGTGAAGTGGCCTGGGAATGAAGGCGCCAAGCAATTTGCGTCACGACGACCGGGGCTAACCTCGTCACTCGTGCCCGCGTAACTAATCTGGAGCTCCACCGGGGAGAGGATCAGCCGGCTGGCTCTCCAGCTTCGCATACACCCCTCAGCAACGCACGTACGTTCGGCCTTTATATCCGCTCTTTCGCACTCCTGGGATCCTGGGACAACCGCCCCGAAATCTTTGCTGCATTCACGGTGATCCGATTCCGCTTACATCCTCCTTCACGCTCGCGACCAAGTGCAGGCCACGGAGTACCAAGCCTCCAGCATGGTTAACTAAGCCACTATGAGGGCTTTCGTTTGAGACGCTGCACACTACTGGTCCGCTGAGTTGAGATTCGAGAGTCTACGACGAGGATCGCAGCCTACCTCGGCGTCGTTTGTCGAGCTGACGACGTACCGTTCAACCCGTGTCACCGCTTGTGGTCTCCGAACCTTGAACGTGAACAATGTCGTCCGGAAGCTTCGAAAAGTCGGTTAAAGGGGCTACCAAGATAAAGGTCAGTTACTGCGCCCGCACTGTTAGTCCGATGGAGTCCACTGACCTGGTGTTGGCGCGAACAGCTTGCAGCCCCGAAATCCAAATACATCGAGCATATTCTGATCGCGACTCATGGCGGCGAGGCTGGTGTCGCTGAGATATTTCGCACACTACAGCATCGGCTCCGAGATTCAACATGGACAATTGTATTCAAAGCGCTCATCGTTGTGCACCTCATGATACGGGAGGGTCAACTGGATGCCACGCTGTCGTATTTAGCGGAGTATCCTAAGAAGCTCGCGATAAGCAGTTTTTCCGATGGTTAGTCCGAAGGGGATTCAATATCGGAGCTGTGGGATCCAGCAAGTTACGCTTTTTCACGGCGGTGATACTGACGGAATTAATCAGTGCAGACCCAGGGGCAGAATATCCGGAGGTACTCCGAGTATCTTACGGCTCGTGCCAAAGCGTACGCAGAGACCAAAACCGACTACGTGCGGAGTGGCCCAGGCCGGTTAAAGAAATTGACCGTCGAGAAGGGTCTGCTGAGAGAAGTAGAGATCGTACAGAAGCAAATCCGGGCATTGCTACGTTGCAACGTGGGTTGACTCCGCTGTGGTTCTTGATGCATTCTGGCTAACATGGGCCTCAGCTTCTGACGGACGAGGTTGAAAATGAAATAACCCTAACAGCCTTTCGCCTGCTCACACTAGACCTCCTCACACTCTACTCGGTCATGAATGAGGGCACCATAAATGTGCTAGGTAGGTATGCTATCATCCTGTTTGTTAGTTAGCGCAGCCTGGCCTCACACAGGGCTCGAACAGAACATTACTTTGAAATGTCGAGGCCGGACAGTGAGCGTGCATTGCAAATTTATAAGACGTTCACCGCACAAACGGATGAAGTGGTAAAGTTCCTCGGCGTTGCGAGACATTTTGAAGCGGCGACGCGACTGGAGATTCCGAAACTCAAGCACGCTTCTACAGATTTGGCGCGATTGCTGGAGGACGACCTCAATGATCCGGATTTTGAAATTCGTCGGAAAGAATATCTAGCCCAGAAAGAGGCCAGGAAAAAAGGCACCACGTCCGCATCGAGCAAATCAGCAGGAAATGAATCCAAGTCAGCTAACAGCAATTCAAATTCTGAATCCAAATCGGACCAAGCAGAGCAGAAGCGGGAAAACAAGGGCCCCCCTCAGGACCTCATCGATTTCTTCGAGTCAATCGAGCAGAACCAGCAGCCAATGGCTCAGCTACCTATGCAACAGCCCTTCCAGCAGCCTCAAATGCAATTTCAGCAGACAGGATTCCAGCCGCAGCAGCCAGGCTTTATGCCACAACAGCCCGGTTTCCAGCAGCAGCCTCAACAAACTGGGTTCGGCCAACCGACCGGTTTTGGAGGGTCTTTTGGACAGCAAGTTAACAATCCGTTTGCGCAACAACAGCCTCCACAGCCACTCCAACCGACTCCAACTGGAGCAGGTTTCGGTGGTTACACAGCACAACCGCAATCCTACGGCTTCCAGACGACCCTCTCCAGCATTCCCCAGAACGGAGTCGCTACTTTTCCCCAGCAGCAACAGCCGATGCAGACTGGGCAGCCGCAACAGTCGACCAATCCTTTCCGACAGTCTTCCTTGGTCAGCACTCCCACGGGCAACCAGCTAAACCGCCAAAACACAAATCCCTTTGCGAGACGAATGTCGATCGCAAACCCGCAGTTCCAGCAGAACCAGTCGTTGCAGCCTCCAGCACAGCCTCTCCAGGTCCACCGAACAGGGACCAACCCTTTTTCGCGCAGCTCTTCCGCTCCTCCCCAGCAGCAGCAGCAAGGGCTGCAGCCTCCAGCGGCGGCACCGCTTCGGCCAACCCCCACAGGCAGTACAAACCCGTTCCGGCAGAGTGCTCTCGTAAACCAACAGACGGGTCAAGCTTGGCACCAGCAGGGTACGATGGGAGGACTCGAGAACCTCGAGACTATACCGGTCTTCCCGCGCCCCGGCATGACTTGACGCGACTGGACCCGTCATGGTCGCCGCTGGCGCAGGTTAATGCAGAATTTGGCATGTGTGTAATGTAGGAGGTATAACACTAATCTCTCAAATGCCTTCGACCACCCACCAAACCTCATCTGGGACTTACTTACTGTCCCCGTCTCCGTCTCCCCCAGACCTGTTCCCATTTTACTCGTTACTTGTTAATTAGTGCTTGGCGTCCGTTACCCAGTTTCTCGCGCTTTCCTAATTGATTTGTAACTTGTGTGTGTGTGTTAGGTCTGTCTTGTTGATGTTTCTTAGCGGTTTGCATCTTCTTGCTGTTGTGCTTTGAAGAGATAAACCCGAAAGTTCTTTTTTTTCCCACAAGCCTCCAAATTACTCTAAAAAAGCCTCCAATGTGTAGACGAGTAATGTATAATGTCCTTTAAAAAAATAAAAGCAAACACCTGATATGATCCGCCGTCACTTAGAGTAAAAAGAAAGGAGAACGAGTAGGGCTTCGGGAAGCGGCGCGGGGAAAGGCGGGCCGCGACCCCGGTCTCCCGCGCTTATCAACTGGGGTTGATCTGGAGCAAGGAAGATGGAATGGTCTAGATACCGCTGGAGCTGATTTGCTCGTGCATGGATAGTGCCCAGGCGTTATGAGGTACCTCTGTACGGAGTAGCCAAGCTCGAATCGTCCCCCAGTCTCCTAACGCAGGCTACTTACATACTGCACAGTACATCTACCATAGACTACACGTACGCGCTGTACATAGAAATAGATTGGTAATTATGAAGAACTGTCGATGACTATGTGACAAATCGATTAATTAATTAGATCCTCACGATAATCCTCCTGTCTACCCACCTCAAGTAGGTAGCTACTAATTCCATCAGCGATCTGCAGCGCAAGATACTCCGCACAGGTACTTGTACATGTGCAGTACCTCTAGCCAGCCGCTCTCCTGTTGGAAGAAGTACTCCGTACACCGGCGAATAGACTAAAGAAACGCAACCACCTAGCTCACGCTTCCTTGTTTTTTTTTCCCTCACAAACACTCTTTCCTGTCTATCTATCTATCTCGCTCCTGCTGGAAACCGGGCATCAGTATCGTATGTATCCTTCTTTAAACACCCTGTTGTCACTAGTTGCTTGATATCATATCATATCACATCATATCAAAATCTAAGTACAGTACAGACAGTACCTAGCCTAGTAATCTACTGCTCCGGTTCAAGATAACAAAGAGAGAAAGAAAGAAAGGGGGAAAAATCGAATCAAAATAAAATAAAAATGGAAAAAAAATTAACTGATATAATAAGAACAGCAAACCGAGGCGTTACAGTCCTTACTCAATGAATTCTGGCCGCCTGAGATATATACAGCCGTGATGCCGTATCGCTTTACCATCTACCATTATCATTATTATTGTCGCAGGAGAATGTCCATTATGGAAATGATGTGGGGAAAGCCCTGGCCTGATTGATTGACTGATTGGCCAACCGATTGATCTCGTGACTCTCCGTCCATCGGAGTAAGTCGACACTGGCAGCCGTTCCAACTTAAGGTTCCGGGTTAGCCTTACTTAGCTCATCTAATAATAGTAGTAGTAATGATAATAATAATCCGGATGGATCTGATCTAGACCTCGGAGAAAATCCGCACGTGATAGATAACCTTGGAAGCTTTCCGTGCCTTGGCTACCTAACTTATCCAGGTAATATTATTATTATTATTATGTTTATTTTTCGAAGTATTCAGCCTAATTTATTATCATCATCGTCATTATTGATTGGTTCCTGGCACCGCACAGCACCGCACAGCGTTCTTGATGTTGATTTCAAGGCGTGCATGCATCTTTTTTTTGTTCGACTGTTGCATCGAATCAATCAATCAAGTCCAGCGCATTTTTTTATTTTTTTCATGAAAGCCGGACTTTCCGGCCTTTGCGAAGGAATGGAAGGAAGGGAAGGACTGCTGTTGGTCTGAGTAGTGGTCTGGCGGTGAATTTATTGCGGTACTGTTATTATTATTATTCTTGGGTCAGGGTTCGGGTTTACTTTTCCGAGTTTTCCATGACCCTGGAAATCCATTATCATTATCATTATCCGGGATGCTTTACTTTATTTTTTTCCCTTTTCGGAAATTCCGTCGCCTACCTAGTCCAGGCGCCCGCGGGCGTCACCTGCTGGCCAGACTCCGACCCGATAGGATGGAAAGCGTGTGGAATAATGGGAGCTTAGCTGTGTTGTCTTATCATTCGATTGACTAATTGCCTGTCTAGGTAAGGACCTAGGCGGGATTTGGATCTGGACTATCTAACCTAGTTATGGCAGTTTCGTTTCGTGCTGCTTGCTTTTTTATGTGGCTGAAGGAAGGGAGGTGGATCGGTGAAGTGTTCTCCGTACTCATGTATATGTAGGTAGGTAGGTAGGTAGGTATATCTCGAATTTTCCGGGGCCGTTGTCTTTTTGAGCTATATATCTTTTTGTTTGTCTTCTCTGTGCCAGATTCTACCACACATTGGTTTTATTTCTTCTTCTATACTTTAATTTCGTACTATTTTTTGTCTACAGCGAGTCAGCTACTTCAAACCGTAAATAAAGTCTTACTTATATCAGAAATGGGGGATACAGAAGTCGCCGCAGAAGCGGATGAGAAACCCAACCGCCCAGCAGCAGAGGGAAAGCCGCCCTTCTCTCCCCTCCACGAGGTCCTCTTCGTCGCCCTGCTCTGCTGCACCCAGCTCATCACGCAGTCCGCGTTCGGGTCCGTCCTGGTCCCGCTGCATGTGATCGGCCCCAGCTTCGGCGACCTGTCCGCGGGCGAGCTCAGCTGGTTCCCCGCGGCGTACAGCCTGACGGTGGGCACGTTCGTGCTGATCGCGGGGCAGCTGGGCGACATCCACGGGCACCGGAAGCTGTTCGTCGGCGGGTGGCTGTGGTTCGCGCTGTGGTCGCTCCTGGCCGGGCTGACGGTGTACACGGCGTCGACCGTCTTCTTCGACGTGTGCCGCGCGATGCAGGGCGTCGGGCCCGCGGTCCTGCTGCCGAACTCGCTGGCCATCCTGGGCCGGGCGTACGCGCCGGGACGGAGGAAGGACATGGTCTTTGCGCTGTTTGCGTCGACTGCGCCGACGGGGTTCCTCTGCGGCGCCATCTTTGGGTCCCTGCTCGCGGAGCACGTCTGGTGGCCGTGGGGGTTCTGGATCACGAGTCTCGTCTGTGCATTGATTTCTGTCCTTGCGGTCATCGTGATCCCTTCCGAGTCGGTGGCCCGGACGGAGGATACCCCGACCTTCGATTCCATCGGGGCCATCCTGGGCGTCTGTGGGCTGGTCCTGGTCAACTTCGCGTGGAACCAGGCACCTCTCGTGGGCTGGTCGACGCCGTACATCGGCGTTGCGCTGGCCACGGGGCTGCTGTCGCTGGCGGGATTCGCGTGGCACGAGAGCAGGATCCGGCACCCCCTGCTGCCGCCGGAGATCCTCAAGAACGGCGCGGCCGTGTGCACGATGGCCTGCGTGGCGCTGGGCTGGAGCAGCTTCGGCATCTGGATCTACTACACCTTCCAGCTCATGGAGACGCTGAGGGGGGTGACGGCGCTGGAGGCGGCGGCCCAGTTCATCCCGGAGACCATCTCCGGGACGGTGGCGGCCGTGGCGACGGGGTACATCCTGAGCCGGGTCCGGTTGACATATCTGATGGCAGTTTCCCTGCTGGCGTTCACCGCGGGCTGCGTCCTGTCGGCGACGGTGCCGGTGAGGCAGACCTACTGGGCCAACATCTTTGTCACGATGGTGGTCATGCCCTGGGGGTAAGCCCGACCTCTATCGATCTCTCGACTCCAATCGATTCACCACTGACGGACTCCAGCATGGACATGAGCTTCCCCGCGTCGTGTCTGATCCTGAGCAACGGGGTGACGCGCGACCGGCAGGGCGTCGCGGCGTCCCTGGTCAACACGATCGTCAACTACTCCATCTCGGTGGGCCTGGGGATCGCGGGGACCGTGGAGAGCCGGGTGAACCGCCACGGAGACCGGGTCCTGACCGGATACCGCGCTGCCCTGTACACGTCTGTCGGACTGTCCGGGCTGGGGCTGGGGCTGGCGACCTTCTTCGCGGTGCGGGCAGACGTGAAGCGCTAGCGTCTTCCGCTCGAGTCGGAGATGCGTAGACTGCGGATTGCGTCAACGGCCCGGACGATGGTGCCCGCGGACGCCCTGCTTATGTAAGCGACCCCGGCCGCCGGGAAACCTCCGATCGAGATGATCAGCCTCTGCACGAGGCCATGTGCGAGCGCGTGGAGAGAGCCAAGAAGGAGGACAGGCAGCAGGCGTCTGCGGTGCGCGGCCGCGGGGTAGATACACTCCTTCTGCTCCAGCACTCCGTGTGTCTCACTGTCAGCCGGATGGCGGCGCATCCGAGACCCGCGTCCGCCGTGGCTGAGCGTCCGCTGCCCGTCCTCGTCGCCCGGCCTCTGTCTTCACGCTGCCAGGCCGCGCCTTTGCCTGATAAGGGCAGTGTGCTGGCCATTCAGCTTTTCTCTCCCTCTCTCTCTCTCTCCAGTCCCTCCCCTTCCTGCGTCCTTCTAGAACGATGAGCGTCCGCCATCTCCAGCCCAGGATCTGAGCCGACACGCGATGGATGCCAAGACACCTGCGCGCGTCCCCAGCGCCCTCGACCGGCCGCTGCCTCTGCTGGCCAAACCGGCCGCCCGCGTGCCATCCCCCGACGAAGGTAACGTGCTGCTGTCCTCTCGTCCGCTGTCGCTGAGACGAACCTCCAAGGTGCAGGCAGCAATGCTGCGTCCAAGCAGCGCCGGCCGCGCAAGGCCAGCAGCAGCTCCGCCGCCCCCCGATCGACGCTCTTCTGGGTGCACTCCGACCCCCAGTCCATCGCGGGCGGCACCCGCGAGGAGACGCTGAAGCGCATCCGCTCGCACGTCATGTCGGAGCACAATCGCAAGAAGCGACTCGAAAACACCAAGCGCTACAGCAGCAAGGCCTGGAAGAACCTGGCCTTCCAGCCGGTGGCATCCTCCGCCGCCCAGTCGAGTCCCGATACCACCCCGGACAGGGACGATGCACAGTGCTCCGCGTGTGTGCATCCCACCGACGTTGCCAAACATGCCACCGTCTTCCCCGTTCGTCCCACCGCGGGGAGCGCCATTCCGCCCCGTACCCGCCACCATCCGGTCAAGACGCCGACCCCGTGGACATACCTGGGGCCCGGCGCCAAGGACCCGTTCGATACGATGCCGGTGGCTCTGTCGGATCGCATGATGCGCCATCTCCAGTACTGTAAGTCTGCCGTCGGTCGCCCTCCAGCAGCTTTATTTCGTCTCTTCAATCGTTGCTTCTGACCGGTGCTGATAGTCTTGCGCGATCTGACACGGGCCGCCTATCCCCTACAGAGAAACAGCAGAAAGCTGCAGTCGCATTGGGCTTCGCTGTTGCAGACAGATCCCGCTCCGCTGCACGCATGTATCTGTTGCGCCGCGTCGAACCAGGCGCTGATGTCGGGCGACCTGCCTCTCGTCGATCCAACCAAACGGTGGTCGAGTCCTCTGGTCTTCGACTCCTTCCTGCACCGAGGCGAGACGATCAAACTGGTCAACCGGGGACTCTCTGATCCAGCCAAGGCGTCCAGCGATGCGTTGATCGCCGCGGTGTCCATCCTCATCACGATCGAGGTACGTACGGGTGATCTAGAGAATACCCTGCCGGGATTTTACTTTCCATATTCAACCATTGCGTCAGTCAACGTCGATCATTCCTGCCCCCGATGGCGCTCTTCTTCTCCTTTTGCATGTGTGCCCAGCATGTGTACCGGCCACGTTCCGCGTCTGTCGTCTAGCTCATTGCTTTTCATGCTACGCGCATCTCCGATGGCTTTGGCCTCCATCTCAATTGCTGACATGAACTCCATGCCTGCAGATCGCTTCTGGGAACCCCGAGGACCTGAAGATCCATCTGGCGGGGCTCCGGCAGATGGTCGCCCTCAGAGAGAACTTTGCGGATGTCGCTCCGGACGTCCGCTTTCAGATCTCATGGTTCGTATCATCCGAATCGCCCCTGGCGTCAGATGCTAAGTTCCCCCATCAGGACGGATATCCGGGTTTCCTGTATGACGCTTACGAAACCGATATTCCCCTTTATTCGTTACGCCCGGCCGTCCCATCTCCCTGTTCTTGTTCCCGACAGCAACGCCCCCATTACCGCCTCGCGGCTCCTTTCGCTGACCCGGATACCTGGCGTTCTGGGGGACACCATGGTGGAGATCATATACGATCTCCTTGAACTGACACTGTACGCGGAGTGGGTCAGAAGCGGATCACTGTATTCGCAGGAACTCCTGAGCGAAGAGACCGAGGACTACTTCAACACCGAAGTGCTCCACGTTGAATACTCCCTCCACAAGGATCGGTACACGGAGACTGGAGAATTGAAAGGAGACGACACGATCGAAGGCTGCGTGCGGCTGGCCTGCCTGCTGTTCCACAACACCACCATCTGGGGCTTCTACCCGCAGATGGCGGCCGTCTTTCCCAAGCCGATCGTGGCCCTCCGAAACGCCCTCGAAAGCACGATCCTGGCGGGAAGCTACGTGCTCTGCCGAGACCTGCTCATCTGGCTCCTGTTCATCGGAGCCTGCAGCGCCCCGAAATACTTCGCAGAGCGGTCGTACTTTGTGACCGAGCTGGCGTCCGCCGTGAGCCTGCACGGTCTGCAGAGCTGGCAGGAGCTGCGCGCGCTGCTGCTGGGCTTCTTCTACGTGGACCGCTCTTACATGATACCATGTCAAGAGTTATGGGATGAGATTCAGACGGTGCTGCTGCAGCGATGATTTTTATTTGACTTGTTGGCGTGCTGCAGCGCCTTGGATATAGTCATGTTTTTATGACTGATGGATGGATTTGTTTCTTGTTTTTTTTTTGGATATATAGGGTCAGAGTTCGGGACTGTATATAGGTTCAGTTGGCAGGATTGACGACCTAATGACTTGGAAGTGTATATTGGAAGTATACATACGGCAATTGGAAGCGCTACATCGCAGCTCAACCTCGACTCTCACCGAGCTTGCTTTCTAAGACGTCATCGGTCGTGATAAGAATTCTGTCAAACAGAACCGAAAAAGGAGGCATGAGGCCTGAGAATCCTGCATCGAGTCATCAGGTCCCAGGAGAATGCCTTTCCCGCACGAGTACAGCTCCTAGAACAACTGCCCAGCCTCCTTGAAGATACAGCCTGAACCTCAAGCCGCCTGTTCTTGGCTTGCTTGGCTTTGGGGGATATTCCTTTTTGATGAACCGAACTCACGTGTGTGTTGGTGAGACAGCCTGCTCAATAGAAACCCCTTGTGAGAGATTACGAAGTGGGCATCTTTGCAGTGCTCAACTCTCCAGTTTCTTGACTTATTTAGCAGGTGTCTCATCCAATTACCTCACCCGATTATTCTCCTGTGCTTTCTTTTTTTTTTTTCTGAAAAAAAATAAAAAAAAAATAAAAGTCTACTGTGTACTCAATTGAATCCACCACTACATTACTATGGTCCCACGGACTTCGCGGATCCGCACAGGCAAGGCAGGCAGGCGTGATGCATTACTATCCATCCAATTCAACATACTGGTAGAGATACACACCGTAATTTATTTCTAGGCATGCACAGTACGGAGTATAGTAGGCATCCGCTCTCACCGATACCTCTGGGCGCGGGAGGTCTAGCCCTGTTTTGTTTCTATTCTCTTCTCTGAAGCATGCATCACTTTCTTTTTTTTCTTCTTTTCCCGGTACGGTACGGTACGGTGCCATCAAAAATCACATCACATCACACACACACAGTAGTAGTAGCTATACTTAGTTGGTTCCAACCTCACTTTCAGGTTCAGATTCGGGGTTCAGGGTCCGGTGTTTCTAAGACCAAGACAGACCAAGACCGACTCCAGCCTGCCCTCCTCCAAGTTCCTCCGACAACGATTGAAATCTGACACAAGTTGACACAGTAAGTGGCGCGGCTCCGACTGTCCTTGGCAACCTGACGACCTTCTTGGCAGCTATGTAAGCTTGCTTGGTCTTGGTCTTGGCCGTGGTCTTGGTCTCCGGACTCCTTTGCGGGTCCGCTGGAGAGAGGTGAGGTCGTGTCGTGTAGTTAGGACTTTACGGTGTGGTTGACTGTAGGTCAGAGGGTCTGGATTCTGGAGTACTGTTACGGAGTAGTACAGGACAGCAGAACTCCGGAGCAATTACGAAGTACGGAATGTTATTAATAATACTCCATGCATAGGTAACGTCGTGGACTCTACGAGTCTGGCGCGCGGGTGTCGACTCTGAATCTGGATCAGAATGAATTGAATCTGATTCAACTGTCCGTGCTGACTTCTAGGCTTACCTTACCCCATATTCCAAAAAGAAAAGAAAGTAATAAAAAAAGGGCTTGCGAACTGATTAACAGTATCATTATTAGCGATTTGTTGTTTCCCAGAACCTAGCTACTGTTAAGGTTACGGACCGGGATCTGGTCATTATTAGGTAGACATAGGTACCAGGCTTGGCGAACAAAGAAAAGCGGTCGCATATGAAAGACACAGACACAGTGACCCAGTCCCCAGGAAGAGGGGTGGGGGAAAGATCTCTCTCCCATCCATTTCATCTCGTTTCGCTGGTTTAAGCTTTGATTTTTTTTTTCTTTCTTTTTTTTTAAAAGAAAAGTCGGAGACAGACAAATCCCTCCCGTTGAGTTTGACTTTTTTGGACTTTTCAATAATTCATCGTCCCAAGTTTCTCCACACGTCATTATTTTGCTGCACTCCGTAACAAGGCTTCCTCTCAATGATCCCAACCTTTTGAACTTCAACCAACCAGAACCCTCAATCGACTCATCTTGATCCCTTGAGGCCTCGTTCCAGATTTCCCCAGGGTTCCGCGGCCGCAGGGCCCAGGCCCAGGCTGGCAGGCACCACTACTGAGGGGTCCGAGATTCCCCCGCCGGGTCGCCGAAACACACACAACCCTCCAGTCTCCGTACGGAGACCTATAAAACCGGGGACCCACGTCGATCACGATCACGATCACCGAGACACGCCCGAAGCCTGATCCCCAGCCCCAAGCTGGGCCAGGGCTGCACCAGCACGGTGGCACCACCCCCATGGCGCATTGCGCAGCGACTTTTTCTTTTTTTTTAACTGTCTATTTAACTACTACCTATGCGGCCGCACAGTATTTATCTATATTTAGGCTTGCTCACGGACTCAGTCTCACAGGGGCCGTTATCATGTTTGTTTTTGGGTAGGTAGGTAGGTAGGTAGGTAGGGGGCCTGGCAGCCGGGAGCCCCTAGGGCCTAGGCTGCAGGTTGCTTGGCTTGTTAACACCACGACGCCCGGACGAAGCTCGGTGATGTTTTGCGGGCCCCAGCCCAGCCTTAACGACGACCCCTTCTCCCCCGGCCCCTACAATGCGGCATGCCTAGCCTTATTATGGGTATGCGGCCCCGCTACTACTGAGGTACAAGTCCTGACTCCTCCGTCCGTCATAACTATTTAATGACTACCACTATGGGGTCCGTGGGCATGCAGTTGAGATGAGCAGAGGGATCCCCGGGATTCGGGATATAATTTTAGGTAGATAGGTAGGTAAGTTACGGAGAGGGACTAACCTACTGGAGTCACAGGACCCATCCATCCATATGGATCCATCCATGAAAGGGGGGGGGGGGGGAGGGATTTTTTAAATAATAATAATAAAAAGGATCCGATCCTCGTGGGGAAAAGGAAGGAGGGAAGGAGCTATGACCTTCCTTCCCCTTCTTCCTTCTTTCGCCTCATTTCATTTGTTATCATTCTATTCTCCTTTTTCCTCTTCTTCCCTGGGGGTTTCCTTTGTGTCTTGCTCTGCTTTGTTTTCTCTTTCTTTCTCCTTCCTTTCTCTGTGCGGTGCATACTGCTACCGATCACAGCTTGACTCGCATGCTTCATACGGCTGACGCGATGCTACTACTAACACCGCAGCAGCAGCAGCAGGAGGAGGAGGAGGAGGAGCAGCAGCAGCTTATGTCTATATCCTGGACGAGGACGACTCTTCTACCCTCCCGTGACCTTGACGCCGTCATCTCTCAACAGCCTGGACAGGTGCAGGATGCTGCTCACGAACCAACCCCTGGCACCCGTGCACAGATCTACTGGTCCACAGACATCGAACCTGATCAATGGCAAGGGACGTGAAACAAGATCTGTTCAGACTCATTCAAAGTGCTATTAAAGAGGCCCGGAAGAAGGTAAGTACATAATGACACATCTAACTCTCACATCGCACTCGAACATTTGATGCATGCGTTTGGTTTGGTTTTTCGAGAATGTACATTACTACCACTGTCGGGGTACAAGGTATTAACGATCTCTCTGGCAGACTCGATACGGACAGGCTTAGCATGACGAACGGAATCTGAGTCCCATCCCGAGATCGACGACCAAGCAAAAAGAATTATATATACTTGACAGTTCGCCGCCGATCACGCCAGCGACTACTGCTCAGCATCGAAAAAGGACATCATTGGGTATCTGAAACAGACATGAAAGCAGCAGCCAGCAGCCGCCATACAGACCCAACTCCGAACGATCGAAGCGGGTGTCATGACCTCTCCAAAATCGAGAAGACTTAAGCTTGCTCGCGCTCGGTCTTCTGCCTCCTCTCACGGCCCGTCGCGGACCACGGGAAGTGGGCCACGGGAATGATGAAGAAGCTGTTGCTGGTATCGGCGATACCGGCCAGGGCATTGTACCACGCCAGGAACGCGGCAAGGAGACCGAAGAGACCTCCAGCCTTGATGATCTTCTCGTTGGGCGTGCCATTGTCGTTCAGGAGATAGCCCAGTCCGAGCATCAGGAAGGCAAGGTCCAGGAAGAAGAACAGCAGGAAGAAGGCGACCGTCGACTTCAGGGTGCACAGCAACAGGATGGTGGTGAAGATGAACCAACCCTGGAGAAGTCAGCCGCGGGGCGCCGGAGTGACCAAGGACACGGAACCACTCACCATGAGGAACAGGCCAAAGGAGTTGCTGAACATCGCTGGATCGTCGCTCGAGGTCAGGGCAGCCTCGATCTGGAATCCACCGGGGGTGAGCACAATGCCGACTGCGATCCAGAAACCGCCGTACGAGGACAGAGCAGTGGCACCAAAGGTGTTTCCAACCGCCATCTCCCTTTTTGCACGCGAGCCGTCAGCTGGTGACGCGACCAATGCACCGCACCAGAAGCAGGAGATACATACCACATGCCGGCAAGCAGCTGAACGATACCACCGTAGGCAAAGGCCAGCCCGACGACGATGTTGGGCTTGGTGATGTCACGGGCGCCCATGTTGATGCAGCTCAGCACGAAGGTGGTGAGGGCGAAGGCGCTGAGGCCCAGCGGGGCCGGGTTGGCAAACTTGCGGTGCTCGACGGGGCGGTACAGGCCGGGCTGGAATTCACCTCCGAAGGCGGGCAGGCGCGCCTCCTTGGTGTTGACGTGCGCTAGAGGGCCGTAGCCGAAGCGCGCAGCGGCCTTGGCGACCTCGTGCTCCTCGTGGGACATCTCGTGGTTGACCGAGCGGGCGTCGCCGGCCGCGCCGGAGCTGACGTCCTTCTCGAGGCCGTTGTTCTGCTCCGCAGACATGGTTGCGTTACTGTTTGTCGATCTGTCCAGAGATCCGGCTCAGAGTCAGAAAAGAATAAGCCTTAAGGATGCGACCGCTCCAGCGATCTCCACCAGAACAGCGATTAAACAGGGTGGATTAAAGGTCAAACAGAACAGAAGCAGGGCGGCACAGCCGGGGAAAGCTTGACGTGAAAGCAGGTTGAGCGCTCGAGAGGACCAGAGAGGGATGGGAGGGGAAAAAAAATTTGTCGGGGAAGGCGGGATGGTAATAAAGGAAAGGGGTGGAAGGCGCAGGGACTGGGGGCTTACCGAGTTGGGGAGAACAGCCGTGCTAGGGAGCTCAGCTAAGGTCGGGTGGTGGAGTGGAGCGGACGAGAGAGGTGGCCCTTGCTGAGTGAGCACTGGGAAGAACTAAGGACAGCGTCTTGACGGGGACAGTGCAGCGATGATATAAGGGCCGTGGCCAGCGCGCACAGAGGGAGGAGAGATGTGTACTTGTACCCCGTCCGGGAAGGGGGTCGAGTCAGCGGCCGTGCATAAGGGAGATTGACTGGCACAGGGGAGCTCCCCGGGCGAACAGGGCCGAGCCAGCAGGAGCGACGGAGAGTGGCCAGGTCGAAGGGAAGTCTGCGCAGGACCCTGGGGAAGCGGTGGGGGGCGCGGGCATCTGGGGAAGACGCAGTCGTGCAGCAGACAGGGGTGGAGGAGCAGCCATTGGAGTGTTGGTTGCGCACACGGGATGTCGTGGAATGGGCCAGCGGTGTGAGGAACGGATCAGCGCTCTGCCAAGGTAGGTGCTGGCTGGGAGATGGTCGCTGGCACGGATGTGGAGATGGGCACCGGTCGGAGATGCCTTCGCCGGCCCGGCAGAGGGAGCAGCAGAGATGCCCAGGTATCTCGGTGTCCTCTGGAGCTCCTGGACGAGCGTTGCAACATAACTACCAGGGCGAGAGGATCGACCGGGATGCCTGCACGAGCAAGCTGGATTGGGCGATCGGCGGTGCTCCGCCAGGAGCTCTCTGTTGCTCGCGCATGATGACTCTGACGTACAGTAGGCTAGCTCTGAGCCCGCGGCAGATCTGAGCTGCCCCGAGGTTCTTTCCGTTCTGGTCTTCCCGGTCGCCTCTGTGATCGCGACGCCGGAGTCGGCCGGCCTTCCGCGGAACAGAGCAGCTATCCGGGCGACGGTCAGCGCGACTAGCGCCGTGTGGGCAGGTTCGGTCGGCTAGCGTGAAGAATAATGAGTGGCCGGGCGTTTCTGCATTAGAAATCCATTATCCATGGCTAAAGTCGCGGTGGGCTGGGGCATAGAGCCTAATCCGGGGAGTGGGACCGTGGAGCTGCTCAGTGCCACCGTCCTCCCACTGCTCCCAGTTTACGATTTTTGTGTCTCCCGCCTCCGCCTGGAGAGAGCTCGACTCAGACTCTGGCTTCCTCCCCGGGGTCAGGTGGGATGTCCCCAGGCGCCATGATCTATTGAAGCCAAGAACCGTATGTTTCCCAAGCCTGTAGTCTGGAGCCCACCCGGTAGTACGCAGCACGCACTGTACCTAAAGAGGTCGCCGGCGGAGGAACCGCCACCCCGGCTGGCCGTGTTCGTCGAACGTTCTTTCCCTGCTTTTCCTCTGGGCCGCGTGGAACGGCTGGGTCCCCTGTCACCCCATGACTTGACGCCTGGCCCACATTTATCCTTCTGTCCGAGGCGCCCTGCGCTGAGAGCCTGAGCGAGGCACAAAAGCGGCGAGCTTCCTTCTGGCGATGCAACTGTCCAAGGCCTGGGTCTGGTCTGGTCTGGTCTTGGGTTCCACGGGCTGCGACCGCCGCGCGCCGGGGAACGCCTGCCTCGGCTGCAGGACACGGCAAGCCGTGCTCCGGGAGTAGTAATTTTGGCAAAAAGGAGGGTTGCATCCCTGTCCCTGTGCTGCTGGTGTCCCGGGCGGTGTTTGACTTTTCTCGGTCTCAACACGTGTTGAGCCGGGTGCGGTTTCTCCTGAAATCTGAAATCTTTGGGGGTTCACTCCGTACAGTGTAATCTCCATCCCCAAGAACCTCCATCCCCCGCGGATGGAGATCGTCTGGATGATCTCTTTCCCCGTACTGTACCCCCAGTGTCCTTTCTTCAGCGATCTATGCTCCGTAGATTCAGAAACTGAGATACATTCCCCGCCCGGAGGTCATGTCCCGGCTTCAGATCAGATCCCAGCTTCACTCTCCAAGTTCACAGCTATCTGCCGTAATCGATCCTCTGAGATAGAGCACGTCTGATCCGTGCGAGCAGCAGCCCAACGACACGACCCGAGTTGAGTGAGTTCTGACGACTAGAAAACAGAAAAGCCGCCCCCGACCCCGTATCTGCGCAGCACAGGGCTTGCAGCCGAGTGCCAGCACGTGTCCCTTTCTAGTAGTATGTAGGCTCTCTACGAGGTTGTCCCCGGGCCTCCTGTCCTGTCGGGGGCTTCCGTCCGCTGCTTGCTCCTGGTTGATTGACAAGATCGAGTGCGAACCAGTTGCCAGATCCATGGACCTCAGGAGGGCTTTTAAGAGGCTTGAAGAGGCTTGCGCGGTTTGCACGAGCTGGCCCAGGAAGTCATATCCGTTATCCGTGCTCTTCACTCCCCATGCCATCATGGGTGACGGCTGTGCGTACGGAGAAGCATACTCGGTTGGGAAGTTATCAGGGGGAGCCTGACGACTAACATATTGCCCTGGGATTAGGAGGATTAGGAGTGCATACATGAGGTAGCTACTGCATTGGTATGATTATGATTATTATTATTTTCATCATTTATTATCCATCAATTGGGCATGCCGTTGGATAGGAGACGTCTCCGGAAGTATGTGCTGTACTCCGTACTCCAATGTACATGTACAGTGCTACTGTACTTAGTTACTGTACCGGGAATTATTATTATCATTTATCCCATCCCAACATTCTGTCGGGCCCTGGCCCTGCCCGTGGCGCTGGCGCTGGGCACTACTCCTGGCCCCTGGGAATTCCAATAATAATTCATTATTATCTACACAGTACTCCTTATCAGTTAATTGGGTTAACGAAAGTTAAGTTTGAGACTTGAAACAGCTAGCATGGTGGCTTGGAGCTTCTCCTGCAACGACATGACATCGACATGGGTCACGGCACGGAGTAAGGAGTACATGTACTGTATGTACATACATAACACTGCCTACCTACCGAGCAAAAATCTACAGGTGTCTGGTTGACTGCCCTTCCTGGGATAGTAGGTCAGCAATTTGCTGCCCTGAGCTGACTGGGTTGGGGGTGAGGCGTGGATGAGTGAGGTGATTAGTGCAGAGGTGGACTCATCCTCACTGCCTCAGTCACAGTAGACTCGTTTCATATTCTGTTGGGATTCAGTACTCTAGTATTGGCTAAGAAGTCGTTGTGAGAGAGGTCTCTAGGTGACGCGTGGGAGGTGATATGGGCGAGGTGACTAGGCGACTAGCCCTTGCCCCGAGCCCTAAGCCCTAGGTGGAAAGGCCGGCCTACACTGCCAACAGAATCTTTGTAGCCCTCCCAGAAGCTACCTGATGATGATCAGGGGGTCAGATTCATATGGTAAGAAGACAAGGGGCATACACTCATGATCGAGGAACAGCTGATAGTTGGTCCCAAAGCTCATACGACAAGAGTTGGTGAAAGAATGGCAAGGAGAGAATGCTCGAAATTATCTTTTTACGATTGAAAATGTACAACTACTTTTTTTTTTTACCTGCTGGTCGCATGAAGATCGAAATCGATGCACCTGCAAAGGGAATACACATTGTCCCCAACAAAGATTGCCATAGCAGTTTCGAAACCGTCCCCGGAAAACAGCGTATAGTTAACTGTGTTTGACCGGTAATGCATTCGACATCTCTCTATACAGAAGACATTGATCGGAAGGTATTGAGAACGCCGTCCAGCGGAGTTACAGCGGCAATGTAATTCAATCAGATCAAGTGACTTGTATCTTGGTGTTTCGGTCCAAGGGATATTTCTCAAGATCAGAAACTCTGACATTATTTCCCTTAATACTGTCCTTGCCACAGCATCTTTCAATCGCCATAAAAATTGCAACGTGAGGTCGACCCTGCTCAAATTGCTCTGGATCCGGCGCTGGTACGTTGGGCGGTCCAACCCTCGGAAGATCTTGGACGCGCTTTCTTTCGTCGTTCACAGGAATAGGGAATATGAAGTCTAGTAGTATGTCAATGGTAAGCAGATGGACTTGATGCGAGAATGAACTACCATACTTCGTTTGATCATAAATTCGTCGATAACATCTGCCTTGATGGGCTTCACATCATCTTCGTCAAATACTATGTAGAATGTTTCTCTCTGATTGGGTATCAATTCCAGTTCTCAACGATTCATTTGGATGTTAAAAATACTCACCTGCGGTAGTTCCTGGCTTCCATCACCTGCAATCGTGAAGCCACCACCGTACAATTTGGATTCCAACCAGTGACCAGATTCCCCGGCGGGCACGCCAGCCATCTGCGAGGGCGGAAAGCCTCTAGCTACTACAGCAGGAGGCGTAGGCGCTCGACCACCAGTGAGATCATTCAAGAAGACATGGCCACCAACTTCATGGACGAATGTCAGAGCCAGTGCAAACAAATAGTTCCGGAATGTCTTGTCCTTTGCATTCATCAACCAGTCAAAACGCTGCTCGGACGTCAGTCATGGCTGAAATAAACATAGGTCCTGGGCATAACTACGTAACTGAAAGGTACATACCTGCCCATTGATGGTGACAGTGAAGTTGCGTGGGTTGAAAGGGACAGTGACTTCACCCCGAAGTGTCTGCCCGTAGATGTTTGGGTTGGTTATTGTTTCGTCAATTGTAATTACAGGGAAGACTTCAGAGATTTTCTGAGAAAACTCTCGGGCTCTTGTTTGAGCAAGGTTGCGGTTGCCCTGGAACAATGCATTGGCTTGATCGGCATGTCTGTCATATTCCATAGCAAGATCAGTAAGGACCTCGATAGCTCTTGGCAATGCTAAGATTCTCTGAGCTATGTTTGCGGCGTATGTTACTTCAGCATATCCATCGTCATGTGGAAAGATGTTAACAACGTTGGGTAGTGGACTGTTTGGAACAGTTCCTGGCCTTCGACGATATACGACCATGTTGGTAGTCGCCATCTCGGACGGTGTATATATATAGAGAAAGAATATCGACTGATTCCTTTTTGTTAGAAAGACGTTGAATCCATTAAAGAATTGATAAGAGGTAGATTCTCCAGCACTCACCAGTGATTCTACAGGACTTAGATGGGTAGCACCGTTTCTGGCCTAGGATGAGAGAATTTCAATGTGAAACTTGAAGCTTCCTTGATCGATACGATCAGCCGGATGAGAGTAGCAAAGCCAATAAACCCACGAAGAAAAAGGTATCGAGGCATGCTCCGTCATAGCTGATGGACTTTATATGGATGTTTAATTGAATAAACATAGTCAGGGTGGCGAGGCTTATGCAGGGGCTATGTAATTCAAATTTTGCAAAAAGCAAACCTAAAAACAGATCTCAGATAGGCTTCAGCCAAGTAGATATCGAACAATGATATAGCTTTGAACTTTGGATGTCCAAAACTGTCTTTGGATGTTAAGCTTCATGACGCAACCACTGGGTGGAACACCTTCGAGGAGCACACCACCGAGCGGAATATGCTCTTCATTACGCAACACACTCAATAGATTCATGTTACGCCTGTGCAGCTGCAAAGATCAGATCGCATGTAGCGAGGTAATTAGGGCTGAGTAGTATAGTATCTGTACTAGTAGTGTTCTACACCTATCGGCATATATACTAGCTATAGCAAACCTAGGGTACAGATCTCGTAAATAGGCTTTTAAAAATGACCCGCAATTAAGGCTTTAAAAAAGCTAGCCTGTCTAAATAATGATTAAGGGTAGGTTGCTAAAATAGTTATACCCAGGTACTGGAATTGATGGCATCATTACATAACCCACGGGTATGGCTCTTACTATTGATCCGGGGTGTTCTTGGCGCTTACTCCATATGCTTCATGTTCCAGACCCCCCAAGCGGGCTTCACAAGCAACTCTTTTTCTTTCCCAGTTATAGGAGATTATTGCTGAGAGATCAGCCAGGTCTGTATGAGGGTTACTCGAAGACATGGCGACAGTTACTCTCGCAGATTTGGACGTGGATAGGTCCCAGCTTGTTGAAGTCACTCTCACAAACCTCCTCCATCTTCCCCTTGTAGAACGAGCCTTTGCAGAGGTTGTCACTGGATTGCCGACAAAGGATTGGTTTCTTGGGACATACTCTCCCCCGAGAGATGATCCCAGAATCGAGGATCATCTCGAGCCCGATCAGGAATCCCTCCAGCTGTTTCGCCGGCTCAGGGATGACTACAACATTCAGTCTCTCGGCCTACCGACAACTGTGAGTTCTTGAGAGATCATCGGATATCAAGGCTCGTGTGTCTAAGAGAACTCTGAAATGCAGGTAGCACAAGCTTTTCAGGATGCACCTCTTCTCTCCAAGACATCAATGCTATGTCTTCTGGAGATCTCAGCAGTTCTGATTCACTCTCTTATCGCCGGTCTCTACCGTCGCTTACATGCACCCGCCTCAGAGTGGGATATTCCTCCATTTTTTCATCCGGACTATCGTTCTGTCAGTAAATTTCCTGATGGTCCGGCCGACGCTGTGGGCTATTGGGCCGAGACGGTCATCTTCGGGGGAGTCGTGCTTTTTGACCGCGGGGAATCGGAAGACGAGGTGAGTTCTTGCACACGCCAGATGTACTGATTTCCTGGGCTCTAATGTAATATCAACGCACAGTGGAGGGCGGCCTACATCCACAGCCCAAAGTACTTTCGACGGTATCAAATCTTCCGTCTTTCCGATCTTCAAGTGCAGCAGTTTTTCAACCTTGCCAGCTCGCAGCTACCCGACAGAAGCGGCGACGGGGCTGGAAGTGGGAATGATCTATCCGCTCTTCTCCCATTCCAGATGGAAGCAGACACGCATATGATCTACGTACATGATGCGGAACGTCTGCATATATTCCGAGACAAAGGAAGATTGCCCGATTTTCCAGAACATCACTGCGTTAAGTTCAATGATGCGGAGGCTCTCTCGGTACTATATGCGATCAAGCTGAACCAGGCGCAGAGGGGGGAAGACGATACTAGCGTCAGTTTCGGAGAGTTGGAGGAGCGAATCCGCCAGGCACGAGAACGGGAGAGAGATACCAAGGAGAGGCCGAGATAATCGCAATCTGTGGGCATATTACTGTAGCGCAAAACCGTTGGGTGGATGTTAGCTTGGTATCAGGCAAGGATGTCTGGCGATGACGCTAGACATCTTACCCTGTGCTTTCGTTGCCTCGCGGCTGTTCATGACCCCAACAGCTATTGTAAGTGTTCAGTGTATTATTGAGAAGATATCCGTCACCAATGGCGTTGCTTCACGCGTGTTGTATTTTATTCCACAGCTATTGAAATCCTATCATCGAATGCTTACTTCCAAGAACCAATCGTGGATCCGTCCAGCATAGTCGAGGATAACGGGGAATTCCTTGGGTAGTTGCTGCGACTCAGGGCATCTACATATGGAACAGTCAGCAAGGAATAAGAATATACATCGAGAGACGAGAAGACACGAGACAACGAGAATCCTGGTATTAAATTTGAGAAAATGAAGAGATGTAACTTAGGCAAGTACAAACAAGCACCAACACAACAAATCCAAAAACGCTTGCGTCCGCTTCGGTGGAATCCTTCACTCCGAGGATTCAGAATGGTTGATTGCTATCTTCCGCCGTCGCTCTTCTTCTGGAAGAAATTAATAGGCATAAAGGCGCTTGGGTGAGCGGAGCACCTTGACTGGGTGATCTGATCACCTGGCTCACCCCTGTTCACCCCGTTAAAGCGGCAGTGTCCGAGTCAAGCAGGAAAGAGCAGCTTCAAGGTTGCCGATTTTTGAACGATATTTTTACCTACCTACCTAGGTAGGTACTCTCCTTATAGACAGTACCTATTCAGAACACTTTTTTTCTTTTCTTTTTTTAAGATGAATAAGCTGGTTCGCACAATATATAAGGGTCCAGATGCTTTCGTAGGGCCTGTACTTCTTTTTTCTTTTATTTGATAGGTGGGTTAGGTCAGGTAGGTACTTGCTGAATTAGTACCTGACCTCCTTACTTCGGTTTATCTTGACCAGACGACATGGATACCTTCTTTACGCTGCGGTTTTGCTTAAAAAAGCATTGGTCCAGTTAATACGAACGTTATCAATCCATCTATCTAACCTATCCTTCGATTGGATCAAGAATCTACGGAGGAAGGAACATAGAATGAATATCTTCGATGATCGAGGGAACTATTGCGATATGGAGATTTGAGGCTCGTTGCATTTTCCGTCCCGCCCGATGTTTGGATTCCCATTCCGATTGCAAGCGCTGATACTACTTACTCTAGCAGAGTGTTCTGCACTAGGAAATATCTTCCGATAGAACTTGTAAACTATGTACATGATCTTAAAGATCGAGATCAGCTGTGGTCTTGGCCCCGCATTCCACTTCCTAACTTTATGTAGTCTACCTCTGCAGCGTGACGTCCCCTGCTGCTGAGCTGCATGCAGTCTGAAAGTTCGCTTACTTTATCTACTTACCTCATCGTTCTGCAAAGTAATCATAATACGCAGTGCTATATAGGTATTGTACCAAGAAATTCCAAGAAAAAAAAATTCTCCAGCCGTCCGCGAATAATACCTTTGAAAGATCCGTCTGAAGACCAGTCGGAACAGTGCGACTTCTCCGGCACAAGAGTCCACACGCTGGCCGAGACCGGACGATGCCAATGCCACCCAAGCAAAACAACCACCAGGGTAGAAACCCACGTGAACAACACATTATTTCCTGGGGTACTTCTCCGTACAATCCAAAGAGCCCGAGACACTCAGTCTTGGCGGGATGGAAGGCGGGGATTTTTTTTTCTTGGTCCTGCGGAGTTGGAAGTGCTTGTGACCGTCGTCGATCATGATGGCACCATCCCGGACGGCAACCGCTCTCTCGGCTCGGCGGAGCGGAGCGTGCCAGCTCGGGGACCAGGATGGGTTTTATGGGGTTTTAGTCAGCCGAGCCATCGCATCTTGCGTGAGATTATTAGTGGTGTCCAGTTGTCTGTCTCCTTCCAATCCGATGGCTGCGGAGCCCAAGCGTTAGCTTTGATCTTTGCAAATTGTGGAGAATAGGACGAGCGGAGTTCGTATGTTCGGTTCGGTCACGGGTACATAGAGTTCCTAAAGATGCGGAGAGGAGCGGAGTTGCGGAGGCCCGCAGAAAGCGACCGTAATTCCCCCCGGGGTATGTTCTCCGGAGTCGGGAGGATCACGTCGGCAATCACGTCATTTTTTTTTTCATCTGGTGGTTCCGGGGTAGAGGAACGGGATGTTCTCCTCCGGCAATAATAATACAGGTCGGAGATGGTGATGGTAATAATAATAGCGATTGTTTGAATCCATGGTTCCGTGGTGCCGGGTCTCAGAAAGGGCACCGGACGCCATTGTGGTGTTGAATTTCGTGCTCCGGTTTCTGTTCCTTATTACCCCTGCGGGACGCGGGGTTACGTTTGCTGATAACATACATATGCGCTGGGTACGTGCGGGTAGACAAGATTCTTGTTCAGCTTCTGAAAAAGATGCTTCTTGACACCCCTCTCTTGATGTCCCGGCAAGATATGTCGAAGGAGAATGGCGCTTCTTGGTCCATCTTTGTGTGTGTGCCATTTGTCCATGCGCGGTGGTTATACGATGCGATGACTGCAGTCCGGCTCAGTCGTCGAAAAGTCCACAGTGTTCACAGGGAATCGCAGAGATGATCTTCTCCATCATGGAGTCGAGATTGGTGTTTGAAGTAACTCGTGGGCGGCTAAAATGTGAAGCAGACTCCTACCGGGCTTCTCCATACCATTCCTCTGTTTCCGTTCCGTTGCTGGAACTGCCCGCCGCATATATCTCCTCTTCATCTGATCCCACAGGTCCTGCAACATCCTTCGTTCCTTGGAAGCAACCTCTAACTAGCACTTGACCCATCGAAAGACACCTCTGGTGATATCCGATGGAACAGGAGGTTTGCGGCATATTGTGGGCGTGTGCCAATGCATATAGTGCTCCAAGAGAAAGGGACGACAGCCGAGGTATATACTCGAAGAAGAGTCACTTTGCACTTGGTTCATTTCCTCTGCAGATACCTTTTCAAGAACTAGGAGAATTTGAATTCTCTCGAACGAGATAACAAGGTCGCTGAGTTGCTGATATACGTCTAGCCTTCAGGTCGCACAGCAGCGGCTTCGGATCTGGGAGGGCTCATGTGTCCAAATCGGAGTCGGTAACTCCATGGGGTATCCGTCGGCGGAGCTCCCGATAGTCCTGTTTGGAAGGTCATTTGATGTTGCAGGAGTAGTCGCCAATGGGAACTATGCCGATAGCGCAGATCCGGCTGATAAGGACCTGGGGATGACCCGTTGGCAGTCAGGGTCACTATCAGATATAGAGTACTCCTCTCCCACCCCACTTACGGGCCCCGACAAGCTGTCATGACCTGCTTCTTTCGGGGCCGACGCAACAGGACTTGAGGTGCTTTATCGCGACATATCTTCACGCTTGATATTTTCGCTTACCAGCAGGTTCTGGTCATATCAGACACTGAAGATCTTTGCATGCTAGTCAGCGCTCCAACAGCTATCGATTGGTTGGCGATAGCGCTAGACACATAGTATACATGACAAGCAGGTCTCCAAGAAAGCCAGAGGGAGCTACTCTCTGTGACGTCTGGGGCGGTCTTCCTATCGTCCGCTATATCGGGATTTGGTTTCTCTCCATATATAAAGGAAGTGATTGCGCTCGATCTCTTTTGTTTGCTGTCGTTCCTGAGTCATTTCTCCGGCCGCTTTTGTGCACCCGGTGATTCGGAAGTTGCGGTTAATAATTAGTCTTTGGCTCGCAGAATGGGTAGTTCAGACATAGAAAAAACCAGTCCATCCGTCAGCAGCAATGGATGCGATGTCGAAGCGACTAAGCGCGCTCTGCCCTCCGGCAATGTGGATGCCGCGCTTGAATTTCTTCAGACAGAAGGAACCGCTGTGATGTCCGCTTTGGACGAGAAGAAGCTTGTTCGAAAGATTGACTGGATGATCATGCCTCTGATGTGGGCTTGCTACAACCTGCAGTATCTGGACAAAGTCTTGAGTACGAAGAGAACTGGCCCACTGTATCGAATGCTCTTGTTATAGCTAATACTTGACAGTCAATTATGCTTCCGTCATGGGGCTACTCAGCGACACCAATATGCGAACAGACAAGTTTTCATACCTGGCTCTGGCTTTTTACGTTACCTATCTCTTCTTCGAGTTTCCTACAGGCTATCTCATGCAACGGTTCCCTACCGCGAAGTATCTAGGTCTTAATGGTGCGTAGACTGTCTGCATCACTCCCTTCTGCCTAGCACACAGCTCATAGTAGTTATCTAGTCACACTGTGGGGTCTTATGACTACGTTGAACTGCACCGCGAACGGCTTTGCCGGGTTAATGACTCTCCGCGTCCTTTTGGGGTGCTTTGAAAGCGCAATTGCGCCCTCGTAAGTGCAGTTCTCTTCGACATTGCAGATAGCTCACTAACAGAAAATGCAGGCTCATATTGATAACTTCAATGTGGTACAAGAGAGACGGTACGCCAAGGTCTTCCAGCTGTCAATAACAGAATGCTGATTTCAGTGTAGAGCAGCCACGGCGTATGGGATTCTGGTACGTGGGAACGGGAACAGCCTCCATCATGGGCGCCCTCGTCGCATACGGGCTCCTCTTCTACACCGGCGACAGGTTCCACGGCTGGCAGATCATGTTCCTGATCTTCGGTCTCGTCACGATCGCCGTGGGAATCATCGTGATCGTCTTCCTCCCGGACAACCCGATGACCTCGCGCCTCAGCCACGAGGAGAAGGTCTGGGCCATTGAGCGTCTGCGAGAGAACAAGACCGGGATCGAAAACAAGCACTTCAAGATGGAACAGTTCCTCGAGGTGTGGAGGGACCCGCAGACCTATTTCATCGCCATCATCGTGACCGCGATCAACGTCCCCAACGGCGCCATCAGCAGCTTCTCCGCCCTGATCATCAAGGGCTTCGGCTTCACCACCAAGGAGACGGAGCTGCTCACGATCCCCTCCGGCGCCGTCGGCGTCATCAGCGTCCTCAGCGGCACCTATCTCGCAGGGCGCTTCGATCAGCGCTGCCTCTGCATCATCGGCATCCTGATCTGCGGCCTGCTCGGAGGCTGCCTCATGGCGTTCTCCCGCGAGGACGTGGGGGCCGCCAAACTGACCGGCAACTACCTGACCAACTTTGTCGGCGCTGCTCTGCCCCTGATGTACTCTCTCGCCGGAGCAAACGTCGCCGGCCACACCAAGAAGGTGACGATGAACGCCGTCTTACTCATGTCCTTCTGTCTGGGCAACATCCTGGGTCCGCTGACCTTCCGGACCAAGGACGAACCGGAGTACGTCCCCGCGAAGATCGCGATCGTTGCGACCGTGTCGGTGGGGATCGTCTTTACGCTGTTGCTGAAGTTGTACTACATGTGGGAGAACCGACGGCGCGACGCCAACAAGGAGGGTTTGGAGCACCAGGAGAACTCGGAGTTCATGGACCTGACGGACATGCAGAATAAGGAGTTCAGGGTGAGCCGATTGAACTTTTTTTTAACGCTATATATATAGAAATCTAACTGACACTTGCTCCAGTACAAACATTAGGATAGAGACTCTCCTGGAACCAGTTGTGACCTGCATCCCTCCCTGCCTTGAGTACAGTACGTACTGTACGTAACGACATCCATCCGAAGAGCGTCCAACGAAGAGAACATAAATTTCAGAAAAGGCGACGTTGCTGTCTTTTTGACAAAAGTTAGTCATTCTTTTTCTCACGTTGTTGCTCTTTCTTCCCTGTCTGCGACAGCGGAACGCGTGACGAATACCCATAGCTAGTTAAGTATTTGCATATGATGATTATGATGATATTACTGCATTTTTCATTCAAACATCATGATTTTACCATTCATGCTTGAGCAAACGCATCTCTTCCCTTCGTTGCACATGATACATACATACATACATACCCATTCCTGCAAGCTACGACTGAATACTACTTATGGAACGGCCTTTAAACAGTCCTATATTAAAAGTATGTTTCTATATACAGCATAAGATAGATATCCTATACTTAAGCAAATGACACTGCCTCGCCTCTGACTCTAACGACCCCAGTCTACCTAACCATCTACTAGATGTTAAAAACTATAGTATGCACCTAACCTCAAGAGGGGGCAGTATTATATTATAAATCTGAGGTCCCGACCGCAAAGTCAAGCATAACTGCGAAGTCTATGACCCCAAAACAGGCCCAGACAGCTCTGCAAGCGACGTGGAGCTTCACTTGGGATGGATGGCATCAAGGCGATTGATTCGAGGAGGTCCTGTAAGGAATAATGGCGGAGGCGGTTAATTACTTGCCAAGAGTGGGGAAGGATCTGTCCAGCCTGGACAGATCTATATTTTCCGTACATAATATGTCTCCGACGAGATGAAGTCGCCAATCAAGCGCAAGCTTCAGCAAGTCTAGACGTAACCTGATCCTGAGCTGGTTGTTGGTTCGGACGTAGACATAGAGGGGGGAGGGGGAACTTGTACAGTAGAACGTGTGCAGATGGAGCTACTAATAATACTAAAGAAAAAGATGAGCCAGAGGAGGATCAGCATGAAACAGATAGCATGGGAAGATATGTACTGTTGAATGTAGATAGATATAGTACTCCGTTTGTTCCGGGCAGCTATCTCGATGATAGCCTTGATTTTTTTAAAACAAAACTGTGATATATGACTAGTAATCATTATGGATTCATCAATTCGTAAAATTGGTATCAATATACCTGTTTGCCCTGCATTATATACATTTCATTTCACATAATCATATCCTGGATTAGGAACTGTACTGTGCTGGAAACGGTGAAAGCCCCGCAGAGCAAAGGACTTGCAGACTTATGTTCGAAAATAGCTGTGTTGAAGCGGTGAGGTAGAGACTGTCGCTCTCGGTCGCAGGAGAAGGTCACACCTCGGTCGGTCCTCATTGAAGGTGAGTGACAGCAGATCCAAAAAGAAAAATCATCCTGATTCTGGATCGCACTTCTTTGCCAAAGTGCCGGGTTGTTGGTAATCCTGATAATAGGAGGCTCTCGACTCGGGAATTTAACGCGGGCGGTGTCGGACAGTGGAATGGAACGAAAGCCATCTCTCTTTCTCCCCCCCCCCCCCCCCCCCCCCCCCCCCCCCCCCCGGGCCTGCGTCCTAGAAGCGGCATATGTCGTGCTGCCGCTCTGAAAGGCGAAAGATACATGACAGGATGAAGAAGACATCACTTCATCGAAATTGGTTGGCGGTTTCTGCCATAGCTTAGGTAGGTAGTTACGTATGTACGACTCTTTAGGCCAGTTACCATACCCCTAAACATGGTTTGGTTGAACTGCCCCCACTCACCGATTGGACGGCTTTGTGAGATGATATGAAACACCAAAGTCAGTCTGCTATAACCGGAGTTAGGGGTTCTCCCGTCTGCTGTGGTTGATGGAACGTTTCATTTCATTGAAACAGACTGTCCTGCTCGACATGCAAAAGGGAGAAATGCTTCGGATCTGCGAGTTTGTCCGATCGACTGTCAAATGGTGATCTTGTTCTCCGATAAATCGGTCGTGCTTTCCACTAACGTTGATTCCGTGAACAAGTGATCCCATATCGGATAAAGATAGTCGCTCGAATACTCGACGAAGTGATGACAGGATCACCCCGATTGAGCCCACTGATTTAGATCGTACCCATAATTCCAGGATGCATTACTCCACATATTTCCCTGATTCGTGTACTGGATGGTATCGCCGTTCTCAGCTTGCTCAGGTGCCACCGGCACTGACGGAGCAAATGCTTCTGGCCCATAAGCCTCAGAATAGCCTTGTCCAAATACATTCCCGGGGAACTGGTTAGGCAGCTCCCAGCCCGCTGTGAGGGGTATCTGCAACAAATCCGGTGACATGAACATGTTATTGGAAAAGGGATATGCATCGGGGGTAGTTGAAGGATAGTTGAGCGTGGCGGTAGCTTGTTCGACGTACTGTGGTGCTTGTGCCAGTTCCGGCACCGGACCGCAGTCTGGGACGTTGCCTTGACTGAAATCTCCAAAATCAGGAGAGCTTTCTGGCGTGGCGTGCTCAGAGGAGTTGGTGGGAGAGAGTCCGTCGGTGTCGGACATCTGTATTCTGCTTGTAGACTCGGGGGGAGATGCAATTTGAGTTGCCTCTTGGCCATTCTGGCCAGGTGGATGATCCGCCACATCCTGCGGCTGGCTAGACGGTGAATTCTGGACGGGGGATCTTTTCCCGCTAAGCAATGTTCGATCGGCTTTCCGGATTTTGAGATTCCTTTCTTCCTTCTCGATAACCATTTTCGCTATTCGCTCGAGCACGCCACACATGTTGGCCATAAACCTGGCATTGTTATATACTCCATCTCCAGGAATAAGCGTGGTAAAGAATGTCACTGCCATATTCAACGATCGGAGGTCCTCCCGGGACTTTGGATGCCTGGTATTCCGCAAAATATTTATGAAGATTATAATAGCCGCAAGGAAAAGATAATATAGGAGAGACCTGAGTCTAGTCAGCATAATAATCGTGACCAAGATTGCGAAGCGGACTTACCAAATCCAAGCTATGTCTCCCCAAGGCATCGTAGTTACTAGCTTCAGTGAATCTCTGGCAGCCTGCACGCAGATATTGTTTGAATAATATGATTGGGCACTGAGAGGTCTTGGGTCTGAACTTTGCTTGAGCGAATCCGTAAAATGACCCGCAGAAAAAAAGTCGTGAAGGAGAGGGATTCGATTTATCATTATGACAGAGTTGTAATAGGCAAGCTGAAGGCCGATATGGCAAATGTTCATCAGATTGTCGGGATCTGCCGTTGCTTGGCTGAGTTGGTCATCGACTGGATTGCTCCTTTTCCACTCCTCGAGTTCGGCATTCAACTCCCTGACAGTGGCATGGACCTCCGGTTGGGATTTTGTCAAGGACTTGGCGGAATACAATTTGCCGTATATTCGGCTTTTTATCACAGTGAGACGGCAGAGTTGGCGGAAGAAAGCCATATTGCAGTTATTATCTGCGGATGAGGAACGTCCGTAATTAACGTGATCATCTTCCGGGAGATCCACGTCGAAGTCGTCAACATCTTGCGCTGGAGCGTTTCCAGAGCGAATACAGATACTGCGCAAACTAGTTAATATTCCGGGCTCTATTCAACGTATGCAGGCTCCTTACCTTTGATCCAGTATGTAAGCGATCCAAAATACCCTCCTTCTCTGTTCTTGCTCAATCGGGGAAAGGTTTGAGTAAGTGGCTTGTCTGTGAAGTCCCAATTGATGGCAGGATCGAAGAGCCGCGGTCACGATGGGAAGCGCCAATTGAACACCAGAGTTGCCTCTGAGGAAAAGTGCCTTCAGAGCTGTCAGTCAATCAAATACAGGTTAGATATATCGGACAATAACATACCATTCCCAGCAGAGCCTGGATGCTCAGAAGGTCTGTGCGACGCAATGTGAGTTCCGTCAGAACAGACATGGCGTTTTTGAAATACATCCAGGCCCTCTCATTATCTCTTTCCGGTCGCAAGCTGTTAGATAGCCTATACCTGTAGGCCAGAGCAAGCATGACGTTGATGCTCGCCCACCGAGCCGCATCATTACATGTCTGCTGCGTATATTGCCATTCGACCAGCCGCATAAAGGTCGGCTCGTGGTAGACGGGAAACAGAACGTTGACCGTCCGGAAGTAATCTTTTAACAGGGCAAAAACCTCCGCTCTCGATGGCAGTGGCTTGAAAACACGGGAAGCGAAGAGGTCGTGGTACACGTCAGGACGCCAGTAGCTCGACGAATTGTCATCTGACAGCGAACTGAGTATAGAATTTGGAAAGCTGTTGTCGCCTGACTTCGCCCTTATCCATTGGATACCCTCTTCAGACAGTATAGACAAACAAGAGGCTCGACCTATATAGCATTTTACATTAGCAAATGCCTGGACGTAAACAAGTCTACACGAAAGTTCATGGCAGACTTACCGAAATAGCGAGGATCACCTCTGTTGTTTGTCTTGAGGAGGAAGGTATTCTGCGAATGTCTACGACCATTTGCACCGGGTTGGCTTTCACAGGAGACAGACGACATCCATGAACCGGACCGAGCCCGCGGTCCCATGTCTGGTTGGCAATATCCGAGTTAGTGATGTTTTTTTTTTTCCCGACTCCAATGACGTCTGAATGTGCTGTTGTACCTTCTTTGAGTGCTCTCAGCGCCTCAGGGTTGCCTTCAAACCACGTGGATCCTTCCCAATATCCTTCATCATTTTGTTCATAATCATCATCAACATCCAGATCGTCTTCTGCATCATCCTCGAGAATCGTCTCATCTACATAGTTCTGCGGAAGGACCCCGGCAGCTTTCAACAGAGATTCGACCTGTTTCAAGCGTGTCTCCAAGTATCTGATATGTTGTGCTCTATATGAGGTTACTCAGCGACACAGGCCCCTCAAGTAGTAGCAATCATTATCCGGGGGGCTGTTGAGGGTATACCTCTTGAGAGACTCTCTCTTCGACCTCCTTGTGCTGAATACGCATCTGGTCTTGCGCTGCATACACTGGACGCAGACCTTGCTGCGACCATCGACTTCGCATCTGATCTTCTTCCTGCGACACGTATCGCACGCCTGGGCATACAAACATTTTACCATTGGTATCTTGCCTTTATGATCAAGGCTCGATAGCAGCAATTCTTACCATGGAGGAACGCCTTCGAGCCGCCGGTTTATGCTCGCTAAAGTCGACACTATCCTTGGGATAAGAGACCGTGCGATCCTTCTCTAGCTGCGACGACGGGAGATGATGGCACCGCCCGAATCTGGCACAGTCGCAGCCGGGGACCCTGGACCGTGCATAATTCATGAAACTAAGCAAGCAGTCGTTACTGTGTGCTATACAGTACACAGAGGAAGTCCACGTCGTGAACTCATGAAGAGCGTGGTCAAGACCACCAGAAGGTCTTGGCTAGTGTGGTCGGGGGCCAAGGCGACGGAGGCGTTGATCATAAGCGGCGGATTATTGTCAAATCGATTTCCGCGTCTCCCCGGATCTGGTACGCCAAGCCAGCTCCTGTGGCGCGGACCCTTGGGGGCTGATGCTTGATTTTCAAAAAAGATATGCGGTGAACGCTGATGGATAGCAGTACTCCGTCAACGACGACGCTGGGCGGTGATCCTGTGTCCCTCGGGATCTCGGCACGTTCGCATCCCGCAGCTGGCCGCGCTCGGACTTAGCGAGAAAGCGCTCCGAGCCGCAGGATGGATGGGGGCCGTCGGTGACTCGGTGGTCGGTCCTGCCGACCCCATGTTTTCCGCTTTGGGAATTTCCTGTCCGGCCCTAAAGAAAAGTATTATTAATCGGCCCCGGATCCTGAAACGGCGTTAAGCCTGTTTTTCTATGCCGCCGATCTGACCAGCCAAGATCGGCTAGGGATAGCCAAGCCCTAATTGATCTACAGTATGGCTCGGGCACCCGACCAGGGTTCCTCGAAAACCACGACGCAGCTTAAAAAAATTCATAACAATAATGAAATTCCGGAGCAGATTTTAATGACGACGAAAGGGTTTTCTTTTCCGTAGTTTGCACGCGGCGAGTCGCTTGGGATTTGACGAATTTGTTGAGAGACCATATACAAGTGCAGCCTCACCCAGAATCTAGATTCTAGACTAGATGCATGATGGGTTTGAATCTTAGGTTGAACGGTAGAAAAGGAGGGCTTGGCCGAGAAACATACCATATATACCCAGATCAATCCTCGTTCATCTCGATTTAAAAAATGATATTAACCCGTGCATGGTTAAGTACAGTACATACAGTACACGTACACCACATATGTAAACACATTGCATACAGCCTGACGACATACAGAGCTTGATGAAACATATATATGGACACTTCCAATTTCCAATCCCAAAATCTCAATCCTACATTCTGCTCGCACATGTCTTCACCATCCAACATTAGGTACTGTACATAGATACTATATATTCTGTACCATTATCTCAAAGGTGCCTCCCTCACATCACGCAGGCACCCGCGCGCTCATCATGCGCCAGAAATCGCAGCGCTGGCCTCGCCCCCCTTCCCAGGTATAGGCGTCGACGAGCGCAAAGTCCGGCTTGAGACCGGACCCCTCGTAGACTGGGATCTTGATGCCCGTGACGCCGTCGACCTCGGACATCAGGTGGCCGCCCGTTTGGTTCAGATTCAGCTGCGTCTGTTGCCCGACGGTGAAGGCCGGCCAAGATCGGATGACCGTGGCGGCGTCGCTGGGTATGGTCTTGTTGACGATTTTGGTCGGGGTTCCGGTGAGGATGAAGCTGTTCCAGATTGCTTTCGTGTCGCAGTCAGAAAGTCAGTATAGATCTATCAGATCGTTCAGGTAGGTAATGTGAAAAGTGGTAAGTAGTATGCGATACTTACACATGACAGAAGTCTGGAACGCCTGGGACATCGTGTCCGGACGCGGCCCGAAGTACGAGAAGATATCGTACCCGTGGACTGCCGGGATGATCGAGTACTGATACTTGTAGCTTGCCCGGTTCTTGTCGCTGAATGCTTCTGCCATCCAGTACGATGGACAGACGAACGTGACCTCGGCGTACAAGTTCTGCTAGCGTCAGCAAGATCATGTCTGTCCATGTATACAGTTGCGGGTCTCGGTTTCGACGTCTGCATACATTTGCCCGCTGCTGTTGCAAAGCTGCTCTGGTTCAGCGCCGTCAGCGCCCCCTCTCCGGACGTAGCGAATCTGGCCGCGCTCTCATTCACAGGGGCCGCGGTGGAAGGTTAATAGAGGAGGGTCTTGTTTACGTCGCTTTCTGTGAACAGGGGGAAGAGCTGCCGCACATACCGCACGAAATCCGCCTCCGTTTCGGTGTTCTGCGGAGTAAAGCGAGAGCCTTCATCGGCGTTGTTCTGTTGTATCCGAACATTAGCAGCTAATTGCAAGCCTTCACCAGGGACTAACATACCCCAACAAGCAATCTCGCGCCATTGACCTGCTTCTTGAGAAACTGCTGGCTAGGCAGCTGCTGCACGAAATCACCGTCTGTCACGGGCAAGAAAGCCCATTGCCCGTACTTGCCCGTTGCGCTGACGGTATAGCTGGCATTTTGCAGCGTCGCCGTATCCTTGGCCACAAGGCAGTCGAAGACGGATATCTTCGACTTCCGAGTCTGAAGACCGTCGAAGCATCCGGCAGCTGCTGCGAAGGTGTAGTACATCTGTGAAGGCACAAAGTCAGAGTAACTGTACTGCATAGGCAGGTTGGGACTAGCAGCAATGGCCTAGGATGACTTCAGCTTAGACGATCTGTTCAAGTAATATTCGACTTCGGGCCCTTACGTTTTGAAATAGCGATGTCCCGAGAGTTCCTCCGTATGCCATGGCCAGAAGCATCACAGAACCGCCACCTGACGGGTCAGCCATCAATCCTATGGAAAAAGCGCTGGACTCACCTGCAACAGTCACTGTCGTGTGATCACCACCAAAGAGATGGACATATTGCTGCACCCATTCCAAGGCCAAATACTGATCGAGAATGCCAGCATTGGGCGCTCCGAATCGCTTGATTTCATCCGACGAGAGAAAACCGAAGGCACCGAGCTTTCGCTTTGGCAATTAGCACCGTCCACGGAGACCAGAGCAGACTTGCGGTACGAGATGCATACCCGATACTGGATTGCGATCCCTCCAAAGTCGTATCCAGAGTTCGAGATCAGAAATGGGATATTCGCCGTGCCGTCTCCCGTTCCGTAACCGCCACCGTCTATATGACTCTTTAGATATTGCTCCATCGCGTGAAAGATTCCTGAAACTTACGAATCCAAACGAAGACCGGCAGGTTAGTCGCATTCGGCGGCGCATACACGTTGAGAAGAAGGCAGTCCTCACTTTGCGACGATGACTGTGCGAAAGCCGCCTTGTTTCTTTGAATCGTTAGCCTACGTCAAGAATGAAATGGAAAAGAAATTGCTCGCAGCTGTGCTTCAGGACTCTGGGGGCACATCTTCGGATACGAATTGGCGTTGACTACTTTACTGCCTTTTGAGCGCGTTCGTGGTGGGACTGGTCGTTGCCATCGTAGATTGCCAAGTGGTGGTTCGGCGTAGCGAATGCTGTACACGACGCGGAGAGATTAGCGATCAAACAGGCCTATATTAATATTAATTGCACATAGGAATTGTGACTTACCCGAGCCACGTATTCAAGCCAGTCTTCTCATTGTATTCCCCACGATAAGTTGCGTACCCAAGATCAACTTCCAGCGGCTTGGTGGACGCGCGACGAGGTGTGAATACGGATTGCCGACACCCAGCGAAAGCACCGGTAGGATACATGTTGGCAAACAGGAAGCCAGCACCAGAGCGTACAGGCTCACTCGGGATGCAGCCGCAGAAAATCCTGCCATGGCGCTTGACATTTCTGCGCTCGCGACTGTCCAGTAGCCTCTTGCGCGTGGTCCTGGGAGGTAACGCCATTTTAAAGATCGCAAGGACCCTCATCCAAGTCAGGTAGTATTCACATAGGAAGATTGATCGGGAGCCACGAGTCCCGTTCCCGCTGACTCAAGGGAATGCAGAGAGCATCTCCGTACGGGAATGCCGGTCCTCATTGCTCCAGCGCCTGGCAGAGCTCTCATGAAGTTGGAGGAATAACAACCATTCGATATTTGATTGGCCTGTAGATCTAGGGACCCCCGAATACTTACTAGTTGATAATAATGAACCACTACCGGAGGGCCTCAAGCTTAACCGCTTGCGCTTGAGGCATCCATGTGCTGGACTCCGTATGTGACCAAAATATCAAAGTATGAGACAGCGGAAAGCGCCGCAATGATGTAGTGAATCCTCACTCCTACTGGGTACATCCATTCCCCTGCAATATTGTGCTCCTGCTGGCAGCCTCCACTGCGGTTGAGCAGAGTGTCGACGCGGAGGTTCATGTTGCCGTCGATGGTCTGTATAGCACCGCATCGAATTCCAATAGCTCTCAAATATAGAATGTCAAACATTTTAGCTGACTTTGGTATCCTGGTATCACTTTTTCAACAGCATTTACTGCTCACTTGCGTTACGGACTCCTCTGGGTGAACCTCGCGCTACCAACCTTGTGCCTTCACATGGCATAATGCGACGTAAGGTCAGGGCCAGTATCTGTCCACACGTGGTTTAATCTATTAATGCCATGTTAACGACATCTGATGGACAAGGGACAGGGGATCCATCTAGCTACAGTACTGTACATTCATTCATACATACATAGGTAGCAAGGAGCGTGGGGAACCTTATGGCTTGATATGATTGATGTGATCAATGTGTGATGAGCACCGCCTTCATATTCATATCAATCAATATCTACAATGACCCTGAGAGCACCGGAGAACGCCCGGCCGGCTTGGAGGGCAGGTGGGCCGGGCAGACCTCTTTCTGGAAACCGTTCCCTCCACAGCGACCTGTGTACTGTACATGCAGCACCTACGACGCAGAAGATCCCTCCCTGGTTCAATGTTGTCGAACGCCATTGATCGAGGCATTTGTCATCCCCCTAGATACAAAAGACTGATCCGATCCGATCCGAGCAATATATATGCCCTTCCCCCAACCTTAATAACAACCTCCCAGAAACGGGTGGGAAACGGGTAGGGTAGACGGACTGGGTTCCGAAGCTCATGTCGATATATAATATTCGTTTGCCCCTCCCACCTTACTTACTTCCATCCAGATCCAGCTTTCCCGACATTAATTCACACGCTGACACGCTCTCTCTCAATCAAAGATCGCGTCCTTAGGTATAATCTAAGCAGATTGGATATATGGGGTATATCCCGTACATCGTCACGTCAAGACATCCCAGCGTCGCTGAGCGCGGAACGAAAACTCCTGGAACCCCCACAAAGGAATGTTTGAGCCAGACATAATGCTCAGGAAGAAAAAGAAAAGAAAGGTGAGTGAATTCAAGCTTCGATTTTTGCTTCCTCAGGTATCTGTCCCGACGCCCTTCTTCGGTTGGATCTGTGTTTGTCCGCTACCGCTCTCGGAGACGCTGGGTGTGCTTTGTTGCTGTTGCTGCTGCTGCTGCGTGCTAGCTGTGCTGTTTTCGGAAGAAGCCGCCATCTGGCGGGCCGCGATATTCTCTTGCTTCTCTGTCAAGAGATTTCTCAGCCACCGGTTTTCCATCTCGAGCTGTGCAACACGGGCCTCGAGGTTGGCGTTCATCTCGGTGACTTCCTTGACGGTGCGCTCGAGAGCCTGCTCTCGTTGCTTCTTCTTCAACCGAAACCGGGCGCTAGCGGCCGTATTTCGCCGCCGTTTGTCCTCCTCGGCCGCGAGGCGTTTTTGCTCCTCGATGCTGAGCGCGGAGGCAATGCGGTCACCCGGTGGCTGGGTGCTGTACTTGGTGCTGCCGACCTGACCATTCGGGGGAGAGACCGAAGGGGACACGTCCGACGGAGTGAGGTTGCCGGGCGCGTGGCTGAGGTGGTCGTCGACCGGATATGAGACAGATGGATATATGGAGTGCGGTGGATAAGGGAGCATCTGGTCCGGGACTGGGTAGTTGATGGGCTTGTCACCTGCTGCGATTTGGATATAAGTACATGGACGATTTGCAAGTATAACGGACTCGAGGCAATCGAGTTCTGAGCGCAACAGCTAGAAGAATCAGACAGAAAAAAAAAGATTCACATCAAGGATGATCAAGAGTTAAGACAAGAACCTGCACCGTTTCATTCTTAGAACAGCACAAGACAGCGACCGGGCCGAAGCGGTGATAACCGACGATCAACAAACAACGGCCGGTCTGCAATGTGTGCTTGGTGCAATTGCGGCATCAAATTGCGTGCTCGACCAGGAATCCCAGCAATTGCTCTGCATGGTTGAGAATGAAGGCAAAACAAGGAATGGGACAGGCCGAAGCAACACAGTTGATGCTTCGAGACGGTGCTCGAGGTGCTCTCACGACCTGAGAGCGAGGGGCACCTGCAGCAGGACAGAATTGATAACTCCAAAAGGCTTTTCCACGCGACCAGCCAGCGAGCATCCCTGGCCAGGAAGGCATACATCATCGACGAACCAGGCAGCGAGAAGATGGCGAACTGCGAAGCCTCTCTTGCGCGACTGCTCTTGGACTTACCGTGATACTGGTAGATTCTGGGGTCGATAGGGCTGCGCTCGTCCTCGACGCTGTCGTAGGAGCTTACGGACAGGCCCCCCAGGCCCTCTGTCTGGTCGTACTCCATGGAGCTGGCGTTGGCGAACGGGGAGGCGTCCGGGTCGGTGCTGAAGGAGTAATGCCGGCGCTCTGTGGCTGCCTGGCCGTGTCCGGGGGAGGAGATGAAGTTATTATGGAAGCTGTCGACCTGGAAGTAGCCAGGCGCCGACGGGGGAGGGAGGTGCTTTTCTGCCATGGCTCCGTGGTGCCGCTCCGTTCTGGACGCCCACGTTCACACCACATCTGAACCCCGGACCGGCTGGAGAGGGGGAAAGCCGAGAGAAAAGGGCCGGACAGCTTTCACGGGCCGTCGCGAGCGATGCGTGCCTGGAGACCTGGACGGCATGGAGCCGCGTGGAGGAGATGGGGCGGTGTGCATCTCCAGGCACCGCGACTGGCGCACGATGAACGCTGCTGAGGGTGTGGTGGTGATGCTTCCTGCCGCTCCGGGTTAGGCGATGGTCTGATATGATGGGGAAATGTCGTGATCGGGAGCGGCGGTGCGCCAGCCGCGCCTCGCCGCAGCCTCGCCCGGGGATTCGTGGGAGCTCCCACCTGTCGAGCATCGAGATGATATGATGCATGTCATCTCAGAGGTTCTGGACCTGCCACCTCTCAGGCGAGAGATCCACCGACGCTCGAAGGACCTATGTATGTCCAGTAGTAGCAGTAGTGGTACTGTGTACAGTACATACCTCGACGACGATATCGCGCCCCCTGTCACTCGTGCTGCGATCCGCAGGCTACCGCTGCCAGACGCGTCGCCCCGCCCCAGACGACACAGCACGAGCATAAGCACCTTCTTGGCGCTCGTGGTCTTCCGCTCTCCGCCCGCAGCGGATGCCCCTGGGACAGCAGTGGCCAAGAAGCTTGCATCGTTGGCACGTCATCTATTAATAATTCAGACTGCATGGAGTACTCCGTAAGTCGTGTCCACTGCACGCCTCCGCTTCACTCCCCTTGCTCGACCCTGTTACGTGCCATGATCTGGGCAACATCCGCTACGGTCGTGCCTCTCCTCCGCTTCCCAACCTTCTCCTGTCCCAGCACCGTCTCTTCAGCGACCGTCCGGTACACCTCGGCAAACGCGCCAAACACGCTTTCTCCGAGTCCCCGCCAGCTGCCCTCCGCATCGAACGCCTCCCCGATGCCTCGCATCTCTTCCACCCACCGGTACGCTTTCGGCGGCATGCCGGTCACGCCGCGGGTGCACAGCGCCGCGGTATGAGGTGAGTATTCTTCCAGATGTTCCAGCAGCTCTGGCAGAATTCCCTCCTTCTCCGCCATTGCGAAGGAAAGGATAGCAAGCGCGGTGAGTCCCTTGGTCAGCGCCGCAAACGAAAGCTTGAGCGTAGAGGCCGATCCCACGGTCGCCGAGATGATCTTCATGTTGAGGGTCTCGGAAAGTTTCGTGAAGCTGGGGGGAAAGTCAATGGAGCCGGACACCACCAGGCTCGGTTTTTGCCAGCTCTTGCTCTGCGAGTCCTGCGATGGCGGAGCCCCGATGATCCCGCCGTCGAGAAACTGACAGAGCACCGTTCCATCATCATTGGATGGAGATGTAGAAGCAGGCGAGAACGTCGATGCGATCTCCCTGGCCAGACGCGCGGGGATGGCATTGAGATCGATATAGCACGGCTTGGGCCGCGTCCCGAGCCCCTCGTGGTCCGGCACCTCCGCTCGTCTAGCCATCGTGTCGGGCAGTTGACACGCGGTGGATATTCGACGAGCTGTGGCCAGTGCATCCCGCGGAGGGACGATAGATAAGATGTAGTCAGACTGTATGACAAGATTCTGGTCCGAGGGCAGATCTTCTATCGACGCTGAGCGGATGCGGGCGAGAGTGTCTTCACTGTCGAGAGGTCAGCATCAAATACGGAGCACGGAGTAGTTCGAAGTCACAAGCATCTGTACGACACATCCATACCTCCTGCCAAGCCCGACAGTAAGCACGCGGTAGCCGTGGGCCTGCAGCAGCTTGGCTATCCCGAGACCCATATCCCCGATGGAGAGGATCCCGACCGAGACGGGGCGCATGGCTGATCGACGTTGTCGCAATAATGATGGACAACTCCCGTAGCACAGGCAGAAGCACGGTTCAACAATGCCAAGCACAGTACCACGGACTTCCCAAGCCGACGTTCGAGACTCTCAACGTCCGGGTCCAAAACAGATGTCGGACACGGTCGTCGGCAGGGTGGAGGGCCCGGCCTCGGGCTACTTAAAAGCAGCGGGCGTGCGGGGCCCCTTCTCTGCTCCAGGCTGCTAGGGTCCTCGATTATATCAAAGACGCGCCGGATGGCTCAATAGTCGCAAGCCTGCCAAGATAAAGTCAAGCTTTATCAAGCCTTGTCCGATTCTCCGCTTAGGCTGGATTGCAAAGCTTACTCTAACCTTACATGATGCCAGACTAGCCTCCTTGGACGGCAGCCATAACAGCACTCTAGAACGCGCATAGGTGATGGATTGATTCCGATAAAGGACCAGATAATTGCCCCTACGTTCAGTAACTGCTTTCACTAGTAATCCTTCCACCGTTTCAAACTTGGCAGTAATTTTTTGCCGTTTATGCAATTGTTGAATGCATTGCTGCTGGCGTGTCCATACTGTATGTATATCCCGGCCCTGCTGTATACTTAATATAAACAGCATTGCGCTTTGCAGCTAATGCTATCCAGAACATGACTGTCGTTTTTCATTTTTATACAAGTCTTTGCAAGCCAACTCGGGATCTGAATATTTATGGCTTTCGAGGACGGGAGAGGGGGAGGTCTCTCGTCGGATCCGCATCCTTCGCATCCTTTTCACCTTTCACTTTTCGTTCTGCAGGGAATGTGTTTCCTCGAAACCAAAAGCCCTTCCTTTATCTTCATCCTTATCAACTGGAGAAGATGATTGATTGATTTCCTGTTCCGGTTCCGGTTTCCGGAATGAATGAAATCCTTTGATTTAATTATGTGATTATTTAGAATCATTTAGAGAGAAGGACTTTGAAAGAGAGAAAAACCAATGTATGTATGCTTCATTCCTTTTTTTTTTTTAAAAAAAAAGTCTCTCATCTTTATCTTCGTATCCACCATCTGCACCGCAAATCAGTCCCCCCATGTAGAAAGTAGAAAGTAGATAGATCGTCTTGCAGCTGGCTTCTCCTTCTCCTGCGGATTTCGGAACCGAATTGCTAGACCCTCGAGATTATTATTTATTAGACAGACGCTATAGAAAGAAGCTGGTCATGGACATCCATCTTCTGAGAACCTCCCTTGATTTTTTTTCTGAAAGTGGCCGACATGTACGGAGTACGTGTATTAATAATGCTATGTATCAACGTTCAGCTGACACCGGCAGAAGATTGGGATTTGTGTCCACATCTCCTATCCTATCCGATTCTATCCTATTCTATTCTATCCTCTCAGAGGCACAGCAGTCATGCCGATGTCATCATTCATACATATGGCAATGCAATGAAAGGCGGGCGTGCATCACTGTAATTTGGTGTCGGAGAAGCCGGCCCGGCTGGCAGTTGTCGTCTGTATCTGTATATAACCCTCCTCCACGTAAGGCCTGCTTCCTGCTTCCCACAGCACTCCAATATCACAATATCCATCACGCAGAGATTTCCAGGCCCGTCCAAAAGAAAAACTGTGAAAAAGAGCCTTGTACTGTATATACATATCTAATTTATATGCAGATGCACATTTGGGAAATGCAATTTAGTTAAATACATACTACAAGTGTCTGAGGCTGCGAATAGTCAGTCCAATTCTAATATAATACATTTACTGACGAGGGCAAGCGAGCAAGCGAAGTCCGCAATCGTGTCTATTTATATTTCTCTTCTCAGCGTTCAGAATCTAACATGTTGACTAATATAAATAAGTCCTACCTGGACTTGCCGCTAGAAAAAAGAGTCTGAATCTGCCTCCTGCAGAAGATATTGTACAGTAACCGATGCAGATGCAGACGAAGATGAAATCAACAATGCGACACTGACCGTATAGATATATACTGTGTACTGTACATACAATGATGCGAAAAATACAACAAAAGTCGATAAAAGCTAAAAACACCGCATAAACTCCTGACCCCGTGCTCAACGCCCCGACTCCACACACAGAGTGGCACGTCATGATATGGTATGGTATGCCGTTTCCCTTCCATTTACTTACTACCGAAGTGGGTATGCAGGTAATTTCAACACAACTCACGCCACCATGATGTACGCACACCCCATGATCGACACCAGCAATGCTGTCGTCACAAAGGCAGCGCCCACCCGGTCCTTGGTCGTGATGGGGTCGAACTGGATCGGAGTGGACGACTGCGACCCGGTGCCCGCCGCGGGGTTGCCCTTACTCGTGCCGCCCTTGGTGGCGGTGACGGGCGCCTTGGCCCGGTCAACCAGGTTCCCTTGCACCACCTCCAGCGCGGACATCTGCTGCCCGACGCCGGTGGTGCCGTCCCACTCTCCAGTAGTCCATTTCATACCACACATTGTACCGCGCTCGCCGCCGGTACACTGCTTCGCCGCCGCCTGGGCGGAGGCCCGGAGCCGGGTCATGATCGTGTCGTGGGTGAACGGGGCAAGCTGGGTGGTGGCAGCCATCCAGCGCGACAGGTAGGCCTTGAAGGAGAACTGATCTGTCTGGCAATCGTTGATCAGCTCGCAGGCGACTTCGTACATGACATCCTTGGAGCTCTCGTTGGTGGAGAAGAATATGCTGGCCGAGTTCAAAAGACCTTCTATATGTGCTTTCCACTCAGCAGAACCGTTTGTCTGCGGGCATCGTTAGCATCTTGGGCCTTGTATAGAAATTCCAGGCTAGGGCTCGTTCGGCTGCACGTACGTAATTGTACATATTGGCGGCCCCGTGCAAGAAGACGCCGTTGTTATACGTCCACATCACGTGGTTGATGGTGGTGCAGTTGTTGGTGTCGTCAGTGCCGTCGAACACCTGATATGAATCGCTCATCAGGCCGACGCTTCGCACCCAATTCCACGACTTGGTTGCCCACTCGGCATACGTATGGTTTCCAGTGTACCGTGCCAGCCGCGAGGCGATATTGAAGAAACACCCATTCGCGATGGAGTTGCGATAGTCGTACCCGTTGTTGAATGTGAAGATCTGCCACTTGAGCCCTCCTCCGCACTGCTCCGTATTCCAACGCGAGGCCTGCTCGTTGAAGACCGCCTGTACCATTTCGAGCCACTGCGGCTGGTCTGCGGGTGGGTTGGGGAAATTCCGTTCCGCGGCCGTCATGGCGCTGAATGCCCAGAAGGACTGATCGTCGTTGCCCTCGGTCCGGGTCTGATTCAAGGGCATGAAGTCACCGTCAGTGCCCGCCTGGTGCAACATGGCCTGCATGGTGATGTCGTTGTAGGTCGAGTCTCCGGTATAGAACCAGTAGTCGATCAACGCTCCGAACATGGCGCCCGCTTCCCACCAATAATATGGGTCAGGAAGGTTTCCTGGGACATCGCCGGTGCGATTGCCGTGGTAGAAGCTGACCAAGTCCCAGGCAATGGTGCTGGCCGCTTTCTTTATCGACTCTACTCCGAGCCAGGCACTCTGTCAGTCATATATCATCGCAAGCAAGAAGGACTGGCATTGGGAGACTGCCTGGTCCGAGAAAAGCATGAATGACCAACCCTCATCATCCAGGTCCAACTCGATAGCATGGGCATCGAGGCTACACAGCGAGAGAATTGCTAGGCCCAGAAGCCATGACCAGCGAAGCTTCCACGGCAGTCTTTGCGAGACCCCCATCGTCGTGGGCGCCTAGGGACAAACGAATGTATGTACGAGAAAGAACCGCACTCCGGTCCCAGACCAGGAAGACGGTGATGCGTAAGCGAGAGAGCACGGTATTTGTTATTCTGCAGGGACAGGAGGCAGGAGCGCAGCAACGAGCAGGGAACTCGAGGAGACGTCTCACACGCTGGCGAGAAGCGAAACTGGATGCACAGCTCCTGGGAAGACGGCCTGTGTTAGTGCTAACGTTCGGGAGCAGCAGTTCTCATTTTCATCAGTTTGCGCATCCTCCTGCAGTGATCGCCATCTGTTCAGGGCCAAGTCCAGAAAGGAGCACTCAGGAGAGAAAGAAGTGATCAGGTTCCCCAGGCCTTCTAACATGATCGACGCCGTGTCTTACTATTGATAACGGGAATAGCGGCATGCCGTGGGCTGTTTGCAAATTGCGGTTTAATTACCGCTGGGGCAGACCCACGGGGGCGACGGGCGAATGGCCTGCAGGCTAAGCTCTGCTAAGCCTTCGCTAAGCTTTGCCGTACGTACGTGTCGTACGTAGTGCCAACGTGTGCAGCGACGTACCTTGTCACAGATTTCAGACGGACGCGTGGCGCGCATGGGGAGCATCCCGACGCCCTCAGGCTGCCACAGCGGGTGTCTTGGGAGATCGAGATGAGTAGATCTGGAGGACGCGGCCGCGGCAGCCGGGGGGGTTGACCAGTTTACGGCCTGAGGAAGGAAAGTGGGCGCATGATGAAGCCGCCAGGCCTGCACCCGCCCCGTCACGGGATGGGCCTATTAATAGGTGGTGGTGCAGAGCGGAGGGGTCCTGTTGTCATGTGTTCCGGGTCTCCGTGCCGGCCGCCCACGCGTTCCTGAGCCAGCAGACTAGCGGTGTCGGCTGCTGGCGGCAAACCTCCGCAATTCCAACGTTGATCGCCAACAGACGGCTCTGTCCTCATCCTCCCTTGTATTGAAGCCCTGGACTTGCGGAGGTTGTGTTGTTCTTATATATGCTGGTTCCAAGGTTCGTCGCCCTTGCCACGCGCTGAATCGCGGAGACAGAACCCTTTCTCGATCCCGGTATCCTTATTATCTCTTCCACTTGCTATATTCGTGGCTGCAGATGAGCAACAGCATATCCCCAGTGACGAGATTTGGAGAGACACTGAAAATAGGTGGAGAGGTCTCACAGATAACCGTCATCACCCTCTGTTGCAAGTATAACGGAAAAGGCTCAAAAAAGAAAAAAAGACGAGGGAAGGAAACTCTCTCAAAGAGATGCAAGTCAAAGAAAAGATCATCCGTTCGATTGCATTCCATATATTAATAATTATTACAGTAACGAGTACCCTACCGAGTTCCGTGTCCGTATCCTAGTAGCCCAACCTCATAAAAAAACCTAGCCATTGGAATCGACATGACATAACCGCATATGTATTATTCGACCTTTGTCCGGAAAAGCACGATCTGCGATCCACCACGCGACGGATTAAACCCGCACTAGAGGTAAAAAAGGTTATATAGAAACAACGGGGTAAAGGAAAGGTTAACGAGACGGAAAAAACAAAAGCCGAAACGGACACACAAGAAGTATCTTGTTTTAGCGGCCGGCTTGCATAGCCATCAATTGCGTGTAGCATAAAGCTGACATGATCGGACGTTCTTCTTGCAGTTCGGCAGAATGGTCGTAACGAGGGTGCGGATGGAGTCGTGAGAAGAATTGACGGGAGAGCATCATCAAAGAACGATCCGGAAGATTAGGGAGGGGCTGATAAAGTGTTGTGAAGCTGCGTAAGGCCACTTAGGAGTGGCTTTCAATCGATCGTGCCGAACGGGGAGCTAGAGGAGAGCGGAGGAGGGGACATAGTTAAATATCACATGATCAACGAGCGAAATAGAATATTCAGCCATCCGCAATGGCAGGAACTAGAGTCGAGAGAGCAGTGACGCCTTCCGTTCAGGCTGCCATCTGCTCTCTCTCCTCTCCGCGACCTCTCTGTTCCCCGTTGGCGCCGCTCTGTGTGACACTCTCTTCATCTCCATCTTCTAATTCTCCATCGTCACTCCGCTGATAGTTCGCATGTTGGTCGGCAGGGACCCACGATTCTCGGTCTCCCCTCATTGGTTGGTCCTGGCCGGTGAGGTCGACTCCCTCACGGTTCTTGGCCATGGCACTACGGCGACGTTGAGAGAGGGTACGGGTGCGACTGGATAAGTGCGACCTGACCGCAGCTTTGGATTGAACCCAGTTGGTCAGGGCATCCTCGCAGTCCTGGATGATAGCCTTGCTGGCCTCGTAGCCATCATAAGCTTGGCGAGTCTCTCCGGGAGTAACGGGAGTGTCATCAATGAGATCTAGAAGATGTTTGCCGTAACCTGCAATGAGGGCCACTTTCTCGCAGTGTTCGCGGAGCGCATCAAACTGGTATGTGAAGGCAGCCTTCAGTTTCTCCCTGGTGATGTTGGACAGCTGGGCTTCTGCCACGAGAGACTCTGCTTCCGCGCGGACGAGCTCCTGCTCAAGAACGCTGATGCGGGGTGAGTTGGGCTCCTTGTATTTGAGTTTCGCGATCTCGTCCGTGATCTTCTGTTTGCCTATAACGGGGTAAGTCAAGCAGCTCGGCAGAGTCAGGCGACCAGTACGGTAGACTCACGGTCTCTGCTGGGCTGTACGGAAGCCTCGATGTTGCGGATGCTCTTGATGGTGACACGGTACTGGTCGTAGCGATCGACGAACTGGTCTTCGAGCTCTCCGATCTCATAGATCAGCACGCCCAGCTTATCCGTGATGTCCGAAACGTCGTCGTCACAATTTTCTCCCCACAGAGAGAGTTGTTGCTGGGCAAGGTAATCACATGAGATTCGAGAGCCCGATTAAGGTTTTCAGAGCGTCCTAGAACGTACCGCAACTTCCATTCTCTCCCTTCCAACCAGCTCCATGCTGCGCATGACGTTCTTCTCCATCTTCACAAGCTGCGAGAGCTTCTTAGCAAGGTCAGGCCCGAAAGCGCCTGCGGTCTGCTTGCGGAATGCATGGCCTGGATTGTTTCATTTGCCAGTCAGTTGCGAATCCCCTACTCCGTAGCGGCCCCGGGCTCAAGAAATTAGAAAGACGGCATGGTCGGGGTAAAAAATAGCGCCAGCGGTTGATGCGCGAGTATCCAAAATCGAGACAGAATTGACTGCCAATCGTATTCCCTAGCGCAGGATATCAAGAATGGAAGTCTTAGACTCACCAAAGCTGCCTCTCCCAAACAGCCTTCCAGTCTTGGTGGAGGAGGGCGGAGGAGGGGGGTTCTCAAGCTGCGACGCCGTCGGGGCGCGCGTCTGGCGCATCGAGTACGTGCGGTGCATGGTGGACGATCGTCTGCGCAGGGGGGTTGGATGAAGGTGTTACGGAGGGGGAGCGAAGTGGTGGACGTCTTGAATGAACCGCCAGAGCGACAAGCGATCCGTCTGCTGCGCAGTGGTGACGTGAGAGGAGGGGTGATGGCAGATGCGATGGGCGGGGAACACCTGACGAAGGCCAGGAACGCAACCAGGCCGAAACAGCAGCTTCTCCCTTCCTTTCCGCCAGGAATATCAGGTCCACGAGAACTTCTGTATATCAAGACTTCCACTGGCTCCAGAACCAGGTGAATGGATGATATAAGACGCTGAAATGAGAACTTCCGTCCTCGAGTCGAGCTTCCAGAGCTTCCAGCAGAGCCGCGCGGTGACGTCGTGCCGCTCGGTTAGCATGCCCGATGCGGCGGCCTGACGGTCTGAGCGGAGACGGAGATGGAGACGGGGACGATGGGAAAAGCTGGTTCCGATGGGTCTGCCTGGGATGGGCCGCGGAGATCTCTCAGACAGAGGCCTGGGCTTGTCGACAGCAGACAGCAGACGGAGAGATGCCGAGACGATGGAGGGGGATCTTCTGCGGCCTGCAGGCACGAGCAAGCCGTCACTGTTAGGTAGAGTGGACCGTAGCTGCTGCAGCCTACTCATCCTACAGGCCTGAGGCATCTACTCTCTGCCCGCACTGACGTCAGCGGTCGGTCTCCCCCTCATCGACGTCACCACTTTCCCGCACGCCTTCTCAAGAATGCTTTTAGGGATCCATGTTGAGTTGGAGGAATACGGCAATTGATTGACCCTTGATCTGGCATGAGATTCTTGAATCCGCACGCGTCTCATGATCAAATCAATGCTCCTATGATGCCGTTGCAGGAACTGCCGTCCTGATCTGCGGATAAGAGAGGGTCCAGTCCGATCGCAACGCCCGATAACCGGAGCCCCCTGCCATCTCTCCGCAACCCACAGGATCAGCAGTCCTCTGGGACCTCCGGAGTTGGCGATCTCACAGTTCATCCTCACAGACCAGAGCCTGCTTATCATATCATTGCACCGCCACAGCTTTATATCTGCTACTTTTTCTAGACCTGAGGTATTTACTCCGTATATAATTAGGCAGCATATCGATAATTATACATGATCGTAGATCGAGCGCCACCAATCCTAAACCATGACCCCTCATATGGTCACAAAAAGGAAAGTATTCATCACTCCGTGCCTCGTGCGGTTTTGCGTCTCTTGGTTTTGGAGTCGCTATCCGCGCTGCTCGTGGAAGAGCGCCCTTTTCTGGCGGGCGCCCGCCTCTTACTCCTCTTATTCGACTTCGTGTTGGACTCCTCTTCATCCGTGTCTGCAGATTTCTCCCCATCCTCGTTGGGATCGGCTTGTTGCTGATGCTTCCTTGCCTCGGCCTCCTGCCGTAACCGATTGAATGCCTTCTCCATCCGGCTTCTACCCTCCGGTCGCACCCGTGGCGCAAAGGCTCCGGCCCCCTGAGGACCGCTGAAGAAGCTAGTGATGTTGGACTGCGTGCCTTCCTGCTCCCTGCGGTTCATGTCGCGAATCACGGGCACCAGAATCTCATCTGTCCGTTCCTGACTCCACCCGATCGTCGACATGAGGAAGTCCCTCAGCCCGTTCAGATCAGGCACACCCCATTGGAACGGAGAGGGATCCGAATCCACTTCGGGATGCAGATACGCAGCGTCGACGCGGCTGTCCGGGAAGGATGGGGGCAGGAAAAGCTTCGATATGTGCTTCTTGAATTTCTTGCGGAACGCAGCGTGGGGGTCATCTGGCATTTCGACGCCCTTCTGGACCTGAGTCCACCAGTCGCGGAACTCTTCCAGGGTACTAAACTCGGTCAGGATCTCCAGTGCAGTGACGGGGCCAACCCCGGGAATTCCTTCCGTGTAGTCACTGCCCAGAAGATGGGCGAAGCGGATGAGTTTCTTACGGTCCAGCGCATACTCCTCCAGATCAGACGCGAGGTAACACTCGACGTACTTGCTCTGGTTGAACATGTTTTTGTAGACCCTGGTACCGCCAAAGAGGAAGATGTCGCTGTCATCCGTGACGATCCCGTCGACCAGCCCTAGAGAGACAAGTTCCGCACACTGCGCTTCAGCTTCCATAGGAGCAGTGATGTACGGTAGCCCAAAGAGCCTCAACAGCTGCTGGCACTCGGTGATCATGATCTGAGTTACCTCGTCTGCATCTCTGCGGTCCCTCTTCTGCTGGGACCGTAGCTGTTTGAGCTCTCTCTCGTAGTCAATGGCAGTCTCAGCCGGCGTTTTCGAGTTCAGACTCGCCGCGAAGCGAGCATGTTCCTCTGCTTCAGCTGCAAGTTGCCGCATTAAATCTTCATCTTCCGGATCAGAGAAGTGACCGTCGTCCTCAATGAAAGCCTCCTGTTGGTCGTCCACAGTCTCAGGTTCAAACTCAGTCTCGGCTGGGACAGCCATGCTAGAGCTAGACTGTACTTCTGGTGTCTCGTTTGTCGGATGCATCTGGACATCCTCAAATTCGGGCGACGGTGACTGCTGTTCGCGCAAAGCTGCCTTCTCGGTTATGTTATTACCCTCTTCTTTTTCTCGTTCCACTGGAACAGTATCCTCCTCATCAGTAGGTTCCCACTCACAGACTTGTTCGTCTTCAGACTCCTTGGCAGTAAGCCCAGATGTATGAGAAGTTTCCGGCTGTGCCGTACTCGATGTGGTTACAGCAGGATGGTCCGTTTCCACCCCAATCGGCGACTTGTCCGTCTTTTGCGCCGCCTGTACGGCTGGAGCTTCCTCGTCTGCCTCTAGATCGATGACTTCTTTCGAGTCTGGAAACTTGTCTACATCAATAACTTCGGGAGATGTATGGTCCTTCAGAAACTGATGCCGAGGAGTCATCGTCATATCCCGGTATCTTTCCACAGAGTCATTTTCGATCTCTTCGCTGATGAAATCTTTTCGGAAGCTCTCTCCTTCTGAGAACCAAGGAGGCAGAGGTTTCTTCTCAGGTGCTCGTGGAGATTCTCTTTCAAATCCACCAGCGTTCTCATCAGTATCCGTATGCTGTACGTTTTGTGCAGCTGATGCCTTCCGTGTTTTCAGGGGCTTGAATGGCAGTGGGCCATCGAACGGATGCTCCGCTACGAAACGGGGAGCCGCAGACTCTGGCTTTGGTCCGCCCTTTGACCTTTTGGATTTTGCCAAGGCAGCTGTTAGGTCCATCTCGTCGTCGTCACTCTCAGAGACAGGACCCGTAATGTGCTCCTTAGGCAGTGACTGAGCAGAAGCAGAGTCGACTGGATGCTCATCGACGAGATCATCCTTGGGAGATTCCAATGACATCTTGATCGCCCTACGAAGATCTTCATCTTCGCTACCGTCTTGCTCCTCGAAAAGAGCATCGACGTTGGCATCTTGCGGCTTTTGCTGGCTCTCTGCGACACTGCTCTCAACGAAAAGAGAACCATCCTCAGCATTCTGCTCGACGTGGCTCTGTCTCACAGCGGCTTCGCGTCGTGCATCATACACAGCCCTTCTTTTCTCGGCAATTTCTTGAAGATGCCGCTCAATTGCCTCATCAAAGACCCCTTCCTGAAAGACGGGGAGCTTTGGAAGCCTGTTTAGCCCTTCAACAGGAACGTCTTCAAAGTCATCAGACTCGTCATCTGACTTGTCTTCTGTTGCCTTAAATACGTCCTGCTGTCCATACCGATCAATATCGATTGGCCTATCTCTCTGGCCCTCGTTCTTGTTGCCCACCACGCCTAATGCCCATCCACCCTCGACCTCACTATCCTTGACCAAGATATATTCCCTGCCACGTTCTCCGGCAATTCTCTGACTGGAATTGAGGACATCTCCGTTCATTCCATTGATGTTCATAAGTCGCTGAGTAAGGTCATTGCGTTCTTTAACGCGTTCGATCTGAAATTTCGAAAATGCCATCCGATCAGGAAACATTGAATCCAATTGCTCCTTAGAATATCCCATTCGCAATCTGCTTCTGATTCTAGCGGCATTCAAGATATTGTAGCGGTCAGTGGCGGGTAAGCTTTGAAAGAACGGGCTGTCGAAGTCGATCTTGGAGAAGTCGTAGATATTAATATCTTCTCCAGAGTGGAATTGCCGCGCATACTCCTCAAGCTCTTCTTGCGACATTATCCGTGGATCATTAGGTGCGCCCATCTCTTCGAGCGAAACCTCCAGCTCCGGAAGATGATACGCATCTTTCTTGCGAAACTGGCGGTTCTGGCGCTTCTCCTTTTCCGTCATAAACGCCTCATCCACATAAACTGGATTGTCGGGTACTTCCTCTTCTTGCCGCTGTCTCCTTGACTCCTTGCGCTTGGCTTCTTCCTCCTCAGCTCTCCTCTGCATCTGGATCGCGAGCAACTTCCCAGCAGTCCTAACGGCATCCTCCCTCCGACCTTCTCGTCTCTTCTTCCTCGCAGCTATTGTTTGTCGTTTCAGGACCGGTGCTCCACCATCGAAAACGAACACGGGCTTGATCCCAAAATAGAGCAGTTTGCAAATGCGGCGAAAGAAGCCGACGACATGTGCATTGCGAAGCGCGTTGCCTTCCTTATCGCGCACAGCTTTCAAAAACTGATATATCCAAATTGACGCATCGACAGCAAGTCTTTTCTTATTGAGAGTCTCGAGTTTGATCGGCCGCGCGCACGGCTGGACGACCGTCCACAGTCCGGTGACACCCATGACGACGGGAGGTCGGTTCGCAGCGGATGATTAAGGTGTGAAGACGCGACGACGCACGCATTCCATTTGGAAACAGGCAGGTCAACCGCCATCAAATGACGACTCAACCTTTACCAGCTGCCCCACAAGTGGCATCTTAACAAGGGGAACTTCTGTGCAGCCCCATTGTTGCCTTATGTTCAGCAATTCACCGCTTTGCCACCCGCGAACACGACCGGGGAGCGTCGCGATATCACGTGATTAATTCTACTGTTTATGGGCAAGCGCAAACTCGAAAATATGGGAGATTATGTAAGCGGGGCACGCTCAATTTGATCTCAAGATTGAGTGATAAATTATTGTGAATATAACAGACTTATCCAGTCATGTTGTAGGGTTTAAAGTGCTAAGTAGAGACTGAATTTGTTGTTCTAGCATTCTACATGGGCGCTATCAGTATCAATGTCTCTCAAACTCGAGGTCAGTGGATATCCTCTCTGGCATGCAAGGTCTGCGCTGACTGTAGCCAGCACACGGACGCTTGCCTTCCTGTAACAGCAATCCAAACTCTCAGTTTCATAGATGTCAACCTCATTGTGCAGGGACAAGGCCCATACACCCGTTTGATCGATGAAGCCAGTGGAGTGTTATTGGCACAACTTCGAACATTTAAAAGGAACAATGTCCATGGATTTATAATTGACGAACGGAAATCGCAGGACGACGGGAGTCATTATGCCCGAATCCTCGCTTGGGGAGGACAGTCCCTACGCGTTATTGATCTAACTGGTCGAAAAGACAGCGCTGCCATATTCAAAGCGTCACTATCTGCTGCAAGCGCTGAATATGCAGCTCCTGATTGGATTTTAGACGCTTGTGCTTCTTATGGCAATGATAATGAGCGCAGAGCTTATCTGGTTACAGCTCACAATGCACTTCAAGGCCTTGATGTGGTACCCAGCACCTCTTCAAACTATAAGAGGAGTATTCGTTTGCAACAACTGGCTGCAGGCGTGAAATCTATCCTTTATTCTGCAGATGTTGTCGCACTTTCTGCGACTCATATCTTGATAGCTGCTGGCACCGTCTTTGGGGAGATTATTGTGTGGTCTTGCTTTCTGGAAGACCATGAAATTTCTTCATCGAATCATCCCACTTCTATCCATCATTTTTTCACTGGCCATGAGGGATCTATATTCGGTGTCTGCATATCTCCCGAAGTTCCGTTCTTGTTTGGCGACAAATCAGGACGACTTCTAGCAAGTTGTAGCGATGATAGGACAATTCGGATATGGAATATTTCTGACTGTTTTCAAGCATCGCGCCAAGACCCTTCTGCCTATTCCACTGATGGCTTCGAGCTTCGGAGCACGGGTTTTGGAAATATCACCGGCGACACGCAGCCCCTTGATTCAGAAGCATATATCACGAGGGCTTTCGGTCATATCTCCCGAATATGGGGAGTCTATTTCTTACCAGCCTCGTTGTGCCATGAGCGACAACTGAGCCTTGTCTCACGGGGCGAGGACGCAACTTGCCAACTGTGGCGGCTTAGCTGGGATACTTTGCCCTCACAAACAACCAACTTTGCACTCCAAAACGTTTCGACTCTCCATTATCATTCCGGAAAGAACATATGGTCCTTGGCCACGTCAAGCAGTTCAACAGAGACATTGATTTACACTGGCGGTGCGGACGGAGCCTTGAGGTCATTTAGGATAAGTCATGATAGAGACGGGAAGATCGATTCTGGAAAACATTGTGACGCATATGAGAATGAGACGACTACGAATGCCAAGGCAGACCGCGTGATGAAAGCATTTGCTTTTGTCGCAGATGACTGTTTCATCGCAACCACATTCCAAGGGGAGGTGCTCCTAGGTTGGATTAAATCTCGCTCCTGTTCTAGGGTAGAGCAAAGACCGGATATCACGTGGGAAACATTATCTGTTGCAGATGACCTCCGCTCATTCTCCATTATCTCCAGTATACCACGACAAGGTATGGCGATATTGGGTAATGGAAACGGTCTTATACGACTGTATAGACATCAGTCAAAGTCTCTTATCACTCTTACCGAAACTGGACGAAGACCAGTGGGATTATTCATGCTTGATTTGCAGGACAAGGATGCTGCTATTTCTAGAATCCCGGGTGATGTTTCCTTTGTTATCTCCTATCCCTCTTCGGAGCAAGCAGACCTATATATTGTCAAGACGGGGGAAGATGCAATGCCTTATGTGAATAACAAGTCTCTAGTTCTGCCACCCACTTTCCAGGTAGCATGTGCGTCCCTCGTCTTAGACAATCGGTATTTGGTCCTTGGATCAAAGGCTGGTGCTCTCGCTATATACGAAATGTCTGATACTACCGAGCCCTCGCAGTGTCTCAAATGTGTCCGTCGTGTCCACGGCGAGGTCCTCGTCACCCACATTTCTCGAGTCGCATCGCCTGTGAGCGTTGGCGATAAGACGCTGGAGTACTTCTGGACATGCGGTCGAGATGGCAATTACTGTGTGCATGCACTGGAAGCAACCACTAGCCCGGGAGGACCAGTCCATCTACGAACGATCCATCGCTCTTCCCCCGTATTTGGACAGCATGTCGAAGGAGCCTATTTTGATGAGATTTCCCACGATTTGATGCTGTACGGATTTCGAAGCAATCGATTTATTCTCTGGAACGAAACTACTCAGTGCGCACTTATAGACCTTGAATGCGGCGGAGTCCATAGAAGTTGGGCATATAATCCCTATCGGGATGCAGCTGGAGCTGGGGTATTCTTATGGAAGAAGGCTAGCGATTTCAACATTTTCCAGATGGGAACTGCTTCTCATCGTGCTCTCCGTGCAGGTGGTCATGGACGGGAGATAAAATGCGCGGCTGTATCGAGCGTCATCGATGGAAGTGAAGGGAGCCTCATCGCTACTGGAGCAGAAGATACTACTGTACGCATCTTCATGCCTACTGACTCAAAGACAGAGAGCCCATGGGGAATTTTCAGATGCTTACGTGTACTTAACAAGCATGAGACTGGTCTACAACAAATATCCTGGTCGAAGAACGGGAAGTTTTTGTTTACCAGTGGCGGCTGTGAGGAGTTCTTTGTCTGGAGAATACGCTCCATTCCGGAGTTTGGAATCGCAACCTTACACGAGGCTTCGAGTCCCAAGGATGATCCCACGTCCGACCTTCGAATAACTAGTTTTGACGTGCTAGATGTTGAAGGGCAGGAAGGAGGGGATTGCTTCTTACTGTGCTTGGTCTATTCTAACTCCATGGTGAAGGTAAGCATCTCTATGGTCTATTTATCTATTAGTACTGATTTCCTAGGTTTTCCATTATGCGTCATCTGGAGACGAGGCCCGCTTTACGCTGCTCGCAAAAGGTACATACATGACCAATTGCCTTACTCAAGCGAACTTCCTGCTTTCAGATTCCTCGATCAACCTGGTAACGTGCGCGACGGATGGTCACTTTACGCTTTGGGACTTAAATGCTACTGTCAGCGCCTTTTTCTCTGTGACATCATCTCGTATTACCCCGAAGTCAACATTCCAGCCAAATACGATAAGCCCAACTACGATATCCTGGCACACTCGACATCACATCCATCTTAACAGTATCAAATCCGCGGAGTTAATCCGGATCTCCAAGACAGCGACACTATTAGTGGCTGGTGGCGACGATAATGCGCTCTCGATATCCGTACTCGACTTAGATTCCACAGGCTCTATTCACAATGTGAAGATAGCCACTGTTTCCATTCCCGATGCCCATGCGGCATCGGTAACCACGGTGAAGCTACTCGAGCATCTGAAATCTTCCCCTCAGTCTGCTGGGTCAACAACGACCATGTTGGTTGCATCTTCCGGAAATGATCATCGGGTCAAAATTTGGTCTATCAGCGTGGATCTTGAGAAAGAAGGGGTGGATGCGATTCACGTGTCACAGACGATCGACAGATATAGCCCTGTCGCTGACATATCCTCTATGGACGTGTTTCGTGTCCCGTCGGATGATTCCGTAAGCAAGGAAGATAGCAGCGCGCTATCACCGTCAACCAGAGAATCAAAAATGAAGCTTCTTGTTTGTGGAGTCGGTATGGAGATGCTGGACATCTGGACACCTGGTCTAGGAGCTCCTTAATCTCTACATCGATAGCATCGAAGTGAATAATGAAATGATGCATCACGAGAATCGGACCTTCCGAGACTGTACACAAATTCTTCTTGCTCAAATGTGCTTTCAGAAAGTTGATTCCGTACTAGTTGCTAACCGAGTCGAAGTCATCGTCGACGCGTTCTAAGACGCGGGCTGCAACAGCGTTTTCTGAATTTCAATGTTTCGTTTGCATATAAAATGTTTCCTCCTATGATAGATTTATTTCATAAACATACCCCAGCGAGATGTTGTGGGATAGCACGACAGAGACCATGTCGAACCCATTTGACAAAATTCGAACCATAAACAAGGCAAAGTTGGAGACATTGAAGTGTAAACTGTTTTTCTATAAGATAGATCCACCAGTTTATGCATGAACTCCTTTAGCGCAAGACAGCACAGATATAGAAATTTCCGATTGCTGAACCAAACGCTTTTTCTAGTTGGCGGAAAATTGATGGGATAAGCTCTCACTGCATACCTAGTCTTCTGCACGTATATAGCCGGGCCAGTAGTATCACCATTCCTGAGGGCGGATAATCTAAACAACCCCACTATTTGCAGATCCTTTTTCCCCCGTCGAGCACTGCGTAAAGGGTGAGCACTGAGATTCACCGCTTTCTCGACGAGCCGGCAGTAGTATTGTACCATACTATGGAATATCGGGAAGTTATGCACATTAGAGCCGAATTGGGCTGTCTTGTTGTATCCTTACTTGTGGGGATATGATGAACTATGACTTTGTTGATACGTACCTGGGCGTACACGGGCCTAGAAGAGTAGTTGTACTTGAGCCTTGGGATAGCCGATTGAAATCCGGGACTTGTTTGCGGGGTCTCCGCACGAGATATCCGATTCTCTGCCTAGGTACATACTAAGTACGTACTACTAAGCACTTGCCAGCTAAAACTTTCTTATTTCTCGATCTTCTCCACTTTGACCATTGCGCCCTTTTCTAACTCTCAAGGCTTGACCGATGATCCTCACAATAACCACAGTAGACCATCACATATTTTACGCGGATTGGTGGAAACGCTTTTCTCCATACGATGGGAACGCAGCAGAGCTTCTGAAACAAGCAGCGAATACTTTCTACTTACCTACCTATGTCGGTTAGTATGATTATTTGTCTTTTTAGCATTGTTTGCAACAGGTCAAATATAAAGCTCGTAGATCTAGTACTTTGCTTTGAAGCGAAATTGATCCGGAAAGAAAAGAATATAGGGAAATTAGCAATTTAAAATCCAGAACATGCGCTGGATTGAGTCGGGCCCTTTATTCGCCCTTTGTTTAGCAGGGGTAGTGAATGGCGAGAGATGTCCCGTAAGAGTCTCTCAAATATCTCCATTGGTGCTTGAGACACGGTCCTGGAATAGCAACCAGCCAGTGCAGAACACCATCTTAACAGGCATGTTCGGTAACCTCCAGGATATTCGTTGTTGTATCAGGAATTGCTTACAATTGTCATAGGCGTGGTGAATGCCTCCGTGTCAGCGATAGACGTTTCTCAAGACGGGAAAATAGCAAATGGCGGTGGTACCGTTTCTTGGAGCTGCATCAGTCCAAGCGTAACTCGAATAGAAATCAAATCCTCAAAGCCATATGTCGGTGCCAGGTTTACAAATAGCGACCGGGAATATTTTTATGGTGTGTGGGAATATCCATTTAGTGGTTCGCTTATCAATTCAAATGTCTCTTTCGACTTGAAAGGCGTTGGAAACAACGTGGGCATAAACTGGTCAAATGCTCGAGCGCCGTTCTTCATTAGCAGCGCCGGCTATGGGGTCTACGCCGACACACCCCATATGGGCTCTTTCGATTTTAGGACACCTGGCGTTTGTCAGTTCGTATTCAACACAAGCTCCCTGACATACTACATTATAACCTCACAGAGGGAAAATGACTTCAAGTCAATAATTAAGGACTACACCGGACTCTCTGCTCGAAGCACCATGCCTCCTGACTCGGCATATGGGCCCACATTTTATTCGGATGATTTTGAGCAGGACTTCCACGGCTATGTTCAAAACGCACAGCAGAACTACTATGATGTTGTGGATCATCTGTATTTCAATCAGATACATGGGTCGGCTTTGTTTGCCGATCGTAAGTCTCTTGCTGTTATGTTGTTATTTTCATTTGGCTCGCTATGCTGACAAATCTTCAGGACCATATGGCACCGGTAATTCCTCCTTTGGGAATTTTGACTTTGACCCGAAGTATTATCCCAATCCGCCATATTTCATTCAGAATCTCAGTGACTACGGGTTTGATTTCCAGGTATGGTGCTCTCTCATTCATGTATTACATCACTGAACATAGACCACTAGGTCTGGGTTGCGAATCGAGCCTTCCTAAACACAGAACTCTACAATAAATCTGTGGAGAACGGATGGCTTTTCCCGGGAATCAATCCCGAATATTTCCTTGGACCGGCATTAAACTTATCTATTCCTGCAGCTTACGAATACTTTAAAGAAAAGTTGAGATACTTTCCCTCAATAGGGGTCAAAGGATACAAAATTGACCGTGGAGAGGAGGGTGAAATGCCAGGCAAGAGTGCACCACTCTTATTTTTCATTGTTCCCTGGTCTGCCAAAACTTTCTAACACAACATTCCAGTTTGGGAGCAAAACATCCAGGATGTTCTTTTCAAAAAACTGTGTTACGAGACTATGGTTGAAGTGTGGGGTGAGAATGGCTTCCACAGCTTCTCTCGGAGCGCCTTTGATCGTGTCCGTTCCTGGACCACAGTTTGGAACGGAGATTCCCATTCCAACTTCACCGGTTTATCCTATACCGTTACCAGTGGAATTCGGTCCGGCCTCATTGGCTTCTCCCACTGGACCAGTGACACAGGCGGCTATGTCAGAGGGGAAGACGATCCTTCGGAAGAGCTCTGGGCCAGATGGATGCACCACTCGGCCTTCACCCCGGAGTATGTCGTTCTAATAGGTACCGGTCATACTCCTTGGTATCCACCGTACACATCGCGACTTGTCTCGATTCTCAAGGAAACGGCGAACCTACACCATGATTTAATCCCCTTCATCCGGAGCTATACCTACCAGGCTACGCAGAATGGAATTCCAATCATGAGAGCTCTATTCCTCGAGCACCCTGAAGACGATAATACCTACACGATCTCGGACGAATATTTCTTCGGTGAGCAATTCTTGGTTGCGCCTATTGTGAACGAGGGTGGCAATCGTCAAGTCTATTTCCCGAAGGGTGCGGATTACCTTGAGTATTACAACAAGACGACGATCCATAAGGGAGGCTCAAGGACAGAAGTACAGCTGGAGCTCGAGTACAGTCCTGTATACGTGAAAGCAGGATCTATAGTTCCCCGTGGTGATATTGTGCAAGCCAACAACAAGTGGACGAAAGATTGGGCTCCTAGTCTTCACATTGAATTCTACCCGAGTTTCGAAATTCAGCACAGCACCTTCCAATATTATAATGGTGACTCCAAGAAAGTTGCACCAATTACGATGACAACGGATAAGAGACATTCTTCCGTTAAGATTGTCTATGGCAATGTTGGCGTTGGAGGAACATTGACTGTCTTTACGAAGACAGGTCCGATCAACGCTTCTCTACAAGAGAAGGGCGGCATAGCTGTGTTCCACAACGTGCAGAGCTTATTTGACTAGCCTGAGTATATCTCGGTGATTCAAGAGAAGTAAAATAATACAGAATAATAATATAGGTTTCCCGGAAGACGGAGCAACAAAAATGAAGGATACTGAAGATATAAAGTCTTAATTGGGATATATGATCTGATCTACGAGCCAAGGTAGTGTTCCATAGCTCTTTCTATAGATTCAGCCTCCAGGATCTAATAATCAGGGTTTAACGTAAGTTCTTCTGACTAAAAACTTCCTGTGTCGTTTGGCCATAGAATATTACTTGCTCTCTGCAAACACTCTAATATTTATTCTACACTGCAATTCATATTTTCACAGTTTCGATTTTAATACATAGCAGCCTGTGCCCTCCGACGCCAAATACGCCTGTCCTTTGTTAAGAACTTCGCTGTTCTCCATGCCACTCAGGTTCGAGTTCTCGGAGATTATCTTGTGTTTCATAGGCCGCGCCGCCAGAAATATACAAATCTTTCCTGAAAACGGCAACTTCGTCCCTTTGTGTGTTCTACTATTATCCGTGTTAGCCGTCGCGCATATTATTATAGCTCTTGCAACATCCGCAGGCTCGTTGGTCGGAAGATTGAGCTTATAACAGCTCTCTTCGATTCCTTTTACCAATCTCGTTTCTACATTCTATTCTGTATTTCTAGTACACAAAGGATAGCGCTAATACTACTTCTCGTCCATGGGCAAAGCAAATACAATGAGCGGTTGGTCTTAATACATGTAAAACTTCAACAACGCCTCGCTCGCCATGTACGGGGTAAAACCCTCTAGTCTAGACTCTTTGAACCCTGCAATACTGCTAACAAGGACCAGGTCTCCGCCACCAATCTTGCACAACTAATGCATTCCAATCCGGGCTGTCAAGATGACTCCTTTCAGGTTTACATCGATTTTTCAGCATGCACTGCTCTTCGTTGATGTCTTGGTCGGGCGCGAAGATGTCTTTATGGTTTGCGATTCCCCGTTGGCAACGACGATTTCCACGCGACCAAAGGTCTTTTATGCTGTTGCAAAGAGTGCGAGCTGATCAGAATGGGATGATTATCCAAGTTGACATAGCGAACAGAAGGCCTTAGTCGTGACTCTAGCCGGCTCGTCGGCTACGTCGCCGAAGACGACTTTCGCATCGCTGGCTGTGTAATGGTTCTTCACGCTGTCATTGAGCCTCTGGAGTTGTTGACAAAATACTTGACATGGAATTGCTCCACCGCAGAACGTCCTATACCAGTTGCACCACCGGTAAGGACGACGACTTTGCCATTGAGAGTGTCCAGCGACGTTTGGTCGAGCTGAACCAGTGCCATATTCTACCAACTGCTTCAATTCCTGAATTCTACAAGAATTATTTTGATTCATGTTCACTGTCACTTTATTTTTCAAAGGACAATCAAGCTGTCGGAAATCCCCCTGCAACCTTTCTGTAAGCCTTCTGTTTGAACGCAACTCCTGCCCCACATTACTTTCTGGCGCTCCAAGTCCTCTTCCCCCATTAGAGAGCATATATGGAGACAACATCTCGTATTCAAGCAGTTGAGGGTCCTCATCTCTGCACGAAATGAGTTCCGGTCTCATAAATGTTGCTAAATTCCCATCCCCCCTATGTCATGCAAGTCCATATGCCAAAAGCACAGTGGTCCCAAGCCCTGTGGAGTATGGGAACAGTCTTAAAGCTTCAGGTGTTACGTCACGCGCTCACTGCGCATGACACTAGTGAGTACTAATTTAGTTGATCTTTTCTGGAGATCTCGGTTAAATTCCCGTCACTCCGCTATCCACATGCGGGGGAGCGGAAAGGGAGAACTGTCTAAGTGGGTTCTCTCATGTGGGGAGACAATATGCAGAACTTGTGAAGGGAAACACATAGATCGAACGGCAATGTAAATGTGCATATTTTAGTAAACGAGCGAGGGATGATATTAACTTTAATGACTCGAGGTATTATTATTACATCTTTGGAATCACGGGGGAAGTACTTAGTACCTAACATAGGTCTATGCTAGTATAGACGTATCGATTGTCCATTTGCTTCTTATAACTATTTTATGCATCTCAAACAAGCATGGTTAAGATTTGTTAGGCCCGCCATATTTTACCTGATTGGTAACACTTGGGAGCTTTGATACCCTTGATCAAGAACCGTATTTCTATTCTTCCAGAGCTGGTTTCATTATGTTGTCCATAAAGGGAGACCAAACTTCCCCGGAGAGACATATTAACTCCCAATTGGAGGACTATCTAAAAATGGGAAATGCCAGGACGCTAGTATTTAGTATTTCTAACATATGATCTTTGTTACCTACTCCGAAATGATCATTATTGACTGGCGTCTGAAGAACTTGTGTCAACCGAACTTTTGTCGGTAGTACCATGGATACAATTAGGATTGTGCAGCACAACACCTGTCGGGAAAATGGAATTCCATCAAAGAGAGCAGCAGTCGGACTCATTGCTCCGTGTCGAAAGGGGTTAACCTACAGGTATCCCGCAAGACCCATCATCCACAAGCTCCTAGGAAGTCATTGCGATACCCCTAATTAAGTACGTGACCAGTCTGACGAGGCCAAAATGGAGAATAGTTAAGTTATTGAGCTGCATGTGGCAGGGTTTAATCCCAGTCTTCTTTGTCCATGAGCTTTGTATCACTGCAACTGTGTCCGGGAAATTTGGTTGAAGTCTCTCATGAGAGACAAAAACTAATGTGAGGTTGCATAAAAGTCAAAAAATTTTTTATGTAATCCTTAATAGAGAGCAGGCGTCACTGATCACATGAACGTCTTTTTGGATATCAGCATCGATGCTACAGCTTCTAGGCCAGGCCCACGGAACCTATCTGTTCGAAATCTATATAATGATTTTCTGCTGGACAAAAGGCAACATTACTTGTTTGTCTTGCAAGCTTGCGACCTTATATAAGTACTCCAACATATTCCGTGGAACTCACTTTGGGAGCTCCTTTTCAAGATTAACTTAGGTTAACCCATCATCAATATATTTCTTTTCTATTGCCCCGTCGGTGATAATTGATTTCTCACAGCCATCATGAAGGCTTGTCTTTTTTGGCAAACGATTCTTGCTTCCTCAGTCACGGCAATTCCAATATCATCACGAGATGCCAGTCCTACATACTTCTTTACTTTGTAAGAGATGAAAGTACTAGGAGTTTTGCGATCGAAAAATAACGTTTTCAAAGCGGTGACTCGTACACATCGACTGGGTTCAGCACGAGTCTGGAGCAGCCATCGCCCTCCAACCCCATGGGCAATCCTCCACTTGGTGAGTTTTTATATAATGGAGTGCGCATTCCCCGTGCAAATGTGATTGACCGTGTTAGGGGTTGGCACATCGGCAGGTGGAATCAACTGGGTTGGATACTTGACAACAGCCGAAAACACAACGCTAGTGCTATCATACGATCTAGCAGTAGGGGGTGCTTCCATCGACAACAAGATCGTCCAGGCATATCCCAACGATCTTGTGTCCCAGATTGGAGTTTTCCAGTCAGTCTACAAAGATAAGCCAGCCTCCGCACCTTGGAGTCCACAGGACGCGGTCTTTGCAGTATGGATTGGCATAAACGAGTGAGTTCCCTTCAATGGTCTCAAGCCGTAGTTATGATTTGGATGTACACCAGTGATATTAACAGGAACGTGCTATTCCGACAACCAGCATAGGAAACGCATACCAGTCTGCTGATCCGTCTGAACTCACTCCCAAGTTGATTGCTCGCTACAACTCCTTAGTCGAGGAGCTCTATGGCGATGGTGCGCGCAAATTCCTGTTTATCAACGTGCCACCGACGACGCGCAGCCCAGCAATCCAGTCCCAGGGTGTAAGTGCAGTAGCGAAACATGAGAAATTTGTTGCCATCTTCAACGACGCACTGGAGGACATGGTTCTCGACTTCAATTCCGCATATGACGACGTAAGTGAATGGAGCTTGTGAGACGTTGCTGCATGAAATTAACCTTGATTTCAGGCTACGACTGTTCTATACGATTCTTGGTCCTTCATGACGAAGGTCCTCAATAATCCCAAACAATATGGATTCCCAGATGCTACGTGTGTAAATGACGACGGTGTCAGCTGCATCTGGTGGAACTCCTATCATCCATCGTCCAAGTACCACAAGCTCCAATCAGAGGATATGAAGCCTTACCTAAGACCTTTAGGGGCGTGGTGACCTTAGCGCAGAATACACATTGGTTTGTTTCTAATAACCTTATCTCGGTTATTTTCATATGTAATGTCAGTTCACTGAGCTGATGGACAAGGGCTTTGGTCCAATAATACTTGATTCTTTCTACCGCAAATTTACATCTCCATATCGTTACATTGGTACGCTCATATAGAGCTAAGAATTATATATAACCCGTACTTTCATCTAACTGTCAGACATTCTCCAGCAAAACAAGACTTAGACGTCTCCTGAGGCCTTTCTATGGCTTTATCCGGGTGTTCGACATCCCCCCAAACCTCCTTCATATGCAGCAATAGCCGTCCCAATAAAGGAAGTACACTGTCTGTTCAAAAAGATGACCCCACTGCCTGATCATCTTATCCGATTCATCCGTCCCAATAGGAAGCATTCCTTCTAAAACCCTAAATCCTTGAAGACCCATACAGTCCTTTTGCGTTGTAACTTCAGGGGTCATGGCTCCACAGATTAATGCGGGGTCTAAAAATCTACCCGCTCTTGGTTCTGTGGGTCTGTCTCACGTTAATTGTTATCCCTGTCAAGCTTCAATGTCCTGGATGCTTTCAATTAGCCATTTTCCACCACTCGCAGTTTTGTCTCACGTACAGTTTTTTGACGGCGGCTCCATATACATGCCTATTTGCTTTTCCAGTGTCGAGCTGTCGGCTCGCAGGGCCGACGGCTGTTTCAATGTTCCATTTCCTGTTTCACCCCACGTGCAAACGGGCAATGATGCCGTCTACTGTTACATTCATTCAGGAGTGTGTGTTTTTCTTCCGATATAAAATACATGTTCTTTCCTTGATCGCAATGCACGATGTCCTCTTTAACCACTGTGCCTTTTTCTCTGTTTACTGGATCCCTTGTCTCCTGTCTCGTTCACACGAATCTCCTAGTGGAAAATGAAGCTCGGCTCTCTCGTGCTCGCTCTCAGCGCAGCTAGGCTTACACTGTCGGCCCCTCTCGCAGACAGAAAGCAGGAGACCAAGCGTGCGAAAGTATTCCAATGTTCGTGACATCCACGTCTGGCTTGCTGGCTTACTGGCAACTGACAATGGCCAAGGGTTCGGTTCGAACGAGTCCGGTGCTGAATTCGGAAGCCAGAACCTTCCAGGAGTCGAGGTCAGCATGCCTGTACTCTCTGCATTATATTAATATCTCAAGAGGCTTACTCTTTCGCAGGGAAAGGATTATATATGGCCTGATCCCAACACCATTGACACATTGATCAGCAAGGGGATGAACATCTTTCGTGTCCCCTTTATGATGGAGAGATTGGTTCCCAACTCAATGACCGGCTCTCCGGATCCGAACTACCTGGCAGATCTCATAGCGGTGCATTTCAATTCCACCATGTTTGGAGCTGTCTTCGTTGTGCTGACATTTAATGGTAGACTGTAAATGCAATCACCCAGAAAGGTGCCTACGCCGTCGTCGATCCTCATAACTACGGCAGATAGTGAGGTCCCCGGTTCTGGTATTGCTGCTGTATATCTAAGTAGATATGTGTTTCTAACATTTCTACGATTTCAGCTACAATTCTATAATCTCGAGCCCTTCCGATTTCCAGACCTTCTGGAAAACGGTCGCCTCACAGTTTGCTTCGAATCCACTGGTCATCTTCGACACTAGTAAGCTGAGCACCCGAAATTAACTGAGTCTGAGCATGTCTGACAAGACGATCCATGAAAGATAACGAATACCACGATATGGACCAGACCTTAGTCCTCAATCTCAACCAGGCCGCTATCGACGGCATCCGTTCCGCCGGAGCCACTTCCCAGTACATCTTTGTCGAGGGCAATTCGTGGACCGGGGCATGGACCTGGACGAACGTGAACGATAACATGAAAAGCCTGACCGACCCATCTGACAAGATCATATACGAGATGCACCAGTACCTGGACTCTGACGGATCCGGGACATCAGCGACCTGCGTATCTTCGACCATCGGTCAAGAGCGAATCACCAGCGCAACGCAGTGGCTCAGGGCCAACGGGAAGAAGGGCATCATCGGCGAGTTTGCGGGCGGAGCCAACGACGTCTGCGAGACGGCCATCACGGGCATGCTGGACTACATGGCCCAGAACACAGACGTCTGGACTGGCGCCATCTGGTGGGCGGCCGGGCCGTGGTGGGGAGACTACATATTCTCCATGGAGCCGGACAATGGCATCGCGTATCAGCAGATACTTCCTATTTTGACTCCGTATCTTTGACTGACAAGCTCGATGGAGTACGGTATTAAAGATACTTGAGTACTTCTCTCTGTCACCGGGGGAGGGAGAAACCAATTCGCTGTATCCTTGTTTCCCTGTCTTCTACAGACATGAGTATGGATTTTGCCATTAGTACAGTACATGCTTAAGCACTTCTCTCTGCACATGCTATCTCAGCGCAGCAAAGGACAAATTATTATTTGTCATTTATACGCTCCGTTCATCATATGCAATAACAGACCAGAGTTCGAGGAGCAATGTAGTGTACTAGTCGAGCTTTCTTTTGGCTGCTTTTATCGGTGGCAGCTTCACCACCTGGCTGACTCGGTGTGGCTGCACAACAACTGCACCATACCTCGTAGAGACGTCGTGCAACAGCAACAACTTGGCTTCTTCGACGTTGGTACTCGTCTTGACAACAGCTCTACATTCGGAGCTATTTTCTGAGCCTGATCTGCTTCCATGCTAGGAGTTTAATTAAGGAGCAAACTATTCAAGTCAAACTATATGCCTCGTTCGCAAGCCCTTTTTGCAGGGTAATTCCTCCAACGTGGGAACATTCCGACACAATTACTGGTCTACCAGTGATTGCTATCAAATTTTAATTGTGTGGTAAGTTCTCATGCCTCGTTTAGCACTTCAAAATAAGTTATCATCAAACCGACGATTGGTCATCCTTTTCGTCGTCTCCCCGCACAAAGGTCAAAGGCCTTTAGGATATCCTCACCTCAAAGCAGTCACTGAACTCATCTGTCTACAATACCACTCCTCCACCGTTCTGGATACGTAATTTTACTATTCAAGATAATTAAATTTTCCGGAGCTAGCAGGAAAGCAGAGAAAGTGGAGCTTCGCATGTGGCTGCTCCTCAATCACTCTTGGCTGGGAATTGCCGACTATAGCCCAAACAGAGTGGATAGAATTGACAAATATGAGAGACCTCGCAAGGACCCTTGGCCTCCTTGCTCCGGTAATGACCCAGATAGCCAGGATTTCCGGAGTCCCAGGGGTGTCCATCGGGGTGTTCCATCACGGAGGTGTCGTCCTCCGCCATAGCATCGGATATCGAGACCTCGACGCAAAACTACCCACGACAAGCACCACAATCTACCCAATCGGGTCCCTGTCGAAGGCGTTCACTGCGAGCATCTACGGCATCCTGGTCGACGAAGGCATTCTCGAGTGGAACACTCCGATCCGCCACCTGCTGCCTGAATTCCGCAGCAGGTCCAAAGAAGTGCAAAGCCTGACAACTGCCGTGGATCTGCTATCGCACAGGACCGGAGTCGCGGGAGGAGAAACCTTCTATTTCCATGCTCAGCCTCTTCTTCTAGACGACTCGAGCGTCGTGGCGACCTTTGCTGAACTGCCCCAGACACAGCCGTTCACGGCCCCAGATGCAGTACAACAATCTAGGCTACGGCTTGGTCAGCATGGCTATGAGTCGAAGAACAGGCCAAAGCTACGGAGACTTACTTCAGTCTCGGATTCTGCTGCCCTTGGGTCTCGATAGGACCGGAGTCGAGCTCGATCCGCAGACGGTAGACGATATGGCCAAGATCTATATGGCTTCGGAGGACGCCAACGCTATCGAAAATACAAGGCCGCTATACCAGAAAAACTCAGTGATGATAGCATCCGGTCGGATATATAGTTTCATCGACGATCTGTTGGTCTTCTATCGTGAACTCTTGGATACAGCCGTCCAGCCGATGATGGGCTCAGATAATAGCTCGGCGACAGGTACCAAGTCCCCACTGAAGCAGTTGGCAACCATCCTCTCAGGCCGTACATTTCTACCAACTCAGCGGCAGTCGATCCTGGAGCGGACCTACGGTCTAGGCTGGGTTAGAACGCAACTTCCAGGCGAGCTGGGCGTTCTAGGTCTGAACCCGTGGCTTGTGAAGAAAATGCCTATCGCAGGGCGCGTGTCTCCATCTCGTCTTACCATCTACCATCAGGGCAACGTGCCAGGCGCGACTTCACCGTCTACCTCTTTCCCGAAACGCGGAGCGGGATAGTGGTTCTCGCCAATGGATATGGGCTGACGGACGTTCCGGATTGGATCGCGCAGATGCTCATTGAAACCCTGTCTGAAGACGACACTGGGGCCGACTACCTTCAGCTCGCCGAAGAGGCTGTCGATTCCTATCGAAAATGGTGCTCCAAGACGGTCCACGGCTCGAAGCAGCTGCAGACCCCCCATAACCCCCATTCAATGCCTCAATCGTTGGTGGGCTTTGTCGGAGTGTACGAGAACGCTGCGAAGACCTTCTTCATCACCGTGTCATTATCATTGGACGGTGGCGAGTTGACACTTGCTTTCCAGGGATTAGACGAGGAAGAGTCCGATCTGAGACACTCTCACGACGACGTCTTCAGCTGGTTCACATCGCCGCGTGAGCTTGCGGAGAGAGGAGACACATGTTCCCCGCTCCCCACTACTTAATCCGGTTCTGGAGAAGTGGTTCGGGAAGGGCCATTGGGCTAGATTGGGCTCAGGAGGGCAATAATGCCACTGGAGGAGAATTCTTTGCGAAGAAAAAATGGGTGCAGCCTGCCTTAGTCACGGTGCTGTTGAGATATGCCCATGATAGGTCGCTCGGAACTCTTTTCACGAGCTTCCTTCTGGTTCTCTTGCCTGAGTTTCTGCCGATGGACATGATGCCTTCGTCACTCGGGATCTGCATTCGCAGTCTTCAGGTCACATGTGCAGCAGTGATTTTATACCTTTGTCACTTTTATTATGACTAGTAACTAATCAACCACCAAGTGACAAATACCACCGAGCGACGAATTTTCCTCCACCCTACCACTTCCTTTTTTCAACGCGTCATTTTATCACCACCACTATCAAAAATGCCTTTATCTCAAGAAAACCGAATTCAAATGGCTATTGCAGCTTATAAAAATCAAAAAATCAAATCAATACTGAAGGCTGCAGAGATTTTTGGGGTGCCTGAGGCTACCCTTCACACTTGCCTTAAAGGAAGACAACCACGCGCAGAAACACGTGCTAATGGCCATAGATTAAAGGCTATTGAAGAGGAAACACTTATTCAGCAATTACTAGAGGCAGATAAACAAGGTTTTCCAATTCAGCCAGAGTTTCTGCATTCAATGACACAAATATTACTCTGTGAGTGTCTACAGGATCCTACTGCAGTCCTTGGCATCAACTGGGCTTATAAATTTGTCAAGCGCCATCCTGAGCTGCGTACAAGATATAATTGAAGGATTACATACCAGCGTGCAAAGCAGGAGGATCCAAGAGTTATAATACCATGGTTTCAAGCTGTACATGCAGCTATTCAGGAACATGGCATACATGAAGATGACATCTGGAATTTTGATGAAACTGGCTTTGCAATGGGGCTCTGCTCAACCTCCAAGGTTATTACTGCAGTAGAACGCAGTGAAAGGCCTTGTACAGTCATCCAGGGAAACTGTGAATGGGTTACAATCATTGAGACTGTGAGCTCAAAGGGGATTCATATACCACCAGTGATTATCTTAAAAGCAGCATCTCAACAGGCTGCTTGGTATCAAGAACCTGCACTTTCCAAAGACTGGTGGATTGCAACTAGCAAGAATGGCTGAACAACAGATGAAATAGGCCTTTGCTGGTTGAAAGAGGTGTTTGAACCATATTCCAGATGCTATACAACTGGTGCAAAGCAGTTGCTTATTCTTAATGGTCATAGTAGCCATTTAACTGCAGAGTTTGATACTTTCTGCAAGAAGAATGCAATTGTCTGTCTTTGCATGCCTGCACATGCCTCTCATCTCCTGCAACCACTTGATGTTGGTGTTTTTGGCCCGCTTAAGCGCGCGTACGGAAAACTGCTTGAAAAGAGAATGATTGCTGGCAACAACCATATTGACAAGGAAGATTTTCTATCTCTATATCCACCTGCTTGTGCAAAAGTGTTTACTCCAGACAATATATGCAAAGGCTTTGCAGGAGCTGGACTTAAGCCACTTGATAAAGAGTGGGTTCTTGCAAAGATTATCTTTCAGCTTTGTACACCAACACCACCAGCTTCAGTTGAAAGTTCAGTCTCCTCTGCTTTTCAAACTCCTCAGAATCTTCACCAGCTGGATCACAAGGTTCGCAGCTTACAAAAAAGCCTTAGTGCAAGAAAGCAAAAGCTTTCTAGCAGCCCAATGTCTCATATTCATCATCTTGAAAAGGCCGTGCAGATGGCAATGAATATGAACCTTCTTCTTCAAGATGAAATTAGGACTCTACGAGCTGAGACTGAGCGGAAAACTAGAAAGAAGGCAAGAAGGCATGCTATTCTAGGTAATGATACCCTTTTATCTGTACAAGAAGGCCAAAATCGCATTCAGCAGCTTGATATGCAGCTTAATGAGAAGCTTGATGAGCCTACACCTATGCCTTGACAGCGAGCTCCACAATGCTGCAGTGGCTGTGGGACTATTGGACATACCATAAGGAATTGTCCTAATAAATAGCTATATATTCAACTACTAGATAATCTAATTTAATTGTATTGGTGGTTGAAAAGCTTCAAAATTATAGTGGGTGCGGCGAAAATTCGTCGCTCGGTGGTATTCGTCGCTCGGTGGTTGATTACGTTAAATAAGCCTGGTTACATAATATTAATGCAGCCAATGTTGAGTTTCCATTCTATAGAAAGCCTAATAATTGGTTTTTCGCTCGACGGTTAAGGCTCACTTGACGCGGCGTCATGCGACAAACCAAGGTCAAGCAGCCATATCCCAGCCGTTTATAGTCACCATCCAGGATGACGGTCTCCCGAGTCAGCTTTCTCGTTTTCAGCATTCTTATCTAAAGGGACAGGCACAAATGACTGTATTGTAAGCCTCCAGTGCTCAATCAAGCCATATTGTAAATGTGAAGTAGGATCAGGAGTACAGCGTGCGGTGGATGACGGGACCTTGGACAGCAAAATCCTGCATGAAGCCGGATGCCGTGTCATGCCAGATGATGCTGTATCGCATACAGGATGGTGAACCGTCAAAGAATCAAGTCTGCTGTATTGGGCAGTCAGATCGATAAATCTCTTGATCGTGAGTCTTAATCGATGAGGAATGCTGGCAGGAGCCAGCTGAGGACGACAGATTGTGTCATCAAGGCCATATCAAGACGAACCCTTGCTTCAATATCACACAACGGATCTTTATCCATGGATAGCGTCTGTGTGCGGTCCATCAGTCAGCGCTAGTCCAGATAAGGCTCTCCTCGAAATCGGGCATCCATGGATATCTTAGACGAGATCCGCGAACGAGGATGGTCGAGCTGCCAAGTATGCGGGCTGCGCGCTTGGCAGCGAAGATCCACGGCCTGGATGACGACGCCCCGGAGGGTTTGCGCGACCTCTGCAGACGTGGATTGGGCTAGCGGTGGAGACGAGAGCGGTGGTTTCCGGAGAGAGCCCAAGAGATATGGGGCCGTGAGACGCGCGCAGCCAACGAGCAGCAGAGCAGAGAAGAGGCCGTAGCGGGTGAGGAGGACGAGCAGAGGAGACGCGTACAGCCACCGAGAACGACATTCTTGGCGCAAAGAATAGCAACAGGCGTGCCTCAGCCACAGCATCCACGCAGCGTCAGAGGCTGAGCCCGCGGTGGAGAGCGGATGCTCCTCCATAAAACCGCATGTTTCTTCCCTACCCTTCGGTCCTGGCAATCCGTCTTCCTGTGTCTGTCCCTTTTCCATCCCTCTTCCTCCCCTCTGAGGCTCCGTGCTCCCCGCTCCGCTCGTCTACCGGCATCGGTCGATCCCGCTCGACGCTTCTCCGACCGCACGGTTGCGCCGCTCAACTCACCGCCCGGGATCGCTTTATCCCCGCTATCACCATGGGCAAGGCGGGCCGCATCGCGTGTATCTTCACGCCCTACGCCCTCACCATCGCATCGGCCATCTGCCTCATCCTCGTGGGCCTCGGCTGCACGAACAAGAACTCGACCACGCTGACCGATCTGCATTTCTTCCGGGTAAGAATGAGCAGCGGTGGTCCATAGTTGTGCGTGTGACTAACTGGTCGTCATCCAGGCCGATCTGAGCAACTTCACCTCGGACCCGCAGATTGTAGCGGACATTGCTGAGAATGCGGGGCTGGACCAAGATACCGCCGATAAACTGGCCAACCTCCTGAACCAGTCCAAGTCCGAGCTCAACCTGAAGGACTTCTACATCATCGGCCTGTGGAACTACTGCTCCGGAGACAAGGATGGCGACGACTTCAAGGTCACCTTCTGCTCCGAGAAGAAGGCCTCGTTCTGGTTCAACCCCGTCGAGGTCTGGAAGCTGAACAACACGAACATCGAAGACCTCTTCCCGGAACAGCTCCAGAAGGCCCTCAATACCTACCGAGACGTGACCAAGTGGATGTTCGTCGCCTATATCGTTGCTTTCTTCGCGACGGCTGCGGAACTGCTCGTCGGAATCTTCGCCATCTGCAGCCGCTGGGGCAGCTGCGTCACCAGCCTTGTGTCGGGGGTATGTGTCTCATTCTATTTGGCATTCTACGGGGAAAGTAACAGATGCTGACTTGCTGCAGGTCTCGCTGTTGTTCACCATCGCCGCCTCGGTCACAGCAACCGCCCTCTATGCCGTCGTCACCGGCACCTTCAACAGTACCCTGAAGTCCTACGGCATCCACGGCACCATGGGCAGCCACATGTACGCCACGACATGGCTGGCCGTCGCCTTCTCTCTCGGCGCGGGCTTGTTCTGGCTGCTCAGCTCGTGCTGCTGCTCGGGACGTTCTCCTTACCACGGCGACAGGAGGAGTAAGCGCGTCACCGCCGAGAAAACTCCCTACACCTACGAGCCCGTCAACACCGGCGCGTACAGCAACTACCCCAAAACACAGTACTCCTCGAACGTCCCCATGCAGAACATGAGAGCTGAGGCCTACGAGCCGTACCGGCACGTTTAAGGCCTTCCTTTTCCTTTCCTTATGACTACCAAATCAATTCCCGTCAAGAGGAACCGCATATGACTCCAACGGTCATCCTGATCATTCCACTCGGCCCTGCTTTATGGCGTTCAAAGTGTGCCACGACTTTCTCACCCCTGGCTTTCTTTTACGCTACGTTTCTTTCCTTGAGCTTTCCTTGAACATCTGCACCGGAAATTGCATTGAATCTCAGGATTTTTTTTATGGATACCACGATCTATGTTATTCTTTTACGCTATTATGAGGAGAGGCGGTCTCACGAGATTGATTTTTATCTAGTTGGTCGATCTGATATGGTTGTAGCTAGAGTTACACAGTTCTATTGTACATACGTATAGATAGATACCCTCAATCCCAAAAAAGTTGAAAGGCTTCTCTTCTTGCTTCGAATTGGTAGATGCTGCAGTGCAGTCCTCGGGCCTAATCTGCCAATCCATCTTCCTGAACAGGGACAGTCTCAGACAAGATAAATATGACATCTCCACACGCGGCTGGAGATGTATATGGAATAATTTATCGCATGAGCTATATCAAGCATTCGAGGACTTGGAATTTTTGGTTCCGTAAAGACGACACGATCATTCCTCGCTCCGAAACCCCCACGCCGCCCAATTCGCCAAAACCCTCTTCTTGACCCTCCTGGGGATACGAGCGTTCAAAATCCGCAACCTCCCAATCCGCCCCCGTCGTGTGCTCACAGGCAACAGAGTATCCGACACGAGCTTCCCACCCTTCGCCCGCGGGCCGTTCCCATGCGACATGTACGGGATCAGCAGGAAACCCTTGACATCCACGAAGAAAGGTCTCATTCATCCCGGGCCGGCAGCGCGTGGCAAACGCCCAAAGGAAGTCCCGGCCGTCGTACACGTCGATATCGTCCCCGACCAGGACGATCCGGTGGATCGTGTACCCGGCCTTGTGGTTGAAGATGAGGTCGCCGATCCGTCTGGAGAAGTCCTTCGAGTTGGCCTTCGTGGTGCGGAGCTTCGCTGTGTCGCACTTGACCAGTTTGATCGGCGCCCGTCATCGCGCCCACGTAGTGCGCCTCCGTGACGGGCATGCTCGCGGCCATGATCGCTGCGGGCGGCGCGCCGAACGCCAGCACCCACGGCACGTCCTGGCCTTCCTCCTTCTTCCACATCTGGTGGATTGCCAGAGATAATGCGGCTCGATGACCAGCCCGGTCAGGTTGTTCCTGTCGTGCACCATCGCCCGGGCGATGGCCCAGTTCGTCCATGTGCCGTCCGGGGACTGCACGATGTGCGTGCCGTACGTCTAGATGTACCTGCCGCCGTCGGCCCGGTGGACCAGCGGCGCGGGGAGCCGCGTCAGGTCGATCTCGTCCCCTTCCAGCTTGTCCTGCTTTCAGGAGCCATCTCTAGGACGATCCTGGGCGGGATCGGTGGGAGATGGACCGCGGAGAGCGTCTTGTCGAGGATCTGACGCATACCCGCGGTGGGTGGGAGGCCCAGGTGGCTCGCCAGTCGTCCGTATCGGTCCCGGCTGGATCGCCTGAGGGAGCCGGGAGCGCCGAGGATGCAAAACAGGCCGTCTTTGGTGCCCTTGACGTTGTTGAACAGCGGGGCTTTGTCGTCCGTCTCGCAGACCCTGCGGGTGGTGGCTGCCACCTCGAGATGCGGGTCGACGGGGGGTATTGATCTCCACGAGATCATTGTCCGATTTCAAGGCCTCGACAAAGGGACGGAAGCAAAGATGCGGCGGTTCTGTGGAGGGCATGTTATTTTTTTGAAATTTTATATAGTTCGTAACTTGGAGGTCTCTGGGTATAGATTAGGAAATACTTATCTATGACGTTGAATGAAGAAATGATGCACGATCAGCGAAAAACAGGACATTCCTGCAGTCTTTTATATAAATTCCCCTTTCTCCATCAAAATGCTCGGACAATTCGAGGAAGAACTGGCCATTGCTTCACCAAAAGATCGATGACATGTCCAATTACTTGGGCTGGATCCATTATTTCGGAAACTCGGGGAGAGCTTTTCGGGGTGCTCGCGCATAGCTCGGAGAGAGGCAATGAGAACCCACTGTGAACACCACTTACATTACCGTTACCTGATCAACGTCCCGGGGTTGTATATTTGTTGTGGAATACGTAATAATGATATATTTCGTCACTTGGTGCTTGATTATCCTTCTACAAGAAGACACAAAGGGGTTCAATAGTAACTTTCAAGTTAGGGCTTTGCTTATTAAACCTTCTTAGGAATGGCGATGCAGCGGCCCCGACAACAGACAAGGAGTAACACTTGGTACATACATATAGCAAATACGTGGAATAGACCAGCATTGTTATTAAATGGTTCGATGACCCCGGCTCGTTCATTTCAGCAGATGTGATATGCCAGTACAGAGTACAATGTTCGCAGGCTGAGACCATCCTTCTCAGGAGCGCTCAGGCACTTCAGAATCTCGGGCAATGCCTACTCAGTCAGGTCTTTGACCCCAATGGGATTTGGAACTTGTGTTAAGTTGGAAACTACATCACTTATCACATATATATATGTAGCTCTTCATTTGAGCTCATATGATATCCACACTGCGAGGATAAATATAATGACACTGCAATTAATCAATTAATACGCAAGTTGTGTCTAAGTAAGAAGCACTCTTCCCACCTTCACCTCCCCAACTTCACGTCTAGTCCTCTTCCTTTTTTTGAGCTCTACTTTTTACCGGGTAACTATGTACTGTACATGTACCTAGCGACCTCATCCGACTTACCTTACGTACCCTCGTGACCTGAAGTGCAGATCATAGATCTGGTTGACTCTGGATCTACCGACAGACAGCGTCAGAATGCGATGGAGGGTGCAGTTGAGACTGACTAACTAAACGGGCTCGTAGTGAGTGAAGCACGCGTGGGGTAAAGAGAGAGCCTAAAAAATGGTGGCAATGTCCTTGACATCGAAGGCTGCACAGCACAGCGGGGTTGGCTAACATAGCTGCTAGTTCAGTTCAGGGAAGTTTTTAACTGCAGTTGGTGCCTAGGTAAAAGCAGAGAAAACCCATGATACGTAACGTGAATAAATTCGAAGAGGCAGAATCAGCGGTGCGTATTCTAAATAAGGGAGATGCGAGCTATACAAAGCGGTTTCTCCCAAGATACCTACGCTGAGTTGTGATGCAGCGATGTTAGAATTACGGACAAGAGATGTCGAGGTCAAGGAAATTTCCATTCCATTGAAAAACAAAAGACGTAATTACTAAGTGGTATCACAAGGGACAAATGCGTAGCATACATACATACATGGTCAAAAGATCATAAAATGAGAGCCGTACCAACGGTATAATATGTACAGTACAAAAAATAGCCATCCCTTCCTTCCCAAAAAGCAAGTTCTATCCCACGCTTGTATGCGGAAATTAGGCTGCCAAAAAGGTTTGTCGACCACGATTTATTTCTAAGTACTACGAACCATACCAAAAAAGTAACCCGCCCACCGATTTGCCCCAGAAAAACGCCCTGCGTCCAAGTGTCCCTGGTGCAGCGAGAATTGTTTCGAGTAGGTGACAGTATTATATCATGAATGGTCCTTGGAACCCCAGGTCCACCCCAGGGTACTCATCCCACCTTCCCATTCCCTTCGCGGATAGATCGGTGGCCGAATAACCCCTTTTTCGTCCGTCGGCATAAACGCGCCACCGCGGCGCCGGCGCTCGATTAGGAGATTTTGATCTGCCCTGGCCCAGACCTTGAATGGTGTGTTTGGGGAGTCAGACCAGACGGGCTCTCGCGGGGGATGCAGTTGAGGGAAATTGGAAAGCCTCTCATCTTGACCCTCGTTATCGACGCTCGTTTCAGCATGATTTCCAGGTGTTAGACGGGTAGTAGGACGGGGTGTATCTTCTAGGTCACCAAGTTCAATGCTCGCGGTCTCGTGGTATTTATCCGTCGTCTCACCACCGTCATCATCAGTCTCGTGACCATGAGAACTAGTGGCATCAGCCTCGTTTTCCGTATCATGTACCGAAGGTGAAGGGGGGACTTCATTCTCAACTGGCCTTCCATAAGGATCCTCTGCTCTCTCCTGAGGAGCAGGGCCATCATCTGTCTTCTGCTGGGCGGCAGATATGGAAGTAGACACGCGATCTTGGTTGACAGTGTCCTTCGGGGGAGCGCTTGGGGGTGAAAATGTGTGAAGTTTGGACAGCCTGTTTACCAAGCTGCCTGTAAAGGAGGTGTTTGACTCAGTGCGAACAATAGATGGGCTGCCGGAGAAGCTTGCTCCAACTGTTGGAGCTTGCGCTGCTGATATTTCCACCTCCGCCGCACCCAGGACCCGCTTTTTATAACACGGTTTAAGAAAATTGAAACAGAAGTAGTTCTCATACTGTTGCGGCTCTTCCACCGAAGCAACACACTGTTCCAGATAGTGCGGATAGTCCAGTAGATGCCGAATAACGAAATCGTCATAGAGGAAAGAACGCTGCATCAGACCCCTAGCCCGAAGAGCTTGCAATTTTGCACACATCTTAGTGAAATGCGTGAAGTCTCCTTGATAGGAGGGATAGGTATATCGAAAATAGTCGTATACTTCCTGCGCCGTAGCAAACTTAGTTGCTCTGTTCATGAAAGTCTGTCGGCGTGTCACTGTGATTTCAACCGAGGTTTCCTGTCGATTACTGACAGAAACGGCATCTGGATTCTGAGATGGCCTATATCGTTTTGGGGACGGCTGTTCCTCCATTTCCATCTCATCTCCTGAACGCTTCAGAGCCCCGACAGTAGAGACGTTCGTGGGATTGTCCGCACTTGAACCTGAAGCTGAATTATGATTGGCATGGAACCCCGCCTCGTTGTTCAGTCGGGATTCAGGTACTACTTGACTTTGGTCGAATGGCTGCGAGGTGGTTTGCTCCTGAGTCACAGATGGAGCCTGGGACATAGACTGTGCAGAACTCTCCAAAGTGGTCGGCTGAGAGTATAAATTGAGGTCAGAGAGGATTTGTGAATTTACCATAGCTTCTTCAGCCTGTGATAGATTGTCGTGATCTTCTGTCGTGGCGTTATCTGTTCTTCGTGGCTCACTGTCTTCAGCGACGCTACAAACGGGCGAATTCTGCATTTTCCCAGATTGATCTTCCCGTAGGTGGCCATTGCTGTCATACGTATTCATCATCCTGGAATGAGAAGATGTATTCAGAGCCTGAGGAGAGCCTTGCTGCGACGCAGGTTTTTCTCGATCTGCGTTATCACCATCCAATCTTTTAGGGCGAGGAGCCGGCATGCCAACGACTTGGATCTTGTTAACACTCTTTGGATTAGGAAGAGGCGGTCCAGAACTTGTCGGTCCTTCTTCCTCCTGGCTGTGGGGCTGTTCCTGTTGCGAGCCAGCGTCAAGAGGATGAGGCACCGAGATATCCATGTCTGAGTCGTCACTTGCCACATCAACGGGTTCCGGCTGTTGAGTTGGGAGGGTAATGTAATCGTCGGTTTCCAATGTGATCCCCTCCGTTGTTCTGCTAACTGTTTCTGGAACGGAGTCTTGCGGACGCGGATCATGATTACTAGCAGAAGTGTTATTATTTTCTGCAGGATCCGCATCCGGCTTTTTATCCAAATAGTTCCTTTGTAATGGACTGCTATCTGCAGGCACTGCCAAATTTCGAGGGTCACGATTCGGAGGGCTGGAGGACCAGGGGTATATCTCCGTCTCCTCTTCAGATTCAGATTCCGAGTGCATTGCAGAGCTTGACCCAACAGGAAGAGCTGGCTCAGTGTCCTCTGGAGAGCCTTTCTCCGGCTTCTCCTCCGAGGAATATTTCTTTCGGGATATAGCATCGTTCCATTGCTGTAAGAGCAAAGGGGGCACATGACAATGAGGCATTTGCATTCCCGGCTCTGGAGGAACCCAGCAATGTGGGCTCTCTAGTAACTTCAACTGGTCCTCTCGGATCCTGATATCTCTTCGTCGGATGCTTGTCATGCCCTTCCACGGATCTGAAGGATCCCATTGCGATTTGACGCGAGGAGGGACCTGTTTGCGTCCTTTTGAATTTCCATCAGGCCGTGAGTCGTTTCCCTCCAGCCTTTTGTCAGACTTTCCTGAAGACTCATTCTGTCCTATGGCATCGTCCTTTCGCTTCTGATCCGATTTAGTCCGTGAGACTGACTCGGAGTCCACGCTATCCTTGCCCAGCTGAGCGAAAACCGTCGTCCTAGATGTTTGAGGGACGGGTCTATCAGCCGCAGGAGAGTGCCTCATAGGAGAGTGTCTCTCGGGAGAGTGCCTCGAAGGAAAGGGCCTCACGGGAGAAGGCTTCGCAAGAGAGTGCCTGGCAGGAGAATTGTTTGAGGGTGGCAGCTTTTGAGACGGCAATGGTATCAGCGTCTCTATGTTATGCGTATCTTGAGCAGAAAGGGGGCTCCCGTTGGCGGGTAGAGGTCCAGCGTTAGGCAGGGTCTCCATCGAAATGGCCCGGTCTTGGTCATTGACAGGGCCATCCTGAGAATCGGCACCTTCCGGCTGAGTCGTTTCCTTTGCAGGTCTAGCATGGGATTCAAGATACCCCAGGAGTTCATTACCAAGGGGTCGCCGGCCGCGCGGGCTTCTCGGAAGAGCGCTCGGGAGTTCGTGGTGCTGTACCGAATGGACTTGTGTCGCGAACAACTCGTCCGAGTCACCAGTATGGGATTGATCCATGCCATTGTTGCTAGGATAAAAAGTCCCTTTGCCTTGAGACCTTATGGATCCATCAGACATATAGCCATCTTTCTCATCGGGTTCGGTTTGCCCGTTTATCATTTCAAGCAATTGTCTTGCCTGTCGTAAAATGTGCTCTCTGTTCAGAATTTCGACTGTCTCGGGAGGGTCAGGCCGTTCGCTGCTCTCCTCAAGCCGGAAACTCTCGACAAAGAGATGGATTTTTGGTGTCGACGTGCTATACTCAAAGACTATCTGAAATTCAGAGAGCTGGATGAAACATCCCTTCGTGCCCCGTTTCAGCGTTGAAAGGTTCACTGTGCCTTCCTCCAGGGAGTCTTTCGAGAAGATCGTGCGTACTCTGGTGCTCGAGTCGCACAGTGTAGCTTCGATTATGTGTGCCTTTTTGGGCCACTACATGTCCAAGTGATCATTAGCAGACATCAGGAAAATAGGGCGAACAAGTTCTTACATCGACTATCTGCGCTCTCCTCGGAATGAAGTCCTTGTAGCGGAGGTTGCTCCCGTTGTCCTCCACGCTGAGATGACCGGCGTCTGTCGAGTCCATGGTAAAGTCCTGTTCCCCCCTAGACAGCCTGGACCGAAAGTATTTGAGTGCTCTTTCGGCAAGGGGGGTAATCCAATTACCCATAGAATCCATATCGAAGCCTCAAAGTCGGGTGGTCGATCGTTGGTGAACTAGGGCTCATTATCTCGCCGAAGTCGAGACGGCTGTACATTGCTCCTGGCCGGAAGAGGCTGGTGAAAGTGCGGGCAGCAGAAGCGGTTGCGCTGCGGAAGATGACGACCAGCCGCAAGCAATGAGGTCGCATTGAATCATAGTGCGTAGGTCATCCGTTCCCATCGTTCTCGCCGCACGATGGTGCCCAGAGTCGACGCGAACGACCGCCAAGGCGATCAAGACCTGCGGGAGCATGCCATCCTCCACGCAGCGGGCGGGCTGGACGCGTCCTCACCGCCCGCCGATTCTGCCTGGGGCTTGTGGCTGAGTCAGCAGCATCCCCGCAGCCACAGCCGTGCGCCTCCCAGCGCCACAACACGTCATTGGGCAGCCGGCACATGTGAGGTCACGGGCCAGGCTGCGAGGGGGAGAGCAACCATCGTTCCCTGGTCTCGCTCTGCGCAGAACCCGTAAACACATGTTCTCCTGCCACTGCTGTCGTCGTCTGGACTCGAATCCCAGACTTATACGGCCACAGGTGCGATGATTCATAAATGCTAGTCCGCTAGCTCCGAAGTGAAATCTCCGGCCTCCTACTTCGTTGCGAGTACTTTGGACGAAAGCTTCTCCGCAGCGCAGTAGCTCGATGCTCGCCACTTTACTGCGCTAGCCTGGGCGTGACTGCCCCTCCTTCGAGGCTGGTGGGCCCTCGATCTATATGCCTGATTCCGACGCCTCGTTCAATCTTGCCCCCTTTCGCTGCCCGATTCTGCGCCTTGAGCAGCGCATAGATGGCTTCGCAGAAGTCCCAGGGGACCTCAAGCCCCTCCGCATCATCTATCTTTCTTCCCCTCGGACGACGCGGCTCGCGGGCATCACTATCAACCCAGGCTGAACGAGAGAACCTAAACGAAGCGCTCGATCAGATTCACAGCGCGGCATATCAGTCCGACTCCCTGACAGTATTCAACGAGTTTACTAACCCTCCCGTCTCCTCCCCGGTAACAGACAACAGGGGTTTGACGGGCGATATTCAGGGAGGACTCAGTGGGTTGTATAGTCGGTTCAGGGCGTCGGTCGGGGGAGTGAAAGACATTGTAGCGGGTTCTGCAAAGCCGTCGGATTCTGCTTCTGGGGACAGCCATGCGGTCAAGTGTCCCAATGGCGAACAGACTGCGCTGAAGTCGCCTTCTGGTTCAACAACAGTGGCGGGCGATTCGCAGCCGTCATATCCAAATTCTGCCCAGGGGTCGAAGCTCCAGTCGCCGGTTTCAGGGACCTTTCCATCTAACCTCGATGGCACGAATCAAGCTCCAACGAGCAGATCCTCGAAGCTGTCCTCCAAGGCCGCTAGTGTATCTTCAAAGACCTCCCTATCGTCAGCTCCTGCGATGAAGTCACCTGTTGCACCTCTAGCAAAGACCGCAGGCGGCTCTTCGACCGCTGATCCTGCGGTCACCGAGCTCAATGTGAATGCTGTCAAGGACGGTTCCGATCGTTCCAGAGGCAATTCTGCCAGTGTGTCCTCTCACGCGTTTCAAAATGCAGACGCCTCCAGCGTCGAGAAGGATGACTCTCTGGGACCCAGCAGCCGCAAGTCTCATTCACCAGTTCTGACAGCCAAGCAGGGCAATAATCAATTCAAGGAGGTGCAAGGTGTCCCTGACTCTAGTCGACCCCAGCAGATCGGTAATGAGCATCTTGTTAATGATAAATCGAAGAGGTCTAATAACGCAGTTGGTGATCGTCACGCGTTCCCTGAGCCAGACACTTCGCTTCCCGGCTCGTCGTGGAAGGGTAAACAAATGGACGCTACGCAAGACGACCAGCCACGGGAGAACCTGCCGGCAAGCTCCTCGAATTCGTCTATTAAAGAGCCGACGGCACCAACCTCTGCGACGAACAGCCTTTCGAGAATCCCTAACGAAGAGACATCCGTTCACGAGGGGCGAACCCCTGATAGAGAATCCAATTCTGCTCTCGCCTCGAAGCCCTGTGCTAATAAACCACGCGAGAAGTTGACTTTCCGCATCAGTCAGAGCCGTTTGCCAGGCTACGTTATGTCTCGTGCCTCGTCGACAGAAACGGCGACGGCCAACTCCGCCGTTGCTGCGTTTAATACGAACCTTGACCGTACCACCAGTCAAGACTCGCGAGGCAAACGTGCTGCAGCGCAAGCTGGCGACGTCGCGGCCCAGAATATTGTCATGTCGCAGCTGAGAAGCAGGCTACTCAGCAGAGATTTCTGGATGCGGGATGAGAATGCCAAGGATTGCTTCCACTGTGGAGAGCCATTCTCAACTTTTCGGCGGAAACATCACTGTCGTACCTGTGGCCAGATCTTCGATGCGAAATGTACCCTTCTGATATCGGGAGCTCAATTTGGTCAGAGTGGCACTATACGCGTCTGCAAGCCTTGCGAAGCGATGATAAATGCTCACGAAGACGATTCTTCCGATTTTTCAGACAACGAGCCTAGCCCTGGCGTGGTCAATCCTCTCTCTGACTCGGGTCTCAATGGAAATGGCAATGGTGGCCGTCCGCTGCTCGAGGACGATGACGCATCGTCGGTTATTTCCCAGTCCCTTGAGCATGCGATGAAGACACCTACGATGGCGATTCCTGCTACGAGACGCGCCGGTGAGGGCCATAATCGCCGCTCGGCCGTTCTAGAGATTGATTCTGATCGCCCATTGACAAGACCCACGTCGTCGAGGTCACTCAAGTCGTCCCTGAATGGAAGACCCCATTTCATGGGTCACAAGCGTTACCATTCTCGCCAACAGTACATACGCAGCTTCAAGTCCTATCATGATGACAGAGCCCCCTTCCAACGCCGTTTCGCGGAAGAGATAGGCCCAGAGATGCATCTCCCGGCTTTTCACAAGGATAGTATCATTGACCCTGACCTGGCTCAATATCTTTCCGATGATGCCTCTAGTGGCGACGAGCAGCCGAACCTGTTCTCTGCTGTTTCTGATAGCACGTTGTCGAAAAGCGGTGGCGATAGCGAGAAGGCCACATTCGGCGGCTTCCTCGCTGCCGTCAAAAAGGGCCGATCTCGCTTCGGTGACCGAAGCGGTGCCAGCGGTATCAACTCGGGGCGTGATGCAGATGACGGTAGCATCAGCAGCTCCAAAGCTGTGAATCTACCCCGTTCGACCCGTCGTCGGAACTTGAGTGTTGCCAGCAGTATTCACCAGCGAGCGTCTCCCAGGACGTCAAGAGACAATGTTTTCAACACCCATGAACATTCCTCTCCAGGGACCCTTCACCCTCCTGGTGCAACCACCAGTGGTTTTAAGATGACAAGAAGCTCATCAATGAGGGGAGCAGGAGCTCCAGCAATTGAGCTGCCTAGACCCAGTCTACAACATGTCCGCAAACTTCTCCGACAACTTTTGAAGGATGCGTCGGTTCCTCACGCCCACAGCTGGGAAACTGCACTTATGCCCATACTTCTGAAGGCAACTGATGATGTGGATCCCGACGTGCAACACGGAGACGATATGGACATTCGTCACTATGTCAAACTGAAGAAGATCCCTGGTGGCCGGCCAGGAGATACGTCCTATATATCGGGCCTAGTCTTTACAAAGAACCTCGCGCTCAAGAGTATGCCCAGAAGCATTCCGCGCCCGAACATATTGATTATCACGTTTGCTCTGGAGTATGCGCGTCATCAGCAGCACTTCATGAGCCTGGAGCCGGTCATCCGGCAAGAGCGCGAGTTCCTCGAGAATCTTGTCAGCAGAATCGCTGCCTTGCGTCCAAATCTATTACTTGTTGAGAAGAATGTTTCAGGTCTGGCACTTGAATTCCTGGAGAAAGCCAACATTGCTACTGCCTATAACGTCAAACCTTCTGTGCTAGAGGCCGTCTCAAGGTGCACTCAGACAAGAATCATTACCTCTATGGATAAGCTTGTAACGACCCCAGCGCCGGCTGGTCAGTGTGGCAGTTTTGACCTGAAGACGTACGTGTACAACGGCCGCAAAAAGACGTACATGTATATTTCCGGCTGCCCCAAGGAACTCGGGTGCACCATTGTCCTGCGCGGCGCCAGCGAGGATGTCCTTGCGAAAATTAAGAGGATCACAGAATTTATGATCTATGTTGTTTATAATCTCAAGCTGGAAACTTGCTTGATGAGGGATGAGTTTGCACAAATACCGACCTCATCCGACGATGGCATCAAAAAAGGAGTCGAAGACACAGAAGGATCGAACAGTTCCAAGTCAACTAAGCCGAATGACGTTGTTGCTGAACCGAGCAGCAAGACGCAAAATGCTGCTTCCAACAATTCAGCGACCACTGCTGCTGGCCAAGGAACCGACGTCCCTGATGATGTCCCCATGCCTACCTTTTACGAAGACATGGTCCAGAAGCATGAGACAAAAATACTCTCCGCGTCTCCGTTTGTCAAGTTTGAGCCTCCTTATCTGCTCATGCGTGCGCGGGAGCTGGAACGCAAGCTCGCTTATCTCAAACGCCTACGTGATCAGGACTTATCCTCGGACCAGTCTTCTGACGACAAGACAAAGTCGCAGAAGTTTGTCCTGATCACTCCTGAAATGGTGCATCAGTCGCCACATGGCGCTTCGGCAAAAGTCAAAGAAGTCTTGCATGCAGTTCATGACGCGGAGTATGATACAGCACTTCACAATTACCAGACTCAAAAACGACAATGGGAAGCATATATCTCGGGCAATGCCAATCTCTTCGATCCTTATGCGCACCAGAATATTTTCGTTCTATATAGCCTGGTCTGTACGACTACCTCGATACCTTGTTCTGGCCCGGACATATTCGCTTTGGAATTCTACAATGAGCATGACAGCGATAGGATACTTGAAGCTGATTGCACACTCGGGCAGTATGTGGAAGACCTCTGCCTCAGTGCAAACGCTGTCTGCACTATAAATGGATGCGAGAAGCGAATGTTTGAACATCACCGTCAATATGTCCACGGGGAGGCTCAGATCAGCGTCTTTGTCCAACCATATCCTTGCAAACTCCGGGGCCTGCAGGATACGATCCTGATGTGGAGCTGCTGCAAGATCTGTGGGAACGAGACTCAAGTGATGCCCATGTCCGACAGCACTTGGAAATATTCGTTTGGAAAGTATCTGGAGCTTTCGTTCTGGAGCAAGGATCTGCATGCCCGGGCTGGGGTCTGTCCACACGATCTGCACCGTGATCATCTTCGCTATTTCGGCTTCAAGGACGTCGCTCTTCGAATTCAGTATGATCCCATCAGCCTGCTTGAGATCATCGTCCCGAGGACCCGAGTTACTTGGAAGGTGGAAAACGACCTAAGACTAAGAAACGAGGTTTATTCTAAGATAGAGCACCGGCTGAACAAATTCATGGCTTCCGTCAAAGCGCGACTGAAGAGCATCAACGTGGAAAGTGTGATGCCGGAGTTGGTGGAAGATTGCAGAAGGGAGACTGAGGCATTAATGAAGAAAGCGAACGAAGATCATGCTGCATTGATAAAGCAGCTGCAGGACAAGTACATGAATTCGCGGTATTATGAAGTTATACCTTTGAATGAAGTACTGCGTTCTGTCCAGGAAAAGGTCGTGGAATGGGACGCCGCTTTCGCCGAGTTTGAGAAGAACTTCTTTCCCTCGGAGAAAGATATCAGGCGGTTAGCAGCGCTGCAGCTGAAGAAGATATTCTTGGATAAAGAGGCATCAGTTACATCACTCACCACAGCCGAGGAGCCTTCACCTACTCCGGCAGAGCCTGGGACTGGTGAAGCAACTGCAACTACTGACAGGCCTGGGCTGGTGCGTCGAATGACACTCTCTCCAGAGAAAGCCCAAGATGTTCTCGCTTCAGTCGTTGAAGAACATTCAGGGAAAATAAGTAAAGAGAAGGTTCAGGCAGAAGAAGATGAGCAATCAGTGCCGTCAGCTAAGCCTGAGGGAGGTGTTTCAACGGTGCAGTTAGCCAATCCGGAGGAGAGTAGAGAATCTTCGGCTTCGCAGGTAGAAGCTGCGACACAAGAAGAAGTGCGTCATCTTGATCTGGCTCTTCCATCCAGTCCCTCGGAACGATCACCTTCCGAGTCCAATCCTACTGCAGGCGACTCGAATGCTTCTGAAGGTGACTTACCAACCCCGCGACCCTTGACGCCTTTAGTGGAATCAGAGGAGAAATCTAGCAATCATCTGTCTCCCGAGTCCATGGCGCACCATGGAAAGGCTCAGAAGATCGAGAAAGTTGGCCGACCTGGAGATAGCCAACCACCTGCGCCAGCTGTTCCCCCTTCAGGTATTCCAAAGCCCGCGGAAAGTGGTCTCCGCCGCGGTGGAAAGGCGAAGTCCCCGCCCTTGTTCCGTGCGAACTCCCAACCGGTCAATCTCCAAAGAGAAAGAAACAGTACCACCGGTTCTCTGGGCGCGTTGAAACCCGGCTTCGGGAGTGCCTCCGGTAAAATCGCGGAAGGGGTCTCTAGCCCTCCGTGTGAATCAAAGGTCAAAGTTGCCGATAAGAAGCTCTCAGACCGCCTAGGCTTGAGCGCTCTGAAAACCGCACGGTCATCGGCTGGACACACTCTCATTCCTCGTTCAGCACCTGGCAAAAAGAAAAACTCACGCGTTTCAAGCTTAGCTAGGCATTTCGAGCAACTGAGCCGTGAGTTTGAGAAAGAACGTCAGCGCGAGAGACAGCAGCGGGCTGCCAAGGGCAAGCACTCGCGCGCGTATCCTATGGCGTCTTCGAAACCGATTGTCGAGGTATATAAGAATGTGCGAGAAGCAGTGGAGGAACGAGAACCGTCGGGCGAAGGGGAGGACTTCATGTCGCAGGAGCCTCCTGCTCCCTCGGACGAACCAAGCAGAGAAAGCGTAGAGCTCTCACGAAAGAGTCTTGAAGTTCCACCGGATCAAGAGCCGGCTCCTGGTCAGGCAAGTGTGGAACCAACAGAACAAGAAGACAATGCTCGCGCCAACAGTCAGATTGCCTCTGAAGCTGAGGCTGAGGCTGAGGCCGAAGAGGAACATAGCGATGAGGAAAGAAGCTTAGCTGAGGATCTCCAGATTACGGATTCTCCGGAAGAGTTGGCCAAGCTCGAGCCTGATGAGGCTCTTGACCTGAAAGAGTTACCAAAGCATGAGAGGAGTACGCTGGTCAGACTGCTGACCAATTTCTGGGCTGAGCGCTCCGCCAGTGGATGGGCACCCCTTGACTATCCACTGAAGGTATCTGACCATGTTTTCGCTGACAGTAACATTATCGTCCGCGAAGATGAGCCCAGCTCTTTGATTGCGTTTGCTTTGGACTCTGAGGACTACAAAACAAGGCTTGCGAGTATTCAGAAACATTATGAGGAAATGGAAGAGCGCAAGTCAGATCTCGGCGGCGACATCGAGGCTGAGAACGAGGCTCGTGTCGAACAGGCACTACTGCGAGCCACCGGAACTCATCTCAAATACCAATTCCAAGAGGGGCAAGCGAAAATGCTTTGCAAGATATTCTATGCTGAGCAGTTCGACGCCCTACGTAGGAAGTGCGGAGTGGCCGACCGGATCGTTGAGTCGTTGTCTCGCTGCGCCAAGTGGGATTCCAAGGGAGGCAAGACCAAGTCATTGTTTTTGAAGACGCTTGACGATCGCTTCATTCTTAAGTCGCTCTCAACCATTGAAACCCAAGCGTTCCTGAAGTTCGCCCCAGCCTACTTCCAGATCATGTCTGAGGCTCTTTTCCACGAGCTGCCGTCCGCCATTGCCAAGATGTTCGGTTTCTACCAAGTCATCATCAAAAACCCAGCCTCGGGAGTGGAATTCAACTGGTTTCTACTCCTTATGGAGAATCTATTCTATGATCGTGTTCCAACACGCATATTCGACCTGAAAGGTTCGATGAGGAATCGCAAGGTACAGAGTACGGGTGAACGCAACGAGGTGCTCCTGGATGAGAACATGGTAGACTTCATCTACGAGACTCCCCTGTTTGCGCGGGAGCACTCGAAGAAGCTGCTCAGTCAAAGCGTGTGGAATGATACTCTCTTCCTTGGTCGCCAGAATGTCATGGACTATTCACTTATGATTGCTATCGATGAAAATCGTAAAGAGCTGGTTGTCGGTATCATCGACTGTATTCGCACATATACCTGGGATAAGAAGTTGGAGTCATGGATCAAGGATCGTGGATTCGCTGGCGGTGGCAAGAACCGACCTACGGTGACCAGTCCTAAAGAGTACAAGAGCCGCTTCAGGGAGGCGATGGCGAGATACGTCCTCCATGCGCCCAAGTAAGTAGAACCTTTTTTGCAAGCTAAGTGTTGGATAAAGGCTGACTCTGTAACCAGCTGCTGGCAACAATTTCAACCAACTTATTTGGACCATCGACATCTGCGGATTGACAATAATGTCAGTCATGCCCCGGGCATCGCAGACATGGAAGGCGATGATCGTAGTGCTGAACCAAAACGCTCTTGATTCTACATCGGCTATCCAACCTTTTTTCGCAAATATCCCTAATATAGTAATGACGTAACGACGCTATGACAACGCTATATACCGATCAGTTCATGTCAAATTCATGTTTACTTTTTCCATTCATGGGTCTGTGTCTATTGTCTCTGATCGCAAATTTCGGAATGAACGTGTGAGGCGTTGGTGGCTATGTCAGTGTTGTACACATTCAGATACCTATCTTGTGTGACTGGGCATCCTTAGGGCTGGTTGTCATTTCCTTCCTGTCCTTCATGCATTCTTGACACATGCTTACAAAGTTGAGAGGTCCATATTGTTCTACTTGTGTTCTTTATTTTACTAATGTACAAAGATGTTGGTTGGCTGACGATGAGTGAGCCTCAGGGGACGAGTTAGGTTGTCTTATGAGTTGTAGCATCCTTCACGTTTGTCATCATTATTAGATACTGAGATTGTGAATACTACCATTGTTGTCTCCTTTTTCTTTGTACAGTATAAGATTAAGCGTGGCAAATGAGAAATTCTACTATGGTCGCTGGACCTAGCGTTACGAATCTTTAAGGCAAGCCCACGACTTTGCGTTCACACCAGGGGCGCGAAACGACCACAGGGTGATATTACCAAACAGCAGCTTAGACCACTCAGTAGTTGAGCTCAATTCTTTCTACCCTCGTGTAGGTCGCAGTGATGTAGCATATTTTTCGATGGGTCGCCGGTGAACTCACATACACACAGGGAGGAGTAGTGTGTAGGGAGTTTTTCATTTGTATTTATATACTCGTAGTGGAGCACCGAAGGAAGCCACATTATTATTGGACACTGGGGAGATCACTCTTGATGTACGTACGATATGTCAAAGTGAGCGGGAATAGTCATGCACCCGTGATCCCAGGACCAGATAGATTATTATTTTTCTTCACTATTATTATTGAGCTCCTCAGGCTTCAGCTCTCAGGCTCTCTTTCTTCCTCATCCAACTCTAATCGACCCCACAACTAAGTACGTAATTATTATCCAGAACTTAATTGAGTTAATACTTATCTATTTTCTAGAAGCCTAAATTATTGAATAAAGAACTGCAAGATATCGCTCGATCCATAACATAAGAGAACGTCACAAGCCTCAACCTGCCACTGCTAAGATGGTCAGCGGTATACAAAAATCGTTATGTCCCAGTCGGCCAGATCCAGACCCAGACCGACCTCGAAGTCGAAAGCGACAAAGTCAAATCCCGACTTCTGCCCGAGCCCGAAAAATCGGCGGATTCCGGGATGGACGGACGGAAGTTTCGACACCAACGATCGGAAACGTGGGCCATGACTTGCCTACTCCGTAACTCCGTACTCCGTACTCCGTTACTCTTCTCCACACCCTCGGGATTTTCGTGGCTTTCCCGGTCCCTGTCCTCGTGGGTAAGTAGGGTAGTTTCCCTTTCCGAGGTGTTTCGGATCGTGGTGGTCTGGACTCTGGACTCTTAAGACGTTAAAAATAATATTTTTTCTTCTTTCCCCGCATCTACTCACATGATGTGAGGTTGTTTACCCGCTGTACATGTGGGATTTTTTTTTCTAGTATTCTCTCTTCCCCCTTTTATCTTCGTCTTTGGCACGTTCTTGATGTCCCGGACATCAAGAAGCACGCCAAGAATGACGGGAAGAATGAAGTTGACCCAGTTTTATTATTCTACTTAGTTGCACGCTTGCCAGATTCTTTTCATTTTTTTTCTTTTCTATACCTTCTTTGGTTTTTCTTTTTGTCTTCATCCTCCCCTATGGTCTATTCCTGTCTAGTTGGGAATTGACTTTTACACACACACATACATACATCAAATGCGACGCAGGTGAACTACACAAACACGACTGCAATATAGCTGACTACGCTTCAGAAACATCATGCTATTAATGGAGTGAGGTGGGCATTCATCAGATTCGTTCCGGGATATGCGATGGCCCCTTGTGTCTGCTGACTCGATTTGCAGCTCGTTTTGGATACCCACCCGGACTTGGGTTACGGATATCCGGAGTTGAGTAGAGCGCGAAACTCTCCTCCTATGTCTTTTTATGAAATGTTTACCGGCGGCTATCATCCCACATTGACCGTCATGTCCTCCAAGTAGGGTCGCACACGGGTACCCTGATTCACTCTGCCGCCAGACCGAGGTTTTCCTCGGCTGGGACCACACGGATCGTGTTGGTGTGGCCCATACCGCCGCGCCAGCCCTGGACACAAACGATGTTGTCGCCCTTGTTGACGATGCCAAGCTTGATGCCGTTCGCAATGCCCCACTTGAGACGGCGGTCGACGTCCTCCTGCCAGATCTTGACGTTGAAGTCTGGCTTCTTCTCCGGGAAGAGGAATGGATAGACGCCACGATAGAGGTGGGAATACTGCACTACCAGTCAGCACACGTCGTGCGAATCAGGAAGACTAACTTACTCGTGAAGCAATCGGGTTACGAGTGACCATGATAATGGGGCACACGGGACGGTACTTGGCAAGGAGACGGGCGGTGTGACCACTGACATCGTTAGCAGAATCGCAGATGCACGGGGGCACAACACTGTTACCTGGTGGTCAAGACAACAATAGCGCCGGCGTTCAGTTCCAGACTGGCGCTGACAGCGGACATGGCAATAGATTCGACGGTACTGGTGGGACGAGGGCACAAGTTGCGCAGCTCGTCGAAGAGGTTGAAGTGCGGGATGGCCACCTCGGCCAGCAAACACGTCTCGTGCATCATGGTAACAGCCTCGACGGGATAGTTACCCTTGGCAGTTTCTCCGGAAAGCATGACACAGTCCGCACCATCGAGCACAGCGTTCGCGACATCCGACACTTCTGCGCGGGTTGGGCGCGGGTTATACGTCATAGACTCAAGCATCTGAGTCGCACAGATTACGGGCTTGCCCTTAATGTTGCACTTGGCAATCATCATCTTCTGGGCAATGAAGACCTTGGGAGCTGGGATCTCGATACCGAGATCACCACGGGCGACCATGACACCGTCGGTCTCTTCAAGGATCTCATCGAAGTTGTTGACACCTTGCTGGTTCTCAATCTTGGCGATGATCTGAATCTCCTTGCCTTCCTCGCCCAGGACCTCGCGGATTTGCCGGATGTCACTACCGCGGCGAATAAATGAGGCAAAGACCATGTCAACCTTGTTCTTAACACCAAATTTAAGGTCGTTAATGTCCTTCTCTGAGAGCGCGGGGAGGTCTACATCGGTGCCAGGAAGGTTGACACCCTTCTTTGAGGAAATGTTACCGTTGTTGAGACACTTGACGCGCAGAGTCTTGTCGTCAACAATCTCAAGCACTTCGAAGGACAGGATACCATCATCGACATAGATGAGCTTGCCAGGCTCGATCACTTTCGTGATGTTCTTGTAATCGACGTACCTGCCGAACGAATCGGTTTAGCACATGACTTTTTTCCAGTACACCATGTTTCCAAGACATGGACTGGGCGGGGATGATATGAGGATATAGAGCTGATGAGCTGACATCATGCGTTTATCTTATCAAGGGAAAAATGACATTGCTTGGAAGGGGCAAGTCGAGGTTCAGGTGGGGTTAGGATCTCGGGTTACGCACATGTTCTTGTCATCGCTGCAAGTCGCGTACTTCTCATCCGTGGTGATGTTGAGTTCAGTGCCCGCTTTGATCGGGATGTCCTTGTCACCTGGAGTGTTACCCGTGCGGATCTCAGGTCCTTTCTGTCACCAGTGTCAGCCTTGAAATCCGGTACAGCGGCGGACGCGGTGCATTACTCACAGTATCGAGGGCAATGGCAAGAGGACGACCGGGCTGGACTCTCTCCGCTTCTCGAGCGTTGTCGATGACGGATTGGTGATACTAGAGTGGAGGACATGAGTGAGCATTCAGCATTGAGTCACAGGCTGGAGACACAAACCTCATAGGAGCCATGGGAAAAGTTCATGCGGACAATATTGAGACCAGCTGGTGGAAGTGTGTCAGCTGGTGGATCGATGCCATTGATCTGAGAGGACCGTACCTCTGCGGAGCGCATTGATCATCTCGACGGAGTTTGTCTTGGGACCTGAGAAGATTACGCGTCAGCAATGCCGGCTTACAGAATCCCAGGTAGATTGGTGTCTAGAGGAGATAGACATACCAATGGTTCCAATGATGGAGGTACGGCGGTAGTTCCTTGCGGGCGCCATATCCGTGCTGAGCTTGGAGTGCCACTCCAGCTTCATACGGTTGCTGAGATGGTCGAGCGAGCTTGCGGCAGCCATGGTGTCGACCTTATGACTGTAGATGTTATTAGAACCAACGGACGTCCCTGTGCGTGAAAAGGGTGTGTGTGTGGATGGTAAAAGGCGAGGCGAGCGTCGACCCTTTGCGGAGGTCTGTTGGGGAGAGGGGAAGGACCGTCGAGGTCGTGGGCGGGAGAGAAAATGTTGTTGGTCGGAGTCTAGATTTGGTGCCGCAGAAAGAGTCTTAAATAATAGGCCGCTCCCCTTGACTGCTCACGGCACCGGGTCTCACCACGGGCGCAAGGCAAGTGACAGGGAAAGAAAACGAAGAAGAAAGAGGATCAGGCTATGTCACGCACCTGAGACTATAGATGTAAAGGAGATCAGATGCTCATCAAGCAGTGGAGAGTGGTTTGTAGGTTGTCTCGGACGAGAAAGCCGCGCCCCGGCACAGGGGAGTGGTCAGACAACAGACGGAAAGGGCGCAAGAAAAGAAATACAGAAGAGCCGACAGCGGAGTGACGGCTATGCCAGTAGAAATATACCTCAGTAAGATACCGGTTCACCAGCGCACCTCAGAGGCAAGGAATTGCTGCTTCTGCACATTTCGCATTTGCTGCTTTTTTTTCCCCCAATCGCCTGGTGAGGGCAGATGCACCGCACCCGGCCCTCTGATTGGCCCAGCGACCGTAAGCGAGTGCCTTATCGATAAACGCGGCCGGGCGGGTTGCCGAGTTGATCCGTGCCGAGCGCTGACTCATCCCGGCCAGCTGTAACCTCTCGCATTTCCTTTTTGGGAGTTCCGTCTTGGCGTCATGTGAAAGTCCTCCATCACGTGGTCTGTTGGCCCGGCGCTCTCCACCAGCCACTGCATCGACCTCCAGCGCTGGTCCGAGACAGCGATACAACCAGCCTCATCGTGATATCAACTTCGAGACCCCTTCACCTGCACTCTTAACCCTATTCTTGCCCATAGAACCTCACTACAGATCCATCATCATGGTGGTATGCTTCCTCCGGGACCTCAGAAGTCACACCCGATGCTAACCTCACCCAGCTCGGCCGCCTGACCCATTACGCCTTCGACGCCGTGCTCAGTATGTACCCCGATCTGTCTTTCTTACATCCCGCATCTATCAAGACCAAATACTGACAATTTCTCTACAGTTTCCGCCTTCCTGGCAGGCATCAAGCGCTCTACCGGTCTAACGTAATTACTCTCCTTCCCTCCATTCTACGCAATACATCTGTTCCCCGTACCCCGCTCTCCCGACATCCCTACACCGCCTCATATCCTCCATAACCCTAAACTCTCCCCTTCAACGCACACGCCATGCGAAGGATACCCAGAAGTATGAAGCCGGATCAGAACACAGATGCTAACCCTTATTGCCCCGCGTCCCCTTGGCGGCCGCGTGGGACCGTCACAGCCCCAGCCTCAACTCAGACAAGCTCACCGACAACAAGGACCTCAAGAAGTGGGTCGAGAAATACCTCGGCGTCGGCGAATGGGTCATGGACCAGTCGGTGGCCGTGCTGGGCGCCTCCGGCTGGTTTGAGCGGCGGCGTTGATCTACTCCCGTACTGCGGAGTACTACCCGGCTCGGTCAGGTAGTCTAGTCTAGTCTACCGCCTAGGGCAGTGACTTTTCCTTCTTTCTTGCTGGTATACATGTCACGACATCATCGTCAATTCATGATGCCTCGGGATTCGATAAGATTAGTCCGTTTCGAACGTTGGTGTGCTGGACCTTGTACAGGCAGCAGATGATACGTTGGTCTTTTTTGGTGGAGAACGAGGGGCGAGTAGAGAGGGATATGGTCAATGAGAGAAACCATACAACAGCTACTTTTTTGCTTGCTTGCTTATGTCGCCATTGTTCGATTCGATATGGTCTCCACTCGATTCGTCGTGGGAACTGGGCGTTGGGAATTTATGGGATACCGTGCCTGTTCTGGCTAGCATATATATATATTTTTTTCTTTTGCGAAAACCTCCGAGGTCTCTCACTTCTTCGTACAAGTACATACGAAACACTACTTTCTATAAGTCTCCTCGTATCAAAGATGTTGCCAGGCGTTGGTGTGGCCTGTGTGACATGTACCTGTACTACGTACCTACCTAACCACCTACCTGCACTTTATCCCAGGAGGGGAGAAGAAATGCAACGGATTCGCTGGTTTCATTTTTCGGAGACACGTCATTTTTATTCCTGGGACATTTCATATCTGGTTAGAATGTGGGTTCCTTACTCACGTTGACCTATATATAGTAGCGCTAACCCGTGTTTGTTCGGTTAGGTGTTCGAACAAGGAATGGATCTAGGATAGTATCGCAGTAGAACAGAGTATAGACATAGAAAGCTTATCAAAGGCTCATTCGTTGAGACTTAAGAGTTGTTACTATTTCCAAGCAGCCGTCACGATACTTAGCATTGATCAAACCCGGACCAAGTCATGAGACATCACATCATATGTGCATATCATCAAGCACCTTTGCTTCTTTAGGCAGATAGAAACATCCTCTCTAGCTAGCCCCCCGGTTCCAGCAAGTATCTGCTTAATTTCCAATCATTATTGTTAGGGAGAAATCGTACCAGGCATGTCATGTCGGGTTTTCTGCGAAGACAGAGTTTTGCAAATCAGGTAGGTGGACTGTGGACTGGTGAAACAGAGATGACCAAATACGCCTTACGCCATACGCCATCAGAATGATAAAAGCGCCTTCATGTCTGTAGCAGTCTGTCGATGTCGATGCGGCGAAAATACGAGATGTGCTCGAGAGCCTCCCAGTACTGCGCTATGCAGTCACGGGATATGAGGATGAGTTGGGATGGGATGAATTTGTCTGTTTCATGTCGTTAGAACTGTGTAGGTCTAACCGGATTGTCCATCGGTTATTTCGTTAGGGAGCTGGGTACATACCATCTCTAAAACCTAAAGCCGCAACATGGCCCTTGCTCCGCACGATCCGGGCTCCTCGGAAGGGTTTCTCCTCTGCGACACGCACCAAACCGTTTGGTCCGATGTCCTCTGCGATGAAGGAGATTTCGCCGCGGGGAACGTTCGGGTCTCCGGTCAGCTTTATCGCTTCCAGACTGCCCTGCTGAATGATTTCATCATCCCTGCCTTCCGAGTCCGTCGTGGTCTCCGTCCCACTGGACTGGGAATCAGGATTTGCAGTCGTAGGTGTCGTTGTCGGGCCGGAAGAGTTCGATTCACCCTCCTCGTCCCGTTGAAGAAAGAGGAGAAACTCACACCCATGATCCGAATAATCGCCCACCCATATCCCCTGATACGGCTTTTCCTTCGTGGGCGTATACAGTTTCGGGTCAAGGGTCGCGTAAGTAGACATTGTTTCGGTGCTTCCTGTAGCGAAAATAGGAAAGCCCATGCGAAAACGGGCCCATCTCCTCACCCGAAATGCCGATTCGGATATGTGATCCAAGGATTGAGGCGACTGGTGCCATTCGGACGGATGAGTCCCTCTCTCACGATATACACGGGTGGCACTCGGGATCGTCACCGGCGGCCACTGCCTGTCCGGGCGTATTTCTTGGTTTGAAGGAATTGTGCTCGCGCACAGAGAAAATGAATTGTAGACGTGCTGCGTCTCAATATCCATTGGCATGCGGATCTCACCGTTTAGGTACTGCCGACGACGTGGTGGAGAGGAGGCGCTGTGCTTCAGCAAGATAACCGGATCGTCAAGCCAGAGCCGTACTTTGGGATTGAATGTCTGGATTGTGACCTGCGGGTCCCATTCCCACTCCTGAAATTGGTGTGATTGTTTCTCCGCAACAACGCGGTAGCCCTCTATCACTCCTCTACGATTGTCGTACCTTGTAAGGATCAGATTTCCCGTGTGCTCCGAATCTGAAAACCAGATTTTGTTTCGCGGTAAGAACCAGAAGGGGTTATATGCGATATAGAGACTGCGGAAACAGTCGAACGGGCCGGGGTCCTGAATCTTGAACGGCAAGTTCGAATTGACTAGGTCCGCCCAGAGTAGATCATTGCGTCCGTGCTCGAGGAGAGTGCGACAAGTCGCGGACACGCAGGCGAGGTCTCTCGCGGAGAGGTGGGAAAGAATCTGATGTATGAGCTCTGAGGGAAGGCTCAACAGCCGTGACTCGGACCGTAGATCAATCTTCCCGCTGTCACTGTCTGTCGCGGCCGGAGTAGTCTCAGCAGCTTCGGTGTACGTCGATGTGCTGTCAATCTGTCCTCGGTGCTGCTCGTGTTCCACTGTCATTGGGACTTGAGGACTCTCAGTTCCAGGTAAACGATGAGCCGGAACATCTTCACTTGGCCCCGAATCCACTGGGAAAGCAACAAACATTCCGCGATCAAAGCGCTGCTGGAGCTTCCAGGCCGAGGGGTTAGCTACCGATGGGCGGGGGTCGAGAAGACAGTCAAAGAACTAGACGGAGCGGATTACGTCACATCCGGGGCTAAAAGTGCGTCGAACGCTAAACGGGCATTGTGATTATGAGTGACGCTTGCGTGTTGGAGCAAGTCGAGAATAAAAATGATATCTCAAGCGGAGAGGTAAGTAGTGTCGATGCCGGGCAGATCGCCGGGGCGGTATGCGGAATCCCATGGGAGTCGCCCGCCGTTCTCCACAGCCGGGTGGGCCGAAACTAGGTTGTAAGTCCGCGCTCTCGACGATGCCACGAGACCTGCATGTTGCGTCTCCAGATGCGTTGACGTGCTAGGGAGTGGAGAGGCATTCTTGGTATGCACGTTCCATTTTCTCCCTGTTTATTCGGAACCATGACTGTTGGGCTCACAATATTCGACGGTGTCTCCCCGATGGCCATCTGTCCCCATTCAAAGGGGTTTGTTTCCTCTGCACATCGCCACAAGCATCAGCGTCGAGCAAGACGAAGCGAAATCCTAAAGACACAAATTGTATTCTCCAAGATAGCTTTCTCTTTGTTGAAATTAAGGACGGTCCTTGCCTCCCGCTACCAAAATTCTACAGACAATACAATTACCTGCTTATGGTTTGGTTGACAGTATCCTTCAGATTTATATGCTCTCCATATCATTCTTATCTATCTTTTGCTGTGGGACTTGAGTAGCAAATGCTGCAAAGCTGAGATCTTGTCGCTGTTCCGATCGACATCGAACAACTTCTGAAAGACTCAGATATCCTATGCCATCTGAGGTCTGTCTGTGTGGCATCTACTGACTCTCTAAAGCTGTCAAACGGCCATCTATTTTGTGACATGATACAGAGAGTTCTTAAAAATGGGAGGACTTCACAGGGCACAGCGAATTGGGCAGCATACGGCCAAGCGTTCTTGGGCTGAGGGCGAGTCTTCATCTCAGCCAAAGATCGGCTAATCACTCCCTAGCGTCAGCGCTTTCGACAGGACATGGCCAATCAGACACGACAACTCCGACGCGTCCGACGCGTCAGGTCTCAAGTCGAGAACCGACGGGGTAGATCTTCTCCACCGAAAGAAGACATACAGAACTCATAGTCCACGGGTGCATGGTGCCAAAGCCCAAATTGGAATAACCTGTCGCGCTGATTGGCTGACATGGATTCTGCAGTTGTGCTTTGTTTACCCTTACCTTATCAGGAGACACGGCGATGAAGTGGTCCCCGCAGACCCATCGATAATCAAGAAATGCAGGGACTGCTGCCTGCGAAAATGGGGATTCAAATCGCGCCACTTCCCGGGAGGGGTGGTGACCTGCAGTACGTCCTTGGATGGGATATTCCTGGTGCAGTTGCAAATACAACGTTTTGAGACGACTCTAGTTGTTTGTTTACTTCCTCTTCAGACACCCTTGGTCTCGCGATTGTTTATTTGCAACAAGAGGGCTATGATGCGCCTTCGCTTTGTCATATGCGCATTGCTGTTGCTTTGTCCTAATTAGTAGCTTCATTGGTTCCTCCAGCCTACCCTGCCACTTGTTGCCTTTCAGACATCCTTGTTTCCTTCGTTTCGCGTTGCAGTTGGCGGTATTGCGCGTTATTTGGTAGTGGCTATTCTTACCATTCCACGTCTTATTGTTTCGGGGTAAGCATACCTATTTCCTTATCATGCCATTTTCCCACCTTTTCCAACAGAGTATCACCTCTTCGGATCAGGCTCGTGAGGATACATTCCTGCCATGATCTATTCAACAGTTTATCTATTTTCAAATCCGATGGTCTTTGGATGAGACTGATGGCATCCTCAGACTGGGATATTGCTCCTCCTCGCATCCTGAAGAAGGACGAGGACCTGCAATTCGAACTCGGATCCGCCATGTCATCCAGTCGTGACAATGTAACTGTTGAAATTGTTTCATTTGGAACCCGTCGGAAGAGGAGAGATGGCTCCGTATTACGTTCGAACCACGGTGGTGCAGTCGCGGATAGACAAGGAGCAACAAGACTAACCCGGTCAAGTACTCGAAAGAATGCACACATCATCCACAATGACCGTGCAGGAGCATCCCCTTCAGGCACCCCGCGCAAACCAAAGAAGAAAGTCCGCATCTCTGATCCGGGCCCTAAATTGCAGCTGATGGATAATGACGTCTCTACCGGCCTCACTCCAGCGATGCTTCGCACTTCATTTAATGAATCAGACTTTGGTCAGGCAGATTCTTTACCTCGCACCCCTACTCGTCGTGGTCGACGGGTGTCAGCTCCAGTACCAGGGGCACACGGCGTCATTGATCCTGCCTTTCCTATTGAGCCAGATTCACCAGCCAATGTGATCCAGTTTACGCCGCTACGCCAAATACTCGATCAGAGGACTCAAAGACGGATTCGACGAACCGGTCTTAGTGATGAGATAAATGCTATCGAGCGGGAGCGCCGTCAGGCCAGAAAGCGCGAAAAGCACAGACTACAGGAGAAAGATGCTGAACTTGCAGCACTAAAGCAGGAACTAGAGCTTGCGAGAAATGCCAATGCGGAGAATCAAAAGGGTGCGTCGGTTGACGAGGAGAGTTTGCTCTCTTCCAGGAAGAGAATTGCAGAATTGGAGGCCGAAGTCAGTCAACTTAGGGAAAAGATTTCTAGATCCGTTGACAGCAAGCTCAGCCGTGAGTACGGCGACGGAGACACCATAATGATCGATGATAGCAATTTGAATGAACACTCTGTTCTCATATCAATGTCGCCTGATCCTCGGCGACACAATGATAATGATATCGAGTTTATGGTGCCAGCCAGTCCTTCCCTCTCGAGCTGTGCAGGCCCAATCACCGCTGAAGCGTCGACTCAAGCGGCTATCCCTGATCCTGACCAAGAAGCAGAAATTCGTGCCTTATCGCGTGATCTAGAAGCTGCGAAGCAGGAGAAAAGGGATCTCTTTAATGAATGGCGTGCTCATATTAATGCGGAGAGCCCAGGAAATAATGACACGTCCCAGCTCTCCTCGCCACCTCCAGACTTCATGAAGCGGATTATTCCAACGTTGAAGGCCGCCACCTCCCGTGCTTCGGAGGCCGTCCGCGCTCTTGAAGCTGTACGGGCAGATCTTTCGGGTATGGGATTTCCTGGTACCACCGTGGATGAGATAATTTCCGAGATGCGTCGCCGTTTTAGATCAGCCCGCATGGAACTTGAGCGTGCTATTCCCGGAGAGACACCCAATGCAAGCCTGGAAAACGGAAACGCCACATTAGATGCCCTAGTCTCGCGAGTCAAGTCCCTGGTGCGGGACTTGGAAAGGGAACGGGTCCGCAGTGAAGGTTCCCTTGGCCGTGAAAGGGCCCTGCGCGGCCAATTCGATACTTGCCTCCGTCGATATGAAGCCGCATCTCAGAGGATTCGTGAACTTGAGGAGACAATCGACTCGTCAGCCGCCGATATGTTGCATGCGAGGATGCGCATCCAGCAACTCGAGGAGGAAGGGAAGGAACAAGCCATCGGGATTGAGAGATTGAACACTGCCCTAGACAAATATCACGATGAAGTTAAGGGCTTAGAAGACCTAATTACTGCCATTGAATCAGAGCACTTAGCGTCCAAGAGCGCATACGAACAGACAATATCGGATCTGCAGCGCAAAGTCACCGCTGAGGAGACCGGTCGCCGTACGGCAGAGTCTACTGCCGCTGAGCGCGAGGCGCGCATTCGTGAACTGGAAGAGATCGTCGAACAGAACCGCATTCGTGTCTGTGACCTAACCTCACAAGTCGAAGCTTTGGAGAAGGAGCGAGAGCGGGTCACGGAAGCCATGGAAAAGAAGACAGCAGAGCAGTCGGAGCTTCACGACCGGGAGATTGGATCAATGAATGTGCGCCTCTCGGAACTGACGACCGCCCTTGAAGGTGCGAAATCGGAGATTGAGAAACTTCGCCGCCGGAACGCCTATTTGGCAGAACAGCTTCAGCTTGAAGTTGAGGCCAAGAATAACCTGGTGGACAGATTAGTAGAGGCGCACGAGCGGGCATCTGCCAGCATCAGAGAGGCAATCAAGGCAGACCGTCTGAACTCCAAAGTCCGCCAAGCGAACTGGAAGATCAAATCCGACGAGCTCGAATCGGAAGCTATGATGCCTGGCAGCGAACCGATCACTCCCGTCAGTATGAACAGGTTTGTGAATGTTGAAGTCGGTAGGGGAAAGAATAGAAAGAGGATAGACAGTGGAGTTGGGATCCATATGGAGGAGGAATTAAATGAGGATGATGATGACGAGAGTCATGCCTGTTCAAACTCTGAAGCTGATCTTGGAATTTCCGAGTCGGACGCTGCCAATGCCTTGGAGGTTTGATTGTGCTTGATGGTGTTAAGGGAGATGGCTATATGAGCTTCGAATTGCGGAACCCGATTTCTTGTTTGATCTACCATCCTTTTTTTCCATTTCATGAGTTATCCGTGAAGAGCTCTCTACTTTGGATTTTTGTTCTGACCTCATGCGTACCGGCGACATGTACATATGTACAGTGCTGTACCATTGAATTAGCAACCCTCATTCTGAATCCTTTATGATTATGATCGGTAAAGGGTTCAAAAAGAACAGTACAAACTGTAGGTAGACGAATCGCATGACAGACATCTTGATGAAGTATGAGCAAAACTCGTGATCAAAGTCTCTCCCTTTCGAAGTTAATCATTAGTTTCCTTGCCCAGATGCACCTCACACATATCGAGACCTAAATACCTAACCCTAACCGTAACCAATCCAGTTGCGTCTGCATTTTCAGGCGGCAAGTGCAGTACACGATTAAATCAGTGCTATTTCTCAGGACCCATTGCCAATCTTAAGAACAGCCAATCACACAACAGCTTACGGGGCAAGCTTCACGGTTAATCAGTTGTAAATAATAATATTCCGTGTACCTCTTAAAGAAAAGAAGCCACCAGTTATATCTGCCCCTAGTCAGTATAAGTAGATCCATCATGGTATGCTAACTATAATCCTGTCTGGACGGAATGGGTGAATCTACAAGAAACGTGTTTGTCTTTCCGGCACGACATCATTCCCATTTTCATTGCAACGTTAAATGAAGCAGAAAGATTCTGCCCCTCCTCCTTCTCATCAGACTCCACACATAAACGTCGCAAATAAGGGGTATCAATGAGAAAAGTCTCTGCGTAAAAGGGGTATAATCCCATTCCCAGTTCCCGACTCCTTCCATTCCCTTCCTTTCCCATGCCCAACCCATCCCGTGCCAAACCCCAAAACGCTGTCCCATGCATGCTCTATTTACAACAACCAACCGACAAAATAAAAGCAGGACCTCTGACCAGCAGGGTCCGCTATAGAAAGGAAAAGAATATAGAAGATATAAAGACGAGACAGAACAAGAACCAGGACCCTTCACCCTTTCCAACCTCCCCAAAACTTAAACCCCCCCCCTTCTCCCCTTCCCTCCCCGGTCCACGTAACAAACAGGAAAGAAACGACCCTACTACCACTACCAGTAGCAGGGCCGCTCATTCTTGTTCGCCTGGGCCGCATGGACCCGAGGGCATCGTCCCCGCAAACTCGTCCTCCACGAGCCCGCGCAGCAGGGGCGCCAGCCGCTTGAGCCGCCACCCGGCCCTGGTTTGATGTTCACCAGGGTCATGTACCGTGCGTACCGGCACGTCTGCCTGGTCGGTCCCTCGCCGCTGGGCCAGAGCCGGAACTGGAACCTGCGGATCTCCCGCCGGAGGATCCGGTCGCGCTTCGTCCGGACGAGGTCGCCTTGCCCAGGATCCGCTCGAGGGGCTGCATGCGGGCGGTGAACTCATCGTCGAAGAAGGCGTTGTGGGCGGATTCGAGGAAGAAGTGGATCTGGAGGCGGCGGAGGTAGTTGCGGACGTGAGGGGGTTGGACAGTTAGGAATTTGATTGCTTTCTGGATGTTTTTTTTTCTGGTTAGTATATAATCTTTTGGGATATATAATGAATATAAGGAAAGAACTCGATCACATGATACAAAGGACCAACTGATATCTAAAAGGAGAAAGAGAGAGATCTCGAGATGGGATGGGAAACGGAGATATTTAAGATTGCTGCGAACTATCTTAAGCGAGGGACAGATATTGTATATTCGTGGATAGATCTGCTATATCATCAATCGGACTGTTCGTCAAGGCGGCAGCAATATAGGTATTCATATAAAAAAAAGAGGGAGTGAACTATTGAGCAGAGACTCTCATATAGCTATTATTTTAATATCCCTATTATTTGTGAGTTAGCCCACCTTATTCAGAACAAGAAGGACATAATGTATCGAGGGGTGTGGATACCTATAGAGAAACGCAGTGAAGTGTCCGCACCTCCCGTTCACTGTGACAAGATAATTAAGGAAACATATCGGAATGGGGCAACAGCATGACAATCGATCAATCTGAGTATCCCCAAACAATATCAGCTTAGGGCAAATTCTGAATATCGGACTATGCCAGCGCAACTAGTATATATATGTCCGGCAGACCCTCTGTAGTGTCATGTCTTTTGGATCGCACATTCGTTGATACAGAGTACAAACATGCGTTCAACATGGAGAGGTGGGCTTTGTGTGTTCTTTATGGACTGATGTTGTATTGTCTTCCTGGACGTGAATGAGTTTGCCCAATATCCTATAGGGCCAATAGCGCCGTAAACCTGGGCTGCTCACTGTGCCTTTGTTGAAAGAGGCACAAAAGAGGCATTTGACGAGACCAGACAAAGAAGACGTGCAAAATTGACCGATCAATATATAGTGACATAAAAGGTTTGGGGGAGGGTGGGGGGAAGAAGAAGAAGCGTATCGTTGTAACATTAACATGCTTATATAGAGAATGTCGAATCAAATGTATGCAGACCGTAGAGCCTTTGTTCGATAGACACTGAAGAATGTCTTTGTTGTGGGTATCTTTATACTGGAAAGTTCAAACGACTAAAAGTAGATTTCCTCTGTGAAACATATATCAAGTTAGATGTTCAGTGAAAGAATTTTTTTTATTCCCTAAGCGAGTCATCCTTTTCGGCCTCTCAGAAGCGCCAGGGTAGGTAAGTAGTTATAGAAAACTGCATCAAGCTCGCATAGCATGTTTCCTCTCACGGTCCGGTTGTTTGTGCTGGTTAGCAGAGAATAAATAAAATAGGTCGGTCGGTGGTACTCGGCGGAAATAGATCCCTACGATCTAGACAAACCCATTATTACTGTCTGCCGTGAACTGATTGATAGTAGACCAGTGAATACAGGTTGGTCCCCACCCACAAAGAATGAAGGGCAGTGAAGCAACCAGAATGGCCCCTCCCCGCATTGTACTGTCATACATACATAATAGCCGAATGGAGATCGCCTGGCCGGTTGTCCTCCTGAAAGAACAGTTGTGCAGTAGTTCTACGATAGTCGGTAGTCCATAGATTTTACTGAACCAATGGATCCTTAGTAGCCCTAGTTCCCGCGCCAAGCCCGCGCGATGACGTCGACTGGACCGTGACGGATCTGATCTCAGATCTCAGATCTCATCATACCTAGTCCGAGTACCCTTGTAGTACTTCTCTCACCTCGACCCGCGTCTCATGCTGTCAGAAGTTGGCATTTTCTAATCTGAGCTAGAAGCGTTGCGCGTCATGGTCGGGGACCCACGGGGCTGGAGGAGGAGCTTTTCCCGCCATGCAGACGCTGTTTCAGCTGCCGTCTGAGGTTGAGGTCCCGATCTGCAGTGAGTACCTCCCAAAGTACCTACTTAACCTGAGTGAAGGGGTTGATTCGTCTTGACTCCTTGTGAATGGCGTCTTCACTTGCTCACTTGTATAGTATAGTATATATACCCGGCTGACGAGTTCTCTTTCTGCCACGAACGATACATACCTACCTACCTAATCCGGTAACATTTGGATTGGAAAGATAGAGAGAGAAATCAAGTCACGTACTTGATACAACAAGGTACAGACGACAGCCATGGGCCTCGCCGGCTCCCGGTATCGCCTCAAGGTCACCGCGGGACCCGAGTACGATCCCCGGACGCACCAGACGGTGCCCGTCAACCAGGACGAGACGCTGCGGCTGGAGAACGCGCACGCGATCGTGAGCCTGTGCGTGCGCGTGCAGAACTATACGGGTATCTCCATCCCTCCCTGCCCTTACAGTTATGATGAATGTCTACTAATAGTATATATAATGATGACCAGGCTTCCCATCCACCTCCCCCCCAACCCACCCCTACTTCTCCCACCCCCTCCACACCCACGACCAGTACTCCATCGCCATCTCCCTCGTCCCCAAGCACCCCATCTCCGGCGACGACCTCATCTTCGGCAACGACTTCGAGCGGCCCATCCGCGACCGCCTCCCGCCGGGGTTCAACACCGCCCTGCGCCTCGTCAAGTGGACGCTCGACCCCGCCCTAGACGGCGACGCCTACGCCGACAAACCCTACCTGTACAGCCCCGCCCTGGCGAGCTGGAACCAGTTCCGGATCGGGAATCGGATCCGGGGGACGGATGAGGTGTTGAATGTGCATGATAAGATTATCGAGGAGGGGGCGGAGCGGGGAGAAGATGGAGATGAGGACGAGGACGATGGGGAGAAGGTGCGCAAGGGCAAGTACGGGGTGATCCCGGATACGGTGGAGGGGAGGAGGAAGTTTTTCCTGGATGAGAAGAATCGGAAACGGTTCGTGTTTGAGCCGGGGAGGGTGTATCTGGCGGATTTTGGGAATCCGTATATCGTGTTTAATGGTTTGCCAACCTTTTTCTCTCTCTGTCTCTCTCTTCCGTGTCTATGTCTATTTCTGGTGTGATAAGTTTTATTGACTTGTTGATGGCTGCTGCAGACTTCTCCCTGCGCCTCCCCGGCTTCAGCCTGCAGGTGACCAAGTACATCGACGAGAAGAACCACGAGCTGCGCTACACGCTCAAGAACCGGCGCACGGGCGTCGTCTACTTTGTCGTCATGTTCACGCTGATCATCCGCGGCTCGCGCGCGGAGCACGACCAGATGCGCGAGGAGGAGAGGGCCAGAAAGGGCGCCGCCGGCGATGGCGGTGGTGGTGATGAGAATCGGCTGGGGCGGTTTGACTGGGAGCCGCAGCAGGAGCAGAAGCAGAGACAGTGTGATGTGGAGTGTTGACCTGTTTTTCTTCTTTCTTTCTTTCTTTCTTTCTACTTTCCTTCCAAGACACGGGTATCGATCAAAAGAGATGATCGTGGGTACTTATTTAGGGAGTAACATGCCCGTAGAGCCATAGAATAGAAACTGACTGTCATGTTATATTCATCTTCTGTACTTATATTTGTAGGAACATGAGTGTACGGCTACAGCCTCTTCAGCACGTCCTCTAGGACCTCCTGCGTCGTCGCCTTGCCGCCCAGATCCGGCGAGAGGACCTTGCCCTCGTCCAGGCTGGCGTCGACCGCGGCGTAGATCTTGGCCGCGGCGGGCTCCTCGCCCAGGAACTCGAGCATGAGCGCGGCGCTGCGCAGCGTCGCGATCGGGTTCGCGATGCCCTTGCCCTCGATGTCAGGCGCGCTGCCGTGGCACGGCTCGCCGATGGCGAAGCCGTCGCCGACGTTGGCGCTCGGCACGAGGCCCAGGCTGCCGACGAGCGCGGCCGCGCCGTCGGACAGGATGTCGCCGTACAGGTTGGGCGCCACGATGACGTCGTAGTACGACGGCTGCCGGAACAGCTTGTACACCATCGAGTCGACGATCTGCTCCTCGACCTCGACGCTGGCGAACTTGTCCGCCGCGAGCGCCTGGCGCGAGACCTCGCGGAACAGGCCGTCCGTCTGCGACAGGACGTTGGACTTGTGCGTGATGGTCACCAGGGGCTTGGACCGGGTGACGGCGTTGCCGCTGGCCGCGGCGACGTCGCGGATCTTCTGCCGGCGCAGGGCGATCTCGCCGGCCATGGTGGCGATGCGGGACGAGGCGCGCTCGGAGATGCGCTTGACGGCCTCGGCGACCTTGCCGGTGGGGGTGTCGGTGGTGCGCTCCTCCTTGACGTAGAGGTCCTCGGTGTTCTCGCGCACGATGACCAGGTCGATGGGCGAGCCGCTGCTGCGGGCGGTGGTCTTGACGGGGCGCACGTTGGCGTAGAGGTCTAGGCGCTTGCGCAGGGCGACGATGGGCGAGGAGTAGCCGGCGACCTTGGTGGTGGGGGAGCTGCCATCATCAGCTGGGTTCCAAGTACTAATGCAGGAGCATCAGACAGAGCAATCAGCCTACCTGACAGCACCGAACAGGGCGCCATCGCACTCCTTCTTCAGCGTCTCGACGGTTTTGTCGGGCAGGGCGGTGCCGGTGCGCTTGAAGGTGTCGAAGCCGGCATCGAGGTCGACGAAGGAGAACTTGAGCTTCAGCGAGGCGGGGAGGGCCTCAAGGATGCGGCGACCGGCCTGAGGTATCGCTCGTGTCAGCCAGGGTTCCAGCCGTGTTATTTCCTACCAGGTCGCGCCCATCGGACGTGCGGAGCAGAACATACCGGGATGACCTCCCTCCCGATGCCGTCTCCCGGAATCAGACCTGCACGAGATCAGCAATTGAGCTTGCAAGACGCTTCTATAGCCAAGAAGAAGAGCAATTGACCTATCCGCAGTGTTCTGGCAGCCATGGTGTGCGCGATCTGGCGAGGCCGGACGGAGGGGAGATGGGAGGAGGGGTTTTGTCGTGCGGCGGAAGAACATTGATCCGGGTGCAGAGCCGCAGAGACAGAAAAGGACAGCTCTGGCAGCTCTACATGCTCATGTATATAAAGGTCTCAGGAAGATGCTGTGTGGCTGCCGTTGCTGCTCTCGAGTTCCTTCTTGCTGTGCCCTGACCGCGTCAGCATGAGGACAGTCTCTGCCAGGTGGACGTTGCCGGCGTGACGCAGTGGAGGACACGTACACGACTTCGACCAGAGAGGAGCAGATGAGATGGCATCTCCGTCCAGAGACGTGTTCTTTTCTGCGGTCCCGCGTCCCCTCCGACCTGACGCACTGGCTCAGCCACCGTATGCTCCTCCGTATTTCCTCCACGGCTGACGAGGTACTGCGGATGATGGCCGTCAGGGTGATAGGATCGACGCAGGCACGGCGACGGCGTGCGTCCCGCGGCCGGGAACGACGGCGAGCGCGGCGCGGCCTCAGCCCTGCGAGGCCAGCATGAGCATACTTTTTTCTTCTCTGGCCGTTGCGGATGATGTGGAGGACTGACGATCCCCATGTTTCCATCTTTCGCTGCGGATCTGCCGCCTCGGCAGCGCGGCCCCTGACGATGCGGCGGCGGCCTGAGGCCCCCTGCGCGCTGCCTGGGCGCCCCGTGCCCCCTAAACCACCGCGACGGCCCTCTTAACGCCTACGTATTCATCTCCTCCTTGTCTCTCTCATCTCTTTCTTTACTCTTTCTCCTCCTCCTCCTCTGTCATCCCTCCTCCGGTTCTCATCGTTGTGTTCCTCCCCCTGCCAGAGCCTCGGCTCTCGCTGGGTCTGTTTCTGTCACGTTGCCCCTACTACGCGTCTCGCTCCAGCTGAGCCTGCGTCCCCCCAACCCCCCTGTCTGCGGCCCGACAGCCTGCTGGCCGTGTCGCCCCTCCGCCAGATAAATCCCTCCTCCCTCCCAGACCCGTGCGAGAGTCCGGACAGACCGCCGAGTCTGTCCTTATCCCAGTGCGTTCTGCGTCGGTGACACCGCTTCGGTGGTGTCCCTCCAAGCCGTAGATGCCCTGGCGCCTCCAACGGACCTAGCGTGCCAAACCTGCCCAACCTGCCTCGGCTTCAGAGCAGCCATGGCGGAGAACCGGCCCCAGGGGGTCCGCAGCTTGCTGGCCAAGTTCGAGAGCAACAGCCAGAACAACGTCTCCTCCCCCCCGTCCCGCGGGCGCTCGCCCACCGGGTCGGACGGCTCGGGTCCCGTCAGGCCGCTGTCCAAGGTACGGACCAGCTTCATCGCGGTTGAGAAGGTCGGCCAGTCGGGCACCGTGGTGGGACTGCGGAAGGCGAGCGACGAAGACAAACCCACCAGGTCTGAAGACGAGGACAGGGCGGCTGCGACAGGAACTCCGCAGCCGGGATCGGACAAGGCGTCTGACGCCACATCCCCTCCCACAAACGGAGTCGAAGCTGCGAAGAACGATTCCGAGAAGCCTCCTCCCGAAGGCGATGCATCCCCGGAGAGCGAGTCGACGTCAGCTCCGGCCCTTGAGCCTTCTCCTCTGGAGAAGTCTCCTCCGGAAGACGACGGTGCAGTGTCGCCGCCGCCAGAGACGTCCCCCGATGAGCAGAACGCCGAACCGGAGTCCAAGCCGGAAGAAAAGACTACGGAGGAGTCGTCCCAGAAGGATGCAGATGAACCAGCTTCGGAGACGGTCTCCAAGCCCCCGTCGAACGCCTCTCCTCCCAAGGAGAAGTCGACCACCAAAGCCGCTCCCAAACCCTCCCCCACGAAGGCCTCCAAGTCTCCCGCCGAATCTCGTACAGCCAAACCATCTACTGCAACTACCCCAAAGACTCAATCGAGCAAGCCAACTACGACAAAAGAGGCTGCGAAGGAACCGGCTAAAACTGCAACCAAGAAGCCCAGCCGACCGTCTTTGAATCCCGCCGCGAAGATTACAGAAAGGCCTACCCGTGCTTCAACGCCCTCGCGAGACCGCACGGGGACGACCTCCGCCCATGCTTCTCCCGCTACGAAGTCTCGGTCCAAGTCTCCTACCCGCCCGGTCCGCCTCCCGGCTTCCATGACGGCCCCTACGGCATCCTCGGCTGCGAAGAAGGGAACCGCCTCCCAGTCACCCAGCCGGGCCGCTACACCTTCGTCGGGCCTCACGCGGAAGTCATCCACCCTGAAGACTGACAGAACTGCGTCACCGCGAACCTCCACTCCCACCGCCTCCAGTCTCAGCAAGCAGTCCTCTCGTCCATCGCTTTCGTCGCAGTCGAACAACGAGCGGCCCAAGTCTCGCGTCAGCAATGCCAGCACCAGGCCGGTCGATGAGGGGTTCCTTGCGAGAATGACGCGGCCAACCGCGAGCTCCGCAAGCAAGGCGCACGACAAAGTGGACGTGAAGAGCCCCCCAAGACCGACGAAGGTCGCAAAGCCTGCTGCTAAGAAGCCCACTGGAAAGGCCGAGGATCGTGCGCAGACGCCTTCGAAGGCGAAGAAGGCGCCAGCAGCGGGCAAGAAGGATGGCGCGCAAACACACAAGGAGGAATCTGACCACAAGGAGGAGACTGAGGCCGTAACCGGGGACGCGAAGAACTCTGCGGAGAGCACTTCGGAAGCACCCACGGAAGAACCCGTGGAAGCCCCTGTGGAGCCCCCAGCGGAAGCCCCCGCCGAACCCGCCGCGGATGAACCCGTGACTGCGCAGCCTGAGGAAGCCACCGCGGAATCTGAGGCATCTGCAGTTGCGGAGGATAACAAGCCGACGACCGTTGAAGTAAGCGCAGACTGACAAAAGCCACATTTCGGTAAAATCTGTAGTGCATCTATTTCAATCTTCCAGGATCGATTGTTTTCTTCGTCATTATACCTTGATTAGCTTAGCAGAGGCGTGATTCGGTTTCATGTGTTCGCTTTTTCCGTGTGGGCGAGCTCCTCTCTTCTTCGATGTCTGATTCTATATCTATTGGAGCTAGCTAGCTTGTTATTTAGTGTATGGAGTGTTTTTATTTATCTTTTTTAAATTGAAATTGTTTTAATCTCAGTTTTTTTTCATTGGGTGCATATATTATGAAATTGACATTGAGCATGATTGTTTATCTCTTTTAATTATCACCTCTTTCACTTTTTGGACGTTTTTTTATCCGGTGCTTCAGGTTGAGTGAGCAAGGCACAGGACCTGATGGATGTTCGTCTCTGTCCTATCATATCTATCATCTATATCATCTACAGTATGTTAGGTAGTGCATGCAGGTGGAGTCTAGGTAGTATCTATATCTATAGTCTATAGGTAGGTTAGGGATCTAGCTATCTACCTAGTCGAGAAATTGATTTGATTCGATTTGATTACTTTGACTTTCATACTGCTCGCTTGTTCCGTTCAATATACCATACATAACGGGTATCATGTTCATATTGTCATCTGCAGTACGTTCATAAGAACATAAAAGAGAGATACGCTGCATATAAGGAAAAAAAACAAACGCACATAAACTGCATGGATACCGAGACATCAGCAGTATGGATATAAAAACAAATAAAAATCCCAAGCTGGTTCAAAACGAATCACACATAACTCGCACCTCCCAACCCACAAAATGACAAATAATAATCACAGATGCTTCTCCAGCTTCCGCAGCAGCCGATTCACCCCTTTCTCGACGCGCGCCGCGCTCTCCTCGAGCTTCCGCGGCCGCTGCACCTCGACTACGACCTGCCCGTCCTTGTCCTTGTTGGTCTTGTTCTTCTTCATCGCCTTCTGCGCTTCCTTGTAGTAGTGGCTCTTGGCCTCCGCCTCGGTGGGGCGGTAGACTTGGCTGTGGATGTCGTATTCGCTGCCTGTTCCTGAGGGGGTATGTTGGTGTTGACTGGGCTGGTCGTAGGAGTAGGTGGAGAAGCCACCGATGGGGACGGGGATGGGAGATTGTTGTGGTGGTTGTGGGACTCCTATTCCGTTTTGGATGGTCTGAGTCTGGATGTTCTGGTGCTGGGTGTAGTCTGCTACGTATTGAGGTTGGGGTTGCGGTTGAGGTTGGTACTGGTGGTTGTAGTATTGCTGTTGCTGTTGTTGGGGATACTGCTGCTGCTGTTGTGGTTGTTGGTAAGAAGCGTAAATCTGCTGTTGATGCTGCTGCTGGTGGTGCTGGTCGTAGAGATAGGCATTTGTATCCTGTGTAGGAGGAGGGGCAAAGGACATGGTCGTGGTAGTTCCGGGCTGGGGCTGAGGGAAAGGAGAAGGAGTGGTTGCAACGACTGGCGGACCCGGGAACGAGGGAGTTCTAGGCGTGTTCTGAAGGGAGGAATGGGACGAGACGGATGCCGTGTGAGTATGCGTCAGGCCTGCGCCTGCGTTTGGTGGTAACCCTGCACTTGGCGGTGGTAAGCCTGCGCTTGGCGGCGGCGACATGTATCCAGGCTGGGCTGCTACGCCCGGGGTCGAATAGCTCAATCCTTGGGTTGTCGCCGGGGGAGTCGTAAAGCCGCCTGAGAGCGGCGGAGACGGATGCGCATAGGGATGGCGCTCGTCCGCTGCGGCCGCTGCAGCGAGTCCGGTTCCCTCGGCTCCATCCACTGGAGGCGGGGTCTTCTCGCGGTGCTTGATCGGCTCGGGAGCAGCTGGAGCAGCGGGGTTATATGGAAGAGGGGTGTAGTTCACGGGCTCTTCCTGAACCTGGCCCTGGGGGTGTGTATAAGTGGCAGTATTCGTCTGCTCGTATTGCACAGACGTGCGGCTAGAAGGGACAGGGCCGGTTCCCGCGGCAGGCTGTGCTGGAGGTAGGGAAACCGACTCTGGCCGGGAATGTCCGTTCTTGTACGCAGGGTCCGTGATTGCTGCGTTTTCAAGCTGCTGGACAACCGTGCTCATCGCATCTTCGTGCGCTTGGGACGGGTGATGGTGGCGATCCGTCTCGATCTGTCCAGGAGACAGTACATGCTCCACAGAGTCGAGAAACAGATTCGCATCGTCCAGGGTCCAGAAATAGATGTCCAATGTGTGCAAGCGGAACAGGAACTTGCCCTCGTCGCGGGGATCGCCGCTAGGCAGGTGCCATTCATATCCGCTTGCACTTGGAGGAGACGAGGGTGATACGGGCGAGCCCTGAGGGAACCCATCGACCGTCAGCGTACAGAGGGTTGGGAATCTGTTCGAGTGTCGCAGATGGACATGGTCCAACGCTGCGATTCACTTGAGTCAGCACGGTTCATGGCCTGCGCGATAAAGAAAAGCTCCATGACGGCCGACCTCCATGAAAGGCATCCTGGTCGGGAGTGCCTGGATTGTTCGCGATCTCGATCCTAGCCTTGCGCTGCGCGGCATCGTGGTAGATGTAGAGATACGAGCCCTTGTCAAAGCGGTGGTGGAGCGGTCTCGGGGTGGGCGCAGTGAAGTAATAGTGGACGTCCGCATAGCTACGGGCGTCAGATTTGAATAATTGCCTTGGTGGTGATTCCTGCAGGGGTCTCGACTTACACTGTCAGCATGCGCTCTTCACCGGGCAATGGAGGCATGGTGCCGGTCAGCGCGAGAGCGGAGCAATGCGGAGGGACGGTGGAAGAAGCACGGGAGAAGGGGCAGCGACACAGAAGGACAGCCGGAGGGGACGCATCATGGGCTTATATGCGCAAATGAGGGGGAGCTACTCACCTTGCACGTTCGCTGCAGGGCCGCGACAGCCCGGCGGCTATTCGAGCGCTGCTGCGATGCGATACAGATCGCTGATTGCCCGCGGCGTCGCCCCGCCAAGCGTGACGGAGCCGTCGCTTCGTTTCTCCGAAAATCTCGTCCGCAGTCCCGCCGCTGCAGAGATCGCGCATTTGCCCATCCCCGACCTACGGAACAATTGCCAGTTTCTCGCAACGTCTCTCAGGCGATATTCGACAGGTAATATCCCTTTCCTGTTGCCTGCTTGATTCTGCGCTGCTCACTTCCCCGCGTTGCAGCGCCTGCGTGAGAACTGCCGCTGCCGCTCGCTCATCGTCGACGAAGGAAAAGGGCCCTTGGGCCAATTTCTTCCTGATACAAGATGTCTCTCTCCAATCTGGCCAATGTCTGCTCTCATCTGAACAACTGCGTCAAGGCGCGCCTAGGCCTCACGTCCATCCCCCACACCAAGATGCACCTCAAACTCTGCCTGGCGCTGTACAGGGACGGGTTCATCTCGAGCGTCGTCCGTGGAGGACCGAACCCTCCTCCACCACACCTGCTTCTCGGTCATCCTGCCGTAAACGACGAGCATGAGGGCGTGGAGCCAGTGACGCAGAGCAACGTCGCTTCGAGGCGATTGTGGCTCGGCCTGAAGTACTGGCAGAGCGAGCCGGTGCTCAGCAGAATAGAGCTGGTCAGCAAACCGAAGCGGAAAATATCTCTGGATGTCCCTGGCCTTCGTCGCATCGTCCGAGGCCAGAAGAGCGGATATGTCGAGGGTCTGCGCAAGCCAGGCGAGTGTCTCTACCTGTCTACGGACCGAGGAGTCATGGAAGCTCGGGAATGCGTCGAGAAGAATGTCGGAGGTCTGGTTCTGTGCAGGGTCAATTAAACGGGAAGGGTCCTTGTTTGCATCAAAACTGGAGTTTGGTCAGCTGCTGCGTTCTCAAAGTTTGCGACTTTGATGTATACCTAGGTCACGGGTCTGTATAGTAACGTTGTCACTTCAAACACTTTCTCAAACTCCCCTTTGTACTGTACTATACTTGTGCTGTTTATAACCCATGTAGGTTGTCGCGTGAATAGCACTTCGTACTGGGGAAGTACGTGGCATAACCCGTCCTTGCGGCCATGAAGACATGCTTCGAGTCAGTGAAGTCCCTGCCACCTTTTTACCGCTTCATCTCCTTGCAGGCTGCGAAGAACCACCGAAAATTGACATCGCGAGGCATCTCTCAGTGTCACGGCCACCATTTTTCGATCGTTATTATTATTCGGGCCCGGTTGTAGTATCTCTTCCTTCCCCCGGCACCCGTCGAGAGGCCGGGAACCAATCACGAGTCTCCGCGGTCGTCGGTTCACTACTCCTGGTAGCGTTCAGGGGACCACAGAGACATGAACATTTATTAGAACCTAACCACAGCACGTCAAGGAGGGGGTTGAGGTATTGATTTCATCAATCAATAGTGGTGTCAAACATTATTATGGCCCTCAAAAGCGTTCTAATAACGGGCGGCACTGGCTTCGTGGGCTCGGCGACGGCCAGAGCTCTGGCCGAGAAGCACCCCGAATGCGCCATTACGATCATTGACATAAAACCTCCCAACGCTACACATGTATTGCCGTCTAATATCTCATTTATCCAGGCTGATGTTACATCTCCAGAGGAGATCAAGGAAGCCGTTAAGAAAGTCAGTCCTGTCGTTCTGATTCATACTGCGGGAATAGTGCCGCCCCTTAGTGAACGGTATGGGAGGAAACTGCAGAGCCTGGTCTGGAAGATCAATGTGGATGGAACTAGGAACGTGCTCGAGGCCGCGAAACAGGCTGGCGTGCAAGCCTTCATCTACACGAGCAGTTGCTGCGCTGTTACTGACGACATGAGAATCCCGTATCCCAACATTGACGAACGCTGGCCCACGTCTCGTTCGTCGCTCATATACGGAGAGTCCAAGGTCATCCCACCGCCCATTGGTATAATGGCATTTTTCCAGTGTGCTAATAATGGTATGTCAGGCTGCTGCAGAGGCCATGGTTCTCGAGGCATCAAGCACCACCCTGGCGACCTGCGCTCTCAGGCCCTCGGTGCTCTGTGGCCCGGGCGACTACCAATTGGTCCCGTCTATCCACGCATGTATTGCCAAGGGCGAGACCCCCTATATAATTGGTGATGGCAATAACCTTTGGGATGTTACATATGTGACGAATGTCGCAGATGCTCACGTATTGGCTGCGGAGAACCTAGTTTCCTCAAAGACCGCTGCCGGTGAGGCATTCTTCATCCAGAACAACGAACCGATAACGTTCCGCGACTTCTGTCTGGCGATCTGGGCGCACTTCGGGCATATCCCGCCGTTTCAGGTGCATATCCCAACCAGTCTGGCGTGGGTTGCAGGGTTTGTTTCCGAGTATTTCACGTGGGTGTCCGGTGCAACAACAACCCTGAGCCGTGGAAGCGTCAAGGACGCATGCTCCGTTAGATACGCAAGCGGAGAAAAGGCAAAAAGGATTCTGGGCTATGAGGCTCGCGTTGGGATCGAGGACGCTATCCGTCTCAGCTGCGAAGTGAGTGCTTACCTACCTTTGTATGCGTGGAGTCCCGCTCACCAGCATCCAGGATTATGCCCGTCGCCTGGGGATTCAGCTACCTAAGCGCCCGAACCCAGGGACAAAACGTGATTGATAACGTTAAAGGAATGATGATACCCGCTCTGGTAGGCTGATTTAAAGTTGATACCACTTGGCGAACAATAATAATACCCGACGTGCGGCAACTTCAAGTCGTCTGTAACACATTCACCCTGTTTACACCCTGTACATGAATAGCGCAGGTTACCAGTGACCGTATAAAATCTCTTGGAGACTGTCCTTTTACTAAGACGTTCTCAGCGCTCGGATTTCGGTTGCAAGACTGATCGAGCGGAGGCCTGTCGGCGTCATCTTTGAGACATGCTTAATTGTGGATTCACCCAGTCTTGTGATCAGTCTTCAATAGCGAAGTTTTTAGCTTCTTTGATGCTTTCTGTTCTTTTTCACAGACGGATCAGCTGGCCTCAAAGGTTTTATTGCTTCACTGTAAGCACTGTAAACCGACGGGTTCCCAAGCAGCCAACCCTAAGCCCTAGATGCCTGCTCGGTACGATGACGTCATACGCAGACATCCCTCGTGCTTCAAGAAACCTCACAAGTCCGACATCGCTTCTTGTCTGCTTGTTCACCATAGGACGATATTTCCAAGCACTGCCCCGACGTCTTCTATATCCCATACAAGTTTTCCTAGCACATGGCCTGCCCGCCGTCTGCCCTTGCTGACACCACGGCATGAGCCTCGATTGGCCAATGCGTCCCGGATTCGAGTTGGGCCTCGAAGTCGCGCATTTATGCCCAATTCCATCGAGCTATCCCGGCGCACTGGCGTAGATCCTACGCTCTCCACAGTTCAATTCGAGATGTTATACTCTAGTCTTCCGCGTGCTGGTGTGGGTCTCCCCGAGTAGGGGCCCATCATCCCAGAGAGCTAGCCGCAAAAGCTCCTGCTCGGGTTGCGTCGCGCCGGCAGAAAGGAACTTTGACATCGCGAGCTCTGCGTGACAGGCACATGCCGGGGGTGCGAATGTCCCTGAGCTTATTTCAAATAGTATCATTCTGCAAATTATTAACGCGCTAGGGCCACTGAGGAGGTCTGCAGACGCGGGTCCTGCTCTCGGCCACCTGCCACATCACCCCTCGTCCTCCACAGACAATCGTTCCAAAGGCTCCGGCGGTATCTTACTGTGTCCATTCTGGGCCTATTTCCTTGAGAGTATTGATTACCTACTTTCCGGAGGCCACTTACTGGTGTTACCGCTCTGTAAGCGTCTCGTCTCAATTGACAGGAGCAACTCAAGGGGCCGGAGTCTCTTAGTGGACAGTCATTGCGCCCACCGTTCCTTTTGCTCGTATTGCTGCCCAAACACCTTAGACAGGGGCCTCATCAGTCAATCTCTGAGGATTCTTTGGATATGAGGCTTTTTAAGGCAGGAGGGCTATGTCTATCTCCTTGGCCCGGCCGCTCAACAGGCTTATCCAGTTGCTCGAGATTCCGATGAAACCTTCCGCACTCTCATCTTATGGTAGAAATCGATCCGAGTGGATCGGTTGCCTCTTCCCCGGAACCGCTTGGATTTCATCTCTCTTCCTCTGACACGCCCAGTCTCGGCTATTATGGCCAGCAGGTACAGTTATGCTATCGATCGGATCAAGAGGCGGTGAAGAAAAACGGACGCTTTTTTTGAATGGTAGGTACCTTGTACGTATGCAGCGACGGTGGTCAAGATTTTCGTGGAATCCACTTTTGATGCCAGCTGTCATTGTTGGCTCCGTTTCTTCATACACGCTGTGGAACTGCAGTGTTTATCTGATACTGGACGTGAGCCTTGTCCCGGAGCCCTCGGTGCAACGTACGGAGTATTAATATATAACTGTCCTTTGTCAGTCCCATTCTGTTTTCCACACCCACTTAAGCTTTTTACCCAAACGATATCTCTGGTATTCCCTGGACAAGAGATATCTAAAGCTTGTCCTTTGTTTTCTTCTTTTTTTTGGTGCTCCCGTAAAGTTCCATGAATCCTGTTGTCTCACCCCAAGTGATGGCATTGCCGGGGGACTTTTCGCCATTCTCAAGCACAACATCAAGTATGGATCTAGGCTCCTATTCCACAAGCAGCGAGTCTGATGCTTTCCCCCGTCGAAGGTTAGTTTGAATTGGTACAACCGTGCCTGCACTCACAATGCACTCACATGGACAAGTAGCATGATGCCCCGTCAGACGCAGTTCTACGAATCTCTCTCGGAACCTCCCCTGGCTTATCGGCAAAGGTACACTCGGTTCTCCCTGCTTCCTCTGCCCAGTCACAATACTGAGAGTCTTCTGTTCCGTTCGCCTAGCGGGAAAAGAGCGTTCCCTCCCTCCAGGGATTATGTATCAGGAGAATTATATTCGGCTTCTCGGCCCTTTGGACAAGCAGGACACTTTGATTATCAGTCTTCTTACAATGTAACTCCAGCTGAGGATTATGGACGCTATTCAAATACGTCCGGCCATGTGTCTTGTCCACCAATCGGAGCGCCACTCGGACAGCCACCGCGGCCGGTGTCTGTCTACAGGGAATGGGAATCGCCCGGATATATTTCCCCTGACCCCCTCAGACGAGATTCCGGCCCTTCCAAGTCGCCTGAAAGGTCGGAGTACCTAGTGGAAATGTCCAAGGGACAGGACGCCGAGAAACCAAGAGGTGTTAGATATCACTCGCAGAGGCGACCATCCAATCGCGACGAGTTTGACGGGCCGCACCAGTTTCTGGATCCTCCATCCCCTCGGACGATAGCAGCCCAGGAGAGGGAATTGCCTCACCTGCCTACTAACCTTGATGTCTCAGAGCAAGATCGGATCCTTTGTCAAGTCAATGATCGACTATCAAAATGTGCTTTTGACTTTGTTGCAAAGTATCAATTTCCAATCCCGTTGGAGCCGGATAAGAGAAAGGTGAGAGTGCCCGCTGACCGGGAGTGGACCGAGTGGGTGTATCTGTTGAAGAGACTTGCCACCAAGCGCCGGATCCCAGCCCGGGTATTATACAATGGCCAGATAAAGCAGTTCGTCACCGTGCTGGAAAACTCCCTGGAGATGCGACATGCCGCGAAGCATCAGTCCAGACCTGTCAAGGATGACCGGAATGTGCTGCAACTTATCTCGGCCGGCATACAGGTTGCAAAGATATTGAAAGATGCCTCCGCAATGGAATATCTCGATCGCCTTTACGTGCAGACGGAGATGCTTATCCAGGAACGCAAGAACCGTCGAGCAAAAAATTTTGGTATCTCTTGAACTGTCATTGGATATGGTATTGCTGCCGAATAAAGCTTTTTCTTTTAATTTGCCAACAAACCAAGAGCATAATACGGGAGTCCCATGGTCCATTGGTCCCCTATATGTTCTTTTATGCCCCTTTTACTCTCCAAGGAATGAAGCCCAGGGAAAGAGTTCGCGACCAGCCCGTGGATGGATCACATTTCCTTCCCCCCCCCCCGGCCCCAGAATTACTTCCCGCTTGGGTCGGAGTTGAAGATTTGCTTCCGAAAGCCTGAACGACAGATCAATGTCAAAAGCATTCCGCAGGTCACGCCAGGAGCAAACTGCAAACATAACTAAACTCGCTGGGCAAGCCTACTCTAACGAACATACTTTGGTCAATTACGTTCATGCCGGCAGTGCCTTGAAGCACTTTTGGTCATACCCGTGCTTTATGGTTGCACTGCTCAATACTGATATATCACCTGTGGCCAGATTGTCTACATCAAGTGATTCCCTGATTTACTTCTTGAATACACCTTTCCTGCACTTGTCTCTGCAACCTCATGTATAAGCCAGGAAGGAGCGCCGATGGATCTGGTCTTTGCACTATACAGTACATCCACATCTGTCGTGACAACTGATCGGTTGGACATCTCCACATTATCCATTATATACCCATTGAATGCTGTCGTGTGTCACTTAATCATCAAAGGCGAGGCAAGGTGATGCTTGTTGACACCTAGACGAGGTCCTTCATTCACCCGCCTTGATTGATCGATTACGCTCGAAATGATGTATGTACGTATGTACCGCATTTAGAAGGACCGAGCGAGCGTTTCTACTAGAAATATGCCTGCGCCTCTCTCTCTCTCTCTCCCCATAATGATCTCGGTGGACCGCAGTGTCTCTTTTCGATCGCAGGTGAAGATTGCAATTATATACCTACCTAACTCAGGTGCATATCATGTCACTACCTACCTACTTACATAATGGTCTTTGACATAGCATAGGCAATGCTCTAGGACAAAGACCCCTATTATTCTATGTGCGTGCATGGCGATTTCAAAATAAGAACCGGCAGCTGTAGTTAAGTACTATTGTATCTCTCGGCAGAGAAAAAAAGTTGCATTACAGAAGGCCTCCGATCCCACAAACGTTATATACTTTAATAATAAATATAATACTCCTTACGCTAAGTAAAGAATAGTGGTAGAAAAGTCCCGGTCCCGCATATGCCATACCTACCTACTTGGCCGCCCATCCCATGCATGCTTCCACAACGCACAACGCGTCTTGGCAATTATTGCCACAACATTCCTTTACCAACCAACATCATTATTGGCCAACCATTGACGCTCCAACTCCGTCAACTCCTTTTTTGGCGCACCCAATCAATTTTCATGTTCACTTGTCCACGGGACAGGAACGGGGAGGCAAAAAAAAGTTTGGGGGGGAGATGAAAAAAAGAACATGACCAGACTGGGGTTCGATCCCAGGACCTTATCGGATTAACATCGACCTCTAGCGAGAGATCGAATGTTAACGATACGTGATAACCAACTACACCATCCGGCCATGTGCTTGTTGATGGTCTTTGGGGCGTGTGATTGAAGAGTTACGCCACGCCGCCATAGCTAGCTATATGCGACGCGGAATTTTTGCCCCTCGTGTTGCGAGCAAGAACAGATGGTGAGGATGCGAATTTGGTTACACTTGGGTGATATCGTGTTATAGAAAATTATTTTCCACATTGATAGATTCGTTTTGATGGTCTGCATTTTAATGTGGGATTGGTGACTGCTTCGTGTGTAATTTTTTTTTCTCCGTGAGGATGATCTGCTTCAGTTTTTATAGAAGCACATGCAGCAATCAACCCCTGCTAGCGGATATCTCGTCTGCCACCTGCGAACTAACATTTGTATTGGAACATAACCAAGAAGAATACCATAAAAAATACCACAAAAAGAATCCTCTGCATAGTTTTCTGATATTCAATTCCATTCGTGGCTATCGATCACTACTACAGCGTTTAACCGAAATTCGGGGAGAGGGTGCAATGGATCTAGACGTAACCCAACTCTTGAGTCCAACGGTTCTTCCTCTTATACTACGTCCTTATTGCTAATCGACCAAGTACGCTTGCTCGCGGACACTGCATACTGGGCTAGGACATTGCTTTAGTTGTCACCCCCTTCACTGACGAAATATCCAAAAGTGTAAATCCAATAGGAGAGAGGGATGGAGCCGAGATTGGTAACAAGAACCAGCAGCAGTTGCTGCTCGGGAACTATTCGTGAATGTACTCCGTCGAATAGGCCGCCTTGGCAAGCAGCTTGAAAGAGATCCTCGTCAACTGCCGCAGCGGATGCAAAAGCCACGGCAGAGGGGACAGCTGTCTTGGATACTTCCATACGAGGTACCCACAGGCCGCGAACAGTGAAACGAGCGTGGAGCTCAGGCAGAACGTGAGCGTTCGGCCCTGCCTCTCGACGGCCTTCACCACCTCCGAATACCGCTCGTTGCTGAAGCTCACGCGGGAGTACTGCGTCCGCCAGCCCAGACGAGGGACGTACCGGTCTAGGGTCTCCTCGACAAATTTGCGGAACTTGTAGAGAGGCGATCTAACGCCCCAGCGCATCTCGAGGTAGTTTTTCTTCGAGAGGTCATTGATCGCGTGCACATCGGGAGTGCGCTGGTCGGTGTACGCCTGGAAGGCAGCGGCTCTTAAGGCCTTCCGATCATCGGCATGCCTGGACTGCAAGTCATAGACACCGTACTTGTCGAGCAATTCGAAAAGTATCCGGACGTCTTCCAGGCCGGCATTTAGACCCTGGCCGTAGAATGGAAGGACAGCGTGCGCAGCGTCTCCAATGATCACAACGTTGGAGCCAAAGTGGTGCGGTTTGCATTTGATACTGATGAGAGGGAGATGGGGGTTTGTGGCGAATTGCTCTCGAAGGTCGTCAGGAGTGATCAAGTCAGGGCACACGCCGGGGAAGTGCTGGTCAAAAAACTCGAGCAGCTTCTCGGGAGAGCTTTCCAGCATCGAGTAATGTGACGACGGAGCAAATAACGTGCAGGTAAATGACTTATCAGAAGAAGTAGGAAGAGCGATAAACATAAACTCCTTGCCAGGCCATATGTGCAGGTGATTCGGTGAGATACGATAGTTGCCGTCCTCAGTTGGTGGGATTCGGAACTCACACCACAATGTGTCGATATATTCCTGCTGGTAGTCCACACGAGCGTATTTCATCATGTGGTATCGCGTGGCTGAATGAGCACCGTCTGCGCCGATCAGGAAGTCGAAGGACACTTCAACTTCAGGCGCACGTGTATTAGTCTGATCACCTGGCTGACGACGCTCAAACCAGGCTTTGTTGTTGCGAAAATCAGCACCCGTGAGTTTGTGGTTGAAGAATATCTTCACGTTCGGAGTTTTGTCGAGTTCATCGAGGAGAGCGTTGTTAAATGCCCCTCTGTCAATAGCATTGATTGCCTGACCGGTGTCAGCGCAGAAAAAATATCAAGAATCTATCCCAGGAAAAAGACGAACTCTCCCGTGGACATCGTATGCCTGGGCAGTCTCCCACAGCTTTCCAGAACGGTCTCTGCCATGGATCATCCGACCATACATTGGAATCGCCTGATCCAGCAGCTTCTCAACAAGGCCGGGCCGGTTTGATTGTCTCATCGCGTTGATACCACGTTCGGAAAGGGCTAAATTGATCGACTTCGTGAAGTTCAGCGGAATGGTGGAGGGGTCGCGGAGATCTACGAACGCACCAGAGTGAATATTAAGATCTCAAAACAGCACAAGCCTGAGTGATCAAAACAACGGACAACCTTGATAAACGTATCAGAAAATCATGGAGAATCATTTATATCTATACAAGTTGTCTCCAGGAAGCGGAAAAGAGTCGGGAGGTCGGGGTTGAAGCAACTAAGAGTACAGATGACAACCACCCACCCAAGGAATTTCAGAAATAAAATACGTTACGAGAATAACCAGAAGATATAATAATTAGGGGTTTAAACAAGGTCATGGAAGCAATTGCGCGCAAGATAGAGGATTCCGTATGCACTTGGCGCAAGCCCAAACAGAGAAGTCGACATACCTCCGCGCAGTTCATACATTTCGACATCATCACCCCTCGAGGCAGCATAGAGAGCAGCCAACGAGCCCACAGGGCCCGCGCCAACTATAACCACCTTGTGCGGTCTCTTGACGTCCGCCATTAATGAACAATCTTCATTCAGAATTGGATACCGGAGACGGAGGAGAATCGGATCGCAGTTCGTCACCCATCGGAACACAAACATTAATGTCAGGCGGCAGCCTGCGGCAACTGCGCCACATGGCGGCTGAGGCGTCTAACTCTACGCGCACGGCTCCAAGAGGAAATCGATCTTGGCGCCCGTCGCCTCATCCCGGAGACTTTTTTGCCTTCCCTTAGGAGCTTCTTTTCCAGCCCAAGAAATCCTCTGTGATACCATCTTTTATCGTTTTCATTTTCATTTTTTTGCTATATTTTTTTCTCCCCAACATGGCGGCAAGTGTCGCGCCTCGGAAATGTATGGGGGTGGATTGCCAGAACACTGCGGGGAACTTGCAGTGTCCGACATGCCTGAAGATGGATATTGATAGCTTCTTCTGCTCTCAGGACTGTTTCAAGCGGAGCTGGGTAGGCTTCCTTGCGCTATCGTAAGGTGCACTTGTTGCACCCTTGCGCCCGAAATACAACTCTTACTGATACTGATCGTCTTTGATAGAGCACGCACAAGGCTGTGCACAAAACCAAGAGTAACTTCCTCACCAATCTCTTCCCTCCGAAAGTAGTTTCTGAACCAGATCCAGCAACTGGGACCTACAACCCATTCCCCACGTACCCGTTTACTGGCACCCTGAGACCTGTCTATCCGCTTTCTCCTAGGAGGACGGTTCCATCCTCGATTCCCCATCCCGACTATGCATTCGACGGCATTCCCCGATCAGAACAGAAGTTTATCGGGAGACATAATATCAGAATCCTCAACGAGAAGGAGCAGGAGGCGATGAGGAAGGTATGCAGGCTTGCGCGAGAAGTCTTGGATATAGCTGCGCGAGAGATACGACCCGGTGTGACGACGGACTACATCGACGAGGTTGTCCACAAAGCCTGCATAGAGCGGAATGTGGGTACTCCCTGAATCTCAGTGGACGCTATGCTACCGATACTGACCTTCTTCAGGCATATCCTTCTCCACTGAATTACCTCCACTTCCCGAAGTCGGTCTGCACCTCGGTCAACGAGACTATCTGCCACGGTATTCCAGACCAACGACCTCTCGAAGATGGCGACATTATCAACATAGATGTCACCCTGTACTATGGTGGATTCCATGGCGATCTTAACGAGACATATTACGTTGGAGAGAAGGCACGGTCGAACCCGGATGCTGTGCGGGTTGTGGAAACCGCAAGAGAGTGCTTGGACAAGGCTATCGAGCTGGTCAAGCCAGGAATGCTTTTCCGAGAGCCGGGCAACGTGATCGAGAAGCACGCGAAGAGCCGGAATTGCAGTGTCGTGAAGAGCTACTGCGGACATGGCATCAACCAACTCTTCCACACGGCACCGAACATCCCTCACTACGCGAAGAACAAGGCCGTTGGCTCCGCGAAGCCGGGTATGTGCTTCACCATCGAGCCCATGATCAACCTGGGGACACACAAAGACAAGACCTGGCCAGACGACTGGACCAGTACTACGGCGGATGGATCTCTGTCGGCGCAGTTCGAGCACACCCTGCTGGTCACTGAGGACGGGGTTGAAGTGCTCACTGCCCGGCTACCGGATTCGCCTGGAGGACCCGTTCCGATGCCTCCAGTGAACGGGGGAGGCGAAGGTGAGAACGGCAAGGCCGCGGAGTCGGCTTCTGCATGATACCTCTTGCCTACTTTCAGACGACGATGATTTGAGATGTATTCACGATATATTCCATTCGGGTTTCCAGGGTCATTCATATCTTTTTATGTTCTTCCATTCTAGTCCACGTAGGATACATGGGTTTCCACGCATTGTTGGTTGTTAAAATCCGCTATCCTAGTTTCTATAGCATGGAAGGAATATTACATTCCGAGAAGGTCGTCGACATGGATTGACAAGCTGAGGAAGTTGACAGAATAATACCCGAAAAGCACAAGTTCAATGCGACTCTGATGAATCAATGATTCCACATGTCGGGTGTCTATTCAGCATTCTCTTTGGGTAAGATCGGCGGTAGCTGGTCATAAAACGGAACTAACATCTACCCATCCATGCATGACTGATCTCAAGAAATGCCAGTACTCGTACTCCACATTTTAGCCGAGATAAAAAATGATTTTGAGGGGGAAGGCACTGGAAGGGGTGAAATTCCGCCTTTGAGCATTACTAATAGAGCGATTTGGCCCAACCTCCGTGGAGGTGTACCTAGCTACGGAGGAGTAATACTCCGTATGCTTATGCAGGAAAGCACCTGTTATGATTGGTTGGATGTCTTTTAGGCGCAGGAGCGGCAGTACCTGGTTGCTGTTATTACCATCTACCCACCCATTCAGGTCGCCGGATAACTCAGCGCACTTCTTTCCTATGCAGTAAATGGACAACCGGAAAATTACCTATGTAAAAAAAGGAAAAAAAAGATAGATTATACATGAAGATAACTCCGACTCAGAAAGAAGGATGTTCCAGATAAGATAATGGACTAGCAGGTCTTTGCTCCCGACATCCGAGCGCGCCGCGCGCCGTCCCGCATCCGATTTGCCAGATCGGCCACTGCGGGGTCTCTTATCGTCACGTGCGAACGGGGCTCGATGATACAAGCGTGGCGGGCCCGCCGGCCTCGCTCGTATTAATATGAATTTATCTCCAGGGCGCGATTTCAATCCCCTGACAACCACTGGAGATCACGCCACGGAGCAATTGCTTCCCGGGGCTCGGAGGGACCCTCATGTCAAAATGTCTGTAGAGCAGAATAATCCAACAGAGACCTCTCCCCTGCTGGGTGAGCAGAGAAATGGCAATGCCTCCAAACCTGTAACCACGGGGGCTATCCCACATGCCGGAGTGGTTCAACGGGGAGACGAGGGTTCCGCGTCGCAGATCGATGCTGCGAGGGAGGCACAGTTTGAAGGTGTTCCGGAGGCAAGGAAGCAACTCAAGTTCATCGTTCCGGCCATTTCGATCGGAGTATGTAACATTCTATTATTATTATTCTCTCCAAGGTTCAAAAACGCCGTCGATCTAACGGTTCTCTAGATTTTTCTATCGGCCGCAGACCAGACAATTATCGTGGCCAGCTACGGCAAGATTGGAAGCGACCTTCAGGCCCTCAATCTCACCAGCTGGATTGCGACTTCGTATTTTCTGACTTTGACTTCGTTCCAACCACTGTACGGTCGGTTGAGCGACATCTTCGGCCGGAAGGCATGTCTGCTTTTCGCGTACGCAGTTTTTGGGACTGGCTCTCTATTCTGCGGTCTTGCGCGGAATATCAACGAATTGATAGCAGCTCGTGTACGTAGGTCAATCAAACGTTCTACGTATGGTGCTGACCATTGGCCTAGGTCTTCCAAGGAATTGGAGGCGGTGGTATGACCACCGTCGTCAGTATCCTGATGAGTGACATTGTTCCACTTCGCGATCGAGGAGTGTGGCAGGGCATCATCAACATTATCTACGCCACTGGTTCTGGCATTGGAGCACCTCTAGGTCAGTCTCCCCATCGACCCTTAGCGGTGTCGTCGACTAATATCGACCCAGGTGGTATTCTGGCCGATTATATTGGCTGGCGCTGGTACGTACTTTCTATTCGCACCATTCAAACGTTTCTGACTCTCGTAGGGCTTTCATTGCGCAAATGCCTCTTTGTCTACTTGCCTTTATTTCAGTATCCGTCCTGCTGAAGCTGCCTGTCAAGGAAAAGAGTGACTGGAAAACAAAACTCCGCCGTATAGATTTTCTGGGCGCCGTCGTCCTCGTCGGGGCCGTGTTCGGTTTCCTTCTCGGTCTCGACCGGGGAAGTAACGTATCGTGGAGTCTTCCGATAACCATAGTTTCACTGAGTGTCTCAACCGTATTGTTCGTCCTGTTCGTTCTCATTGAGATCTACCTCGCGGCAGAGCCCTTCGCTCCTGGCCATATTATTTTCGATCGGACGCTCTTCGCTTGCTATTGTTGCAACTTCTTCAGCTTTGGAGGCTGGCTAGCGGCAATTTTCTATATCCCGCTGTTCTTCCAGGCTGTCGATGATGTCTCTGCAACCGTTGCAGGCTTGCGTCTCCTGCCCAGTATCATTGCAGGAGTGTCCGGCTCTCTGTTTAGTGGGTTTGTTATGAGATGGACAGGAAAGTACTTCTGGATCACAGTGGCCGGATACACCTCTTTGACATGTGGTCTGGTCTTGATTTTTCTTTCTTCTGGAGCCGCCTTTGAAAGCATCCCCGTAATGATACTGGGAATGGTGATGTCGGGCTTTGGAAACGGTATTGGCGTCACTACGACATTGATCGGCCTGAGTAAGTGTCTCCATATCATGGTATACGTCCTTCGCGGTTGCTTACAGAGCTGTAGTCTCGAATGCTGCTCCCCAGGATCAAGCCGTTGCGACCGCTTGCTCGTATCTGTTCCGATCCCTGGGATCGGTCATAGGGCTCTCGCTGTCCGCTACTGTCATCCAGCAGCTTCTCCGAACCCAACTACGCTCCGCGTTGCACGGCAGCAAGGACATCGATCGCATCGTAGACGGAGTACGGCAGAGTCTTGACTTTATCAAGACGCTTGATCCAGATGTTGGCAGGATTGTGAGAAGGTGCTATGGATCGTCGACAAGCACCGGCTTTGCCTTCATGATTGGGATTGTGTTCTTTGCGCTGTTGAGCAGCTTTTTCATCCGTGAGAAGCCGCTCAGCCGTTGAACATATCACTTGCCAGATGAGCTTTCTACGGTGTTCAAAATATATATTTGCGTCTGTAGATAGAGCGATTTAGACGGGAATCGGATTTGGACTGTTTGTACAGACTAAAGCTGTGAAAGTAGGCACATGTCATTGCATACAACAGGGTGAATTATGGGGATTCCGGAAAGGTGGGATCTGGATTATTAGCTCAAGTCCATAGTGATGTTGTGCAGTAGGGCTGCCACGTCTGATGTTGATGTTATGGGGCCCGCACGGAGGCGTTTCGGTGACACTTCCGGGGTCGAAGATCTTCCCCGGACCATCTTTCTCTCGCCGCCCATGGGTCTGTTCCATCAACACCACTCCCGACATCTCCTTCAGGTCGCCTGCAGGGAGCTCGAGCCCCAGGTTCGATGCGCTGCTGAACAGCCGCCGACAGACCATGAGCCCAATGGAACCGTCCCCGCTGCATCGACGCTAGAGATCACACGTCATGTCCGAAGCATCGTCGTCCTCCGGCCCTGCTGCTTCGTTGTCGCGATACCGCCCGGTCCTCTACTTCCTGACCGGCGTCGTCGCCGCTTACGCTCTCCTCCAGATCCACAACACTTTTATCCTCCCCTCGCCTCAGCAGACGTCCCTGCGCCGTCGAAATGCGGTCCGCCGTCCGAGGCGCCACGAGTTTGACGAAGCGGAGATCGCGGACACGCCCTCGTTCCGGGCGATCAACCACCTCGCGCAGCTGGAGCGGGAGAATGGAGTCTACGGGACGTTCAGGATAGACACGGCGGATGGGAGACGTGTCGAGTGTGGTCTCCTCCCGTCGCTTCTCGCGACGAGGGACCAGCTCATGGAGGAAGTGGGCGTCTCAGCGGCCGATGCGGAGCGGATGCGGGAGACGATGGAGGATACCTTCCTGGAGTCCTTTCTCGCCTTGGACTTCCCGCCCTCGCATACGATCCGGGAGGGAAGTGCTGAAAGGGAGTACCTGATCGAGGAGCTGCACCGCCGTGGGATATCGCGCGTGGCCATCGCGAGAGCGATTGAGCGATTCAACGCCGACAGCAATTACGGCGAGGAGCTACGTCGCCGTCGGCAGAATGGGGAGAGAGTGATCTTGGCCACGTCTACGCCAGCCGACGCGTCAACGCCGGCACAGAACGTTGAGGGTGGAGAAACGATGGCGGACGAGCAGAGCGTGTTCTCGTGGCGGGATGGAAACAACGATTCGTCTCCCTCAAGGGAGGGGCAGAACCTGCTCAATCTGCTTTATCACATCGCGGAGGACCAGGCGAGGAGAGACGGATACATCCACAGGGGGGTGACGTGCAACAGCTGTGGCGCGATGCCTATCCAGGGGATTAGGTATCGATGCGCCAACTGCATCGACTACGACCTTTGCGAGACCTGCGAGGCGATGCAGGTGCACATCAAGACGCACCTATTCTACAAGGTCCGCATTCCTGCTCCGTTCCTGGGGAATCCTCGCCAGTCTCAGCCGGTTTGGTATCCCGGAAAGCCTACGATGCTGCCACGAAGTCTGCCACGGCCTCTGGCAAAACGGCTGATGAAGGAGACCAACTTTGAGAACACCGAGCTCGATGCTTTGTGGGACCAGTTCCGATGCCTGGCCAACGTTGAATGGGCGAACGATCCAAACAAGCTCTATATGGCTATTGACCGAAAGACCTTTGACCGGTGTTTCGTGCCAAACACGTCCATCCGACCACCGCCTCCGAGCCTGATTTACGATCGGATGTTTGCTTTTTATGACACCAATGGAGACAACCTGATCGGTTTTGAGGAGTTCTTGAAAGGTCTGGCTAGTTTTAACAACAAGAGCGCTGATGAAAGGATGCGACGGATATTCAACGGGTACGATATCGACAGAGATGGATATGTTGAACGGAAAGACTTCCTGCGGATGTTCCGGGCGTACTATGCCCTCAGCCGCGAGCTGACTAGGGATATGGTTGCTGGTATGGAAGATGACTTCCTGGAAGGGGGAGCGCGAGATGTTGTCCTGGGAAGCCAACCTATCAGCTCCGCCTTTCCTGGCACCATCCCATCAGGGGAACCATCCAGAACCGGAGAGGGGAAACGGCGCAACCAGGAAGGCGACATGGAAATCGTCGACAATCTAGGTGTGCTGCGACCGGATGGCACTGACACTGGTGATCGCAACGAGGTTATTGGGGATGCCGCTGTACGGGAGCAATTCGGTCGTTCCCGCCCGGTATTTCCGTCCACGGTGCGCCTGTCGGGCGTCAATCCACCGCGTCAGTCGCAGCCAACAGTGACCAGCGACAGTGAAGAGGATGATGATGACGACGATGACGACGACGATGACGACGATGAGGATGAGGATGACTCAGACGAGGATCCGTCGAGTTCCTCGGTTGCGAGCGACTTCTGGCCTCCGGCGGAACATGTCCTCGAGGAAGATATTGTGAACGCCCTCGGTGCGTACGTTCCTCTGCACGAGGTCACGGATCCCGTGGACAGGGCTCGCATTGGGACCGCCGTGTATAATCGGATGCACGACGAGGACCAAAGACGGGTGGAAGAGGCGCGAAGAGAAGGAATCCACGAGCGCTGGCGGCGGAGGGCCTTCTACATTGACGAAGAGGATGGGGCAACAGCCCCTGAGGGATTTCAGGAGGACTCGGATTTCGACGGCATGAGTGATGACGAGGATGCAATCGATGAGCAGCATCCTGAGTCGGAATCCCACCCTCCGTCTCCTCGCTCGAGGTCTTCGTCAAAGGTACGCTTCCAGGACGATGTTGCTGACGATTACGACGTGCGGTCGAATCCCTCGACATCGTCCCGTACGTCCCGTAGCATCCCTGTCGGCGAGCGCTGGGGCGGCTTTGAGATTCCCGAAGTCGAGAGGGACGCGGGAAAAGAGATCCTGTATCAGGTCACGCAGCAGGGTTTCAATGAGCTGCTGGATGTCCTCTTCAAACCAAAGGAGGATCTCCTCATGGAGGCATATCGCACCCGTGCTGAGCGCAAGAGATGGGCCCGGGAGATCGAGCTGGTCGAGCAGATGGACCCGAAGAAAAATCCCGCTAGAAGGGATGCCCAAGCTGAACAGCAGGAGAAGCCCATCCATGAGAAGTCTCTTGAGGAGCTGCTACAAGAGTCCGGATATTCCGTGATACCCCAATCGCCAGAGCTCGTCAGGCCTGAGCCTGTACTATCTCCTACTGTTGCCCAGCCAGTGGTTGAGGATGACGATGTGCGACCAGCCCATCTTCGAGAGCCATCTGGGGACAGCTTGTCTGATCCCACCATGCCCCAGAACCGGCCGGACGGGCCCTCAGACACGGAGCCCTTCCCTCCTGCACCTGCGACCCCGGAAGACCATGCCGTCGAAGACAACGATTCGCCTTTCGATCCAACCCTCCCGCAGCACCGCCCGGACGAGGACGAGCTCGACGAGCAAGCCGACTCCTCTCCATCCAGAAGAAATCCCCGCGCACAGCAACACCAACAACAACTACCCATGGGCATCCGCCTCGAGCCCAACGGCGCCACATCTTTCCCCGTCCCTCGCTCCCCATCCTCCACATCCCCCGAGGCCGAAGCCACCGCACCCAAATTCTCCCCCTCGCCACCAAAACAACAACAACCCCTCGGCAGTTCGAGTCAAGCGCAGGGTGCTTCCCCGACGATCCAACCGCAACAGGCCCCGCCGCGCCCGCCGTCGCCCAAGACCCTGGCCCGCTGGGCGCTGCTGAACCAGGTGGAGCGTGAGGCGAAGGAGCGCGGCGGCAGCGGCGCCAAGCTCAACTTCGAGGAGTTCTCGCGGCGGATGAACACGGAGCGGGGGCGCAAGTTGGCGTTTGTGGGGAGCTGGATCGAGATGGCGAGTTTTTAATTTTTTAAAAAAAGAAAAGGAAAGAGAAGAAGGTTCTGGCTGACTGGTTGGTTCTTGCCATGGCTATGGTTATCAATTTAATTTAAATTGGATTCCTTTCCATTATCGACTAAAATCGTTCTTTTTACTGTTATGTCTTGCTTGGTAAGGCAAGGGTGGCGCAAGCACAAAATCGATCCTGGGATTTGATGGAGGAGGGAAAAGAAAGCAATTAGATTCAATTTGTTCTTTTTGTCTGTTCTGTTGATGATACGAGGTTTTATTATTGATCATGGTGGTGCTTCTTGGTTGCGGTTGTTCACCCCTACTCCTTTCACAACACATGCTCTTACATAGGCAACGGTAGCATGATTGCATGCTATGGCTATCCATCCATACCGTACCTTAGTTTTTTTATGATGTATATATTGCATGTACATGGTGTGTACAGTACATACCTCATACAATAGACTAAGCCAAGTCAGAGAGAAAAATTAAGAATAAATGAAGAAATGACAGAAAAAAGAAGCCATTATTTCATTCAATTGCACGCATTGCAAAACAAAAAAAATCCCATTTCCCCTTTCGTGCCCGACCCTCGGTACATAAACTATATACAATACAATCCCATCCTAGTCTATGTAGATAAGATTTGGTAGAGCATGATAAATGATATTATTACACACACACGCCCCCAAGCCGCGAGGCAAAGCACTCGACCTTCAGAAAAGCAAAAAGAAAGTTACCAAAATCAATCCCAATACTTGATCACACCCTCCAACCCGCCGGTGACGACCTTGCTCGTCTCCTGCGGATGCCAATCGAGGCACGTGATGGCGGACCCTTCCTTGCCCGCCAGGATCTTGTGGTACATCTTGCCCGTCTTCCAGTCCCAGAAGCAGACGTACCCGCCCGTGTCGCCCGACGCGACGAACTGCCCGTCGGGCGAGATGACCACGTCGATGGCGTACCCGGCATTGTTGTGGCCCCGGAAACACTTCTTCCGGTTCTGCCGGAACTTGTCCGTCGAGGAGTACACGACGATCTGGTTGTCGCCCGACTGGAAGGCGACGTATTTGCCGTTGGGGTGGGGCGCGGCGCGGACGAGGGCGTACATGTACGGCTCGGCGATGAACTTGATGGGGACGGGGATGCCGTACTCCCACGCGCGGAGGGACTTGTCGTCCGAGGTGGAGATGAAGCGGCGGTTCTGGTCGACGAAGGTGATGGTGTTGATGGCCGCAAGGTGGTGGTCGTACTCCTGCGTGATCTGGCCCGTGCGCGTGTCGAACTGGACGATCTTCTTGTCCGACATGCCGGCCAGGAACTCGTGCCAGTGCTCCGGGTCCGGGTTGAAGCGGACGACGTGCGGTGTCTTGCCCGTCGAGAAGCGGCCCAGGCACTTCCCGTACTCGGTGTCCCAGAGCTTGATCTGGCGGTCGTACGAGGCCGTGAGGAAGGTCTTGCCCGTCGGGTGAAAGGTTGTGTCCGAGATGGACTTGGAGTGGCCCGAGAACGTGCGCAGCAGCTCGCGCTGGTGGTAGACGTCCCAGATCTTGGCCTTGCCGTCCGCTGCGGACGACAGCAACAGATGGCCCGACTGCGGGAAGAACCGCAGCGACGTGATCGCCTTGGTGTGCGACTTCCACGTGTGGATCAGCTTCTTCGGGATGTAGTTCTTGATGCTGCCGACCTCCTTCTTCAGATCGATACCCAGATCCTGCGGAACGTGCATGTACGTGCGGCCCAGGTAGTCGAACTGCTCCGACCCGTGGAACTCGGTCGTCTCCGTCTGCGAGTAGTCGTCCTGGTACTCGGTCGCCTCCTTGTCCAGGCCCGGCATGCTCGTGGCCGCGGGAGCGACGCCCTCCTCGACGTACTCCTCGTCGCTGGCGAGCTCCCGGTCCGCGTCGACCGCCTCCTCGTCGTAGACCTTGTCGTCGTCGACGTACTTGGCCCAGGGCCCCAGATACGCGCCCTCCCCCTCGACGATGCTCGGGTCTCCCTTCTTCTGCCTCTTGCGCCGCAGCTCCGCGGACGCCTCTTTCGAGGGCTTCATCTGCACCACATCCCGACCGCCGTACGCCGCGGCGTTCTCTAAGTTCCCGATAAACGCCCCCGGCCGGCTCGGATCGCGCGAGTACCCCAGGCTCTGGAACGTGCGGTGCTGCGCGGTGAAGGTCGCGTCGCTGATGGCGGTCTCCTCCGCGTAGCCGGTGGGCACGTTCTTGCGCTTCAGGCCGTTGCCGACGCCGGCCGGGCGGAAGGGGTTCGCGGGCCCCTGGGCGGGGCGGGACAGGTCGTCGTAGGTCGCGTTGTAGGTGAGGGCGTTGGCGGATGTGTTAGCGAGCGTCATTTGCATGCGTGCCGGATCCTGCGTGGGTGTTAGCTATCGTTGCCAAACATGCAAACCTCTCTTATTTTATAAATAAAAGAATATAGAACTGAAAGGGACAAAGTAAAAAACAGGGGACCAAACCTCTGTGTTGACCTCCGGCGCCGCGACGACCTTGGTGGCCGTCGTGGTGGGAGCCGCAGCTTTGGGCGCCGACGACTTGGTGTCGTCGTCGCTCGAGGAGTCGTAGTCTGCACCCAGCAACGACGCCATGGCGGGCAACGGGCGAGAATTGACGCTGGACACGGGGCGACGCAGCGTTGGGGGGTGAGGAGGAGAGGGTGTTGAGGTCGTCGAGGTCGCGTGGAGAAACGAGAGCACGAGTCCGGGGCGCATGTGTTGCGGCGCCCGCTCCAGCCACAGCGCGCGCCACCCGACGCTCAGATCGAACAGCGCAACGCCGACCCCAGAAGCCAAGACCGCAGATGAGCGGCAGCAGAGTCGAGCAGGCCAAATATTATTACTGTAGTTTAGATAGGTTTACTCGTACAGGTCGACGACGCGAGCTGCTGGACACCGTCCCATCACCGTAGCCACCGACGCTGGTGGCGCATCGCAGGCCACAGCAGAAGGAACAGGAGGGTATCGTACGCTCTTCATTACCAAGCCGATCAGGAGGTATATACAAAAAGAGAAAAGACCGTTTGCCGACCTTCTTTCTCCATGACATACAGATCGTTAAACCTCCGTGCCACTCGGACGATATAGATAAAAAAAAACAATAGTAAAAATACCAAGAACATCGATCCCTCCAACCTCTCACGGCCGTATCCACCGTGACAACTCCTCGCATGCTAATCACACACTTTCCCCCCCATCCACTCACAATCCCGAGTATTACCGTCGACACATAGCATATCTGTTCCGCACGGCGAACCATCACCGGCGACGCAGAGCCGTGGTCACACGCATACCGCAGAAACTGCTCCGCGCGCAGAGCTCGGAACACTCCTCACTCTGCGATCTTCCTCCTTCTTCTTCATTAATTAAAAAAAAGAGAAACTGAACAGATGACACGACAGCCTCAAACTGGGCGGCCATGGCGCATCGCGTGCACCATCTCGTCACGAGATCAATGAGCCTCATCCCGGATCAGGGCGACGATCATGCTGTACAGGTAGAAGAAGAACATCAACAGGTGGAAGCCGAGCTTGATGAATGATTCCTGAGGCGCCCGTCAGCATCCGATTCTGATTGGGCCGGTTTGCAGAACAGCTTTACCTTCTTGTGCACATTCAGCTTCCGGAAGATCTCAGTCGCATCCAGGAGGTGCTGGTTGTCATAGATCCTATAAATCCAAGAAGAACGCAAGATCAGCCTTGTGTCCCTCAACGGCCTAAAGGCCGTGCAATGCTTGAAGAGGGGGAAAAAACAATAGACGCACTTCTTTCCATTGAACGCCAGGAGCGGCAGGTTCAGCAAGATGGCAACCCAGTATCCGTTGATGACGAAGAGGAAGGTCAGGAAGGCGTGAACGGCGGCTTCGGGGACGATGTAGGCGTTCAGGCGGTTGCAGAGGTCGATGGGGTTGATGTAGTCACTGTAGAAAAATCCCAGTCAGCAAACTTAAGCTCGCTTCATCTACACCAGGTAGTGATTCCCGAGTCGCGATCCATGTTCACGATGGCAGCGCATTGGAATGCCCAATCGCTGAACGTGACCATATCGGTGGTACTGCGCACGGCGGCGAAGCGAGGTCGCAGGACACTGTAAAGACTCACCATTCCAGATCGCTGTACATGATCGTGAAGAAGACCTGCAGGAACAGGTTGACGGCGTTGATCAACACCGCCAGCAGATAGAGCCACGCTTCACCCGACATGGTGGTTGAGGGTTGTTCTCGTGGACACGGCTCGAGCCGAGATCAGATCAGATGCAAAGGACAAATTGATATGACAAGTAGCGAATAAATCCTCGCGAGGTGAGGTCAGGCTGCTCCGGAGCGACTGTCCTGGAACGACGGCCGGTCAAACCAGCGAAGGGCGGAGCGATCGATAGTGGACGAAAGTTAGGTGGTTCGGTTTTGTGTGAGGGCTGGAGATGGAGTCAGCTGCGGTCCGTGTCCGTGACAGAAAAAAGGCCGCTCGAATCAGAGGACGGCACACTGACCCAAGAAGTTTTGGGCGACCGGGAGACGAACGGCCGGAGGGGAGAGGACCGCCAGGCGGGAGGAGGACGGAGGAGAGAGAGAGAGGATCGAGCTGAGCTGGACAGTTGCGGACGTGATGTTGGGTTGCGCGGTGTCTGTGCTGGCGTGGTGCCTTAACGACGAGGCTAGTCGGGGCGGTGGGGGACGCCGGGGAGAGGCGCCGGAAGCGGCGATAACGGGCAAGAAGCGCGGAGCTGCGCGAGAGGATCTTGCAGATGGGAGATGAAGCAACAAGGCGATCGGGCGCGATCGTTCGAGGGCTCAGGCAGACGGCCTTTCTCTGGAGACTTGAAGAGGTGTTGTTCCATCTGTACAGCGCAGCAGTCGAGGCCGAAGGATGACGTCCGTCGACCGGACACGTGCCTTGCTCCCCCAGCTCTGCTCTCCGGCCTCGTCCGTCGGACAGGCGGTTCCTAGCTGCTATTCTCGAGAACACGCTGTTTCTTTCATCTTACCAATCATTCTCCATTGACCCTCCTGAGGCAACCCACGGGAGGTTTGGCGAGCGCGGAATCCTGAGTTATAACGAAGATAGACAGAAGCATAAAACAAGCTTCATGAAGGACGCTCACATATCTATTAATTATAATCTAATAGAGGGTTTCGATCATCTCCTCAATAGATGATCATCTTCCTTGTCATGATAATAACGAATGGCCCATGAACGAGGAATGGTAACGAGGAAGTGGCTGTATAGGACGGCCACTGGCACCGACCAACATAGAAAAACACTGGCTACCAGATCGTAGATATTCAGAGCAGAGTAGATATCCTACATATATATATATATATACGCAGAGCAGGCTCTGCCATTACGTCTCGATGCAGAGAATCCCGTGTTCCCTTCCCAGCGTAGATAAACTTACAACGATAACCTTCCTGTTCGCCTGCGGAACCATAAGACGCCCAAAAGGTATGGAATTGAAGTCGTGCATGTCATGCCCCAAAAGACATAAAAAAAAAGAGGAAAACGTAGAAATCCCGTGAAAAAAGTCGTACACACACTGCGAAGGATTACCTCTTCTCCACGAGAAGCACGTGCATCGCCGCATAGGCGATCACGATGGACGCTCCCGAGATGACCGCCAGACCGATCACGTCTCTCCACAAGGCCAGCGTGTCGAAGCCGAACGCGCTCAGGATCGAGGCGCCAGGCACCTCGATGTCCAGACCGTACTTGTGGTCGATCAATGTCAGGTAGGTCACCTCGTTCACGATCAGTGCCTCGAATCCATAGTGGAAGATCGAGAGCTGCAGATACATTAGCCATGACCTCGTCACAATTCAAAAAGAGGATAAATCTTACCGTCTGCATCCATAGAGCCGCCTTGGGAATGGCATCGTGATTGAGCAGCAGCCCTGCAAACAGCAGGCTGAACAGCATCACCAAGCTTCCAATCAGGTTGGCCACACCCGCATCCCGGAAGACAATGCCGATAAACAGGCAGATACCCGCTGCCGCCAGGTTGAAGAGGACGAGGATCAAAAGGAACCTGAGGAACTCCGGCCAGGCTGGGACCAGCCCCGTCATCGGGTACACGATGACCCCCATGATAATCGGTGGGATCAGCCTCAGAGGCACAATATCAAAGATAACCTTTGCAGCAAAGTAGGTGATCGGGGAGTAGTAGCCGTTAGCCCGCTCACGGACGAACAACAGCCGCTCCGAGGAGAACACCGTCAGACTGGTAAGCGTACTGAATCCGAACAGAGCCAGGATGAAGAAGAATAGACCCAGGCGGTTCTGGAAGCCTTTGATGTCATCCGTAAGGCCGTAGAAGAGATATCCGCACAGCACCGCAAGAAGAATCGATATCGCATAGTGTGTTAGCATGAGCATTGGGTTCCGGTACAGATTGCGCCAAGTCCGCTGAGATAGGATGACAAACTGCCGAAGAAGGCCGACTCTTGCATATCCTTTGACCTGGTACGTGGTGCTATGGCCCGACAGCTGGTCTGCATTTGCTGATCCATTTGCAGCCAGTGCGCTCTGGACCGCAGTGACGATCTCGTCATGTACAGAGCGAGCAACATCGGAGGCGGCATAGTTTGCGACCAGAACATCAAGATCCGTGCCCATCCCCGAAGCCGCCGGCGGCAGCTGGTCTGGATCATCAGGGATCTGGGGCTGCGCGGCAGGTTGCTGACGTGAAAGACGAAGCCACTGCGGATTGCCTTCCGCCACCGATTCCAGATTGTTGTCTTCCTCGTCGGTCCTGGGCGTGGGCGGGGTGTCAACACCCTTCTTTCTAGTGTAGAGCTGCCTGTCTTGCCGTTGCTTCAGAGATTGTTGTCTCTTGCTTTTTGGTCGAACTATGGTTTCCTGGGGTGTTCGAGCCATTTCATCAATGCTGGCATTCGATGCGCTAGCAATGGACTTGACCGCTCTTAGGCTGCTGGAGGCAGTCTTGAGGTGATCCGTCTGTACATTCAATCCAAGGGGTTCTTCATCGATAGGCGATCGGGCAACACTGGCGTGCATCGTAAGATCCACCAGGTAGTCGGCAATGTTGAAGCCAGGAGGGCAGGAGTACCCGATGTTGTCAAAGTACTGTTGGCAACTGGAGAATGGACCGGAGTAGACCGTCTTTCCCTTGGCCAGAAGGATCAGGCGGTCGAACAGGGCAACAATGTTGGAGCGTGGCTGGTGGATGGTAAATATCACAGTGCGGTTGTAGGTCTTGGCCAGTGTGACGAGACACTCCACAACATTAAATGCATTGAAAGCATCCTAGATTGACGTCAGCTGCATTGCGATGGCACATGGGAAGAGGATGAGTCTTACCAGACCGCTGGTCGGCTCGTCCAGGAACAGGATGCTGGGGCTTGTGACGAGCTCGCATGCGATACCAACTCTGCGCTTCTCTCCACCAGAGATGCCACGTCCCTTACCCTCCTCAGACCCGATCAACTGATCCTTGATATGATAGATACCTAGCTGCTTCTCAACCTCAACAACTCTCTGCTCCTTCGCAGCTCGAGACATGTCCCTTGGCAACCTGAGCAGGGCGCTGTTCAAGATAGTCTCATGAACGGTCAGAGTGGGGAGCATGGTATCCTCCTGGTCCACAAAGCCGATCATGCTCTTGAAATCATGATCGCTGATCTTCTCACCGTTCACGTAAAAATCGCCACGGACCACTCCCCGTTTGTTCTTTCGAGCTAAGATGTCCAGGAACGTCGATTTTCCGGCACCGGACGCTCCCATGATGGCCGTGAGCTGGCCAGACGGGGCGGCACCCTGAATGCCAGAGAGGATCTCCTTTCCGTTGAGATAATACGAGACGTTTTCAAAGTACAAGGACGCCGGTTTGTGGTCCGTCAGGTGCTTAGCGTCTTCATCGTCCGAGTCGTCGGGGATGAGAGCGGTATAGCCCCGGTATGATCGTCTGGACAGATACCACACTCCAAGGATCACTGCCACGACAAACAGGGCACATCCAGCAATGACACCAGCGATGAGCGGAGTGTTGATCTTCTTGACAGGACGTGTATAGCCGGGCACGTCCGTCTTGTATAGACACTCTCCCGAGAAGCAATTCAGAGTGATACTCTCGTCTCCAAAGACGCTCTTGATGAGATCATTCATCGCCGGTTCTTGGAACTTGCTTCCATCCTCACTGCTGCAACCGACCGTGGAGATCGAAGAGAAGGATGCCGGGCCCTTGATCGACTCCTCGAGGAATTCCCCGATGTCTATCGAGCCTTGTTCACCACAGAGCATCCGTCCAGGAATACACTTGCACTTGATGTTCTCGCATCTGTAGTGGGTTTCGTTGCGGTTATAGTCGGCTTTCATTCCCCAGTCGCACGTATCGAGGGCGCAGTAGAATGATTCCCGTTGATCGACCCAGACTGTACAAGAAGTCAGCTATCCATCACGAAGTAAACGATCGGAGGAGTCCTGCACATACATTGGAAGTTGCAAGTATGGTCCTCCTCCTTGCAGGAAAACGTAACCTGAGGTTTCCGTTCCTTGAGTTGATCCAAGATCTTCCTGTTGGTGACATCGCACATCTGGTAGTTCTCCTTGACAACTAGACCGCCCTGGTAGCATACACCCCCTTCCTTATCCGGCGTCATGGCGTTACAGGCGTCGTCTGTCCGGCAGACGTTGCAGTTGACGCCACCCCAGCCATCCTTGCAGGTGCAGTACTTCTCCGTCCGTCGTGGCCGATTGTAGCCGTCCGCCAGGGAGCCGCAAAGGGGATCCGAGCAGTCATCGCCACCGAAGCCCGGAGGGCACATGCACTTGCCGGTGTATTTGTTGCAAGGGGCGAACTGGGTGCATTGGAAGGCGTCGAGCTGACAGTTGAAGCAGGGCGGACATTCTGGCGGACGGTCATCCAGCACCGAGAAGAGGGGAGGTATCAGATCGGGGTCGGAATAGTTTCGTGATGCTTCGACAGTCCCTGGTGAGGCCAGGAAACCCAGCAGAAAGCAGAGCGCCGTATATCGCCGCATGTCGACGAGGACCCTCGCAATGGATGGTGACAGCGACGTGGCATAACAAGCGGACAAGCGGTCGGGGATGGTGCGCGAGACCCGAGCAACCCTTGCTGCGGTGTCTAGCAGGTAGGACACTCGGGACTCAGAGGTACATAGAGATGGATACAGAGGATGCAGGTACAGGCCGCTGATGGTTAGGAAGAGGATAACTCCGACATTGGCCGGACCCGCTGAAGATGAAAAGCGCCCTCGCAGGCGACGCTCAGCTGCCTTGTCTCGGAGGGAGGTTGACAGGGAGGAGGATGTGAGGTACTCAAGTAAGATGGAGTTTGAGGAAAGCAGCGCGTATGATAAGAGGCGCCGTGGCAGGTCACCGTGGCAGCGACGGGGAAGGCTAGTCGGCCAGTTGGAGATACAGTGGAGGACGCAGGGGTCGCCAGCTGCCCAGCCTCCCAGCCGCACCCGACATGGCGCCTGCGACTGCGGGGAGACACGGGGCGGGCCGACAGCGGGCGCACGTGACCAGGAATTCGTCGCGGACAGGGCGCAGCGTCCATGGTGCCCTCCCCACCGGTATATAATACGCGGGGAGATGGAGCTGATCGTTTCTCTGAGTCAGAAGAGACAGAAAAAGCGGCTTCTACGGGAAGGTTCAGACACAAGCAGCGACCATGGTTAAGATCGAGCCGTTTGCCGTCGAGCAAGTACGTCCGCCAATCTACTAAATCGGTACAAAGTGCTACGGTCCCCCGCATGCGCTAACCCCGCCACAGTGGATGGAAAAGCACGAAACCGGTGCCAAGTACAACATCGCGGAGACGTGCTGCGCGTCGATATCGGTCGATGATCTCAGGGAGATCTCGGACGACAAGTCGACCAACCCATTGACGCTCTCCACCAAACTCACCTATGGCCCCATCCGTGGTTCGGACGAGCTGCGCGGCCAGCTCGCCCGCCTGTACTCGGTCAAGACCCCGACTCCGCTGCCTCCGGACAACATCTTGATCACCGCAGGAGGGATCCAGGCCAACTTTCTGCTGTACTACACTCTCGTTGGGCCCGGCGACCATGTCATCTGCCACTACCCTACCTACCAGCAGCTGTATTCCGTCCCCGAGTCGCTCGGGGCCGAGGTCAGCCTGTGGAAGTCAAAGGAGACGGACGGGTGGAAGCTGGATATCAAGGAACTCGAAAGCCTCATCAAGCCCAGCACCAAGCTCATCATCCTGAAGTACGGGCCTCCCTACGCTTGCGTCTGTTAAACAGTCTCCTGACAACCGTGTTCTTTGCAGCAACCCCCAGAACCCCACCGGTGCCATCATTCCCCGCTCGATGCTCGAAGAAATCGTTGAACTTGCGCGTCCGAAGAACATCTTGATCCACGCGGACGAAGTCTACCGGCCGCTTTTCCACTCCATTTCCCCAGCCGACAAGGAATTCCCACCGTCGATCCTCTCCCTCGGATACGAAAACACCATCGCGACGGGCTCTATGTCCAAAGCATATGGCCTCGCGGGACTCCGAGTAGGCTGGATCGCATCCCGCAGCAAGGCCGTCATCGACGCTTGCGCCGCCGCCAGAGACTATACCACCATCTCGGTGGGCAGGCTCGACGATGCCATCTCCAGCTTCGCGCTGGCCCCGTCGTGTATCCACAACCTGCTGCGGCGGAACATCGACCTGGCGAAGGGAAACCTCGAGTTGTTGGAGAAATTCATCGAGTCCCACCGCTGGGCGTGTGACTGGGTCAAGCCGCGGGCGGGGACGACGGCGTTTGTGCGCTTCACGAAGATGGGCAAGCCCGTCGACGACGTCGCGTTCTGCGAGATGCTGCTGGAGCGGACGGGCGTGATGTTTGTGCCGGGAAGTCTCTGCTTTGGCCGGGGCGAGGACTTCAAGGGCTACGTCCGGATCGGGTTTGTCCCCGAGAGGGAAGTGTTGGAGAAGGGGCTGGAGGCGCTGAGGTCGTTCATGGAGGACGGGTATGAGGATGTGCCGGTCCTGAAGAAGTGATTCAACATCTCCAAGCCGGATGCTATGTTTGGATTCGTGTGGACATAGAATAGGCATAACCGCAACCCAGGATATGTAGGAAAAGGTTCAAGGTCAAAAAGCAAGGGATGTAACTTAATTTCCTCGAGAAGCAAAGGGGACCATTATTTCTTTTTTTTTCTCTTTCCTTTCACTTATCCCCAGAGTTCGAGACCTTTCAGATCCAAAGCAAAGAGCGCTATCAGCAGACCAAGCAAGGCAACTCATAGATAGCTCTTTTGGTCAGTCCATTGCTTTGTATCTGCGAGTCTGTCAGTTTGTCAAAACATGGAGACACATAATCCGGCTTGTGCTCAGGTCGGGATGATTATTCCCCGGACTCTGAGAGGGGCGCCTGCATCGAGCACCTCGGTGGTGAAAGAGGTCATGAGGTATTTGGATGCTTACCATTCGCTGGACGCAGGGCGGGGAGAGGGCAGAGGAGGTCGCGGAGGTGCCGAGATACATGTGACGCACGTGTTGCCGGCACTCTCGGACTCGGAGTCGGAAGAGGTGCCGGCAGTGCTATGTCCGTATCGAGAAACCTAACAGAAAATACGACACGTTAATTGATGTATATTCAGGTCTATGAAGGTTTCTGCCCGCTGCAGAAGCTGCTGCATTTGCAGCAGTGACTGTGGCTACTGTCCACGCTGCATGCGTACTGAGCACTGGATATATGCTGGCAGATCCTCCGAATCCACGCACGTCATGTGCACATGTCTGCTGTCAGACTCGTTCTGTGGCTGATGCAGAGACTGGAGGAGATATACCGCGTAATCAAACATTTAGATGCTGACAGCGCTCGGGAACCCGTCTGTCCTTCTGTCCTTCAGCTTTGCTTTGTAGGATCTTTTAGATTAAAAAAAGAATGCTGTGAAACAGTCCCAAGACGTCCGAGCGTCTGTCGCTGCAGGCGCCACGCACGGCCACGCTGGTTGGCACACGCTCGCGTGTCGCAACCGAGGTATCTCTCCGCTCCTGCCCTTTGCGCTCGCAGCTCCTCCAGGGCTTCCGCCTCAGGCTCCTCACTGCTAGAAGACCGGCCTCTTCTTCCTGCCCGGCCGTCCCTCCCGCGCTCTTCCGCTGCGTTGTTGCGACGGTCATGCCACTTCCTGCATCCTCCTCAGTAGCAGATTAGCAGTGGGACAGAGAGCTCGAGAACCGCACCTCGTCGCCCGTGATGCCGCAATTGCCCCTTCTTCCCGGTACGTTCGTGGCTCTTGCACGGCAGCATGATGGTCGTTGCTCCGTTCTAACTCGTCGGTATAGACATCCCGCTGCGGATCGCAGCCCCGGCCATCGCGGCCTCCCTGGCCTACCTGAACGCGAAATGGTCCGTCTTCTACGACTGGAACCTCGTCAGCTCGCTGGTCAAGATGACCATCCGCTCCCGCTGGGCGGAGCGCTGCGATCGCATGAACCTCTTCTACGTCCTCGAGCAGCACGCCCTCTCCGCGAGCACCGCCAACCACCCGTTCGTCGTCTACAACGGCCGTACGTGGACGTTCCGTGAGGTCTACGAGACGGCGCTGCGCTACGGCGCCTGGCTCAAGAAGACATACGGCGTCAAGCCCCGGGAGATCGTGGCGATGGACTTTATGAACTCGTCCACGTTTGTCTTCATCTGGCTGGGTCTATGGAGCATCGGCGCGGTCCCCGCGTTCATCAACTACAACCTGACCGGCAAGCCCCTGACGCACTCGGTCAAGGTGTCGTCCGCGAGGCTCCTGTTTGTCGACGAGGAGGTCCGCAGGTGCTTCCCACCGGAGCAACTGGAGATCTTCGCCTCCCCGGACTTCAGGGACGGCAACGGCAGTGTCGAGGTGGTTTTCTTCACTCCCGAAGTGGAGGCCCAGATACTGCAGACAGAGCCGACTCGCGAGGATGACAGCGTGCGGGCTGGCCCCGTCGGCCGCGACATGGCGATGTTGATCTATACAAGCGGAACGACCGGCCTTCCCAAGCCTGCCATCGTCAGCTGGAAGAAATGCTGGGGCGGCAGTCTCTTCGTCGCCAGCTGGATGGGCTTGAAGAAGACGGATCGGCTCTTTACGGTAGGTTGAGCCCTCTATTTTTATTTATCTTCTGCTATCTGCGTCGCGTTCAAATCTGACGTCACCAGTGCATGCCGCTCTATCATTCCTCGGCAGCCGTCTTGGCATTTATTACCTGTCTAACGTCTGCGGTAACGATCATAATCGGCCATCGTTTCTCCGCCAGGAATTTCTGGAAGGAGGTTCGCGAGAACAATGCAACGGTGATCCAATATGTCGGTGAAACGATGCGCTATCTTCTTGCCGTTCCTCCTGAGACTGACCCGGAAACCGGAGAGGACCTCGACAAGAAGAACAATGTACGGATAGCCTTTGGGAATGGCTTGCGCCCTGACATCTGGAACCGTGTCAAGGAGCGCTTCAACATCGGCACGATCGCGGAATTCTACGCTGCCACCGAAGGCACGTCTGGAACGTGGAATCTGTCGTCCAATGACTTCTCTGCCGGTGCCATCGGCAGAAATGGAGCCATCGCGGAGTTGATCCTCGGACGGGGCATTGCCTTCGTCGAGGTGGATCACGAAACCGAAAGCCCGTGGCGAGACCCCAAGACAGGGTTTTGCAAGGTGGTGTCGCGAGGCGAGCCCGGGGAGCTGCTGTACGCCATCGACCCCGTCGACCCTGCACAGACCTTCCAAGGGTATTTCAACAATTCCAAAGCCACGGAAGGAAAGATTCTTCGTGACGTGTTCTCCAAAGGCGACGCCTGGTACCGCACCGGTGACATAATCCGGTGGGATAAGGAAGGCCGCTGGTACTTCTCGGACCGGATTGGCGACACTTTCCGGTGGAGAAGTGAGAACGTGTCGACCAGCGAGGTTGCGGAAGTGCTTGGTGGACACCCGGAGGTCCACGAAGCGAACGTGTATGGCGTTGCGCTGCCGCACCACGATGGACGCGCTGGCTGCGCTGCCATCGTCTTCAAGAACCAGGCTCACGCGGCCGACCCCTCGGATATCGTTCCCGAGCCCTCGCCAGCGACGCTCGACTCCCTTGCTTCCCATGTGCTTGCCAATCTCCCGAAGTTTGCGGTCCCGCTGTTCCTTCGTGTCACGCACGAGGTGCAGACGACGGGTAACAACAAGCCGCAGAAGCATATCCTGAGGACGGAGGGCGTTGACCCGTCGCGCGTCAGCGCCAAGGACCGCCTGTACTGGCTCCAGGGTGACAAGTACGTGCCTTTCGAGAGGAAAGACTGGGATAGATTGAATGCGGGGCAGGTCAAGCTCTGATCAATTGTGCCGTGTTCCCAAGTTTCATGTCTTATTCGATCCGGAAGATACCCTGCTTATGGCATGTCCGTCGTCTGAGCCCGTCCTGTCTTTCATGTGCATCTTGTATCGAGTCATTACTGAACATTGCTTGACGCAAGGTTATTTGTAGATGGGCATCTCCTAGTACGTATGCTTATCCATAATGGATTCTGAAATTGGGTTGTAATGTGTGAACTGTACTTGATAGATTTAGGTTGTTTTCAGCAAGTCTTAAATAAGCTACTCAGTTAACTACCACTACAGAGCTCCCGGTCTGCTTTGGAACAATATGATCATCAGCCCTGATAAACTTGGTAATTCCAACACCCAAAGGGCTGCTTACTTCTCTTCTCTTCTCTTCTCTGGGATGCCATGCGCCGAGATATGAATGATATGGATATGGTATGATATATCCTAGGCCCAACTCAGCTCCAGCCATGGAAGCCTGCAAGTACTGTATAGTATAGAGTACATACATGTATATCAGACGAAAAACGAAACGAAACGAAGCAAAAGGAAATACAAAACAACCGAAACATCTATAATATGATATGACATATCTAACACTAGGTAGATAGATAGATAGATAGATAGATAGATAGATAGATAGATAGACATCCACATCCACAACCACATCCTCACCTAACCTACATACATCCCAACCCAACGTAACCATAACCATCCTTTCCTTCCCCAGATCCAGACCCGGATCCAGATCCACATCCTGCTTCTATCCCACCCTATCCTATACCATCCTACCCCAGCTAGATCAATATCAGACATCAACAACAGAGAAGAAGACGACCAAAAAAGACTTCTAGAAATACCCCAACCTCTCACCCTCCCTCCTGATCCCCTCCCGCACGCCCACGAGCGCCGGGAACTCGCTCTCCAGCCCCCGCAGCAGCCGCTCGCTCCGCTCGCGCTTCACGCGCATGATGGTCTCCTTGAGAGCGTTGATCTCGCGCTGCAGCAGCGCGTGCGACTCGTGCAGCGAGAGGGCGAGGAGTTCGTCGGCGTAGTGGCGCAGGCGGAGGAGTTTGGATTCGAGGGAAGGGAGGGGGTTGGGGGTGGGGTCTGTTGGGTCTGGTGCTGCTTGTGTGTGGTTTGTTGGGTTTGTGCTGTGGGGGGTTGGTTGGGATGTGGGTGTTGTGTGGGATGTGAGGCATGGGGATGAGGTGGTGGTGGTTGTGGTGTTTGTAGTAGTAGTGGTGGTGGTAGTTGGGGAGGGTGATGTCTGAGGTTGAGTCTGTATTTGAGACTGCGGGCCGGATGACGTTGCTGTTTCGGATGAAATTGTGTTTGGATTCTGCTGGGATGGAGAATGAGGGTGTATGCTAGGGTTATTGCTGAAGTGGCTTGGAGAGTGAGATGTGCTCTGCTGCGGCTGACCTGGATGAGAAGCAGGAGCAGCAGCAGCAGATGTCAATGGAGACATTACTGCACCGCCGGGATCGACGTGGTACGGCTTTTCGCCCCTGAGCGTTTCTTCTGGGAGTCCCGGCACTGAGATCTTCCCTTGGGATCCTGCTGCCGTGGCAAGTGTGTTCATGCCGCCTGAAGGGAGGCCGGATGTCGCAGACGTAGAGGGCGGCAGGAAGGGCTGCGTTTTGATCGGAGGCAACGAGATATGCCGATCTCGCTGGGTCGACGGCGGGTTCTGGCTCATGTAGTCGATCCCGTTGAGGAATCCATCTCCGGCAACACTCCTGGGGTTGCTTCCATTATCACCACCATTAGGAGGGCGGAGGAGGAGCGGACTGTGAAGTATCGGGTCAAGCGAGTTGTTCGAGTCTATCGGGGCATGGGTATATGCTTTTTCGTTTGCTGAGTGAGGCTGGCTCTCTGATTCTGGACTTTGAGAACCCCTGCCGACGATAGATCTCTGGCGATGATGAGAAGCGAGGGGTCGGGAAGAGGGGGGCAGGTCCGATACGGGCAGTGGACGCTTTTGCCCTCGCGGTTCGTCCGTCGAGGGTGCTGCATGGGTAGACGATGAGGACGGGGTGGACACATTTCTCTGCCGGACGGTCAGTCAAGAAATGTCTTTGGGATCGGAGAAGACACCGGAGTCTACCTTTTTCTGGTCAAATACGTTGTCCGTGAAGCCCATAATCTTGCCTCGAGGATCAGCAGGTTTGACCCTGCGCTTCGAAGCTGGCTTCTCGGCTTTGACGTAAGCCGTCGGGAAATGGCAGCACTATAATATCTGGAGTCAGTGTATGAGAGCCTCGTATTTGTAAGGAGGCTGTGGGAATGGATCACGGATGTCCTGGTAAACTTCTGCGAAACATAGGGCGTTTCGCAGAGACGCAAATTACCAAAGTATCCAGGACTAGACAGCTAGACTCACCCTGCAATTGCACGTCTCCAGGCACTTCGGACAAATCCAGAGCCCAGAATGCCGCATCACATCGGCGGCGTACATGTCGAAATGCCTGTAGAGACCGCGGAAACAGAAAAAGGCAGTGCACGTGTCGCAGCGTCTTCCCTTCCACTCGAGATGATCGATCCTGCACAGATGGCATAACCTCGTGCTCGTACTTCTGCGTGCCTTCATCAGGTCACTGACAGCAGTTCCAAGCGACTTCTTCCGCTCAGGCAGCCGGCTGTCGTCAATGCGGTTTCCAAGTATTTCCCCAGCGCGTTGAAGGACCTTCTCACATGTCTCTTGCGGAACGATTTCTGCCCAAGCGTAGCTCGAGACATGTTCACAGCTTCGTCCGCTGAGGAAGCAGAGCAAGCAGAGATCAAAGTCTTTACATTCAGTGCAGCGAACGTGACGGTTCCAAATGGCGGTACCGCAAAAGTCACATGTCGCTATCACGGACGTCGGGATTTGGACGAGGGTAATCGACGTAGCTGGCGTATCTTCAATTAATTCATCCTGCACCATCTGGCGGAATAACCGTGTGAGCAGTGGAAGATCCGGGGGCAATGGGTCGGAAGAATCTTCCTTCAAGAGGCTGAGCATAGCGCACGCCAAAGAAAGGTTAGTGCGGGCTACATCCGGATGGCAAAGGCGATTGAACGGCGGTTGGACGTAGTTGAGTCCTGCTTCTAACGAGAGTGGATGCAGGATATTCCACACCATCTTCGTTGACAACGTCCCCATATTCCAGACTTGATGGGCTGTCGCCGGAGGGAAAACGACAAGGTCGCCCACATTCTGTTCGCACACGTATATGGGAAAGTCTGCCTTCTTCAGTTCTTCCGGCCCCAAGTTCAGCCAGTCGACGTGGGGTGATGCTCCCCTCGCGGCCATAAATGCATCGTACTTGACTTGAGACTCAAAATCCGTCCCGAAGCAGATGACTGGGCGGTCTGCCAGTGCATCGTGATCAGCTCAATGTCAGTTCAGTGAATTGTGGAATGACACTCACCATGCGTCTCAACAAGAAGGTTGAGAGCTACAGTAGACGAGAAACATCGGTGGAAGCCTGATCTTCTCGACGTGAGCAATCGTCCGCCAGGATGGTTTATGCCGTGAGCTACGTACGATGAGCCCTCGGAGCCAACGTATGCCATCATAACCTCGCTACGCGCACAAGGAGGAAGCCACTGGAAAAGGTCCGCTCGACCACCGTACTGAAGTTCCGGTGGAAGCAATCTGCTGCACTGATCCAGCCACTCTTGGGGACATTGTAGGTCTCTAGCATAAAAGTTTCTAAATTCTCGATATGATTGACGAGCAGCGTCCGCAAATTTCTTCAACGTAAAACTCAGGTCCCGATTCGTGCTGCAGTTTCGGATTGGAATATCTGTACAACGTCAGACGAGCTGATGTCAAGAGATCTCGCATAATATAACCACAACCGAATATCCCAACGTCTGTGACTCGCGCCTTGGGAAATGACCAATGAATAGAAAGACAATATCTTACTCTTTTTGGTGGAGAGATCGATCAGTCCATCAATTGAGAAGAGCTGTTTGTCCCATTCGGGCAATTTGTCAAACCCCTGGATTACGAAAGGATGTCCAATTTGGAGCTTTCGAGTCAACCAGTCCGCAAACCCCGTAGAACCAGTGCCCCCAGTTCCATTGCCGCTAGTTACCGCTTCACCGGACTCTTCCGCACCTCCAAGTCCTGTCTCGCATCTCAGGTCAAGTATGGAATATTTTGGAAACTCGACAAAGGGTTTGCCCTGCGCAATCAGTTCGGGGACGGAGATAGACGAAGGCATAGAAGGAAGAACGGCGGCGTGTGTTGCTGTGAGGGTGACGGTCATACTGCCAGGCACATGGCTCCCGCCGGGGATAAGACTTGTTCATAAGCCACTTCAATTCCCTTTCTTAAGCGTCTTTAGCCCAAAACTAGACGTTTGTGGGCAAGCAGGCGGCGCATGCGATTTCGATAATGGCAAGGCGGAAGTGGGCAGATGACTTCTCTCGAAGTTGCGCCGACACAGCGCCCACATGCACAGCTCACTAAAGCTGCAAAAGAGGCGTGTCAGGGACAAAATGTAACGTCACAGCAACAACAGAGAAGCTTCTGAGGATGATAGAGGGCCGTGAACGCGGTGAGCGGGGAGGAAATCGCGTTGACCTCGGACAGCCCAACCTCGAGCGGAGTCTGGGGACGACCGATTGGGAATAGCGACGACCTACTCGGTTGGCATGCAAACACCGCCAGACGCGTTTTACCTGCACCCTTGGAAATTTTGCTTTCTACTGGATGCCAATGTGATCCCTCTTTAGATTCTGACTCATATACAGCGGGAAATGTCCTTTGCAGCATCTGCAACTGCTCGACCATCCGAGGTGCAACGGCGGGTTTCGAGACTGAGGCGGGGGAAGAGCGGAGAGAGCAAGCACGGGCCAAGACCCCCGGCAGTCGAATCGCTTATGCTGCTGTCGGGTGCTCGGATAAAAGAATCTGGGCAGTTAATCGTTCACTTGACCTTGATCCACACTACGACTTCTTGTCTGGTATGGTTCTCGCTGACCGAAGTGGAGAGGCGTAGAATCGCTGGATCATGCGCTCGCCGCAACTTCTTACAGCCTCGGGAGACTAGCCGCTGGCTGGCTTTGTCTTAGATCGTTCTTTAGTGCTTGAACAACTGCTCAGCAGGAGTTTCTTGCTGCCTTCCCAGCTGCAATCCTTTTATATATCCTGCCGGGATATACTATTCTCCTATTCGCCCACTAGACTCCCAGACCTACCGCCCGTTGATTGAAGGCATGATTTCTTCTCCGTGCGCTCTATATCCTCCTTTGTTTCCACTGTTGCTGCTTCTTCTGTTGCTTCTCTTTTCTTTACCCTTTCAAAAGACATTTCCCTAGTTTCGAGATGCGTGAGACGTTAGGCGTGGTGGGAGCGGAGCAGAAACTACTTGTATTGATTTTTCGCGGCGGCGCATGAAATCCTGTTGGCCTTGCACCCTAGGCACAAAATCCGCCTTGGCGAGGTGTGTGATCGATAGCCGTCTCGAAATGCTGGAGATTCGGTTATGCCGCGATTTCGAGAGCGGGATACAGAACCCGAGGTCCAATCCCACATGCCCCACAAGGCGACTCCGCATCTCAGCGCGCTCCGAGTCAACACACGCCGAGAATCGGGCCATGCTCAGTTAAATAAGAAGGCTCCCGCCTCAATTGCAGCTGGAGCCGGTCTCCGTTGCCCGTATACTTGTCGCAGGCGTTCGCAGATCTCTCCACCGATCCTGGACTGATCACAATGGTCTCCGGAAGGCGACCAATGGCCCAGACCCTCAGAGTGGCCCAGACCCTCAGAGGCTTCCGGCTCCCGTCTCGGAGCGCAGTCCGAGGATTCTGCAGCTCCTCTGTATATCGCTCGTCGCCCTCTGACTCGACTCCGTCAGCTGCTTCGATTGCTTCATCATTCCTCTCTCGATTCCAGTCCTTAGGGCCCCAGACACGTACGCAGACTCTTGATGCGAACCAGCTGCAGCTTCTCTCCCTCACTCTCAATCGCCCAACCCTCTACGCTGACTCCCCTCGTCTGTCCAACGCCGCGCCTCCCCCCTCAGGAACTCCGCTTCCACCGGGATATCACTTGGTATACTTTACCCCTGCGTTCCTCGAGGGTGAGCTAGGCGCGGATGGGACAGATGTCTCGTATAATGCAGATGCCCCCTTCACGAGGCGAATGTGGGCAGGCGGGGAGGTACGCTGGCCGAGAAACGCTGATGGACAGGTCAACCCGCTGCGTGTGGGCCAGGAGGTGACGGAGACAACAAAGGTGTTGGGCGCAGAGGCGAAGGTGGTGAGGAAGACGGGAGAGGAGATGGTCATTGTTGGCGTGGAGAAGACGTTTGAAAATGAGGACGGCGTCGCAGTTATCGATCGACGGTGAGGCTATTCCTTGATTTCCTCATGTTTTGGTAAATATGTTCCCTCAGTGTATTTGGAATGCTGGTATTTTGCTTGGGACCCGAAAGTTTCTGTCAGACGTTGGTGTAGAACCGCTCAACGCCGGTTCGACCACTGGGACTATATAACTATACTGTCCCATAGCTTCAAGACTCGCATCACCTACGTTGTCTAATCGTACTCTAGGAACTGGATCTTCCGCAAAGCCCTACCCCTCGCCTCCTCTTCTTCCTCTCCGAAAGAACAGCCCTCACCTGAACCACAACCTTCCCAGCAGACCCCCGCCCAGCAACCAGACATTACCCCCAGCTCCCCCACAGCGAAGATCCATACCCGCACCCTGACTCAAACCCCTGTGACGCTATTCCGTTTCTCTGCTCTCACATTCAACGCACACAGGATCCACTACGACGTGCCTTGGGCACGTAATGTGGAGGGACATAGGGGCATTGTCGTCCATGGACCACTGAATCTGATCTCGATCCTCGACTTCTGGAGGGACGTGCGCGGGAACGGAGGAAGCACAAGCTCTTTGATCGTGCCCGAGAGCATCGCGTACAGGGCGACAAGTCCCCTGTATGCCGATGAAGAGTATCGAATTGTGCTGGAGGAGGATGGCAATGACGGCAAGGTGCAGATCTACGCGCCGTCAGGGGCGGTTGCAATGAAGGCGGATATCAAAGGAAATGTTAACGAGCAGAAATGATATGTGAGAAGCGATTGGAGTCCTATTTAAAGACACCTAGGTATGTTGTGTCTATATAGCAGCGAGTAAGTATGGAGATAAGATAGCCCTATATACGGATATCACAGTGAGTTATCGCAAGGCCATCGAACGCATCAGGGAGCTGACTCATGACCAACGGAGCCGTGGGTCACTGGTCCAATTAGTAATAGTATCTAGGACCCTTTGCTCGAATGCCTAGTGACCTCGATTCTCATCCACAAGAGCATAGAGTCAACCACATCATCTTGTTTGCTGTTCAGCTCTTATCTAGCTGCCGATCCGAAGACCGCTTTCAGCACCACTACGGTCGTATCTCGACTTCTATCCAGGCGATAAGCCCTACCGTATGTTGGTAGGGGGCTAAACAGATATCATACCGCTAGGCCTCCATTTTAGAATCCATGTACAGAGCAAACACTTTTACTGCTTCTGATTGGTGCGTACTCCGTATATATATACCGAGGAGCTAGCTAGTCGATCTGTAAAAGTCACCGATGAATGGATCGCATGACAGCATCTATTCAGGCGTCCCATGCTTTGTACAGTACTTATGAATCACTGCCACTTTGCGCAATTACTCTGCTGTCAACTCATGTTGTCCATCCCTCTCCTGTTTCAGCTCCACTGTTACTTTGTGGCACAGCTCTTCATCCTGCTGCCCTAGCGGAGAGCGTACTCAAAATGGCTAGTCTCTAGGAAGAATACCCAGTCATGGAAGCGAGTTCCTTTATCTACGTCTGACGTATCTTTGCAGCAGGTAGAGTGAGTAGAGAGTGTGGAAGTAACGGCTTGTCTGACCGTTGAAGCCGGCTTTCAGATTTCATTCCGATAAAGATCAATTTGGCCTTACAGTAAGTTTTCTTCTAGATTTGCATTTTGAGTAAGATGGTTTGGATAATTGTCTGTTTGAGTCTGAGGTACAGTATGCGCATATTTGTAGCAGAATCCTACCCTAGGTAATAATATGGAGAGGGTCTCTCGTATAACCCTGTATTAGATCTCTTAAGGAAGTCTATCACATGAAGCCAGATCGGTCCCGACATGAATGACAATAAAAAATGGAAACAACCGTTCTGCTTACGCACAAGTTATTTTTGACGGCGCTTTCTGCTGAAGGCCCACTGCCTGGAAGTCTTCGAAAACTCCAACTCTTGTCATAGGTGGAATCAACGTCCCAAGCGTCTGCTAGTGTAACATCGAGGCGTTGCTGCCATGGAAAATTTATCTGAGCCATGTTGGCTCAAGCATCGAGGATATTCCAGCTGTGTCGTAAGGACTATGTTCCTCTAGCGAATCACCACACAGCAGGTGGCAGTGTTTGCTTCGTGCTGCAGGACAATAGGACGAGAATGCAAACAAATGCGCTTTTCCATAAGCTCAGCGCTTCCACTGCCAGAATCCAGACGGAATTAAATCGAATGTTCATTGGAAGTAAGATGATAGCACTAGTCTCCTTGACAAGCGAGCAGTGTCCAGGCGGCCGGCCTGTCACAGGGATATCATTTTGCTAAGCCACAGCCGATATTCCTGAATGGAAAGCCTGACGTTAGTGCTTACAGCCAAGTCTCAGCCAATTATCTTACCTGAAAACCTACCAGATGTCAGATAATATAAGAACGAACAAGGAATGCAGAATATGGAATCGGACGTCACCATGCGCTTTGTCTCTATGCGTAACTTGAGCAGAGATAACATGTGGTTACCGATTCCTTTCCTGCTCTGATCTGACTGTCATTCCCATCAACTCGGCAAAGCCAAGCAGCCCAAGCGATACGCAGTACTTGCTTAACAGGGCTTGCGATCATCATGTTCGAGCAATTTCCGTTGTTTTCGGTGACAGGGCCAGCCTTTGTCCTGGCGGCTAGCCTTCTCGTCTTCTTCGTGAAGATGTATAGACACCGAATGATGTTCAGAAAACTGGTAAGCTCAAATGGCTCTTAATGAAGCACATCGATTCGTTTCTACCAATTTGGCCTCTACCAGGAGAACTTCAGAGTGCACTGCTAACTCCACCATTAAAATAGCCAGGACCACCACACAGCTTCTGGTTCGGGCATATGCCCATTATTTACGAATTAAGGAGGGAGACACTTCCAAAAGACGCCCATGGGCAGATTTTGATGCGCGCCATCCGCAGAAAATACAACTTAGGCAAAGTCTTTTATCTAGATTCATGGCCCCTCGATCGGCCAATTATGGTTGTCCTGGATCCGGAGGTTGCGAACATCATCACGACGAGGAAAAATCTCCCCAAGGATCCGGATCTGATGAAGCTCCTGGGCCCAGCTCTCGGACCAGAGAGCTTAATTGTACACCACGGCCAGAGATGGAAATCCTTGCGCATGATGTTCAACCCTGGATTTGCCCCAACCCATCTGATGACACTGGTGCCTATGATCGTGGACACCACAGTCACCTTCTACAATGTACTGAGAGGACATGCGGAGAAAAGCGACGTATTTCCAATGGTTGGGGCTGCTGTGAATTACACCCTAGATATAATAGGGAAGGTGATAATGTTCGTTCTCTTGGGTACCTAACTCTCAACATATCCAATCCTCTTTCTGACCCCTGCGATTGTAGGAACGAAGAGTTTAATGCGCAAACTACGGACAATGAAGTTGTCAGCGTCTTCACGACTCTGCTTCAGTGGCTACCCAAGCCGAAGCGGGTGAGCCCGTTCAATGAACTTCATCCAAAGCGCATATACATCCTCTGGAGGAACGTCAGGTCCATTAATAAGTACTTGGGGGACGTACTGGAGCGTCGATTCCTCTCCAAGAATGAAAGTTCGTCGCGACGTGAGGAAAAGACAGTCATCGACCTTGCCTTGAATTCGTATTTAGAGATGAACCCGTCCGCTAAAGAGAGCAAGACGCTCGATCCAGGTTTCAAGAAATCTGCAATTGACCAGTGAGTCTCAGCATGAGAGTCACGGAGCATCCTCTGACTTGGAAACCTAGGTTGAAGAGTTTGTTATCTGCCGGCCACGACACTAGCAGCACCATGATTGCGGTAATACCCTGTCAATTCGAACTACAAGCATGCTGTTTGATCAGGGCGCTAAGATGAAATCAGTATTCCTTTCATCTCCTCTCGAAACACCCGGAAGTGCGCGCCAGATTGTGCAAGGAACTTGACGAAGTTCTCGACCCTAACATGGCGCTCTCCGCGAGGAAGATCAGGGAAAACCCACACATCCTGAATAACCTACCCTATACAACCGCGGTGATAAAGGAGACACTACGTTTATATCCTCCGGCAAGTGCTATGCGCACCGGATTCGCGAAGGGGTAAGCAATTTCTCGTTGATGTATCCTCACGACACTATCCACTATTCTATCTGAATCCCCGAGAGTCTTGACTGACTATTATTACCCAGAGACTTCGTTACCGACCCGGAGACTCACGCGATATACCCGACTTATGGTTTCCGTGTCTGGATTGTGTCATACAGCATGGGTCGCGATCCCGATCTCTTTCCTGACCCGAATTCCTTCCGGCCCGAGCGCTTCCTTCCCGGCTCACCCCTCGCTCCAAGGCACAAGGATGCCTGGCGACCCTTCGAGAAGGGGCCGCGTAACTGCATGGGCCAAGAGCTCGCAATGTTGGAAGGTAAGATCGCGCTGGCGCTCGCGGTACGGTATTTTGGCTTCAAGACGGAGTATCCCGAGATCAGCGAGGAGCAGAGAAAACTCGGACCGCAGGAGGTTGATGGGGAGCAGTGCTATCAGGTCCTTGCTGGGACGGCAAAGCCTAAGGCAGGAATGCCTTGTCGAGTCTGGAAAGTGAGGGAGTGATAACAGATATATTTATAATTGTCAGATTCGGAAGAGGACAGGAAATAGCGAGCACGACGATGAAATTAGAAACCCTCATCCTGTAGGTTCTAGTTTGTCAGATAGCCATGACTGTACGTAAGGTTAGTAATAAGTTTTGTGATTCCATATTGAGAGAGAAACAGATCTGGTTAGCAAAAGCTCCAAGTGGTATTTGAGTTCGGCAGTTCAATTTAGTTAACTCACCGACAGCAGCAAGATCAGAGGGAAGCGAAGTTTGCTTCAAGGCCACCCCATATATGGTGGGGACGGAAAAGATAATCCGTCTTCAAAGCGGGCCCAGTGAATGGTTGCACATACGCAGTTGAGAAAGATTAACTACCTACAGGTGGAGCGGACAGTCAACTTTCATTTGGACCCTGTATCAAGTATAATCAATAGGCACAGTGTATCCCTATGTTTGATGATGCCCAGCAAATATGTACTGCATATCACAGGGTCCCAGTCTGCACGCAGTCATGGATCATCTTAAACTCCGCATTAAAGTGGTTAGGTCATAGTGCTCAGAACAGCTTGGGGCCCAAGCGACAGCGCGGAACACCAACTCCCGAAGCCGCGGCAATACTATCTTGCACCAAAATGTATTTGGTGGGCCTGTGAGATGCCACGGAGTCATGAGCTACGGCAGCAGGATTTTTTATTGGCAACTTGTATTCTTCAAGTGGAGGATTTACACCACTCACAAGTGATCACGCTCGCTGTCCATGCAGGGTCTGTTTTCTTATGCATGGAAGTATGGAGTACTCCGTAGTTGATGTTATGAGTACCGTGCAGACAGCACTTAGTCGCCATGAAACCGAAAATGCCGCGAATGCGATGAGAACAAGTAGGGAAGGAAGAGATCTGTGCTTAAGGTGACATGTCTTGAAAGCACCCGTTGCAGCCAGGGTTCTTTCTACTGTTATGCAGTGATAACTTGTCTCGACTCTCCTGAAGTACCCCTGTACCTCCATACCTCATTTTGGATATCAAAACATACATATACGCAAACTACAAAGCTAAGATATAGAAGACATGGCCAACACTCCAGCTAACGGGCCCATTGAAGTAGATGTGAGTATCCTCTTCTTTCCCCTGAATTACGTTCAAAGAAACTTCCCACTGACAGATTCCCACTGTGGCATAGGACAATCCTGTCGACACAGATGCGGCCTTTTTTGATGAGTCGTGAGCAGCACCTGAGCAATGACTATTCAAGAAAGACATCTCAACATCTTTAACAGGGATGGAGCTTCCGCTATCCGAACATCCATCAGCTCAAGCATCAAAAACTACAGATGGCAGCTCCCGTTCACCCAATTCCATACAAGATAGCTTGCTAACATCTAAATTAACCAGATACGAGGTTGGAGTTGAATGAATAGCGGATGTCAAAAAGTGTTACATACATACTAAGACAATATTTTTTTTTCAGAACGGACGCCGGTACCATGCGTACAGCGAAGGAGCATACCCAATAGTATGTATATCCATATACCAGGAGATGAAAGCGCCTAGCTAAATTGACATCTTTTAGCCCAACGACGAAGAGGAGCAAAACAGACTGGATCTTGCGCATCATATCTATCAGATGATCCTAGGGGGCCGGCTTCACCTCGCCCCCATAAGCGAGAAACCTCAACGAGTACTCGATCTGGGAACCGGAACGGGAATTTAGGCTATTGCCTTCGCCGAGTGCGTGGTTTTCCCCTCTGCTTGCAGCTACTGTCGTTCGCTGAGAAATGAACCACAGCCAATATCCTTCTGCGGAAGTCATCGGTAGGATGCTATATTGGATTTTACTGATCAAGACAATTGCAGCCTATTTACTAACGAGAACGAATAGGCACGGATCTGAGCCCCATCCAACCGTCTTGGTAAGATCCGAAATCTACCTACCTACTTTAACACCGATAATACCATGACACAGCCGCTGGACGGACAATTCAGGGTTCCTCCGAATTGCTCCTTCGAGATCGACAACTACGAGAACGAGTGGCTCTACAATCGACCATTCGACTATATCCATGGACGTGAGTTGATGGGATTCGTGGCCGATTACGACCGCCTCTTCAGCCAGGCCTTCAAGCATCTGAAATCGGGCGGCTATCTGGAGATGCAGACCGCGGATCCGCAGTTCTTCTCCGACGACGGGACTCTGGAGAAAGCCAAAAATGTCATAAAGTGGCAGGAAACCCTGCACAAGGCCGGCGAAAAATTCGGCAAGAGCATGACCGCCTTGGGAACGTGGCAGGAGAAGTTCGAGAAGGCGGGCTTTGTGGATGTTAAGCACGAAGTCTTCAAGGTTTGTCTGCTACTGTTTTATACATGCTCCTCCTTGGTTAAACATTAAATTGACGTTCTCTGCTCTTTTTCGTCTAGGTTCCCGTGCATCCGTGGCCAAAGGACCCCAAGCTCAAGGAGATAGGTCGGTATCAGGAGGTGCAGCTGGCGCAGGCGATCCCCGCCTATACCCCTGCACTTTTCACCCGTGTTCTTGGCTGGACCAAAGAAGAAGTCGATGTTCTGTGTGATCTTGTCGGGAAGGAGCTGAAGGATCGCTCTCTACATCTCTACCAGGAGGTTCATGTCTTTTATGGGAGGAAGCCGTGAGCTGGGGAATCCGACCATGGATATATATACATAAGTGAAGGCTGATGAGGCTGCCGCTCGCGCGAGATTACGACCAAGAGTACTTAACTATTATGTGTTTAGAGTCGACTCCACCAAGTCCACGGGTCTCTTAGTACATATGTGCTGCATATAACCGGAATCGAAAACCCCAGTACCATGGCACGGGAACAAAACATACTGTCAACAGTATACTTTGTTTTGTGTTTTGCATATGAATGTTGTCGTTACAGAGCTTCTGGGAGACTTATGGATACCTGTGCATGGCAGCTCATGCTATGTATTCATACCTACTGTGCGAAGATCTACGGCCACCCTCCCGACAGCTCTCCTAGGTAAGAACATTAGGAAGCCAGAAAGGGGAAAGAATCAAGCACCTACTTCGTCCGATAATTTTTACCGGAACTCACAGCGCTAAATTTATAATAGAATCAGTGTTCAACTAGGACTGATTCTACACTTGGTCACATCTTATGAAATTGACGACGACACATGTTGAATTTTGGCAGCACTCTGTTAAATACAAAGCTAGGTTCGTCCTTGGTCACCCGCTGTCAACTCTTCTCCCTTTCCTCCTTCCTCCCCCCGGCTCACCCTTGGCTTTTGGATGTCAGTCGTCACTCGAATGAATCCTCCGATCTCGCCCATATCTTTCACGTCTTCATATAGGATGATCCTCCTCCTAAAACGTCCTAACAAAAATCGCCGTTAGCTTATTCCCAGAAAATAGAATTTAACAATGATTCTCCCCGTCCCGTACACAACATACTACTAACCTTCAGATGCCCACAAGTTTCCAGGACTTCCAAGCCGCATCGGTATGGGCGCAAACACCGCTCTCCGCCTTGAACCCGGAGCCCTCGCAGTTGTCCGTCGTGAAGAACACCGGGACAGGGTTGCCGGCATAGGTGCTCTTGACGGATTGAATCGGGACCTTGCTGTCGAACTTCTGGCAGCCGGAGATCTTTGCGTCGCGGATGTCTTGAACGAGTTTGCCGCAGGTCTTGCCCTCGAAGGCCTGGATGTCCCAGGCGGAGACGGAGGCGGCCGCCGCGAGGATGAGAGAGATGATGGAGAAGCGCATTGTGGAAGAATTTAAATTGGATTGATGTTTGATGGAACTGGAGCTGGAAGGAAGGGCGAACTTTGGATATGTGTGGATTGGAGGTTGCTATGAGAGAGAACTCTTTGATTGTGTGATTGTATGATGTGTGTCGAGCAAAGTCAAGGACGGGAGGTTCTCATGGGACTCTTTATACCTTTCCTACCTCCTTGCCATGCCCATTTGACGCGATCAGTGTACCTGGCAGTGGAGACCAGCTAGCCTCCGATGAATGTGCAATGGAGCCGTGCATGACGAATCGAATGAGGCTGAGTGACATGTATCTGCTACGATGTACTGTACTAAACAAACCAGGTGAAGTCCTCTAGATTGTTGCATCTATGGATTTGGGAACAGGAATGCGAGATAGTTAGCTAAAGGCTTCTTTTCCATACACAAGATTCCAATCCTTTGATATTTTCATTTCTCACGTCCTGTGCTTGTAGCACACCAGATCACAAGTACTTCGGTAACTGCCTTCTTTCCTCAGTGTCTCCGAGGTAAATATACACACATCTCTCACCGATACACAAAGTTCCGCTGTATAGATATTCTAGAATCCATCATGGCGTCTGCCAAGACGCGAGGAGAGGCTCTAGAAGCTAACAAGCTTCCAGGCTGACGACTCCAGGTGGAGCTGCCACAGCTGAGAAGTATGGTCACCCCTGCTTAACCACAGTAGATGTGGCTTACCGCAGTTGATCATCGTCCTAGTATGATTCTCTGGCGTACCCCACAGACAGGGACCCTGACCAATCTTGATGCTTTTTGATGCTGCGTTTGAAACGTTGCTGCTGGCTAGGCTGAATCTGTCTTAACGGGAAAGTTAGTAGCCCTTAGGACTTTATCCAGCCATATATGTACAGTACAGTATATGACATACAGATGTCAAGAAAAAAAATGGCTGAAACTGAGCTCTAATGGCGAATCCCTGTCCATGAGGCGCAGCAGACAATCCACCAGGATGATGGACTGGGCTGCGTACCTACTTGCCTACTCCGTACTAGGTAGGGTACGCAGTGGCCTGATTTCTATCAAGCCGGGGCGAGCATCAGTGCTGTTTATGGAGTCCGTTTCTCCACAGTTACTGTCCAGCCCTATGTGACTACGTTAAACGTTTGCTGTGGCTATTCCCATTATGTGGGCTAGGTCCGCCCGATTATCGGACAGGCTCAGGATCGTCTTGCACAGTACTAAGCGTTATTGGCTAGTCGGTTCTGGCCAAAAGATTTGATAAACATTACCTAGGTACAACTTCGTTCTTATTAAACAGACACGATTCAGACAAAGCTTAGGGACTTTCTTAACTAGACTTTAGCTAAACTGTTAGAATGGGCTAGCCTTCACTTGAATTGATTGATCTACTGTGTACACATAGTACAAGATATCCCTGTTCAGGTTCCGGGGGCATCATAGCTTTCATAGTACCCGCACTTCCTTTACTAGGATTAAACCTACTACGCAGTATGTATTTTAGGAGCGGTGTAAGGCATGACTCGCGGTACGGTCAGCGCAGACCACCCCTTTGAGCACTTCGAGGCCTCTACAGTAGTATTTACCGTGCACCTCCGTACATAGTCCGGTGTCAGGTGCAGCTACGTTGAGCCCGCAGATCCCCATGCCGAATATGGTTTGTCTGTCTCAATAAATAAGCTTGGTGGCAGTGCCTATTAGTCGCCCGATCCTAAACTGGCTTGACAATTTTGGGACCCTTGGGGCCTTAGGCTTTCGGGGGCATACTGAGACAAGCAGGCTGGAGCTTAGGAGCAGTCTTGACTTAGGGCTAAAAAGGCTTAGGGGCCACCTTAACTACGGTGTACCTGACTTTAACTAAACTGCAAGACACGTCGCTATATAGATATATCAAGTACAAACAATCCGACGCTTCTGCAAAAATCTATACAGCAATAAAACCTCTTATTCTAGCACCAGTGGCAGAATACAATTCCCTAAGCTCAATGAATGAATGGGCTTATGTAGTGGTGGCGTCCTGATGTGATCAAGGTCTGGAGACGTCGGGATGCGTTCGTGAAATGTCTAATTTTGCTCGTGTCATATATTCTACTGTCCCATGTTCAACCATTCTGCTTGCAATCCATAAACAAGGATCAATAATTTTTTTTGGCGGAACAATCTGAAATCTTGGCCCCAACTACCAAGAAGAGATATCTTATCTCCGAGGTACCTACCTAGGTCGGTATGTTCGGCCGGGCCGACTGGCCTGGGTCCTCGCCAGAAGGCTAACATCTACGCGTCGGCCAGCTGCTGCATCCTACAACATTCAATCCACATATCCACATCTCACCCTGAGAAGAGATTATCTCAATACAGCGATGAATCTGTTGAGAACCCAGGTTAACTTCCATCCAAGTTTGACTTTTTGGACGATCATGATTATTCACACCGCCTGCAGTGCGAGATTCCCTTCTTCTGCACCGCTATTTGGTTCAACGCAGCAAGCGGAAAGTCAGCCTGAATTCGATCACATGCACTGATATTCTGACCGGACAATGACCGAAGTTCTATCGGCTGGGGCAGTATCGAGGCCCCCCCCCCCAGGCAGAGAGATTCTATTGCGCAACAGGGATTCAGTTAAAGGTCCCACCAACGCTGTTTCACTTCCCTCAGGCAATCAGTTTTGGGGACTGTGCAAGCTGTGATTTGAGTACGATCTAGGGATGGAATGCTGATACTTCTTTCTCCTGCTGGGCTTGCTCTCTACAATCCGTCCTGCGCGGGAGACATAGAACACATCAACACATCATGTTGCAATTAAGGTAGGGAGCCAAGTGGATCTCTCTGCCGGGGTTTCGTTTCAGGATCGGCGGTTTTGTTTCCCACGATTTGCGTCATCTGCGGAGCGTGCCTGGCGGGAATACGTATGCTCTTTCGGATATACTCCGTATTTCGGCTCTAACCCTAATCATGCTCCACCTCTGCAGGATGTCCGAAGCTGAGCTCGAGTCGGACCGAGAGGGAAAACATGATGCTTCTGCTGCGCCGTCCGTTGCCGCGCAAGCCAAGCACGATGCCGGTCTTGGCGGGTCCGATGGGAGAGCATGTTCTGGGCAGCTCTGAGCACCGCTGGCTAACTACAGAATCCAGATGTATGCGGAGAACAGAATAGGGCCAAGCTAAATTAAAAGTGCCCGGGATGCGATTACGTGGAATCGAAACATTCTGTCATCGGACATAATATCTCCGTGTGGATTGATGCGCGTCAATTCTCCGAGACATGTCCTATACATATAAGATGCGCCGAGCCCATGGATTCCAGATTGGTTCGATCAGATAATCTGATAGCGCCAATCGTACTGCCATGAAGTTCCATCAGGTGTTGGCCGGTCTCGCGGCCGGTTCTGCCGTGTCTGCTGCGACTGTCTTGCCTCGCGCAACGACCGAGTACCCGGTGATCAAAACAACCTATGGCTATGTCCGGGGCACAGCGTCAGAGTATCGCGACGGAGTCACCGTATACAAGGGCATCCCCTTTGCCGCGCCGCCAACGGGCTCCAACCGCTGGAAAGCTCCCTCCGCACCCCAGCCGTGGTCGGGGGTGCTCAACGCGACCTCCTTCGGCCCCCAGTGCGCGCAGTCGTACTCGCCTATCGGCATCTTTTCCACCGGCAAGAACGTGACGAGCGAGGACTGCCTGTACCTGAACATCTGGACCCCCACCTACAACGACACCACTGATCTCAAGTCGAAGAAGCTGCCGGTGTACGTCTGGATCTATGGCGGTCGTTTCGAGGGCGGATCCGGAGATGTCATGACGTACGACGGTTCGGGCCTGGCCAGCAAGGACATCATCGTCGTCACGATCAACTACCGCCTGGGCGTCTTCGGCTTCCTTGCTCATCCCGACCTTTCTGCGGAATCCGGGCACAACAGCTCTGGGAACTACGGCATTCTGGACCAGCAGTTCGCCCTGAAATGGGTCCATGACAACATCGCCAACTTTGGCGGGAATCCCGACCAGGTCACTGTGGGTGGTCAGTCCGCCGGCTCGGCGAGCGCGCTTGACATGATGTATAGTCCGCTGTCGAAGGGTCTCGTCCACGGTGTCATCTCCGAGAGCGGCGCACGTGGACCCCATGACCCGATCACTGGCAGCGTGGCTACCAGTTACCGCACCAAGGCTGCGGCGGAGGCCTACGGGGTGAAGTTCCTGAAGATGTTGAACGTCTCGTCGATCGAGGAGCTGCGCCACAACGTCTCGATGGAGACGCTCATCGAGTACGGAAACGGAAGCGACACCATCTTCGAAGGCACCGTGTTCGAGAACGTCACTGCTGCCTTCATGGAACCGCCCATCTGGCGGCCGGTGGTTGACGGCTACGTCCTGCCTCACGGCTACGGCGAATCCCTACGCCTCAACGCCCACGCTGACGTGCCCATCCTGACAGGCGGCAACAAGGACGAGTCGGGCGCCACCCCAGACCCGCAGATCACGGCGTCCACCTACAAAGCTACCTATCCCGCTATGTTCGGGAACCTCTCCAGCGAGTTCCTCCAGCTCTACCCGGCCAACAACGACAGCCAGGCCAGCGAGAGCAGCAACGAGCTCTTCCGCGACATCAACCGCGTCGGCCTCTGGCGCTGGGCGGTCGACTGGGCCGCCGGCGGCGCCAAGAGCAAGGTGTACACGTACTACTGGACCCGCGCGCCCGCCGAGAACCGCGAGATGGGCGCCTACCACGGCTCCGAGCTGTGGTACGTCTTCAACAACATCCCCTACACCGACTACTCCAACGTCACCTGGACCGCGGCCGACTACGAGATCGAGGCGAAGATGTCCGGCTACTGGGCCAACTTCATCCGGACGGGCGACCCCAACGGCGACGGCCTGCCCTACTTCCCGCCCACGACTAACGCCAGCAGGCAGATCATGTGGCTGGGCAACTCGTTCGGCGCCGGTCCCCTCTCCAAGTCTTACGCGCGGATTAACTTCATTGAGAAGTGGTTTGCGACGCAGAAGGAGTGGTAGCTGCGTCATCGGAGCCTGGTTGGGAAAGTCTTCCTAAGTCTCTGTACAGTACTGTACAGTATGTGCGACCATGGCAAGTGAGCGATTATATTCTCTTCAGAGACGCAATGTACAGTACAATTACAGCATTAGATATCATTTTCATTCTCCAGCACTTGTCGAATAAGATTAGATTAAAATCTACGAGGTTACCATCCAACTCGCAGGTGTACAGAGTAGGAAGCAACCATCCTATACTGCCTTTCTTATCCAAAGGCATATGTGGATGCACGTCACTTATATAATAGTTGGAAAGTAGACTCCTACGTAGCCATCGAAAAGATGCAATAATATCCCTACGTCCAACATATTGCAATGCGACCGCATCTATCCGATCATCTTTCCCTTCCTTCACCACCTCCCTTTCCCCCCACAGCATGTTCATCGGTCAAGCACAGCCAACTTGTATGAACTTCTTCAATTTTAATTTGCTGTCTAGCGTCAAAACTTACTACTTACATGACTGCAAACCATTGCAAAACAACTGCAGATCCTAAAGTGGCTGAGAACGATCACAACTGTAGCTGTCGATCGAAGTCAAAGACGACAGACCCCCTCAGCCGCGACTTTTCGGTGTCCATTCAAACTAACTGCTGTTGAACACAATGGATTGCTGACGATAACAGGGCGCCCACCAAAAAAAGCCCTCGATTCAACAAAGCCCGATAATATCATCACCTGCATCTGCAAAAGGGAAGCCGACCGCTGAGCTTCGATTTCCCCTCCGTACCTGTTCAGTGCCGTCATTTTTCCCCCTCTTGCATCCGCGACCATTCGGAGAGTATCATGATTGAGCCCGTCTGCACTGTTGTATATCGCATATGTTCCGCCGTATCGAACAAGCACAGACGGATAATAATCACTGTTTGCATATCCCTGTATTTGGCCGTATCGAACAAGAAGCACAGCCGGATGATTACGATGTCGAGCGTATTGCTTTCAGCGTCGATCTGCTGGCCACTCTGTGGGCTACAGACTGTTTCTGTCACTGTCTGAAGTATTACAAGGAGAGTGATCACCCGAACAGTGTAGATGTGCGACACCAAAATGCTCAATTTGCAGTTGCCCCAGTCGAACATGTATTCGCCATGACAACAACCTCAAAGGCACCCATTTCGACGTCAAACATGGGCTGTATGTATCAATTGCCGAGAGAAGAGCTTCATAACATGATTCTTGCAAGACATTTGCCTAGTCATTGTTGGACGGGTAATTGTTGACCTGCTCATCGACTTGTTTTTCCTGGCGACTTTTTCCCATCGCAGACAGGATATACAATGCTCAAATCAGACGATCAAGTTCACGGACTACATGGAATCTGCCGTTGTCCAAAGTATCACCAATATCAGCTGTATGTGACCACCTGCACCATATTCTTCACAAAAAGAGCTTTCGTGGGGGATATTTGCCGAATTGTTTCCGTCAATGTCGGAGATCGGGAGTGGAATCGTTGTCCATGGCATCCTCCTCCGTACTGGAGAATCATATACTGAGGAAATTCAGCTCCCAGATAGATTGTCTCTTAGAGAGAGAATGAGCGCATTGCTGACTCTTTCTTCCCCTTGGGGTTGTCAGAGCAGAAGAAAAGCTGTAACCAAGCTTATTATAGGGGCAGTTTCCTGCGAAGAGCTGGGCCATGAACCTGGTATTGATATATATTAAAATGATGCCAGGCAGGTCTGAGAATGTGTTAACTTGGAAAATGGATTTGAGCAATGTCCTTTTTAACAGACGAGGCCCAGTGTCGAATTCATTGGTCACTGAAGGCTAGAAGAATGAGCTCCAGTATCGAACAAAGGTTGCTGGAACCCGAAGAGCAAGCTTTCAGTGTCAAACATCAGTTACTGAAGCCCAGAAGGTATCACAGCCATGCTCCCTAGGAAAATAACTGCTCTGCGAAGCCTAATATTCATCAATCGATTTCTGGAGTTATCCAGTGGTTGGAGTGAATACTTTGTATCTACTTGGCTACTAGCCATTCACAAAGGCTGGACCGAATCCTTCTCGCCTAGCTAAGCATTTACCTAGGTAAGCATGTAGTCAGATACGTAGTCAGCAGCTCAGTCGGGTCATGTAATAATCAGCGAGTTCTCGTTGAACAGTCCTCTGACTACCTTCTTTAGCTACGTAGGAGTACAGTACATTAGGTATGGTAAAATTCATGCCTTGCCACCGATAGCAATCCACTACGCGTACTAAAAGGCGTTCCACCCTGGCCAGCATCCTAAACTGAGAGTGTCTCCAACAGAAGCTTCAATGAGAAAACAGGAGAATAAGTAGCCATTGTTAACTAAGCAGAGTTCCTTGCATTGTTGAACAGATGAAGAGCCTCTTTCCATTTCTGAGTTATTTGTCCTCGTTCATCAAACTTCATACCTGTCTTTAATGAGCATTGCCATGCTTGCACCACTTCTTGTATTAAGAAAAGAATCCTGTCTCGAGCAGCTCTTCTGTTCTGCTTCTGCCAGGTTCCCAAGATTTATAATAGTAGCACGTCTATTGAGAGCTTCAATGATCATGCCCGGAGTAGCCTCAAGGTCTCCTGCATTCTCCTTTGCGGAAAGTTGATAGCTCTTGAGAAAAGCTCTTTCGAACTTTCCAAGAAGGTCGGGTCGTTCCGTCTTGACAATTTTGAAAAGGAGGATGTCTGACTTGATGTCCCCGCCATGAATCAGCTCACACAAAGTCTCTGAGTGTCCATATGTGAGCCATTCAAGCAATACTTTATTACGCATACGGGCTTTGAACCTCTGTAGATCTTCCAGTTCTTTGCGTATCTCAGATATCTCAGCGGTCCGAGATGTTTGCAGGTTGTCAAGAGACCCCTTCAGATCTGCTTGGGACTCTCGAGGGTCAGTTTGAGACTCTCGGAGGTCCCCTTCAGTTTTCTTAAGGCTGAGATGAGATTCTCAAAGGCTGTCAAGAGATTTCTTGAGGCCAGCTTGAGACTCTCGGAGGTCCTCTTGAGATCTCTTAAGATTAGCCTGTGATTCTGGGAGGTCGTTTTTCCACTCAGTGTCAGTGTTAGATTCACTCAATTCGGCAGCAGACACACCTAGAGTCCGACGGATATTATCTAACTTATTGAATATTCCACCTCGGTGAGAGTTTCAGGGGCATCATTCTCTGTCTCGCTCTCCGAAGACATCGCCTCCGGTTTGGAGAGCTGCATTACGCTTGGTTGATGCTCTTCGTTGACTGGGTCATCTTTATTAACTGCAGGAGTTTCAGCAATTATGCTTTTGGTCCACTCCTGCAGAGGATATGGCGGCATATTAACAGATCTTTTTTGGCTGAGACACCCGTCGTCCAGGGGCCGCCTTGGGGCCATTTTCTCGACAGGAAACCTATCGTTCAGGATACCTCGGGACTTAGAAAGTTGGAAACAAGGGATTCTACAGAAGAAATACTGAGAGGATCCCATGTTCAGGGTGTTCTTTCCGTACTGAGTGCGATGATTTGCTGCCTCCTTCTGCCTAACTGATACTACATACCACCTACGTAGTATGTTGTATTCCTGTCGCTCCGCCTATGAGAGCGGAAAAGGTCTCGGCGCTGGAGCCTGTTCTCGGCACGTCCCGAAGGCTCCGTCGCTCCGCCGTCCCGGAGCCGGCGCTAGTTCGCGCGGTCGATCCCGAGGCCGAAAAAAGGTACGCCGCCGCGGCGGAACGGCTGCGCGACTGTGAACAATTGCGGAGACTGCCATTGACATGCAACAATGAGTCGAAACATATCCTACACGAGTTGACAGGCAATTTGCTTAAGAATTAACAATACTGTTCACATAATCCCCTCATTCAATTACGAGGACCAAGAGTACTACCTCTATCCCATGCGATAACAGGTTCACGGAGTAGACGGAAGATCCCCTCTCTTCTCTTTCTCACTCCTCCTCTCCGCAGAATCCTTCCCTCCTGAATCAAACATAATTCGAATATCCTACTCTACGTCCTCGAACACGATGAATCCTTTGCCCGTTCCGCGCCTCCTGCTCCGGCGCAGCGTCGTCGTTCCGCACCTACAGTCACCACCACCAAGCTCTCGCACAAGAATCGCAATTTTACAGCCTTCTCGCGCCTTCTCACAATTCCGTCCGGTTGAACTCCATCCGTCATCGAGACGACAATACCTCCGGCCATCGTTATCATTGAATCAAAAGCAAACTCAACCTCGGACCTGCTCACGATCTTTCCACCTCCCAGAATTCTCCTCTCTCTTCAACAACAACAACAACGGCAACCCCTCAGCGGCGCGCACCCTCACCGCAGTCCGCACCCTCCCCTACCCGCCCGCCCCGCTCTTCCGCGTCGTCGCCAACGTCGAATCCTACTCCCAGTTCCTCCCCTTCCTGACCGAGTCGACCGTGACGGCGCGCGACCCGAGAACCGGATACCCGACGCGCGCGTACCTGACGGTCGGGTACGGGCCCCTCAGCGAGACGTTCACGTCGCGGGTGGACTGCGACGAGGAGAACTGGGTGGTGGAGGCGCGGAGCGGGGCCGAGTTCGCAGGCCAAGCGTCGCCGGACGGCGAGCCGTTCCCGGGGTCGGACGAGGGCGTGTTCGACTACCTCAGCACGCGGTGGGAGCTGGTTCCGCTCGCGGCGGAGGAGGCAGCAAGGCAGCGCCCGCAGACGAGGGTGCAGCTGCAGGTACGGTTCCAGTTCCGGAATCCGCTGCACACGGCCATGATGAGTGCGGTCGAGGATAAGATGGCGGCCGTGATGATCGAGGCGTTTGAGAAGCGGATCCGCGAGGTGGAGGGGCAGCGGTGAGATGAGGGAGTGCTTGATGTTTTGGTGTTTATTTATGCAGGACTTGTTCTCCTTGGTCGTCTCGGTGGGAAGGCGTGGTTCCTGCGGTTACGATGATACACCATCTGAAGGAATCTATAGAGGGTCGGGTCTGGCATAGAGCTTGATTCGTGATTCATGATCTGCTTTGTTCATTTGTTTTTCTTTACATGTACTTGTTCTGCAAACTCCGGGCGGCAAGCCAGGTCGATTTTCTGTCTCCGTCCTTTTTTGTTTTTTCCTCCATCCATTTATATTTCTCCATAGAAGAGATGTTTTGCTGTACATATAGACAACACAACTGGAGAATCTAAAACATAAAGAGAGACACAAATATCATGTCGTATAATACAATAGATAGTCGCAGCATCACGCGGCAACAAGCATCCCGTTGTTTCATAGCATACCCAGGCTTCGGTGCTTGAGGGCCTGATTCCAGCCGGTCCTCGCGGGGCCAACCGCCTGATAGTTTTCATATACCACCTCCCAGTTGATCCTATCCCACCACCTTTCGAGGAACTCGGCCTTACCGGCGATACCGTAGTCCATCATCCAAACGTGCTCCCAGGTGTTAACGCAGAGGATGGGATGAACATTGACGGCACCGGGGGCCAGGTCCTTCTGGTTCTGCGCATGTGGGCCCATGGAACCCGCATACACGTTGCCCAGAGGAGCATCAGGGCTGTGCGTGGCCATATCCACCGGCTGCCGCCGGGAGTGGGCAGCGGGATACGGAGAGCCGGCGTTGTATGTGCAGAATATGTGTATCAAACCTTCCCGTTCAAGGTTCTTGGCCAGCCACACAAAGCCCGGACCAAACATGGCATTCGCAGTGGCCAGGAAGTCCATCTTTAGGGACTCTATTGACGAGCATGTCTCGACAAGGTCTTTCTCAAGACTCTCGGGGATGGGGACAGACTCGGGAGCCTGCAACGCATGTGTCAGATACAAGACTCAAGGACTAGAAATGGTACCAGCCTCTTATGGCTTACAAGGCAGTTAAAGAAGAAGTGGTTGTTGTGGGCCATTGAGGCGTAGTTAAACAGAGAGGCCATCTCTCGACGGCGGGAGTACTTGATCAGAAGCTCTCCCGGTCTGGTATCGGCATCGACGGTATCTGTGCCGGAAAAAAACTGTGTCAGAGCTCCATTTACGCATTCATTTCTTTCTCTCGAGGTCTGTTCGCATATGTTGATCCTCGCAACCTCCAACTGCCGGAACTCACCCTTCGTCAAAAGGTTCAGCTTATCAATGAGAAAGCCCTGGTATTGGGTCCAGGCAAAATCAAAGCCCTCCGGCGACAGTAAACCTGGAACGCCCTTCTCCTTGAAAGTCTCCTCGTGTGTCAGCTGGGGCAGCTGGTGGAGTCCTCGAGTCTGGAATCGTGGAAGGGCGGCGGGGGTTATCTAGAAGAGATCAGCGAGCCGGTCATACCAGAGCAGGGCAGCCATTGAAGAGGAATGGCTCACTCTTGAGAGCGCAGAAGCGGCACGCAGACAGCTCTGCGGCCGGAGGACCCGTTGGAGCATCATGGGCGGCGGTGGTGCAGCAGTCGCTCTTCTCTTGACTTGATCTCGTCGCCTCGATCTTGCGCTCCCCGCGAGAATTTCTGTGTCCCGTTCAGGACTAGCGCCGCTGACTCACCCTCCGGGCCCCCGCGGGCCAATCACCGCCCGCGGACGCGGCGGCGGCAGCCTCGTCTGAGACGGACGGCCTCTCACATAACCGCCGGGCCCAGACATCTGAGGTTTGTTTCACGCTCGACCTGCGACATGGATGCGCCCGGCCTGTGGACAGGCAGAGTCATCGCGCTCTGCAACTTTCTTCTCTTAGCGCATGGCAGGATGGCTGTCCTGCCCTCCACCCGGCGCTTCGGCGCTGCCTATTCTGGGACTGCAGCGCGTGTATCTCGAATGGTCTTTAAGGCGTCGGCAAAGTGATGCTCTGCTTTGTTGGGATCCATATAGTCATGGATGCCCGTGGTTCCTTTCGCAATCCGTGGTCCCTTTCTCAATGACCTTCAGAGTTTCGCACCGGAGGTCTTTGTTTTAATCTTTCAGTTGATGTCCTTGCTCGGTTCTTTATACTAAATAACCAGACGACGTCTGTTACTTATGATCTCCTTTCTCACCTCCTCTGTCTGGATCTTTTCTTCCTGAAATACCCTTCCTATCGATAATACCAGCGCGTGTCTACGTCGCCAACATGGCGAGGTCGATTGTACACGCTCTCCTCGCCATTTGTGTGGTCTTCTCCGGCACTCCGTCCCCAGCTGCTCTGGCAAAAGTCGTCATCTCAAGTCCGTCCTTCGGGCTCTTACGTCGAGATACTGATTCATGCCCCAACTCATTTGTTCGGTGCGGAGATTCGAAGCTGCCCTCAGATTTCTGCTGCCCTTCGTCTTCGACCTGTATCAGTCTGGACGACTCAAGCTCCGCCATCTGCTGCCCTAATGGGGCGGACTGCTCATTTATCGAGCCTATAGCATGCAATGTACAGTTGCAGAACGTCACAGCCAACCCAGAAAGCACTGTGAAAACCACAAGACTCGATGATCATCTGCCAATATGCGGGGTCGCGTGTTGTCCCTATGGATACACATGTCAAGGTAACAACACTTGCGCCCTCAACAAAGAAACCTCTTCAATGGCGACTTCATCCGTCTCTTCATCATCGACGTTGACCTCTGCACCCTCAACATCGGCTACAAAATCCCCCACAAAAGCATATGCGACGGCATCCGCGACGACAACATCCGATTCACCGCTCCCTTCCTCATTTGCAACTTCATTGCCTGGTTTCAACACAAGTTCCGCCACGCTGGCACCGCAGTGTCTATCATTTCCTGTCAAGGCTGTGGTTGCTGGCTTCTTCCCCGGCATGATCTGCGGGGTTCTGGCAGCGCTAATAACTATGATCTGCTTGAAGCGGCGGCGGAAATCCCGTCTGTCCACCTCTTCTAAGATATCTCACCTCACTCAGCCATCATCAGGCGGGACGCTTCTTGGCATATCGCGTCCGATTCCTTCAGAAGAGTACTCCTTCCGAACGGACTTCCTCCGTCGTAACCGGGACAGCGATAGTTCCAGATACACAAAATCCACGCTGCGTCGGACGGGAACACGCATGAAGAGCATTTTCGGAGCAAGTCTCAGGTCGAACAGATCCGTCCTGGAGAAGTCTCCTCCTCCTCCTCCTCCTTCGCTGCTCGTCACGCCGCCTCAGCCGATGTCTCCACGGCGTCAGCCCAGCACCGAGTTTATCAAAGTCTACTCCCCGGCTAGTGGCCTCCTGGACTCAGACTCGCTTCGTCCTGCGCCGCTCGCACCATCGAGACCAAATACAACCTTCACCGACATGATGGAGAGAGTTGGGTTCCAGAACAGCAGAGGTAGCCCATGTTTTCGAGTTACCGATACCCCTGACCCCCGGGATCGCGGCATGAGGGGAAACCTTATTTGAGAGTAATGTGCATACTCCTTGGTTCAGTTCACATCTCCATAGCATTCTCCGAGGCGTTTGGCTTAGCAACATTTTCCATACTGTCTAGATGGGTGTTTTGTAGATAAACTCATTCCTGTTACAGATATATATACCCTTAATCTAGATTTTAGTATCATTTCTCGTACGCGATGCCAATAGTCTACATCGTCCTAACGTAATTTCATCAATTGATTCCTCGGGCAGCTAGGTGTTGGGTGAGGCGGTTTCAGACTTCAGACCACTTCATCTACCGCTACCCGCATAAGGTCCGAATCCGCTGTTTCGTTCAGCTCCGTCAGAGGCATGTACCCGCTTCTTTATTATGGCCGTTTCAGAATCTCGGGTGGCAATGAGACATATGATCAAGGTCGAACAAAGGATTAGCTAAAAGCGTCCAGAAAGGTCTCAGGCGTGTCAAAGGAGGGAAAAAATCACAGTTGTTGCAATAGTTCTGTCTGCTCTGCTGAGCAGTTGAAGCCACCGTGATGGTGACAGGATTACATCACCCATTATGTTAGAGTATATCATGGAGATCAGGAGTTTGTTCGTCTTATTTTTGATGGGAAGGACCGCTGCTGTTGCTACTGTCAGAGCACTAAATCACAATGTGGATCATTTCCAGAAGTCTCCTTTGCAAATACGCACACGGGTATCCTAAGAGGTGATAAGTGACCATTTCTCTTGTATTTCTGGCCCGCAAGACAAGGGTTAGAGGGCATAGACGTAAAAGCACAGCCGGGCTAGATGGCAGAAAAATACTGCTACCGAGATACAAGAGGTGGCTGTCATACACGGCTGGAGTGTAATTTTTTTCTTCGTTCAACCAAGATATTTCTAACGTTCAAATGAGTAAACAGTACAGAGGAAAAGCAAGGAGGGATGTACGCGGGTAGTGAGCATCAGCTTCATGAAGAGAAATGGTTTAACAGAAACAAATATAAAGTGGCAACCAGAGCTAATTTCAACGTGATTGAGGGCGTTCCTTTCACTCTTTAGGAATACCGTCCTTTTTATTGCAGGCAAATATCGTGTAGGCAACGCAATCAACCTCGTTCGAACCGCCTTTCTTCGCAAGGCTGTCACTCATTCAGAATGATCTGTTTTGCCCTACATCCTCTCTATTAGCGGTCTCTTAATTCAACTATCCAATGATTTACTGGACATACTTTATTCAATATGTGACGGCACAGTGCTCCTTATATAGTGAGTGCAATTCTAGGACTCTGTCCTAGAATCCTGGTCTTTTTGCCCTTAGCGCAGCGGTTTAGCTCTTAGAATGCACCCTAGGTGCCAGGCCTTGACACAATAGCCACTTCATATAGTTAGGAACTCTCCCTCTAGATCATCATACCGACCTTGGGTAGTATCGAATGACTTCTCTTGCAATCTTTTGAATGATTCCTTCAATTGCTTAACAAGTGAATTAGGATATGACAGCACTTAGTGGGAACTGTACATTATTAGGTAGCCAGACCTCTGTCATAACACCTCAATCTCAAATCTCAGAGAAGTTATCTTCATTCTATTTCATCAGCGGCATGAAATCTAGCACATAGTCGACATGCACCGAAAGCATCAGATAGATAGCATGATCGTAGATTTTTGGTTAGGTATCTACCACTGGCCAGGCAAACGGACGAGCGTCGCAGATGGCAACGCCGAAATCGAACTACACAGGAACTAGTTTAAGAGGCCGGGAGAGAAAAAGAAATATATATATTAATCTCTTATTTTGCATCTCTCTGTTTGGTGCTCCTTCCCTTTTTCCACTCCACTACCACCCTTTTCAACTCCTTAATTAGGCCGATTATAAGCGGAACACCGATAGGTCCCAAGAGAGGTAGATACACAGCCACCTTATGTTCGTCGGGGAAATACATCTGGCCGACCATGCTCTTGTCGAAAAAGCTTCTTTCGGCCTCCTTCTCTGCAATTCGAGCACTTGCCAATGCAGCAGAGAACCGGCCTTCCTTGAGGTCGGAGCATGCCGATGCAAGATGCGAAAGGGTAGTAGAAACAGACGTAGCCACTGTTGCAGGAATAGGGATGGACGGAAGAGACTGAGTAAGCCGGGCTAGGGAACCCATCGTCGAGGATGCGGAAAGGAGAAGGGTGGCGGCGCGAATACGGATCAGAGTCTGGAGGCGGAAAGGAAGAGACGACGGTGTAGAGGGTGTCCCTAGTAAGGTAAGGAGCTGGTGCGAGAAGGTCATGAAAGCCGGCCGCAGTGATTCTTTAGAGAGATATGGGGGATTATACGGGTTGGAAGCTGAGAGTGGGGGATTGAGAATCGCAACACCACCCCATTGGGGGATTATCCAGCTGGTCGCTTGATTCTCCTTCACGATTAAGGGTGATTGCGACGGAGCTGGCACATAGAGAACGAAGTTGATTGTCGGTCCACTGCCAATGCTGGGACTCAGGGGCCATTCTGCAGCATTGATGAACGCACTCAGGTCTTCCTTTCTCAAGGTCCATGCTCCTTGAGATTCGTCGTATTCTGGCTGTGGAGCCGTTGGAGCGAAAGACGCATAAAGCTGGACTTGAGTATCCACGGAAAAGTTGCTGATGGGAGCAAATGCTTCCAGAAGTGGGTTCATGTACTCCTGGATCGCTGCCTCAACATCCCAAGACGACGGCTCTGAGCCAGGAGTGAAGAGGGAAAACGTCAAGTGATATGTCTCAGCATATTTCAAGGATCTCGTCAGTCGGCGACTGATGCTTTCCACTAATTCCGGCGAAGCTGAGTTCAGAGTAGTGCCCCCCGCGGATTGCTGACCACCCACGGATTGTTGACCACCTGGCCCAGAGGGTTGCAGGTTTGGGCCAACTGCGTTGCTGCTTGAAAGAATGTGCGCAATGGTAGCTTGTTCCTCGCTGAAGAGTTTCTGCAATTCACCAGCGATAAAGGCAGCCAGGGGTGGTTTAGAGTACGATAGTGCGGCAGTCTGGCTTGGAGGATAGTAGATATCGAGACGAGTAGCGGACGAGTGCAGTTCGGACCTCGGCGCAGCCGCATTCTCCTGAGGTATTAATCTGACGGTCAGCGCAGCGTCGGACGTTTCTTCGATACCCTCTTCTTCGAGACTAGCCACATTGTCGCCTGCAGAGATATCCGTTATTTGTGAAGAATCAACATGCTTCAGGCGCAGATGGTGTGCGGAAAACTCGTTGAGATCATCGAGAGCATGCTGGGTCGTTCGAATGAGCTGCTGCGCCTCCGAAATCTGCATCGACGGAGTCCTAAAGAAGATCTCCAGCGGAAAAACAGGACGGCAGGCCTATAACCAAATCCAGACGTATCAGCATATACAAGAGCCCTCGTGGTTTCAAGACAGAACGCATCCCGCACCTTGCCATCCGCCCAATCGATCATCTCCTGTATAGGTAACCGTGCTCTGTAGATGGACGTCGTCTGCCACCACATGGGAAATCCCAGAAATATGATGACCGCCCAGAAAGCAATTATGACCTTTGATCTGGTCCGAACAGACTCCGGATTTTCTGGGGGAAGACCATGCTTGAGGCTTGTCGCGGAGGCCATGGTTGCGACGCGGTTCGTGGTATCACTGTTGGGCCCTGGAGAATCTCTCGAGGACTGTACCCCTCCATCCTTACTTGACATGATCAAGGCATTCCTTCCCGAGACCAAAACGCGATCGGAGTCATGGAGGAAGCTGGAGGCACGGTTGTGCTGGCGGTCTCGGCGGATGATTGACACTTGTGAGAGGTGGTTCCAGCTTCCGCGCGCAGAGAGCTCGGGGATAATCGATCTCGGCCGTGTCTGGCTAGGCCGTGCCGCGGTGCTACAATTACCAAGTGATCACCAAAAACGAAGAAAGTCTCTAAGAGCTCAAATTTGAATGGAATGACGCCCAGGGACTCTCTTGATGCCGATTATATTTATCAAGAGCAAATCTACCTAAAAGACATCTCTCCAGTCAACTTGGCTGCGGGACGTCCACCCTGCTAGCTCCTTATTCAATTAGCGTTCATCTCTCTACTTAATTGAATCTAGCTCTTTAATTACACAGGGGAATCTAATGTGAACAAAGATGAATCTATGGACAAAATAATAATGGGTGATGTCAGATCTGCGGTTGACAATCAGTATCTTCATCATAAAGCCCGGCAGCAAGAGTTGCCTCCGGGTGACTTAGGGAAATAGCACGTTACTTATACACAACTACACAGTATAAGGGAGCATCGGAGACATCCCGTTGTTTGTCATACCTTTATTTAGAATGAAGTCGTATAGTACAGTACACTAGTTTCATAGCACATAACTCGGATGGCGTAGTGAAGAACCTCTAGCAATAGTACAGCACGAAGCCCCATTTATGTATACACCGAACCAACACATAGGCCTTAAGCCTGGGTATCTCAAGTTTTCGCAAATTCCTGGAGGTGGAAGAATAAGCATACAAATGGGACCAATGCAAGTGGTATTGAATAACAAAGGCAAGGTATTAATGTCAATATTCCTTTTCGAATATCTTCTGGATCGGTTTCGCAGCCTAAGACGTTCCCGCTCAGTCAGCATTGCCCCTGTAATGTCTTCGACCTGGTGGCATAGTGGAAAGATACGTACATCAATGAATCTCTCTAGATCCTGGTCGAGATTCGCCAGGTCATCCTTCCGCTTTTTATTTTCTGCAATTAAAGCCTGTTTGCGTTTCAGCAGCTCTTGTCTGGCTTGTTCGAGCTTCTCCCGTTCGGCGTGCTCATGGTTTATGCGTGCAATCATGAGTTCATGAGGGTCGGAATCTTTATATTCCGGGTGGAGGGCGAGGAATTCCTCGACGGGAATCAGCGGCAGGGAAAGATATTTGTGACTATTGATAGAAAACAGTAAGCGTCCATATCCAGACAGGGAGTAAGGATGAACGTACTCATAGGACTCGCATGCTGCGATCTCTCCGGTCAGATGCCTTTGTTCATAGTACAAGTTTTGTAGCTGCAGATGCAACCGGTCGATTTCCTGGCGAGCCTCCGCGGTCGCCTGTTTCGTCTCCCGGACTCTAAGAATGGCATCCCGGTTGAGGCCACGAAGTCGGGCAAGCAGCGAGAAAACCAGCTTCTGCTGCTTCGAGATCTCCAACAGGGTCTCCTGGGAGAGCACGGGGGAGGACGACGGTTCGAGCAAAGACAGGAGCGTCTGGCACTGGGCAAGCGTCTCTGCGCTGGTGCGCAGCACGGCAAGGAGGGACGGATCTGTGACGATCTCGGTGACACCCATAGCTGCGACACAGGCGACTTGAGAAGGAAGATGCTAATGGAGGGGCAGCGGTGGGCGAAGATCTGAGGCAAATGTTGTTTTCTGCAGACGATAAGCTAGCCTCAACGATGAGCCATAGAACGGCGCGCGTGGACCGCACGACGTCGCTGACGGGTCGAGGGGAGGATGTGATCCGTCACTCCGTGATCGGCTTGGACCACTGATTGTAGATCACAAAGACCGGAGCCAGACGGCGTGTTTTGGTTAAGAGATGTCTGTGAGCTTGCGAGGCCAAGCGTGGTCGAGAACAAGAGCACCGTTGGTGGAACAAAGGGTCTGGTCTGTTCTGGGAACAGTCGCCCCTCCCGACTCGGCGCCGGGCTTCCCCTTCAAGCTCCGTCGCTCTCCTTTTGCCCTCCCCAACATTATTCTTATTCTTAGCTTACCATTTTCTTTCTTCGGGGGATATTTTGCGCTGGTCCAAACATTCTCCCCTCTTCAATTTCTTTGTACATACATAGATAGAGGTATACAATTTCAAGTTCAAACGGTTTCTGCTACGTTCCCGCTCCGTTCGCAAGCACTCTTCGCCCGGCACATGGTCCGTAGACCCGTCCAAACAGAGCTCGCCGTCCCTTGAACCGAACGGCACATTCACAAGACTACAAGAGAGCAGGGATATTGTTTATTAGCTCTCGAGGTTGATCCAGGTAAAATGAGGGCCAGCATGGTGTGTACGGCGCCGTCCATGACCGTCGAGTCGTACCCCGATGCCGCGTCAACGTCGTGCTCTACTCCAAACGAACATACATCCCTCTTGCGCGATCGAAGAAGAAGACATTCATTTCACGCGGCGAGAAGGTTATCGTGCGACTATGATGCGGATGCCATCTTTCTGAGAGTCAGAGACCTTCGCTATTTCCGTGTTTGAAGCAACTTGAATTCTAACAGTGGCTAGGTTGAGCTCTTCCTCGCAGAACTGGAGAGGCGGCTCCACTGGCTTGAAGTCTACAGGAAGTCCCATATCGTCCAAATTGACGCCAGTCTGAAGAGGGGATATGCCACACTGGAGGCTGTTAGGGATGCTTGCTCCTATGCCTCAGGAGAACTGATGGGCGGAGGCAAGAAACGGGCAAAGATCCTGGTCGAAACTCTCGAGGACCGGTACAACGATGTTCTTGCGACAAAGGAAACGCTCGAGCAGAAGGCCCAGGCTGGCATTCGCCTCATGGAGTCGTTCTTAATCGATCTCGAGTCACGAGCCCATGCAGTCCGCGACCGGGGCTTCTCTGGTGCCCTGGATGACGGATGGAAAGCGGTCGACTCGGGCCTCACGCATGCCCGCGAAGTAGTTGATGAGGGAATTGAGCGTGCCCGACGAGCGAAGGATGCTCTCCGTGAGAGCATCGATCGAGCTATTCAGCTGGCCCAGAAAAACCGTCTGATACATTATTCCGATCTTCCACATCCTTGGCGGGTAAACCCCCATATTCTACGAGGGTACCGTTTTACTACTTCGAAGCTTGAATGTGTCACATCAGTCTTTACATTTTCTAACGAACTGGTCAATATCTGGTCGCATCTGATTGGCTTTTTCATCGTCCTGTCGGTGGCCTTCTATTTCTACCCGCTCAACCCTAATTTCCATCTCAGCACCAAAACCGACGTTATGATTGCAGCTCTGTTCTTCTTTGCGGCCTGCAAGTGCCTGGTCTGCAGCACCTTATGGCACACCATGAACAGCATTGCCGACCAGCCGTTAATGGAACGATTTGCTTGCGTCGACTACACTGGGATTTCCCTCTTGGTTGCTGCCTCGATTGTCACTACAGAGTACACCGCTTTCTACTGCGAGCCTACTTCGCGGTGGATTTATATCCTTCTCACTTCCTTCCTCGGTGTTGGCGGGGTTATTCTTCCCTGGAACCCTACCTTCAATCGTGCCGATATGGCCTGGGCCCGCGTGGCGTTCTATGTGACCCTTGCCTGCACGGGTTTCGCTCCGTTGGCCCAGTTGAGCTACACTCGTGGGTTTTCCTGGTGCATTTACTTCTATGCGCCGGTTATGAAGAGCCTCTTTGTCTACCTCCTTGGTGCATGTATATACGCATCGAAAGTACCGGAGCGGTGGCGGCCTGGATGGTTCGATTATTTCGGTGGCAGCCACAATATCTGGCATATCGCCGTGCTGGGAGGGATCCTGTTCCATTACTGTGCCATGCAGGATCTCTTTGCCGGCGCATTTCAAAGGGCAAAGGGAGAATGTCCTCACCTGACTAAGTGAGATGACTGGGTTTCTGTCGAAGATTTGTTGATTATATTATGTCCAACATAACACTGCTGGTCCAACATCGATTGCAGCGACAGTCTGCCTTCCGAGCGCGGCGTAATTAGGCATGGGGTGTTATTATAGAGAATAAATTCCAAGCGGGGCCATACGAGGTCTCGCATTTCTTTCGGATTTCCAGACCATAGACCAAAGCGATGTCATTTTTTCCATCACAGAGAATAGGAGTCCTGGAATTGCTGCCTGGCCGCTTATTCTATTCGTCTTACGACCTTGCACGTGCACAGCGGGGGATCACTGGTTTGAGTTCCTGCACACGTCATGATTGGCGCAGGGAGCTGACTGGCATTAGCGTCGATGTTGAACCTCACTGTGGCTGCGGCAGGCAAAGCTGTTCTGGACCGAGATTCAGCATCTGTGAAAGCGCATCGAGTCATTGACAGGCTCAACTTTTCAAGGCATATTTCTATCTTTTCGTTACGGGGATATCATCGCTGGGTACATACATAGAGTGGAGGCGTACATAAGATTTGCTTTGATATAGTGTCAGGAAAGCTGTCCTTCTAACACATATCCATATAATAATAAATAATAGTAGTTTATTTTGATGCATCGACTGCTCTTAAACTGCATTTTCTACTTCGTGACAGCCGTACAGAGTGTACTGCGTAAGGTATGGACTGTGTACGGTACAGTACGTATGTATTCTGTAGCGAGTATTTTTATAGGGCTGACCGCCTGATCAAGCACCGAGCCCCACATAACACGTGTATCCTAGCCAATGATAATGGTCCGATCTCACTATCTCACCTTCGCGAACCTTAAGCACCAGCCAATGGCAACTAATCAGGGCTAATGGCGTCAGGTGATTTCGCAACGTTTCGAGGCTTGGCAAGGCCACGCGATTCTTATACTGTAGTGATGACATCTCGCAACCCTGTGTAATCCGTATTTCTGTTCTATTCGAATTTATCTAGATTCGAATCTAATATTCATATGCATATCGTCACTCCTTTGCAATGGGTATCAAGAATGACATCTACCTAGGCAGGTAGGTAGTTGCGAGCGAGAAGCGGCGCAAGGACCGGAGGCAGGATTAAGAAAGGGAATATGTTTCTTTTTCATCCAGTGCTGCCTCACAGTTTATGCGAGGATGAGAGCTATCCTCGTGTGAAGAAATTAGGGTCTAATTGGTATTTCTGCTGCCTTCGCCGGAGATAGGAATCGATGTTCTCTTCGGATTATCCAGATCCCTCGGTGGAACGGTGTAGTCTGTCCCTGATTGATTTCATTTCAAGGGCAAAGAATCCGAGGGGTGCCCCTAGACAAACCAGACGAGACGCAATTAACGATCAGGGTGGGATGTGCCTTGTTCAGTGGGCTGTATCTGGCTCTTTGTTGCGCATTGGTTCCGTGAATATGATGTGATTTCCCGTAGTCCGCCGGTGCGAGATCTTGAGTGCGATTGCTTTTTATACCTGTACTCCTGCGTTGGATTCCATTGCATCCAGGAACCCGAAGGTACGAAATCCTGTCTCGTGCAATTGAGAAGACATCGAATGACGAAATGCTGGATCCGGATAATTCATGAGGCTCCATCCTGGTCAGTTTCGGTGGTCGATTCAGTCGCCTCAGGAATACGCTTCCGGAATCGTGCCTGAATCCAGCAGCGATACATCTTCAACTTCCGCTGGCGATTGACGAGAAGTCTCCGATCAACCCCCAGGTTGAGGATCTCAAATGTACCCCTCTCCTCCTGTGTAGCCTGGTCACCTTTACCCTCGGCCTTATCCGTCTCTTCTTTCTGACGGATTTGTATCCCCTTCTTGGGCGTCCACCTCCCCCACATGTCGGCCAGCTCATCTTTATCAAAGAAGTACACTCTTGTCCCATCTCCCCGGACGTAAAAGTTCTCCGACAAGTATCGGTTCTTTTTAAATCGCACCTGAGCAAGATCGCCCCGGCCGTAGTCTCGGAACAAGACTTCCCCGCCGGGTTTCAGGACACGGTAGATGTTGCGTATCGCACGATCCCACTGATCCGGTGCTAGGGCAGAGAAAATAAAAATAAGAATGACGACGTCCACCGACTCCTCTGTCAATCCAGGAGGCAGAGAATTCTCCCCCTCCCCCGCCACGTCCCACACGTCCGCCGTGATGTGCTTCGGGTCATAGTACTCGCTGTTACGCATTACCTTGACAGCCTCCTTGGAGAAATCGCACGCGTGTATCATCAGCTCTTCGTTCTCATTGTTCATCACCAAGGGAAATGCCGTGTTCCCTGCGCCGGCCCCGACCTCAAGCACAGTCTTCTTCCCCGCACCCTTGCGCGTCACCTCCCCGAGGATAGGGAACTCCTGACGTAGCCATTTGCGGTTCTTGAAGAAGTTAGCCGCATTGTTCTTGTAGAACAGGTTCCACCACTTGGCCGGGTCGGAGTTGAAACGCTGCCGGTCGAAGTCCGAGACGGGCGACTCGCGCTGCCGGGCATACTGAAGCTCTGCGTAGGCGCAGTACTCTGGGTCGGCCTCGACGTGGTCCCAGGCGTTGAACTCAAAAACGTCGTCGCCCTCCTCGAGGTAACGCGAGCCAAACTGGAAAGGGTCGCTGCGCTTGAGGTTGTTGGCGGGGTCGTGGGAACGGTGCGGGGGAACCTGGGGCGGCTCGACGAGTTGGGCGACGGTGGCAATGTCGTCCGTGTCAGGTGGGATGGCGGCGGGGGCCATGCTGGCTAGGAAAAAGAATGTGGGATCCTCTGGCAGCAGAGGATGAGGGGAGATTAAATGCTAAAGAGAGGTGGGAGGAGAAAGAGTGGACTCGACGGCGTGAAGCAGAGAAAAGCGGGCGGTAAGTATGTATGTAATAATGGTCGTATGGACAATACACATGCGGTGTGCCCTTGCAGTCAACGAACCAATGGGCGGGCGGCCTGGGGCCGGATGCCTGAGCGGGAGGCCTGATGAACTCCGACCTCCGACCTGGCCTCTTGTCTCCCGCACTGCCCATCTTGACCTCGTATCCATTGACTCTGCTTTCTCTCCATCTCTCCTCTTCTCCTCCGCCCTTCGCCGTGTTTCTCCAGCTCGTCGAGGCGAGGATTTATGCAGCCATGGCACTGTGAACCATCGTTGTGTCGCGCTTTGTCCTTTCGCCATCTCTCGTTCTCTCCAGCCTTATCCCCCTGCTGTGCAGCTGAAGCCGATAGCAGGCACCCCACCCGTGTCAGCCGTTTAGTTCCATTTGATTTTGTATAGAACACGCCTTTTCACTATCTATAGAATCATCATACCTGTCCAAGAGTCAATTCAACTCTTCTTCCCCAAATACATCCTCCAACCGTCATGTCATTCCTCACAAACATCTTCTGCGGCTGTTTTGCCTGCCACAGCACCCGTCGGCCATCGCGCCCGATGATGCAAGTCCCGCATGATCCTCAGGCAGGATTTGTACCAAGAAACGGGGATCTGAGCCATGACAATAGCCACATTGGCAGTGGCATCGACTTTGACGATGGTTATGTTCCCGTCGTCCCGCTGCCGCGGTATACTCCGCGCCCCATGAGCAGCTATGAGAAGACGCTGCAGGGGCACCCGCGGGACCCTTCCACTTCCTCAATGTCTGGTCCTCGCGACGAGAAGGACCGCCAGGATGTCAAGGAGCCGTGTTCTCCCACAAACGAGGATGCGAACTCCATTGTCTCGTCCGTCGTCTCTATTCCTAGTAGCTATGGCAACACCTCGACAGCAACGCGGGAGACTCCGCCCCCACCATATTCTCCCCCTCCATGGGAGTCTATGTCTATGCAGGGGACAGGTACGACGTATGCGTCGCTCTACACGGCCGGGACGGAGGAGGCATCGCTTATCACTCCGCCTCCCATGATCCATATCCCCCAACCGCAACCCGTGCTTCGACAGCTCGACTTTCTTGGTCGTGCTCCGGCGAATGCGGCCCCTGCTAGCCATGATCTTCAGCAACGACGTCGTTCCTGGGAGAGTCGGTGAAAATTTGTCCTCATCGATACCGCTGGCTCATCCGCGGGAAAAGTATTAATGTCCTCGTGTATCGTGTTTTATTCTTCCATCCGATCCTCGAGATTATGCGTCCAAAAGATTTTAAACGAATACTCTCAATTACACTTTGAGAGTAGAAGGCGGGTCCTATATGTGACCCTGAATCCAAGGAGGCAAGCTACATCCTTTACCCTCTGTTAAAGTTGTTCTCGCTTTTGGATGCTTTGGTTTGTATTCTGTACGGTCAGGGCGGCGTCTGTTCTTGCTCGTTGTTCATATGGCGCTGGGGCGTTCTCTTCATTTCATTTCCCTTTCTTGCGTTTTCGCTGGGATGCAGAGCGGATTTCGGGTCTCAGGTGCATACGGAGGAGTTCTATGAGAAGGGAAAAAAAGGAAGTGGGATTGAAACTGGGTTTTCTACAATGATCTGGGTGGACTTAATGATAATAAATAGGCTCCTCCAACCAATGGATGGATTCATGGCCCTTTTCAAGTACTCCCTCAACTTCACATGACCAGACTACCTGAATGCCGCACCTGGCGTTTGACGGTTGGTCTAAGCGCGTTCAACTATTCTAACTGACCCTTTTCTTTCCTCACTCAGATATAATTGCCTTTCCGGGGTACCGTTCTCCCAAGCTTGGAGGTTCTACAGAAATATTTGACCCCTAGCACGGCTGACCTTTTGCATATGCTGGACATATTCTATTTATGGTTCATATATTTACCTAGGTATAACATTACATACATCCTTACCATCGCCTAATCTCTAATTATTTGTATTTTCTACACTTTAGGAGCGTTACTGTAGACTGGGCATATCGCATACATATCCTCAGCTCCTTCGTGAATGATATATTAATGCAACTCTCTAGAAATACATGATTCAAATCTGCATAGATGGATAGGAACCAAATGGCAGACTCCAGCGGAAGCGGCCGCGGTGCATTTAAGAGAGGATGCTTTTAATCCATTCAACCACACTGCCATTCATCTTTCTTTCTCCTTGTACTGAGGTGTAGAAGAAACCGCGAGAACTCCGTAATGTTTCCTATAAAGATTCAATGATTTCCTTCAAGTTCTGCAACGAGTGTCGCAAGTAGTCATGATCCTCGTCCTTTGTACCACGCGCGTTTTCCGAGTCCAATTCTCCGCTCAGTGTGTCGGGGAAGGAGCTCCTTCTTGAATTTCCGATGGCTGTTACCAGCATCTGAGTCGGGGAAGTCACATTGGAAGAGGACAATAATGAGGACTGGTTTGTACTCCTCGACACGCCAAAATGATTTCTCTTCTCAGTCCTACTGCTGCGCTCTTCGATACTTACTACCACGAGCTTTATACTCTCCGGGGTCCTGCACAAGAGGGCAGTTATCACCATCTGCGTCTCGTCTTCCACAAGTTCATACGTGCCAACGGACGACCTGATAATCTCATCCGGTGCAACCTGGGCTTTTTTCGAGAATTCTTCCGCTTTCTGACCGGTGGGCATTCCATTGTGTTCAGGATCATGGCCGACTTCTTTGATGAGATCCAGGATCGCGCGAATTCACATCACAGACAAAACAAAAGCCTCATGGTCTTCATTTTGCTCACAAGTGACACACTGAATGAGCCGTCTCCAGCAGGTAATTACGTCCCGTGCAATAAGGAGGACTGTGTCGATTTGCAATGGCTTCTGCAGTCTATTCAGACTTTTGAGCCTCGCAAGCTGTTCTGCTTGTTCTTGCACGCAGTTACATGTAGGGGATGGGGGTGTGGGAGACCTGGGTGTTGGAAATGATATGGATCTCCTCAACGTCATTCCGTTGAATGCAGCCGTGGCATCTTTCCCCGATGACACAGGACCAGCGGCGTATCACATGTTACGGAGATTATTCGACGAAAAATGAGGTGTCTCGTTTTGCATGGAGGCTGTTGTTGAAGATGGTTCGAATATAAGCGAGCGGAGGGGGTCTTCCCCCAGCAGATGGTTTGTTGAATCAAGCTGCATTATGAGAAACTCGTCAGAGAATATATTTCCTTATTCGAGTATGACATGAACGATAATTCCAACAGCAAGAATGAGTATTAAGAGTGGAGAAGTGTGGAACTTTTTTACCTCTTTTGATGCGAACTGATCGATATCAGGCCGGTCGTGGTCGGAGTTCAATGGGTTGAACAAGGCCCAGAAATGTTCTATGCTGCTGATACTTGCAGCAGGTATATTTGCAAATGTACGTTTTGCATTCAATGTTCCTGAGCCCCATAAAAGGTGCAGTTAATGCGTGTTCAGTTATTCCGTACCTTGATCTAGTTCAGAAGGGGATACAGCTGAGTCAATCTGGCATATCATCAGCACATTTCAGGGTGGTAAGACGCTCTGCTCTTCTGACCTTCTCTCCACGGTCGATCTAGTTTGATCTGCTGCCTTGAGATTTTTAATACGATCCAGAGTTTTCTTGTTCCTTACTCCCTTGGGACTGCCAATCCGGTTGGCGACGCTGTATCTGCACACGACTCCCAGCTTGTGACATCCCTCACAAGGGCTTCCTCCGCTGCACTTAATCTTGCCTTTGTGGCAGATGTCGCATGCAGAACGAAATTTCCTTTGCATTGGCTGCTGAGACCCCTTACTATCCATTGTCGTCGTACTCATACTGCAGACCAATAGATCAAGTAGCGGTTAAGGAATGAAATAATAATGGGTGTGCATTCGACAGTTGATAGAGAGCTGCGAGGTGTACTATGATTGAAATATAGCAGGAGCCTAGTTAGCAAGGAAATGGGATCCTTTCACACGAAGAGAAGAATGATGGGTTTGTTCCGTATTATCAACCACATATGAGACACACCAGTTAATCAACTATAGTGAAATTATATGTTTTCGTCCATATCACCGATTGGCATCCTTGCAGCCACCGCTTATTGCAGGCCCTGACAATTCATTTCAAACTCCCGACCCCGTCACTCTTACAACGGTGACTTGGGGGAAGAAACAGTTGAGAGAAACGTCCCATTGGAGCTGCTCGGCTGACAGAGGACCAGCTGTCAAGCAGAATAAACAAAGAGATAGTACATTACAGATAGGAAATGGAAGAGTTGACCAAGCCACCCGGAGGGTTGAAAAGCCATATTTCAGCAGCTAAGTGGACTCTGACAGTTGGTGGCATGCTAGTGCCCTTATTTGTCATAATGTCAAGACAGTTAGGATTCGACGGGTACAACGCTTGCTATAATTCAGTCTGAAGTCGACCCCGGAATACTTTTCTCCTCTGTGTCACATTCTCCACAAAACACGTGGCTGATTGTCCAATGTGCGGCGTAGGCGGCACGGGTCTGCGGCGGTCAACGAGATAGAGGTCGTGTATGCAGCCAAAACTCATCTTCCGCCAATGGGTTCTTCCGTTAGCTGTACGTGCATCATAACATCATCCACACTTCAACTGCGGCTAATGTCTAGGAAAACAAGAAAACTATGTCATTTCAAAGTACCACTCAAGTACCTCTTGTAAGGAGACATGTGTGATCAGGTTGCAGCCTTCAGTCATGGATATTGATCTATCCAGACTTTGCTTGGTGTTCTACTATAAAGGTATGTCCCATCATGACTAGTTAGACACTAACTACTACTACTATGCACTACCTGGAGGCTTACCTGTGAGTTGCAGCATAGGTTAACACTACGAATGTAACCTTCTGCAAAAGTCTTGTTTATCCAGCGTGCTCTCTTTATTAATTCCTGAAACTGGAACATCCCACCTAACGACATGTTAACCAACGCAATTAAGCTTTCACAGATAGTCTGGGACGTTTATGAAGATAAACCGGAAAGTGAGATGGCTTGATATATCTGCAAAGTCAGTGTTCTCTGCTGGCATCGTCTGCCCCCTCGCTGCGCACTGGCATTAGTCCAACCTTGTTCATTTTTCACTTGCGCGACATGAGTCCACTTGATCTCTGGTCTTATTTCCTTTCCTCCTTTTTGATCTCAGCACTGCTGGACGGGAATACCAGTCCATTTTACCCTGGAACTATTACATATCGAGTCTCCAATCTTCATTATGCCTCCTATCACGAATTTGTCATTGGTTCCAAGACATAACTATTATTTCTATGAAGTGAGGGCAAATTTACTCCTTCTGAGTCTATGCTAATCAAATAATAGGAGCTATTCCCCCTAAATGCGAGTCGTTTTGGTTCGCAAGAAAAAAGACCCCTTTCATCGAATGGATTCCGCATAACCAACTACAGCACCGCTGATGACCAGCGTACACAGTGTACTGCATCTAAGACAGCATTGAGCGCCTCGTCCCGTACTTACCTATACCTTTGCGCCACTTTGCGTCGGTGTGTGGGAGGAATATGCTTCTTCCACAACCGGCTCAATACATGGCAGCTAGCTAGCTAGCGACAGTTCAGATGCTATTACTCTGTCAGCAATGGCCTATACTGTATATATGTCAAGACATAGGTACATTGCGTAGAGACAGATACATCGTTTGGTAGCCTCATACGGCAACCCTCGCATTCGCTTAGAGGCGTGTTTCAGAAGTCCGCGGTCAACCCCAGAGTGGATGCGGCCAAGTAGTTTTGGTTCAGATGTCTGTTCATAGCTCAGCCCGAGGCTTTTCACAGGATCTCGAAGCTCAGGCTTTGCCCGGTTGATTTGGACATGTGTCGCAAGTCGAAAGGATCGATGACACCAAAATTGACTGATCTGATAGGGGCAGAATTGCTGGGAAATGCGATAAGACAGGTCGATCACGGATTATTTTTCTGACGGGTGAGAATGAGCTGGATCTTTTTCATCTCTATCTATATACACAGGATGCAAAAATCAGATGATCACCGTCATGTTGTATAGTATAGTACAGCACAGAAATGAACGCCCGCCCCAGCCGCCTACCTGGGAGATAGATTCACCCAATACCCGTCCACAGAACCAGAATTTTCCCTCATGCTGTAGATCTTACAGTTGCCGATGACGAAAGCGCCACAGCGCTGCCCTGTCTGGCGTCCCGAACCGCCGTCTCTTCTTCCACCTCTTCCTCATCATAGAAGTCGTCGTCATCATCTTCCGGCTCGCCTATGGCTCTCCTCCATACCCCGTCCCAGAGGCCCTTCTTCGCGACGAGTGCGCCGACCAACAGGATCGGAAGCTGCCAGACACTGGCCCAGAAGAGACCGCGCGCGGTCCCTCTGGCGCCCTGGAACTTCCAGAACCGGTACGCTTCCCGGACCAGCCAGCCATTGGCCAGGGAGCTACCGACCAAGAAGCCCTTGTCGACGATGCCGACCCACCAGAGCCCGAAGGAGATGGGGAACATGAGGATGGAGTAGCGCAGTGCAACGCGGGCGTTGCGGGCGGGATTGGTCCACGCCAGCATCTTATAGCCGGCGGCCTTGTACTCCTCGCGGATGGTGTGGGAGAGTGCGTTGAAGTGCGGGAACTGCCAGGCAAAGAGGATCGCCGCGAGAAGCCATCCACCGATGCTATCCTCGCTCAGAAGCATATCGCGCCACGAGTCGTGGCCCGTCGTAGCGGTCTGGCCCGCTGCAGCAACCCAGCCCATCATGGGGGGTATGCCACCGACGATTGCACCGACCCACGTATTGAGAACGTGAACACGTTTGAGCGGGGTGTAGACAAACGCATACAAGCCGATATTTGCCGCAGAAAGCGCCGCGACGGTTGGGTTGGTTCCGAAATAAAGGAGCGTAACGCCGGTGACTCCGGTTGCGATCGCGAACAGCAGGGCAGCACGACGAGAGAGCAATCCGCGGACCAATGGCCGATTCCGGGTGCGGGACATGCGCGCATCGTACTGCGGCTCGAAGAACATGTTCAGCGTATTGGCGCTGGCGGCAGACAAAAAGGTCCCCGTCGAGAGATACAGGAAGGTAAGTGTGGACGTCGAGAGCGTCGGGAGCTGGGTCATGGAAGGATCGAGGGCAAGGAGTGATGAGACGGGATAAAGGCCATATGCCGATGTGGTCGTCAGGAGAATCAGAAAGGAGAGTCGCGGTTTCGTGAGGGCGAGATATGCGGCCAGCTTCCGGCGTATCGAGGTTGCCGGGAGGGAGGAAGATATGGAGGAGAGCTGCGCGGAAGCGTCTGGAGGAATGACCGGTTCCGCTCCATTGTCCTTGGACTCGTCCTTTAGACGCTTCTTCCTTCTCCGAGGCAACTCCTGTGAGTGATCTGAAGCAATTGGCTGGCTGGCGGACTCGTCCAGCGTAGTTCCGCTCGCCGATGATGCCGCCAGATTGATCGATGCATTTTCCCCTCTGGACACGGAATTGGCGTTGGAAACGGACGCAAACAACCCCTTCCCAGCAGCAACGCCGGTCGATGACCCATTCGAAGAGAAATATTCCTTGTGCAAGGCTCGAGGAGCCGCCTGTCCTTCAGCAACGCCTGACCGAAGATACGCCGACACGACGAAGCAGCGTTTCGGAGGGGCAGACGGCGGGCGCGCCAGTTTCGAGAGGTATCGTGAACACAGCACCCTCGAGTCCAGCGCCGACGCTGGCCTCAGGAGGGAGGGCCGGAGCACCATGGCAGATCTGGGCCGCAGCGACCTGGCGGGGTCGGCATGGGAGCGCTGCTGTCGAAGGAGCGCAGGTGGGCGGCGAAGAAATCCCACCTTGAGGCCGTGGAGAGCGCCGTCCGAGTCGGACTTGCGGCACGGACCAGAGCCGCACCTCCACAGCCCGCCGTCGCGCCACAGGCACAAGCCTTATCTGAACACCTTGTTCTTTTATCATTTCATTTCCATCTTTCTTTATTGGACAACTGCTATTTTAATACACTTCTCAGCCAACTCATCCCCTGTCCCCCATGGACAAGCTCCAGGCAGTCGTGCTTGACCCGCTCAAGCCCTACCTCGTTCCCATCACCAAAAACCTGCCCGAGCCTGTCAATGATGCCATCATCTCCCTCATCGGGCGGTCTTGCCACAGGACCCTCCTCATCGACCTCGATGTGACCGAAGACCCCGAGTGCACGTCGCTCGCCATCTCCAAGGCCCTGGGGCTCGGCATCGTCTCCGCCAGCGCGGTCGTCAAGGTGCCCCAGATCGTGAAGCTGATCAATTCGTGCTCCGCGGCCGGCGTCTCGTTCACCTCGTATGCGCTTGAAACCGCCAGCCTTCTCATCACGCTTTCCTACGGCATTCGCCAGCAATTCCCCTTCAGCACGTACGGCGAATCGGCATTCATCGCGGTGCAGGATGTCGTGGTTGGCATCCTGGTCTTGACGTTCGGCGGGAAGCCCGCTGCGGCCGCCGCATGGATCGCCGTCGTCGCGGCGGGCGTGTACGCTCTGCTGGTCGACCCGTCGCTGGTGGACGCACAGACCATGGCCTATCTCCAAGCCGGGGCGGGAATCCTGGGGGTTGCGAGCAAAGCGCCCCAGATCTTCACCATCTGGCGCGAGGGAAGCACCGGGCAGCTGAGCGCCTTCGCAGTATGTAACCCGGGAAGAACCCATCTCCACCGTGCGTCGAGTGCTGACTTGTCTTCCAAGGTGTTCAACTACCTCGCCGGTTCTCTCTCCCGCATCTTCACTACCGTGAAGGAGGTCGACGACCCGCTCATCCTGTACGGGTACCTGGCCGGCTTTGCGCTCAACCTCATCCTTGCGGCGCAAATGCTCTACTACTGGAAGACTCCTGCCAAGCCGAAGAAGAAGGCGCAGGCTGAGAAGGCCCCGAGACCGGTCGAGAAGGTGCCGGTTGCGGAAAGCACCGGAGTTGCTGCGAGACCGTCCGGGAAGACGCCCACAACCCGGCGCAGGGGTTAGATCTTTTGAAAACATGATATTTCTTTATTTAGAGGAATTAAACTTTCCGACTTTTCCACTATCAACTGCTCCACCGTATTCAAATGTCGGCCGGCGTATTATGCCCGGGTGTCCGGCAATAACTGCTCTTTCTTGAAAGAGCCTAGGGCGTTCCAGACGAGGAGCTTATGGAAACTGCTGAAGCCTAAGATTTAGAAGCCCATTGCACCGTGCATGGGCCAAATCTCGATGATATTCCTATCTTCTGTGTTGACAAAGTAGAACGAGTCGAGCTCGAGAGTTCCGTACATGTCTGCCCAACCATATGCAGGGCATTACTTGCCGAACATCCTCTGGGAGATGGAGATGCTGCGGATGACACAGGCTTGCCATGGCTCGAGAGAGCATAAAAGCCGCAAACGGCTCAGTTTTGATATGCTGCATTTGACTCGATTAGAAAGCATTTGCCTTAGACAGGATTAGGCAGGCTTTCCAGTAGACCGTACAGTCTGGAGAAAAGCGGAAGACTTTCCGATGATGAGCAATCCGCATTGGCGGAACGGAACATGTTTCCGCTGTGTATGGAACAGCGAAGGCAATTTCGCAGGCCAGGAAGCGCTGTTCCTGGGGATAAGTCGGTTGACTATCTTGAAACCGTCTGGCTCTGGTGTTGTCTGTAGGAGACCTCAAAAGGTCCTGTAGACATGTCAGCACTTAAAGATCGACAGTGGCGATTGAACAAGAACATAGCCTTACAGCTCTCAAAACCTCGCGCGACGGAGGCAAGGCATCTAGCCTAGATAGATTCGATAGATGTGCATACGTAATGTAAATCCTCTCTCCAGATCTACCGCGACTTCGGCGGGGCCCCAGTCATCATATAACGAAGGACTTCGTCCAGAGGCAGGGCAGGCGACACAGGCTTGGGCGGGACGCGGTTGCCCTCAGACGCGACCACCTCCATCTTGTCTGTATCCAGGCCCCCTTTCTCCCCCTCCTCTTCTTCTTCATCCTCCTCCGCTTCTTCCTCCTCCTCCAGGTCCAACCGTCGCCGCAACCCCGTCACCACGTTCTGGATGCCCATCTCCTTCTCCTCCAGCGTGAAATTCCCGCCCCAGTTCCTCCTCCTCGCCTCCATGTTTGCCTCGATGGGCGCCCACTCCCACAGCTCCGCCAGCTCATGCTCGCTCAGCTGCCCCTCCTTGTTCTCGAGCGCCGAGGCGCCCGCGGTCCGGCCGCGCGCGACCCAGTCCTCGACGCGCGGGTCGAGCTTCGTGCGCAGCAGCTGTTCGAGCACGTTGGCCTGCGTCTTGCCCGGGTAGTCGGGTCCCGGGTAGGCGACGAGGGAAAAGAGGAGCTCGCGGTGCTCGGAGAGCTGTTCGGAGACGCTGAGGAGGTTGTTGGAGATGATGCTCGCTTGGGATTGGAGTGAGGACCTGTACGGGTAAAAAACAGCATGAGTAAATCGCTTGCGTGGTGTTGCCAATTGGAAATGGACAATAAATGTAGCGTACCACGACGGGAGAGGGTCGCTCTGCTGCAAGCTCGCGGCGAGAGAACCCAACGAGTGCGTGAGCTGCACGAGCCGCTGGCGCGTCTGCTCCAGGACTTTGATCTGGTCCTGGGTCAGAGTCGCCATGGTCGGAGTAATGTCACTGAGAAAATAATATAAAGTGTCTTGCGGGGGGAAAGGTGAATTGACAGAATGTCCGATCTTGACTGGGCGAGTAGAGTCGGAAATGAGAAAAGCGAGCCGTATGCCGGTGATCACTGGAGAGCTGGGCCAAGCTTTGCTTTGCTTGGACATGGGCCAGAACCAGAGATCTGAAGTCTCCACAAACCAACCCCGGAGAACTCACGAGTCGCGACACGCCCCTCTATCGCGTCCTACCCACTAAGTAGCAGCCATTTCGGGGTGCTTTTGTTTCGTCCTACTCCTCTTCAGCCGGCGCGCACAACTGGCGTTGAATCCATTGGATATCAGAGTAATAACTATTACTATACATAATCCATTCTTTCAGACAGGCATGTGTTCCATCTGCTCTAGAGCGGTATTACTACTGCATACAGTGCTTAGGGCACCTAAATCCATGACATCACATCCCCATTTCTCTTCTCTCATACTCATTATAGACACCCTCAAGGACCTTTCCACGCCTTGGGTATCTATCATCAGGTATCACTTTGAAAAGAACACCCCTGAGGAAGAGAACTGAATGCACGATTTCAAGTTCATCTCTATTATTCTCTCCCAAGACGCAGCTTGGAAGTCAGCTATCTACACACATCCACACTACATACTACCCGAATATATACAGATACCTCGGTAGATACCTCTAAAAATGGCCGAGAGATCCCCGATCCATCCTCTTCCCCGCCTCTCTCTTCAACCAGTCCCTAACCAACCAACCAACCCAACCAACATACCCACGGAGTACAGTACATTATCCCCGGACACAAGTACGAACGGCCCGCACAACCACTGGCTATCTAACTACCTGGCCATCTGCCCAGCAATCTAGTCCTAATCTTCTTTCAAGTCCAATCAATCAATCCCTCACGGTCAACAACAACCAACAGCTCCTGACGCAGACCAGACGGAACGCCCGGGCAGGAGCCACGCGTTCTTCTATTCTTGGCAGCGCTTACATCCATACCCCTCCATACCCATCCATAGGTAGTCCTATGATGAGTAGGTGCATTATTACCTACATAGGTGCCTAGGTCACGCTGAGGTCGGCCCCGGTTCGGGCTGACCAGGTGGCCCGGGCCCGGCGGTTTCATGTCTGCATGCCTGAGTATTAGGAATGTTATTTTTAGGGCCTCATATGCGACACTGCGTAGTGAGTAGGAGATAGAAGAGTGGAAGACTCTTCAGACCACCGAATGACGATGGATGATGGTCTTTTGCCGAGAGGGACGGCGGCGTCTGGGCAAGTGGGCACGATAATAGTAATAGTACCAAGAGTACTAATTTTTTTTTCCCTGTCTGCTATTAATATCTGTCTAATCGACTGAGACAGACGGATGGGTGGATGGATGGTAGATAAAGGCGCTGGATTCCCGCGTCGTAACTCTGAGGGTTTTCTTTCCTGGAGGAGGGAATCTTCGCACACATCCATCCACATCCAACCTGGGAATCTTCTACTCTCTACAGTGTACTTCTGATCCTGCATGGAGATTTATTTGATTCTATCTGTACTCTCTTATTAAGCACTCGATGTACTGTACACGTCTTTGATTCGACCGAGGTCCACCGCCCCTCCAAACTATCCACTACATTTGTATACATGGGCGGTACTACCTACCCAGATATCTTGCTTCGTTCTCTTGTTGTTTTGATTACATCCCTCTCCTCGGCGTCTGCTCTGCTAATATTTATTCCCCTCCCTTGACCTCCCGTGGTCCGGGATATCATCTACCTAGGCACAGTATACCTAGGTAGACGGTATCTACCTAATCTATTATTATTGTATGCCCCATGTTAGGTACTAGGTATTAGGTACCTAGCCGTCTTCGACTCTGTCGGACAGTCTGTACTTGTCCTGTACTAGACCACATGCTGTACCACCTTCCATCTTCCTTCTTATTCAATGACTCCTACCTGTACTCTTCCTTGTTTGTTCTCCTTCGGTTGCCGCAGTTATTTATTATTTACTATATCCCCTCTGCAACTGGAGCGTCCTTTGTCAATTCCTTCGTTTGTTTCGCTTCTTACGTATTTCATCCTTATCATACCTCACCGGCACGCGTGGATGCCCTTCACCTCACCGTCTGTCTTCTCCATGGATCTTCTCTTTTCTTTCTTGCTTTTCTCAAATGCAAACAATACCATCTATTTACCTGATTTTGGCCCTTGCCTTGACCAAGTGCCCCTTTCCTTCGACTACGTCCTCCTGTCACTGTTGTCGACTCTCGTCCATGGTGTTGTGATTACCTATTGGCAAGGAAAGAGCCCGAAACAAAGAAAGCGGTCTCATTATACAGACGAGAAATACCTCATCTTGTTGAATTATCTCATTGCTTGCTATACATGTTCCAAGAGCAGATGTACTCGTCACATGAAACTGGTTAGAGACAACAGTTGCGGTCCACGCAGTCGAGCCACTGAACATATGATATACGTGGCCTCAAGATGGGACTGCACCATATTACTACCGGAATGAGTTTTGCACCAAGAAATATCGAGCACCAGAGCTTTAGGAGAGAGACAAGGAGTGACGTGCAAGCAACACAAGAGCAGTCACAGGAGGGTATCACTTATTAAGCAGTCGAATCGAAAAAAAATGGCAGTCGAAATCATGAAAATATAGAAAGCGACATTGCGTGGAAATGGCAGCCTCATGCTCCCCTGCCGAAACAGCCATCATATAATAAGCACGTTAAGGAGTGTCCAGCACCGCCTGCACCGGAGAGGCGCATCAGATCTGCTAACGATGAGCAGGGTCGGCATTGTCGAAGCGAGACGAAAAACCCAACCAGGAGACGTGTCAAAGAATCAGTCACGAGGGTATGTTCCAGGACTGCACCTTCGAACACCTTCAGTTTCAGGTGATACATTGAGCGGGAAGATGCTTCGCCTGTCCAGGTGCCTGTCCTCCATGTTGAGGAGATATGAAAGACGGTGGAGATCCGACTAGCGACCTGCCACCTTCTCATTCTCAGGAGAGTGAGCCTGCGCTGGAGCAGATACAGTCGGTGAGACTGGCGACGCATACGGCGAGAATGCCGTCTTGGAGAAGCCAACGTCCTCTCTACGCCCGTTGTAGTCGAAGTCAAAGCCCGTCCCGAAGGCTGAAGACCCGACGGCGTGGTTGGTGGGACTATGATAGGGGGACAGCTCGCCCCAGTTTGCCTGTCCGGGCGTGCTGATTGTGGTGTCATTCCACCGCGCGTGGAGATGCTGCGAGTGGCCCCGTGCTCTAGCCTTCTTGCGGCGGTAGCGGATCAAGAAGAAGCAGCCCACACAGGTAGCGCAGAGAAGAATGATGAAACCGACTATGGGAAGGGCGACTATAAGTGTCAAGTTTTTGACTCCCCCGGAAGAGGCCCCAGGGGAAGCAGTTGTTATCGGCGCTGTAGACGATGGAAGAACCGTGGTGTTGAAGATCCTGTCCGGATCGATTGCGAACGAGCTCCCAGACGGCGTTCTATAACGACAACCATACCGAATTGCCTGGAGGACTGCAAGTAATGACAATGTCAGTTTTATCGAGTACTGTAGATGAAAAGTATAACAGAGACTACACTGACAGTTTGCTAGGTAAAGTTGGTCAGATGTCAACGAGTAGCAAAATTCACACTGGTCGATGAGATTATCTGTGAAAGAAGAGACACCACAGAAGGCGTCGAAGGATACGCTCGTTGGCGCTTGTAAGTCAAATTCGATCGCCGTGGACATTGGCTGACAGGAAACCAAACACGGCGTCGACGTATTCCCTACGGAAGCAGGGAACCCGTAAACGCAGGTGGAGAAAGCATATCGGAGATTGTCTTGCAGCACGGTCAGCGTTTCAAGATCTAATCTCTCTTAGCGACCCGAGACAAGCTTTACATACATAGACCCCACAAAACGTCGCTCTCCCCGGTCTCGGCATTTCCGTATGTGCTCCGCAATTCGCATTCAACGCAGCTCTGGAAATTTATGCCAGTCGCAGTGCCGCCGTACTGGGAATCCAGGCAGACGATCTGCGCGGTTGTGGTGTTCGTCGAGCGTTCAGTGCACTTTTCCTCGCATGGTGAGCCCGATGTGACTCGCAGACCAAGAGTTGCGGGAGCAAGGCCGAGGAGGAGTACGAGAATTGTCGTGACGGTGGGACTTCGATTCCAAAGCGCGGGCATAATCATTGGTGAGGACCGCTGCAAAGGATTCTTCTAGCTACAACACCCAGTGGGATCGGACGCGGCGCTTGTATATGGAGAGCCTTCGCATCGATATCGACGTTGAAAATGGTACCTTCAGACAGGTCCACCCTCGTTTCCCAAGGGATACTTGCGAAGCCCGAAGGGTACCAGGAGACACTGACGGCCTTGGAAGACTTGGTGGACCTGATAAATGCGTGCGGAGTGCCGGGTAACAGGCCGCGAAGGACGAGAGACCGTCTTGAGCAAAGAAAAATCAAGCACACGCCATGAAGCCGATCTCCCTGCATGCGCTAATGGAGCATCGCACATAAGATGCCCTTGCCAGAGAGGCACTGGAGGGAACGGAGTACCATGTCCATCGACCGATCCCAGAAGGTATCAAGAGAAACCTGGTATTTCTCACACATGCGAGCCACTGAACGGAGTTAATTTACATGGCTACCGGGCGGGAGCACCATGCACGGAAAATCGGATATTGTCACAGTGATACTGGCTGCAGGACGTTGCATTTTAGGGCAAATGGGCTGCTGCATCTCCTCACCGATCTCAGGCGTCTGGTGCCACTGAGCATGCTCATTCGTGCCCAGGAGGCAGCCCCTCACTCAAAGGTGAGAGACTATCGGACGCAAAGCGCTAGACACGGAGGGACAAAGACACCGACAGACCGTGTGGAACGTGAGACCGGCTAGTCACAGCAGCGATGCGCAGACGCTGGGCCTATCAGTGGCAGATGCGAGACAGTGAGATGTACCCTTGCTGAGGGGCGCACAGGGGGGCCGTCGAGCTAGGCGATGCTTGTCCGGATCACGGGCCGTGCGATGGCGATCCCCAGCGAACGCCAATCACCGTGCGCGCTGTCCGCTCCAGTTGCTACTAACCAAAATGGAACAGTGTATACCCAGAGAGCCAAGAAACGATCATCAAGAAAACAACCACACAATAGAACGCAGCAATTATATATTAACATGTTTCCATGCCTTCGCACAAGATCCCGCTGCTTGCGGTCGGCCCAGTAGATACCAAAGCGGGGAGACCGGATCTCCATTCTCCAAGAGCATCGCTCGATGCGACTGCTACCAACTTGGCTGAGTCAAGCGCAACAGTCAAGTACCTACTGTAGGCAGGCACTTAATACATGCTGTATGCACCCAAAAGACCGATGCAAAACAAGCTACCAGCTGAATCCAGTTGCGATATAAGAGGCGTACCAACGCCCGTCATCACTGCGATAGCTCCGTCATAGGGAATGCCTCATCCATAAAGTTCGTCATACGATGGCACTAACTCCTGTGTCCCTATCCATTCACTGTTCCGGCGCTTGGAGCGACCCGAATGCTTCTTGTCGCGGAAGGAAGGATTATACGCGATCTTCGTGATCTGAGGAGGCTCGGGCAGAGGGGACGGAGAAGAGAGCGACGAGGATGTGAAGCTGGTATGTCTCGAACTCGTCGTCCCGGCTGATGATGCCGTCTGTCCTGTTGCGGTGTTTTGTTCGCTGCCGCGACGCATTCGAGATGTCACCGAGAGCGGAGGCGATCTTGATGTCCTTGGAAGTCGAGACTCGTGGCCGTCTTGCGGCGACTCTGCCGTCTTGTGATGTCTGTGACCATCCTCTTCGACTCCCGGAACTTCGTTCAATGCTTTCTCTATGTTCGAGGTGGGTGAAGCTTCATCATCGCCGTCATCGGCCCTGCTGCTAAACCGGTCTCCTGGGTCGAACACCCCTGTTTCCTTGGAGACGGGCTCACCCGAAGTTGTGTGATTCACGGCACGTCCACTTTCTTCATTCCTGAAACTATGAGGACCGCGCTCCGCCCTGGCTTTCGACTGAAATCTTGACCCATTCTCATAGTGCCCCCTCGGAATAGCCGCCGTGGAATCTTGCGGGAACTCTTGAACGCCGGGGTCCCTTGAGCAGAGCCTGGAAATAAATCGAGAAGCTTTGCTTGGTTTCGACTTTCCAGGACGGTGCCTCGAGTCCCCGCCTCCTTCCAAAGTGTCATATCCTCGAGTATGCCGAGCCCCATAATCAGCGTTCCTCGCGAGCCCGGAATTGACGTTCGACGGAAGCTGGCTCCAGGAACCCTCGTTGGGAGAAGTAATGGAGACGTCACCCCATCGAGAGTGCATGTCCGATGAAAGCTTTCGCTTCCTCCCAAATGTTCGAAGGATTGCAGTCATGGCGCGGAAAAGAGAGGGTTTTGAACGTCGACCAACAGCAAGTCCCATCCGCGAACAAAGCGGACCAGAGCAGATGACAACGTCTTGCGGTGTCTAGGAATGTCTTTCCGGGCAGTCTTTTTCTCGACAAGTTGGACGACACTGGTTAAAACGAGAGTGAGCAGTCAAGACAGGTGAGGGGAGGCTTCAACGGAGATTAACATGTATCCATCTGAATACCATGGATGTACACGTCACGTCTCCAATGCAACTAGAAGACAGATATTTCTCCGCAACGGCTAAGAATCCGCCCTCGAGATCAACATTCATGCACGGTATCAGAGCCCCAGCCTACCAACTCTGAAGCTATTAATAACATTTGGGGTATTCAGGCTGGCGGGACCAGGGCCAGTCCAACGGTTAACGGGTTCTGCGACAGAGCAGGAAAAAGGGGAAGAATGAGAAGACCCCTCGGAGTCTCCTAGGTGGAGACTAGATGTTATGTGACCTGATCGGCCCATCGTACAAGAGTTTGATAGAGGACACGCCACGATGCACAGGTGTATGCAAGAGGGGCACGGTGTTGTAGTTTTGCGGCGCAGCCAACAATTGACTGCCTAGTCTCACATTGAACGACACCTTCCCATGTCCATTGGGTGCATGGCGAAGCAACCAACACCCTGTCTCCCGTGGCAAAAGGGGGCTTTCTAACAAAGAAACCCATCGATGTACAGAGTCATGACAGCGGAACGGGCGACCAATAAAGGCCGCAGGCGAAGATATCAAAGCTTGACCAAAAACAGGTCACCCTGGCTTTCTGCTCCCAGGCTAGAATGTCAGTAGTAACCGTCGAGTCTCTTGAACAGGTGGGACGGTAGGCCATTATTTCGAATTTCGAGTAACACAAGAGACAAACAGCGCATGACTCGCCTTCTGCAGGAGCTCAAGTGCCAGCAGCAAACTTTTCTTGTCAGCTAATAGACGGCCTCCCCGAAGGGATTCCTGGTGAGTCAGCCCCGGCGTTAGCCGTGGAAAGAAGCCAGGATGGCCCAAACAGCTCATGGATAGAGAGGCGCCCTCCTCCATACTGTCAATAGACGCCTTGCGACGACCGGCCATGTCAATCCCAACGAGAAGTGAGATAAGCTAGCTCTTGTTTGGGCTTCTTCCGTCGCCGCAGCACAAACCTCTGCCAGGGAGTAGTTTAGTAAAGACAGCTTAAGGATGGCGGATGCTCAGCCGACGACCAAGGCCAATCAGAGACTCCTCTAATCGCCAGCTGAGGGGCCTAGGCCAAGACCAACTCCGCCCTGGACGCGGAACAGCGACGTACTCTGTCCGGAGTAGGTAGTGGTATTAACAGCAGTTAGAGTAGGTTGCACGGAAGATTCGATGCCCCCACGCGACAATAAGATGGGGGCGGGATCTAAACATTGACGGCCGGACGACGCTCCAGTCAGCGCGGCCGTATAACCACCCACCAACTGTTCGACTCCACGCCTGCAACGGACAGTCTGACAGTCCAGCCTTGCAATGGAACAGCCCGAAAAATCAGATGGCCGTCGACTGTTGACCCTAGAGGATTGCCTCCGAGGCGAACTAACGGATGAAGAGAGAGACTCGAACCGACGGGGTGGCCGAGTCGAGCGGGAACATGCACGTTAGGATGGCTAGGGGGTGCTCGACAAGAACAGGGTCCATCAACAGGTGCAATCAATCATTGTCGAGCGGCGGTATAGGTAAGCATTTTCGTAACTAGGTGGAAGTTGCTTAGGAGGTTGTGTATGGACATACATACTTATACTCCCGCTACCCATCATCTTTCTTCCAAGGCACATATAATATCTGCGGACGGGATTCAAATCGAATTCGAGTCTGGGTGGGATTCGAATGAAGTCATTGATAATACCCGGTACATCTACAGCACGTTTCGTACACACATTCCCATGAATGGATGAAATGCTTGCAGCGGAACTTGAATTCGAAGCTGTTTAAACGAGGGAAGCAGATGCGAACTTCCGCTCATGAGATGTCTACCTACCCAAAGGTCCGGCTCTTGGAGAAGCTTGAATTGATACCATCGCCCGGAAAGCCCTGCATTTTTTATATAAAAAATAATTGTGACCCGCCATTCAATCCCAGACCGTCTTGATCCGGCTTCTCCCGAGAATTCATTACCTTCATACCTACATTCATACATAGAGCTGCTATGACTCTATCCAAGTATACTTCATCAAACTCCTCGTCAATCACAAAATCCCGCATCATGGAACCTGGAACCGCAAGCTGCCATCCTCATCCTCCACAGGGTCCCTTCACAGGGATGTCTTTGCCATTTTGGGGCAGCTGCCGCTGCATCAGAATTTGAACGCATGCATTGGAAATCACAGGTTGAATTTTACCTACCTAATTTACCCGTTGACAGCCTGCAGTACAGTACATGTACATACAGCCTGTAGGCTGCCATGAAAACGTTTTTTGTTTATCCGGTCTCTCATCTTTCCATCCATCCATCCTGCTTTAGATATGATAGATATATCAGGATTACAACTGGGAAGGTATCGGCAAAGGTACCCGAAGGATATGTCAGGGCAGGTCCCTTGCTCTTCCAAGGGGGGTACGAAGTATCATACGATAGAACGATAAGAATTGCCCTGACAATAAAATCTAAACTGATAGATGATGATCCGATTGTGGGAGTCTATTTTTACGACTCCATTGTCATCACCTGTGATGGACGCTATTCAGTACTCCAGTTTCTCGCATGGAAAATTGCGATACAAGGCTTTTCTCTCTCTCTTCTTTGTTTCTCTCTGTCTACTGTAACTGTTCGCTGCTACCTTCTCTCTCTCTCTCTCTCTTAGCCCCCTGTGGCCACGTTATTATTTTCATCAATATCCCTGAGTTGAAGTAATCTCTTACTCTCTCCGAGCCGTACAGAGTTAACTGTGATTAGTTCAGTCTGTTCTGTCTGCCTTCAGCTTTTTCCAAGGGGTTCCCCCTTCGTCTTTGTTATTTGCTAACAATATGGTCAGTTAGGGCCGAGATTAAGTGTATCTTGTCTGCTTTCAGCGCAGGCAGGCATTGCGGTCTGGTCTTTTTTCTGGCAACATCCATCCAGATATGAGGTGATGCTCTCTCTCTCTCTCTCTATATATATGTACACTGCACCTAAGTACCTATTCCTTTCTCTTTCACACCTTCCCAAAATACAGTATGAATTCGAATTCAATCTTCTATCTTGTCCAATAAAAGAAGAAGAAGAAGAAGAAGAAAAGCACTAATACCAGGCTTGAGAGACAAAAAACCTGGTCTTGGGGATCACGATCACGATCTCGGCGCTAATAAGACGGCGAATGATTCCAATCAACCTTCTTCTTCTATCGCCCATATATAGGTACATGTACATACATACGTATAGTTGTTTACTGGCATGCCAGGACCTTTGAAATCTGTATGTACCGCGTCCCACGTGTGTGGTCTGTTTAAACAATTCATATATATATATATTCACATACATCTACGGTACTGCATACGGGACTGCGCAGTAGATCCTTGTGTACTGAACATTATAGTATACACACATAACGTTGCATAAACCAGGTAGCTTCCCCCCCCCCCAATGCGCTGATTCTACCTGGATCCAGAAGAAAAAAAAGACAGGTCATCTATCAATCAATAAGAAGAATAAGAAGCTCTGTACGTACTTTGCTGTACTGTATAAACAAAAAAAAGAAGCCTTCCCGATCGATATACCAGATGAGTGTACGGAGGAAAGGAAAAAAAAATTGAAAAGGCCCTTTCAACGCCATGCACCGTGGCTGTTCATCATTCATTATATATATAGGAAGACAACCGCATCAATGCGGACTATCCGAGAAAAAAATGGAGAAACTCAAGAGAGATAATATCGCTTTGTTGGTTACTAATCCCCGAACCGTCGAAGTTTGGTCCTCTTCATATCCATGTCATGTATGTACTATATTTTGAAAAACTAAGAGAGAGAAGCACTATATGTCTTTCCCGACAAGGTAAAATACCTGTAGTGTGCTCTCTCTTATGTGTATGTACGTCGAGTCTAAGAATCCATAGGTTCAAGGATCAGGGTCGGGTAGAGATCACTATGCATGTGCTCGTTGTACTGTACGATCCGCCGATGCACCAATATCCGAAGTTCTAACTGCGCCCAGTTGTCTGTTTTGCGCCTCATAGATCGTGACTCGAAAGGTATCCAACAGCTCTGATCATAGTCTGGTTATCAGCTTCGGAAGCACCGGCTTCGGCCGTCTTGGCGGTCGCTGGTCCGGGTTGGCCAGAGGAGTTGAAAGATTACTGCTATCACCTCCAGTTAAATTTGAGTTGGAAGGGTCTGACTGCAGGGACCCTCTCTGCCTATCGGAGATATGCGATTGGGAGAGCGATGCCGGCGGTGATAGATCACTCGACAGTTGGATCGGCTCCTGATACCCAACCTGAGACGAGTGCGACGCTTGGCTCGGATTCGGACGATGCCACGAGCCGACAGGAAAGCCTCGGCTTGATTCGATGGAGGCGGGACGAGCCCTGTTGATGTGGTTGTGGTGGTGGTATGCGGCCGGATTGTAAAGTGGTAATGCAGGGTAAGGTGGAGGAGGTGGTGATGGTGATGGATTTCTCGACGAGCCTCCTCTCTCATTCATGTTATTATTATTGTGCATGTACGTAGACGAAGCGCGAGGCAGCAAGGGTGCTTCGGGGTCCACATAGACGTTTGGTGGAGTTGGAGTGAGGCGATATCGTTCACGCATCCGCTGTTCTTCCCGCTTCTTTAGTAGGTCCCATCGTCTTTTCTTCGAGATAAAGAATATAACGCCAGAAATTACTATAAGACCGGTTAGAATACTCCAACCCGACTAAGAACCGCAGAAATGGAGGGGCACAACGTACTCGCAATGAGAGCAACTCCCCCAACAACGACTCCAATGATAATCGAATCGCGGGTCGAAATATTTATCCCGCCATCATCAGACCCCGATGCACCAGCAGCGTTCTGCGCTGCCGTGCTTTCAGGATCACTACCTACGGCACCTGGCGCGAGACCCGAGGAGCCGTCTCCAGGCAAACTGGAGGCTATCTGCGAAAAGACGTCATCATCATCACGGGGCCTGATCGTGGTTGCAGGCTTGGTGAATGTATTTGTTGGTGGATTTCGCATCTGTGGGGGCCGTATCCATCCCAATGTTATAACAACCGGAATCCAATGGAGGCCTTGTGCAGGGATGACGCTCGCAAACATGGCTCATTTGATGATGATCATGGGAGATTATAGACAGTTGCAGATTGAGTGGAGAGGATGAGACGGTATTCACAATTCAGGAAAAATGCAAATAGAGGAGAGAAAGAACCCCAAAACAGGATGACAGGATACAGTATACTTGTGCAGCATCCCCCCAGTCTACAAGAGGTTCTGTGAAGAAGGGTCAGGTCAGTCCTCTCGACTGACCGACAGACACAGAACCAGCAGTAAAGGCATGTAGATAGTGATAGGTATTTCCGAAGTAACAGACCGGGGGACAGAAGGAAAATAAGTAAGTACGGCAGGGGTCCATGTTTTTTTTAAGCAGATCGTGCGCCGCAGCTGCTTTCATCTTAGTCGTTTCAAGAGGAGATATTTTCAGATCGTGCTTCTTTTTCCCATGCATGACAGAATACAGAAAGAAAATGGTTTCAACGTGAGAGATAGATACCAAAATAGCACCGTTCTTCACGCTGGTCAAGCCATGGCGGATGACTAGCAGGTTAGCTTGAAGGATCGCTGCTCTATCGCCCAATATCATTCAGTCGTCTGCCGCCGCAGCGCTTAGCCCTGATGAGTCGTGCAGCTCGTGGCATCTGTCGCCCACTCAGCATTGGAGGTGCCGCTCGACCTCTGGCTAGACCCAACGCCCAGTCCAGGGACGATTGGACTGCGTCTTTGGATATCGAGATTCGAGAGCGTCGACCTAGACTCTAGCGCGGGAGGGGACTGCTATTTTGGCCCACGGGGCGACCCATAAGGCCGAATCAGACAGCGAGCAGCCCTGCTCCATCATCTCATAAGAGTTCGCGCCATCAGGGTCTTGCCTATTGCGTGGTGTCGAGAGCGGAGTGCACGTTCGTGAAACCCAATCGGAGATGTTGATGTTCCAAGAGGGGAGGAGACATGAAACAAACGGACGCGGGGCTCGAATGGGAGATTGGCATACCCTAACCAACACCGCACACAGAGCAGCGCATGGAAATGTGCCTTGGTGACTCCAAGGCCACGAGGCCGCTGCAGCATTATGACGTGGTTCTGCATGCGGCCTCTGTTAGCAACAATTCCAACTGTTACTTCGTCCAAGTTTGATTGATATTGGCTTGTGTGCTTCAAGCGCAACATGAAGCTTTCTGCGCCGCTGTTCAGAAACGGTTTTCGCTACTATTTTACGAGCTTCACGTTGTCTCTCAGGTGCAGAAATCTGCATTGCATAGGTCTTCAATGCAATGCTGAGTCCGGCCTCTATTCTGTTGTGGTTTTATCAATACAGATTCCCGAAAGGGGAAACTGATTGGTTTACTCCAATTACTCCATTCTGATCAGTCAAATTAAGACAATCAAAGAAATCTAGATGAGACTTTGGTTCGCATCTATCAATGACAATATCCATTTTGTTGCATTGCGCCTGTTCACTCCGCATAGGCACGATACACCGACAGCCCCGTCTCCGTCTCAAACTCCAGCGGCACCCCCTGCCCAACGAAATACACATATCCCTCCTGGATGTCGAACGTCTTGTGCGGCACCCGCATCTTCCCAGATCCCTTGATCACGATCATGATGCTGGGCCCCAGGATGGACTTGACCGTCTCGGACTCCCCGGGCTTCAGGCACGTCGCCAACATGTTGAACTCGCTGATGGGCGGCGCGTACTCGCGCGTCTTGCCGTTCATGCCCTTGTCGCTCGTCTGGCTCGGCAAGATCACCTCCTCCGGGTCGTGCGGCACGAACGTCAGCGCCTGCATGAACAGGTCCACGCTGTCGCGCTCCGCGCGCGGGCAGAAGCCCGTGTTGAGCACGTTGTCGGAGCGCGCCATGCACTCGACGATGTCGCCGGAGAGGTAGGCGTGGATGCCGTCCGCGGGGATGAAGACGGCGTCCCCGGGCCCCAGGGTGAGGAAGTTCATCAGCAGCACGGCGACCAGGTTGCCGTTGTCGAACTCGGTGTACTGCTTCCGGAGACGGTCCAGCAGGCCCGGGATGTAGATGTACTTGCCGAATGCCTGTTCGGGCAGCAGGCCCAGCTGGTCGATCGTCTCCGCGACGACCTTATCGGGCGCCAGGAGCAGGCTCCGGCAGATCTGCCGGAGGGTTTCGTCGTTGAAGTGCGTGTGCTGCCCAGGGACGAAGCGCTGGAGGGGCTTCAGTCCGAATAATTGCTGGATGTCGTTGAGCGGCTTCCATCCCGCGAACAGCTCGAATTTGGACAGGGCGACTGCGATCTCGGGCTTGTGGTTCGGGTCGCCGAATTTCTTCGGGTCCCGCTGGTGCAGTTGCTCTGCGAGCTTTCTGTCCGGGTGTACCTGGAGTGGGAGGGCTTTGGTCATGGAGAGGATCTACGTTCTATGTCAGTAATAGTTCACAGCTGTATCCAAAGGTAAAATGAGCTCTAGCGTAGCACATCCCGTACCTTCGGCAAGAACGGTATATCAGGCCCAGCCCGATCCAGAACCGCTTTTCCGATAAACTCAGGATGCTTCTTCAGATAATCCTGTAGGGTTTCCCCCGTGGAAATGACGTAGGAAGGTACGGTGGGGTATGTCCCCATCCACATCTGTTTATAATAATAATAATAAGTTAACCCTACTCAACTCTCCTCCCAGAAAGAAAAAGCACCACAATTATCAATGGCAAAAACAGACCTCTGAATAATACTGATTATCATCGATTTGAAAGTCCGTTCCCGGTGTCTTCGCGGCGAGTTGGGCGGCTAGGGATTCCTTTCCCTTCTTGCCCCAGTGATCGTGCTGAGATTCTCATCAGCATCTGTTCTGGTTCCAGATACGAAAATGTCCGGAAATTTCTAAAGCAGAGATATAGAGTCCGTCATTTGGAAATCACAGGTATGTATTTACCTTACACAGACACCTGAGCTGGACAACCGACTCGGCCATGGTGGAATATAGTATCGTTCATGAAAAAGAAGTACCTTGTGGACAGACGGGTACCGGTGACAACAGCCAGCCGTTGAATTCTATTATTGATTAAAATGAAGAAGATATAACTCCTGCCATGGCGTTGGGTTGTAGACCGGGGTCAACTTCTGGAACGGCCATACGTTCCTCTTCCGTCATCGTATCGAGGCAGCCGGAGAAGCCGTTAATTGCTGGTGGTCAAACCCACCAATCACTGAATTGAGGGTGTAAATTGAATTTTGGTTTATTTTTCCAATTCGCTTGTCGAGGACGTGTCCTCCAGGTCAGAGTTAGCTCTTTCCCAGCGTCAGAAGTAGGTAGCCCAGCGTTGTTCAGCTTTACCTAGGGCTGACGTACACTGGCCGACACGGAGGGATGCGTGTGGATACAGTACATACTTCACCATGGGGTTTATGACTAGTCGTTTTTCTAGGTACGGTCGGAGGTCAATGCATACTCAAACATGTATCTTCTTAGCTTTTTTTTCCTGTATTTTGCTGCATGAGGCCGACTGTATATATATCTAATGACACCGATCTCAAGTAGTCACCAATACCAGTAACCAGAGCGAAAAGGAAACTTACCGCCCGGGAAATCCAAATAAATTTCATGCCAAAAGACAAACATTTATTTTATTTTTTTTTAAATGTGGCATGACTAAAGCAGCGACCTGATAGGAATCACACAACTGAACCCTAAACTAAATGCCGTCTGCCGATGCCCCTTGCTCATCAAGTAGTAAAAAAAGGCCCGCCCAAATGTTGTAACAACAATCAAACTCATAGAGAAAAAAACAATTTGCGTCCTGTGAATCCGCAAAATAGACTACATACATAGTACTTTTTATTGTCAAATCTGGATCCTCTTCTATTCCATCCCATCATCCGTAGAGATCCTCCGGATCCGACACCATAGTCACAATAACTGGTCTCGATGACATCGTAGAGACACGTTTCTGCTTCTTCTTCTTTCTATCCTTCCCCCTTGTCTTCTCTTCCTTCTCAGAGACATGTCCTTGAAAGAGCCGTGAGCGCACACGAGACATCTGCTTCTGATTCGCCGAGGGTAATTGCTTGGAGGGTTTCTTCTTCGTTTTCTCACTCACAAACTGGCCTGATGGGATACTTTTGGAAGGGCGAGCGCTTTTCCGGTGGTCATGGTCATTTTCATCATCGTCATCATCAATAAAATCCCAATGATCCTGCATTTGCTGCAAAACAACAGAGTCTATTGAAGGTTCAGCGGAATGCCCACTTCGGCGGGTGGTGCTGGTGCTGGTACTCGTGCTTGTTGAATCGATCCTCGCTCGTCGTACGCTTACTACCTCTCCTTCAAGACGCTTCTTGCTGGCCGGTATAGTTGGGATGAGAACAGTGTCCCGGGAGTACCCGCTGTCTCTCTTCTTTTCTGGTTCCTCTGTATAGTAATAATTCTTATCGACGACGGGCTTGTACACGAATCCACCACCGCCATGACCACAGTTTTCTTTGTCCTTATCTGATGAGGTTGCAGTATGTGCATGTTGTCTCAATGAGCCCGTGACCGAGCCGGTACTGAAAAGGCGACGACCGCGTGGCTTCAGGATCGGGATAGAGAATGTGTGCCGTTTGCTGCCAGCAGTAGTAGTGGTAGCGGTGTGCTCGTTCTTCGTCTTCGCCTTCGTCTTCGTCAGGACGGCCTCATCGCCATCATCATAACCGTCATCGTCAGAGGAAGGGGAAGAGAAAGAGGAATGATCGTCCTCGCTACAGTCAGGCACGAAGCCCGGCCCGTAGCTCAGTTTCTGCTGTCGTCCCTTGTGATGATGATGGTGGGGGTTATCGAATTGGCACCAGGATCCGTCTGTGGGTACGGTGATAGCCACATCGCCCCATCGTGCGTGTAGAGGTGCTCTGGGTGCTTCGCGTTTGCGGAAGAGGTTCAGACTGAGGGAGTTGTTGACGATGCGAGCCATGATATAAGTCTTCCTTTTTTCAGAAGACTGATTGACGCAACGGCAAAACTGTGTTTCGTTCTTTTAGGATCGATGAATGGATAAATGAAGATGTGAGCTTTCACTAGAAAAAGATAGATACTCGGCAGCTGGTAAGGGAAAAGGGATCGAATTGTCGCCGACAGACACCGAGGATCGCTGTTTAGAGATTCAAAGGTAAAAGAAAATACCGATAACACCGAACACCAAGACTGATGAAGAAACTCTTTGCTTCTCAATTGCGTTATCCAGTGTTAAAAGGACTGAGAGTCGACAGTCTATCGATGTCCTCAGAAACCCCCGTGCAAATCCCAGGAACGCGCGCGGCTCGATATTCAGTCTTAAACCGACGACGGCATATGCCTGGTTCCACAGCCGTCGTACAAGGCAAAACGACGAGAATGACAGCGCCAAATGGAGGAAGAAGAAGAAATTGAGAGAGAGATGATCGTATCAATCTCTACTAGACCGTGCGCCTTTGCTTTTTCTAATAAATGAAAAAGAACAAAAACCAAAAGCAAATGAAAAGAAACAAGACAGATCAACAACGGAACAAAGGAAATATGAAATATAGTAGTATGTAGAAGAAGACCTCAAGGAAGCAGGTCTTCAGATGCTGGTTGAATTGTCTCAATGTAAGGTAGGCAAGGCAGATGGATAATTCACAGAATATATAACACGCCAGCAGCCAAAATCCAACCGCCAGACGCCTAGACGGTTGATCTTCAAGATGGATGCTAGCGCTGAGCATTGCAGTCTGGATCTGGATCTCGATAGGCGCATTGACCTACGTTTACCGGGATTGCTATTATTATTTTAAGCAAAACGTCGACAGGGTCCTATAACCCTGTACGGAGCACATGCAGTCAGATGTTTAATTGTAGAACAGCATTACCGCTGTGGGTGTCTCTCTAGACAAGCATCTCTCTCTGTCGAATCGGCTCCAGCGTGAATTGACTTTTGGGTGGAACGCATGGGCCGGTCTGGCCTTGTACTGTGTATGCATGTCGTGTACCTAGGAGGCCCACATGTTCGCGATCCTCGCTAGGGCTTCAGAGCCCCATGATCCAGATCGCAACGCGGTAAACATGGGAGTCGTTAGCGATGTATCTATTCTCGATAGACGATCCGGTTGGGCGCCGCGCTCCTCGCGCTCGATCGACACACGCACGAGCCCCTCGTTTGATCACAGTCGCACAGCATCATTGGCGGCTGGAGACGCAAGGTTAAATGTCACCGAAAAAAACAAAAGAGGGCATAGACGGGCGCCTATGTAGGTCTTGCGCTGCGGGGTCGGTTCGTCGGCGAAGCGCTTGGCGGATCATCCATGTCGAACATGAAACGGACGGGCCATGCGCATCAGCCGTGTTTCTAACTTTGGATGAGAGCGTCGATTGGAAGCGCCGCGGACTGGCAGGTCGCGGGGTGGTCGACTCGTGAAACAGGGCCCTTGACGGGTAGAAAAAATTGCAGGAGTGCTACGAGTAGATCCATATCCAGTATGTCCACTTATGCACCGCTTGGCTCTCATGATATCCTAGAAAGATCTTACGTGAGGTAGGATCACGAACAACGGGACAACATATCCATTGCTTACTTTGGTTGACTATGATCATTCGTCAAGTGCATCGAAGACGTGGGTGTGCAGTGGTCTTCGCCTGGCTACAAAAGAAATATACGCTCAGGACCAACTTGAGGCACTGCAGCAAAAATCATGGCCATGAGGTCCATTGGTCGTTTTATCCAATGTGTAGATTAGGTATTTGCCGGTATGAAGCCATCTAGTAAACTCACTGCGAATGCCATGCGACGCGACGCTGTAAATCGTCATTCCCAGGTATTGGAAACAAAATCCAATTTCCACGCCAAAAACGGCCAGAGTTCCGCCCTTTTCAAAAAAAAGGGTAACGCCCTATAACCAATGCAAACCATTTCTATGATGGCACTGATGCAGGTTCGAGAAAAGTATATGCAAGACTGCGTCCAAATGCCTGCCTGAAACCTCTCCTTCATGCTGTATAAAGTTGAACAAGTTCATATCATAACAATTTGGCCATCGAAGGGCCAATTCAGAACCGGAAAGCTTTTGAAAAAAAAAAAAAAAACCAGAGCAGCACACGCGCAAAGACAAGATATAGACCCGGCTCCTCGACTGCTGAATGATCTGCAATCGCAGCAGGGTCATGCAGGGAACAGCAACTCCTTCAATTAGCCAGTTCCCTGTCTGATGAGCCAAAAGACGCAATATGACCTGATGCGTGACGGATGAATTTGGCCACACGTTGCTGGACTGCAGGCGTGCGTATTTAACATCCGTCGGTCAGATCCGAAATTCTAAACAGGTCGGCAGCTCGAACCGGTGATTGGTGCAGGTGTTATCTCTCGTCTTGAAGCGAGTTTCGATTCCAGCAGTGAATCTGAAAACGACTCAGACAAAGAGCGTACATTTACTCAGAGGAGCTCAAAGCCATGGAAGATGTCATCCTAGATAAACAGTGAGAGCTGGACAACAGAGCCCCTACCGTTGGTGAGGGAGGCCTTCGAGTAGAAGATCCCAGTGAGCGGGAAGGTGGTGGGGTCTCCTTGCTGACAGAAGAGCGTCGGGCTCGCATGAGACTTTGCTTTTCTGAGCAAGGAGATGTACTGGTATAGGATGATGACGATGGGCCCCAGGATGCACCATGCCTAGGAGGCGCGGGCCGCTCCGGAGAAGTCCAGTCCATCTCACCATCGGTGTCTGCTCCAACGATGAAAGATACATTACCGGAAGGTGACGACTGGCTGGCGTCTTGCCTGCTTGCAGCCCATCCCTCCCTCTCTTCATCTTGCACGCCAGTGGAATTTAGCAGCTTATCACATTGCCAGCGTTCAAAAGAAAATGAGCTGCGTGATCTTCTTAGCTGGTGTACAGGGCGACAATTCGACTGGCCCCTTCCAGCCTTTAGTCTCTCTGACTCATGGCTGTAGGAGCTTCTGCGCCTACGAGGTATACGTCCCCTTCCTTTTGTGCTGTCGAAAGACTCTCCAGACTGTCCCATCATGGTACTTATCCGCAAGTCCTCCTGGTTTGGACAAAGAGCTACCCTCGCCCGCATAGTTTGAACTGCTGAATCGAGAGCAATTTCGATTGCGCAATGGTTTCTGATGCGCGCCAACTTGGGCCACGTTGCTCGTTCACCGCTCAGACATGCCTCCAGCATGAACTCGGTGGTCGGATTTTTGAGCATAAGGGGAAACTTCGTATAAGGTATCTCTGGGAATATATTTATATCCCCCGAGTATTTCTGACTCAGGATCGACACTGCCTTACTCAACGAATTGGGAAATATTCCGAGCTCAGACAAGACGGTCATTCGATGGAGTGCTTCGTCCCTCGCTAGTTTTGTGACAGTATGTAACCATCGGGAACTGGACGACGATTGTGATGCTTCACTGCCAGGACCTTCATCCTTAGGGAGAAAGAGCACAACATGTGGGTTCACCTGTGATACGATGAAGTGATTGACATTGAACATCTCAGACAGCCGACTCATCGGCAGATCACCGTCTACTGAACCGTCGATGTATTGCCGATTGGACTCACTCCACGGAACTGCCTCTCCGGTGACCGGGTCCTTTGCCATCAGAACCGATGGGTTGAACAACAACGGGACCGAACAAGAAACCGCACTGCTCGGGATCAGACAAAAGCCCCCACTACCACGGCAAGGATGAGCATTCCACTTACACCGCAGTCCGAATGAGTACATTGGGCGCTGTAATGTAGTTCAGGAGTCTTGGAAGTTCGTAAACACCGGCGCTTGAAACGCATATGTTGAGTATCCTCCTTGTTCTGTTATAAGCTTCCTGGAAGGTTATATCGCCTAACCAGTTCTTCAGGGCTCTTTCTAGATGCCAGATGTCAAGAAACGACCCGTACTTGAGGAACCTCGCTGCTTTATGCAGTATATTTTCCTCCTGTCCTTCAGCCTCAAAGACCGCAAAGTCACCATAGGGGAAGGTTTTCAGAAGATCGGGCAATTCATCATCTGTATGTACGCAAAAGACAGCGCAGACGATGCTGCCTGCTGAGGCTCCAGAAATAATGCGAGGCAGGAGTTTGGCTTCCCAGAGAGTCTTGAGAACACCGATGTGATTCATACCAAACGTTGCACCGCCCGAGAGAAGCAGAGCACTCCTCCCGAACGCTTGACGCGCTGATAGAAGTTGGTCAAATATGTATTTCAGCTCCTGCCCGTCGCAACGGTTCTTCCCTGTCAGCTCGACCAGAGTCGAGATTGTGTCGACAGCAGTGCTGATATATCGATCGATAAGGTCCTTTGTCCCGAGATGCGAGTGCCTGTATAGGCGGGCATCGCTCATGCGGCCCAAGTCGCGGCTGAGCGAAGTGCGGATAAGGAAGAGCATCCGACTTACGTCGCAGCTGATACGGGCCTCTTCCAGCTGCTTCAACCGCTCTTGCACGAGATGGGGATCATATTCATCCGACTCGAACGCTTCCTTCCAGGCATTGTTGCCCTCGAGTTCGTCGAGTTCGGCCGCACAGCTTCGCCATTCTTCATAGGACACCGCCTACAGTGGGAGCTCCGTCAGAGACGACTACCATTTGATATTCTTCAGAGAAGCTTTTGCAACTTACATTGCGCATTCTCAGGTACAGGATCTGTTTACGTTCATCCACGTGCATCTTCTTCTCCCGCTCCTCCTTCGAGAGGCCGTCCCGGTATGAGTTGAGGACATCTCCAGCCCACGTCACCGAGTCTCGGACGAAGGACGAAAGAGTGGCAACCGCGGCCCGTTTCCGGAGCGAACCTGGCCGCGAAGACTCGGGAGAAGATGATGTTTGTGTCTGGACCGTGTTCTTACGGTGGAACCGCGAGTGGATGATCGTGGGATCTTGGAGGAGCGACATGGCTGGCTCATAGACGGAGCCATATATGTCGGGGGTACCTGCAGACCATCCGCTGGAGACTTTACGGGAACATGGAGTGGAGATGGGGAGGACGTTGAAAGCCAGCGTTGTCCAGAGCAGTAGAGGAGAAGAAGAACGGTCCCTGAAGGAGTTCAGCTTGACGTCGGCGGTGGAATGGCCGCTGGTCTCGGTCGTCGCGACGTCACGAGGGCCCAAGCGACTTTTTCGAACCGCGCGGGTCCTTCTCCGAACCCCAGAAGAGCGGGCCTGTGGATCGCGCCGGCCCTTGCATCAGCCTGAAAGCGTCGCCGTCAGCGCGGGGAAGCCACCCACCGCGCGGGCCGCCCTCCTGCTGACTTTTTGACACAGTGGCCATCGTTTGCATCATCCCCGTTCGGGGTCGACCTCGTCTCTGTTGACTTTTTTTAGGGGCTCCTACACTACTGCTTCCCTTTTGCGAGTCGTGTCGCAAGGTCTGTGCCCCCCTGGCCAGTGGATCTGGATCTAAACGAGCGGCCTGCAAGGGTTGGGGGCGCGATCTTCTTAAACCCTCAACGAGCCTAAACCTTTAGCGGCGGGCTACCGGGTCAGCTCTCCTACCCCACGGCTTCCCCGAATTTATCCTTGCAGGGTGGGGAATTTAGGCTAGGTACCCCATATGCCTTGGGAGTTTTCTATTTATTTCTTTGCCACTTGACAAACACAGTCAACGCAGGTTTCCTTTTTGCCTGCTGACCGCTGGAATAATGTCAGAAAATCCTGTGACTACACAGGAGAGTTTCTAAGGCCATGAAACATGCAGCGCTGTGGATGTCTTCGGTCTTGGGATGAAGGGTCATGGGAGCGAAACAATGGGAAATGCCTTTTGCTTTCACATGCATATTGCGTACACCAGCGCATGTGAGAATTTAACGTCATTTATCTGATGGGCTAAATCGGTGCCATGCGGAAGCTCATTGGCTATCGACCCCCAAAGCCGACGCTTTATGATGATCACTGACATCCATCTATCTCAAAATGACTCCCTCCTTCTTAGTAGTAAATCAGACATGTATGTCTACGTAGGAATACGATCCCCACAATAATAATGCCTCAACGAGTTGGAGAACTCCCACGGAGCGTATGACTCAGCCATTCCCTTAGCGTGGCTTTCATCTGCATCTCCGCGCCGTCCTCGTGCCAGAAGTGTCCGGCGCCATCGATCTCTCGATACAGGAACTTACTCCCGGGCGCCCGGGCCAACTCATCTGACCACTTTTGTATCTTCTTCTCTGAGGTGAAAGTGTCTCTGTTGCCGTAGATGACCAGGGTCGGGTGAGCACAGAGCTGCTCCTCGGGTTTGGGAGACGGGACATGTGCTCCCTGGACCGAGGCGCCAGAGCCTACCTCTGTGCTGAGTGACAGCTTGGAGAACATCGTCAGAAAGAGAGTGATTGGGGGTAAGATCGGCGACACCAAGAGATAGGCGATTCTAGGTGTGGGTAATTGATGGACATCGTTGGTGCCAGCATCCGTATCCGGAACCTGCGCCTTTGGTTGTTCACTCCGCTCAAACCGAGCGCTAAGTCTTCGTTTCGACCTATCTATACTACGCCTGATACTTTCAAGGCTGTCCTTCGGCTCCCGGATAGCGCTCGAATCCGAGCCATAGCCGAGCGTAACGGGACCGGACGGCTTCCCGGGGGAATCGGGACTGCAGGGTCTCGAAGCCTGCAGCTGAAGTCTTGTTTGGAACTCCTTGTTCCAATGTGCAGAGCAGTGCTCTGCCCTCGAACGGATTTCAGCCGCGGAGGATCCCTCGGCGGCATTTGCAAACAGCTTCATGATGACATCGACCTTGGGCATATGCGACGCGATCATGGACCCGTAAGAGTATCCGCCCAGTACGATATCCACGGGTGAAAGCGACTCTTGTGAGCCCTCCCCACCAGCAGTGGAGGATTGTTCCTCTCGGGTTGCTTGCGCATGGCCAGACGATCCCCCAGGATTCAACCCGTGAATATAGTACACCATGAAGCCGAAGAAGGAGACGTAATCTCCCAGCTCAGGCTTCGCGGTCCAACTTGTCCGTCCTCCAGACTCGCCGGCACCACTAGAGAATTAACTGTATCAGCCAAGGCTGCCTGATTTCCATACCAAGTGCGTAGGAAACTGGGTTACCGGAAGTTGAACGTCCCCACGATGTAGCCTGCCTGCAGCAGTTCCCCGCCGACGATGCTCACGACGGGATCATCGAAGCATCCACCGAGGGGCGCGTAGGGATGGGCGATAATAGCCCCTTTCTTCTGCCAGCGCGGTGCTGTCTCCAGCCGCTGCAGCTGCGTAGGGAGGTAGAGGCGGCATTCAAGCTGAGTATCATCGTACACGGAGGGGATAGTAAAGGAAAAACTCGGCGACGGGAGGCCCATAGCGAGAACGCGCTGGGGGCCATGCCGTGTGAGCGGACTGCATTACCGGGGAATTATCAGTCGAGGTGACATTTGGTGCTGTCTGCTGGAGCTGCTGTTTTCCTTATCGCCACGGAAAATGCCCCGCCTGGCCGCCGTGATAGCTTCCGCAGTGCACTAGTGCATGTCACGGCAGAGATAGCCTACCGGACCTGAATTACAGCTCCTCAAAATTAACATCTCGAATTTAAAGAGGCTCTCAAGTCAGTTTTACGCTTCTAATTTTGAGCTGTACCAAGATAGTATCAACTTTATTAACTGCCTCCTACTAATTGAGTACCTGGGTAAAACCCAAGGCAAGCTGACAGCGACTTTGCTTGGTACCCGCAACTGCTGTGATTACGAACGCTATGAACCAAAGATGCAACGCTTCAAATGTACACTAGGGGAAAATTCAAGTATCAGAGAGCAGCCACGCGGGATCCGGCTCATCATCTTCGTCCTCTGACCTTGTCGCAGTCTCATGAGGAGATGACGCCGTCGCCGTCAATAGGTCAGCAGGAGGCTCTGGATTGTCCACATCATGAGGGCCATTGTGAGCACTACTGTGATGCTCATCATGTTTCGAAGCTAGCTGGTCACTTTCCGGTGGTGGTCTGATGTTGTCCTCGGACATGTTAAACATGTCCAGAAGCATCGCTTTCGCTTCTTTGAACGCTTCCAGCTCGGCACCAATACAGCAAACGAGCAACTTCCAGTCCTTCTCCTCCGCAAGGGTAAGCTTCGCCTCCACACGTGCTATCGTATCATCCATATCCTTAATAATTGCTCTGGCTCTGTCCTCCTCGATATTGTTTCCAATGGTCTCCGAGGGATTCAAGAGCTGAGACTGTGTCTCAACGGAACGGCGCATCTCTTCTCTCAACCTCTTCTCAAATCCGGAAACTTCTGAGACGACATCTTGCCATACGACACTCCCTTCTTGCAGCGCTCCGATCTCCAAGTCAACCCCGCGCTGCCGCTTCCTGAGTTCCGATTGTTCGGCCCTCCAATGATCTCGTGCCATGTCTAACGTCCGGCGTTTCGGATTCAGGGAGTAGAACGAACCTTTAGACATGGATGGTAGTGGCTGCAATGGGGGATTCTCCAAATACTTGCGGACTTTGGACTCATGGATCGCCAAGGAAGCCTTGTAGGAGGATAGTTTAGCTTCGACAGAGTTTTCGACCTGCGAAATCTCGTTAAGGACATGGCGGTGTCGCGCCTTCATTTCATAGAGTCTGTGTTCTAGTTCCTTAATTTCATGTTCCAAACTGCGAGCTTCTTCCTTGAGCTCTTTGGACCTCTGGCTGTCACGGTCGCTCTGAATGGCTGCTATTGTCTCCTCCAAACCATGCTGTTTGGCAACAAAGGCGTCTACCTCCTTGAGCGCATTCCGCCTTTCCTCAAGATGGGCAGCAAGTATCCGCTTCTCTTCCTCTTTGAGGTTCAGCAACTCGTGCATGGACTTGAGTATGCCCTTCCGTGCAGTGCGGAGTCCGATCTTCCTCTTTGCAGGTTGCCTGACGGGTATGGTTGGAGCTCCCCGGGAGTGGCTAACTGTAGAAGGGGTTGGTGTCGGGCTTCCGTTGGAGAAAGCATCATCTGGGTGATGGCCAGATAGACCGGCGAGCAGGCCGTCACTCTGGGCATCGAGGAGAACCTGGAGGTTCCGCTGGATATGTCTTGCTTGACGCTCGATATAGAGCAGGGGTTCATGATGATGTATGGAAGCCTCAACTGGGACGGGAGGCATGTGGCGTATGTCTGCATTTGAGAGAAGAGTCGACATCGCTGCGAAAGTTGTTACGCGCCCATGGACAATTTAGAGAGCTGGAACGGAATTCGGTTTAGTAAGAGCACAGTGGTAGGATGCTCACTTGTGAAATTAAGGGCCTACAATTGTGATAGACACACACAGAGGGGGGAGCCAACAAGGGTGATCACAGTGCACGGATTGGGCTGTGACCGTTCGGACGAGTTGTCTATCAATCCGGTCGATGCATGATGGCTGTGGGAGGGAGCTGGAGCTTGTGATCTCAAGGCGCACCCGGCGTCGTCCGCCTCCGCCCCAAGCTCCCGCGGAGACGCTTGCCATCATATCACGTGACGTGTAGGGGCATCTGCAGGAACCACCTGGAGCCCTTTGGCGAGAGCTTCGCCGTTGACGTGTGCCTCGCGCCTAGAGCTCGACAACTCCAGCCAGATCGCCGTACGGCTGTATTCCATTTTACTCCCTTTACTTTACACGTCGCCCCTCCGGCGCCTTCTTCATCCTTTTTTTTGGGACCTCAACCTTCTCCAAGGGGTCTGTTTCTACCACATTAACGTTGTCATTCAGCAACCTTAGATAGTCGCCTGCGTTCTCCATCGCCGGCAGCGGGGCACTGAACAGTCACCTACGATCTATATTAGCGGAATAGCGCGAGTCAGAGATGGTTGGGATTTCGTCGGCCGCCGGCCTTGTTGGCTTTCTCTCCGAACCTGACCCAGAGCTGAGAGTCTTCGCTTTGAAGACCTTGGATGCTGAGGTCGACCTGCTCTGGACAGAGATTGTTGATGCCATCCCGCAAATGTAGGGCATTTCTCTTTGCTCTGTGATTTAATAGCCGGTCCCGGTTTGCGGTCGTCTGGACTGTTTGTGGGACGGCTTCAATAGATTCTCCCATTGCTAACTGATTCGATCTCTAGAGAGGCGCTTTACGAAGATGAAACTTTCCCGGAACGTGAGCTCGCGGCTTTGGTCGCCGCCAAGGTCTATTATCACCTCCAAGAATACAACGAGAGCATGGTCTTTGCTCTCGGTGCTGGCAAGCTGTTTAACCTGGACAACCCCGGGGAGTTCGAGGAGACCATAATCGGTAGACTTCCCATGTCCTCTATCCCTTGATTCATCTCATTTAGATGCACTGTCACTGATATGTCCCTTCTAGCGAAATGCGTCGACACATTCATCTCCCTTTCGGCAGCCAGTAAGCCTAGCGCCGACCAACCAGCTAACCTCAACACTGCCTTCCCGACTACCACGAACGGGGCCTCGAGCACTTCCGCTAGCCTTACATCTCCGATAACGCCATTTTCTCAGTCTGCTCTGCCCTCGAAGTCATTGCTTTCTCGACAAGAGGTGCCCGGTATCGATGCTACCTACCCTGGAGGCGACGATGCTAGCGTGAAACAAGTAGAGACTCCCCTAGTGTTAAAACGAGGGGTCAAAGACCAACTTAATGCTGTCATCGAACGACTGTTCGAGCAATGTTTCCGTCAGAAACGTTATCGCCAGGTGGTTGGGATTGCGATCGAGGCGAAGAACCTGGATGTGCTTCGAAGAGCAATTATGCGCGCTAGCGAGGATGAGCAGAAGACGTATGGCGAATCGTCGAGGCGAGGTGAAGAACTTATGGAGTACGTCCTAGATATATGCATGACCGTGGTTCAGGAGCGCGGTTTTCGTAATGAGGTTGGTGACCATCATCTCTCTTGGGAGTTGCCTATTCTAACGAGCCGCTCTTTCACAGATACTGAAGCTCATTCTCGAGCTTCTAAGCCAAATTCCTTCGCCGGACTATTTCTCAATTGCCAAGTGTGTTGTTTATCTTAATGAGCACTCTATGGCGACTGCCATCCTGCGGCAGCTGGTGGAAAAGGGTGATCCAAGATCTCTCGCTGTGGCATATCAAATCTCCTTCGATCTCTACGACAATAGTACACAAGAGTTCCTCAAGAAAGTCCGGCAAGAAATCGCAGACCTCATTCCAGAATCGAGCGGTTCTAGTTCCTCGGATAAGGGGGATAAGATGCAGGAAGACCAGGAGGATGCGAAGGAGTCTGACCCACTTCTGCAAGAGCAACCCGCCCCTAAATCTCTGGGCGCGAACGGCGAAAAGGTCAAGCTCACGGAGGAGGGCCGAAAAGCGTTGAACGCCATCAGAGACATTCTTGACGGCATCAAAACGATTCAGTTGAACCTCGAGTTCCTCTACCGGAGTAACAAAGCCGACGTCACGATTTTGAACAAGGTCAGAGACAGCCTCGAGGCGCGGAATTCTATTTTCCATACTGCTGTCACGCTGTCGAATGCATTCATGCACGCCGGAACTACGCACGACAAGTTCTTCCGCGACAACTTGGAATGGCTAGGAAAGGCCGTCAACTGGTCGAAGTTCACGGCAACCGCAGCACTTGGTGTGATCCATCGCGGCAACTTGACCCAGGGGCAGAAGCTCCTCGCGCCATACCTGCCCAAGGAACATATTGCCGGTGTTGGAAGTACCGGTTCCGTCTACAGCCAGGGCGGCTCGCTTTATGCGTTTGGCTTGATCTATGCCAACCATGGTGGAATGGCCGTGGATCTCATCCGCGACCATTTCAAGAAGGCCACTGACGAAGTCGTGCAACATGGTGGTGCATTGGGTCTCGGTGTTGCAGGCATGGCTACAGGCGACGAAGGGATCTACGAAGACCTCAAAACCGTTCTCTACAGTGATTCAGCCATCAATGGTGAGGCGGTCGGTCTGGCGATGGGTCTTGTGATGCTGGGGACCGGGAACATGAAGGCTCTAGAGGACATGATCCAGTATGCCCACGATACTCAGCACGAGAAGATCGTGCGAGGCCTGGCGATGGGCATGGCTTTGATCATGTATGGCCGACAGGAGGCCGCAGATGAATTGATTAACGGGCTTATCGGTGATCCGGATCCCACGCTCCGCTACGGTGGTATCATGACCATCGCTCTCGCATACTGCGGTAGCGGCAGCAACAAGGCTGTCCGCAAGCTTCTCCATGTTGCAGTCAGCGATGTCAGCGATGATGTACGGAGAGCGGCTGTACTGGGCTTGGGCTTTATCCTCTTCAGGAAATATCAAAGCGTGCCTCGTATGGTTGAGTTGCTCTCGGAATCCTACAACCCGCACGTGCGATATGGTGCTGCCATGGCACTTGGTATCTCATGCGCGGGAACCGGATTGGCCGAAGCCATCGATCTCCTCGAGCCTATGCTCAAAGACCCCACGGACTTCGTCCGCCAGGGGGCTTTGATATCTCTCGCCATGGTCTTGATACAGCATAACGAGGCCATGAACCCCAAGGTGGGAACCATCCGGAAGACCATGATGAAGATGATCGCAGACCGCCACGAGGATGCCATGGCTAAATTCGGGTGTGCCGTTGCCCTTGGCATTATCGATGCGGGCGGTCGTAACTGCACCATCAGCCTGCAGACGCAGACCGGCAACTTGAACATGCCTGGTATCGTCGGAGCTGCGGTCTTTACGCAGTTCTGGTACTGGTTCCCTCTCGCTCACTTCCTCTCCCTCAGCTTCACGCCGACGGCCCTCATCGGCGTTGACCAGAAGCTGGAAGTGCCAGTCTTCAAGTTCCACAGCAACACCAGACCGAGTCTGTTCGACTACCCACCTGAACAGCAGGTCAAGGCGGAGGAAGCGCCAGAGAAGGTCAAGACGGCCGTTCTGTCAACAACGGCACAGGCCAAGCGCCGTGCTCAGCGTCGTGAGAAGCAGCAGCGCCGCGAGAGCATGGATATCGACCAGACCCCGACGACGCCCAAGGTCTCGACCCAACTGCCGGAGAAGATGGAGACCGATGAGAAGGCGGAGGAGGCCAAGGAGGCGGAGAAGGAGGGAGCCGCTGAGCAGAAGAAGAAGGCCGAGAAGGAGAAGGTGGGTTATGAGCTGGAGAACATGTCGAGAGTGCTTCCGGCGCAGCTGAAGTACCTCAGCTTCCCCGACCCACGATATGAGCCCGTCAAGAGGGTAAGTGTGCATCGTGCCCCATCAAGCAGCGAAGGATCATGGCTGACTGCTCGACAGCCCACGGGCGGGGTTGTGGTGGTGCTGGACAAGAAGCCCGAGGAGCCGCGCGAGACCATCGAGCTGAGGGCCAGCAAGGAGGTCAAGCAGGCCGCCGCGCCGGAGACGCTCCAGGACCGCCTGCAGGCAGCTGCCGCCAGCGCCGCCGCGCTGCAGACGCCGCAACGGGGCGGGCGGCTGCCCGTGTCCGGGGCGACTGGAGCCGCGGCGGCGGCAGGCGTCTTGACCGCGGTCGACGAGGACGAGGAGGGCGCAGAGGACGCCCCCGTGCCCGGAGAGTTTGGCTACGAGTCTGAAACGGAGCAGCAATAGAGGATCGCAGGGCCGTGTAATCTACCGGAGGATGGGATACATGCTTGAGCTGGGGATCTGGTGTATTACTAGAGCTACTTCGCATCTTGCGGATGTTATGTGTCTCTGGCGCAGAGGACGTTGGACGCTGCATGACAGTCTATGTTGATGAATATACCTCTCTACTGTTGTACCAGCTGTCAGTGTCCTGTCCGGGATCTACCGTCTGTGAATCAGTAGTACAGTAAACCGTAGAAACGACACGAGGACTGTCGGTGCTTGGATTAGGAACATCTTGACGCTGTCTGGTCCTCGTCACATGGGTGGCCCTTGCCCTGGCCGGCGTCAGCGTCGCTCACCGCCTCAGTGGGCCGGCGTGGGGCGCTGAGTCAGCCGGCGTCGGCCGATGTCACGTGGCGTCCGCAGAGGAGCCTCGGCACTTTCCCTGTTCGGCCGCCGTCGCCCGATGACGCTGCCCAATGGGCGGCATCGCAACGCTGCTCTCGCGGGCGGATGACCTGAAATGCGGCGTGCTCCGAGGCGGCGGGTCTGTGTCTCGTGGCCGGTAGTGGCAGGCGCCCTGCGTCCCCCGTGCGGGACGATCCTCCGGCGCACCGGGGGCGCTCTGGCCGCAGCTGCCAACGCCGCGGCGCAAGCATGTGAAAGGTCCAGTATCCTCCGAGCTGCCGGCCAGTATTTCTCTGCGGAGTGCGGAGTAGTTTCACTTTCTTCCTCTCGTTTACCCCTTCTGCCTCCTTGAGGTCGTATATATATTGTCCTTCTTGGTCTCGAGACTTGTATCTTGCCCCGTCCGGCACCCCCGTTCTCAGTCGGCCGAGTAGTAGGATCTTTCTTCCTCCTTGCCCCCTTTTCGTCACACACATCATGTCGCGGACTTTCTCTCAAAGCGACGTTGCGTCGCATAACACAGCTGACAGCCTCTGGGTCATCATCGATGAGGATGTCTATGACCTGACCAAGTTCCAGGATGAACATCCAGGTAAGCTGCCTGCCGCATCCAGATTCGTTCTGTGGAACCAGTGCGCTGACGTTTTTTGCTACCATCCAGGTGGAAAGAAGAGTATGCTTGCCCTGTGTTACTTGCTAGACGGATTTTCCCAGTATTGACACAATCGCAGTTCTCCAGCGCATGGCCGGGAAGGACGCCTCGAACCAATTCTGGAAATACCACAACGAGGGCGTGCTGAAGAAGTACAAGAGCCAACTGCAGATCGGTTCTTTGGACACCAAGAAGAAGGCTGCGGCGCCCCCTACACCACCTGCGACTCCTCCGCCGAAGAAGGAAACCCCGAAGCCAGAGACCTCGACCGCCGTAACAAAGCCGACAGCGCCGCTGGATCCATTCGGCGATCTGGTGCCGTTCGCGGACCCCTCTTGGTACCAGGGCGTAAGTGCACCAAGAAGGCTGTTCTTCGTTCGAAAGCTGACCGCTCTTTGTTGCTAGTACCGCTCTCCCTACTTCAACGAGACTCATGCGGCCCTGCGCGAAGAGGTGCGACAATGGGTCGAGTCGGAAATTGAGCCCTACGTCACAGAATGGGACGAGGCCAAGAAGGTTCCGGATCACATCTACAAGCAGATGGGTGAGAGGGGCTACCTGGCGGGTCTGCTGGGCGGCGCTTACCCCGCCAGTCTGACCAAGCATCGAGTCAAGTCTGTGCCGCCAGAAAAGTGGGATCTCTTCCACGAGTTGCTGTTGACGGATGAGATCTCTCGCGCTGGGAGCGGAGGCCTGGTCTGGAACCTGATCGGTGGCTTTGGCATCGGCTGCCCGCCTCTCGTCAAGTACGGCAAGAAGTCGCTGGTTGAGCGGATCGTTCCCGGCATCTTGGCCGGTGAAAAGCGCATCTGCCTTGCCATTACAGAGCCGGATGCAGGCAGCGATGTTGCCAACTTGACCTGCGAGGCGAAGCTGACTCCGGACGGCAAGTATTACATTGTCAACGGGGAGAAGAAATGGATCACCAACGGTATCTGGGCCGACTACTTCACCACCGCGGTGCGCACCGGCGGGCCTGGAATGAACGGCGTCAGCCTTCTCCTCATCGAGAGGGAGTTTGGCGGTGTCAAGACGCGGAAGATGGACTGCCAGGGTGTCTGGAGCAGTGGCACCACCTATGTCACATTTGAGGATGTCAAGGTGCCGGTGGAGAACCTGATCGGCAAGGAGAACCAAGGATTCAAAGGTGAGTGGTATTTAAAGCCTATCTGGTCAACAGAGTCCGCTGACAGTTTGATCAGTGATCATGACGAACTTTAACCACGAGCGAATTGGCATCATCATCCAGTGCCTCCGGTTCTCCCGCGTCTGTTACGAGGAGGCCATGAAGTACGCTCACAAGCGCCGTACCTTCGGCAAGAAGCTCATCGACCATCCCGTCATCCGTCTCAAGCTGGCACACATGGCGCGCCAGATCGAGGCGTCGTACAACTGGCTTGAGAACATCATCTATCAGTGCCAGACGATGGACGAAACCGAGGCGATGCTCAAGCTGGGCGGCGCGATCGCCGGCCTCAAGGCTCAGTCCACCACCACCTTCGAGTTCTGCGCCCGCGAGGCGAGCCAGATCTTTGGCGGTCTGAGCTACAGCCGTGGTGGCCAGGGCGGGAAGGTCGAGAGACTGTACCGGGATGTCCGCGCGTACGCGATCCCCGGTGGAAGCGAAGAGATCATGTTGGATTTGAGCATTCGGCAGAGTTTGCGTGTGCACCAGATGTTTGGCATGAAGCTATGATTGATTCCTAGTTTGGTTTTATTTTCAAGTCGTGTTTGCATATTCTTGTTTGTGTTTCTTCATTTGGTGGTAGAATCTGCAGTCATCTTCACATATTGTGGACTGAAGAGAGCACCTCTTGGATCTGGCTGCATGCGTACTTTTTGCTCACTTTATTTTCCTTTTGGCTGTGTTTTTGAAGAGATGTGGCAACATCGTGTACAGTAGTGTGTATAGCTGCTGTCCGTTCAGGCTACTGCTGAGCGCCAACACTGGATTTCCACAGTCGTATGGGTTATTAGAAATACAAAGTTGAGGACTGTAATTTGTCAGGGTAGCTGAATACCACTCGTTATATGTAAAACATGTACAGCTCAACACAGTAATTGTCCACAGATCTACCCAAGTTGGCCACAGTACCCTGGAGATCTTGTTCAGCGCAAAGAATACAATGCCGTAAACTTCCTCTAAGACAGAGAAATTCACCACGCTGGAATAACTGCCCCCCCCCCCTCCCCCCGGACCATGTGGTGTTACGTGGTGATAATAATAGGGTCTTTAAGGATCCTGGATTCATAAAGGCATGCTATTGTGGTGGTCCGGGTCCAGGCATGCAGCCACCGACCGACCGCCCGACCGGGAGCTCCGTCCGCCTTTGCCAACCACAAGCGCAGTTATCAGCCTCAGTTGCACGTCGCTCTTCCGCCCGACCAACCTTCGACGCCTCCCAGAACAGAGACAGAACAGCACACCACGCACAAAGCCTGACAGCTCTTCGCGTGCGCGTTCTGCATGCGCTGGGGCTGTCTGCATCTCTATCAGTCAGTGTGATCCAGTTCAGTTTACCTCATCCCCCTCTCTGAGTGAAGTCGAAGTCTGGTTTGGAGAGGTGATCGATCCTTCGCGGCCAGTGGAGGCGATTTACGGTTACGAGCTGAGCGCATACTGCTGCGCTTGCGGCGAGACACTGGCCTGACCTGACTGGGCCCTTTTTTTGATCCATCCATCCATTCCATTCCTTCACTCGTTCACGAACCGAGCCGAGCGGAACACATTCACTCGACTCGACTTGACTCGACCTTCTCCTACATACCATACAGCCCCTTGTCGATTCGACCTGTGTTACGGGGCTCATCTCTTTCCTTGTTCAGTTCAGATTAAATCTCCTTTCCTCTGCCTCCTTTCCAGCTTTCTCTTATCTAAGCGAGCTTCCGCATCTTCTCTATCCGAGTCCGACCGAAGCTGTCTTCCAACGAGTCCTTGCGCCACCTTCGATTCTCTATCTAATACCTGACCTGACCTTTTTCCTTCGATACCTTCTGTATCCGATCTATCTCATCTACGTCTGAACTTCTCTATCTCTACGCTTAGCGGGTACCGATCCATAATCATAACACCAAGATGTCGCGCAACTTCCTGAACGAGGACTTCGGGTCCGAGGAAGAAGACGACGAGGACTTCAACCCCGCGCCCGCTGACCCTTCTGATAACGAGGAGGAGGAAGAGGCCGATGAGGAAGAGGAGACCACCTCTCGCGCTGACCGTGGACGGGCGGCAAAGGATGAAAAGGATGAAGATGAGCCCGCGAAGGATGAGGAGGAGGACGAGGAGAATGTGAACGGTGAGCAGGAGGAGGAGGAAGAGGAGCAGGGCGAGGAGGGTGCGGAGGAGGGAGACGAGGAAGAGGGAGAGGAGGAGGACGAGGAGGAAGAAGAGGAAGAAGAGGATGAGGAAGATGAAGAGGACGAGGAGGATGAGGATGAGGTTTCGGTGAGTACACCTGTCCCTTTCTTCCTCGATCTTCTTTCTGCAAGCAGAGGCTGACCTGGTTCTGCTCTGCAGGGTCGTCCGCGGAAACGGAGAAGGAGAGGCGGTCTGCATGCTTTCTTCGAAGAAGAGGCCGGTGTCGACGAGGATGAGGATGAGGCCGAAGAGGATGAGGATGACATGGCCGACGGCTTCGGCGCGGAGTTGCATCCAGACGACCTCGATGCGCTGCCCGCGGGTGCTGAGACGGATGACCGCCGTCATCGACAGCTGGACCGTCAGCGGGAGCTTGAGTCCACCATGGACGCTGAGAAGCAGGCCCAGGTGCTCAAGGAACGATATGGACGGAACCGCATGGCCGCGACGGATACGGTTGTCGTTCCACAGAGACTGCTCCTGCCCAGTGTCGATGATCCAAGCATCTGGGGTGTCCGTTGCAAGGCTGGCAAGGAGCGAGAAGTCGTGTTTGCCATTCAGAAACGGATCGAGGAGCGGCCGCCTGGTTCGCGCAAACCTCTCAAGATCATATCTGCCTTTGAGCGGGGTGGCGCCATGAGTGGATACGTCTACGTTGAGGCGCGCCGACAGGCGGATGTCTTGGAGGCCCTGGATGGCATGTCTTTCGTCTACCCGCGGTCGAAGATGATCCTCGTTCCCGTCAAGGAGATGCCAGATCTCCTCAGGGTTAAGAAGTCCGAGGAACTCGTGCCTGGTGGATGGGTCCGTATCAAACGGGGCAAGTACCAGGGCGATCTGGCGCAAATCGAAGAGGTCGAGACCAACGGCTTGGAAGTGACGGTTAGACTTGTGCCCCGTCTCGAGTATGGCCTCAACGATGACTCGAGCGCACCACCGGCCCTCGACCCCAAACGGAAGCGACCCGGAGCCGCCAACAACAACACGCCGGCTACTCGGCCTCCTCAGCGTCTGTTCAGCGAAGCAGAAGCCAAGAAGAAGCATAGCAAGTACCTCACGCCGACGACGGCCCTGGGCACGAAGGCCTGGAGCTATCTTGGCGAAACCTACGTTGACGGCTTCCTCATCAAGGACATGAAGGTCCAGCATCTGATCACGAAGAACGTCAATCCAAAGCTCGAGGAGGTTACCATGTTTGCCCGAGGCTCCGAGGATGGCACATCGAACCTCGATCTGGCTTCTCTGGCGGAGACGCTGAAGAACACGACGGCTGAGGAAACCTACCTTCCCGGCGATACCGTGGAGGTGTTCCAGGGTGAGCAGCAGGGTGTGGTCGGCCGGACCGTCTCCACCCGCGGAGACATTGTCACCTTGCAGGTCACAGAGGGTGAACTTGAAGGCCAGATGATCGATGCGCCGATGAAGTCGTTGCGCAAGCGCTTCAGAGAAGGTGACCATGTCAAGGTCATTGGCGGCAGCAGATACCAGGATGAGGTGGGAATGGTCGTCCAGGTCAAGGGCGACAGTGTTACCTTGCTCAGTGACATGTCCATGCAGGAGATTACGGTCTTCAGCAAGGACCTGAGGCTCTCCGCGGACACTGGCACGGATGGCAAGCTTGGAATGTTTGACGTACATGACCTCGTGCAGCTAGAGTATGTGGCTCCCTTTCTTGTCTTTTTGTTCGCATACGTTCCAAGTACTAATCTACTCTCAGCGCTGCTACTGTTGCCTGCGTTATCAAGGTTGATCGCGAGTCTCTCCGCGTCCTTGACCAGAACGGTTCTATTCGGACTATTCTCCCCTCTCAAGTCACTAATAAGATCGCCCCGCGACGAGATGCCGTTGCCACTGATCACAACGGTGCGGAGATCCGTCACGGTGATACTGTTCGGGAAGTGTACGGCGAGCAGAGGAGCGGAGTCGTCATTCACATCTACCGCTCGTTCCTCTTCCTGCACAACAAGGCGCAGGTGGAGAATGCAGGCATCGTCGTCGTGCGTCCTACAAATGTCGTCACCGTGTCCGCCAAGGGTGGCAGACCTACCGGGCCGGATCTCTCGAAGATGAACCCTGCCATTATGAGAAACGGCGGGATGAACGGGGCCATGCCTCCTCCCAGAAGCTTCGGTCGGGACCGTATGATCGGAAAGACGGTCACGGTCAAAAAGGGTCCCTTCAAGGGTCTCATCGGTATCGTCAAGGATGCGACGGAGGATCAAGCGCGGGTCGAGCTACACTCCAAATCGAAAATTGTCACGATACCGAAGGAACTCCTTGTCGTCAAAGAGTGGGTGTCCCTCTTCTCTTTTGGATGCTCTGTGGGAGCTTTGCTGACTCCTTCACAGTCCGGTTACTGGTCAGACTATCGATATCTATCGCGGCGGAAAGGGTGCACAGCGCATCCCGTCTGCAGCTCCGCCGGCTCGCGACGGGTGGCAGGGTGGTCGCACTCCTATGGCCGCACCCGATTCCTCAAGGACCCCTGCCTGGGGTGCTGCTGCATCCTCGAGAAGTAAGTTTCCACGTTACCTGTATCTGTTGGATGAACAGGCTGACCAGAATCAAGCCCCCGCCTGGGCTGGTGCCAGCGGCGCTCGCACTCCAGCATGGAAGTTGGACGGATCACGCACGTCCAACCCCTACGATGGAAGCCGTACCGCGTACGGAGGGTCTGGCGGGCGCACCCCGGCCTGGAACTCGGGTGCTCGAACTCCATACGCCTCCGATTCAAGCGGCTTCGACGCTTTCGCCGCAGGGTCCAGGACACCTGCCTGGGGCGCTCCCAACCCCGGCAGTCGCACCCCGGCCTGGTCCGCGGGAGCATCCTCGTCGAACACCAGCAGCAACACCAACAAAGGCTACGACGCACCAACCCCTGGAGGGAACTACTCTGCTCCAACACCAGCTGCTTACGGCAGCGCCCCTACCCCTGGTGCCTCGGCGCCCACCCCCGGCGGATGGGCGGACAGCGCGCCGACTCCCGGCGGCCTCAACGCGCCTACTCCTGGCAAGAAGCCGTACGACGCACCGACACCTGCAGCTGGTCGTCCGTACGATGCGCCCACACCGGCGGTGGGGACGGGCGCGGCTGCGACTCCTGGTGCGGGCGTGGAGGACGATGGACCGCGGTATGAGGAGGGGACGCCCAGTCCTTGATCGTCCGGTTGTCTTCGAATCGGTTTCTGTAAAAACAGTCAGGCATTGAGCAAAGCGACAGGAGTGTGGAGAGAGTTCTTTCGATCGATCAATCAATTCAGGGAATGTTCTCGTATCATATTATATCAATATCGTTGCTTAGTTAGGCAGGCTAGGCAGGAAAAGCGAGTAAGCAGGCAGATATGTAATGTATGTACTATTTTTTCACACTTGATAGTGGTTGCTACCGTGTATGTATGTACGCTACTCCACCCGATTCCGTGTTTCGATCTGCGAGTTTTTGATTCATGCTGCATGCATGCGGTGCTGCTGTGTTGGGTTGTTGTCTTATTATTCATTCCTTCCAGTTGGCTTGCAGCTTCATGCTTTGCTTTGCTTTGCTTTGCCTTGATTATTTACTGATTGATTGATCGGTTGATTGAACCGGTTGTATGTACTGCACAATGTAACATACGTACCAGGCTGAACTGCGCGCGCAATTAATAAATAATTCGAACAATGAAAACCTTTGAATCTACCACATATATAATAAATAAACAAATAAGTAAATAAATAAACACATACATAATCACAGTCACAGTCGTGATTCAGCGAAATGATAGCTAGCTAGCTAGCGAGCTAGCTGCAACGGGGCTGTGGACTTCCGATTCCAATTCCAATTTATTTTGTCTATCCGTGGTTTGGTAGTTGCTGCAGGCTTTATTTATATTTATATTTATTTGTATCACGTAGTTTTGGTGATGTAGCAAGTACTGACAGTAAGCAGCAGTAGCAGCAGTAGTAGTAGCAGTAGTAATAGTAAAAAAAAAAAAAAGGCCACGTAGCTAGATAGCTATAGCTATGCAGCTTCCAAGTGCTCAACATCTAATGACTTGATGATGATCTGATGCCAAATTCCGATTCGATTCTGTTTTCTTTCCACCACTTCCATTTCCACAGTGGATGAATAGACAGACAGCCAGACAAACATACACACACGGCCTTAACAGAACAGAGCAGCACAGGGCAGAAGAACAGCTATCTCTCACAAGACAAGACCATCTCTGTAGGATAGATGGAAATAACTAGATAGAATGGATGGAATGAACGGAAAGAAATAAAATATCATAGAATAAATAGCGCAGACAAACAACAGCCAGATATATCAATATGAAGTCACGACATGATAGGACAGTTGATTGATTCGATGGCGGCGGGTAGAGTCGACAAGGACATGATGTATGGACAATACACAAGCACACAGACACTACTGAGGGGGAAGAAACACGTGCGATGAAAAATAAAAAGAAGTGGAATGATCAAATTGGAGAAAAGGAAAGAAAAAAAAAGAAACGACATGATCGCACTTGTTTTCCTTTCTTTTCCTTTCCTTCCTTTCCACTTTTTTTTTACTATCTTTCGCTTCTGTTTCTACAGGCGATGGTACAAAATTTCGTTGCGTAGATAGGTTTGTAACTAAGTAACTACCTAACGAGGAGAGAGAGAAGAAGAAGAAGAAGTAGACGGAAACAAAGGCATGGCATCGAGCCAACTCGCCATGCTATGCCATGCTACGCTACGCTATACTATGCGGCAGGCACAGCCCGCGCCAGGACGCGTATGTTGTCCACGAACCCCTTGATCAGATCCTCGTACTGGTTCTTCGGGTCGCCGGCCAGCGCGAGGTCGCCTTGGCGGCGCACCTCGGCGGCGGAGACCTCAATCTCGAGTTCGTGCTCGAAGTCGGATTTCGTGGGGGGCTGGATCGAGATGTTAGTTAAGGTGCTTAAAATCAAGAGGAGCAGCGGTCTGGAGAAATTTTTTCAGGGTATATAACGGGGGAATGGATGCCTACATCTGCCAAGGCCACCTGCGTCAGGTCGATCTGATACGCCAGATGCCGATAGCTCATGCGGTCCTTGTTCCGCTCGCCGCCGCCTCTCCCTCTCGCGCCGCCGCCGTCCGAGATCACCAGGTGGCGCACGTCCCCGTCGTAGTTCATCTCGAGGTTGACGCTGATCCGCCAGTCGAGATGGGTCCGGGGGCTGTAGACGTCCAGGTCTGCGATGCGACACTTGACGATCTTGGCCAGGACCTCGCCGGTCCGCTGGTCCGTGGTGACACGCACCTTGGGCTTATGTCGCGGGTGCAGATTGTGCTGGACGATGGGGGGCAGCTCGGACACCGAGATCTCGTAGAACGTGTCACGCTCCTTCTTGTGAGCGTACGACAGGGGGATGCGGTTTGAGTTGGGAGCCACCGAGGCCTTTACGGCCTCGTTCAGGAAGTTGTTCATGGCGCGATGTTGTTCCTATAGACACAAAGAATGTTCAGTTGGTGCTACCATCGGACGGGTAGATGAGACACAAGTCTCACGACACACGTGAGATGGGTTTCAGAGCACTTACCAGTGTCATGGAGCTCTCGAAAGAGATCCTAAGACTAGGGTCGTCTCTGCTGATGACACACTCCGTCATCACAGGGAGACGGAGCCTCTCGCCTCGATTCTTGTCGACCAGCTGTCCGAGCTTGGCCTCCACCTCCAGGATTGCTCCTTGACCCGTTGCCGCTGCACCGGCAGGGCCGGCGCCAAGGTCTTTCCTGACGACAACTTGCTGGAACAGGAAATCACAGACCAACTTCGTGATCTCCTCGTGAGGTATCAGGCCCGTGATGGAGGGCTCCCAAGGCCCAAGAGGGCCGTGACTGGGCCCCGGCGGCGCAGCGGGGACTGGACGACCGTTCGCAGGCACAATTCCATTGGCCTGATTCCTCGTCGAAGGCGCTGCCGCCGTTGCCGGGCGTGGAATTGGTCTTTGTTGCTGTTGCTGCGGTTGCTGTTGATCCTGCTGCTGTTGTGAAGATGACCATTCATCCAGCAGATGTCTTGCGTGTTTGGGTACAGGAGGGCGTGGATTCGGAATGACTGGGCTTCTCCCGCTGGTCCTCGTCGCCTTACGAGCGTAGATGGGCGGTTCATCGTACCGCATCCTCTTCCGTTTTTGTGGTTGCGAGGAGGAACCGGCTCCCGATGAGGCTGTATTGTCTGACTTTTGCGGCTGACTTGACGAGAGGGCTCCGGACGAAGGGGAGTTGTTCGTATGCGGCCCAGCTGCAGCTGACGGGGTATATGAAGGTTGAGGGGTAGCGGATTGATACGTCGATGAGGTTGCACCAGCACCACCATGGGACGGGTTGAAAGCCGTCCCCGTAGGACTTTCCTTCCTCCTCCCTTCTTCCAGGCTATTGCGATTGGGTGGACTCGTCCGCTCCTGGGATCCCGCAACGCTTGCCTGCCGAGGTGTGGACGAAACAATGGTCTTGGGGCTCACACTGACGCTCCGTTCCCTGTCCATTTCCGCAGAATACGGCATTGGGGCCTGCCCCGAAGACCTCGAATCCTGTCTGGAAGGTCCAGTTTGCGCGATTGGGGACGTTACGCTCCTCTGCTCCCGTACATGAGTCTCCTGAGCCCCCCACGGGCTGGACATCCGAGTACGCTGCGAATCGCGTCCGGAGGACTGTGGCCGGGCTGTCTGAGGCGAGGCACGCTGGTAGGACGTCGACGGAGGACCTAGGGGCGTTCCGGGCTGGGACCGTTGGGCATGTGGAGAGAACTGCTGTGGTTGTTGAAGACCTTGCTGCGAACCGGCCGGGTGAGGGCTTTCCCTGGACAGGTATGAGTAGCTGTAGGGGGAAGAAGGGGACAAGACGGACTGGATGGACTGGGACCGCTGGTTAGAGAAGTAGGACTGCTGCTGCTGCGGTTGCTGGCCAGCGCTTATGGACTGTGGTGTATACGGAGAAGCCAGTGGGCCCGGGGGCTGCTGGTTGTAGACGGCGCTGTTGGCCGCGTTGGCGATATAGGCGTCCCGCGAGACGGACGGGTACGACGGCGAGCTCTGAGCAGGACTCTGGTCGTGCTGGGAGTGTGTGCCTCCGCCCAGACTGGAGACCGAATTGTACCGGTATGGTGATTGGGCTGAGGCGTAGGACGAGGATCCGTCTGGTGAACGGTGAGGAGGTTGCAACGGCGGCGGTTGCGGCGGGCGGCCGAGGTATGCCGCCTGGTAAGAGGGCCCAGAGGGGGAGGCCTCGTTCTGCTGGTGGTTGTAAAGAGTCTCTGGGCCAGGCTGCTGGATCGGGGACCGTTGGAGCGGTGGAGAGGCATTGTTTGCGCCGCCGCTGGCGTCGCTATTCATGATCGTGCGCAAATCCATGGCGACAGCGCTCGAGGACGGCACCGCAGGGCGCGACCACACAGGCAAACCCAACAAGCGTATCCTGCACTGCTCACAAAACGTGCGCCAGGTCGATGCGACGACGGAGCCGGTCCCGTTGTCGCGCGGTGGACGTCGATGGGCGCTGCGGTTCGCGCATCCGTGAGGTTGACATGGCAGACTGCGGTGCGGACAGGAGCTATGGGATATCAGAATCTACGGCTGCTAACAAAGCTACGAGCATTCCTGCGCACAAAGAGGACGGCGTGGACCGACGGAGCATCTTCTTCCGGGCTACAGAGATTCTACAGGAGCTGAACACGGTGGACAAGGTGAGAAGCCGATATCAGCTTGTGTCGCATCCTCCTCAGCTCTTCTCTTCGCGCGCCGCCATCCCTTGCCGGTCCTGCGATATCCCATTGAGGCTCAACTGGCGCCGGCGGGAGCGACATTGGGACCAGCGGGCATCGGGGACAGCCAGCGATGGGCATACCGGGCATCCTCGCAAGAAGACATCCTCCTTCCACCCGCCCGCCCCGGGTCTCCTCTGCTCCAGCATCAGGCCTTCGATCTCGCGCGCGCCTCGCGATCTCTGCATCCTTTTGGGCAGATCGCGACGGATCACGTGGAAAAGTGTCTGACTAAGCGGGCTCACTGTCACGTGATCAATCGCGTTCCTCCAGCCTCCTCGGGTTGGACCTTGAAGCCTGAGGTCGCATCTTACTCCGACACAGCAACCAATCCTGGACGCTATTTGCTGCAGGAGATGGATTCCCCTTGCTGCTCGCTCAATGCTTTGCAGCATCCCGAGTTTCTGGCGGTCAATTGTACAATGTACTGTACCATGCACGGCCTGTACCGGGTTGTGTCCCTGTCGATTCAGTCGAGCCGCGAGTTCAGGGCTCAAGCGGCTTCCAGGTTCCTTGGTCCCCATTAATTTGGCAATCCACCTTGTGAACTGCGTGGGCGCCTGCGCGGTTAGGGAGCGCAATTATGCACAAGCATCCCACTGAAGTAATTAGACCGGAGTCGGACAGAGTTGGACGAACCCCAGTCAGAGAGCAGTTCCTGACGTATGTACTGTACGGAGTACGTGGAGTTAGTCTTGTGGGCATCTATTGATAGCAATAACCCAAGATGCTGGCAGTGGACGGGTGGACCCTATATTCTCCGTAGATTCAAGATAGCGAGACGCCATGTCATCACGGTGGTGGAACCCAGACGTGCGTCCCGCGCACCGGACGCATCCAAAGTTGCTGCTATGGCCATGGCTCCCCACTCAGCGGCGTCCTCGCACGTTGTCGCTTGGAGATCGCCCGCCTTGACCGGAGCTCATCTGCTCGATACGCGCAATCCATACTCCGCACGCCGGTTGCAGCTCGACAGGCTGCCCTGCACTCCCGGGATGGCAGAATAAGTGCTGTAGAATGTACAGATTCAGCGGAATCCATGGGAAGGGATCAGGACAATTGTAAATGAACGCCAAGGAAATGCCCACGCTGGATGGATTTCATTGATATCTCGATCAGCTGGAGCTGGCAAGCTTCGTGCGGTCCGCAGCACTGGCCATGCTGGATCGTCGGTCGTGAGAGCAATGCTGAGGGCCTGAGACGCTGATCCATGACATCTCCTGTCCTCGACACTGCCTGCGTTCGTTCAACTCGTTCCCATGTGCTGCATGGCGACGGGAACGGTGCTCTGCGGTGTCCTGCGCAGGGCGGGCCGTGGAGGAGATGGGCGGATCCGCCGCGGCAGCGGTGCTTGTCCCGCCTGGGCGCCGCTCCCCGTCGAGGTTCCTCCCGTCGATCTTCTGGACATCTTATGCTTTCCTGCTGCAGCCCGCTCAGACTTCAAAGCGTCGTCCGTGTCGTTTCCCGCATCCCCGTCGGACGGTGGCCTTGTCCCCTGCGCCAGGTCACACCCGTGTCACGTCGCATCGCAGAGGCTTGGATGCCTTTCAGCCCGCGGACCTGCGTCGCCGCACTCGGTGATCCCGCAACCGTTCTGAGAGTGAATGGGGAGACGCGCTCCGCTCTACATCTGACCCTTTGCCTTTCAGGTCACCACGGTGTATTCCTTGTTCTGCGCGCTCGAAGGGCGTCTCTCCAGGACCAAGGCGTCGAACCCCCCTCTCGTTATTCGCGGGTACCTGCATCAATGGCGAGCACGGACTAATAGAGGCGTCTCGATGACAATTCAATCTCGTCGGTCCATATTTGGAGTTAGGAATGCCTTTGTCTCTTCCAGTTCGCTTTGAGCTGCCGGGTCTTACATGTGGAGTGCCAGTCATTAAACCGTCCCTCGTCTTGCATCACTCTCGCGGACAGTTTCACCTACTGGAGCTCACTTCAGCTCCACCATGCCCCGCTACAACGGTCTCCCCGGTCGACCGTCCACCGATGATTCCCTCACAGACCCTGAATCCGGCACGGACACGAGGTCTGCCTCGACGTCGACTGGCCTGTCAGAGCAGTGCCCCTCCTCGTATACATCCAGCATCTCGTCGACATCGAATTCCTTAGGAATGGATGGCTCGCAAGATTGGTCAGAGCGCCTGGAACGGGGTTTATCCCGGTTTGCTCTTGCCCTCGTCCCGAGTTACTTGCAACATCTGGTGGGGGGTGAAACCACGGCCCCGGCGGAGCTCCATACAATTGCTGCACTAGATGGGTTGAGAGGCTGGGCGTGCCTGCTCGTCTTCAACTTCCACTTTCTCTTCACCTATACATGGAAAGTGGCTGTAGGATGGGGGTTTGACGAGGACAACTTCGGGATCCATCAGCTACCGTTCATCCACATGTTGGTATCGGGGCATATTATGGTCGCCATCTTCTTCGTCATATCCGGCTACGTTCTCTCGCACAAGCCCTTGAGGATGATCCGGAGCAGGAATTGGGAACGGGCCTTGACTACTCTTGCCTCTTCAACGTTTCGTCGCGGGCTTCGCCTTTATATACCGTCGATCATCGGCATCTTCATCGTCTTCCTCGCCGTGCGCGTAGGCGTCTATGACTACTCGTATCGGGTTATCAATGAGGGTCTGACGATAACAGGGACGAATGAGCAGCACCCCCCGATCCTGGAGACTTGCACCGCGCAGTTCTGGGACTGGTATTACACGGTGGTCCGTCTGATGGATCCTTGGCATTGGGAGCTCTACTATAATAACTACAACCCGCACCTGTGGACCATTCCGGTGGAATTCCGGAGCTCCATAGTTCTGTTCATAACCATTCTCGCAACGTCAAGGCTAACAGCCGCGGTGCGGCTGTCCTTGCTATCCTGTATAATATACTTCTGTGCTCGTTGGGGCCGTTGGGACGTGGTCCTTTTCCTCTGCGGCATGTTCATGGCCGAGGTCGACCTGATCAATGGCATCTGGGAGAGCCCTAGTCTGAGCAGCCCGAGTCTGGCCGAGAAGCCAAACGACCGCGGTCTACTTGGGCAGGTGATGCGTTCCTACGGGCGAGCAATCTGGATTCTGGTCTTCATCTTCGGCCTCTACGTCGGCTCTTCACCGAACACCGGTGTCCAATTCACGCCGGGATACAGGTGGCTGGCGAGACTCACTCCGGAGACTTACCCCGAACCCCACCGGTTCCCGCAGACGATCGGCGCGGTGATCATCGTCTGCAGCATCAATAACTCCAAGGATATCCAGAAGTTATTCACCAACCGGCTGTCGCAGTACCTGGGCAGAATCTCCTTCGCCTTCTACATCGTGCACGGACCCATCCTCCATTCGCTGGGATACTCGATCATGCCCAGCATCTGGGCCTTTACCGGCAAGGAGACAAACACCCAATACTGCATGGGTTTCCTGATCGGCTGGCTCATTTGCCTTCCTGTCTGCCTCTGGGCAGGCGATGTCTTCTGGAGGGCGGTGGACATCCCCAGCGTCAAGTTCGCGCGGTGGCTGGAGGACAAGGTCACCGTGAAAGGGAATGGCGGCTCTTCTGCTCAGCGGTGACCGCATAGACGCAGGCGCCTGTTTCCTTGCCTCTTTTCTCTGTTCTGGTATTCAATTGTATGTCTACCTTTGAAGGCTCCAGCAAGCCGCTGTGTACTTTATATCCCCTTCTTGTCAAAAGATATTATTATCAGTCCGGATGTTAGCAGCGCTGCGGCGCGGCAGTCTTGTCTTGTTGCATGTTGGGCACCTTCTCGGAGTTCCTTGGTTATGTCAGTTGCGTTGCAGCACTGTCTGGAGAATTGGTGTTCTTGTCTTTGGGTGTAACAGGAACTGTCCATTTTACTATACCACTGCCGGAGGTTGCTTCCTTGCTGGGTTGGCTTGTTTTGGTACTGGTTGGAAAGTTGCACTTGGTCCAAAAGAGCGGCTAGCCCTTGGGTTATCGCCTTACCGTTTGGTATATATATGTTGCTTCTTGTCTTTGTTCATTCTTTCTTGCTTTGCCTTCATGGACTTAGCCTAGACTTTGTATGCGCAGATATGTCTTCTAGTACATAGACTTAGACCGGGTCGGTTAGGTAACGAAGCCATGTATGTATGTATGCTCATTAGGGCTGGCAGAACAAATCAAATGCCTACCGCCCATGGATCTACCTATCCATCCGATGCATCTTCTGAACCTATCTAGGTGTGATATCCGGGTGACAGGCGGAATCACCCCTTCTTCATTCACCTTGCCCTTGGTTCGGTTGACATCATCTGTCCGCTCGCATCATCGTTGAGTACCGTGTACTGTACAGTACCGACTGGTTGGCCTCCAGTCCGTGTGGTCATGGCATGGCCGCCCCCGCCGTCATCCGTCGGCCGTCTCGAGCCGCTGGGAATCGAGCCACGTTCCTGTTCGGTTCGCTCAGACTAGCCTGCCCTTGAGGCTGAAAAAAAGCCGCCTGGGGGCTGAGCGGGGACGATATGGATCAAGCGCGCAGGAAGCTGGAGTCTGTGTTTATTTAGTATATGCGCAGTACGGAGTAGGCAGAGAGCGGGGGACCCGTTGCGCACGGAGATACCGATAAATCCGATCAGTATGCATAAACGCCCTACGCACTCCGTACATATTATTAGGGCTGGAAAAACACACCCTGAGGCTCTGCCGTCAGTGTCCACCATGGCAGTGACGGCCCTCAGCCCCTTCTTCTCATCGATGACGCTGACGGCGTGGACTTCAGGATGATTTCTAATTATTTCTTCTGTTTCTTTGACCGTATGGAATTCTCCTTGGCTGACCTTGAGGAACATGTTCCTTGATTGCGGTGCGGGCCGCAGTTAGGCACCCTGCCGTTGATAGGACTTCATCGCAGGTCAAGTAAATATCGCCCCTCTTGATTATTAATATCAGGGACAGCCTCTGCTGTTACGCGGGCAGCGTTGCCCAAGAATGGCATCGGTGCCGTCTCCTGTCGCGTTGATGAGCTGGAAGTCGGTTATTCGCTAGTTGGGGGCCTGAAGCGTAAATAATAAAGCCTTCGTTGAAGTGTTTCCTATTTTTCTCTTTTCTTCATCATGAGGCTCTGTGGGGGGGGGGGGGGGGAATATTTGATCCTGATGTCGTTCTCGAGTTTGCTTCGGATGATGTTTGCAGAATTCCTTTAGAGGAAACAAAAGAAAGATGGCTCGTCGACTCGTCCACGTCTCTTGGCCCCTTTGTACTTTTTGTGATTCTTGGTTTTGTCGCTCTCAAAGACCCTGAATGGTGCTCTCCGGTCACGCAGCTATTAAAGAGATACCAGAGAAGTACGCCGACATGCCGCTGTTTTCCTGGGGATGACTGCTGGCCAACGGAGCAGGAATGGAACGATTTCAATCGCACCTTGGGAGGAAAGCTCATCGCGACGAAGCCAATCGCCAGTGCCTGCCATCTGGATAATCCCTTTGAACCCTATGACGCTGAGAAGTGCGCAGCTTTGCAGGCCGTCTGGCCTCTCCCGGAGACTCATTATCAATCGTCGTCCTCGGTCATGGCTGGGTTCTTTGCAAACCAGAGCTGCGATCCGTATCTTCCGAAGACCGCCCAGTGCGTCCTCGGCACCTATATCCAGTATGCTGTGAACGCGAGCAGCGCCTCCGACTATCAGAAGACCATCGAGTTTACCAAGAAACACAACATCCGCCTGGTGATCCGGAACACCGGCCATGACTTCTTGGGCAAATCGATGGGCGCTGGCGCCGTGGGCATCTGGACCCACAACATCAAGGACATCGAAATCCTGGACTATACGTCGCCGCATTATACCGGAAAGGCGATGAAAGTGGGCGCCGGCGTCCAGATTTTCGAGGCGCATGAAGCTGCCCACGCGCACAATCTCGTCGTCGTCGGCGGCAACTGCCCGTCCGTCGGCCTGGCCGGGGGCTACACGCAGCGAGGCGGCCACGGGCAGCTGACGTCCAGATTCGGCCTTGCGGCGGATCAGGTCCTGGAGTGGGAGGTGGTCACCGGGACCGGAGAGCTCCTGACGGCGTCGCCGTATGAGAACCCGGACCTGTATTGGGCTCTGTCCGGCGGTGGAGGCGGCATATATGGCGTGGTGCTGTCCATGACCGTCAAGGCATATCCGGAACTGCGCACCGCTGCGGCCAACCTGACCTTCACCGGCGCGGGCGTCTCGCAGGAACCGTCTACGATGTGGTGGAGACCTTCATCAGCAATCTCCCTCCGATCTTGGACGCGGGCGGCGCGAGCATCTGGTTGCTCGCCGGCCCGGCGTTCCTCGTGACGCCTACTACGCTCCCCGGAGGGACGAAGGAGCAGCTGCAGGAGCTGCTCAGCCCGGTGATCACCAAGTTGGATCAAAGCAACATCACGTATGGTGCGCTTGTCGTTCTTTTCCTATGTTACCCGATTCCGGACAGATCGAAGTTGAACATACTAGATACCTACCTAACACTTACTGATCTTCTTCTCGCAGCATACTTCATCGACGAGTTCCCAACATTCTACGACAGCTACCAGGCCATGAACCCGCCGGCGAACATCGTCGAATTCCAGCTCGGAGGCCGACTGATCCCGCGCTCTGTCGTCGAGTCGAACACGCCAGGGCTGATGGCAGCGCTCCGGACCATAGCCGAGCACGGGGCCGTCATCTCCGGCGTCTCGGTCAATGCGACTCGGAAATCACATTATCCCTCCAACTCTGTGAATCCTGCATGGCGCGATGCGGTCATTAGCGTGGTCCTCGGCACGTAAGTTCCTCCTCTTTCCCCTTTCCCCGGTCGATGAACGGCGAGTTGGATTATATATACATCCATATACATGTATTATGCGGTTACTCTCCCTCTTAATCTCACCCACCAGCTAGCTAGGCACATATCTATATAGTATATTAGCGCTGTGCTGACCATTGCAACCTTACCTTATCCACACACCAGACCCTTCAACTACACCGACTGGACCCTCGACCTCACCAACCAGCGCTTCATGACCGACGTGCTCCTGCCCCAGCTGGAGAGACTGACCCCCGGCGGCGGCGCGTACCTCAGCGAGGCCGACTTCCGCCAGCCGGACTGGCAGCGCGGCTACGGAGAGCAGAACTACGAGCGCCTGCGCGCCATCAAGGACCGATACGATCCGGACCACGTGTTCTATGCGCTCACGGGGGTCGGGAGCGAGGAGTGGACGACGCAGACGGTGGATGGGACGCTGTGTAGGACAGGATCAGGATCGGATAAGGAGCCTAGGTAGATACCTGGGTGCCTATCTAGGCTAGGTAGGGTAGGTAGGGCAGGGAGGTTAGTTCTTCTACCTATCTATCTATCTACCTAATAATACCTAATCTACCTACCTGACAAAAGGGGGCCTGATTAGGTAAATAGGACTTCCGGATGAACTCTTCTAGCGCTGTTATTGATGTTATTGATCTAATATAATATTATGTCTATGACCAAAAATAAAAGAAATAGATAGTGATAAAAACACACACTCCTAGAAAGAACGACAGAGCTAATATTAATTGTATTATGGATAATTTCTCTTTTTCTTCTTCTTCTTCTTCTTCTTATTTAAATGGCCCTGGGAATCTGAGAGATCCTTTCCAGAAGCTTTTCTTTATAATCTAATTCTTCCTTTTGAATAAGTTCCGCTAACTACCATATATATATAAGAAAAGAGTGAGACCCTGAAACAGTACCCCCAATCAATGAAGGAAAAAGTCAAAAAGTCAGTTGTTATGCTCTTAGATAGGTCACAGAGCTGAATACAAGACCATAGTCCGTAGATGCTGGAATATCAACCTAAAATGGAAATTAAATAAAACCCTGCACCAGACCTTAATCTGTGCAGGTAGAGTGAGTGAATGAGTGAGTGGTCAATGGATACTTGCTGTAATAATCTGAGAGAACCGTCTCATTAACAATAATCAGTGTGTCGTCTCAACTGTTCGAGAATTTGACTTGGTTTGTAAATATATACTGCGAAAAAAAAAGCCATTTGGGCATACCGCTGCAGGAAGACCGCATGATGAGATCCTTGGGAAACCCGCCGGCAAGGAACGATCTCGCACTAAGGTTGCTTACTAGAGATCTCCCATTCATTTCGGACTCTGATGCCCTCGATCATATTTCGGGGCTCTCGCGGCGGCGCCTGCTGGGCTGCGTTGCCGTCGTACGACCCCGCATTCACCGACACCTGATCTTCGTTCTTGCCGGCCCGGATGTCGATAGTCGTCACCCCCGTCTTCCAGCCGGGTCAGCGGTACTCGCCGTCCTGGATGCGCTGGAAAGCTGCGTTTGAATTCTGCTGGTTGCCGGACTTGGAGGAGCCATAGTACTCTCTGTCTTTGGTCGAGAAGAGACTCGGGAAGACGGCCTTGATGATAGGGCGCATCATGGGGACGCAGGCGTTGGCGACGGCCAGGGCCGGCTCGGTGACCCTCCAGAAGGCAGCATTGACCAGTAAAGTCTACGGTTGTGAGGACGCGGATACGGATGATGGTGATGGCAGAGATGCTTTTTGTTTCATAACGAGGTCAGCGGGGCAGTTTCCGCGCGCGTTTTATGACAAGTGGATAATAATGATGGTGATAAGTGCAGTGCTTACAATAATCCAACAAGGAAAATGCTGTAGAGACCCAGCTTCGTCATCCCCGACATCTGCAGCTCGCTGATAAAGTGCAGCGGCAGGAACATGATCATCAGATCGGTGATGAGGTTGAATGCTCCAATCGTCGAGAATGCCACGTTCTGGCTCGCACAGTGGCCTCCTGGGATCGTATGATCCCAGTTGTAGGCGAATGGTTCGCAGATGAGGAACAACTGGAGCATGCTCCCTAGCCAGTAGCCTCCCGCACATCCCATGCAGACCCAGGCTGCAATGCGAAAGCCCCTGGAGACTAAAATGCGAAGGTAGAAGAACACATATGAGAGCTTGGCCAGCAGCATGGCGTTGTAATAGACGGTTTGATATGCGACCAGCATCTGCGGGATATACCTCGGTGGTCAGCCATTGGGAATGACGAGGCGCAATCCATCCACAGACCTTGAAGATAACGACTGTGTTTTCTAGCGGGATGTCTGTGATATGCTCGTGCATCCCCACCGCTGCATAACGATATTGGATCCCCAGCATGCCGTACGTATGGATCTAGTTCCATGAGCCGTCAACATCTATCTACCCAAGGCACCTCAGGAGACAGAAAGACATGCGTACCAGAGATCCGACAATACAAACATCATCCCACCAGATTTTATTTTCCCTCACTCGCCTGGCGACAAACCTGAGGATTACCATGACGGTGGCCCAGCCGACCAAGACAGTGTTGTCAATGAGCTGATCTCACACGATCCTGTGCGTGAAGACATTGTATAATTCCAACGCCATCACAATGACCGTATGCTGAACACATAGGACAAAGTTAAACGAATGTCGGATATAAAAAAAATAAAAGAATGAAAGAAAGACTATTATCATGACTGAAAGAATCGAGACTAATGAGGGAGCCATTTCCAGCAAATCCAGACTACTCTAAAAGGAACCTGGGAATGTTCACCATGCCTGGAGTGATTATGGCAGACCAAGGTGCAGAACACTACGTGTTGGATTCGGGCGATCTGCGACCATTACCGAAAGGTCCAAACCCTCAGGCCTTGCTTATAAGTGAGGATATATGACCTCGACATCATACCCATGGTACATTTAATTGAATTCACTTAGAATCACCAAAATGGGCAAAATTGAGGTTCTTTTTGGGATTCAACATCCTGGAAGCAGTATGCAAGACATGAAATGAATCAGGATTCTCTATAAAAATTTTCATGAGCAATTTGCCACTGGGGAAGGCATATAAGCCTGCTCAAGATCGTTAAGATGTTCTAATCCTCACTCTTGTCTATAGGACTAGATTAGTTCAGTCAATAGAATTTCACTATTCCTGGAGTTCACCCTTGGCTAGCATAACCTATCCTCCGACACTATGGACAAAGCCAAGTCTACAGGATGGCTTCTTAGGGTTTGAACAGCATCCGCTAGATGTTTCAAGGTCGCGGAGGCAGAACCCGGGGCCGTCAACTGTCAACTGCCAACCATGAATCTAGCCTCGTGCGGAACTGGACCGCAGCAAGCGGTAAAATCAGGTGCATACAGCTCCGAGGGGCTCCGAATGTTCTCTGGGGGGGGGGGGGCTAGAAATTAGCGCCGGCAAAGCTTTAGGGATTTTCTAGCCCCCCGGAGCTTTTGCCTACATCACAAAATATTCTGGTATGCCTTACCTCCATTAAGCCCCCTGTTAGAACCCCCGAGCCCCGGGGGTTGTGATGGGAGGCTTAACTGGGGGCAGGGGGCATGTGCTCAGCATATGCTTTCACAAGTATTGCACATGCTCTGTACATACATATATATATATATGCCAAGCCCTATTAGGGCCAACTATAAGTTGCCTCAGAGCCTGGTAGGCAAAAGCTTGGGGAGGGCTAGAAATCACCCACACCGCCTTCCGGCAGAATTTTCTAGCTCCCCCCGAGAAAACCCGGAGCTCCCCGGAGCTGTATGCCCTGAAATCACAGACAACACATACAGGTAGACGCTCTTCCACGATACTGGTCCGATAACGGGCGATGTGGATAAGCCGTTGCAGGTTGGTTCGGACCGTAGGGATCTCGGCCCGTGCCGTCAGACTCTTGAGACCGTGTCCAATTATGGACAATTTATACGACCCTCTCTCGGAGAGTATATCCCAAGAAGTGGTGCCTGGTGGGGTCCATTTTGTCCCCGGACCTGTCAAATCACTGTTGATCCTGCAACAATCAGCCCGCGGTGCAGATGGTACGAAAAATTGAAATATTAACGGCGACGTTGAGTCTCATGGAATTCATGATTCGGAGAGGCTGGCAAGCGACGCCTTCAATTACAGAGTAGATATTTGCTGAGTTCAGGATTGGCAATGAGAAGTTGTGACCCCTTATTTGCCCGAAAACAAGCGTGCAATCTTGTAGAAGAGGTATGTAAACCCGTTCATCCCATCATTGTTTAACCGTCGGCACCCGAGACTAGCGGACGGAGTAGATGAGTGCCGGGCGCGCAAGAGAGCACGCTACACTGTTCACCAGCCAAAATTATACATGGACTGAGGGGTCAAAGACGTTAGACCCCCTCTATCACCAATTGGCATTGGAAGAAAAAGGAACGAACAGGCGGCCTAGGCACAGTAGCCCGAAGCACTGGGTTGCGTGCCACGTAGTGTACTACATATCATTGCTCTTCGCAGTAGTAGTCGTTGTAGTAGTTTATCTCCCTCATCGTTGCTCTCTCTCTCCAACATTCAGTCTTTCTTCGCCATTGTTTTGCGATTGTAGCAGTTTCCAACTCTGCCATCCCTTGTTCCGGAGAGATCAATCGAGCGAGCAGCACAGCAGAAGGCACTGGGCAAGTTTCATCAGCTGCCGACATGGGTTCCCGTGCATTCGACTACGTCGTTGTCGGTGCGGGCATCGGCGGCCTGGTGGCCGCAACCCGCTTGAGCGAAGATGCCGACAAGAGCGTGCTGCTGATCGAGGCCGGTGCGAATCGCATGGGGGACCCGAGAATTGAAACTCCAGGCTATTTGACCACTTTGTATGGCGACCCAGACTTCGATTGGGATTTCACAACTGAACCGCAGGTAACAAAGCCCTTCCTGTGTTCCCCGCATCCCCATCCTGGTTGAGAGGCTGAAAGATTATTAGACCTACGTCAATGGTAGACAGATACCCCAGCCGCGCGGCAGGGTTGTCGGAGGCTCTTCGGCCATGAACTTCTCTGTCATCCTATATCCCTCGAAGGCTGATTTTCGGGCGTGGTCAGCACTTGGGAACGAGGGCTGGTCTGCCGATGATATGGCCCCGTATTTCCGCAAGTTTCACACCTTCACTCCGGCTACTCCTGAGACCAAGACCCTGCTGTCTCTGGATTATATGAAAGATGAGAACCAAGGAATTGATGGGCCTTTGCCTGTGACATTCCCCGATGTCTATGGTGAATTCAACAAGGCTTGGGACGAGGCTCTCAGGAAGCTAGGCTGGCAGTCCTCAGATGATCCTATTGTTGGGAACAAATTGGGGCCATTCACCTGTCCACTATCAGTGCATCCCAAGACGAAGACTCGCGGATACGCGGCGGCTTATTACACTGAAGAGGCTGCCAAGAGGCCAAATCTTCAACTGTTAACAGAAACACAAGTAGAAAAGGTGCTCCTTGACCGGCTTGATGACGGCTCCGTCATTGCGAAGGGCGTTCAGATACGCACGAGAGAGGGAACACGTGAGGGAATCATGGCAAAGCGGGAGGTCATCCTCTCTGCTGGTGCCATCAACTCGCCACAAGTCTTGGAGCTCTCTGGCATTGGTTCTGAGGAAATACTCAAGAAGCATGGAATCCCCGTCGTTATCAACAACCCTGGGGTTGGTGAAAATCTCCAGGACCATTGCATCGCTGCTATCAGCTTCGAAGTCGCGGATGGCCAAGTATCAGGGGACGTCATGAGAGACCCGAACGTGGTTCAGAGCCTTGTGAAACTCTACGAAGAGACCCGAGGTGGCCCGCTGAGCGGGATGCCACTGAGTGTAGCATATCTGTCACTGGTAGATGGGAACGGTAAGCTCAGCGAGGAGGACATTCAGAAGCTCCTGCAAGAGCATCTGGATAACGTGCCAGTGTCCTCCCCCGGGCTGAGAAAGCAGTATGAACTTCTGCGCCAGATACTGCTTGATCCAAAGGAATCATCCTCTGAATACATGATGCTTCCTATCCAGCTGCACATGAAGCAGGGAAAGACCACGATGGCGGAACTCTTTGAAAAGTCACTCCCTGGAAACTATGTCAGCATCCTGGCGTTGAACAACCATCCCTTCTCCCGCGGCTCGGTGCACATCCGATCCTCGGATCCAAAGGAGAAGCCCATCTTCGACCCCACCTACCTCTCACATCCTCTCGATCTGGAGATTCTCGCACGCCACACGCAGTACATGAACAAGATCGTGGAGACGGAGCCCCTCGCGTCGCTGCTGAAGCCAGCGAGCCGGATCCCAGAGGGCGCACATGTGTCTGACCTGGAGTCGGCCAAACAGACCGTGAAAGATCGTCTCTTCACCTGCTTCCACCCAGCAGGCACCTGTTCCATGATGCCTGAGGACCTCGGTGGTGTCGTCAACAGCCGTCTGGTCGTGCACGGCACGCGCAACCTTAGGGTTGTAGATGCAAGTATCTTCCCACTAGAGCCGCTGGGGAACATTCAGGCCACTGTGTATGCCGTGGCAGAGAAAGCAGCCGATATCATCAAAGAGGATTCAAAGACTGCTTAGGGCTGAGGAATTGGGAAGCTGTCAGCACTTCTGTCAACTCAAGCTCATTGCGTTGCGCCCTTTCGGTGTTGTAGATTATCTCGTTATCCGTCAGTTATATATGACCGATAATGGCTTCGGATCGGATTGGTATGGATAGGACACGCCACTCACAAGAACTGGAGCTCACACGAATCTCTTCTCACTTTCGAGGAACGGACCTGGATCTGGCAGAGTGCATGCGATCCATCACTTTGCCGCTACCCCGCCTCACCGCAGGTGCCATGGCTCAGACATCTAGTTGACATCTCTCATCATCAAAGATTCTACGAAGGATAGATGGCCCAACATGGATAAATACGTTCGCTTTGCTCACTCAGGCCTGAAGGGGGCTTTAAGGAGGACAATTGTCCCAATTAGTGGTCTACATATCAGACTGCTTGGCGTTCTACCTGCAGACCTACTATCTATTACTTAATTTATTAATCGTTAGCCTACGCCCTATATAATGCCTGCAGCTCGCTATATAGGATCGACCAACCTGGTCAATTCTCACACTCCATGCTGTGTCGAGTCCTGGAACCTGCCAGTGCCTGGCCCTCGTTCATCTCGTTCACCACATACGAGGGCACCGAAATGGCCTCCTTCTGCAATCCCTCGTCTGGCAAGCCAGAAATTAGCAGCCATGGCTATAAATCCACAGTCTTAGGCGCCCTGGAAAAGTAAGGAAGGAGGCTCACCCCCAAAGAGTAAATTTAGGCTCCTCCAATCAACTGGGCACGAGTACGTGCTCGTTGGTGTAGAATGCATTGACTGCGGCTGAATTAGTTGTCAGCAACATTTAAATGATGGCAACTTCTCTATTGTCACAGTTAGCTTCAGAATTTCTCATTTTACGTGTTTTCTGTTGTACATGTACATATGGTGCTAAACATTTTTTTTTCTGACAGAGATGCGATCCCGCAATGTGGACTCGGGCAACGACGCGGATTCTCGAACGATCGAAATATCGCCCGGTTCGACATGTAAGTCAGCAGGAAACGACTGAGATGGAACGGTATAATCATAATGACCGGCACCCGTCGAACAGTGAGCCACACAGTGCTCTTCTGAAGAACGACGCGTCCGGAACTCCTGGAGCCTGTTCGGACACAGGTTCTGATCCTCCTTCTCGCCAGTGGATAAAAGGAGTCCATATCTGTGCCGCGGGCGCCTCCGTCGTCCTGTTCATCAACATCATCTTGTTCATTACGGCCACCATCCTTGCCCACTCCAACCTCAGAGGCAGCGTCTTTACTGCCGCGGTCATCTATGAAGGGAGCTGCTCTGTACCAAAACATTGGGAAATAGGTCTGCACTTTGTGATTAATATTTTGAGCACGGTCGTATTGGCAGCCAGCAACTACTGCATGCAACTCTTGAGCGCACCCACACGAAAGGACGTCGATCGGGCGCACTCCCGTCGTATTTGGCTGGAAATCGGCATACCGGGCTTGAGAAATATCTCGGCCATTAGTACAAGACAGTTGATCCTCTGGTTGCTGCTTATGATCACTTCGGCACCGATTCATCTAATGTAAGATTCATCTCACCGTTGTATTGTTTGCATTTGTCACAACCGATCATTAGATACAACTCGGCCATCTTTTTCATCCATCGCCACAAGTCAATACGGTGTCCTCATCGCTCCGAGCGACTTTGACCCAAAACTGGTATCGGACAACACGACCGACCACCTCGGCGCTTGTCTCCCCGTGGTTGGGATCAGCCTGTCCGACCCGGCGTCGAACATGTCACAGGGTCACTTTGATAACTTAACCACACAACAATGCGTTGATACCTATGCTGTTAACTACCTGTCCGGAATGGGGACTGTAGTAGTTCCTTCCAACAATTTGACCGGACAGGGGGACGGATTTATTCTCCTGGGCGGGGCAGGAAGCGACATATATATAGCATAAGACTGCAACTACTTAATTAATCAAACATCTCTCATTCCTTCTCCTCGTGACATAACACGGCCACCCGTACGGCACGGCCGTGAAGTGCGATTCGTACTTCCAGCTCTGTCCGGGGTTCACCTGCCGGATATCGAAATCTCGCAGCACTGTCGCCGTCACCTTGGAGATCTCGATCAGGGCGAGGTTGCGTCCGATGCAGGAGTTGTAGCCGGCGCCGAACTGCGAAAAGCAAAAATGACAATAAATCAGTGAAGCTGTTTCTTCTTCCCCATCCCCGCTCCACAAAACCTAGATATATGTGTTTACTGCTTATACAGAGGATATAGGTAGTGATACTCACTGGAATATAATACTTTTCCAAATTGCGGCTCTCGGGCCGCAGCCATCGTTCGGGGTTGAACTCGTTTGCGTCGTCTCCGAAGAATTCCTTGCTGCGGTGTATTACCCACGGATTGACGCTGAGGATGGTCTGTGTATATAGAAGTAGTTTATTAGAATACAAAGCTCATTTTTGATTAGAGGCATGTAACTTTAAACATACGCCTTCCGTGAAATAGCGCCCACCGATTGTCAAGCCTCCTTTCGGAACCACTCTAGGGAGCCCAAAGGCGACTGCGGGATGCATGCGCTGTGTTTCCTTGATCTGTACCGATGGGATAATTAGTACTTGGTCATATGACATTTTCTACTGAGCTTGCACGAAACAGGGGAGGGGGCAGAGTCCTACACAAGCCTGCAGGAAAGGAAGACCCTGGGCTTCAGCATAGCTGACGACCTTGGATGTTTTCGCGCTCAGAACTTCCGCCCGCACTCTGTCAAGATGCTTGGGGTGTCGGATCAGGTAGTAGAAGAAAGCCTGCAGAGTGGCGCTGATCGTGTCCGCTCCGGCGCCAATGGTCATGTTGGTCACGCCGTACAGCTCGTTCTCCTCCATGCTGTTCTTGGCCACCATGCGCTTCCAGTGCTCGAGCATGTCTAATCGGACATCCGGGTTACTCTTGCGTTTCTCGATGGCGCGGAGCGTCGTGTCGAAGATGTGCTGCGAGGGCATCAGGCCCAATTTGGTAACCAGGGGGTTCCCCAGCGTCATCTGGTGCAGCGTGCCGAAGAAACCAGCGACGGCCGTGTAGAGGGTCAGGACGCGCGTGTTCTCGATGGAGCCACCTATATCCTTGCCGCTTTCGAGAAAGCCAAAGGGACTGGAGAAGGCTAACTCTCCCACTATGTCAAATGCCATATAGTTGAACCACTTGTCAAACTCGACGGGCTTCTGTGCGTCTGCGAGCTCGCCCAGGCGGGTGACCAGGAGTTCGATGAGCTGATCCATGTACTTCTCGGCTTTGAGGAGATTCGTCAGGGTGTAGGCGGAGGCAATGTTCTTTGCCCGTGCTACTTGACGCTTCGGGTCGACCTCGGACATGGGAGTCTGAAATCGGTGATCTGGCAGCGCCATGACTTTGTACCAGTCCGCCTGGTGAGAAGCGACGACGTCAGCATAGCCGCTGGACGTATGTCTTTCAACATTGTCCTGACCTTGCGGAGCGGAGCGAGTAGAATGGCGCGAATTGCATCTGGATGGCTCACGCTGACTTCCTTGTGACTGATGCGAACAAAGTGCCCTGGAGGTCATTAGCCAAGGAACAACTCCGGTTGAAGAGGTCAAGAATATAATATGATGCAGACCATGTTTTTCATGCAGTCGAATGGATTCCCATTCGATATCGCCCTTGACCACATGCCAGACTTGCCATAGAACTGAAAACGACGCCAGGAAGGGACCCGGGATTTCATGGAGACGGGCAGAGTAGCGTCTTCGAATCGCCAGAAACACCACCAAAACGATTGCGGTCGGAATGATGACGAATTGACTGGAGGGCATGATGCGAATCACAAGCAAGGGTCTGCTTCATCTGATTTTTTTTTTTTCAGGTCAGAAGATTAGGTAGAAAACCGCTGTTAGGAGAAGCGGACTATTTGAGCCGTATGAGGAAATATGGAGAATAAGATGATGAGACACCGCCAGTGAAAAATTCAAATGCTTGTTAAAATGCAAATTGCAGAGGACATCAACTTTTCTAATATAGAGTAAGGCAGGGGTAGCTTAAGCCACCGCTTAGAAACCGGCAGGCTGTTTGCAGATGTTAAAAACACCGACGCATGAGCCGATACGGCAGATGGGAGACAGTTTCTCGGCCCGGATGACGGCTCCAGGCTAGGGAAGAGCTAATATCATCTAGCTGTGTTGCCATATAGCGGATTCATCTGCGCCGCAGCTGTGCCGCAAAAAGCGGAGATTTTTCTGCACAGGTCAGATGGGTTAGGGACAAGCCATTGGTCAATTCACTCTTCACAAAGAGCCACATCGAGTGTGGTGCAGCCTGTCAGACGTCTAGTTCAATTCCAATCGAACCATCCGGAAAATATGTCAGAATAACTGCCTTTTCCCCCTTAGCTCTGACACCTGACCTGGAATGACTTGTCTCTAGATGGCCTGCCAAATATTAGGAGCCATGGGGACCATCTCTGGTAGCTCTTATACCAGATTTATCTTCCCTATAGAAGGTGAGTGTTCTGACAACCATTTATGTTGAGGGGAGCCTGGGCCTGCTTCCATCTGGGAAGCTCGTCGATGATGATTGCGATTGAGAATTCATCTCAGGTCATTGTTCTAGTGGTGACCTGTCTGTTCGCGGCAATCGCAATTTTTTCCGTGTGCCTGCGGTTCTATGCCAGGAAGGTCAAAGGAAATCCCGTAGAGGCAGATGACTGGTGCATCTTGATTGCCCTGGTGAGCAAAGCATTCAAGAAACAACAATGGCGGATTATACTGACAGTGAATTAGATCTTGGCTCTTGGACTGGTGGCTTGTGACCTTATAGGTAGGAAGACCATCTGAGTGAGAGAAATGTGTAGACAGTTTCTAATTGGGTACATTGCAGGAGTGGTTGTTGGCGGCGTTGGTCTTCATGCCGAGCAGGTGGTTCTGAAATATGGCCCTCAACCACTGGTCGCCTTCGCAAAGGTAAGTACACCTCATATCTCTGACCTCTGTGAGTCCCAGATTCCCTAGAATCTCCTCTAATAATACACCATTTAGGATCTGATTGCCGTGCAAATCCTGTGGGCAACCAGTCTGCTGTTCACCAAGGCGTCGATCCTGCTCTTCTACATGCGCATCTTCGACGTGTCGGTGACCTGGGTCCGCGCCGTGTCGCGACTGGCCACCGTCGCCATCACTCTCTGGTGCCTGAGCGTTATCCTCTGCGGCTTCCTCCTCTGCCGGCCGTTCGCCTTCAACTGGGACCAGACGATCCCCGGCGGGCGCTGCGGGAACCAGATCCTGTCGTACATCCTGACCGGGTCCTTCAACATCGTGACGGACGTGATTGTGCTGTGTTTGCCGATGCCGATGGTCTGGAGGCTGCAGATGCCGCTGCCGAATAAAATTGCGGTGACCGTCATATTTGCCATTGGCTTCTGGTGAGTCTCCCCCATGGGGAAGGGGGGATTGTACTAACTTACCTCTCCATCGATACAGCATCTGCATCATCAGTATCATCCGCGTCGTCACGCTCGTAAAAGTCTCCTACACCGACATCACCTATTCCGTACCGACGGCCCTGATCTGGAGTATGCTGGAGCCGACCCTCGGTATCACACTCGCCTGCATCCCCGTCACTCGGCCACTGTTCATGAGAGGAATCAACTCGACCCGCGGCAGGGGAAGCGGCCATTATTATTACAAGCCGTCGTCGGATTATGACTCGAGGAACTTTCAGAATCTCGACGAGCAGCAGCAGCTGTACCCGATGAAGAACGTCAAGAGTGAAGTGATTGCCCGGTATTCGTCGAATGGGGATGACTCGTTGCGCAGCGCGTGGAACCGGAGCACCGACGAGGTTGGTGCCCAAGCCATGATGATGCCAGACGCGGAGCCTATCCTGGGCGGAATCAACGTTAAGAGGGAGTTCAATATTCGGAGCAGTCACGGTCATGCGACGTGATGCGGAAAATATATCCCTATATACTCCGTAAATGACACAGCAAAAGGTTTGAACACTTCCAAAATTCGAGCGTAGGGTTACTGCAGAAACTTCAAACGAACTTACTTTAGCAGTAGGTAGGTTAGGTAGGTACTTATTCTTGTCCTATGCTCAAGACAACCTGAAATAAACAAGGCAAGAGCAAGGAGCAGATTACAGTTAACTGAGGAAATTCAGGAAATATTTATAAGAAACGACCCTTTCCTCCTTGACCTTCTGCCCTCCAATCCCCCCTCCCCCGCGCGTCCCCATGCTTTTATCTTATCAGACAGATGGGTCTCTCTGTGAGCGCGCACCACAAGTAGTACTCCCCTCTTCTGGATTCATCCAGAATCAAGAATCATTCAACATCCATCATGAACATCATCAACACAGAAACCGGAAACAGGTAGCTAGCTAACTAGCAAATTCATTTACCCATTCGCTCATTCATTTCATTTCATTTCATTCTTCATCTCCACGACGAAAAAAAAGAACTGAACTCCTGTACATAAATAAGCAAATAAATAAAGCAAATTCGCGTTGAAGCTTAAAAAAGAGAACATCAGAAATCATCATGATCGTTTTCAGCGTGCAACGTGAGAGACAAATACAACAAAGAGATAAGGTAGCTAAATAGGTAGGTAATAAGAAAGAAAGAAACCCATGGACCAATCAGACAAGCTAAGCAACCGACAAGACAGGAACCTTAAAAGGAATAGAAAAGAAGAAAAAGAAAAAAAATTTCGATTTATCCATTCAGAGCGAAACAGCCCAGAATCCCTTCCCGCCACAGACACCCAGCCACTCGCGGGGATGGCCCGAGCTGCCCGTGCCGCCTGAGGGGGACCAGCTCAGATTGTTGACCTCGTAGTCGCACTGCCACGCGGCCGCCGGGCCGCGCTCCTGCGTGGTGGAGGACGACGAGGAGGAGGTGCCGGAGCTGTGCATGCTGGGCGCGATGGTGGCGGCGTTGTGCTGGTTGATCAGGTCCCACACCAGCACCAGACAGTCGTCCGCGCCGGAGGCGAGAGTGCCGCGTCGCGTTGGGGACCAGTCGACGCAGTTTATCGCTCCCGAATGACCCTTGAGATCCAGGAGGGCTTGTCCTGGTTGTCGGACGTCTAGGATGCGGACGACGTTCGAGTCCTGCGCGAAAGTCGCGAGGAGGTGGGTGTCGTGGGGGGATGCTGTAATCAAGTTAATACCTATAAAGAGTCTGAGGCCGACAAAGGATAGGACATGACATACCCGCAATGCGTAGAAGTGGAGGTGGCCATATGGGCGGTGCATGAGGGGTTGACGGGCTGGAGTTTCCAGCGTTCAAAAGTAGAGCTGTAACAATTCGATCAGCAACTGAGGATTCTTAGTCTTTTTTTTATGAACCAGAAGACGTACACTTATCGGTCTTTTCGTTGGGCTCGTATATGATGGTGCTGTGTTCCAGACTGCGGAGGTCGAACATGCGCACGCTACCATCCGAACCGCAGGTGACAAACACATCGACGCTGTTTGCGCAAAACCGTACGTCATATACTTCTTTGTCGTGAGCGATGAGCTGCGTCTTGGCCGTAAGAGTCGGGATATCCCAGATGGTGCAGGTGGTATCAATGCTGGATGTGATGATAAGGCTGGGGGAGACCGTGTTCCAGTCGAGGGAGGTAATCGGGGCAGTGTGTTCAGGAGACTTTGAGTTAGAAAGAAGGGCCAAAGGAGAGAGCTTGGCCACCGGGGGATCTCTCTGGTTCGAGGGCCGCGTGATCGAATTAGAAGTCTGATGCGATTGCTGAGAATTGGGCAATGACCACAGGCGCAAGTGATCCCCTGAAGTTGCCAGCAAGTCGGTCGACTGCTTCTGGGACGATGGAGGCTCCCACAAAATCCTGGTCACGGGATAGGAATGCGATGCTTCGGCGGTCTTGACATATTCTAACTTGACCTCCCCAGCTATCGCGTCCGGGGTATCTGGATCTGGCTGTGTCCGATGGGCATCGATAATTTGAATCTGGCAAAGAGTTAGCTCCGTCTATTCCGTAAGAGAGGGAGACGTAGACGTACATAGTTGTGATTATCTTCCAGATAGCTGCCAATGGCGATTTTCCCGGCGAACGGGCCGTTAGTAGCCATAGGCCACTTGCTCCAGTCCACGGCATATATCGGCCACGGCGCAAGGTAGTTGCTGTTCGTGGGGACCTGCGGCTCTCCATTGCGCGAACCGGGACTCATCGTGAGATCCGCCAGGTCTGCATGGGGCCGTATGTCTGCCAATCCCAGGGGAGAATACTTTGCTCCCTGAGGCGTATTTGGCTGATAGCCCGTGCTCGGAGGCGACACGTATTTCGAGTTTTCGGCGGTATTCCCGTACTGCTTGTATTTGGACTGGTCGTATCCCGGCGGGCTGGACCTGGAATTCCCGTGCGAATTGATGGGGACGGTGCGAGAGGTCGAAGGCTGCTGCGAGGACTGCGTGGAGAGCTGAGGCAACGTCGGGAGGGCAGACGACGCGGCGCCGGTCGACGACGGGGGCGCGCGGCTGGTATTCCCCGGCTGGAGAGCCCCGGGCAGCGTGTTACTGCTGCTGCTGGGAGCGTACTGGGCGTGCTGGGGGTTCGACTGCGGGGCGGTGATGGAGGAGGAGGAGGGGTTGCTGCCGCTGGGCGCGTCTGGAGGGGCGGCGAACTGGTGATGAGGCTGCTGGCGGGGCGCACTCGATGACACCGGGATGTGCAGCTCCTCAGGCTGGCGCCCGAAGGCGCGGCGGGGGGAGTCGAAGGGCGGAGGGTTGGACATGGCCTGGCCAGCGTTCCTCCTGGCGCTGAGCGCAGCAGAGCTGTCCGCCGGGAGGAGGAGAGCGTCCGCCGTCGACGAAGACGTCGGGCCCGCCGCCGCGGGCGCGCCCACGACCTCCAGCGTCTGCGCCGCCTGCACCATGCCCCCGAGCGCGGACGGGCCCTCGATGCGGTCGCCAACGCGCTGATGTCCGTGAAAAGGCATGGTGAGTGTCTGCGCCGTAGTCGTCGCTGCTCGTCGTGAGGTTCTTTCTCCGCGTGCGCTGACTCAGCGGGGCGGAGATCCCCGCAGACCGATCCTGATGTCCCTGATGTCCTGCTCCTGAACAGACGAAGAGAGACAGACAGACAGACAGACAGAACGACAGCATGGACTCCATCAGCCAGCCCTACGCCCTCCTGCTGCTCCCGCCCCCGCCCTCCTCGTCCTTCGCCCGTCTAAGGGCCGCCTACGGCCCCGGGCTCGCCGCCGTCTACTCGAAGCTCTCCGCAGCCCTCGACGGCGCCAACCGCATCGCGCTGCTCGACGTTGCCCTGCCCGTCCCGGGCGTGCTCTCTGCGCGCTGCCAGCCTAGAGCTAGGGTTTTCCAGAGTCTCCAGCGTCTTCTCGCGAGCTTCTACACGCTTGTTGGCGTGGTCTGTGCTGCAGCCAACATCGAGCTCGACGGGCCGGGCGGCGTCGACACGCGGGTGTTCTTCGTCGACTATGATCCCGCACGAGGACCGGCCCCCCAGGATGCGCACGAGGGAGCCTCCAATCAGGGGCCAGTGATCGATCTGCAGACATTGGCAGCGTGCGCTCGCCCGTGGGATGACATCTACACTTTCGAGACAAGGGAGGGAAAGGAGCTGGCCGCGGCATTTTCTGCCCACCTACGCTCTCAAGCCGGTAATTCTCAATTGCCCAATTTTGCTACCGTTCCAGGTGGAGAGGAGTGGAACCCATCCCATGACCTCCTGACCACGGATGACAGCCAGTCGGCTCGACATTATTCGGTTGCTGTGGGCGGCACGTGGGATCATCTCCATGTCGGACACAAGCTCTTGCTTACGGCTACTGCGCTGGCACTTGATCCCCTTTCGGATCCAAGCCAGTCGAAAGAGAGGCTTATGACGATCGGTGTGACGGGCGATGAGCTGCTGGTCAACAAGAAGTATGCCGAATTCCTGGAGAGCTGGGAGGAGAGATGGCAGGGTGCTGCGTCTTTCTTGAACGCCATCATTGATTTCTCTCCGCCAGAGAATCACATTGCGAACATCCAGCGAGCCTCGAACCCGGAGCCCAACGGGAAGTACGTCCTGGTCAAGGTGACACCGGATCTGTCTCTCAAGTTCGTGCAGATATCGGACCCCTTTGGCCCTACCATCACGGATCCAGGCATAACCGCCCTGGTTGTTTCCCAAGAGACACGCGCCGGAGGGAAAGCGGTAAACGACGAGCGGGCCAAGAAGCGCTGGCCTAGTCTAGACATATTTGAAGTGGACGTACTACATTCCGGGGAGGTAGCAGAGACGGCAGACTCCACCGCTGCAAGCTTCGAGTCGAAGATAAGCAGCACGGATATCAGGCGCCGTCGAATGGAGATGGCCAAGGGCAATCTCTAAGAGATGCATTCCAACTACACGCCGAACTTTTTTTCCACCCAGCAATTGGCCTCTCCATGACACTATCCCATGCCTCACGTTCCATTCCATGCCAACGTGTCGAGTGCAATAGGCGCCCAACTCCACCCGATGACGTCGGGAGAGGAGGACAGCATGGATCAAGGATCCAGGTACGAATGCATAGCAAATGCCTCATGGTCTCTCCTCACTCTCGCCCGGTCCCCGCCTCTAGCTCCTTGCTCCCGCACCGGTAAAGCCTGTAGAAACCTCGAAGCCAAGACGGAGGAAGGTTGTGGCTGTCACTTGTGATGCACGGGGAACCCCGGCTCGCCTTGGACCTGCATGCTCGGGACGAGCAGTTCGTCACGGTGACCGTGCAACCAAGGAGGCTCTCGTGCCCCTGAGCGCAGCCTGTCAAAGGCACGGGGTTGCCGGTTCGCGGACAGAGAGATTGGCGATGTTGGTGACTCCCCCTTCGTCCTGCATAATTAATAACTTATTTCAAAACCAACAGTCCCCCCGCGCAGTCGGATCGCAGTCGACGACTTGGTCCTCCATCTGCGTTATCGCGCTGTTGGCGCGGCCAGGCTGCTCTGCGTTACCGTGATGCTCACCAACAGCCCAACGACGTTCCTCGTTTCTAATCGGGCTTCAAGGGCCCTCTGCGCCTGCACACCGTGCAGAACGCACACGGTGCGCCCGTCCATAATGGAAGCTCATCACGATGTTCTCCCGACCGCGCAGCGGCCCAGATGAAGGGCCAAAAAAATCAAATTTGAGACAGCATCGCAGCCCGCGGGGTGGTTGGCTGGCGTGGCATGGCGATCCGCTGTGTTTTTTGTATCTCTGCTCGTCGGCGGGGACGCTCTGGCCGGGGACTCGCGTGAGCTGGCCCGCCGCGATGCGCCGGCCGTGCAGCTGGCCCCGTCTCCAACTCTTCACGGCCACCTTTCTGCACCTCGGCCTATTCGTCGCCCTCATGCTCCTTTCTCTCCACCGGTTGCTGCTCGACCCAACGGGCGCACGAAGCTGCACGATCGACCTGATCTCCCGGGACCTCTGCGGTCATGTGACCGCCGTGCATATGGGCGTTCGAGCCTGTGAGCGCCCTGCTACCTTCCGAGCAGGGCGCCTGGATGTACCTCGGCCGCCCCTGGTTAGGCTGTGAGGACAGGGAAGAGCGCGTTTTGTTGTTGACGTATGTGAAACACAACCTCTGTTCGAGACCACAGGGTTTATATGTCTCTGTCCGCCCGAGGCTGAGAGGTCTCCTCAGATGTGTCTTCTCTCATAACCTTTTCTCCTCCACGGTTCTGCGTGGGAAGCCTGCTTGCCTGATTTCCTGAGGTCGTCGTGGATTCCATGTTGATTGGCGCGGGCCAGCAGCCGGCAGTTCGGCTGTCTCGGTGCGATGACCATGGACAGACCACGTCTCATCGAAGATCTGGCGGACGAATTGCTCAGTGACATTGTGTCGTTCCTCGTGCCAGGGACCGGCACGTCTACGGGCAGTGACCATTACGAGAATCAACACCATGGGAGCTCTGCGAAGCCCGAGAGCACTGCTTTCTGCTACGGGGAAAGAACAGACCTCGACAAGTTCAGACTTGTCTGCAAGCGGTTCATGAGGATAGGGACGCCCTGGAAGTTTCCTCGATTTGTTCTGAGGTTCTCCAACGAGGGATTCAAGAGGCTGGAAGATCTATTGGACATGCAACTGGCCTGCCACACAAGGTATTTTACGTACATGGTGCGGCCCTTTTACCGAGGAAGTGGTACTGTCTCTGAGCTACCCGCATATAGAGAGAAACGAGAAGGAGAGACAAGGCTGACGGACATTCGTAGATTGGGAGCGGTTCCTGGACGAGATCAGTTCGGACAAACCCAGGGTTTCCGAGCTTCACCGGCGTCGACTTGAGGAGCAGAATGCCCTGGTCGAAAGAGACCACGACAAGACAATGTTGAAGCGGGCCATGGCTGCTTTCACGTCCCTCCAGCAGGTGAAACTGCTCAGACTGCAGGATGAGGCAGACGAGGAGATCCTGGAATCCATCAGATCCCGCGGTATCGACCCGGCCGAGGTCTGCCTGGACTGGGAGCCCGCGTGTTCCCGAGCCGTGACGAGCCTGGCCATCGCGCTCCTCGAGTCCAGCAGCTGTCGTTCTGTCCGGTTCATCGGACCGCAAGTCAGCCCCGAGTCTGCGCTGAAACTGCTCGACGCACCGCCCACGAGGCTATCGGCCCTCGCTGCGCGCCTGACTTGTCTGGACGTGAACTTCCACTCGACCAGGGACGTCACCCCGATCATGGAGGAGCTCTCGAACGTATTCCGCGACTTCTTTACCGCCGCCCGGAACCTGGTCACCATCCACCTGGGGTTCCCCACCAAGCTGCCCCTCGACCTCCGCCTGGAGCTCATCTTCCACCACGTGCAGTGGGACGGTCTGCGGACCCTGGGCATCCAGGGTTGGCGCCTCGCGGCGGACGAGATCATCGGCCTCGCGCGCCGCCACCAGCGGCAGCTGCGCGAGCTGCGGCTGCGCAGTGTCTACCTCCGGGACGGGAGCCGGTGGCGGGACGTGCTGGCCGTGCTGCACGATGAGATGGAGCGTCTCGAGCGCGTCGATCTGCGCGACGTCGACTACGCGAACCACTTCGACTCGGAGATCATGAGCGACGGGATGGAGGTGCGCCACCTCGAGACGGAGACGGAGACTCAGCCCCCACCACTATCATCACATGAGGTGACAGACGGAGACGGGGACAGAGGACATCTCCCATCCTCAGTCATGGCCCATACCAACCCCAATAGTACTCACGCATATCCACCAGCTGTGCTGCACCACCAGGAGAGACGTTGGTGCCCGGAAGACCTTTATCATCATCATCATTATCACTACCACTACCACGCGCTAGGCATGACGCCCGAGGCGCTGCGGTCGCTGACGGCGGAGGAGCTGGGCGACAACGGGACGCGGGTGGACCGCAGGCAGAGGCTGCTGTGGGAGGCGTGGGTGGTTTCTTCTTCTTCTTCTTCTTCTTCTTCTTCTTCTTCTTCTTCAAGAAGAAAACTGAGAAGCTGCCCACTAGCCTAGCTGAGACCGACAAAAGCTAAGCTAAGCTTCTGAGTTTACAGGAAGAGGACAGAATAGGTTCTTTCTTCCTTACGAGCTCTATAATCTAATCTAATTGAGTTTGGTAGTTGGTAGTTGGTATTGTTATTTCAGGGTATATGTATGCAGGTGCCGCCAGCTACTTACTCCGTATTTGGTAAACTTAATAATCTCAGGAGGAGGAGGGGGGGGGAGGGGGGAGTCAGTCATAGATTTAGTTAGGGAGATAGGCGACTATCATGTCATTATCATGTCATATGATTCATATATATATATAGGATATATAGGTACCTACACCTGCAACATCTACATCTACTCTACAGTGTGCATTTGAACTATGGACCCGACCGATATAATATATCATCCAGCTAGGTACTGTACCTACTCTAATAAATCCACTACCTACCTACCTGCTTTACCTTTACCTTTCCTTGCCTTAGGTACTGTACTTTAAACCTAGCCCAAGTTCATGTCGACGACCTACCGGGCAAAAATCTACGGGCACCTTGTCGACTGCCCTTCTTGTTCTAGTAGGTGAGCAGCGCCGCCCTGAAGTCGCGCGATTGGGGTGAGGGGCAGGCGAGGAGGATGATCGTCTGGTGATCGTCGCGCAACTTGGGTGATTAGTCTGGTGCCAGATCACCCTCAGTGTCTCAGCCGCAGAGACTAGTTTCATAATGCCCACATATGGCCATGATATTGAACACCCATTGGTGATCTGTATGAGGATCTTGAAAGTTCTCTAGATAAGCCACAGTGAGGCTCAAGCCTTTCTCTTATTGGTTTTCAGATCATGATTCTGTTGAGCACAGCCTCTTTTACTGCTGTCTTAAACTGATCTTAAGTTGTATTCTTTAAAGTCCATAGCCTTGACTGAGGAGTGGCAACACATGTCACATGTAGCCCAACACTTCTTGTACTCATTATATTATTATACTCTATTTAACAGTTATTTGGTGAGGTGCTGCCTAATATGGCTGCTCTTGATGCTGTTCGTGAGTCTCTCATTGGGCCCCCAATAGCAGTTCCTGGCCTAGTTGTTAATCCCCATCCCATTCCCCCTCTGCAGTCAACAGCTATGCTATATTCAAAGGGCCGTCTCCTGCTCCAGAGTGGGTGCTGCCCTTCTGACTTCTACTCTTCCAAGCTTTAAGTTGTGACGGCGCGGCGTGGACTGACAGGCAGAAGGCGGTGAAGTAGGCGGCAGAGTTCTGCCACGCTAATTTGCCCATATCTTGAACTCCTACCATGCCTACAATTCTCCTTTCTTTCCTTATGCTCTGGATCTTGTCTAGACTAGCTACCATAGTTGATACATAATTTACTATGCCTGAGCGCCGTCACACAAGTTCCTATTTTCTTGCAATGTTGTTCGGCAACTCCCTCTTGACTGTGAATGGTCCGAATTTCAGGCAGTCAAGTTTATCACTTGGTCGCTTGCTTCTCAAATTGAAATTTTTCATCCCACTGTTCGCCGCAGGAGGTAGACTCTCTCCCCCACTTGAAGATCTGGCGCGTCCTTGCGTCTTCGGTCGTAGTATTGTTTCATTCGGTCTTCAGCCCATTCAATGTCTTTCGCAATCTGCGAGTGTAGCTGCTCGAGTTTTGTAGCCATAACCATAGCCTTCTCGGAGCCATGGTCTCTTTCAATTCTGTTCCAAGTCATCCTTGGGTGCCTTCCCAGATTCGCAAAATGCGGCGCCTCGTGGGTAGTCGCATTTCTTGAATTGTTGATAGCAAACTGAGCCATCGGCAAAATCTCAACCCAGTTGTCTTGATTGAAATCAAGATAGTGCCGTAGATATTGCTCCACTGTCTGAATCATTCTCTCAGATTGTCCGTCAGTTTGCGGGTGATTTGCTGTAGATAACTGTTGATCAACTCTGATAGCTTTCATGATTGTCATTCAGAATTTCGACGAGAATAGCTTGTCTTGATCTGGTGTGAACTCATCTGGCAATCCAGTCCAGATAAAGACTTCTTGCAACATCAGGATTGCCAGTCATTCAGCAGTGATGTCCTTGTTACTGGTCAAGGAATCATGTATTTAGTTAATCGGTCCACAACAATTAAAGCAACAGTGTAGATAATCCCGGTAAGTGGATCCTTTGATGGTGGTAGCCCTTGAATGAAATCTGCAGTAATCTTTTACCATGCCCTTGTGGGTGGTTCTGGTATTTGCATCTTCCCATAAGGTTGATGTCTTGATGGCTTGTTTCGATTGCATTCTTCACACTGTTAAATATACCTCTGGACCTTCTGACAAGAACTTCTTGCCATAGTTATCGCCTTTAAGCAGTGGAGGCACTATCTGAAAGGGAGCAGATACCCTATCACTGTCTGATCATGCCAACCTTTACTACTTTATGGCAACTAAGGAGCTGAATGGACATCAGGCAAGATGGGTGGAAAAGCTCAGCATGTTTGATTTTATTTTGGAGCACCACCCAGGGAAAAAGAACCCTGCAGATGTGCCAAGTTGTCAACCTGACTACACATGTGAGGCAGTTGCAAAGAGCATGCTACGCACACTACAAGAAAAGCTCTCCCACAGTGTACTAAGTTCAGGATGAGAGAACACTCCTCACAAGATCTCACCAGTGCTAGAAGCACCTTTGGCACATGAGCAACAAGAAGAGCCCACAGGAAGAAGTGCTGCCAGTTGACATTCATTTTTCCTGTAAGGATATGAATGCACCCACAGATACCTGCAAAGTGACAGGACAGGGTCTGTAATGCTGTATCGGTAGTGATTGATGTTTTTACCAAGTAGGCTATTTACATATCCACTTGCAAGGACGTTGACGCTACCCAGTTAGCAGAAATCTTTTATGATTGGGTGATTCAGGACTACTTGATGTTCAAGAATATTGTAAGTGACTGTGGCAGCTTCTTCATCAGCAAGTCTTGGTCTACTTTATGTTATTATTTAGGTGCAAGACATTGCCTTCCTTCCAACAGCCTATCACCTGCAAACCAACAGGAAAACAGAATCCCAAAATCAACCCTGGAGCATTATCTGCGCGCATATGTCAACTATGAACAGGACAACTGGCCGCAATGGCTAGCAATTGCGCAAGCTGTCTATAATAGCACCATACACAGCTCCACTGATATGACTCCATGTGAAGCTTTAATGAATTATACTGGTGACTTGGGACAAGATGTCCTTCCTCCACATCTACTGAGTGAAGCGCAACTTGGCTGTAAGTGCACATGCAAGATGGATGAACATTGCAAGGTATTGAAAGATCACCTCCAAAAAGCCTTTGAAGCACACAAGAAGTTCTACAACAAGAACCACCAACCAAAGACCTTTAAAGTCTGTGACTGGGTAACCGTGAATGGCAAGAACATTCGCACTATCCGGCTATGCCCTAAGCTGGACCATCAACACCTAGGTCCTTTCCAAATTGTTGATGCTTGAGGAAAGCAAGCCTATAAGCTAAGTCTACCTCCCTTAGACAAGAGGTAGCAATTTGCTGGCGGATCCCAGGAGCCTCCTAGGCTTCGGAATGAAAGGAAAATATCAATCCTTCTTTTTTGTACATAAGTAACTCCTGATTAGAAAAACTCTTCTCAATTAAACATGCTGTTGCTATTCTCAGTTGTTAAATACATATTCAGTTAAGTTATATCCACTGAGCTACTAACATTGTCCCGGGCGAAGCCTGAGGTTACTCTGGCTAGGGGCGAGCCCATTGCCATTCGGCTAATATGGCGGTCAGCGCTGTGCCCTGTTGAATACCATGCTCTAGACAGGGGTTACAATGCATTCAGAGCCCATCCCCGCACTGAGAGAGTGGCCACCTTGATTAACCCCGTAGAGCTCCGAAGGATGCATTGGCCATGTTCCTGCAAGGCTGTACATAAACAGAGTACTTACTTGCCTCTGTCACATAGGCGACCTGCCCAGTAGTCCAGGCAGTGGTAGGGCCTACCTAGGTTAGTAGGTAGATTACAAGGCGGTGATTCCAACAGGTTTCCCACAGCCCGGTGGATACAACTCCTCGAGCTATCTTTAGTTTGGCAAACTACTCTGTATTCCAAGACTAATGCTGTGCCGCAACTGTGCTAACTGCTCTGTGGTGTGATTCGGAAGTGCTACCTTGCACCCACACAAAGCAATTGGCACAAGTGACCAGTCACAGACTGACAGGGTTCAACAGCTGTCACCTCAGTTCTCTTGAAGCGGCAGTTGGGAGGCTAAGATGGAATAATGAGGGGTAGATGGGCCATTGATTGGTGCTTTATCCACAGATGCCTGGACCATATGGTAAGCACCTCCTGCAGTCTACTGCATACTACGGAGCAGGTAGGAGATAGTGCTGATGGTATCAAAGAAAAAAAAAAGATAAGTACTCCCTAGTCACCTCTGCAGCCGGTGGCTAAACCAGGCGAGCAGTTACATAAAAGGCGGTATTCCTCCCTTGAATGTTGAGACTGCTGTTTGTCTACTCTGTCTATTCCATACTACTTGCTTGAGCCCCCTCTCTCCACTGTCTCACACAGGGTCAACACCAAAGACATGACTCAAAGTCCACCACCTCAGAGTCCACAAGCCCAAAGTCCTCCAGCTCAAAGTCCACCAGCTGAAAACACCCTGGAAATAGATGTAAGCATCTGGACACTCCTGCGCTATGTGTGCTATGAGGGATATCCCACTGATATAATTGGTTTTGTCCAGGAGGCTCCCCCTGATGACAATGAGTCAGCTTACAATGAATCGTGAGTAGATTTGGGTGCCCAAGCTACAACTTTGCAGCTTTTGTCTAACAACCAGCTATAGTATTGGAACAGCTAGCTATGTGTCATCCCTCAGTTCAAGCATCAGAAACTACAAGTAATGCAAATAGATTTTTGTTTTTGTTTTTTGTTTTTGTCCATAAGCTTGCTAACCAGATGACTTGTGACATGGTTAATAGATATGAGGTAAGTTTCCAAGGTGTATCTGCTCAACAGGTCAGATACTGACATTTTTTTCTTCTTAGAATGGGCGTCGTTACCATGCATATCATGAAGGGGCCTGTGTTCTGGTATTTTCAATTCAGTCAAACCATTTGTTAAGAAAGTGACTGAGTCAGTTCTTAGCCAAATGATGAAGAGGAACAAGACCGGATTGATCTTTGTCATCACATTTATTGCCTTCTTCTGGGAGGAGATCTTTTCCTTGCACCAATCAGCAAGAATCCTCAGCGTGTATTGGACATTGGTACTGGCACAGGGATCTGGGCCATTCAGTTTGCAGAGTAAGCATTGGTCCTTGCCATTTTTCTCCTGCGGCAGGCTTGTTACTGATGTTGATGTAGTGAATATCCTTCTGCTCAAGTGATCGGCACTGATTTGAGTCCTATTCAACCTCCCTGATAACTACCTCCTCTACAATCCCACACATTTCCATACTACTTATATGAGTGTTTTTAAGCTGATGAGAAAATTAGGGTCCCTCCAAATTGCATATTTGAGATTGATGACTTTGAAAATGATTGGGTGTACCAAACCCCATTTGACTTTATCCATGGCCGTGAATTGGAGGGGTGTGTTGCAGATGAAGACCGGCTCTTTGCCCAAGCATTCAAACATCTAAAGTCTGGAGGATATTTTGAATATGATGGTGGCTACGCATTCTGGTTCTCTGATGACAATACCATTGAGAAGGCTGAGAATTGCCAGCTACTTGAAAAAAACATACATATAGCTGCCAACAAATTTGGCAAGCGCCTCGACACTGCACCCACATGGAAAGAAAAGATGGAAAAGGCTGGGTTTGTCAATGTACACCAGTCTGTCTATAAGGTTTGGACTACTTCCTCTTGCTCTTATTCTAATATTGAATCTTAGAAACTAGCTAATGGCTATAACAGGTCCCAACTGGTACATGGCCAAAGGATCCAAAGCTGAAGGAGATTGGAAGGTACCAGCAGGTTCAGCAGATCATGGCTGTTGAATCCTATACACCAGCACTCTTTTCACGTGTCCTTGGCTGGAACCAGACAGAGATAGAGGTGTTGATGGCAAAAGTACGGAATGAGCTTAAGGATCGTTCGATACATCTGTATGTTCTTGTCTACTTTGTCTATGGGCAGAAGCCTTGACCAAAGTCTGCTATACCTGTCGAAATCTATACCTGTCAAAATCTGGGAACAAAGCGATCCTCCCACATGAAACATGCAGTTATTTGGACATATCATCTGCCTAGATTCTCTCATGATTCTGGTCTTCTTGAACCATCACCATTCAGCTTTGTCATGTCATCTAGGAGTTCTAGTTTGGTCCTCAAATTGATCATCTTCATTGTTTACGTTGACAATGACTTGTGCTCTCCATCTCCAGTGTCAGGAGCTAGAGAGGGGGTCTCTCTAGACAGGAAATCTATAAGGATAGTGTGAAGAAGACTGTATTATCGCCAGGGCGTAGCAATCATAGATAGGGATTTTTTTTCGCAAGGCTGATCCTTGTCCTTCTAAACCACCAGGAGGCCAAGGTCATATATACTACATACATGCAAGTCATGGTGCATGGGTATGCGAGTCATGATGACTTCGCAGCGAGGTCCAGTGCGTGTCAGTATGACTTCGCAGTGAGTCGCACACAAGGAGACCTAGCCCTAAGCCCCTAGTTCCTGGGCCAGTCCTGACAATAAAGATGGGGTGAGAGTCTAAATAAGCTCAGATAAGCAAATCACCTTGACTGGGTGATCTGATCATCTGACTCATCCAGCTCACCCACTTTTAAAGCAGTGATGTCTGAGTGAGGAGGGAAAGAGCCGCTTGCAGATTTTTATACAATACTTTGACCCACCTAACCTACCTGCCTGCCTGCCTTAGGTACCTAAGGTACCTTAGGTAGTAGATTGAATCAAGTCAGAACAGGATCTTGATACCTTACCTTCCTCCTTCCATAATGATATTGCACATACAGTTAGCTCAGTTCTCTTCCCCACCCACCCAACCCATCCTTTCTGCAGAGAACCAGTCTTCTGCCTTGTTTTTTTTTCCTTTTTTGGTTCTTCTGTCCCTGTGTCCTGTGTGTCCTGCCCCTTCTTAAAGATACTATATGAGATGCACACTCCACTCCAAGCAGCACCTGACCTGACTGGAATGGATAGATGGATGGATCGATGGATCGACGTTGTTGATCCACACACAGATCGATACCAATCTATCTATCTATCTATCAGACCTAACTGCTTTAAGCAAAAAAGAAAAAAAAAGGACCTACAGAGTAATGAGATATATATATATATTATCCAAAGAATATGATTTAAAAACCGGGGGATACTTAGTAGTACTTGGTTTAATCGGCTGCACTTTCTTGTCCAGAGGAAGAATGTGGAAAGAAAAGAAAGAATACCATTCATTTGGTGTTAAATCATTGCTGTCCTTCGTAACTATTAATGACAAAGGGAAAAAAAAAGAAAAAAAATCGTAGATTCATGACAGGACAGGTCAGATCAGGACATTCGCATCCCATTGTGGATTGGACGCCTATCTTCAGTCACAACCGAAAACTTCCCGGGAAAAAAAACCCCCCACAGATACATTATCCAAATCGTCTGAATATGAACAGGAATGAATCCAACTACAGCCTCGTCCCCATGTTGACATGGACGGCCTTGATCTGCGAGTACGCCTCGAGCCCGGCCTCGCCCAGCTCGCGCCCGATGCCGCTCTGCTTGACGCCGCCGAACGGCACGCGGAAGTCGCTGTCGTTGCTGCTGTTGATCCAGACCATGCCGGACTCGATCTCGGCCGCGACGCGGTGCGCGCGCTCGATGTCGCGGGTGAAGACGGCGGCGCCGAGGCCGTAGGTGGTGTCGTTGGCCTTGGCCAGGGCCTCCTCCTCGGTGCGGAAGCTGGCGATGACGACGAAGGGGCCGAAGATCTCCTCGCGGTAGATGCGCATGGTGTCCGTCACGTTGGTGAAGATGGTGGGCGCGATGAAGAAGCCGCGGCCGCCGGCGACGTTCTTGCACGGCTCGCCGCCCGCCACGAGCGTGGCGCCCTCGGCCTTGCCGCTCTCGATGTACGACAGCACGCGCTCGTACTGCGCCCGGGTGACCTGCGGGCCCTGGAAGGTCTCGTCGTGGAAGGGGTCGCCGACCTTGCTGGTCTTGGCGACGACGTCCTTGAACAGCTCGACGAACCGGTCGTAGATGGTGTCCTGCACGAGGATGCGCGAGGTGGCGGTGCAGATCTGGCCCTGGTTGGACATGATGCCGATGTGCGCCCACTTGGCGGCCTGCTCGAGGTCCGCGTCCTCGAAGACCAGCAGCGGCGACTTGCCGCCCGTCTCCAGCGTCACGTTCTTGAGCGTGGCCGCGGCCATCTTCATGATCTGCCGGCCCGTGGCCGTGGAGCCGGTGAAGGCGACCTTGTCGATGTCCGGGTGCTCGACGATGGCCGCGCCGGCAACCCTTCCCAGACCGTTCAGGATGTTGACGACGCCGGGCGGGAAGCCGGCCTCCTTGATCAGGTTGGCAAGATACAAGATGCTGAGCGGGGTCTGCTCCGCCGCCTTCAGCACGACCGTGTTGCCGCACGCGAGCGCGGGGCCCAGCTTCCACGCGGCCATGGCCAGGGGGTAGTTCCAGGGGATGATCTGGCCCACGACGCCGATGGGCTGGCGGATGGTGTAGGCGAACTTGGCGGGGGTGGTGCTGATGGTCTGGCCAAAGACCTTGTCGGCCCATCCGGCGTAGTATCGGATGGTGCTGATGACCTCGGTGAGATCCTCGGACAGGGCGACGGAATACGGTTTTCCTGCAGACGATCAGCATCAATGTCCACAGCATCAGCAGGACAGGCATGAAAAACGCAGCGCACCGTTGTCCCACGTCTCAATGGTTGCCAGCGTCTCCCGGTGCTGCTCGATGAGGTCCGCCAGCTTGTTCATGAGATATCCGCGCTCCGTCGGGGGCAGCTGCTTCCACGAGGGGTCCTTGAGGGCCCTGCGAGCGGCCTTGACGGCGATGTCGACATCTTCCGGTCCTGCCGCGTAGACGGAGGTGATCTCGGACTCGTCCCTGTCGACGGTCAGACATGAACCTGATGGTAGGTCTGGAGCTCCTTACGTGGGGTTGATGGTGGCGATCTTCTCGCCGGACTTGGATCTGACGAACTCATTGTCGATGAACAGGCCCAGGGGCTGGGTGTACTTGCGGCCGTTGGGGGCCGTCAGCTCGACGAAGAGATCGGACATGCTGTGGACGCTTCTGCAGGGGGTTCTGAGCGGAGAGGCGAGTGTGGTAAAAGAAACCTGCCTGAATCCGGGACCACGACAGCACCAGCGGGAGAAGAGAGGCGCGAGGCTGGACATATATCTATAGATATAAGGAGAGAAAAACCCCAGCCCGGGCGAGACGGCGACAAGCTTGAGGGGATGCTTCGGTGGTGAGGGGAGTTTGTCGACAGGGCGGGGAAACGCGCCGCCCCGCCGGTCGGATACACCTGCTCTTTCCAGGCCTTCTTTTTCCTTTCTTTTTTCCTTTTCTCTCCCCGCGTTGCAGCCCGTCCATCCCCTCTGCCAGACGAGTGCCACAGCACCATGGCCGACGACGCCCCCGACTCGCACATCGACCACACCGCGTCGCTGCGCTACTGGAACTCGGTCGACGCCAACATCAATAGCATGCTGGGCGGCTTCCCCCAGGTCTCGCGCGTCGACCTGCGCGGCTCCGCGGCCTTCCTGGCCCGGCTGCGCCGCCTGCTGCCCGGCATCATGCCCCCCGCGGGCACGAAGCTGCCGCGGGGCGTCGACTGCGGCGCGGGCATCGGGCGCGTCACGGAAGGTTTTCTCAGCCAGGCCTGCGAGGTGGTGGATGTCGTCGAGCCCGTCGAGAAGTTCGCGCGCGTCGTGCGCGAGGGCCCGCTCAAGAAAGAAGGCAAAGTGGGCGACGTCTACGTGACGGGCCTGGAGAGCTGGGTGCCCGAGAAGAAGTACGACCTCATCTGGAACCAGTGGTGCGTGGGCCACCTGACGGACGCGCAGCTCGTCGAGTACCTGAAGCGCTGTAAAGGGGCGCTGACCCCGTCGGGCGTCGTCGTCGTCAAGGAGAACGTCTCGACCGGCGAGGACATCTACGACGAGCTCGACAGCAGCGTCACCCGCACCGACCACAAGTTCCGCGCCCTCTTCCGCCAGGCCGGCATGGCCCTCGTCAGGACCGAGGAGCAGCTGGGCTTCCCCAAGAGCCTCGGCCTCTTCCCCGTGCGCTTCTACGCTCTGCGGCCGGAGCCGGAGGACGGTCGATGAAAACAGAGAAACAGCATCCATTAAACGCCATCTAGAAATACAGGAACACACAATAATACCACCCGAATCCCGGTCCACGGGTCTTCCTTACGCCTCGTCCTTCTTCTTCTTCTCGGCTTCCTCCGCACCAGCGGTCGCCTCCTTACGCTCCCCCTCACCACTGGCCGTCGCTTCGGTCTGACCCGCTGCCGCCTCCTTCTGGCCCTCCTTACCATCGGCAGCCCCTTCAGCGGGCTTGGCATCCTCAGCCTTCTTCTCGTCGCCAGACTTCTCGGACTTCTGCTCGCCCTCCGGCTCCTCCCCGGCCAGCCCCAGGATGAACTTCCACTGCTTCCGGCTGACGGCGGTCACGCTCAGCCGGCTCTGCCGCACCACCTGCAGCTTCTCCAGCGGCCCGCCGGGCTTGGCGTGCGACTTGAGCTCGTCCAGCGTCACCATCTTCTTGAACTTGCGCCGGAACTCGACGTGGACCAGCTCCCACTTGGGGTTGTCGCGGCTGGACTTGGGGTCGTAGTACGGGTGGTTGGGGTCGAAGGCGGTTTCTGAGTCGCGTGTTAGCTTGTCTTGTTATTGCGCAAAAGAAAGGGGTTAGGATACGCACCGTCAACGGAGTGCTCCCGAACGATCTCCATGATACCCACGATTCCTGGGGTCTTGCAGTTGGAGTGGTAGAAGAAGGCAAGGTCGCCCTTCCTCATCGCCCGGATGTTGTTGCGTGCTGCTTCCGCGTAAGAGACTGTCCATTCTATCTAAAGAAGGAAAGCAACCTACCGACAGCGTTGCGGACACCTGGCAGCAACATTAGCATCAGTCGACATAGGGAAAGATATGTGTGTGCTTGACTTACCCTCCCACGGCTCCGGCTCCTTCGCCGCGGCCAGATCGTCGATCGAGAACTTGACATCCACGCCCTTCTCCACGCGCGACTCGGGCTCCGCCTTCATGAGCCAGTAGGAGCGCCCGTCGTCGTCTTCCTCCTCGTCCATTTCGATCTCCGGGATCTCGTCGGACAGGTCCGCCTTGCCCTTGGCAGGCCCGACGTCCGACTTGCGGGGCCGTCCGCGCTTCTTCGTCTCGGTCTTGGCAGCGCCTGCGGTGGATTCTTTATCAAGCGTCAGCTTCAAGACAGAGCAAATCAAGATAGAGATGATAGATAGACTCTACAAACCTTTCGCAGCCACACCCGTCTCCTTGCGCGGCCGTCCCCTCTTCCCTTTGCTCGGCGTCTCCGTCGCAGTAGCAGCAGCAGCAGTAGGAGTAGTAGCAGCAGTAGTACCAGCCTTAGCAGGCTTAGCAGCACCTCTTCCCTTCCCAGCTGCCGTCGCTGCCGTCGCCGCCTTCTTAGCCGCAGGAGCAGCAGCGTCCTTGGCCGTCGTCGTAGCCTTCCTCTTCTTCGACGGCGCCGCAGCAGTCGCAGCAGCAGTAGTAGAAGTAGTGGCAGTGCCAGTGGTAGAAGCAGCCTGCCTGCTCGCCCTCACGCGCCTCATCTCCTTCTCACTGGGGCCTCTCTTGGGCCTGCTCGCCGCAGCCGTCGTCTCGACGCGCGCGGCGGCGGGCTTGCGCGCCCGCTTGGCCGCGGGGGGCGCGGTGGACGCATCCTTGTTATCCTTGTCCTTGCTGTCCTTGCTGTCCTTGCTGTCTTTGTTGTCTTTGTTGTCTTTGTTGTCTTTGTCTTTGTTGTCCGCGTTGGAAGTAGTAGGAGGATTGTTGTTGTCGTTCTTCTCGTTCTTCTCGTTCCCGTCTTTTTGTTGTTGTTGTTGTTGTTGTTGTTGTTGTTGTTGTTGTTGTTGTTGCGCGGCGGCGGTGGTGGCAGCGGCGGACTCGGAGGCGGTGGATTTGCGCTTGGGTGGCATTTTGATTTATTTCCTTTTTTAGGGTTTGATGAGGCGAGGACGCGACAGATGAGGGCTAGCTAATTGATATTGATTGATCGATAAGGGGCTGCGATTGAGGTTGAGGGATTTTGTTTTGGAAGACGCGCGCGCGCGGTGGTCGGCGAATCGATTGGCTTTGCGCTTGACGGTTTCCTTTTGTTTTCTTTTTCAAAAGCTCAGGACTGGATCGCAAGGAGCAGATCGAGTCCTGCTGGTAAACTGGCGGTGTGGTGTTGTGTTGGAAGACGTTGGACACCGCGCGCGAAAGGTCGAGGAGAGGTGAGGTGAGGATGGGAGGCGTTCTGGAAACAGGAGCTCACCGCGACACGACACGAGCGGCTGCAGGTCCGGGTCGGGGGGCGCCGGCGCGGCCCGGTGCCGCGGGGGCACACGCGTCGGGGTACGTCGGTCACGTGGGCCTGGCGGCGAGCCGGGTCCCGCGAGAGTCGGAGGCCTGAGGCATCACAATATCGGCGTACCGATGCTTCCGATTGGATAATGTAAAGATAGATTAGCCATCCGAGCCTAATTCACCGGAATTTCAAGTCAGGGAGGACCATGTCTAGAGTATTCTCGCGAGAACCCATATTGATAACGATGTGGAATAAGTTAGTGTGGGTTGTGAGCTAGACTGTTTTGATTGACTGTTCATGTTCCGGTGTGTTCAGTCTAGGATACGGGTTTTATAATTTCTATATAGGGGAGATAATAGGTTGAAACAGATGCCACGACAGTTATCGTATGTATGTACCATATTTTCAAGGAGTTTCGCAGACTGTGTATCCCTCGTCCATTCGCTTCCTGGTATCAGGGAGTGATACTAAGTAACGGATGATAATAAATACTTAAGATTCATTGTCACTCGACGATGTTCCAAAAGAGGAGTAAGGGGGAAACGAAAAGGGAGGGAAACCCAACTGCGGCGGTATCAGAAAAGCGTCACACCCAGCTCTCGAATCCGTCGTATCTCATCCTCATCAGGCACATCATTCCGGCTGCGATATTCATCCATCCGAGTCATCCAGTATCCTAGCAGGAAATCCCTCAATGGCTGTCCGAGTTCGTCGTACTTTTCCTCAAACTCAGCTACTAGCTCTTCAAGCTCTTCGAGCATCGGCTGCTCTTCCTCGCGGATTTCCTCTATTTCCTCCCTGTCGAGATCTTCCAAGAGCGTGTCAAAACCACAACGGCAGCATGTGTGCGTGAGCTCCATATCACTGAAAGTCATGAACCGGATAATCGCCCGACAAACGACTGAATTCCTAGTAAGTACTGGACCGAGATAGTCCAAGACTAACAAGACCATATTTAGCCATGGTTCGTCTTTCCTATTGATCTGCCATATCTCTAAGGTTTGAAACATGGAACGCAGCATTTCTGTCACAGTATGGCATCCACGGAGCGAGCAAGAGCAAAGACACTCGTCTGTATCTTCTGCAGTCAACATTTCTAGCAGAAAATCATGACATCGTGTGCCACGACTGAACTTGTACTTGTTTCGATGATACAGAAATCCCAATTCAAACCCCGTACTTGCACATAGCTGGTGCAGAACTGAAGCTGTAGAGCGAGGCATCCTTTGGTAGCTGTTAGCACCTTTGTTAATTAACCACTGTGCATATTCCAAGTGATCGAAAAAGATTTCCAACAAGCCAGACCACTTTCCAACGCTCATCAAAGGTGTCTCTTGACTGTTATTGGCATCATCAATGTCACGAAAGCCTGCTTGATAGAGCTGGTCTGCGACCCGGCAGGTCATCGAGCAGCGATGATAGAGGGAGGAACCATCTTTCTGCGTGACTTTCAGAGCTGGCTCCACTGGAACATTGTTCTCCATCAATGCAGCATATATGGTTGATGCCTCTCGGTCAGGAAGCCGGTCCTTCTGGAGACGGAGCTGGTCAAGAATCTCCTCGGGTAATCTTTCTTCAGCGAGTTTTTGGAGCCGCCGCCGTCTTTCAGCCAGCCCAACTATAATAGTCATTGTAATACTTTCATTATAGTCGCGCATGTAAGGACTAATTCCGAGGCAGATATCATCATAACCATCCAGGCTACATCCAGCCTCCAACAACAAGCGCACTGATGGGAGGCACTGTACTTCACATGCTCTGTCGATCGGCAATTTTCCATTAAGGTCTCTTTGATTGATATCTGCTCCTGCCTCTAGCAGTATCTTAATGCCTTGAGGCCATTCCGCAGATAGGCCAAGGGCTGTGTTCGGCCCAATGTTCAAATTCACGGCGTTGTGATTGCTAGAAATTACGTCCTTGAGCTCCTTCTCTGATCGAGAGAGGATCGCTTCTGCAAGATCAGACGAGGATAGTTCTAGATCCAATCAGTACATCATTGCCTCTTAATGGTATTATTTTAATCTGACCTTCGTCGCTTTTTTCTTCGATAGAGCAAAGTAGCTGTAAGTAATTGGAAAATTCCCCTGGCAAGATATCAGAGCGCTCAGTTGGGTACCCGCCACCTCTAACCATCACCAGACTGAGGGCGAGCCCTTCGTCCAGAGAGAAACTGGCTAGGGAAAGAGAGCGGAACAGGTAGTCGAAGGAATTTCTACCATGGTTGTCTTCCTCGTCTAGAGGAACGCCAGCATCGATCAACCATTTGAGTATCCGAGATTTGCTTTTAACCCCTTTCCCATAGTCGGCGTGAATGAAGGCAGGTATGCTAAATAGAATTTTAGTCTCTTCTTTTCAATTTAGCGTCAAGAGCCCTTACGTGCAGAAGCGTCCGTCCGTCTGGAGTCAGATCAGTTGGAGCTGCCTTCATTGAACAGATCAAGTATATGCTGTAATGCAGACTCCAGGAACTCATCGAAGTCGTAGTTGGGGACCCAGCGTCTACTGAAGATTTGATTAAGGCAATCAAACGCAGGTGAATCATAAGGGACAATAGTTCGAACGTTCAGTCGAGGGCCAATTGAAAAGCCACCAGCTCCTTTTGTCATGGACAGTGCGATCTGCAGTGAGAACCTCAGGTAACTGCTGCAAAAATTGATTCCAGTCTCTATATATTCTGCTTTCCGAGCAAATCTATATAGAGGACATGAGCGATCGTGGGAGCTTATCTGTAGCTGGTAAAATCGCCTTCGGCGGATCGAAGACCAAGATTGGGCCATGTATGTGCGCCGCGAACAAGTACAATCTAAGATGTGGCTCGCTGTCTGTCTGTATAATCTCGAAGTCACCAGAGTTCCATGCTTTGTATAGCGTAGTTCACATTGTGTCTCAGCCTGTAGCTGCTGTTGCTGGTCGCAGAGTGACCGATGTAGCATCGGGTCGAGAATAACGCGCTTTTCTAAGCTTTTGATCGTGGATATCTGTAATTTTATGTTAGAACTGAAATTGGTTTAGTAACTCTGACCAATTTCTTCACCAATTCCTTCAGTCTCTGTTCACTCTCCGCCATCTTTACCAAGATTTCTGAAGCAGTGCCCTGGATTTTAGGTAATGTCTGTTGAGCAACAACCATGCCAGAACCTATATCAGATGATATCTCTTGATGCATGTTTTTCACATCTGTAGACAGAGCTGTTGAAAAGGACGCGAAGATTAACAAGGCACTAGACAATGAAAAGTTAGCCTTCCTTCCAACAGGTCAACTATTTTGCCAGTCCATCAAACGCACACTTGTACTGAAGTATCGAGGTCTGCTTGGATACCATCCAGGGTATCTCTCAGACATAGCAGACCACCGCGTCGGAATGGATACAAGGCCTTCCTCCCGTGTGTACGAATTTTCTCCTGCAGACTATCAGTCCTGCTGTAGCTGATGGGCTGAAGGCCCCCCATGCATATCTTGAGCTGTGCCTCGAGCTCACGTATACCTTCTTCGCATGTGATGACCTTGTTCAGAACATCGGCAAATACCGGATTATCCTCCAAGTCTCCTTTTGCAGCAAGTTCTCGTACCACATTAAGCGTTGACTGTAGTCCATTGGCTTTGTTGGCAATACTACTCGCCTCCTTGTCACAACCCTTTACCGAACTGCAGTACTCGACAAGATGTTGGCAAACAGTCAGTCCGAACGAGACGATGCCAACCGCAGTACCGGACAAGGAAAGAGGGTCGGTCATTTTCTTCTGAAAAGTGTTATGCTGACTTGGGAGAAATGAAACAGGGGATGGGATCGATCATCTAAGAAACCATGTTCTGCTTAAGACATTTGTTCGTAAATATTCTTCGCTGGAGAGACCTCTACAGCCTTGCGTCTGCGACACTAATGCGCATCGCCTCGTTCGACCCTGCTCGTTAGCATAGTTGGGTTGTCATGCATTGCCTGGATTGTGAATGGTTGTCAGCCTTGTCGCTGCTGAAGCCGATGCGGCCAATAATCACCAACACTGCCTCATCTTCTTACCTAGTACCAGTCTCATGATCTAGTCACCGGCCACTTTTCCAATACACTTCCATTAATGGCGACAATTACGTGGAAACCGTGGGCCACTGAACGGTACTGGGATGGAGCATCCGCATCTTCATCGCTGCATGAGACTAGTTTTAATTGTGGACAGGTCAACAGGCAGGAATATACCATATACTGTCCACAAGAGGTCAACATGTTTCTGTGGTGCATCGGAATTGTGGAGTACTTAGTTCTGCATATGGTCTCTGCGCTGTTGGAACCGAATCTCTACTTCTTCGAGCGACACGTGCTGGCCGACCACAGCCTTACTGCGATGCACAGCCCCGATATAATCATCGTTCAATTTCCGTAGTCAGTGCATAGCCATGAAGCTCTTGGGCGATGGAAAGCTGCTGCTTAGGTTCCAATAGCATCTCAGGGCTGACTCGAGCGACCGTGGAGGAAATGAATGGTATCCTCTTCATCTGCCGCTATCGTCATCATTCAAGAAGAAGGCAAGCAGGATGCAGCACGTCTGCCATCTCGACGTACATTAAACTTTTGCAGTTAAATGTCTCCGGACATGATCTCGCAATCGGTGGAAAATTCTCGGACGCCTTCCAGACAAAAGAGGAACTACTGTACCTCCGTAGCGGGAGCCGCAATTATCAAGCGACGAGGCGGCAAGTAAAGCGCTTGTCCAGCTGGTATTCCAGACATTCCAGCCAATGGAGAACGATAACAGAATTTGCAAGTAAGGTACGGAGTAGCCTCTCGATAAAAACCCTGCATAATGTGAAACAGGCCTTGCAAGGGATGTCCTGTGATAGTAGAGTGCACGTAGATCTGTCGGTCATAACTAAGTAGTGGGGGCCATTTGGTACTCCGCCGGTGGCAGCTTCCGAAAGCTTAGAAACTTCCTGCTGAAACTTCAATCCCGCTGCTCGTTTGACTCATATCCTGCCTAGGTAAAGACCTAGGTACAGAGTATGGAGTACTGATGGACGTGACGTGGTACCCCGCACAAGGTAGCCAGAAAAGTTCTAGAAGAACTCGATAACAGAAGGCAGATTTGTAATCCAAGCATCTCCATTTCCTTCTGCGGCGTAGACACACGGGCTTTGACCTGACGGACGAGCTCCCTAGCTAAGTTGACGACTCTGCCGAAAGTTGTGGTGCCGTGCTTCCCGATTTCCGCCAGAAGCTGGTCACCGCCGGGGAGATAGGGTAGAGATCCTGAGGCGCGAAAAAAAAAAAGGACGCGCCTTGTTGGACTCGTCCACTGAAAATCTCTCGTATCAAGACCCCTGGTCGAGGCTCTCGTCAGCAGAACAATATATCTCCTGCAGCCCTGTCATTAGTACCGAACTTTTGTTTTCTCTGGGTCCTGTTCGGAGAAGCAGTCGGCGTGCGTTCCTTATCTACAGGTTTGTAAGCAGTGCGCCGTCGATGGAGCTCGGTACGCCCTTTCGGTAAAGAACGTTGAAGATCCCTGGCTCGAGCAGCTGTCTTCCCCACTCTCTGATAGATATCCGACAGAGCTTGGGGCCCCCCGGGGCTATCGCCGTGGCCCGCCACGGGCCGAGGCGTCTGTAGAACGGTGAAGACCCTTCATATATAGTCGACAGGAAGTCACTTTTTTTCTTTCTTGTCCATGGGTATCTGTGTCCCAGGAGACCGTGCACTATTGCCGTCTGGAGACCACCCGCGAAGATGACAACTCCCACAGAAGGCGATCAAGCTCCGCGCGGCTCTCGGGAGCTGAGTCCGGAGGACAGTGCACGCTCGGGGACCACAGAGATCACGGTTGTTGGAAGAGAACCGCAGGAGGGCCATGGGATAACGGAGAAGGCAGGGGACACATCCCAGCCACAGGAGATAGAATATCTGTATCTCACGTTCGAGACTCCGCTACCCACGCCCGCAGGCATTTCGTCGCCTCCGCAACCTGGCCAATCGCCGCCGCCAGAATGCCCCGATCTGAAGCCGTACACATCGCCGTTCCTCTGGTCCAGCACCCGCAAGACAGTGATAACATGGATCTCGTGCGCTGTCACCGCATTGGCTGGCTATTCTGCAGGAGAGTACGCCCCCGCGACGCCGGTGTTGAGCCCCTGGTGGAACGTGAGCCATGTGGTGTGCAACCTAGGGATCACCGTCTTCTGCATAGGATTCGCGATCGCGCCGATGGTCCTGGCCCCGTTCTCTGAGATCAACGGGAGGAGGCCGATGTTTGTATCCAGTGGCATCCTTTTCACTGGTGAGTACAGGAGCCGTGCTCGGCACCGGATCTCCCTGGATACTAGCAGTGGTGCTAACAGCGATGCTCTGCGGATAGTATGTCTGATCGGATGTGGAGCCACCAATTCCTTTGCGGGGATGCTTGTCGCGCGGTTTTTCCAGGGTGTGGGAGGATGTACGTCTAGAAACGGTTGATGGCGTTGATCTTGGTGTCAAGCTGACCTTTGTTTCTTCCCAGCGACCTTCTCCACCATGGTTGGCGGTGTCATCAGCGATATCTATCACGCTGAAGACCGGAACACGCCCATGGCCCTGTTCTCGGGAGCCGCGCTCTTCGGTACGGGGCTGGGTCCGATGTTGTCAAGCATCATCGTGCAGCGTACGACATGGCGATGGGTATATTACTCCCATGCGATTGCTTCTGCTGTGTTTGTGGCGGTGATATTTGTCCTATTCAAAGAGACCCGCGGCAGCGTCCTTCTGAGCCGGAAGGCCAGGCTACTCAACAAATATTACGAGGAGCTGGAGAAGGCAGGCTATTACGGCGTCCTAATGCCGGCTGGGGAATCTGCGGAAAAGCAGCGCGTGCGGCGCATCAGGTGGAAGGTCAAGAGTGACGAGGAGCGGGAGTCTCTGGCCAAGATGATCGGTATATCCTGCTACCGGCCGTTCCGTATGTTCCCCAACAGATTACCTCCCTTTCTTAGACAGTAATGACTGATACCATGCAATAGATCTACTCTTCACGGAGCCAGTGGTCTTCTTCTTCTCCCTCTGGGTTTCTTTCAGCTGGGCTGTCCTCTACCTGCAGTTCGGCTCCATTCCGCTTGTCTTCGAAACCAACCATCACTTCAATACCGAGCAGGCTGGAGCCGTGTTTACGGGTAAGTGCTGACTCATCTATACCTCGATCGCGGCTGCACGGCTGATGCTAATCAATACCAGCTATGTGCGTCGGGTCGATTCTTGCAACTATCCTGAGCATCTACCAGGAGAAGCTTGCGCGCAGGCTTGGCAAGATGTCCGCCACTCCAGAAGGACGACTATACTTTTGCTGCATTGAGTCGATCATGATGCCTGCCGGCCTCTTCTGGTTCGGTTGGACGTCCTTCCCGTCCATTCCATGGATCGTGCCGTCGCTAGCTGTTGGATGTGCGACGATGGGGATTTTCTCCATCTACCTGGCGGTTTTCAATTATCTCGCCGACACGTATCATCGATACGCCAGCTCCGCTCTGGCTGCTCAGTCTTGCTGTGAGCTCGCGCTCCCCGACTCGCTGTTCTTGGCCTTTATCTGGTCTTTCCTAACAGTGATCATTTAGGTCGAAATCTCCTGGGTGGAGTGTTCCCGCTGGTGACAAACGCCATGTTCAATAACCTTGGATACCCTGCTGCGTCAAGTCTCCTGGGCGGAATCGTATGACCCCATTCATTGGTTTTCTTGTGTTGTCTCTCACTGACACCAACAAGGGTGCTCTTCTGACGCTGGTTCCGTGGGTTCTTGTCTTCTACGGAACCAAGATCCGCGCGAGGAGCAAGTTCGCTAGTGTCTGTGGCTCATTTTCCTGACCTCTCCCACTGTTTGCTGACTGCGTACAGGAACTTCTGCATCAGCAGTAGACGCACCGAGAGATCTGCTCTGTCATCCGTATGTCCCGTTCTTCGGAAATGGATAACCGGGCCGACCTCCATGGCCGCTGGAAGCCAGGCTTTTCAGGGTCGGGATCCCGAACACGTACCTCCGATCTCCATTCCCTGCAGAGCCCTGGTGACGGCTATGTCAAAAAAATATATGAGAAAACATAATGATATATCATGCCCATGCTCACGCGACATGAATCTCATGGTCTCCGAGAGAATTCACGAATCAGGAATTTTCATGGGCCTGAGGCCAGCATGAGTTCTCAGCACCTACATGCCTAGTCAGGTACCTGGGGAGGTTTCGAGGTACCCACCGACGCGAGAGACCAGTCGGCGAGGACGGACGCTAGCGGGCCTTAAGGTCCCCGACGAGAAGTCCCCGGGTTGGTGGCGCTTCCTGCGTCTATGATGTACACGCACATGCGGGCGGGGCTGCAGGTGCTGGAAACCACTAACTTTTGCATACCCCTTCCCCTCTTCCCATCCTGGACGTGATGGGAACTATACCTAACTTGTGAATACGCTTTTTCAAGGCCATGGACATAGAGTGTCTAATAGATATTATGTATTAGGATAATAATGAAATTTAGAGACGGCCCGCATGTGGGACGCATTTACTTCTCACCTGTGACCCCTCTGTTCCCCCCGCGACGGCCCGACGGGAGACGCTCAGTCCCTAGCTCCCAGAAAATCCCTCTCTCGTAAAATGGGCAGCACTGTAAGAGTCTTTTTTTTTTTTCTCTCCCTCGGTGTCCATACGGACAGATGGACAGGACAGATGCCCGATTGCGCCATCTCCAGGAGCATTCATTGGCGTTCGGGCGGATGTGCTAGTCGGCCGAGCCGTGCCTGGATGCGAGTCATTCGGCCGACTCTCTCGGGGAAGAGAGGCTTGAGTTTGCGCCGTTTGGCGCTCGACGAGCGTTCTATATATCGGGGTGGTGGATGGCGCGAAAGGATGTGCAGATGAGACGAGAGGGACGAGACGAGAGCAAACGTCCGGGTGTCCTAGCAGTGCCTGGAGTCCGGTGACAAAAAGCTAACCCCCCGTGGCAGTCCCTTGATGTAGTCCGGTCCCTTTTTCGCTGTGCTCCGGAACAGAACGCGCATCGAGAAGCCTCCCACACGACTCGTCCGAAAGACCCTCGAGGACCGCGGCGCGCAGGGCGAACAAGAGGGGCCAGGCGTGCGCGCAGGGATGCGCTAAACAGCCCACCATGGATGGCCTCACCGGGGGCCAATGGGAGCCGTTCTGCCGCGGGCGGTGAGCGATTGCGTGATCGCAGGTGGGATGAGGGGATGATGGCAGCGGAGCATCAACGTGCAGGCGACCGCGGCGTGCAGTGGAGTGCGAGGGGCCGTCGAGCGGACGAGGGGAGGCAGTGAGCTTCTTTTATATCGTCGCCTCTCGTCCCTTGTTCCTGTCGTCTCATCCTCATCATCAATCCATCCTCTGCTTTCCATCGCCAGCCTCTCTGCCCTCTCAGATACCCCTCCTACCTTTCCTATCTTCCGCGCCTTTAGCACCTTACACATCCATCTCACTTCACAATGGCTCAGGAACAGCGTGTCCCGTAAGTCTTCGACTCCTCGTCGTGGCATCGACGCCGCGAGAAGTAAGCTGACGGGCTTCTGCGCAGTCTCCGTCTGGGCTCCATTGCCCCCAACTTCGATGCTGAGACCACCAACGGTCCCATCAACTTCCACGAGTTCATTGGCAACAACTGGGTTGTCCTCTTCTCCCACCCGGTTCGTCACCACCTCCTCCGATACCGATTCTCCCCATCAAGCGAGCGTGCAATTGACTGGAATCTCTACAGGATGACTTCACCCCCATTTGCACCACTGAGCTCGGTGCCTTCGCCAAGCTCGAGCCCGAGTTCGCTGCCCGTGGCGTTAAGCTGATCGGTCTGGTACGTCGAGAGAGTCTCTTGATGGCCGGAGAAACGAACACCGCTGACGGGTATCCAGAGCGCCAACAACCTTGAATCCCACCGCGAGTGGATCAAGGACATTGACGAGGTCACTGGCTCCAACCTCAAGTTCCCCATCATCTCCGACCCGGAGCGCAAGGTCGCCTACCTGTACGACATGATCGACTACGATGACACCACCAACGTCGACCAGAAGGGTATGATACTCGTTCCTCTCCGCGTAGATGCTCCGTTCTCGCAGACGCTGACCCCGTCTCAGGCCTGGCTCTGACCATCCGCTCCGTCTTCATCATCGACCCCAACAAGAAGATCCGTCTCATCTTCTCCTACCCCGCTTCGACCGGCCGCAACACCGCGGAGGTCCTCCGTGTCATTGACGCTCTCCAGACCACCGACAAGAACGGTGTCACCACCCCCATCAACTGGCTGCCCGGTGACGACGTTGTCGTCCCTCCCACCGTCTCCACCGAGGACGCCAAGAAGAAGTTCGGTGAAATCCGCGAGGTTAAGCCGTAAGTTTCCCCCTTCTTGGAGCTAGGAGTCTCTGTGGAGATCAATGCTGACTGCTTTGTGCGACAGTTACCTCCGTTACACCACCCTCAAGAAGGAGTAAATTTGTTGAACGATGGATTGAAAAGCAACTAAAGTCATGTAATGGCATGGGTCGGTTGGCAGTCTTTTGATACCTATTATGCGCGTCCTGTATGTCGACGGCTACTTTACGTCTAGCAATGGAATTGTGAAATAAGCATGTTCTCTTTTCAGAGGACCTCGTGCGCCTTCGTCCCCGCTAGGTGTCGGACGCAAGATCGAGGTTGTACTGTATTGTACTGTACAACTGTACATCACAATGGCCAAGGATACTCATCCCGGCGACCATGCCTTACGTAACAATCTACCGCGCAAGTCCCTGTAACTGTTTGGTAGGGCGATGTCGATCATGCATACATGTGGTAGCGTCTGTTGAGATCGATATGCAGCTCGCAAAGTTCCGAACGTGACTTAAGACCCACACTGTGTATGTCCCTCAACATCGCACGTTGTACTGCGAATCGCTCATATCCGCGTCGGGACGACCTCTACTGGAGCGTGTTAATAATGCGTCTTTTTAAGGTCAGGCACTAGACATGCCTCAGCATGGTAAGCGCGGTGCGAGGCGTCCCTGCGTCGTCGCCGGCTCGGCTGCGCTTGTCGGGTCGGCTCGGCCCTGCCAAGACGGCGCGGGCCTTCTTTAATCCATGGCTGTCTCGCCGACGACTCGCTGCCTGAGGAGCTAAGGCGGCCAATCCTCTCCCCGGGTTGGATGTGACTACTATCCCTGAATCTGCAGTAGCGGTTATTATTTTTATCTTGTCCGTCAACTATTCTAGGACGGAGAGGAGTCTGCAGCAGTTAATCCCCGTAACCCTGCCCCGAACTTCAAAGGTTCGGCTACCATGCCTGCGGTAGTCGTTGCTTAGCGCGTGGGCGGTGTGCTGCAGCTCGCTCTCTCTCCCTGTAAGTAGTTACGCGGCCGCGGTTATCGATCGATCTGACCAAATTTCCTTTCTCGTTTGCTCCGCACTCTTCCCTTTCGAACCGGTTACGGCGCCTGCGTGAGGCCAGACTAACATTACTACTATTTTCCCCGGATCCCCATATTTCTTAGCTTGCTGGTTCGGGACCCAGAGGCCTGTTTCCCCGGTCGCTGCGGGACGGTTTGTGTCGGTCGGTGAACATCGGGGCCCGGACCGTGACTCGATCGATACAACCTGGAACATATGTGGTTCCCCGTGCACTGAGGGCACAGAGCCTCGCGGCCCAGCACTGGCAGCACAGTTCATGTGTCGCGCTGAATCGGCACATCGTCCTCTGATAGTCGTGTACAGTACACACAAGTCTTGACTGACTGGCTCGTTGGATTGCAAACCGACCGGTGGTTCTGTAAGTATGTACTCTCCGCGGCGAGATTCGCCCGCGTCTCTCTGTCCCCTTTTCGCGCATGGCCCTTGTAGCATGATCTTCGCTGATTCCTTTCGCCTCTCACTGGCGATTGCAGCTGCTAGGTGTCTGCACTCCGAGAAGGAGCAAAATAAAATAAATCGACGGAACCCTTGCCGGACTGGCTGCCTTTGGTGCCCGAGAGCGCGGAGTGCCATACGATCCCGCACACCACCTCCGCCCCCGTGTTCGGTTCACCTTATCTCTACCTGGGTACCTGCTACCTGTACCACTTGCCAGGGCTCTCTACCTGCACATTTGTGAGGTAGGATTCCCCTTTCGAGAAGCCGACTGTGAACAGGGATCTTCGACTCGTTTCGAAACACCTGCCCGGTCCGCCTCCCGAACATTCAGGCCGAAGCAGGGGGCCTTGCCGGCGTCTCGTCCCTTAAACCTCCGCGCTTACACATTGCGAACGCCGCCTTTCGATTTGATACGATAGACATAACGCACGTTCGAGTCTCAGGATCCTCCTTCGACCTTTCGCTCTTCCAGGTGGAATGCCGTACCTCCGAACCGAGAGCTGTCTGCATCGCTAGATAGGGAATAAACATAAAGATCAGGGGTTGGGGTTAGTGCTTGCTCAGAGTTTGGCGGTTCGTCCTGCTCTGAGGCGTCCTCTCAGGGAAATCAGACCACCCGTCCTTGAATTGCGCGGTCCTGGTTGGCCTCGTGGGATCTGACCGTTGGACCACTCCTGGTGGGCAGTGTCAACATGAGTCGAAGTCAGTCGGTCTTGGGCCATGTCGACACCGGTAGGGAGGAGCTCTCAGTACCGCAGGGTGCTCCCAATGCGGCTGCGGGAACGTCTCCTGCTTTGAATCAGCAGACGGGGCCCATCAACTTATCCGGGCTGGTATGCAATGTACGCAGGACGACAGGGAGAGAGCCTCCCCCTCTCGTGGGTGCTACTACGACGATTCTGGGCGACAAACTGTACGTCTTTGGTGGCCGTGTGCTATCGAGGACCCGTCCGCAGCTGACGTCTGACCTGTACGAGCTGGACTTGATACGACGGCACTGGTCGAAGATCGACGCGACGGGTGACATACCTCCGCCTCGTTACTTTCACAGCGTATGCGCCCTCGGGGATACCAAATTGGTCTGCTATGGAGGCATGTCTCCAGTTCCGTCTTCCAGAGAGCCCTCAGTGAGCGCCAATGCTGCTGCTCAGGACGCACAACCGGAGGTCGTGGTGATGTCGGATATACACATCTTCGATGTGCCTTCGCGGAAATGGACTCGTATTCCCGCGAGCGATCCCCCCCAAGGACGCTATGCCCACTGCGCGGCGATTTTGCCCTCTAGCGCCTATTTCACATCCGCAAACGCCCCGTTATCAGCCATACATCACAATCCACCCTCTTCCAATCCACATCAGGGTACGATCGGTGTCGATATCGATGGGTTTGGGGGCGCGGAAATGATCATTGTTGGAGGACAAGACAGCTCCAACCATTACATTGAACAGATCAGCGTGTTCAACTTCCGGAGTCTAAAGTGGACCAGCACGAGCCCCTTTGGGAGAAGCTGTGGTGCGTACCGGAGTGTTGCCGCGCCATTGATCGGAATGGACGTTGCAGAAATCGGATCTGCTTCCGAAGGGAAAGAGAAAAGGCAATCAACATCGGACTACTCACAAGGCCAGGGTTGCCCCATGCTCATATACTCAAACTACAACTTCCTGGACGTCAAGTTGGAGCTACAGATACGTCTGCCTGACGGTAGGTTGATTGAGAAGCCCATGTACGGTCAGGCGGCGCCTCCTGGTTTGAGGTTCCCCAACGGCGGAGTTATCAACGGACATTTCGTGGTCAGCGGAACGTACCTCACATCCTCGAAGCAGGAATACGCACTGTGGGCTCTTGATCTCAAGACGCTCACGTGGGGCCGCATCGATGCCGGTGGAGCCGTTTTTGGCCACGGCAGCTGGAACCGTGGTGTGCTCTGGGACAGGAGAAGCGCCTTTGTGATCCTTGGCCATCGGAAGCGAAGTCTGGTGGAAGACTACAATCACCGCAGGATCAATTTCTCGCACATTTGCCTGGTGGAGTTGGAGGCGTTTGGACTATACAACAACCCTTGCAGGACCTCGCCAACTTCCGGCTATGTGTCGAACAGCGCTCCTGCTGTTCCGGCATCTCTCCAGCCGAAACTAATTCAGTTGACGTCCGGTGGGAGGCCGTTCTCTTCCGCTTCGGACGAACTGGGAAAATTCATGTCGTCATTTGTGGAGACGGCAGATATGGAACTTCAGGCCTTGGGAGGTGAACGTATACCCGTCAGCTCTCGCATTCTGGCAAGGAGATGGGGGCCATATTTCATTCACCTCCTCCGAGAATCCTGTGACGCTGGGATCTCGGATTCTGCCACGCTCCGGCCGGGCACTGAAAAATATACCAATCGTAATTCGAGCGTCACGATCACTCCGTCGATCAGCCACGGAAGTACATATTCCATGGCCACCACGCTGGTTAGTCAGTCATCCAATTCGAAATCGCAGAACTCTTTAATGTCGAATCTTGAGCCACCCTCTGCGCACACACTAACTCCTACATCCCGTCCTCGCGTTCTCTACCTTCCTCACACCCACCTCACCATCAAACTCCTCGTTTATTACCTCTATACCTCATCCCTGCCCCCCATTTCCGATCCTCTTTGCACACCGCAGATCCTGTGCTCCGTGCTTCAGCTTGCTCGACCGTACCAGGTTGACGGACTCCTAGAGGCCACTGTCGAACGGCTGCACCAGGTGCTCGATGGAAGAAACGCCGCTGCCGTCTTCAACGCTGCCGCCATGGCCGCAGGGGGTGGCCGCGGAACAGGCTTTACCAGCGGAATAGGCGGCACGCTGGAAGCTCTGAACGGCGCAGCCGGCGAGTCGTCAGCTGCCGGCACCGGGGGAGACGACTCTTCTGTCACCGAACCCGGCACAGCAGGGCTCTCCGGCAGACCCATGCCTCTGCGCATCAACACCAACTTCTCCAGCCGAGGCCGCGAGGACTCCGTCAGCAGCGTCAACTCCGCGACGTCCGCCTCGACGAGCACCAGCTTCAGCCAGGCCGAATCCGACATCGTGGGCGACCACCCCCGCGTCGGACGCAGCCGACGGAACACGGACGCGGACGGCTTTGACGGGCCGCACCGTGAGATCTGGACCGGCGACATCAGCAGCGTCATTGGGCTCCAGAAGCGCGGCCTGCGCGGGCTCATGGAGGGTCGCAGGTTGCGAGAACAGCGTAGCGGGAAGCCGATGGGCGCCGGCGGTAGTGGTAACGCTGCTGCTTCTGGTGGTGGTGCCGGTGGTGCTGCACCGGTCGGTTTGGGAGTCGGAGAGGTTCACGCGGGCGGTGGATGATCTATCTATCTATCTATCTATCTATCTATCTATCTATATACGTATATATCTATCATATATAAGCTGGGTTAAGACTGGAAATATTTACCTTCAACTGTTGATATTTCCCGATATTGGACGATAGTTATATATCTAGCGATTTGGTTTGGTTTTGTTTAGTGACTGACTGAGTGACTGACCGGATTTGCCAATTCAACTTGTCTTGATTCAGTTTCAGCGTTGTCGTTTATTTATTTATCTATCTATTTAGTCCGTGCTGGTGAGGCATAGAAATGTGGAATTGGGAAAAAAAAATATCATGCTTCTTCCGCATGAGTGAGGTTATCCCGTAGATTTACCTGTCTATTTATTCTGTTCCCACGTACGTGTGTATCGCTTCGACGATCAGTGGTATATGTACGGTACATATGCCGTCATCTTTGTCAGCGTGATATTCTCTCTTTTTTTTGGCCCCCTCCCTGGTCCAGACTGTACTGCGTTGCCTCGCCTTGAAATCGTCCCTATTGGTCGAAAGTCAGAAAACCGGAAACCAATCAGTCATCAACCATGAGTTAATTCATTAATGATGTCTACCAAGATATTTACCTACCTAGTCGGCCGAGTCAAGTCGAGTTCGCGTTCAATTGAGTCAGACGCAACAAGCGTTTGCTCTGCTTGCTTTATAATATATATATATATATATACACATATATATGTCCTCGCGCATAAGTACAAAGTACCTCGGTAATAAGAAAATAGATACCAACTACAAATCAAAGTGTACTGCGTACATGAGTTTTATCGATTGCTGTTGAAGAGGAATGAAATGAAATGAATTTAGTGTTTATTTCTCTACCGGTCTGCTCTGCTTGTCTGGTTGTCATGGAACATGATCCTTTTTTCTTCTTTTTCCTTTCGTATATATATATATATATGTGCCGAGTGTTTTGATGTTGCTTGCTTGCTTGCTTCCTTTCCGGCTGAGCTGTGAGGTATTTATTATGTAAATTTGGCAGAATGTACAGTAGGAATGAATATTGATATGTATCTGTCTCATGTCATGCCTCATCAGATCTGATCTGATCTGATCATATATATATATATTGTATTGGAACAGATCTGCGAAGGATGTTGACAGACCGTTGAATGTTTCTTAGCTAGCGGGTTTGTAAAAGTGGTGGTGGTGGTGGTGATGATGCTCCGCTGGCAAGCATAGTATTTATTGATTGATTGATAAGTAATGGTTTAGAAAGAAAGAAAGATAGATATATCGACCCAAACTGGTAGGGACAGGACTCCCTATATACAAGTCACAAAAGCAGTAATCTATCGATTGTTTTCCCCCCTTCCATATTAACTAACTGACGATCGATCAATCAATCAAAAGTCAAAAAGAAAAAAAAAAGCAGACCAGAATATAGAAATCCGGCAGTGATACACCGCCACCCAATTCACACATTCCTGCATCCTGCATAGGTCCGCCGCAGCGCAGCGCTCTATATATATATATGCCCCGGCATCCGAGATCTCGATCGATCATTTTTCCGTCAAAGGAAGGTACGTGTAGCAGTACAATACGGTACCAACTTTTATTAATTAGGGCTGTTTCGGGAGGTATAGTACATAGGATGGATGGGGGTTGAAACATAAGAAGTCATGGGCATGTCAAAAGGAGGGGAATTCAATTTAAAATACTGTCCGGTGTAGACTTCTCTGGAAAGCTTCCTTCCTGTTCTTTCTTCATTGCTCCTCCGTCGAGTCACTTCGCCATAGGTAAGGTAGCTGGATCGTCACAGATTAATTTGTTCGTCCCAAGTTCACCTTCTGTTTATTCGGTTGATATTCTTCTTCAATATGTACGTGTACGTGCACTGTACCTTATAATCGGCCAACGGATGGATCAGACTAGTTTGAAAAAGAGTGTCCGTTTCTCAGGTTATCATCTACAGTGTTAGTTTTTTTTTCCCCGCCCTGAAGCTAAGGTACGGTACATAACACTCTGATTGATCTCAGAGTACATATAGACTCCGAGTCCGTTTCTTCACGTCGTCATGAGACACTAAAGTCAATGAACGGATTTCATTCCCAGCCAGAGGTTGTGCTGCAGCAGAGAAAGAAAAAAAATCTTTCCTAGATTTCCTAGAAGGGGGCACTGGTTAAAATTATAATCCCATCTAGGACCTGGCTTTGCTTAGCGTGAGACACAAGTGTTGTTATATATGGAATACACGGTCTCTATTAGATTGATTACTCATTGACTAGTCAGCAGGTAATAGGAGGAAGGAGGAGGTATTTTTTGCTCATCCGTTTCAATTTTAACTACCCTAATTCATGCAGTGAGGGGTCCGTGACGGCCAGGATCGTATTGTTATCCTTCGAAACATGGGTTGCAAGGGAGGGAGGAAAAGTAATGCTTGTTGTACTGTATCCCATTGATAGTGAGCCAGCCAGCTTTTTATTGGTGGCGAACGATGGACGAGGAGCCTGGTTGGTTGCGATTCAGAGCATGAATCATGAACCAGCATGAGCATGTTTTATTGTTATCTTTCCGGTGGGGGCGAATGGAATCGCTTAGAGCGCAGGACGCGCCGAGCTGGAAATGGTAAAAAAAAAAAGCGTTGGCAGCTCGAGTTCCGGGTGTGGTCGCAATGATGGCAAAGTCGCTGGCAGATGCAGACAGATGTGATTGATATACATAGCACAGAGCAGAATCCTCCATACATGGTCTTCATCTTGGTAGGCAGGCTGGCAACCTGTGACGTGCGAGGCATACGGAGTACTCCTTCCTTTCTCGCGTACATACGTGGTTCGATCCGAAGCGCCTGGGCAACATGTCTGCGCTATCATGCAGTATGCGGTCCATGGACGAACAAACAAAGGCTGAAGGCTGAAGCAAAGCTCCCGCGAACCAGCGCTGGCGGCTGCAAATAATAATCTCGCATCACATGTGCTTCACACTCGCATGCGAAATCGGTCATGTGATGGCCAGGCGGCCTGGTGGTTGGATGGTCGCGCCGGAGCGCGTCCGGGGAGAGGCATCCCCTTGTTTCTTGGCAGCAAAAAGAACCAGCATGCCGTCGAAGACTGCACTGTGACTGGGAAGGGAAGTAAGATCCGGCGCTGCGGGGATGCCCTGCCCGACGGCGAGGCAGCGGGCTCAGGCCGGTCAGCTCCCGTCGCCCATGCAGTCGGGCGTTCAGGGAACAAAAACGCGGGGGCCAATCCATGGCCTCAGGGCTGCTAGCCTATGCGACATATCTCATCGGTCTGTCGGGCCGTTGTGATTCTCACCTGGGAGTGGCGGACGACGGAGGCGGCGTAAGCAGCACCTTGTCCTATTGCCCAACAACCCAACTGAAGGCTGCTGACTCGGTGCCTGAAACAGTTGCCATTTTAGGGCGCAGCGTTAGAGCTTTCGGACGTATCCTGGGGTGCATTGTGGCAGAGAATGGGTCCGCAGAAGCTCTCTCAAGCCCCGAATCCATCGCCGGCATGATGGCTGACCTGGAACTTGTGATAATAACAACGGTCATATGTCATGATTCCGGCAGAGCAGCGTTTTGTACTTCCTGCGTACGGAGTAGACTGACCTCCAGGGTGATGAGCGACCGCCATGAATCGTTCTATCCTTCTACGAATGTTCTAGACTCCCATTGTTTTCTAAGGCCAATCCGCAATGGTCCAAGTCCGAGACAGTCGATGTTGGCGTCCTCTGCCTGCGGTTCCTTTTAACGCTCATTGATCGATCCTGTGGAGAATGATATGGCTCGGCATTCCTCATCCAGGCCGTCCGGCGTCCGCGCTGCTCGATCTGTGGGGTTGATATGACGGTGTACGGAGTACTCCTGCTGACTGTAGCGTGACCATGCTGATCTGCAGCGGGTTCCAATCTTTCAGAATCTCCTTTGCTCACAATTTCCACGCTAGAATCCTAGATCATGATAGTGGAATACACTTGTACTCCGTACATACTCCGTACAGACTCCGCTCTTTGTCCTTTCGAGTCTCTTTTCGTGACCTTTTTCCTATCTGAGAATCGCTGCGGGTTTCCGCTCCCGCGAAGCATTACGGAGTAGGTAACAGGTTCCTCCATACTCTGTACTCCGTTCGGCCCTTCCACTTAACGTGGTGAGGTACGGAGTACTTCATGGCATCCCGGTAGCTATCACGGTTCAAGTCTTCAAGATATTATTACGGCGTCGCTATGATGAGATCGGATCTGGCTGGAGTGCGGCGCTGCTGGGATCGCCATTAGCTTAACGTCATCAGCGGAAGTTGGGATTTCTGTGCCCGCGCCGTCCTGTCATCGAACTCGCTGTCTTTGCGTCGTTCTGCACAACTGTTCTCCGCCCATCTCCGTGGTGTGGACGGAGGACGTCAGGACTGCGCTTTCTGGTTCAGATCTAACGACCCGCCGGCCCGATGGGATCCCGTGCTTCCCCGAGCGGCCAACAGGACGGGTCATGCCATGCGGAGACGCCGGGTCTCGGTTACACAGCATCTGCAGCGGCGGTCTGCCAGACTCCCGGATCAGATTCCCGTTCACCTAGCGGCGGTGGGTCGGAGGTGCTCCGTGGAAGCTGGGCGGGTTGTCTCCAGGTGCCATATCCTGCCCGTCACTTGGCTATGCCTATAAGATCGGATCGATTCCTATTGCTCGAGCGGTCCCTGGTACGTTTTAACTAGCTTGGGTGTCGGCGGTCGCAGTTTTTTATCTTCCGCCATTTCTTTTTGGCAAAAACAGGGCAGATCATCGACCGATTTGCTAACTTACCCTGTCTCTGGGTTCTTCGACGTGGGCCCCTCTCTGTGGTAACCGTAACTGAGATGGTTAATCTGTCGATGTGTCTCCAAGTTAGCTGTCGGCCGGCAAAGGCACCCAACCTGTTACACTAATGATTCCAAACTCAATACGGAGTATCTTGAAGCCAGAAGGTCCCGCAGGCCATTCTTTGGAATGGATCCTGCTGACTTTGAGGTTGTCTACTCTGTAAGCACGGAGTACTGCTTACTCTGTATGTCTATCGTCCGTGGTGTTTAGCCGTTGGCGGATGGATTGGACCCTGTCATCGGCCCCTTGACGACTGTCAGCCTGTCAGAATGAGACCTTGAACTGTCAGGGATCCAGGGAGATTCACCTAGGAGCAAGTTTCTGCGCCACAGCTGTCACGGAGATTTCAAATTGCTAGAATAATAACGATATCGCCGTGACGACAGTATCCTTGTCCTCTGTCGTGCGTTACACCAGCATGGCCCCAAATATTGGGTGTTGGGAGAGTGGCGGTGGGCTATCCTGGAGGGGTATGTCATTGTGGGCAGGTCGAGCTTGGCGGGCGGACTATTGACTATAGCGGTGGGAAGGGGTGTCCCTGAACCCACACAGGTAGCTGACAGCCTGACACCCGCGAACGTGATGATAACGTTCGTTCCAGCGCCTCCCACGATCACTGTTCCGAGATCTCTGGCCGTGACTCGACTCGTGTCACTCGTCCCCCTATTATCCGCCCGGCTCAAGGATTTCTTGTCAAGCTACACCGACCAACCGGAGGACTCGGTGCAAGGACAAAAAGACCTGAGTGGTTCGGCCCCACTACCGACTGGCACAATAATGTCAACCATTCAGAAGTGGACGGTCACGGAGGTACGTAACTTTCAAAGACGACTCTGCTTTCTGCCAACAATCATTGTCCGGGGTAGCTTGACGGGGCGTTGATCCCTGATCTGCCTTTAGCCCTATGTCGACATCGAGGGGACCCTCCTCGAAGGCCCATATTACGACGAGACTCGAAACCAGCTTCGTTTCGTCGACATCTGGGAGCAGAAGCTCTATTTTGTGGACCTAGACAAGGGACCCGACTCACTCGAGAGCATCGATACGGATGTCCCCATCGGGTAAGATGAGAGAAGCCTCTCCTTTCTCTGAAACCCGGCGATAGTGACAAGCTTGCCGCGGGAAACCGCTGATCCACGATGCAGGGTTACTGCCAACATCGAAAAGCGTGGTGATGCCTACAATGACAAAATTATTGTTGGCGCTAAACATGGGTTCGCAACTGTCGACCTGAATACAGGAGAGCTCTCCTATATCCGCAAGGTCTGGAATGAGCAAGATGGCCCTGGCAAGGAAGAGAGGTATGGCGAACCGGGTTAACTTAACGGAGTAGTCACTATGAGACAATAGTTGAGCATTACGTAAACTGACGGAGCCAACAGGATGCGCTTCAACGATGGGGCAGTTGACTCTCGCGGAAGATTCTGGGCTGGGGCCATGAACGACCCGAAGGTTCAGGAGCCCACGGACGAAGGCGTCCTGTTCAGACTGGACCCGGATCTCAAGGTGCACCGTATGCTCACCAAGATGACCATCCCCAATGGCATAGGGTGGAACGCGAAGAACGATACCATGTACGTGACGGACTCGCCGACGGGGAAGATCTTCGCGTTCGACTTCAACGCCGAGACCGGCGAAATCAGCAACCGGAGAGTTCATTTCCATCTCGATGATGGCTCCGGTGTTCCCGATGGGTTTGCCATGGATGAGGAAGGATGCATCTGGACTGCCATCTACGGTGGCAGCAAGGTGCTTCGCATCTCCCCGGAAGGAAAGGTCATCGGGGAGATCTCCCTCCCGACGCGGAACGTCACATGCGCGGAGTTTGTCGGCACCGAACTCTTCATCACGACGGCCAAGGACGAGGAGGCGGACAAGTTTCCCACCTCGGCCCGTTATAGCGGCAAGCTCTTCAAGGTTGACGTCGGCATCAGGGGAAAGCCGAAGAACAAGGACAAGTTCCACTTCCGGCCCTGACTTAATCCGGTATGCAGGCTCGATGCCGTAGCTGGTGCTTTCCGGACCATGAAGTGAGCCATGAGTAGTTATGTAGAGACGCAATTTACTACCTAGATATCTATTGGACATTGCAGATCTCTTCCCTGGAAGCATTTCGAGAATCTGGAGTGTAAAGACAGGTAGCTTTGTAGATAGGGTAGATGGTGCTCACTTTCCTAGAGCACGGTCAGAAGATACTATGCAGCGAGGGAGATATAACATCTATGTACTTCCATACTATCCCTAAGCCTTATGCCGTTAGTGATGTCATGGGTCCTGGATCCCCTCCGTAAGCAAGCAGAAGTGATCTGCAACATGTCCAGTTCAAGGCACATGGTCTATGCTTATGCATGTGTTGGCATCTGCCGTACGAAGAAGGTGCACATTTACCTAGTAGTGATAGTGCTAGTTCAGACATCGCAAGATGAAATAATAAGCTATGGCAAAATTTACTTCTAGCAAAGAAAAAGTAGGTAGAGAGGTAGATGCAATGGCAAGAAAGCTATTGGAAACGGGACGCCTGAGCCCCTCTTAAAAAGACGGTAGTGTAGTGGAGTACAGTGTGCCTGAGATTTTCGCTTTCCTGCGTCCCCTGTCGTGCGATGACATATAGCAAAGAGAACTACGCATCAATCGACTTCAGGGCAGCATGTTTTCCATTTAAGCCCCGAGTCTGAGTCTACAGGGCGACGAGTCATGGTCGAACGTTCGTATTCGAAGTGGTAGGGATCTGAGATCTGTGTCGCGGATTTAAGAGTCTAACCATAACAAGCCGATCACGCGTGCATAAGTAGTCTTATGCAGGGCTAGGTTAGGGAAATAATACATTACACCAAGTGCACGCACACACTTGAAATTTGTCTGAGATTTCTGACGGCTAGGCATGGAGTACCTATGGTATGAGATAGGGGTCAGGCCTTTTTCTAGCTTCTCTGACCACCTATTTGAGTTCGTTTCCTGCAGCTGAGTGATGCAGACAAGACAGTGAGAGACTTTTTTACATTAACGTACTGTATGTCTTGCTCCCGAAACTCAAAAATTCGACTCAAGAAACTCAATGACCGGGCGCCACGCCCCGTTTGGCGTCGCGATTTTCTATTATGCATACGTACATTGGGCACCTATCGAAGGTTTGACTTTGGATGCACGTTTTTTTAACACATCACCAGACGTGTATTTTGTGCATATTATCGCGGCAACCCACTCGAGGCCCGAGAAGCAGGTGTAGCATGGCCATGGCGTGGAGTGGCGTGGCGTGGCTTAGCTGTATGTGCGCTGCAATATGCACGCATGCAAGTCACCACGACCCGACTGCAAGCAACGTGGTTGCGTGGCGGGAGGCAGATCCTTTTAGATACTTGCCGAGATAGGTATGGGAATTTGAAAGTATGAGATACGTATCGGGAAAATAATCAATAGAGGCTGTGTCCTTGATTTCCAGACTCACTACCTACTTTGGTAATCAGGACTGAAGCGCTGGGTGTACACAACCATACTATAGCAACCTCAATCGTCTAAGGGACTCTCAAGGCTTGACGAATCGACGGCCACTACGTATGTGGTCATCCTTTAGGATTGTACTGTTGTAGTCACAGATACATATGCAATATGCAGGAAACTGGAGATAAAATTTAACTGTGCTGCACGGCCAGCGAAGCCCTGGCTCGGTTAACATCCGGTCCGGTCCCTGTAATCTGCTGCCACTGCAGACTGCCAGCCCTCGATTTTTTCTTTTCGGGAATGGGATATGCATATGCAATATGCATGCATGCGAGCACTGTGCTGGCGGGGCCCAGCCACCCAGCATTGACATGATGTAGTCAGTAGAATACCTACCTATCGTATCCGTCTACAGCACTGTACATGTACTACTGTCTCATATACCTGCTGGGGGGGGGGGAGTGATGTTTGATTTTCTTTCGTCATTACCATACCAGACCGGGTCCCATTATTGTCATTATAATTCGGGATAATAATAATAGTAATAATATTAATGATAAATGATAATAATAATAACGGCCTCGGGCAAGCTACTCGTGAGTTTGGTCGGGCAGCGTTGGCTACCGGCACCAGGGGCCAGGGGGCATCCTCCCCAGGTACCTAAGGTGAGGCAGAGGAGATATGACAGTATGGAGTACAGTACAACCGGGTAGGCATGCCGTATGGGGCCTCTATCGAGCTAGGTAGTTTCATCAACTATGAAATGAATTTGTGGCCGAAAATCTATTCCGAAGCAAGAGATGAGACAAATAAGTGTGGCAAGGAGATTCGAGCGGGATTGCAAGAATCTAGATACATCAAAGCAGGACATGATGGCCAAACGCGTCTCATAAGTATTGCGTACTACTACTGTCCGCAGGAACACGGGACTTCAAAGAGGATACGCAGTACGTACGTGGTAGCAGCTCTGTGTCCCCATACTCCGTGCCCAGCCTCCGTAGAGGCAAGAAGATGAACGTACTTCGTACAGACCGTTGATCAGATGTCTGACTGCGCAGATCATCGCCAGGACAACGGCAAGCGAGGCTAGCGAGCAGCAAGCACTGGGGCAGGTGCGCGCAGGGTAGACACGGGTCGCAGGGACGCCCGGGACCAGCGTCAGACTGTGGAAGCCCAAGTACCGGATACCTGGGAGTACCTAACAGGGAGCTAGAGTACTGGACGGCGTCGCGCACGCACTAGCCCTTGCTAGCCCGCGCGCGGACTCGGGCGGGCGGGCGTCCACCATCCAGCCGCCACGCTCCACCGTCTCGCTCGACGCTTCTCGTCCACCGTCCTGCTCCTCTGACAATAGGCTTTGTCGGTCCCCCGGAGGCTGATCATCGCGTCCGCAGGTGGCTCCACGCTCCACTCAGCTTCTGACTATCTGTCCTGCGGACAAGCTCAGATCCAATGATCCATTCATCCTGCGAGCCGACGCCCTCTTCTGGTCTCGTTGACGCTCCACCGCCAGTACAGAGTACACAGGACAACGGTCGTACGGAGCACGGAGTACAGAGCTGAGTACGGAGTATACAGAGTCCTCCGGACTCTATCCACAGTGTATACGGTGTACGGACTACGAAGTACAGCCTGCTTCTTTTCACCAGTCTCGTCCTGCCCAGTGGACGGACTAATCGACATGTCAGCTAACTATCCTAGGTGCCTAGTTCCAGCTGACGGGAGCAATGTCCCAGCTGTGTCTTTTCCAGAACAACGTCCCAGGTCCACAGGATCTACGGATCAAGCAACCCGCCGGTAGTGGCACCAAAGCGGACCATGGCGTCGCGTGATAGCACATGATCGCTGACGCATGAGGCAGGGATCACGACCTGGAAACCAATGAGCCGAGCCAGAGCTCCATCAAAGCTCATTTGCGGTCAAGGGTTCCTGGGAGAGAACCGTTCGACCGGTCAGTACTCTCCCGATAGCAGCTTAGCACCCTCCTACGTCACATATGTGAGGCACGTTACGCTTGCAGTACTGTCCTCGTGGCGGGTTTCTTCGCAGCCAGTTTACCTGCTTACTTTAAGCCTCGAAAAAACAGAGCTAAAAAGAAAGCCGCAGCGGAATGTGTTGGCAGGGCTGTGACCTCAATTAAGGTCAATGGGTCAATAAATCTGAAGGTGATCAGCAACAAGTCCAAATAGCCGCAGTCGAAAAAGTCAAGCTAATATTTAGCTAACTGGTCAACGGTGGACATAGCTCTTCATCCATTTCTGGCATGGCGGGTAAGCAACTCTGATAGCGAACTACTGCAAGTTCTCGTGCGGAAAACCCACAGCGTGTGGACATGGTCATTGCTTGATACAAGAACCGCCTAAACGAGCTTTCCTCCTCTTTGGGGCTCGGAGAACGACCTGCCGAAGTGCTACACTCCCTGTCAGGTCCCCCTAGAACGCAACCACGCAGAAGAGAAAAAGGGCATTGGAGAGGCCACCATGGTACCCATTTTATATGCCCTTTACCAGTTAAGCCTTACAAGGATTTCCTGTTTCCGGAGAGCTGGCTTTTTAAAATACGTCGTTTCAAACGTCCTGCGGTCATCCCGGACGCGTCAAGGAACCGGCTGATCTATTTTACCGCTTGCTGCCCAAGCTGCAAGAAATTAGCTGCTCCGGTTACCACAGACGGATATTTGAGTCCTTTCTCTTCATACGGAGCCCTGCGTACGCGCTAGGAGTTTTGTTACCTTCCGCTGGACCTTGCTTCATCAAGAGCTTGGAGAGTGGGTTTCAGAAAGCAAGCTGCAGTCCCGCCGTGCGGCAGTATGGAATCCACCGCACGGCGTACCCGCATCGTTACCGAACTCTAGGTTGCGGAGAAGCCGTTCTTAGGATCTCAGGTATTGCCACGCCTGTATCAAATCAGCCTTCAGGATACAACCTTGGCGCTACTCTTCTGAAGAGCAATAGTGATAATTATGGGACATGGTCAATTAAAGGAACACGTTCAACTCGCCCGCCAGTATTCTCGTGGTCGAAATCGGGGTATACAGAACCAGTCACCTTACAGCTCATCTCCCTATGGTCTTCAATTAAGCATTCTTCTGCTCCTGAATTTGCACGATAGCTGTGCTGTTGTTTTCTAAAGTGGCCATTTACTGCTGCCTAACGATACAGCTGGTCTCTCCTTTTTCATGTTAGACTCGGCGGCAAGTCCCTAGAACGGTGTCCGGACCACTCATGTCAACACAAGGGAACCCGAGATCGATCTCTGAGCTTTGTAATTATAATATGTTCTCTTAAGACATACAAGTGGGAAGTGCGGTCCTTTTATCGGAACATTTCAAACAAGGACTGCCCATGAACAGGATATTACAGTCACAGTGGTTGCGATTATTGTTTTCAAGTCTCAGTTCGAAGGCATGCGTTCGTTACGGAGTGCTACTGCCAGTAGTGGCTATGACAGCGCCTGCAACGGTCCTTATCCGCGGATCATGATGCATGCAAAGACAACGTCGCCTTGCGGGCCAGTTGGTGATCCTGTACTGAGGTTTAGGCGCTGCTGAGTTTCATAGCCAAAACGCCTCATCGGAACGAGACGAGCCCCTGACGATTACGATTAGGGCGCTTTCTCCAGGTGAGCCGGTTTACAGAATGGGGAGGGAGACCTGATGGGCCGCGATACTTTTCCCGTGAGAGTTGTAGAGTGGGCTGCGGGTCCTGATTTCAATGTCGTTCCTACGGTCTGAGCTTCCCACTGTCCCGGCAGGAATGAAATAACCGATTTTTCAAGATAATGGGGTTGAAAAGGTGACCCTCACCCCGGCCGTCTCTGAAGCCAGTTAGCAGCCGCCTCGCCATTAGCGCAGCCTCAGATCCACCATGGCCCTCTTCCTAGGACACCCTTTACCATGGAGACGGGGCGCGTAGCACATGCATCGAGCATGCTGCCCGACCATAAAAACACCGTCAAAATAGAAGCTCTGGTTCTGCTTGGTCGCAATTGCTGCGCTAGCCTACATCTCGTGCTCTGGAGTCTAAACCAAAGTGCTTCCGAATGCCCCGGTCCATCCCAGCGTCCCCAGGGCGTACTGCGTACGAAAGCTCATGAGAAAGCTAGCTTTAGCTGCTTACTGTCACGGTGATCTCTCGAATGGGTCCTCCTGCGTCCCTCTCACCGCTGGACCTCTGTCGACCACTAGATATCTTCTCGCGGAGAAATCTGACAGCTTGTTAACAGGCTCGTCCTTTTGCTTTCTGACATTAAAATTTATCCAGCTGCCCTCACTTTTCTCACTCTTACTTGACTTACTTGACACATACCTTGTATCGTTCTTTGAACAGCATTGTTTCTGTCCCTCCGTCTGTTTAAGCACGACAACTCTTTTGCATACATCAGGTTCTCACTCTCAAAGAGTCATCCTACCCGTTAGTCTTTCACCGTGGCTGCTCTAGGGATCAACGTCCAGCCTGTTCCTTACACCAACTCACTGAATCTACCCAATCCGTATCATCACCAACTTGCCGGCTATCTTTCGACACAGTCCACCTCCCTCTCTCATAGTCGACTAAAGGAGGGCCATAGTCATCTTGAGAGAGGGAGGGACCGGCCATGTTCCGGTTCGCGGCGGCTGCCAAACGAAGGAGAACCGGAGCATATGTCGCAGAATTCCCCTGCGCCAGGCCCTCCTTCCAGCGATGCCCCTCAACAACACAGTCGCAGTCTGATCGAGGGAGCCGACTCTTCAGCAGAGCGGCATGCATCAGGCACTGCCGCCAATCCTGATACTCATGAACCCGCTAGCACGCAGGCGTTTTCATGGCATCGATCTGCCCCGGTAGAGCATCCTGTACCAACCCAACCACGGTCTATAGGAGTCCACGCCATCCTCAATCCCCCAGAGAGTGCTGCTCTGAGTTCGACGTCCCGACGAAGCAGCCGCGATGGCCTTGATTTGCCCGTTTCGATATCTCCGTCCCCCCAACAGCGAACATCTTCATCTCCTGTGGCTCGTCTTGTCCATCCGAGCAATCAGCATCTCCAAACAGACCGTCCGCCGCTCTCACCAGGCACGCGTCCACGTCGAATAATTACTCCAGTTTCTCCCGCTGCACGAGCTGCAAGCGCTGCTGGGAGACTCAATAATACGTTACCTGGAAAAATAAGCGTTTCCCAGTCTCCGTTTGTGCTGGAACCATCTAGTGGCGTTTACAATATTCCTCCAGGCCCTCAATTGCCTGAAGCGAATGCTCAGAGTATAGCTCTACCGGGGCAATACCCCCAGCCTCAGCCGCCGTCTGTACATTCGACTCCAATATTCCACGCAAGACGGACAAGTGCAGGTCCAGCGACAAACCCGAGCTCACAGGAGACTAGCCCCAGCACGCCACATTCGACATACAGCCAGTTCGGCCACTCTCCTCCGGCCGTTGGTCCGGGACTGCTGCAACCGCCAGCAGCTCCCCTCATGAAGACTCCGCCTTTTCCGACAATGGATCCTCTAAGTCGATTGCCAAGTGTTCCTGGTGGTCCAAGATATGGCGAAGACCCGTCATATCCTCCGGATGTCCCTCCTGGCCTGATTCCTGTTACCGTCGATTACAAATCGGGGTCTAGGAGCCAGGCTGAGAAGCGAAAGGCGAACAGTGATGCTTCGAGAAGGTTTCGAAATCGCAAGAAGCAGGAGCAGGCCATGGAACAAAGGATTAAGTCCCAGGAGGAAGAAATCCGGATGTTGACTGAGGAGAGAGACTACTATCGCGCCGAGAGGGACTTTTATCGCGAGACCTTGAGCCGAACTGTAGGATTGGGACAGCTACCGGCCCGACCGCCGTCGCCGCGACAATTTCGGTCGTCTCTGAACCAGCAGGCTAGCGAATCTCGTCAGGAGTCATGGCGTGCGGGCGAAGGTACAGCAGGCAATACAGGGAGCGGGGCAGAGAGAGATACCACAGGGCAACTCGTCCCCCAGGGCATTGCCTCTGCTCCCCAGCTGGCACCCGTTCCTCCAGTGGCTCACGGCGGGTGGTCTTCTGATGCGCCATCTTTTGCGATGCCAGCTCCAAATGTTGGACGACAGTCTGCCCCGGATGATCGACAGATACGACCACAGCAACCATTCCCAGCTCCGTGGACAAGCGGTGCAGCGACTGGAAATCTTAATGGGGGACAGCTATCACAAGCACAGCTAACTTCGACGTCTGCTCCTCAAGACCCGCAGCCATCAGGGCGAACCTTTTGAGAGGATCTGGAATTCTCATCCCTGAGATGGTCTCCGTATGGGTCGGGACATTTCTCAGCGCCTATATCTCTTCTTTCCACATACGTTGTCTTTGTGTCGTTAGTAGCTTCTCTGTTGTTTTCTTAACTCCTTTCTCAGGGCTCTTGCATTGATCGTACGGAAAGGAAAAGTTAACCTTTGGTTGGTGTCAAGAAGGTTAAAAAGCTTCCCCCGACTGGTGCGGCATTGTTGCGGTTGTACGTGACTCTCGGAAGAACATCAAAAGATACATTTCTGGCTTTTCTTCCCTGCCTTCTGCATCCATTGGTTTCTGCCTTGGTTCTGTTTTTTTTTTTCTCCAATGGCTGTTATATGATGTCGTCACTAATTCCCAGATCCGGGAATCGTTCGTCTCGGTAGATACCCTGGGTGGTAATCTGCTATTCTGTGTTTGGGATTCTGCGATTTGAGGATATCTGGCTTCTACGTGGAGCGAGATCCGGAGTTGAAGTTGCATTTGAGTTTTCTTTAACCAATCTGTCCGCTCGGCCTAGTCTACATGACGTTCTTGGGTTCTCTACTCGTTTGAGCGTCGATGACACGCCACACTTTAGCAGGCGGTCATGATTCTGTACACCGCATAGCACTCGTGCTTTGCTTTTTGTTTGCTTCTATGTAGTTGTGAAGTGGGCGGCTCTCTGCTTGGCATTTTTTGGGTCTCAGGTCAGGAGAAAAGGCGGTGTTGTCATAGCTAATTCTATGGGAGGAACTAAATTGTTATAGCATGTGTTGTTATTACACAGATTTTAGGGATGAATGCCATGGAGTTTCGATTGGACCTGTCACCTTTCAAACCCGCTTGCAAATGGAATCCTGCCAGCTTTCTACAACAGCAATGGGCTTCGATCGCGACCGGCTTGTTACTTGCATAGGCAGGTAAATAGCAGCTCAGGCTGCCAGAATTCAGGAATCCCGAGGGGACTATAAAACCACAACGGGATAGTCCGAATTGGCGTTGCTGCTGGACATGACTAGCAAGCACGCCGGCTGATGTACCCTGGCAAAATGACAGGCATTATGAGGCCTGCCACGTCGACTGCCGATAATAATCTCTTGCAAATCAGGTATTTACAGGATTTCTGAATAGCGGGGTTTCACTGATGGTACCTATACATATCACGCCGTCGGCGCCCCTCAGGTTAACGCTCGTTAGCTCAGTACAGATACTACCCACCCATCAAGCGAGGGTCGAATTGAATCCTTCCCTTTCACCCAACTCTTGTCGCAAACTGACTATCTCCCAAGACACTCTGAATTGCCGAATTCAACGGGCACGTTTTGGCACCGCGTCTATCATACACGAAGCCCTGGGAGAAGGACAGTGTATCCTGAGCAGCGTGAAGCACTCAACAGCACTGTTCCAGGACTTGAGGTCGCCTCTTTTCGCTTTTGGTCATTCCTTGATTTGAGGAGACTTGAAGACAATGGCTGAATCCCCTGACCAAGCCAACGCAAATGTCGAAGCAGCCACTGGTCAAGTCAATCCAAGCACCGAACAAGCCACTAGCCCAACTCCTACAAATATCGAAGTCGACCGCGAGGCTACCGACAATGATTCTACTTATGGAAGGGAGCTTTCGACCTACACCACTTCCCTCACCTCGTCAGTCCTTAATTACAGGCACGAAAATGGCAGAACCTACCATGGATACCGCGATGGTGCTTACCTCCTGCCTAATGATGAAGACGAAAAGGATCGCCTGGACATGATACATGAAATGATGTTGGTGATGTTGGATCGGAAACTGTTCAAGGCACCTATCAAGTCACCACAACGTGTTATCGATCTTGGTACAGGGACTGGAATTTGGGCCATACAGTTGTATGTAGTAAAATCTCTCAGATCCCCATGCTGGTGTCATGATTCACTTGGCTCTAACATAATTACTCACTTAGCGCGGATCAATTCCCTGCAGCCGAGGTTTTGGGTACTGATTTGAGTCCTATTCAGCCGACTCTTGTCCCACCAAATTGTAAATTCATCGTTGATGACATGGAGGATGATTGGGTGGAGGACCAACCATATGACTATATTCACGCCCGCTTTCTGGCAGCCAGTATCAAGGACTACCCCAGGCTGCTGAAACAGTGTTATGAGCATACCACACCTGGAGGATGGGTGGAAATGCAGGACTGGGACGCAATGATGTATTCAGAAGATGGATCCACAAAAGGCACATCAATTGAACGATACTGGGAATATGTTATTCCTGCATTTGAAAAGGCAGGAATTACTATACGCCCGGGACCAAATTTGGAAAAGTGGTTTCGTGAGGCAGGCTTTGTGGACATCCATGTTGAAAAGTGCCGAATGCCCTTGGGGACCTGGCCAAAGGATCCATATTATGTATGTTTATACTCTTCTGGTGCTTCTGGTGTTGTTTACATCACTGACTAATGAACCAGAAAAAAATTGGAACTTGGAATTTGCTTCAAGCTGAGAGTGGCTTTGAGGCAACAGCAATGGCAGTGTTGACAAGATATGAAAATTGGAAGCCAGAAGAAGTGACTGTTCTTGTGGCAAAAACTTTGAATGATGCAAGAGATCGTAAGATTCATGCGCTGTTTGACTTTTATATTGTCTATGGTAGGAAGCCAGAATGATCTTCTGTGGTGCTTCCTGGTCATGCTGAGTTTCAAGTCAATGAATTTTTGTTTCTAGCTAGGCAATATGCCTATGGGGTCTTTTGTTTCAAATTGGGATTCTTGCAATACCCTTATGTCTATCTGCCAAAAGCAGTGCTCAAAGCCCTATTAGTTGTCAAGGTTGTTTCCACTCAGATTTTCCTGTATATAAGGCGAAAACAACACTGTCAATAACAAAGTCCACTTCTGGAGAACCCAGTCTTCTTCAAAGCGCGCAACACTACATGGACGATTAGTGCTGTGTAAAGATCCAGGACAGGTCATATTTCTCTGACATGTTGTCACCTGAATTGTCTACTCGTCTCTCTGAGAACTGTTTTCTCCCGCTGACACTGCTCTTCCGGCCGGCTGGCTGGCAAACAGCCCTCTTCACAACCAGGAGGAACATGTGCTGAGACTTCAGATTGTCAGAGATTCTTGCTCCCATAGAGTATCATGGCCTGCTTTTTGTAGTCTCCTGAACCGGCGCAAGAACAGCTATCCATTGAGAGTGGTCAAGTTTTTTTGATGTAGTACCAGATACCTAAGTACTGGCGGCATCATATATGTGTTAGGTAGCTAGCCAAGTGTGAGCTTGGTACTCCGTATGATAGTGAATAGAATAGTCGATAATTCAATCGGTTGGTAGGTACCTAAGGTAGTTGGGTAAGCACCTAGGCAGGTGATCTACAATACCGTTTACCTGCACCAGCTGCCTTCGTGTGAGGCAGATAACTTCGCAGCCCTTCAAAGAATTCATACACACTCGAGTAGCAGAGAGCAGCAGAACATGCGGTCAGCGGTCGAGATATGATATCGGACCTAGCTGATCAACGTGCCAATATCGCAACCCGATCAGAGATTTTCTGACCAATCAAGATGGTCATTGGTGGGAGGTGGTCGAGCTTTCGAGGGCTCTAGGGCGACGAGGTCAATGCAGTGGAGCTTCTTTGTCTCGATCCTTGCATTATTGTTGATGATGTTGCTGGTGATGCTTGGCCACAGTAGTCTGCGATGCGGAGACCTCGGCGGTCAGCAACGGGGTCACTGGCGCTGAGACGGCCGTCGCTTCACGCGACTTTTTAGCGCGGTGCCTGGCCTCCTCTCACGTGCTGCCACGGGTGCCAGCCTGTTCCCGCCTATCAGGCGCACATGTGCTCTCCGCCTGCGTGTCGACGGACATGGCCCGTTCTCGCCTCCTTCATCTGGGGAAGACTCTTCCCCGGACCTAGCAGAGGGAGGAAGGGAGTTTCTTGGATAGATACAGTACCTTTTACTGCTTACTGCTTACTACTTTTTTAATTTTAATCTAGGTACCTTCTGTACAGTGCCGTGCATCTGGTGTACTCGGTACCTCCAGCTCCACTTCGGTTCCTGTCCGCTTCCAATTGTCGCATTAATAGCATTGTCTTTTAAGGCTTTTCGCCGTTCTCACCCTGTGCTGGCTACGGACTTATCCCCTTCTGGAAACGGTGAACACAATGGTCGAAAGATGGCAGACTCGAAGACGAGTCTGTTGGACCATCGGGGCCGGGGACATGCCGATAACGGGGGGGATGCTGAATATACAAATCTCCTCCGTTCCTCAAGTCCATCTTTGTCATGGTCGTCGACTCAAAATACCTTTGGCCGGGACAAGTGTCTCCCTGCGCTGAGGAGGCAGATTGCTGTGGTCACGATGTATCTGCTGCTGGGTGTGCTTGCTGGTGTCTTTATCCTGTCTAAGTGAGTATATATACTGCTATCCGGGACTTTTTGCGAGCATGGGTCATGCATGTTCCGATGATTCTTGCTCTCAATACTAAACCATGACTTCTGCACAGTGTCTCGGAAAGCTTGCCTCTCAAGAGAGAGTCCTGCAGCACTGTCGACAGAGGATACCAGTGCAACCCCAACATCACACACTTCTGGGGACAAAACTCTCCTTACTTCTCTCTGAGTGACGTCTCAGAGATCTCCCCGGAGATTCCTGCAGGCTGCAGTGTCACTTTTGCCCAGGTTCTCTCGCGTCATGGAGCCAGGTATCCCACTGCGAAGAAGACGCAGCTCTACTCTGACATCATTACCCGCATCCAACAGAGTGCGCAGTCATTCAATGGTGACTTTGCCTTCTTGGAGCGATACAACTATACCCTCGGAGCTGAGGACCTCACTGCTTTCGGGGAGGATGAGATGACCAAATCGGGGATCCAGTTCTATAATCGTTACAAGACCCTTGCTAGTTCTATTGTGCCCTTTGTTCGTGCCTCTGGTTCTGATCGCGTCATTGCGTCCGGAGAGAGGTTCCTGGAGGGTTTTCAATCTGCGAAGATGATGGATCCATCCTCGAACAAGAACGACAGTTTGCCAAAGATCAGCGTCATCATTGCTGAGAGCGACTCATCTAACAATACGTTGGACCACAGCGGTTGCGCTGCTTTTGAGGACGACAATACTAAGGACATCGTGCAGTCGGAATTCCTTGAAGTGTTCGCACCTGCTATCCTCGACCGGTTCAAAGCGGGTCTGCCAGGTGTAAACCTCTCTGTCTCGGATGTTCCCGATGTCATGGACATATGCGCCTTTGAGACGGTGGCCAATACCCCTGACGCGAGCCAACTGTCCCCATTCTGTTCTTTGTTCACGGAGGAAGAATGGCTCCAGTATGACTATTATCAGTCCCTGGGAAAGTACTACGGGTACGGAGATGGAAACCCGCTTGGCGCAACCCAGGGGGTTGGGTTTGTCAACGAGCTGATTGCTCGTTTGACCAATACCCCTGTTGAGGACCATACCACTGTCAACCACACGCTGGATTCCAACCCGGAGACGTTCCCCTTGAATGCGACGCTCTACGCAGATTTCAGTCACGACAACACCATAGCCTCCATACATGCAGCTCTGGGTCTGTACAACGGTACTAAGAAGCTGTCGACGACGAGGGTGCAATCAGTCGCTGAAACAAACGGCTATTCCGCGGCTTGGACGGTCCCTTTCAGCGCCAGGACATATGTCGAGATGATGCAATGTAGCTCTGAAAATGAGCCATTTGTGCGGATTTTGGTTAACGATCGTGTGGTGCCTCTTCACGGCTGCGAGGTGGACTCTCTGGGGAGGTGCAAGCGAGACGACTTCGTCCGCGGGTTGAGTTTCGCCAGGAGTGGTGGTAACTGGGCAAGCTGTTAATCTGACAATGTCAACTGACAAGATATCTCTTCTGTTATGGTCTGCTGTTGGCCCAGCGCTGCCCAAGGCAAAGCGAAGAGGCGGGGGCACCGCCCCGTTCAATGAAAGTAGTGAATGATACAGTGCCAGTTGATTCAAAGGCGAACGCCGACAGCACATGAATTATTAGCCGTCTTCTGTGCGGCCTTCTTGAGCATTTCTCCCCTCACTTCCCGCATTTTGTCCCTTTCCCTTTTCGTGTATCGCATCTCGTCTTCAAACCTATCTGCAACGGAGCAACGTCTCTAAGATGGCTAGCAGTACAACAACACCAGACAGCGACGACTTCAGTCAGACCTCGACAGTCATGGCCATGGCCACTACCTCCCCAGAGCAGTCTGAAAGTGAATCCGACCTGGACTCGAAACCAATCATCATCCTCGTTTCCACGTACGAGGTCCTCGGTTTCAACCGACGCTTCAGTAAACTCCTGGCACGCCTCCGGCGGGAAGCGCGTCTCATCCGCGTCACCAACAGCGACATGTTCGATGCCGCTCTCGTCCAATACGAGGAGGACATCCACGGTATCATCGTCACCGACGCGTCCATCATGCAGCCCGCCCACGAGGACCTGTCGCAGCGGCTCTCCAGCGTCCTCCGCCTCCCCTTCAACGACTGGGCCATCCTCTTCGCGTTCGACTTCCCCCTGCAAGTGGCCGGCAAGGCGCACCAGTTCGCCCGGTACATGAGGCGCGTCTTCCAGCTCGACTGGAAGATCAGCGGCGTCTCGTTCCAAAAGGTCGAGCTGGAGCTGCGTGAGAGGGCCCTTTCGAGGCTCGGCAGCCGCGAGTACCGCTGGTACTACGAGATGCGGGCGGTCTTCCTGAGGCACGTCAGCCAGGAAGATAAGATCCTCGTCGTGAAGGGTTCTGTCCAGGAAGAAGACGAAGACGAAGACGAGGATGAGGACGGGGACGAGGAAATGGACGACCACTATGGAACCGAGCACGACAACAACGAGCGCGAATACGGAGACGAAGACGGATACGAGAATGGAGATGAGACCAACAACCACAACGGAGGCAGCCACGGCTACGAACACTACTACTTCGACGACGCATCCACCGAAAGCTCCCAGTCGACGACGACGACAAACGGACCCTTCCGCCCGATCCACGGAGATCCCACCCTCATCATCGACAGCCCCGTCGTCTGGCACGAGTTCAGGAGCGGCGACTACGATTATGATAATGACGATGACGACAATTATGACGATGATGATAATGGTTCCCCTGCATCTCAGGCGGTCGGGTACCTGGGTTTCGTGGGCCACGTGGAGGACGAGAGGCAGCTCGCGGGACTGATCCTGGGCATGTGTGCGATCGTGCCGGGGGGTGTTGAGTGAGATCGGTCCAGTTCTGTACCCAGGACTCTGATTGACATCGACCCTGTGGATTTATTGTTATTATTATTTCTTCAATTGTTTGGACTGGACTGGACAGGATGGGTGTTGATGATGATGTTGTTGATTGATGTGTACTGGATGTTACTGTTTCTGATTATTGAGTGGTCGATGGTGGTCATTCAGCACAGAGTGATTTGATTTGATTGGAGAGAGAAGAGCGTGGTGAGATGTCTAATTAAGTCAATCAATGGCTTGATTCATAGGTAGGAAGCAGTTGGGAGTGGCAGAAAATAACACCAGTCAGTTTGAGGCTTTACTTACTTGTATGATTTTCTTCCTTTTTTTTTCTTTTGGTTCTCACTTTAGCCTATCTTTAAAAAGAAAAAAATTCAGAACTTTATACACAAGTAACATAACTGACCCCTAGTCACAAAAAGTGTAGATATATCTATCCCTCAAAAAGTGATGAGGAGAGGATATTGTCGAACAAAACAAAGGTCAGCGTTACCAAATTTCTCCTTCAAGTTTTTTTTCAACCTTGTATGCTTGTATACTCAGAGTCAACATATGTAATGTAGTGCATGAATGAATGAATCAAATAATGGAGCAGAGTACCTCCCTCCCGCGATGTGCTTATTATATATACTGTACATTTGCTTTTTTCCCTTCTGTTTTTGCTTCTTTCTTTCTTTCTTTTTGTCTTTCTTTCTGTACAACGATAAGTATTAAAGAAATAAGATTTCAGAAGAAAAACAAAGAGGAGGAGGAAGAGGATAAAATAAGAACCTGAAAGATGCATGGAAACATAAATGAGAAGAAGGGATATCGTGGATGTAGTGCACACTGTGATAGTCAGTGGATAGCTGTAACATGATATATAGATAGACATGATTCCCATAAATCATAAAAAAAATAAATAATAAATAACCGAATCAAATCAACTCAAATCAAATCAATCATGGAAAAGTTGCTGCAAACAGTTTGCTGTGTCAATCAATCAATCAATCAGTGACAGTCATTGATGGCATATATACACATAGACGTATATACATATACGCATGGAGTATGCATTGTACAGTACATGCACACACAAGCACAGTACATAGATAGATAGATAGATGCATATATCATCGTCATATCATGCAAGGAACAAAGATGAAAGGTCTATGTAGAAATAGTTATCAAATCGAATCGAAAAGTATAACTCAAAAGTCAACTCAACTCGAAGAGGACGATTCGTTCCCCTTGTCGTTGCTGTTGTCGATGGGCGCCTCCGGCTCAATGAGCCGCTTCGGACGCTTGCCTCCGTATGCTGTTTGTGTTATTTAATTAGCCTTGCCTGTCGAGACGGCCCAGGAAGTCCCCTGGTTGTTGTGTGGGAGAGACGGAGAGAGGAAATCGAATCATGACTACTACGACAGATAGATACTCACCTCGCTCGTACAGAACATAGCTCGTGTATATCAGGATCGGGAGCCCCACCATCACGGAGGTCCATCTATTTGTATTTTTTAACCGGGTCAGCTTAGTGGTCATATGTCCATACGTATGTATATTTAAATGTATAATATAACATGTGTATATACATAGATAGATAGATAGAGATAGATATGAGGTTAATTAACAACATACCTCCTTGCAGCAGCCCTATACTCCGGCGTCTGTCGGATATCTACTGGCCGGGGCGGTTGCCGTGGTCGTGACCCGAGCTCCTTGACCTCTTGAGGGTCGAGCACTCTTGGTTTTCGTGGGAGCGCGCCTTGGCTTTGGGTTGGTTGTTGTTTGGCGGACATGATGTTTGGGTGCTGGTGGTGACGCTGATGGTGCTCCTAGTAATGACGATGATAGTGGTCGTGGTGAGAGCGGTTGTTCTCCTGTGACAGTTGGAGGAGAAACGCTGGTAGAAGATTGCTTGCTCGTATGGAGAGCTTGAACGATTCTTGAAGTGCTTGAATCAGGAACTTGAGAAGGAGAAGAAAGAGGGCCTGGTTCTGGGTGCGTAGTTGTGGTTGCAGCTCGTGCTATGTATTCTCTTCCGGTCCTGAACAGAATCACTGGTTGACGAGCCCTTGACTTTGGCAAGCTCTCCTGGATTTTCCGAAGGAGCTAATTCCGCTGAAGGTGGCTCCTGAGAAGAATAAGAATCAGGGATTCTCTGAACTTGAGCTTGAGCCGCTTTGTAGTTGCTGATATCTCAAGCTCCGGTTCTGTCGTAGCCTCAGTGTCGCGCAGTGCTGGAACTAACGCCCCCAGAATGATCAGAAACAGTAGATTCAGAAGAACTTTCTTCCTCGCCCTTCTCCCCAACTTCAACCACGCTCAAGATCTCCGGCTTCGACCCCCGCAGCAGAAGCACTGACGCTTGCTCTTGTTCCTGTTCTTCCTTGAACTCGAACGCCCAGACTGTGCCGGAGTGGTCTCAGTCTTGATCAATTCCTCTGATGTAGTAGCAACAGTCTCTTCTTTAGTAGTAGTATTAGTCTTTCTCTTCTTGCACGCGGGCGGGGCCTCATCCGCAATCCCTATGGTTTCCGTGTCTGGGGAACTTTTTCGACGATACCCGTTTGGGCGGGACTTTTTTTCTCGGCCTTGGCACTTGCAGCGGCCGCCCGCTGCAGGAACATCAACACCAACGCCAGTACCAACACCGGCGTTTTCGCCCTCATTATTATTATCATTACTCATTTTCCTGGACAGCAGGGACATTCCCGTGCCCGACCTCGCCAGCGAGCAGCTGCAGCTGCGGTTGTTGCTGGTGTGGACCTATACCACTATTCTGAATCCACCAATTATATATTATCCAGGCCCAAATCTCAACTATCAAACCCGTTTGCAGCACTCAATTTGGCTATATATACTGAAAAGGATGGAGATCTTAGACTTTGCCTAGATTTATGTCAACACACAGAATCTACATAAATAGAGAGATAGATAGGCAGATAGATTGAGAATCAGAGCTCTCCCCCGCCATCCATAGATCTCTCATACTGGTTAGTACTTCTAGAATTCCACTTAATCCGTCACATTGTCTGTTTGTTTGTTTGTCTTTCTCTGATCTTATTTCTAGGCTCCAATGATAAATAATCTCATGCGATCTCCATCGATCGGCGGAGGTGGTGAGAGAGAAGAGAATGTTTGAAGCAACGTATTATTGATAATGATAATGGATTCGGAAGACAAGTGTCAGACAGCCAAAATACCATTATCTGACTGCAACTAGTGGCCTTGGCCTCTTTTTGTAGTCGAGCAGTATTTTGGGTCAACAGCAAGACACGACACGAGGTGTCTCGCGGGTAAAACCTGGTATATGCTACTACGACTACTGCTGCTGTAGGCAGGGCAGGCAGAAGAGAAAGGAAACTTCGTTAATTCTACCTCTTCAGGGGTTCAGCTTGCGGTTGTTGGACAAAAAGGCAACGCTACCTATTTATTTGTCCTTGCAAGTTTCCGACCTTATATTCCAACAGCGGTACGTCCACTGGGTTTCGAGCTCGACTGGGGTTATTTTGGCTTTGATGTCTACATGAAGTACAGTGCATACTTTTCATACATAGGTGGGGATTGGGCCATCATTACAAAGGCTTAAGTTAGATCCAGCTTGCTACCACTACATTCAATCCACTTGTGACGTAAAAAACATGGAGTACAGCCCTCTAGCAACAGTTGCATTCACTAGCAGGTCCATCGGACCCTATTGACCATCGGACGCTGCAAAAATGTAAAGGCAATGTGTCCATCAGACCCATCGCTCCGTAGAGGGGGCCCAAGTGGCAGAAAATTAAAACAAACATGCACAAACTAACACACACACGCTAGAAAGAGATATGCCCTGAAGCCCGATCGATCACCGCCCATGCGCCAATGAGGTCCTCAGAGGAATGCATATCCGTCAAGAAACAACTAAACAAGAAACAAGACAAAGACGACAAGAGGTCCGTAGCAAGTTGCTCCAGCCCAATCTATTATCGTTGAAGCCGCCAGCCATGCAAAGATATATACACACACACAATCTATGCTGCCGAACCGACATCAGAGACGATAAATAACCACACCCGGCCATTCGAATGCATTGTTAGACAAAGAGAACCAACCCCCCAATCATGCTCCTTGAAAATAAACCAGCCAGTAACGCCGTCGAAGCTCGTAACCTGGCACCGAACCGAAAGTCTCATCCGCGCGCTGATATTCTCCAGTTAGAATTAAAGCCATGAGGTATGCTTCAAGCCATCCGTGGTGTATCGTCGCTCCCGTCACCGTTGGCTGGACTTATTCGAGCCAGAACCAACGAGATAATGAAACGTAAAATCCGAGTACACGGAAGATCAATATATCAAAGCCTATACGAGGCGTCGCTTGGTTCGGACGGCCAAATTGAAGTATAAAAGGCGCGTTAAAGAGGAGGTATAGTATATCAGGCACCGTCGCACGGTTCCATCGTCTGGGCCTCATCTCCATGGGCCCCTTCCCCTTCTGCTTCCGCTCCGCCGCTTGCCTGATCGCCAGAGGCGGCATTTGACGGTCTCTTGCGTGAGCTTGCCTTGCGGGCCCTGGCCTCAGCCTGACTCTGAAGTTGAGCCAGTAGTGCTGCAGCAGCGCGTCGCCTAGGGCGCCCTCCAGGGCCTGGAGACTCGGTTACTCCAGAATTGTCCTGCTCCGGTGTCTCCTCTTGGTCCGCGGTCGCCGCAACTGCTTCTTTGCCGTTCTCTTCGGTACCAGCGGCAGCTGATTCAACGCCGTCTGGCTGCTCCACCGCAGAATGGAGCCGCTTCTTCCTCGCGCTCCCGCCAGTGACGTTGGCATCCTGGGAGTTTCTGGCAGCGCCTCTCTCCACCTCATCAAGGGAACGCCTCTTCTGTTTCCCAGAAGCTTTCTCATCGGCAAGCTCGCTAGGCTTTGCGGTAGAGCGGCGCTTCTTGCGAGGCCGTTCTTCCGCAGGGCTGCTCTCTTCCAAGTTATTGCCCGCGACCACGTCAAGAGAGCGGTTTCTGGATCCTTGGGCGGTCTTTCTACCCTCGACCGCCTCAACGGCGGTCGTTTCTGTGCGACGTCTTTTCCGCGACCCCGCAGCAGGGGTGTCGGCATTGTTCTGTCCGGCATCGGATTCAGCCGGAGCAACTTGCGCAAGGCCGCGCTTCTTCCGTCTTGAGGAGCCCGGATTGTCGTGCTCCTGGATTTTCGCCTCGAGCTCGGCCAGGGACATGGACCGGTCGACGGTGATGCCCCTCTTCGCTGCCTCCTCGCGAGCCTTGATCTTGGCGGTTTCGACTCCCACGTCCTCGGGGACGAACGGACGTGGTTCGCCCCGAGGGAGATTGCGCTGCCCAATGGGCGGTGGGAAACCAAAGATCCTGTCCTTTTCTGTCTGTTCGCGAGACTTCAAGCGAGGAGGCGGCAGAGGGAGCCCACAATTCCCATATACGTTAGCCGGTCGGACCCAGACGTATGTGTCGGGGACTAGGACGATTTCCTCTCCATGGTCGTTGACGCGACCCGTATGTGTCCACCCGTCCTCATCTGTCCAAGGGCGAGGAATATTGGGATGATCAAGGGCGGGAGCAGGGCCCGGCTCCCGTGCGTTCTGTGCCGGATTGACGGCCGATTCTGCCTCCCCGGACCCCGAACCGTCCTCAGAAGGACCTCCCGGAGCCGCCAGCCTTCGACTGGCATAGTACTCCTCGCGGAGTCTCTCGACACTGAGGTCCTCATCCGAGGCCGGTCTGAAGTCCGGTGCGACAGCAGCGGCCGCCAACTCGAACAACTGGCTCGCTATAAATTCCTCCTCTGTGCTGAAGGAATGCGGCACCGACGGCTCCGTGAGCTCGGTCGACGCACCAAGCTCAGCAATGGTTGCAGTATCTGAGCGTTGGTGGGACGCGATTGTGGTTGAAGCTTGCGGGTTTTCTTCCGAAGTGGCATTGGCTTCGATCGCTCCACTCGTCAGAGACTGGACCTTGCTCGAGCTCGCCCTTGGCTTCCGGGCCTTTGGCTTTTGCTGCTGGGACTCAAGGGCCCTGGCAGTGGGCTTGCGCAGCCGCCCAGAGGTTCGCGGTGAAGGTGTCTGGACACCGGGCTCCGAGTCCATTTGGCCGTCAAGGCCCAGGCCACTCTTCTGGTTTCCCCCGTCGAAGTCGAGCAGAACCTCGCTGGCGTAGACCTGCGCAGTGATCGCCCGGGCGCCTTGCATTACCTCCGGATCGCGCGATAGTATGTCAAGCGCCTCCGAGAACCTTGGCGAATCCGACGCCTCCTGATCCAGAACGCGGATCAGTGCGTCCGTTGCTCGCTGACACTTGACTCTCTCCTCGGGGCCTAGAAGAGCCGGCAGAACATTTGCAAGGAGTTTGCCAGCCGCAACGGTATCCGCGTTAAGACGTAGTTCCTTTGCCTTGGCATCGAAGTAAGCATCGGCGAATCCGAGGTTGAATGGTTTGAGGTTCTTGATCTTTGGAGCGATCTTTTCGGCTTGCTGGTCCATTAACTTGTCGAATGAATCGGAATAAACCCGATCTATCCGAGACGTATGAATGTCTGCCCCGGAATTCATATCCAAATTTCTCGCTTCATTTTCGCCTGACTGCGCGTTGCTCCGAAGGAGATTGACATCCGGCTGTCGGAGTTTTCGTGTGACGTGATCCTCCCTAGTCATATCAGTAACGAGGTCGAGATTCCTGTTCTCATTAGACTCGCGGCGAGATTGCGATCTCAGGGGAGTAGTAGTGCGAGAAGACGCTCGGCTGGGTAGCAAGGAGGTGGCTTGTGGAGAGCGCACATTCTTAGCATTTTCGATTTTCTGGGCAACCCATATAGCGACTGCGATTGGATTGTTGTTCCACGGGTAGTTTGAGAAATTTAGAGCGGTTGATTTCATACTGTCAGTGGACGTTGCAGAATTCTGTTGGGGCTTTGGTCTGTCTTGCGCATCCTGACGCTCCATCTGAGTCTGAGTTGATTTGCCGTTGACCATACTAGGAGTGAATGTTCGGAGAGTATTTCTCAAGGGAGACTCGGTAGAGACAACATCATTCTTCATCTTCATCGACTTGCGGGCACTTTTCGAGGTTTCTTTCGGTGTTGAACGGTGATGATGATATTTGGAAACGCTCTCGATTTCAGATACTCTTGTCCCAATGCGCGCAGACCCTGTAGATTTACGACCGCCGCGGGTGGAACGTGAGGTCGAATTAGTGGGACCAGATTCGGAAAGGCTGTCAATCTCATATACTCTCGTGCTGTCGAGTTCGGTCCCTACAGGTTTGCGACCATTGCGACGATTCTTTGTAGCGAAAGTGTGGAATAAAGGACCTTGGGAGGTGCGAAAAGAGATTGCAGAATTTTCGGCTCGGCTTGACCCAACTTTGGAAGACTCGAGGTCACCGAGGTTGTTGGGGGTTGAAGTTTGCAGACGATTCTTCAGAAGAGTGTCTGATTCTAATACTCCTGTACTGTTCCTCTTAACTCCTGCGGATTTACGCCCACCGCGGGCGCTTTTTGGAGTCGAAGTACGGGGAGCAGAAAGCCGGGAAGCTTCCGAGCCAGTTTCAAATCCTTCGGCTTCCTTCCGGTTCACTTGCGAAGACCTATGTCCGCCACGACCGGTCTTGGGAGTGGAAGTTTGTACAGATGGTTCGGTGCCGTCACCACTAGGAGCAGCACTTTTCCGTTCCTTTTTCAGAGACTTACGTCCGCTGAAAGACGTCTTTAAGAAGAAAGTGTGGATAGTGGGCTGAGGGATATTAAGCTTGGCCTTAGGGTCTGAAGTACTTTTGCGTCCTCCTTGAGACTTTCGACCACCGTGAGAAGGGTTTGGTGTGGAAGTGTTCGGAATACATCCGTTAGGCTTGTCCCGTTCCACTTGCGAGGACTTCTGACTGCCGTTGGCGATATTATGAGTGAAAGCTTGACGCTGATCACCAGAGAAGTGTTCTGTATTTGGCCCTCCCGTGGTGTTTTCTTCCACTTGTACAGAGCTGTTGTCACCGTTCAGATTCCGTTGTGTTTGTCGACGACTCGCAGTAGGCATTGAGTCTTGGGACGACGAAGGCTGGGGAGTAGCTGGAAGAGACAGAGATGTATTTGGCAGGGATGTGGAAGCCTGGTTAATTCCTTCGTCTCCAGCTAGGCTCCGGAATGTACGAGAAGAGCGCCGTCGGTTGGCCTAAGGTGTGGTTAGGTATGATAAACATGTGGCAAAGGTCGAATCGTTGACTTACTTGTGGCTTGCGATATGAGCCGGTTGGGGAACTGATCCTCTGGCTCGAAGCTTTACCAACCACTATGCAGTTGATCCTGGGTCAGTGACGTATGTTCCAGTAGAGTGAATGTGCCCAGGAATCCGTAATAGGGTTTGTGGAAATCCTCGAGAGCAACACAAGAGAGGGTGATCCAACGGGGGAAAAAAACGGCGGGTCCTCGCTTACTGACTGCTGTCCCAAGTCCTTATGTGTGAGTGTTCAGCGGATAGGGTCCGGGGATGTTGCGTTGTTGGAAAGAGGGCGTCCTCCCGGACAGGGTTATGGGAACTTCGACAACGCGGCATGCAATATACACGGGAGACGTAGTCGGGAACGGGAGTTGCGAAGAGCGAGGAGTAAATAAGGGGCCTCTTGAATTCCTTCACAATCGTTTCTGTTCTGTGGTAAGCAGGTCTGGTCGAAGGGAAACGCGTTGTGAGACGAGAGCAGGAAGTAGGGTTCGGGAGAGCTGCGGAGCGTCCGAGAGACTGCAACATAGCGAAAGATGCAGTTGAGGGCAATAGGGACAACCAGACACGACTTACCAGCTCCTATTATGAGGCAAAGTGTTCGACAAGCCCAAGGACGGTAGAAATGTCGGTTTTCGAGAAGTACAAAGAAAGATGGCCAAGTATGTCGGAGAAAAGACCCAAGCCGCGGGAAGGTCTGAGAAACACAACAATGCGCGGGCGAGCAGGCTCGGGGACCTAGCGTAAAGATACTGGGAGCATGGCGCACGAGCAGAGAGACGAGTCCCGGTGGCTTCGAGGTCTTGCAGGCAGGGAGCGTTGCGGGAGATGCCGTCGAACAGGTCAAGACGAAGAAACTGGCGGATGGGTTTGGGGGACAGCAGGTCAAGAAATTAGGGTTTGGTCTGGCGGGCAGCAGGTCACTGGACCGCAGCTTGCCCCAAGTCCTCCCGCCGGCTCGCGCTCGCCCGATCGCCGCCGCCGGACCCTAAAGCAACTCTGAACACGGTAACAGCTCGAGCTTGTGCTTGCTTGTTTTCCCTTTGTTATCTCCTTTCATTTCTCCAAAGGATGCGCCTCTTGCACTGCGCTCTGCAGCTTGGTCTGCTGTCGGCCGCCCTTCCTTCTGCTTATGCAGACTCCGCGTGGGGATTCAGCGATGCCACCGTGTCCGTTCAGACAAAGGGCGCTGGAGTCGGCGCTGGTTTCCAGGAGAAGTATGCTCTCAAAGCTTGCCAGGGCTACTTTCATTATCTGAACATACAAGGCGACTGACAAGAACAGGATTTCGGAGGATAAACCCCTGTCCAAGCCCGTGTCGCTCGGAGGATCCGATACGCTCAAGATCACCCTGACCGCCCAGGAAGGACGCTCTGCGAAACGACCACATCAAGCCTTTCTCCTCTTGAAGGATCCAGCTACTGGCCTGGATATCTCATACCCCTTTAGCGTGAAGGACAATGGCAAGTCCAAACTCGAATTGGTGAGTTGTGCTGTGGTGAACGTTGCGGCTCGCCATGCGCCTGACACAATGCTGCTGCAGACTCAGAAAGACCTCCCGACCCAATTCCTTGCTGCATCAGAGCTGGTAGACGCCCGCTTTGTAATCGGGTCGTTTGGCAGCTCCAAGGCATACGACCGTGCCGTCTTCAAGCTGTCGATTGACCGCGACCCCGATGAGCCCCTCCCGTCTCCCGAGGTCGTGAGATACGGCAAGCTCCCCGAGATCCACCATATATTCAAGCCAGCTCCAAAGATCCCACCGGTCATTGTTTCCGTTATCTTCGCTGCAACGGTGATAGCGGCATTCCCTATACTAGCTGGCGTCGTATGTTGATACATGTTGAAACATGATTCATTGTCGCTTGCTAACCATATCTAGTGGCTCTACCTCGGTGCCAATGTCAACCACCTTCCCACAGCAATGAAGTCAGCCCCTATTCCCCATATCCTTTTTGTGGGATCGATCGTCGGGCTCGAGGGAATCTTCTTCCTGTACTATACTTCATGGAACCTGTTCCGGACCCTGCCCGTTGCCTTGGCGGTTGGTGCTGTCACATTCATCAGTGGCAGCCGCGCACTGGGTGAGGTTCAGGGTAGACGTCTGGCAGGTTTGAGATGACTTGTTTTATGCCAAATTCATGGGTGAGATACAGATGATTTTATAGGCTTGATGATCTGTTTACCTGGGACCTAAAAGATTCCCCTTTCCACGCGCAATCGATTTCCGCAGGCACACGACCTCGTAATGTGGTATAACAAAGGAATCAATGATACAGAGGAATGCAATTTTACGAATGTTAGATAGCTGGGTAGATGGCGTTGTAATATGTTATGAAACTGTCCAATGAGAAGTACCCAATATTCTGCGTACCTCGACTGCTGACGTCAGGCCGCACGGATGTCATCCTAGGGCGAATTTGCTGCAAGGTGGGCCGTCTCCGCGTTTGGGGGACGGACTCCGCGTCCCCTCCGCAAGAGCTCGAACTCAAAGCTGTCCTTTCTTATTTCCCGGATCATTATAGTTTATGGACCTCATGGGCCATTTCAGATGGGCTCCTTAATCTCAAAACCGGCGAGGTCAGCGGTGGGCGCGGCTTCGCGCCGCAAATACCCCAGAACACCGTCCCCCTCCACAACGACGAGCCCTCAGGAGCAAGAATCCAAGGCTCGAGCTCAGGGGCCAACATATCATCCCAAGGAACAAGCTTCGACGGCCAGGTCTGCAGGTGCGTGGTTTCCGGTTTTCTCTTCCACTTTCATCGTAAACTTTTAAATTGGGATTCGCATTGCGGGAATGCAATGTCCCCGGCGGACTAGAAAAAAAACCGAGCAAGAATCCAAATCGAAATAGACTTATTTACGACTCAAGAAGCTGACAACTAAACAACTCCACAGCGATCGACCTTGACGGTCGCGATCCCGATTTTGCTGCCTCCCTGCGATCCATTGGCCCCGTGACGCCCAATCCCACATTTTCCAACTCCAGCGCGTTCAACCGCTTCCCTCCTTCTTTCACTCAACCGGGACAGGCCGTTTTCCCGCAGGCCACGAACCCAGCGTTGCTTGTTATGTCTGCGCGCCAGCGGATTGCTAAAGCGGCAGAGCTAGAAGCTGAGACGTTCGGAAAGCAGAGCCACGCGGGGCGAGAGTTCCTGGATATCGAGACGATCCGCCAGGCATTGTCGATGCGGGATCGGGAGGGATTGCCCGCAGAGGAGATTGAGCGGCGGTTGAGATTGAAAGAGGGGGTTGTGGGGAGATTAGGGAAGAAGGGAGTTGTCGCGTTAATCGGATAGGACATGGGAAATCTGAACAGGAAATAGGGAGAAGGTATCCAGAACTAGGCGATACTGGCGATGGGATGTCTCCAAGCGATGTACCATCCCTTGTGGAGATTTCTACTACGGATGTAGTCGTTTGGTTTCCTGGGGCATGTTGGCCCTACGTTCAGCAAACTTGTACAGTAGATATATGTATATCACAACCGAGATGAATGAATGGCCTTATGCTGAATGACTATGTGGCTTATAGCTCATTCTTTTTAGCGTAGAACACTCTCATAGAACTGTGAATGACTCTATTAGGTGTTTAGATAACGGAAAGCCCCAGTCTTCAAACATATCCCATATTCTAGATGCACTAGCTTTTGAGTCTTTGACATGCTTGCACCTGCGAAGCTCTAAACGTCAATTCTAAGGTCAGGATATGTCTGGCTCTTCTTTGAAATTTATGATAGAGTGTACCTCCCCGCGCTTCAAGACGATATTACCGTCAAAACATTCTAATAAATATACAAACGAATCCGTACATGGGCTGTTCTTATTGGCAGAAGATAGAGAAACCACCAGATTAACAGGCTGACAGCGCTTGGATTCACATGGATCGCAGCATAGGTGTGTGGTCGATGCAAAGAGGGAAGCGGCTGCATGCATAACCCTGGCAGCAGCCTTCCTCCAGTCGAAATTGTCCAATGCACAAAGGCACACCATCCTGTATCATCATCCTTACAACACGACTTTTATGCAGCTGCATGCACCTTTATATGTCAGTTTCCTCCCACCAATGAACGGCCTCTGGCAGATGTCGGAAATAGAAAGACATAAGGCAGCGCACACAGCCCAATTTATTTGTTAAGCTTGATGCATTGTCCTTCTAACTTCTGAGCTGGCACTGTTCTGCCTGTCTTCTATTTCTCAAAATATCATCTCAATTGACTCAAACTAGCCTCACTGTTATTTATTTATTGAAACTTTTCTAAACGCTGTGCATTTTGTCAGCGACTACCAGCGAATTGTCTAGAAATCATGGCCAATGACTTCGCGACTGCCGCACTTTCGGAGCTACGCTCATCAGCAACAGACCCTATTGGATGAGATCGATAATCTCCGACTTCAGGGAGTCGGCGAGTTTGTATTCCTGCCCCAGACTGTCGTCTGCGGAGATCAGTCCAGCGGGAAAAGCTCCGTACTTGAAGCCATATCCGGGGTGCCGTTCCCTCGCAGCGACACGCTCTGTACACGTTTCGCTACGGAAGTTATCCTTCGACAAGCGCCAACGGCTGGAGCTTCAGTCTCTATTGTGCCAGGCGAAGACGCTTCAGAAGCAGAACGTGCTAAGTTGCTCCAATTCAAAGCCGACCTGCAAGGGCTGGACGGATTCCCTGATCTTGTCGAGAGAGCAAAGTCAGTGATGGGTCTCACTACGGCAGAGCCTTTTCAAAGAATATCCTTCGAGTGGAGATCTTTGGTCCAGACCAACCGAAGTTGACTGTCGTGGACTTGCCTGGTCTGATCCAAACTGACAGTGAACAGCACTCAGAGTCAGATGTCGAATTGATCTCGGATTCCACGAAGCGTAATTCTAGCAGTTGTTTCGGCGAAGAATGACTATGCCAACCAGGTCATCTTGAAACGAGCTAGGCAAGTCGATGCCAAAGGCTCGCGAACACTGGGACTGATAACAAAGCCTGATTACCTGCCCGAGGGTTCAGAGAGCGAGAGGGACTTGTAAGGCTCGCCAGAAATGAAAATATCTACTTCCGGCTCGGTTGGCACGTAGTCAGATATCGAGATTACAAGGAACGAGACTGGTCAACGGCTGAGCGCGATGAAAACGAGAAGAAGTTCTTCTCTGAGGGTGTCTGGAAGAGTATGCCGCGTTATATGGTTGGCATCGGATCCCTTCGCCGTCGACTATGCGGGATCCTCTTGGACCAAATCAAGACATACCTTCCAACATTGATGGACGACATGCAATCAAACATTAAGGAGTGCAAGAAGAAGCTTGACAAGCTGGGTGATAGCCGCGATACACTCGACCGCCAACGACAACTCTTACTCAAATTGAGCCAGTCTTTTCAGACTCTTTGCAGGGCGGCCATCGATAGCAACTATGAACACTCTTTTTTTGGAGACCCTTCTTCGGACGATGAGTACTGCAAACGACTGCGGGCCGTGGTGCAGAATCTGAACATCGAGTTTTCGGAGGTGATGCGAAACAAAGGCAATCATAGATCAATTTATGATGATGGGTGCCTTAAACCAAGGATACTAATTCGGTTCAGAAATCTGATTCTGCTATCCGGCAACTTCATATGAGCAGGAAAGACGCCATCGAATGGGTTCGTCAGCTGCTGATCAAGAGCAGAGGCCGCGAGTTACCTGGTTCCTTTAACCCTCTACTCGTCGGCGAGCTGTCTCGCGATCAATCTGTCAACTGGGAAACAATCGCGCGAGAGCATGTCAAGAAGATTTGGGTTGCATGCAGGCAATTTCTTGAGAAGCTCCTCAGTTGTATCGCCGATGATGGGACCATCGCGTCTTTGTTTACCAATTGGATCGATCCCAAGATCAACAAGAAATTCGAGGACGCAAATAAGGCTCTGGATTAGCCTCCTAACGGATCGTCAGAGGCACCCGATAACGTACAATCACTATTACACCGAGACCTTACAAAAGATCAGACAGGAACGCCAGGAGAAGGAGCTTGAGATGAAGATCCATGATTTTCTTCGCACCACTGACCCCGTCTGTACGTTGAATAGCCATACCATCCCGGCGTTAGCAAAATCACTCTCAACACATTCTGAGAAGGATATGGACTCTTTTGCATGTTCGGAGTTACTGGACAGTATGCAAGCATACTACAAGGTACACTCTTACACCTCTTGTCGACTTCATTCGAAGCTAATGGCCTGATCTAGGTAGCGCTAAAGACCTTCGTCGACAACGTCTCAATCCAAGTGGTTGAGCGGATTCTGATAGCAGACACATGGTCTATTTTCTCCCCGACTGATGTCGGGCAGACGTCTCCAGACCTCGTCTCTAAGATCGCCGCAGAGTCCACTGAGGCTCAGGAACTCCGTCAGCAGCTTGAGCGAAAGTTCCGCATCTTAGAAAAGGGGATGGAGATCTGTCAGCGACATTCCACGCACACTACCGTAGGAGGTAGTTCCTGTTTTGTTTTTCATCTCATCTCCCCGTTCCAGGTCTGCGGACAGTTTCTGAATACTGATGATCATAGGACTTCCTTCCGGCATGGACCCCCAGGGGAACGGCAACGCTCAAAGCGACCGAAGCACTCTTCTACCTGTATCAGTCTTGGAAGACTATCCCCGCGCGGTTAGTCCAGTGTATTAGTACCTGACCTACATGTTACGTGGCTGATTGCAGAGCAGCGAGAAGACAGCGGCAGCCCGCCGGCCATAGTGGTAGCTACAGGTGAAGGGGAGGCCACAGAGATCGCGGAACCAGCGTGCGAAGAACCTGAACCGCCACAGACGGCGAAGGCTCGATTCACGTTCGAACAATGGGACTGGGACTCGTTCGGACGTTTTGATGCTTTCAATGCTCTGAGTAAAGGGTCTGGTACGGAGACTGGATCCCGGTTCGGGGGAGGCGGCTCGTCGGGACAATCAAGAGGTCAGGCCAGAAGGCCCAGGAGGGGAGGCCTCTGAGGTAATTGGGATTGGAAGATCGATCCTTCTATCTTCCTCGATACCAAAGATGCGGGATTTGACACTTTTCTTTCGCGATGTTAATCTGAAGGTTTAAATGCATCGTTTTCCGTGGACTTGGGATTGCGATTTGAGGGCTAATACCTGCCTTTATGTGTGGGAATTCAGAGTGGAGCAGATGTTACTATTAGCATAATGTTGTTTAGGACCAGCATACTCAAAAGCCGTTGAAACATCTGCTTGCCTACATTGATAATAATTGATGAACAATCAGTCTCACTCCACTACAATGGTTCACTTGGCAACCCTGCTAAGATCCAGAGGTGAGAGTGAGAATGTGATATCCCTAATGTCTACAATTACTTGGTCAAGTATCAGCGTCAAGAATATAAGATCGATACGAGAACATCAGGACTATGATATGTACAGTACATCCATCATGACCCAGCCTCTGAAGCTGTTTCGGTATTTTATTTTATCACCGAACCTCTGCTTCCGGTAGATGCTGCCACTGCACTGCATGACAGCCCGGCTCTACAGGTACTTGTGTCTTCTTCTTCTCGCAAACCAAACTGTTTAAAGCTCCACAGATTTACTAGCTAGAACCCACCACCTATCTGAGCGTAACTAGAAAGGGTTCCCACGATCCCATCCAGCGATGTTTCCGGTCGTTTTTTGCCTTTCTGCTCGGGTGCTAGCCGCTTGACTGTCGTGGAGTGGGGTCGTCAGTATGGAAACATTAATAATATCGTGGATGAATATAGTAAAGGAACGAAAAAAATGTAACTTACAATCCTCCCACTCCCACAGCTCCCACCTGAACGGCTCCTTCGTGACCTCCCTCGCCTCGTTATAATTCCGCATGCACCACGCCGCGACCAGGAAATCCAGGACGGCCGGCCCCTCGAGCTGCGCGACGATCTCGAGCCGGGCTCTGTCGCCTCGATCGTCCCGTTCCATCTCCGCCTCGTCTCCACGGCGAGGAGGGTCCCGTGCGTGTCGTGCCAGTGCAGCACGTCTGCATCGCCGTCATGCCGGTTGTTATTATTATTCGCATGCGACGGTAATAGCAAACTCAGCGTCTTCCGACGCTGCTGTCCCCGACGTATCCGCAACCCCGGCAACAACGTCCCTACCTGCCCACTCTTCTCCCTCTTCCGCTCCTCACTGTCGGTACGACTGCTTTTAACTGTAAACTCACTCCCGCCGAGCCCTACACCTCCAAACCCCTTCCGTCCACACGCCTCAACGCCCCCCGTCCCCTCGGACATGCCGTACAGATATGTCCGGCCCAGCGGGTCCCGGACCTTGCGGATATCGTAGAGATGCGTCCTGGAGATGTGGGAGGTCTTTCTGTCGTCGTCGTCGACATCGCCGCGGCGGTAGGAGGTTCGACGGATGCCGATGAGGCCGACGACTCCGCCGCGGTCACGGCCGTCGAAGGGGGTGGGTGAGTTCGTAGAGGGGTTCAATGGTGGAGGAGGAGAGGATATTGGAGCCGGAGATGGTGAGGGTGAGGGGGAAGGAGGAGGGTGGTAGGTGTAGTCCCCATAGGTCTTTGTCTTCTTGCTGTTGGCCCTTGTTCGTAGGTATGTCGGATGAGGTGTCGATGGAGGTGTTTTCTCTGTATGTGATCGTGGTAGAGGGTCCAGGGAAAAGGAAAAAGAGGTGGAAAAAAGCTTGGCTGTTGGTGTCTATTGTCATTATAATCGTTATGTATGTAGTGCAATACAGGAAAAAGAAATTTTGAATAATCGATTGCTCCTGATTTCTGATGCTCTCAGGGATGGTGCATAGCATACACAGTACTTCTGTACCTGTACCTGTAACAGTACACACTATCAAGAGTTGCCTGATGTCAAAAATTCCACGTTGAGATACCAGAAGAGCAGACGGGGTCACACAATACGGTTACACATGCGGCTTATTTGAACGATATTTAGATAAATGCAGATGCAGCGCATTTCAGCCGCAATTGCTGACAAGACAGTGTTGCAAGGCGCAGCTAGACTACAAGGCGGCTGCCGTGGGCGCTGTTTCTTGGCAGCGTCCACAGCGGCCCGCAGATCGCCTGCCTGTCACATCAATTTGAGGCTCAGAAGTTGTGCGGTTCGCCATTTCAGTGAGCGATGTGCTGTAGGCAGGGCTGTCAACTCCGTACAGGATTACCGTGTACTGTAGTCCTTATGGCATGGAGGATGTTGAGGTAAGCTCCGTTGAGGATCCTAGCGCTGTCCAGTCCAGACTCCGTTGAGTGGGACCTCTGGGGTTTTGAAGGGTCTTCATATTAATCGCAGGGGGTCTGCTCGCTTTATTATTATCGATTATTCTTATCAATGGAAGCACAAGCACAGACCCTGCCAACTGGTGGCCTCACTTTTTCTCCGTTGTCGTACGCGGTTCAACTGAGGGATAACATCCTATCTTTTCCTCTGCTCTCGATGAGTACTACTTTATACAGCATGAGGTTAGGCAGTGTCCTGAAGTTTCGCCGTGTCCAAGTTGGCGGTTTCTCTACAGGCACGCCAAGGCACTTGCCGAGGTATCTTGAGGCTGATAGAAGAGGACCGCAGGCGCTTCTATCGCCAAAGTCTATGGCTGGATAAATACTTCCTCCTCCATTCATTTTTGTGGCTTCACTGGGTCCAGCATCCTCAGTGGCTCAGCTTCCCTAGCGCTTACGCAAAATTTGTCACCAAGGACCGTTTGTAGGCGGATTACCACGACCTGGGGTACGATTTCTGCGAGCGTATATTCCCCACGGGGAAAGCCAAAGGATCCCAAATCTCTGTAGATATGGCAAGCTTGCCCTCTGTTTTAGAGACTTGGCGGTAGTCACGCTTTTCCGATATATTCCATACATGTGAGTAGGCCAGCCTTGGTCTTCGGAACCGATATCCCTAGAAACCGGTTTGCGCTCTGCTAGGGATAGGCTAGATACCTGCCCGGCTACACCTTTCTCTCCCTCAGCTCAGAGGTGTCGCTCAGGCGGTGTCACAGGAGCCTGATTCGATAGCGAACGCCAGCCATGGGAGGTACAAAGCAGTGTCGTGTAAGCACGACCGCAGCCTTGTCTCTCACTGCAACCGGTTCAGAAGCATCTCGCTGCAAGGCCAGAGGACATGCCTCTCAAAGTCCCGGGATAGAGTGTGCTTTGTAGATCACCCTTTGAAACTTGCTGGCAGGGCCGGGCAACATGGGAGCCTCCAGGTGTTCGACTTCCTGGTCACGGGTCTGGACGGAGCCCTAACCCTAGGGAGACCCTGGACCCGGGCCGGACGCTGCCACCGCCCCACCGGGCCGCGTCTCAGCCTCCAACCACCGGCTTCGATGCCTTCGATGTCTGCTTCGCTGTGCTATTTATGCAAACGTCTCTTACGCAGGGTCCCGCCGGGAGGATGACGGGCAGTGGGCAAACGCGCTCCTCTGTCCATGCCTGGACCCGGCTAAGCTTTTCTCGAGTGGCTCCTGGAGCGCGTCCCCCGTGATGTCTTGCCAGAAATGAACACAGGCGCGCCAGTGATCTTCGCCTGTAACAGGATGACCCTGTCCCTCAGTGGCCACCCCCCACAGTCCGGCCTCTTGGAATCATGGATGGGCTCCTGGGTCCTTGTTCCGTTGACGTGCGGTGACAGCCGGTCTCCGTGGCATGTTTCGCAGGGTCGCGCTGAGAAACGCCGAGAGGTTTCCTTTATATCACCTCGTGAACGGCGCAAGTGCTGCGCGGGCGGCCTGCCATCCTTTCACTCGTCTATCCATCCCTGACACATGCCGTTCTCTGGCATGACCATTCTCTTTCTCGAGTATCTCATGGTTTAGCCATGATGATCACGCCAATCTCATTTCGGCTCTGAGCTCTTCATCATGCATCCAACATCCTGTCTTCCGTCCCCTCCCTTCCTCTTTTCCCTTCTCGCCGTGAGCGGTCTCTCAGCCAAGGTCCTGCACATTCTACAGCATGTCCACTCCTTACATCCCCTCTACCTCATTATCTATCTGCCAACCTTGTTCCTAGTTGATTTCCTGGTGATCAGCTTTGGACGGCTGCTGCTGCGGACGCCAGACAATTCACTCCAGCTACTAGGATGCGTGGTTGGCGGTGTTTTGGCGTGAGTCACCGGTTCCCCCCTCCTGTGAAATGGGTGGCTTTCTGACAATGGAACAGTCTGGTCACCTTTGGTGCCTCTGCGATTCAGTTCGGGTTCTTCTTCCAGACGGGATCTGAGGTAGAATGGAGCGCGTCGAACAGTTTCTTGCGAGACCCAGCGGCGATGAAGTTGCTCATGAGTGGGATATGGAGCGTGTTCAGTGCTGGCGCGGTCATCCTCGTCGTCTCGTGGTTGCTTAGTCCCCATTTACATACGCTCGTCGGTGCCGGGTTTGAGGCCATTCGCAACGGGTTATGTAAGGGCATAAAAGCGCAAGAGAGCCTGCTTCCGCTCCCCGTATTGTACCGCAGCTCATGGAACCTCCGTTGGTGGATGCCAGCAATCGCCATCACGATTTCTTTGCTCGTCCTTGAAGCCTCTCGGCCATCTGTTCCTTACGACCATCTGTCAGAAGCACTCCCTCTTACGCTCTTGCATGCTTTCCATGGAAAGGCAGAATCATGCCCTGCGGCTCCGATACCTTTCCCCTTTCCGGATCTGATTTCTGAAGAGAAGTGGGAGAGTCCGCAGGGCGATTACCCCGGCTGGAACCCGGGCAAAGTCCTGAAGCCGGATGAGACCCCGGAACGCCCGGCGTGGCTTCCTGAACGCCTGCCACCCGGTTTCCAACGCTGGAAGACTCGACATGATGCGGCAGACGGGTGTTCGGGCAGGCTAGGAGCATATCCGTCCTACAGTCCAGCTTTGGATCCTCTCAAGATATCGAATCTTGACCTCGATATCTTAGAGCCTCTGCGGCAGGCGTTCCAAGAGACTTCCATCGAGATCAATCATATTGTGATGGTGACGCTCGAAAGTGCGCGAAAAGAAGTTTTCCCAATGCAGGCCTCAACCCCTTTGTACGATATAATTGTCGAATCCCACGACGACGAGAGACAAAGGAATAGAACCATCGATAAGCTGTCCCGACTGACCCCCGTCGCACAGATGGTCACCGGTGAATATGCCTTGAACAGCAAAGGAGAACGCAACAATTTCAGCGATGTCAACTGGCAGGATCATTCTGCCCCGGGTATGGGTGGCATTAATGTCAAGGGCGCTGTCACAGGCAGCACCTTGACTTTGAAAAGCCTTCTAGGCAGTCACTGCGGCGTCAGTCCGTTGCCGGTGGACCTTTTGGAGGAGGTAAAGTACGATATCTATCAACCCTGTTTGCCTCACATCTTGGAGTTGTTCAACCGAGCCAAGAGCGACTCGTCGGGCGATGAAGCAAAGAGCCCGGAAGACTTCCAGGAACGGCCTTGGAATTCCGTGTTCTTGCAATCTATTACGGATACGTACGACCGACAGCGGAGGCTGAATTATAACATTGGATTCAATCAAAGCGTCGTGAAAGAGACGCTGGACAGCCCGTTCTCGCGATATTATCCCCCAAAGACCGATGAGATAAACTACTTTGGGTAGGCCATCTCTTCCCATTTTGGCATCTATCCATCGTCTCTCTTTCTCTATCTTCTCGGCCTTTACAGAGTCGATCAAGTGTTCGAGCGCTGACTGTCGTTGCAGCTATGCCGAAGAGGAAGTCAAGCCGTACCTGCGCGACTTTATCTTCGACGCGGCGCAGAACAAGACACGCCTTTTCCTCTCACATGTTACCAGCTCCACTCATCATCCTTGGAACGTGCCAAAATCATTCCACAAGGAGCAGTACATGGGCCGCGGCGGTCGGTCGGGCGTCAACCACCGGCCCATGAATGACTACCTCAACACGGTCCGCTATGACGATGAATGGCTGGGTGAGATTCTTGGGCTACTCGATGAGGCGAAGATCGCAGACTCGACCCTCGTAGTCCTAGTCGGTGACCAGTAGGTTTCCCTTGAGCATTTGCATTGCTGTCATATCATGTGCGCCGTTCGCTAGAGATACTGACAACGGACGATAGCGGTCAAGCCTTCGCCGAAGACACCAAAGTCACGGGGACCTTCGAGAACGGACACATCAGCAACTTCCGCGTGCCTCTCGTCTTCCGACATCCCCGACTTCCCCGGATCGACATCTCCGCCAACGTGACCTCCCTCTCGATCGTCCCCACGATCCTCGATCTGCTCGTACAGACGCACTCCCTGAACGAGCACGACAGCCGCATCGCCTCGGCCCTCATGCACGAGTACCAAGGCCAGTCCCTCCTGCGCCCGTTCCGAAGCAGCCACAACGGCCGCCAGGTCTGGAACATGGGGCTCATCAACGCCGGCGGGGCGCTGCTCTCGGTTGCATCCGCCGAGGTCCCCTACCGCCTCGTCCTGCCGCTGAAAGAGGGCTTCCAGTACCGGTTCACGCACCTGGAGCGGGACCCGGCTGAGAAGCGGCCTCTGGAGGCATGGGAGCTGGACAGGTTGCAGGCGCGGGTGCTCCAGGCGTACGGGCAGGACGCGGCCAACTGGCTCAAGGACGCGGCGAAGGTGGGCAGGTGGTGGGTCGCAGAGCAGAAACGGATCTGGAATTATCGCGGTTAGTCCGTGAGAATGATAGAACGGGAAGGAAAACAAATCCTGGCATGGCATGTCTTAATGAACGACCTGTACATTAGAATAATGTCTTTTGACTGATGGATGTCTAATCTTCATTTCTCTTCCTTGAGATGTAGGGTGGATTATTTGATTCAGTGCTGTCCATATACATACAGTTAGAGCTAGAAGCAACTATTGAATCGATTCATTCATTCAAATCAGATGGGAAAATATATATATATATCAAAAAGCCCTCAGTGGCAGACAGACAGGTCCTACCATACCATACCTACCTAATACCTAATAATAATACCTAGCCTGTCGCGTTCCATCACGTACCTACTACTGTAGGTAGGTGCCTTGCCATGTAATATATACATACATACCATGCCACGCCCAAGTTCAAGTCCATCATGTTTCTTTCTTTCTTTCTTCATATCCGGATTACTGCCCATCAGCCATGTCACACGCCATAACCATACCATGACACGCCCCCATCCCATCCATCTCCATCCAGACACGACACGAAAATCCCAACCCCAAACCTAGACCTAAACCTAGGCCCGGTCCAATCCTGAAGATGTTTGCAAACAAGGAGGGTATAGTAGTAGGGATATCCAGGAATCAACATGTGCCTATGCTTTTTTTTTTCTAACGCTTCTATCGACTTCAACGTGGCACTTACTGTATCGATGGTCAGAAGCCGAGGCGCTAGCGCATGACAATAGCTGGCATTATTATGCCTGCATGTACAGATGGTATGCATGGCTTCATTAGGGTCTGCCACTGCCAATAAATAAATAAACACAAAGGAATCACGGCCCTGCGCCGTTGGAACAACGCATCCACATCGAAGAACGAAAAAGACAAGAGAAAAATGCAGAACGAGACGTCATCGTGAAGCGACCCAGAACCAGACCATCCAGAGACCCGAAAACCGAATCATGAGCACACACGCCTGCTGGGCAACCGGATAACGCCACCCGAAAGAACGAAAGTCCAATGATGATGATCGACAGGGGATATATAAGCAGCTGAGGGGAAAAACGTGTCTACCACGCGGCGTGACCGCCGTCGATGCGGAGATCGCTGCCGGTCATGAAGCTGCTGGCGTCGCTGATCAGGAAGACGGCGGCCCCGCGGTACTCCTCGGGCTTGGAGAGGCGGCCCAGCATGTTCTGCTTGGGCCACTCGTCGCGGCGCTCGGGGTACTGGACGAATAGGTCCTCGACCATCTTGGTCACGATGTAGCCGGGAGAGATGGTGTTGACGCGGATGCCGTACGCACCCCACTCGGCGGCGAGGTTGCGCGCGAGCTGGATGACGGCGGCCTTGGAGGCGTTGTACGCGGGACAGATGAGGCCCTGCACGAGTCAGCGTATGCTTATGTCAGCATGCGGGGGATGCAGTGCGGGGAGCGAACGTACCCTGTTGGCAATCGTGCCACTCATGCTGGCGATCAAGACAATGCTGCCACCCTTGCCAAAGCGGATCATCTGCTTGGCCGCCGCCTGGGCCGTCATGAACACACCCGTGACGTTGACCTCGAACATTCTGTTGGCATCCTTGGCCGTGTACTCGAGGGCCGGCGTCTCCTGCTGGATGCCCGCGGCCGCTATGAGGCCGTCCAGGCGGCCCTCGGTGTTGGCGATCTCCTCGACGACGTTGTTGAGCAGCTCCGTGTCACGCACGTCGATCCGACGGTAGTGCAGCGCAGTGCCCAGCTCCTCAGTAGCACGCTTCTGGATGCGGTAGAAGTCGGAGGACTGCGTAACCAACGATTAGCCAATAATACTCTTCGAGACAACATGGGTGGGCGGGAAATTGATATGTACCGGTTCCTCCAGACGGTCGAGTGCGTAGACCTTGGCGCCCGCCTCCAGCAGAGCCTCCGCCTGCGTCAGACCGAGGCCCCGCGCGGCACCCGAGACCAAGACGACCTTGTCCGCGAGGGAGAACTCGGGCAGCCGTCCCTTGGTGCCCACGGAGACTTGGTCGTTGGAGGCCTTGGGGGCCTGGACGTTAGTAGGCTCGACCGCGATAGACGTCGACATTGTATGGGAGTTGTATGGTATATGAGGGCAAGGGAAGAGATGAGACGAGGGAAGCGCTTCGAGATCTAGAGAGTATCTAGAGGACGAGTCTGCTACAGGGAAGAAGACCTCTAGGTGCTGCTCTCGCTGGAAACAGAAGAGAGATCTGGGAGAACTGGGATGCGGGCAGACGTCTGAAGAACTGATGAATGGAGGGAGGACGATGGCTGAAGGGACGTAGCATCGTGTCTTTTTATAACCTTTTATCCGGTGGAACCTTCAAGGGGGGGAAGCTCATGTGGACAGAAGAATAGTCCAGAACCGCCAACCTGTACGGCGTGCGACGACGCGGGGCAGCAGGTCGAGAGTCCAGACCGAACCCGGAGCATGCGCGATGCACCGCCAGGCCGGCGTTGCTCCGACACGACGCTTGCGTTGTCCACAACGTGACGCAAAGATTCCCCATTCCTGTGCTGATAACTCATCGACGGCGGCAGACACATCATCAATGCCCTGATCCCAGCATCAGAGAAGCCCTGTACGTCGTTCGACTGGCAGAGAGGCTGTCCATTGATCTCATCAATGACCTCGGGATGTATCGAGGCCGTCCAAACCGGGAAACAAAGCCAGCATCACTGCCATCACGCGCCACACGACACGAGAGCGCCGGCAGCGGGGGAGCGGTGCGGAGGCCCGGTTTTCTTCTTTGGGGAATCCGAAAAGGCCGGGGACGGGAGTGCAGATTGGGGAAAGGTCGCGGGCATGGAGAGCGGTGGTGACTTTTCTTCCATGGAACGCTGCCCGAGATCTGGACTTTTCTGGAACAGCCCCGGCGGAACCCGCGGGAGCGCCGCGCGGGTCATGTGCAGGTCATGTGCGGTCACGTGTGGGGCCTCGAAGATCGTCGAAGAGGATGCATCCAAGGATATTCTTAGAACGCACGCGGATGCTGCTCGTCCTCTCTTTCAACATGACAGACTCGCAGCCCCTGGCTTAGCATCGAGTCCCAAGCTATCGGGCATCGCTGTCTGCCCTCGACTTCCTCCCTGATATCCACCCTCCTGGGCCTCAACACCACGTCTGACCATCACGAGCTAGCTATATTCCTGTGTAGGCTGTGCCGCAAGGACAACCGGAAAAGACTCGGCCTTCGACCACGCAGTACAACGCATATGCAGTCTACCTTCGACAATTCGGATATTTCCACACGCTGGGGCGACCCAGCTCCTCGCAAACGGGGCGACTGCAGTACTCCGTATGTGCTTCCCAAACGGGTAGTCGGCTTCAGGTACCTAGGAACGAGTCAACGGTGTCCCTTGTAAGGCCCCGTGTGACCTTCAGATTCTCTCCTGATCAGCCTCCATTGTACACACATCTTATCGGCGTTATTGTCCTTCTGCGGCCCTGCGAGGCGTGCCTTGCCGCCCGGCGTGCTAGTTACCCGCCTCGGAATTTCCGGGTTAACACTAGCCCGAACAGGACCCATACCAGTTGGGCTGACGCTGCCGTCGAGAGACGACGATCGAGTTAACCACATCTGTCTTATCGCCCTCAATCCCTCGTCCTGATCAGAACTGCTGTCTCTGATAACTCAATTCTGGCCGCCCCCCTGCTAGACAAGCTTCTTTCAGCGGTCCGCGATGCTAGTGGGTCTGGCTGCATACTCGCTGCGTCTGAGTTCCGCTGCAAGATCTGGCTTCATCCGAACGCGAGCAGCCGGGAAAGGGGAGCCTCGCTCCACAGCTTAGCGCGCTGCTCACACAGATCCCCAGGTTCCAAACAAGATATTCTTCATGCTGTGGTCCGTGCGGGAATGCACGCAGCTCCTGTGGGGTCAATCATGCCCGCGTGACCTGGCAAAAAAGATGTTGTTATCAGGGGCGATGGCCCGCGCTTCGCTCCTCCTCTGGACGGGAAAACTGACGTGGCGCGCATTGCATCCCGCGGACTCGTCATATTTTATTATTTATCGCGGCTACAATTCAGCCGCAATACTTGCAAACATACCGCAGCTACTTTGGATGTTGCGTTGTCTACCAAGTTGTTGAGTGGAGAGATCGTACGTATCCATTGATTGGGTGTCCGTGGACAACTGGAAGCCTCGGGGGTTTCCCGATTCCACAGCCGTTTAGCTGGCCACATGATTTTGATATCCGCATCATTGGAAAGGAATTCCGTCCTAGGACCCGGTTTGCCTGTAATAGCATAGCTATTCAGCTTACTTCAGCGCCTATCACGATGCTACAAGGCACCATTGCTCTGGTTTGTATGACCGTCCACTTAATGACGCCAAGGGATGTCTTTACTTTTGTGTTTTTTTGGCAACATTAACGATGAAGCTCCAGAATGCTTTAGCTTACATATATGGAGTATATCCAACTCTACCATTGGAGACTCTGCAGCCAGTTGACACAGGCCACAACGGCGCTGAAAACGCCCCTGATCGCAAGTGGGGTATTATCAGATCAGAGCCCAGCCACAAATAATTTATCCGGCGTTATTACGCGAGGCTGCATGCATGGCGGCTAGTGCATATAGAATTGGAAGAAGTTTTTTTCCTGAAGCTCTGGCATGTGCGGACTTTTTTCTCCATTGATCCGACGGCCTCCCGATGCGGAAGAGGATTGGGCCATAATCGTGAATCATCTACTGGATGAAGCAGGGCTTGTACTGGACACGTCTCCCTTATCTTCCTTTTTTTTCCCGTCGTACATGATGTTGCTGATCGGATGACATTGATGTGTAATGCCACCTTTTGCCCCTTGTGCAAGAAAACAAAATGGTCGTATCTAAAAAGTTTCCTACGGTATGACTGTCCTCTGCGCCAACAAGATCCATCTAAAACGTAGCGGGTATCCAGAAAGACTCGCAAGTGCCTATGCTGAAAGGACGCCGACGATTCCTACGCAATCCACAGAGATGTTTCAAATACCTTCGTGGGCCAGAGCTTCAAGCAAAGTCTCCGGTGTACCCCTCTCTGTTGGCCCATAGCTCGGAAGCCGCGACAGGATGCCAAACAGAGCCTGCAGCTCCCTATCGCTGAACTCGCGCGGAGGCTTCTCGAATTCCTCAACGGGGATCTCGTCCTCATCGTCTTCGATACCCGGCAGCTGCGAATCGTCTTGATCATAACTGAGCTGAAAATATCGGTGAAAAGTCATATCTCGGGTAGGAGTCTCGATAATGGCTTGTCGAGCTTCACTGTCGTCCAATCCCTCGTACCATTTTGCCGGTGGCTGTCCCAGGGTCGCTTTCAGGTCTGCCATCACGCTTATCCGATCCGCGAGGAAAGAATCCACGAACGTTCTCCCCGTTATGAATTCAGATAACTGTAGAAAGCCCTGCCGTCACCTACGGTACAGCGTTTTTTTTTTGCACACGGAGAACTTACCAGACATCCCATGCTCCACATGTTCACGTACTTGCTCAGCGGTTGGCCGTAGAGAGCTTCCGGCGCGCGGACATGCCATGGGGTGGACAGTTGCTGAGGCGGGTTCTGATGAAAGAATGCTTTTTCGCCATGTCAGCTAGTATATCATATCATATATATATATTCAAACGGTATACTTGTTCCAATTTCAAACAGTACTGTACATACATACCGTTTCCAAAATCCACTATCTTGACCTCCGCATCGCTCCCGTAGATCGAAACGGGCCTGACCAGATAGGCCGGTATCGACGGGTCACAGCGGCGGCGCCCGTCTCGTCGCCTGACTGCGCCGGTCTCTGGCCGTCCGAGGCGCGACATGATCTGCTCTTCTGAGAGTCGAGACATCGCGGGCGCGGTGAAGAGGACGTTTCTTATGTGTAGATCTTTTTTTCGTATTTTTTTAGTTGCTTTTATTTAGGATGTACGTAGCGAGGTACAATACAACTCACCTCCATGCGCAACACCACACTTCCAGAGATAATCTAAACCGAGGACCACCTGCCTCACGACACGCAGAGCCGTCTCCCTCGGTAACCGAGAGCCCTTGTTCTTTTGACTGTGACGATCCGCGCGGGCCTGCACTTCCATCCCCAGCACGTCCAACACGAGACATCTGTGCGAGACGGACAGGTCGAGGCTGTCGCGGAGCTGGACCACCGCGTGGCGGCCGGGATGCGAAGCATTCTCCTGCGCAATAGATGAATGCTGGAGGTGGTGCAGGATTTGAAATTCCTGGGCGTTAGCGCCGATATCCTTGTTGATGTTGATGATCTTTAGGAGAACGTTCGAGTTCTCCCTGTCCCCTGGAAGTGAGTTATACCGCGTTTCCATTTCCCAAGGGGAACCCGTGGCTAGGGACACCGGTGACGCAAATGCAAATGCCGGCAAGGCAAGAAGGACGAGAACGTACACATCATCCCTAGCAAGCCAGACCGTCGCGAACCCGCCCCATCCGAGCTTGTGCGTGACGCGGTACCTCCCGTCTTTACCAAACACGTCCCAGAGATGCACTGGGAAATAGCGTCCGGTGCGGTAGCTGTTGGGGTCTTCGGCTTCGATGCTGCATTCGTACTCATACGATAGTCGCTCGGGGACGCGATGAATACTTCTGTGAGTCGACATTCTTCTTCTGGAAAGATGGTGGTTGTGGTCGTTGCATGGCGGATTGACACGCGGGCAGAAAACCTCATGGTGCAATTTATGGGAGGATACAGTGGTCAAGCGATGGTGGTGGAGGTAGAGGAATGATAATGGGTGGTGATGGTGGGAATGCGGCATGACTTAATGAGTGGCTTCATGATAAGTGAGTAGTAGATAGAACCTTTGAAGTCGCGAAGATTTGCTATTATTATCATTTCGCACGCTGGACAGAGTGGAAATTTTTTCAAAATTTATCATGGTATCGTAAATTCAGAAAATTCCAACGGTGTTTTTTGAAATTTTTGGCAATTGATATTTTGGGGTCACTTGCGATCGAACCTATAAGTACTGAGTGATAGATGACTAAGACTGGAAGGTCACTGGAATAACTGAAGAATTGGCACAGTACAAGCCTCAGAAGTGGAAGTTATTAAAAAAAATACAAATACCGCCGACTCTGCGAATCATATCTTATCACCTCTGTTTATGTTCCTTTCTTTTGTGATTTGACTGTCAACTCTGTTTCTGTAACTTTGCACTGTGACCTAGTCCAGTTTCCAAGTGCCAGCAGGAACGGTCGGACCAGACCAGACTCTGACATTCTGCCTTTGGAGGGATGGTGCTGCGCATGAAAATATGTATATTGTATACTCTGCCCACCTAGACGGCTAGGCACATGCTTGCCCTGATTACGATCGGGGGCTGGGGACTGTGGCTGGTGTTTCGATCTGAGCTATTATGGCGCCGACGGTGAGGGGCACGCTGGCGAGAGCTCTCCGGCCTAGGAACTTGGCAACCGTGGACGGAGGCGTGATTGTTGCCACCATGTCCTTTCGATTGTTTCTATACTGCAGCTGGAAGCGCTATGCGTAGATGATACGACTGGTAGATGATCACGATCGGACGGCGGCCCCCTGCAGCGCGTGTCCGGCAATGATGTCAGGTGGAGCGCGCATGGGGCCGAAGACCCTGCAGAGAGCACGGGGATCGATGGTATATGATATAACACAGTACATCTACATGCCGCATGCTCCGGAGTACTCGTGGTCGTACAGAGAACAGCACATACACCATGCAGATTATATCACTTCGAGGTTTGTTTTTTCTCCAGCTGCCTGTGGAGAGGACCGGTCTCTCCGCCTGTCAGGGCTGAGCTGGTGGGCATCGATTGCGATATTAATAGCCCGGCCGGCCGGCGCCTTGGCTCGTGCCATCAGGCGGCGCGAACTCTGCTCACGCTTGTGGGGAGGATATCCATGAGAACACCAAGATACGATTATTTCTCTGAAGCCGGACGATAAAAACATTGTCGATTGATGTGTCGAGGCAGAGAGCTAGGCCATCCGCTGCAGCATGCCGACGCGATGGCGGGGATGCCCAGCAAGGGGAGAGGAGGGGCCAGCCCGCCGAGATGGTGATGATTCGCTCTCCGCCGCGCTGCCACGGGCTGGGCATCTCCGCCGCTTCCGCAGCGCCCCGCTGGGAGGGATTGTACACGGGGTAGGACAGGTCAGCTCAGCTGGTGTCGTCGCGCTGAGGTTGTATAAAAGCATGCACGGCGTCCCGTCTCCGCTTACTGTGTGATCTTCCCCCAGCCTCTTTCCCCGCCGTGGATATCCCAATCTATACATGCAACTCCGGTGAGCGTGCTCCAGTTCACCCGAGATGAGAGCCATTGCCGCTGCCGCCGGCTTGTCTGTCCTTGTGGCACAGCTTTCGGGTAAGTCTGAAGCGCCCCTGGAGCGCTCCCCCGGGCAGTTCCCCTCCATTGACCTGTTCATCCTGCGTCCTGGGTTCGCAGTTGACTGATTGTATGCTCCAGCCGCCGCGGCCACCTCTCACGTCTCGTCCGCTGAGGACCTCGCCGTCGAGGTCGTCAGACGCGCGCTCCCCAACGCCCCGGACGGATATGCGCCCGCCCACGTCGACTGCCCGGCGGAACGCCCCCGCATCCGCAGTGCCGCCACCCTCTCCCCGAGCGAGTCGTCGTGGCTGGAGAAGCGCAGGAACAAGACCGTCCAGGCGATGCGGGATTTCTTCGGCCATGTCACCGTGGACTCGTTCGACGCCGTCTCCTACATCAACTCCGTCGCCAACAATGCGTCCGCCCTGCCCAACATCGGCATCGCCGTGTCCGGAGGCGGCTACCGGGCGCTGATGAACGGCGCCGGCGCCATCAAGGCCTTCGACAGTCGCACGGAGAACTCGACGGCCCCGGGACACCTGGGCGGGCTGCTGCAGTCCGCCACGTACCTGGCCGGCCTCAGCGGCGGTGGCTGGCTGCTGGGCTCCATCTACATCAACAACTTCACCACCATTTCCGCGCTGCAGACGCAGACCAAGGGGTCGGTCTGGCAGTTTGGAAACTCCATCTTCGAGGGCCCCGCGGGGGGCGGGATCCAGATCCTCGATTCGGCGTCCTATTACAAGGATATCGCCGACATGGTGTCCTCCAAGAGAGACGCCGGTTTCCCGACATCCATCACCGATTACTGGTAGTTCCTCCTCTGATCAGTTTTCTGTCGTCTGCGGTACTGATCATTTTGTAGGGGCCGCGCTCTCTCCTACCAGCTGATCAGCGCGACCAACGGCGGTCCAAGCTACACCTGGTCGTCAATCGCCCTGACATCGCATTTCCGGGATGGAAACATGCCAATGCCCATTCTGGTTGCGGATGGCCGCAACCCCGGTGAGCTGATTGTGGGAAGCAACTCGACCGTGTTCGAATTCAACCCCTGGGAGTTTGGCTCGTTCGATCCGACGGTTTTCGGATTCGCCCCGCTCGAGTTCCTGGGATCGAGATTCGTGGGCGGGGTGCTGCCGGACAACGAGACCTGCGTCCGCGGCTTCGACAACGCCGGCTTCGTGATGGGCACCTCTTCGTCGCTCTTCAACCAGTTCCTCCTCCAGGTCAATTCGACCAGCCTCCCCAGCTTCTGGAAGGATCAGTTTGCCAAAATCCTGCAGGGAATTGGCCAGGACAACAACGATATCGCGGTCTACCGACCCAACCCGTTCTACCACTACTCGAACAACAGCTCCCCCTATGCCAATCAGCAGGATCTGGACATGGTCGACGGAGGCGAGGACCTCGAGAACATCCCCCTGCACCCGCTGATCCAGCCGGAGCGGCACGTCGACGTCATCTTCGCGGTCGACTCGTCCGCCGACACGGACTTCCACTGGCCCAACGGCACCGCCCTGGTCGCCACGTACGAGCGCAGCCTGAACCGGACAGGCATCGCCAACGGCACCGCGTTCCCCGCGATCCCGGACCAGAACACCTTTGTCAACCTGGGTCTGAACGCCCGCCCGACCTTCTTCGGCTGCGACAGCGCCAACCTGACGGGCCCCGCGCCGCTGATCGTCTACATCCCCAACTTCCCCTACGTCACCAACTCCAACATGTCCACCTTCGACCCGGCCTACAACAACACCCAGCGCGACGCCGTCATCCTGAATGGCTACAACGTCGCGACGATGGGCAACGCCACGCGCGACAGCAAGTGGCCGGCCTGTGTCGGCTGTGCCATCCTGAGCCGGTCGCTGAAGCGGACCGGCACGCGCGTGCCGGACATCTGCACCCAGTGCTTCCGGAGGTACTGCTGGGACGGTAGGACCAATAGCACGACGCCCGCGCCCTACGACCCGACGCCCGTCGGGGATCTCGTCAGTCTGGATAGTGCGGCGGTCGGCAGGGTCGCGCCCAGCTTGATTGCCATGGTCGTCACTGTGGCTGTTGCTCTGTGTTGGTTGATGTGATTTAGTAGATTGGATTCCAAGGTCAGGCAGGGGGTTCTGGACATTTAGCTTGGTGGATGATCTTTTCAAAATTTTCATTTTTTCTCGATTTCCTACTTCTCGGATATCATTTTGTTTCTTCTACAAAATATCACATCTAGGAATGGAAAAATTTAGGGGGAGGTTCACATTGGACTATATTAATGATCCTAGGAGAAGATAATAATATGGACATTCGAGGACTGTGACGACAGGGCCACCGCCCATGTGACCTCACGTGCTGCGCACGTTGCCCCGGGCGACGGCGGGTGATCGGCGGCGCCAGCGCGCAGCGACAAACAAACGCCGACCCGCGACGGCCCGCTGGTTCTACCCCCGACCCCCTACTTGACCACCATCCCCGATACACGGCCTGTGGAGAGGCTTAGGTATCCTCGGACAGCCAGTGCCGACAGTTGAGCGTCCATACAGGTTCCTGGCTGCCCTTCGAGTCGACTCGAGGACGCTCAGCTCAGCTCAGCTGCAGCGCAGCATGTCGTGTCGCGATTGTTGACTAACCACGCAGTCTCCTTGCCTACTTACCCATCTACACCGCTACGTACGGCACGACCGGGAAGATAACGAATCAGTACGGATTGATTACGGCTAAACTCAGTCCGACGACTATCTGATTCAGTGATTCGAGATCAATTTGACAAGTCAAGACAAAGACAAGAACAATGGCCCGCGCCGCGACCATCCCCCCTCAGGTTCGGTCCCCGCCGAAGCGGGTGACGCGCGCAAGCGCCAGAACTCGCGGAGCAACAGCCAAGGCTGCTGCGGCAGCCAAAGTTGCCGCTGAAGAACCGGTTGCTGTTACAGCGCCCAGACCCAGAGGGAGGCCAGCAGGAGCAACAACAAAGACAGCGCAGAAGGATGAGCAGAAGAAGAAGCCCGGCCGGAAACCTGCGACCGCGGCGGCGCCTGCGGAAAAGGTAGATGTTGATATGGTCGACGATGACCATGACGACGATGACGATAATGACGATGATGATGACACGGACGACGAGATTGGATTTGCTACTGCGCATGCGAAGAAGGCGCCTGCGTCTGCGCCTGTCTCCAGGGGGAAAGTTTCTTCAACATCATCAGTTGCTTCTAAAGCCAGTACTGCTGCGAGTCGCGGGTCGAGGAATGCCACAACTACCACTCCTAATCATAATAATACCGCTGCGGACAGTGGTGAGTCCGATGACGACGAATTGGCGCAGGTCTCCGCGGATGTCCCGAAGAGGAAGGTTGGGAGGCCGAGGACGAAGCCTGCGCCTGAGGCCACAACGGCTAGATCGGATATTGCGGCCAAACCGACGAGGGGCCGACCCCGGACAGTAACAAAAGCTGCATCCACTGTGACAGCTGAGACGGACGCAGAGAAGAAGGTCAGCGCGCGGGCAGCCGTGAGTTCCAAGGCGGAGCCCAAGACATCGCGGACGACGGCGGCAACGACAGCGCCCACTGCTTCCTCTCTGGCAAAGTCGAGCTCCCTCAAGGATCCGCCTAAGAAGAAGAAGGTCACGTTTCAGGATGTTATCTTTGATTCTGATAAGGAGAATCTGCCTGTCGCCGCCTCCGCGGGCGCCACTACTGGGAAAAAGGCTTCTACTACAGCTCCACCCCAAACGGGTCTGAAGGCTAAACCGGTCCGTAAGGCTGCCACCGCTGCAGCTACAGCTACATCTACCCGTGGACGTAAACCTGCGGCAGACTCGAAGACGGCAGAGAAAGAAGCAGCACAGCCGTTGTCTCCCAAGAAGGCTACCCAGGTCGCAAAGTCAGGGTCAGGCTCGTTTTCCAGTTCGCAGGATGATGGCGAAGACGACGAATTGAGTGGCGCGAAGACTACGGTCAAACTGGTCGTCAGGTCGCCTACTAAGAATAACGATTCTGAAAACTTTGGGCTCAGCTCGCCTGTGAAGAAGGTCAATTTCACTGGCTCCACCACACCCATCCTCCCGCCGAAGCCGGCGGATTCTGCCGTGCAGAATAATGAGAATGGTGCCGAGGCCACGAAGCCACCGGTTGACTTCAAGGACTCCGTCATCATGGCCAGCCCGGCAAGAAGACTCCCTCCTTCTCCTTGGAAGGACTCGATCAGAGAGACTCCCCGGAGGGGTCCCCTGTTTATCAAAGATCAGTCCAGCAAGCAGATTGCTCCGCCGGACTTTGCGCCCATGCAGACGTCGCCGTTGAAGTCGTCGCCCAAGAAGGCAAGCATCTTGGCGGCTTCGTTCGCGCAGCAGTCGCAGTCTCCGCTGAAGGCACCTTCGACGCCGGGTAAGGCGTCGTTGCTGAAGAGTCCGGCGAGGAGGCTTTTTACGCCGCTGAAGATAACGGGTGTTACGCCGAGGAAGTCGTTGGTGAAGGGAGAGGCAGGGCAGTCTGAACCTGCTGTTAAGGATGGTGAGGATGAGAATGTCGCGTCCAAGCTGTTCGGAGGTGATGCTTCGGCTGATTCGCCTGCTCCTGAGAAGGCTCGTGTTAGCGGTGAGGCTAATGATGAGGGATTCGAGGTGGAGGAGAAGAAGGAAGTCAATGAGGACTTCGACATGGAGGAAAAGAAAGAAGCGGCTGATGTCTTTGTTGACGACCCTTTCGTCGACAAGCCGGAGCAGAGCTTCCGGGAAGTGGAGGAGGAGCCATTGCAGCTGCCGGATGCAGATGAGGATGGAGCTACGGAGGATGTCGACCATGCCCCTGCAGAGAATCCCACCCATGTTTCTGCACAGGATTTCGAAATCCACGTTGATCCGGAGGATGAGGTTGAATGTGCGGATCCTCCCGTCCAAGAGGAGGCTCTGCCATCCGCAGGCGCTGAAGTCACTGCAGTTGCTTCCCCACCAGTCTCTCCGTATGAGGTTGCCGAAAGTGAAGAGACAAGGAGTCCCCTTGAGAAGGTCTGTAGCATTCCTCCCCCGGCCCCATGGCCCCCGACGATGGCTGCCGGCGAATACCGTAACGAGGCAGGCAATGAGTCGGACGATGAAGCGACGGCGGAGGATAGCCCCTGCAAGAACCGATCGAGCCCCTCGACTCGTGGGATTGTTCGACCAGAGACGCCGACACCGTTTGGCCAGGAGGACGACCAAAACGAGTCTATGACTATCGAACAGGAAAACACTAACGATCTTGGTTTTACACCTTTGGCTGACCAGCTCAGCCAGTGGAAAGCCAGCAGTCCGGAAAAGGCTCAGACGAGACGACGTCGGCGAAGGGGTGTTTTCTCTCTTGGTCGCGCACGCCGGAGTTCTGGTGTTTCTGCAAGGGAGTCGCTGGAGCCCTACCAACGTCGAGCAACGAGGCGATCGCTTTCTGCAAGGAGGTCTTCTCTCTTGGCAGGATCTCCTGTTTCTGCGGATCAACAGACTTCCGTTGAAGCGGAGATGGCTGCTCACGAGGAGGACGCCACTGCCGAGTCCCACGAGGTCAGGGAGGGGCCAGAATCACATCAGGCCGAAGAGGAGCAAGACATCACTGTCTTCGAGGATCAGCCTGTTGAGATGGAGGATCCCCAGCCGCAGGATGATGACATCGTCCAAGATGAAGAGGAGCCTGAGGCGGGCGAAAGTGAGGACGAGACAGTATATGGCGATGAAAATGTACCCCCTCCCGCGGAGGACTCGCGTCCCAGTACGCCTGTGCAGCCTGCCGAGGACGAAGTGGATGAGGACAAGGAGAATCACCAGGATGAGAACACTCCTCTTCCATTGCTGACTCCAGTCAAGCCCAACCTCTCTTATCCGCGTGAGATCCATACCGTGACCAAGGTGCCCTTGAAACCGGAGGGACCGGTCTCACCTCTCAAGATGCCTCGCAAGCGAACCAGGTCTCTCTCAGGCTCTCCTGCCCGTTCCTCTCCCAGGCTCCGTGCGCTGGACATGACGAGGATTCAGACCGCTCCCTCTCTCTCACCTCGCAAGTCGCTCGATCCCGCAGAAGAGGCTGATCCGGTGAAAAAGGAGGAGGACAGCGATGAGGAGACTGTGCAGAGCTACACGCCCAAGGCCCGGTCGACTACCACTTCCCCTTCAAAGACTCCGCAGCGGAATAACACGGCCGAGCAGGGGGTTCTGCGCGGGGCCGTGGTGTATGTCGACGTCCACACGAGCGAGGGAGAAGATGCCAGCGGCATCTTCATCGAGCTGCTGACCCAGATGGGCGCCAAGTGCGTCAAGACGTGGTCCTGGAACCCGCGGTCGAGCTTGTCCCCTGACGAAGGGGGCGAGCCGAGAGAGAAGGTCGGCATCACGCACGTCATCTTCAAGGACGGCGGGGTGCGGACGCTGGAGAAGGTCAGAGCGGCTGGGGGTCTGGTGAAGTGTGTGGGCGTTGGATGGGTTCTTGAGTATGTTTCCCCTTTCTCCAGTCATAGGCAACCTTGGACAATTCCTTTTTGGGCATCTTGCTGACTTGTTCTAGCTGCGAAAGGGAAAACAGATGGCTCGACGAGTCGCCCTACGAGGTCGACCGGTCGATCATCCCACGTGGCGGCCACAAGCGCCGCAAGAGCATGGAGCCGCGGGCGCTGAGCAACGTCAACGGCACGATCAAGGTCGACTCGAGCTCGTCGTCCAGCGGACGCCGTGCGGGCGCCATGCAGGAGTTCATCCGGCTGGCTCCAAGCACGCCGGGACCTGCGCCGCGGCGCAGGTTTGACGAGCTGGCTCCCAGCACCCCTGTCCAGGACGAGGACGGTTACAACTTCAACCTGGACACCGTCGGCATGTCGCCCGCGACGCCGTACTACCTCTCACAGCGCGCGAAGCTGGTGCAGCAGACGTGCCCGCCCAAGCAGACGCGCCAAGGCCTGTTCCCGGCCGGCGGGCCGATCGAGGAGGAGCCGCGCGAGAAGCTGCGCGCGAGGCTGGAGGCGGCGAGGCGGAAGAGCCTGGTGTTCAAGCCCAAGGTAGGGAGTCCGCTGGGGCGGTAGTCCGTAGTCTGTCGTGTTCTCGGTCGTCTTGCATACATGGGTTGATGTCTCGTGTACTGTGCCTGAGGGCTCTGGGTAATGCTTCATGGTGGTTTGAAGCGGACTGTACATACATCATCATCTGGTTTGGTCAGGATTGGGCGGTGGACTGGCGTTTTGGGCATGTCCAGGGTTTGTGGTTTATTATGGGTCATTATCTTTGTGCGTGTATGCTACATTACTGGCTGATATCTTTGAGGTGCAGTGTGAATAGGAATATGTTGGATACTTTCTCAAGTCTGGATATCCATGGTAGCTCTGTACGTTGGCTCTGTTATACTTGGATACATGACCTCTCAACATGTATATAGAAAGCGGAGCATCGGACGTCCGATAGATACCTGGCAAACCTGTCCAAGCTTTCCGATCCGTAGCGGAGAACCTGCACGGTCCATTATTCCCGCCACCGCCATCCCCGCTGGGCTTGCCTTGCCGTACTGAGTCTGAGCCACTGGGTCAGATTCGGACCGATCGTCTGATTATTTATTTATCATCATTTTTGATGTTATCGCCCTGGAGAGTGGAGGCTGGAGCCGGCTAAGTCGGCACGAGCCCGCAGTGGCGGTGGAGGGCGTCGGAGGGACCGCTCGGAAGTCGGAACTTCCCCGCAGCGGCGGAAAGGTGAACGACGGGTTCCGGTTGGATCTCTGCGATCGATTTGGCGCCGATGGAGGCACGCGACCTGCAAGCAGCGAGCCTGAAGCAGAAAAGGCGGAAAAGAGATTGCTTACTTACTGCCGTAGGTGGACTTAGAGATTCCTTCTTGTTCTTTCATATGTTGTGCACTCTGTACATACATGCCTTGTGTTTGTGGTGGATGCGGTGGCTCGAGTGACGGTGACTGAGACTGCTTGAGATTTGTCATTTGGATTGTTATCTCAGTCAAGCTTTTGCTTTTTGCTTGGCTTGCAGAGCGGGTTCCTGTTCCTGACTGAGATTGCGGATTGCGGCGTTTTGCTGCTGGATTGCGCTATCGATTCGGGACTTCAGTCGCTATTCGTTATCACCTTCTCAAAAGATATCCTTTCTTTGTCGACATTGGATGCGATTGAGTCTGCCCATGCGAGATGCCACAAGATGAGCGTGAGGCGGGCGCTGCCCGTGATGGTCTTGAACGTCGAGATGGGGACGTGGAGGTAGATGGCCGTGTTCATCGTCCTCCTCCAGATGTTGATGTCGATGTCGATGCGGAGACGGATACAGAGACAGACGACGGCAGCATCCACGACACGAGCAGACTACTCGGTCCTCCATCCCCCTCCTCCCCCGACGCCAACAGAGACGATGAGAAAAAGGACGAAAAACCCGTCACCTGGGCCTCCCTGCCCAAGAAGTCCCAGCTCGCCATCCTCACCCTCGCCCGTCTCTCCGAACCCTTGACCCAGACCTCCCTGCAGGCCTACATCTTCTACATGCTCAAGTCGTTCGACCCCTCCCTGCCGGACTCGACCGTCTCCGCGCAGGCGGGCATCCTGCAGGGCAGCTTCACCGCGGCACAGTTCCTGACGGCCGTGTTCTGGGGCCGGCTGGCGGACACGGAGTGGATGGGGCGGAAGCGGGTGCTGCTGATCGGTCTGCTGGGGACATGCATGTCGTGCGTCGGGTTCGGCTTCTCGCGGTCGTTTGTGGCCGCGGCGGTGTTTCGGACGCTGGGGGGCGTGCTGAATAGTAATGTGGGTGTCATGAGGACGATGATTGCGGAGATTGTGGTGGAGAAGAAGTATGTCTTTGTCCCTTTCCTTTGGGATCTGTATATCTTGTCTCTTTTGTGGACACTGGTGAAGGAGCAGCTGCTGACGAGCTAGATATCAATCGCGCGCCTTCTTGCTCCTGCCCATGTGCTTCAACATCGGCGTCATCATCGGTCCCATCCTGGGAGGTATCCTGGCCGATCCCGTCAAGAGCTATCCGAAGCTCCTCGGTCCTGGCTCGCTGTTAGGAGGAAAAGATGGCGTCTGGTGGATGCAGCACTGGCCCTACGCGCTGCCCAACGTCCTGAGCGCCATGTTCCTCTTCTGCGCTGCCGTGGCGGTGTTTCTTGGTCTGGATGAGGTATGCCAGTCTACTACCTAACCTATGCTCGGATGTGCCCGTTCGATGCTAATCCTCCAGACACATGAAACCGCAAAATACAGAACCGACTGGGGTCGGCAGCTGGGCAAGGCGCTCGCAAGAGCCCTCCGCTTCCGTCGAGCCTCCCAGCACTACGACCCCCTCAGCACCGTCTCTGACGCTGCAAATTCCTTAGATCTCGAACGCTCAAGGCCTACGACGCCCAAAAAACAGACTCCTAAACGCAGCCGCCCTGCCTTCCGCCAGATCTGGACGCGTAACGTGCTCCTGACCCTGGCGACGCACTTCCTCCTGGCCTTCCACACCAGCGCCTTCAACGCCATGACCTTCGTCTTCCTGCCCACGCCGCGCGCCCCCGAAGGCTCCCGCCGCGGCTTCTTCCACTTCAGCGGCGGTCTCGGGCTGTCGTCGTCGCGCGTCGGCCTCGCCACGGCCCTGATCGGCATCATCGGCCTGCCGCTGCAGATCTTCCTCTACCCGCGCATCCAGTTCCGCCTGGGCACGCTGAGATGCTACCGCACCTTCCTCCCCTTCTCGCCGCTCGCGTACGTGCTCATGCCCTTCCTCGTCCTGATCCCGCGCTCCCCATTCTGGCTCGTCTGGCCCGCCTTCACCGTCGTCGTCGGGCTGCAGGTCGTCTCGCGCACCTTCTCGCTGCCCGCGACCATCATCCTCGTCAACAACTGCGTCACGGACCCCAAGATCCTGGGTACCGTGCACGGCATCGCGCAGAGCGTGTCGAGCGCCGCGCGCACGCTGGGCCCGCTCGTCGGCGGGTGGGGGCTGGGCTTGGGGCTGAAGCATAACATCGTCGGCGCGGTGTGGTGGGCGCTGGCGGTGGAGGCGCTGGCGGGGTGGTTGATAACGTGGACGATTACGGAGGGGAGGGGGATCGAGAGGAGGAAGGAGGTGGAGGAAGAGGAAGGAGAGGAAACTCGATAGAGGGTGCATCGTGCTGTTCCTTTTCTCTACATATGGTCCTTACGAAAAAGTCTAGATAATGCTGGAACGAGATGAGATATCACGAGTTTTAAATGTCTTGTTTAGTCTGATCTGTTTGGGGCTTGGCATGAAATAATGTTGCGTGATCTGCTTTGTTCTTTTCATTTCATTTCTTGTGGCATACATAATCTTATGGCATAGACATGGATGTATGTACGTACATGACATGAGATAATGAAAATAAATAAGCTTCATGATAGGTAGAGTGGATATCGCATCTAGTTCAAGACAGAACAGTACAGTACAGTTCATGAATATCTATATTACGTCTCTTCCTCCCAATTGCTTTTTTTTTCATGACTATAAAGCGTCTGGCCAATAATGCCCTGTCTATCTATAGACCCTTATTTTCCAATATGCAACCTTTTAGTCCAATTCCTCTAATATAACATGGCTTGCTACTTGCTTGCCTGCCCTTTTTTTTTCTTTTCTGCACACACCTCAGAGCTAGCTCCGTTTAGGAGTAGAGTATGAGTGAGGCTGCACCGAGACATGCGGCGCAGTGCGTGTGGACGACGGTATCATATCTTATCGTATCATATCATCTGACCCGCTCTCTTGGGAGCGTTATTGTGGGAGCGTATAAACACCATCCGATCGATGTCATCTGTCATTCCATTCAATTCACCCAACCTTCCTCCCAGGAGTCTTCGTCCCTCTTCTCAAAATCCGTCATCTTGCTTGCCCCATCCCATCTCATCCCATCCCATCAGTGACACGGCTTCAGGGTATATAAAATGGGTTTTGACAAGTGCGGTTGAGTGGTCGGTCGATTGATCGGTCATGCACCGACTGAGATGAACGCCTTGATCGCCTTGGTCGCGTCGCCGTCATGGGCCTTCAGCAGCTCGGTGGCCTTGTTCTTGGTTAGGTCGAGGTGGTCGACCTGTATATATAAGAACACATTGAGTCAGTCACAGTTCTCCATCCATTCAGTCGTTCGTCTGTTCTCTACCCAGACAAACATGACCCCTCACACAACGACAAACCACAAGGAAAAAGAGAAAAAGGATACTAACCAACAGCGCCACATCCTCCGCCGCAACCTTGACGGCCTTCTTCTTGACCGCCTCCGCCTCCCCCTCCTTCTTCCCAGCGGCCTTCGTCCCCGCCGCATCCGCGGCCTTTCCACCCGCCCCGGCGGCGGAGATCTCCAGCCGACTCATCGCCTTGCCCAGCGCCTCCTGGTCCGCCGCGGAGGGGACCTTGCCGGCACCCGCCGCGCCGTCGCCGTCGGGCTGGGAGATCTCGTTGTCGTTGAGCGCCGACAGGGCCGCGGCCGCTTTGCGGTCCTCGGCGCTCTTGGGGAGCTGCTGCTGCTGCTCGTCGGAGGCGGTGTCGGCCATGTTATTTCTCTCTCTCTCTGTGTCTCTCTCTCTCTATGGATACGGCCGGTTCGGATTCAGCTTCGGGTCTGTGCGCCTCGGTGGCTGGCTGGTATGTATGTATATCGTCGGTATACAAGTGCAGCCGGTTGACGTTGAAACAGGCGGGACGGAACGGGGCCAGAATTTCCGTGTTCGGCTCGCTCCGATCGGGATATGGATCTGGTAAGGCTCCGCCCGGAGATTGACAATGCCGTCTGTCTAACAGTGACTCAGGTCACGGGTAACGTCGAGGGGGCGGCCGCCGGTAAGCGCACTTTGTCTTTCGAACCTGAATTCGTGCTTTGTGCGCGCCGGTAAAGACTTCATTTGTCTTCCTTCCTTTTTTCCTTTCTTTTCTTTCTTTCTCTGGTTTGCAGTCTTTACCATATTCCACAGGTTTTTACTTGTTGAACTCAGCCGTCTTTAGTGGGTTCGATTGGGTGATCGCTAGTACCTAGTACTGCTTGGCGATATCCATATCACTCATTGCTTGAGACGTCTGGGGTTGCAACAGGGACTTTTCATAAAATTGCGATATCCCCTCATTTGATTGTGCGAAAAAAAAAGGCTGAGGTGTTGGATAGCGATTTGTGTGTCTATCTGCACAGCCTGTCCTTAGTCTTATTCTTCCTCTACATTTGTCTAGAAGGCAGACAGTGTCTTACTAAGATCTTCACTGCGCACTACATCCTCATTTTGAGTGAAAACCTAAACTGAACGATACCAACCATGTCTGCTGATTGGAGTCCATCCTGTTTGTCTTCCGTCTCTATAAGATTTCTCTCTGTCAGATACTAACAGCTCGAACCAGCGTGGACCTCCAAGCCCATCAAGCAGGAAGTCGTCTATGAGGATCAAGAGGGCTTCCAGGCTGCGCTCGCGAAGCTGCAGCAGCTGCCCCCGCTGGTGACCCCGCAGGAGGTGCGTGAATCAACGCGCTGTGACACGTCTTGGACTTCAGACTGACAGGTGACAGATTGTCAACCTCAAGAAGAGCCTGCGCAATGTTGCATTGGGAAAGGCGTTTGTTCTCCAGGGAGGTGTGTATGCGTTTTTCATTTGATATGCAGCTGAGAGATCTGTTTGGCTCATTCAGCTTTATAGGTGATTGTGCCGAGCTTTTTGATTATTGTAACCAGGAGATGATAGAGGCCAAAGTGAAGCTTCTTCTCCAAATGAGCCTGGTGCTGATCTGGGGTATGTACTGTCCTTTATATTCGAATGTGTGCTGCATCGTGAGCTCTGGCCAATGTTGTGCGAATGTCTTTAGGCGCCAACAAGCCCGTTGTGAGGATTGCTCGTATCGCCGGCCAGTTCGCGAAGTGAGTCCTGGTTTATTCTCTGTGGTGTGATGCATGTTGATTGACTTGTCTCCCAGACCTCGATCTAATCCAACTGAAACTGTCAACGGCGTCACAATGCTATCCTTCAGAGGGGACAACATAAATGGGTTCCCTGCAGATCCTGAATCCCGCAAGCCAGACCCCTCCCGTCTCGTGTCGGCCTACTTCCACTCTGCCGCGACTTTAAACTATCTCAGGGCTGCGCTGTCTTCCGGTCTTGCCGATTTGCACTCGCCGCTTGACTGGGGCCTTGGCCATGTAATAACCCCCTCCGTCAAGGAGAAGTACGAGCGCATCGTCAACCGCGTGACTGACGCACTCCGCTTCATGCGCACCGTGGGTCTTGATACGGACCGCGGCATCGAAACTGTCGACATCTACACGAGCCACGAGGGCCTTCACCTCGAGTACGAGCAGAGCCTGACCCGTCTCCTCAAGCATCCCCCGAGTGCGTTCTCCGAGCCTGAACCGGCCGCATACCCCGGATCTCCCTCCGCAGGAGCTACTACTACTGCATCATCTACACCTTCTAAAGGATTCTACGCCACCTCCGCGCACTTCCTCTGGATCGGCGACCGCACGCGCCAGCTCGACGGCGCCCACGTCGAGTTCTTCCGCGGCCTCGCGAACCCGATCGGCATCAAGATCGGCCCCAGCATGAGCCCCGACGACCTCGTCAAGCTCCTCGACACCGTCAACCCCACGAAAGAAATCGGCAAGGTCACGCTCATCACGCGCTACGGCGCCTCCAAGATCGCGCAGCACCTCCCCGGCCACATCGCGGCCGTCCAGAAGTCGGGCCACCTCCCCGTGTGGCAGTGCGACCCCATGCACGGCAACACGCAGACGACCCCGTCGGGCGTCAAGACCCGACACTTCTCGGACATCCTCTCGGAGCTGCGACAGGCGCTGGAGATCCACCGCGCCGCGGGCTCCTTCCTGGGCGGCATGCACCTCGAGCTGACGGGCGAGGCGGTCACCGAGTGCGTCGGCGGCGCCGCGGGCCTGACCGAGGACGGCCTCAGCGAGCGCTACACGACCTTCTGCGACCCGCGGCTGAACGAGAAGCAGGCGCTCGAGCTGGCGTTCTTGGTGGCGGGCTTTTATCGCGAGGGGCTGGACGGTGGGGCGAGCAATGCGATTTGATGAATTTTCTTTTTTTTTTCTCCTGAAGTCGGAAAGTGAAGTGAATGTGAAGTGAAGTTAGAAAAGTGAAAAACTACAGAAAAGATTAAAGAATAGGGTTTGAAAGGGAAGCGAAACAAAAAAAATGTGGCTACAGGAATAAAATTCTTCGCACAGTTTGAATGAAACGTGGTTTTGTACTTAGGTACAGAGATCAAATTCGATGGTAATGGATGAATTGATGCAAACGCACTGTCCTACCTTGTGGTTGTATTTTATGAGTAGACGGAGCGCCCCCGCATCAAAAAATGCTGTACAAGTAAACGAAAATATCTCTCCTTACATGCATCACCTGGAGTATCTGATTTTCTCTGCATCTTAGAATCTGGTTTTTTCGTCTGCTCTGCTCTGATAAAGGCTATCAAGCCCATAGAAACTGAAAACTCTCTGCTCTGTATCCAACATAACAGAAAATTTGCCCTATCTCTCCGATATATATATGAACATAATTCCAATTCTGCTAGATGAACCTCCTAGGACCACCTTTTTTTTTCTTCTGTCCCGCTCTCTTCCAACAGTGTCTCTGTGTCTTATTTTCTTTCGTTGCCTCCTGGACTTCCCCCGTCTCCGGTTATTTATTTCTTAAGCGAAACCCTGACCCATAGCTATATAGGTCTCCGATACAAAACAAAAAAAGGTTGCAGTTTCCCTGGATAGATAAGATAGACCAGGTAAGTTACCCGTTTGAATGAAAGTGGGTATTTAATTAATCCAGGTAGTAAGTAAGGTCCACGCAGGACGATGAATGCGGTGTGGAGAGCTGATTTTGAATTTCCATGTACATACATATATATGCAAGAGACAAATCCGTGACCTGCTTCTCCATGAATTACTTATGCTTTGAGATTTATCTTGGCAGATAGTGGGACTCCTGGTAACCAGTTTAGACTCTTCTCAGAGTTCTCTTTTGTTCTTGTCATTAAGATAAGATAAAATATTTGAGCTGTGCAAAAATATATATGTTGTGCCCTTTTTGATCTCTGTCTTCCTCGCATTGCATTTTTGCACTCGGAGCAGAGCTGAGCTTGCGGGTGCTGTTGAGCTTGCAGTTTATTGTTATTATAGTGTCGAAGGGGATCTGTCTGCAATTGGGTTATCGGAGCTCTTGTAGTAGGAACCACAAGGTCTAGACTGGTCTCATTGAGCTCTGTGTGTGTGTGTGTGTGTCTTTGGCAAGGGTTGTCTGCTGACCTGCATCGAGGATAAGTCAGCTTGTTATATAGAACTCCCTTTATAAAACATCTTCAAGCTCGGACTGCTTTTCGCGCCAGCGACTTCTTGAGCTTTGTCGAGCTCCGTGTCCCTATCTGGCAACGGCTTTTTTGGCATGGAGAACAGATATACTGGTGCATGCATATACCACCAGCCAGCGCTGCCTCTGAGATGGGCCAACGTTTCAGATAAAGCAAACATATGCCATGACAATTGTTGGTCAATCTGTTGGGTTATCTCAATGAATAAATCTTGGAGTTCCAAGCTGAATCATCTTTCAGGAAGAAGTTGAGTTGAGACTGGAGTATTTTTTTTCCCTTCCATCAATTGGTAGCTATGAGATTGCGATCTGGTGTTCTTAGACAGATAAGTATATAAATTATATTCTTGTCTAGCAAAGCGGTGAGGAGTTTAGTTGCATATTAGATTAAGAGCGTAAGTATAACAAATAACAATCAGCAGATTTGCATTCGTACTTACATATTTCTCTATGCTGTCGCGGTTCTGCTCAATCTTCTTAGGATTCTTTCCTTTCTTAGTGATGTTCTCAAAAATGAGACACTGCTGAGTTAAAAAAAATCTGCTAGCAGCTCATCTGCCTGTGCAGCGATATATATATGTCTGGGTGCTTTGTTTGTACGGGTCCTGTTGGATCATGAATCAGCGGTAATAGCTGTGTAGTACATTTCCCTCAACAATTCTCCACCGCACATCAAAGCGGCTGTATCCGCTGGTCACCTCGCTCTCGCAGTGGAGCTTAACGCACGGTGGGAAAAGCTTTGCGAATATATATGGTGCCATCTCTGAGAGAATTTTCCTAGGGGGAAGCTCCTACATGTCTTTTGCTGACGTCGAAGATCTGACATGTGCTTACCTGCTCCATCAGCCTGCCTGTCTGTGGTCGAATCCGGTGTTCATGTGATCGGTCACCATCTCCAAATTTGGTGGATGTGATGGCCAACTGCACCTCCGATGACCTCTCTGTCATCCCAGATGTATCGCTCAACAGCTTTTCTGATAAAAATTCTAACTGATATTTCCAGGGCGCATCTTCGTGGGCCTCGAATGGATTAAACTCCTCCAACTTCGGAGACAGTTCTCTGTCCAACATACGGTCATTGTGTGAGGATTCAAAGGACAAATCCCCGGCTGTCACCAACGCAGCTGCATGCCGTCAGGCCTTCTTTCTGTGCACATACTGCAAAGTACTCTGTGCAGTATGCTAAGTAGGAGATAGGACAATGATGCATGGACAGTGAGGATGCTGCAAAATCCTTCTAGACATTTGCAGCAATGCAATTCTTGACCGCTCAATCCGGCTCCCTGGAGTATCAAGGCTCATTCTGGATAAGAAAGTGACGAAGGACTTTCCCTTCCTTTAACGCCATTCAAATCTTTGCCTCTCGGAAGAGCATGGAGGTCCCATCTCCCGCTCTTGTCGAGAACAATAATTTTGTAGCCCTGGGGGATTGTCTGAACCTCATCAGGTACAATCACAATTTGGTGTTTGTCCAAAGCTCTCTCAACAGCATGTCGTAGGAATAGTCCATTGCGAGCTATTTTGGAGAGACCTATCTAGCTGTTCTGTTAAGTGTTTCTTTCCATAGGCAATAAAGACAGAAATCACTGCTGGTGAATAGGGGTTCGTCTTATATTTGACGCGTGCCGGTAACATCTTTAGTTCAGTTCGACGCCCTCTGTTCCAACTGTATTCTATTGTGTAGTGTACCATTCTCGGCAGGCTTCACCTTCTTTTTTCTCAGAAGAGTTGCCATTAAAGTTATAGTCATGATCAGGGTTGACCTTGATCCAACACTGTTCTAGATCGTGATACAACAGACAACCCCGGTCAGCAGCAGCCCCAGGAGAGAGACCGGGGAGGCAATATATGCTGGGTGGTCTCCTGGCTTTGCCAGTTTTTTCTGACACAGTATTTGTGCTGTTTTCTGTCTCACTCATCTTGAAACAGCAAGCGGAATAATGAAATACTTTTGTTTCTCGCAGAAGGGGCAGTGCAGTACTTCGATTATGCCTGAAGAGGAAGAAATCTGATGGTTCCCATTTCCCATTGATTTTGCATAAGTTCTTTTTTTTGTTGTCAAATGTCAGATGTGCTTTGAGAAACGGCCAAACCACTCTCAGCAATATGCATTGCTCATGTGTCATCTTTGATGCGGCTCTTATCTGCATGAATTCTTTTCTAATCGATGCCAGCTTGCCTTGCTAGATCATGCCCTTGGTCTTTTTGTTTTCTGGAACCCCTGTCGTGAAGAGTTTGAGATATTAGTCCTCTTGCCTTCTTACCTCCTTTCTTGTCCACACAGACAGAGCGAACAATTTTCTGAAAGATGTTTAGTAAAGCCGAAAATATCTGGCAGAGGATTGGTATCGAGCCTCTCTTGAAGCTTCAGGCCGGGTAAACAGGCTTATTGTACCCACTGGACACAAAGACCAGGTGACCTAGTGGGAGGGAATTCCTAGGGTTGCCCATATCCCTTCAATATGTAGGCAAGGAATCCCTCCATTAGAGCCATTTTTCCGTCATACTAATGGCATACTAATGGCTGGCGAGGTTTCTGCTGGTGGAATTCGAGAATCTATAAACAAAATAAGGTCATAATCTGTTTCCGGTTCGTCACGCAGGTATAGTTTAAAAAAAGCCGGCTCTTTGATTTCGCTGAAAAAAATGTCGTCCTGTCTAAATAAATGGGTAAGCACCCAGGAATAGTTTTGAATTCACGTCTCTTGGACTGGTCAGTCGTTGCATCTCATTTTGGATATAGACACACTCATCCAACCTCTGCGACTGGAATGACCGCTGACACTTCCACGGATTCTGGTCTAGTAAGCAGTTTCCCAGCAAGTAAAGGATTTCCTGCCAGACATCGTTCTCTGACAATATTTGGCGCTGAGCACATGGCAGGAGGATTGGGCATGACTGCTGCAGGCTCTAATATCAGCTCTTTGTATCTATCTACTCCAAGAAGGCAGGACAGGCAGACAACTTACCTGGCAAAGTCTTTTGGCACAAATAGGAAGATGGAGAATATTTATTTGGTTAGGAATCCGGTGCACAGCTTGGATCCATCCTGCCCTTCGTGCTCTTTGAACCAGTATTCGATAACAGGCATTGCCGCGGCCAGCTCTCCTGCTCCCACTGTTTCTCCATCACTTTTTCCATCGTTCTTTCTCCTTCTCCCATTGCTCCCTGTCATTCTTCCTTTCTGTCTGTCTGGAGTCTGCACTCAGCGTTTCGGGAGCTGTTGAGTTGCTCCCTTAGGACCGTTGCTTCCTGCTTATAGTCTGAGACATTCCCTCGCTGTCACCATTCTAGTGATTTAATAGGCTTCAGCAAACTTGTCAAAGTCAAGAAAGGCCACACACACCTTTGATCTGCGCCAGAATCGGCCGCTCAGGGATAGCAGCCCAGACTACCGTTCGATCTCGACTGCTGCGTGCCAGGTCCCATCCAGCGTCTTCGTCTGGAAGCAGCCGTTCTGATATCCATGCAATGCTTCATATGTACTCAAACTTCCTACCAGTTCTTTTCCGTCCAATCCTCTCTGCAGACTGTGTATATCATCTGAAAGAATGTGATGCGTCATTTCCAGCACCTTCGATTGAATTGCTCCCCAGATGTTGAATTCAACCCACACAATTGACATCCATAATGGCAGTCGTCGGGACTATTTGCCACGAAGAAGTCCCATCTTGCGGTAATTAAGACAAATAAAGTAAATATATATTTGTCTCATGATTAAGAGGCACTCTAGCAGTCCGTATTGAAAGATAGAGATATGACCTGAATGAATGTAGAATTAATCAGCATGTTCCACTTTCTTTTCAACTCCAGAGAAGTCTTCATGTTTCAATGCAAATGACAATTTCAACATGCGCAATATTATCAATATAATAAGAAAGCAAAAAGTATCAGCGGCAGTTTATTATTAGCCACAGCATCACCACAGCACAGTCTGAGGTGCTTCGGCGTTGAGAATGAGGGCACATTTGCTGTAGATATACTAACTGTAAGCACTGCGGGAGACTGTTAATTTCCATTCCATGCCCCAGCAGAGAGAAAACATTGTAGTGAGATTATGAAATATCAATCAATAATTATATAGAGACGCTGAGAAAGTATAAAAATCATAGCATTTGAGACGATGTGCCCCGCTGTCAGGGCAATGTAAGTCAAACCATCTTGTCATGATCAATGGGATGCAATGATCATTCCAATGATACCCGCACGATGTTCGCTATTCGAATAAATATAACGATGTAGAAAGAGTCTGCACTTATCTAGGCACCAATGCACCTCAGTGTGTAATGCATTTTACATGGTTACTACATTCGAGGCATCGTTGATGTCATCCACAACGATATCCAGGATGTTTTGAACAGCCGGAAAGAAAGATAAACGGAATGATTAACTCCAGTTTCAATTCCATGTCTCTGAAGTTTTGTATATGGATATAAGCATCTGTCAGAATTAGCTACTAGAAGAGAAAGGAACGGTAGACTTTGCGCCTTTCACTGGATTCAATTTTATATCAACAGGCTTCGGATATAACATACATATTGCCGTCTCGTTGCATGCAGTGTCTCCTCAGCGCAGTTCGGTCATTGCAGGAGACTGGCTCTAATATCTGTGATGCAATGTCAATATTCCCAATGGAGTCCTGGACTCCGAACCGAGGAGATTAGGTGATGACTGGGGTTTGACTAGGTGCTTTCGTGTCACCAAACTTGAAGCGAGATTATGTAGTTTATCTCATTGCTCTGATACTCCATCACATCATTGGCAATATATTTCCTTGTCCGTTATATATCATAGAGGCTTTCAATGCACCTGAGCAGAGAAAACGAGCAGAGCTTGCCGAAGATATATAGCCCGCTTTGAAGACGCTCTGAAGACATTCGCCGAAGTTGTACGCGGAGTGCATAAACGTGAATGGGACCGGGTAGACGGACCCCAAGATCGCAGAGACGATCGATGCTATCACCAACCCGATGAGCTCTATTTTTGACGGACAGAAAATGCAACAGGTTCTAGGGGAAGGGAAACAAAAAGTTGGCTCAGGGGGGTCAATGGTTTCTTTGTTTGCCATTGGAGGAGTCAGACTCCAAAGCGTGAAGGACACTTCGAGTTTTAATTGATACAGAGCGAGTGCAGGTCAACAATGTGAAGAGGAGCCCAGTTTATGGATCGAGCAGTTCTATTGAACATTCTGATGTCTCTCTCAAGAACTTTGCCGTCATACTTTGGGTCTCTATTCTGCATGATCGTCCCTTGCTTTACCGTACTTAGCTGAGAAGGTACCAAAGAAGAGTCATTCTGCAATCGAGACATCGCTTGAAGGTTAGAACAAGTAAAAGGAATGCAAGCTAACGAAGCGTCTGATGACGAGAAGGACTGTTCGAAGCCGGAATAGAGAAGGTTGTACTGTACTATATATCTCGGTTAGCAATCGGTCTAGTAGATTGCTGATGGTTGGATCTTGTGAGAGGAATAAGATATACTAAGGAAGTGGGTTCAACATAAGGAGGTATGTGGACCTGGAGTTTGCTGGCTGTCAGATGGAAGTTACAGAGCCCTGAATATGCGAGGGGAAAGACGTGGATGGCCTGGGAACTATCCCAAACCACAGCTTTGATGTTCGCTTGGTTCTGGACTTTTGTAACGATGCATCCGCGATCTCATTGGCGTACACCATTTGCAAAAGCATGATGTCTTGTCACAGATGAAAGTTCGGTTACAGTCCAAGTTAGGCATGCTAGCCTTGCCCTAGCATGGCATCCCTTTTTAGATCATCTGTAACGCAGACAGATACAGGAAGAATCGGACGTAACGACCAACAGCAACTGCTCCATATGCGGGGTGAGTATTTGTCCTGTTTCGATGGACTGAATATCCTATATATAAACGTTGACGATCGTAAACCGTGAGCGTTCATCTGGGATTTATTGTAGGTCTCCTTTTGGTTATTGGCGTTGCCATTGAGAATGGTATGATGTGGGCAACTTCAGTTCTGTGAGATTTGTTTTTGCAGATACATTCAGTTTCGAGGACTGATAGTCGTCATGTTGGTTTATAACATACTTGTTATACCTATTCCGGGAGAGGCACTCTTCTTTCAGCCATTTTGATCATTGCAAGAAGGCGATTTGGTCATTTCAATGGATAGATTCTGGATGGAACCTTCGAGGTTGAAGAAAAGAGATTGGTAACTGGTTTTTTTCACATGCTTTCATCGGAAACAAAAGAAAAGGCTTTCGACCAAGGAACAGAATAGGAAAGTTTGTATATCCTGTAGAGCTGGTCATCGCTCTGGCAGCCCTGGAATCGATGCGAGGATGCACTGCACAGTATATATAAAACAATCCATAGATGTTTCTTTCCTGACTTTCTTTCAAGTTCCTTTGCCGCATAGACTAATTTGATAGATGCCGGTGTTTTTCAAGACTGCTCTCTGTCGAGGAGCTGATTATATTCATTGGCTAGGAATCCGAGGAATGCTGATATCGTGTGGTATTCCAATGGGTGTTCTGTTCTGCCCAAACCTCGCCCCGGGATCTTACGATCCAAGCGTAGCAGTTGGCTGCTATCGCTATCGTCTTCGAATCCATACCAACTTGCGACATTTCCAAGCCGGTTCACGAGTGTGTTTCTTGGACGACCGAGGGGCACGGACTGATTCCCACCTCCGAAACGGACATTCAAGCTCCCCATTGAACGCTTTCACCGGAGATAATGGTTGTGAAGGAGGATCTTGACGAGGACAACAAATGGATGATAGGTGTGTATCAGTCTCTCGTTCCCAGCAGTCGCAGCAGGCTTTGTATATATATATAAAGTGCTGCTCTGCCCTTGCTGGGTTACATCACCCATTCTGCAGATGTTGTTTCTTTCCACTGTCTGTCAGTTATATAAAAATTTCCACCGACCCTTTGCGGCAACTGCATGTGTTCGTAATTTCATTGTGGACATCCAATATATGTTCCTGGAAGCGTCTAACAGGCTTGAAAGAGCCATATTCAGGTATGTAAAGTACCCCGTCATCGAGCCTGCCACTTGACTTTCTATATATATGATATTTGGGGTTCATAGCAGGAGGATATCTCTTTCTTGCATTCCCACTTCCTCCTTAAGTAGAGCGCAATGTAGAGTCAATCTTTGTTGAACCATGGCATAACTCTAGACGATGGACATCGATAACAATAAACGGAGATTGAAAGATAAATGTGTGTGTATCTAGCCCTTCTGGGAGCTGGGAGAGGTAACTCGAATGGCGGTGTCACAGTTTATGCTCCAGATATATGGAAGAGCAGATCAACGCTTGACCTGCGTTTCCGAACGTACCCGCCTGTGGAGGAGACGTCGGCATTGGATTTCCAGCGATCTGTACATCTTTCAGGAGATGGTCCCAGCAATTCATGATGTTCTGTATATTGGAGCTAGATGACGACACGATGTATATAAGATATATGATCTTATGATTTCCGTGGCGCTCTTGCGGATATCACTATAGAATGGCAGCTCTGAAAATACAACAGACCGCATATTCCAGCTTCCGGATGAGGGTCTGACCTGCGTATTATAGTAGACAACTGGACCGTCCAAGACACGACCAGACACTGTGATGAGATTTGGAGTAGGATTCAAACCAAAGTTTGTGAGGGTATTGTTTATCTGAGGGGTTATGCCGAGTACAGAAGCTCAATTTGTAACTATTGTGTATGCATTCTCTGCCGGCCTGCGAACAGCAAAACGTATCATGTTCCCTGTCTGATCGGCACTCAGTTTTGATTTCGCCGGTTGGCCTGGCTCGACGATGCAGACATCAGCTGGCAGGTATGATGGCTTTTCTTTGGTCCCAAGAGAATAAGAACGTTACCTGGTTTTCCATTTTGAAGTTCCATAGAAAATATTAAAAGGTTAGAAAGAAGTAGGTAGCTGATAGATCGGGTTTAAAACAAGTCATCTGCATTTAGAAGACCGAGAGCAGGCAAAAAAGCATATTTAAGTACATATCAAAAGCGAATCATCGTAGATTCTAAAGGAGTGCAGTATTAGTAGTGTCCCCAACTGCACCTTCATCGGAATCGTCATGCACTGCTTTCTTTTGTAGTCCTGGGTCTGCCCAACTGTCAACATTGTTTGTTACAAACAGGACTTTGGAGAACATACCGAAACTCCGTTGCGTCTTTGGTAAAAATCAATCAGTGGCAGTTCGCGCTGGTATAATATTATTGTTGACATCCTCGACGACGAAGATGCACTTTCTGAATGAATGAGCCTGATGTGGTTTTTCCGGCTTTGTGCAATTGGTACAAGATGCTAAATGTTAGCCCAGCATGCGAGCCGCCTGCTCCTGGAGGGATTGCGGCGAGGTCGGCGAGGTACATCCGCGGCCGGGACCTCATCACAACTTTCGCCGACGGAGGCACGGAGAATCTCGGCCAGGAGTGCAGTGATCATTGTAAAGACATAAAAACTGCATCAGGCGTAACTCCTCGTATACCCGTGTAACCACATGGTGGGGGCGATCATCGTCTTTGAACGGAGAGTAATTAATAATAATGAAGAGAATCTGGTAGTGGTAAATTGATATCGAGGTACGTATATACATCCATACGCCCTACGAACTTCTCTTTCGAAGTCTGACCACGGCCCTATGTGAGACGTTGGCATAAAACATAAAACATGGTTTTTTTCGTGTGTTGCATCTGATTCCGTCGATGATATATATCACAATTTGCAAAGGTGGAAGACAGTCCTCCACAGTCTGTGTGTGTACCGGTTAGGCTAGGCTGTTGACCATCTTGGTTGAGAACTTGAGATTGGGCGTGGGATAATCTCCGCGCCATTTGCAGTGCTAATCCAACTTTTCCGGTTGCTAGGAGCAGGCCCAAGAAGAAGAAGAGGAGGAAGTTCATTTATGGAATTAGAGTAGGTATTGAGATAGTAGATACGGGCCTCATTCTTTTTGAGATGACTACTGCCCATTGGTGAAGTGAATATAAGCACCCCAAGAACTCCAAGGCTATATATCTATAGAGAGAAATAGATTACTTGACCAATCTGTAAGTGTGCAAAAGTGATGACCTGTTCCAAAGGATGATAAACAGATTTATGTATGAAAGGACGGAGTAGGAAGATCGATCGACGTCCTGTAGTGTAATATAAGTTCGAACGTACCGTACCGGTAGTACATGTACAAGCCAGAAGAAAAAAATCCTTCACGGTCCGGAAATCAGTGAATGTAGAAGTATGGAGAATCAAAAAAAAAAACATTGAATATTTGCAAGAAGCGCAGTGAATGACAAGCTAAATGCATACCAGTGGGTATGTAGAGATAAAAGATGAGTATAGATTAGGTAGGTAAGAATCTATCAAGACGCAGTATCATTGTCTGCTAGAAGAGAAATGAAAACATAGAGTAATGTATAGAGAGCAGTAAGTAGATAAGGACTTGTAGGACAGACAGATCTATCTATGGATGAGACAACAGAGATGGTGATGGTGATGATAGTGGTGATAGTTAAGGAACAAATCCATCTATCTAGGTGGGTAATGAATGAATGCAACAGTCCAAATTCAATCTATGAGGTATCATACCGGATCAAACCATACTATGCATGGCATATAAGGATCGAAACTGATCGTGTGCAAAGACGAAGGTAGTAGCAGCCTAACCACGACGAACGATTCGATAGAGAGAAAAAAAGTGGGCGGTAGAGATAGAGGATGAGGGACAAGGAGGAAAAGGGGGAAAGTGCGATAGTGACTACTTTCTTTTCCTTCTTGCCGCAACTTGCTACCGGTGAGTGAGTGAATTGAGGGGGGAGGAGGGAATTCATGGAGTCATTAAAGGGGAAAGATCCATTCCCTTAGGAATCGATGACAATCTTTATTCTCGGAACGCAAGTGAAAAAGCAAAGGGAGAAATTGAATGATAGTGATTTATTCACATAATTCACATATTTCCATCCTCTCGGAGGTTGCGTCTGTTCATTTCGGCTTGAAAAGTCGACAAGCCGTGCAGTCTATATGGCAGGTGCAGTATGAGCAATTAGCACTGTAATATTTTATCCTGCAGTTCGTATCGTTTATGACGCCGCCTATAAACAATTTTTGTGGATATAAAAAAATGGTGACTTCCACCGAAGCAGCTGCAGGCAAATGGGGGAAAATGAAAAACTTCTAGAAAAAAGTTCGTGCGCCGACCGGGATTCGAACCCGGGTCGCAGTCTAGCCCAAGAAGACCCCCCAATCCGCGGGATTGGCGATGGGAGGACTGCATCGTAACCCCTTGACCATCGGCGCCACCCACTTGTTGTGGGGATTTCTTCATATGGCCTGATCAAGGGGCTTTTTGTGAGCCCACCACACCCACACGCCACTGTTCAATGCTTACTTTGCTTGTTTGCCACAGACAGGTCTGCCGAGTTGCGATGCATGCAATGCAGTACAGTGCAATTGCAGTATTGTTTGCGACATTAGTTAGCTACCTTCCTTTTTTTTCTTCATTTGATTCATTCGTCGATATGTTCCTGCGTCAGATCCCCTTTGGTGTGTGTGTGGGGTGTACTCCGTACAGGTTGGGCTCGTTCCCATTTAAATTTATATTTTCAGTTCGAGCAATCCCCGACCTTATTACTAACGCAGTCACAAACGCCACTCGAGATGCAAAACCCCAAATAAGCCCCCTTCCGCTGTGGAGCTATGCAATTTTATTCCAACCAGACTAGGTAATCGGTCATTGCCTCGCCACGGCTCCTTATGGGGCTCCAGATCCATGGATAGATGGGCTTTAGCATCGCAATGACGGATGGGACTGGATGCCCGTCAGGCGACTGAGGTGATAAAGTAGATAGATGTACCAGAGCTGTGCCAATTCACGTATCTACCAATGTATCTTATCATCTAGCTATCTACAGTACCTATTTAGGTGCTCACATGTACAGCACAGTCCTCCGAGGTCGTCTTTCCAACAACACATGTACGGCAATGATAAGACATGAAAAAAACCGAAATCTACCCGACGGGTATTTCAAGCAACAAACAAATCCGAAATTGGTATCAAACAGGGAGCCTTACAAGGAAAAATTCGCATTCCAAGTGATCATTCCAATCCGATCCCCTCAACGCCGCTCCTCCTCTTTCCTCCTGGGAAGAACCCAATAGTGCCGGACTGAATCCTTTTTCCTTTTTAAAGTACTAGTCGTGGGAAAAAGATCGAGTTCTTTTCGGAATACCCATGTTTCGAGATATCTCTTTTATTGGTAGCAGCCTTCATCCCACGCCAGGAATGTTTGGACTTCCGTTCTCTCACCAGACCAGATCGCAAGACGTCACACGTCCCCAGAGAACATACCAACATGAGCGTCGAAGTCGTCCTGTCGTGGTGGGAAATTCGTGAGTCGTAGCGCGGGAGACAAAGCCCGTGAGAATCCGGGCAGCTTGAAGGAAGTATTCCGTTGCAAAGGGTAGCTCGGATCAAGCCAACGTCTTGCTGTCCGACGATTCCACTCTGCGTTCGCTCTCGATGCTAGAATGACCTCGGGATTCGGTATCATTACAGACGACTTCTGCTTGATACTTCCCTCCCAGGATCTCGGTGTTGAAACTATGACTCGATTCGCCCTCCTTTTGAATGGCAGGCCTTTCGCTCTTCACCACGTTGTATTCGACTTTGTGCCATATTTCCAGCGGCAAGCCAATCTCCACATCATGGTTCCCTTCTCGGACACTGCTAGGAACGTTTATCGCCTCCTCGCTCGTCGTGGTCGTTAACGTTTTGCCGTTGGAATCCGGCCGTTTCACGGGGCGTGGCATGCTGGGGACGTGCGTCGAATCCCGAAAACCTCGAACGCAATTCAACGGGCCTCCGCGGGAAGAGCGTCTGGAAGAGACCATCGTGGATCCGTGCCAGTTCGAGGAGCGGCGCGAACCGTATGCCGGGTACCGACGGCAGCCGCTGCTTTGCTGGAACGCCTTGAATCCGAAGATCTTCCGCAGCAGAGGCCACCAGCACATGATGTTTGCGACATATATGGCCGTGCTGGCTTCGCGGATATACCAGATCTGATAGGTGGTCGTGAGCGGAGAGGCGAAGTTGAAATACTTGTTCAGAATCGCGGCGACGATCACGAAGATGCCTAGACTCATGACGCACATGAGCAGGATCTTCTTCCTGAGATTGATCTGGGCCTTGATGAGCAGCGGGATGGGGATGGCTAGCATAGCAGCATCCGACGAGATGTTGAAAACCGCCTGCGTGATCGAGTAATGCTGGTAGGTCGCGCATTGCATGTCCTTCACCGGCATCGCCCAGTATTGGGAGAATGGTCGACAGTAGACGGCATAGTACGTGACCAGGATGACAATGAGGCCGATCGCCACGTAGACCGCGAGTGCCTTGACATAGAGATTCATGCGTAGGCCCTTGGTCATCCGGTAGTACATGATCAGCATGCAGGATTTTACACCCCATGTCGAGAACAGCATGCACTGCTCCAGGCCGATGACGATCTTGCTGCCGTAAATCCGGTCCTTGACTTCTTGCGGGTTTGACAGCACCTTGTCGTAATCCGCCGGGTCCATGAGATTGGTCGCATAATGGGCAGAAATCTGAATGAGAACGAGCATGGCCGTGTATATACACTGTCAAAACGTCAGTCGACGTCCTGTCTACTGGGAGACGACGAAACTGACAAAGGTGAAGGTCATGACATAGTCGTCCACTGCATGACAATCAGGTTAGATACGTGGTCTCGTCAAGACGAAGCGACGTCGGGGACATACGGAACAAACGTTTAATCGATCCATTTGCGATGATCCGCGAGACCCTGGTGGAGTCAGAGAATGGCCGGCGTGAATGGCATTGTATCTGACAGCACCTACATCCTCCCGATGTAAAGAACAACACCAATACTCCAGAAGATGGCCGCTTCCGTGAGCAATTGGTGAGGAGTCGGCGACTCGTTGCCCATCTTAACGGACGGAGCGGCAGGCGCTCCAGGTCTGAGACGCCCAACAGCGGTCTACATGCAGCGGCTGAGGATGAAGCTATCCCAGGGCGACCCGGTCTCATTAAAGCCGGCCGATCGGACAGGAGGAAGCAGGAAAATCTCAGCCTCCAAGGCCGAAAACCTTGTTGGAGCAGACGGGTCTTCGGACAGGGCTATCCAGATCGGCAATCACTGATCAGAAATCAGCGGACAGCTGCCATGAGGGACATCGAGGGGCGGGGCGACGCCGGAGCCGACAAGAGAAAAGGGCCCATCGTGCTCTTGGAGGCCACACTCTGGCACGCAGCATGTGCGATTGGGTTGGAGTCTGGCGGGGCTGCTCGTCCACCGCCAGGCACCGTAGCAGCATCAAGGACACACACAGTGGGATGATCTGCCGTGGGAGGGCCGCATGCTGCGCGCGGACCAGGCCAACCACACGTGTCTGTGTGAATGATTTCTGATGAGTCTCAGGGCAGAACCCGGCTCGGTGCAGGGAAAGTCGCCCATGGGGCACGCCAGCGGCCGGGGGAGAGGAAAGCTGGGCCAGAATTCCATGAGAGCACAGCAACAGTGGGCTTGGCACAGAAATGGCCACTTATCAAGCTAGAGAAAAAAAGACAGGTGCATGCTGCAAAGACAGCTCTTCCCTGCAGTCGCCATGTCACCCAGTTTTGCTTTTCCTTTTTCTTGCTCCCCACGGCACGACAGATCAGACTTGAGAGACTGCCATCACCGTCCCCAAAGGACAGCATGCACGGTTCCTGAGGATGTGCAGAGACCTGCCCGATGACGTCTTTACTCGAGCGCCAAGAGAAAAGATTTGACAAAACTCGATGATCGCGATCGCAATTTCGCGCACGAGCTGTGGACAGATTAACCCGGAGCGGAAAGGGACCACCAGACGGATCAGGCCGCAAGCCCTCGCCCCCACCGGCGATCGGCAGCAGGGATGCCTGGCTGGGCCAAGAGCGTGGGAAAAAAAAGCATTAAACCCAGCTGCAGTTTTTCAATAATTCAGAGCATTTCAGCCCCAGGATCTTCCAGCCTGGATGCCTCGCGGAGTGACCGATCATTAAAAAAAGGCTCATACGGCGATGTCGGAGGCGTTCTGAAGTGCGGAGTAGATATCCCGTACCGCCGGGGGACGTCCTCCCCGCGCCGTACCGCGGATACCGCGCCCGACCCGATCGGTCCCGATCCGCCGACGCGGTGGCGCGCTGGATGGTTTCCAGGGCTCAGAAAGAGCATTATTAGAAACGATGGGACGGGGAAATCCTAGGGTTTGCAGGTGTTCTACCGGTGAATCGTAACCTCATACTGAGAGCCCCATCGTTCATGGGGCCATGATCACGATGCATACTCCGTACAGACGAAGGCTCTCGAGTTCGAGCTTCTGTAGCGTCATGAGAGAAAATAATTTTAAGGTTGCGGCGTGTCTGGGCGGCGAGTTGCGGCCCCGTGACGGGCCGAGCATCTTCAGGTACGCTCCACCACCCTGCGACGCAACACAGACCACACAGCTCGACCATCTCTCCTCCACCGTGATGCAAGGACTGTCGCCATGATCCATCTCGCGAGCTGCCCAGCCTCGACAAAGTTGCCAAGAATGGATGCATGTCCTGAAGGTCCCGCCTGCTCCCCTGCAAGTCGGTGGCCCCTGCGGCGCACCAGGGACAATGATCGCGAACTGCATGAACTTCGACCTGGGGGAAAGGATCTCAATGCCTGGACACATTGTTCTAGAATACTCCGGGCTGGCTTGCCTTTTCTCACAGCATGGACGCAGGGCCAATCCACTGGAGAACAAAGGACCGTAGATGGAAGGAAGATAGCGGAATATAGTCAATATGGTCACTGGACATCTTCTAGCTCCTCGAGGAGTGGGTATGCATCTCCAAGCGCGTCGCTAGTCCACCAAGGTACAGGCAGGATGCAGCTTTCTCCCCCGGCGTGTTCTGGCCTCCTCCGTCCTACTGACTTGGTGCTGGTCTGCGAGAAGCAAGGCACGTGGCCGCCCATGCACAGGTTTTTTCTTCTCGTGGGCCTGGTGTAACGCTCTGACAAGCAATTGACCAAGTTCTCTTTTCTCATCATTGCTTCTCCTTCTCTAGCGATGCCTCATCAACCGTGCCCGTAGCACTGGACGTTGCCCTTTCCTTCGTCTCCAGGGGATATCGCGCTGATATCCAACCTCATGTGGCCGAAGCGGCTGTTCCGTACCGGGGCAGACGGTGATGCTATGGACAAGGGTGATGTCCAGGTCGATGCAGTCCGCCTGGAGGCGGCCTTGGGCCACAAGCAGGAACTCGTCCGAGGATTCGGGCTTTTCAGTCTGACGGCTCTGGGTGTCATCATTGCAAAGTGCGTCCATTTCAGATTTGGCTCTATCTTGATCAAGTGCGCGTCGACCTGACTTTGTATTCCAGTTCCTGGGCTGCCACAGGTGGCACGATTGTTACAGCTCTCTACAATGGCGGGCCTATGGCCGTCCTTTACGGACTGATCGTGGTTAGTATCTTCTACACAGCCATCTCTGCTTCTCTGGCGGAGCTGGCGTCGTCGATCCCTTCTGCGGGTGGCGTCTACCACTGGTCGAGTGTCGTGAGCAAGAAGTATGGCCGTGCAGCGGGTTTCTTCACCGGCTATCTGAATGCTTGTGCATGGCTTCTGTCTGCGTCTTCGATAAGCTCTATTCTTGGGAACGAAGTTGTGGCCATGTACCTGCTGCGGCATCCCGATGTGGAGTGGCATCCGTGGCAGGTGTTCATCCCGTTCCAGATCGTCAACTGGCTCTGCTGTGCTATTGTCTGTCTGGGAAACCGCTTCTTGCCGCTCATCAACCGGATCGCATTCATTCTCTCGATGGGTGGCCTTCTAATCACGATCATTGTTCTTGCAGTGATGCCGCGAGGGAGGCATGCGACCGACGCGGCCGTGTGGAGAGTATATAGCAACGAGACCGGTGGTTGGTCCGATGGAATCTGCTTCCTTACTGGACTCCTCAATGCCGCCTTTGCAGTTGGAGTTCCAGACTGCATCAGTCATCTGTCTGAAGAGGGTACGTGATACCTTTTCCTATATAGATGTCGCGTGTATTAACGTAAGTTCTCCAGTCCCTAAACCCGAATACAAGGTGCCTCAGGGCATCATGCTGCAGATGTTCACAGCCTTCTCCACCGCATTCGTGTATCTTATTGCCCTCTTCTACTCCATCCACGACCTCGATGCCATCCTCAACAGCAGCCGGACCTATTTCCCAACCGCAGACATCTACGTGCAGGCCACGGGTTCCCACGCCGGCGCAATTGGCCTGACCTGCCTCCTCTTCCTGGCCACGTTCCCAACGCTCATCGGCACCCTCGTCACCGGCGGACGCATGTGGTGGAGCCTTGCACGCGACAACGCGACTCCCTTCCCGTCCTTCTTCGCGCAGGTCCACCCCACGCTCAACTCCCCCGTGCGTGCCACGGTTGCCATGAGCTTCATGGTCACCTGCCTGGGCTGCATCTATGTCGGGAGCACGACGGCCTTCCAGGCGTTGATCTCCTCCTTCATCGTGCTCAGCACGTTGTCCTACGCGGGCGCTATCCTCCCGCACGTCCTGACGGGCCGCAGGAACATCGTCCCGGGCCCCTTCCACATGGGCCGCACCCTGGGCTTCGCCGTCAACATCGTCGCCCTGGTCTACATCTTCGTGACGGTCGTCTTCTTCTGCTTCCCGTTCGTCCTGCCCGTCACGGCTCAGAACATGAACTACACGAGCGTCATCACCGTCGGCCTGATGGCCCTCGTCGGGCTGTGGTGGGTCGTCCAGGGGTTCCGCAGGTACGAGGGTCCCAAGTACAGCATGGAGGCCGCGCGGAAGCTGGCCGTGGTGCACGAGGACTCAGAGGCGGAGAAGAAGCAGAACGTCGTGCAGGAGCTCTTTGGCGGTGCGAAGGACGATTCCACCACCTTCAAGGGGCTGGAGCTGAACCTGAACCTCGACGTGAAAGAAGACGGCGATGGAGACATAAATATCACCACTACCACAACCACTAATAACAATAACAATACCAATAAGGAGAAATGAAGCTTGTGTGGAAGCATGCCAGCTTAATTATGCCCTTTTTTGAGAAGAAGAACAGGGGGGTCGGTTTGGAAAAGACGATGTGATACCCCATCCCCTTATTATATAAATTCTTGTTGTTTTTCCCCTTTCCCATTTAGACGAACATTCTCGCGTATATATTTCATCATTCATTTCCTTCTGTACATTCTGCCCACTTTCTGTTCCATGTATCATGTACTTATGTACCGTCGCTTCTTTTTTAGCGCTGTTCCCCTGCTTCGGATGTCTATTTTTGGAAGATACACGGATCATTCTTCAAGAAACTAACTTCAGCCTTTGATTTCGAAATTCTAGCTGTGCAATTCTAGCTGTTGTTGCAAGTTGAAACTGAATTAGTCGAGTCGATTGCTGCCGTTGGATGGACAATGACCGCTCAAACCTATGTTCGTCTCGTCATAATTACATCTGCTGGTGCATCGCAACATCATCTTTCTGCATGCGTCACAGAGGAAATTCAGACTTCAAACCGCCTGCTCAGAACTCCGGCAATTCCTCTCCCAACCCCTATCCCTCAGAAAGGAAAGACATTCATCTAACGCCAGAAAGGAGAAAAAATTCACGACCTAGCCCGGATCGTCTGTGCACCCTCCCACGTCTCCCCGGCCTCCAGCGTCTGCCACCCCGCCACGGAGCCCGCCTCTACGCAGATCATATTCTTGTAGGCCTCGTCGGGCGCGAAGTCGCTCATGCCCTTGGCCTTTTCGATCCACGGGTTCCAGACGACGACGTCGTTGAGCGACTCGCGGGTGATCGAGAAGAGCGGCTTGTCGTCGTCCGAGGAGACGACGATGGGCACCTTCGGGTCTAGTTCCTGGTAGACGCGGTCGGTCTCCTGCGTGATGGCCACGGCGGGGGAGGACTCGGTGTGGGTGGTCGCGTTCTGGGTCTTGTCGATGTAGGTCTTGCCCTCGAGGTTCTTGATGCGGATCTTGGAGATGTCCTGCGGAGCAATCGAACACATTAGTTACCACATTATCCGGACTCGAGAAGAAACAAGATAGAGAAAATGGGAGGAAAAAGGAATCTCACATCGACCCTGAAGTACGTATGCATCAGCACCTGGAAGTCAAACGGCTGCGCGCCCTTGTTCTGCACCTGCAGCGACGTCTCCAGACTGTCCCTGGCCAGGGTGACGCTGTACACGAGCCCAAACTCGAACGGCCACGCCTTGCGGAACTCGTCGCTCAGCATGGTGTTGGAGAGGCCAAAGTCGAGCTTGACGGCGTCGCCGCCGTCGCGCTGTTCGCGGCCCAGCGACTCCGAGGTCGACTTGCCCAGGAACTCCCAGTACGAGTTGCGCGCGAAGCCGTGCTGCGGCAGGGCGGAGGTGGCGTGGTCTTTGGGTGGGGGGCCGAAGACCTATACGTTATATTTCATAACTTAGCTTGGTTGAGCCCTTGTATGTAAGAAGAAGAAAAACGTACAGGAAACACAAGCGGGATCCCGCCCCGGATGGGCTTGGACCCGTCCAGATGCGCCTTCTCGCTCAGAAACAGCTGCTCCTCGCCGCCCGCCAGCTTCCACGACGTCACCGTCGCGCCGTACAGGTGCACGGTCACCGACTCGCCCGTCGGCAGCGCCGCCTCGACGCGGTTCTCGCGGATGGTGACGGTCGGCTGCGGCAGGGACTTGGTCACGCCGATGGCGGCGGGCTTGTTGGAGCGCTCCATCATTGCTTGCCGGTTGCGGTTGCGGGGTGGGGGTTCAGGAGTTCGGAGCTGAGAGGAAGAGAATATGGATTGGATTAGGGGTAACGAAGAAGGAGAGGAGGCGGAGAGATGACAATTGTGTTTGGGGAGGGAATAGGTTGTTTGTGTTGGTGTTGTTGTCTATATGCCAATGTCTCAGTTAGGAGTACCTCTGTCCGGTCTGGGCAAGGAGGGGCACCTCCGACATCATGCTCCGTAGGTCGTTTCGGAGCTGAGCTAGCGGGTGCCCCGTGCGGCGTGGCTGCCGGGCGGTGTGCGGCGCCGCTCAAGCCACACAGATCGATCGGATCAGCTGACGAGCGGAGCGGGGCCGCTCCCGACTTTCCTGGCGGAGAAAGATGCCACTTGACTCCTCTGCTACCTTAATCCTGCAATTGTGTCACGGCTGAGATTCGGACGATAATCTGTTTATTGCTCATGTATGAGCTCTATGGGACAGTAGTACGTCTGCACTTGCCCCATGCTATCTATCAGGCTTATCATGGATATCGATCTCGAAGGTTGGCCTCCTCTGCGTTTATGAATGCGGGGCACTGGTGTGTCTCCTGTCCTCTCTCTCTCTGTGCCACGAGTTCCTAACCTGATCTCTCAGGAATCCCTTCGGACCGAAGGAGCTGAATTGGAATAACTCAAGCAGGAGTTGCTGTCTCTGACCAACAAAATATCTCGAAGTCTCGATAAACACGCAAAGAGAAACCAGGACGCTATAGAACCAAACCTAGGTTCTCAAAATTCTGACAAGATCTCCTGCCCTCTGTTAGCTTTAAAATGTCATGGGACTGTCACGATAGATGAGCGATGAAGCACCGCATGATCATGCATATACATCGGTAAACACGCAATGAAAACAGATATAACTGTCGATAATGGAAATAGCATCACAGGAATCGGGCTATGACAGAGGTCACCCCTGCTGAAACAGGACGGTCTTCTTCCCCTCCAGGCTGACGCTCTCAATGTGCTGGATTTCCTCCGGCGACAACCTCCACCCCAGAGCCCTCATGTTCTGCTCAGCTTCCTCCAGGTTGCGCACACCAACGCAGGGTATCGCCCCCTTGTTCAGGACGAAGTTCAGCGCGACAGCACTGATGCACACTCGTTTCTGCTCCGCGATCCGCCTCAGCACACCGACGATCGTCTCCAGCTCGTTGATCGGGTAACTGCTGAACCGGTAGGACTTGGGGGGTTTATTCCCATTCGAGTACCTCCCCGTGAGACGGCCCTGCGCGAGCGGCGCGTAGCTCTGGAAGACGATGCCTCGCTCGCGACACTCCCGTATCAGGTGGTGTGTCTCCGGATGCCTCCTCACGACCGAATACTCGCATTGGTTGATCGCGAGCGGGATATTGTGCTTTGCCAGCGCGTCCGCCATCCGGATCATATCCTCCTTGTCGTAGTTGCACACGCCCACGCACCGCGTTAAACCCGACTGGACACACTCCGCGAGCCCCTTCGCAACGGTCGAGATCGTACTCGGATGGACAGGCCCATGCACGAGATAGACATCGACATAGTCGAGCCGCAGCCGCTCCAGCGACTCCCGGAGCTTCTTCACCGGCGCCGCCGACTGCGAGAGCAAGTTCTCCATATTGGGGATGGAGAACCACTTCGTCTGGATGACAAAGTCATTCCGGTCCAGGCCCCGGACCAGCTCGCCGCAGATGCGCTCGCTCTCCCCGCTGCCGTAGGCCTGCGCCGTGTCGATCCAGTTCAGCCCCGCCGTGCGCAGCCTCTCCCATGCCGCCCTGATGTGCGGGAACTCGTCGCGCGAGTAGTTCCACGTGGAGGTGTCGCCCCAGCTCCACGCGCCGATGCACATGTAGGGCACCAGGACGTCCTGCGTCGTGCCCCGCAGCGTCAGCCTGCTGTGCGTGTCCGGGATGATGTTGTCGGGCAGGACGTAGGGCTCGTCGCTCTTGGTCGGGTTCACGGGTTTGAGCTTCTTCGAGTGTCGGCCCTCCGTCGCGGACATGCCGGCCGCGAGGCCGGCTTGCAGGATCTTCTGGGCCATGCGACCTCTCTCTCTCTCTCTCTCTCTCTCTCTCTTTCTAAAAACAGGACAGGTGAAAGAAAAAGTCGCCCTTAGGGCGGCGAAACCTGCGTTAGCAGGATCGATCTATCGATAGTGGCCTTCTTACCTATCTAGGAAACTAGGCAGGTAGATGACTGCAGAAATACATACGTCAATATGCTTACCCCCAAAGATATATTAACTTGGCACTCCACGTGGAGACCCAGCACACAGAGCCTTAGACATACATCATCATGACGGCTAACAGGACAGACAAACTCTATCTAAGATATAGGCTCCAAACACTCCCAGATCCAGGTCTCAGGCGCGCGGGTATCAACTTCAGAACACAGGACAGCCTATGTACTCTCCACAGGAGCCAATCAATCTCGATAGGTAGGTGGGTAGTCCCAGAGTCAACGACTGGCCTAAGGCGCAGCAGGTCTTACCGTATTGTGAAGTCATCGCTCCCGCGACCACATACCTAGGTACTGTACCTACCTACCTTGCCTATCCAGAGGAAAGCTCGAAGCTAAATTTCGAAAAATGGCGACTCCTACTCCCGGACCCAGAGTCAGAAGTCGGAGGCTTGCTTAGTTATTATCGCAGTTGATTTTTTATCGTTTTTTTTTTTTTAAAAAAGTGACTGACAATTACGATGGAACCTCCTATTCCTTTCCAATTTTCCTATTTTTCCTATTTTTTATCTATCCTACCTATCCATACATACATATATGATTGCGTTGACTGACTGACTGGCCGATATACTCTATAATCGAATCGAGAGAGAAAACTAAACTAACCATAGTATAACACACTCCCCTAACACACACACACACACAGACACTGTTCATCATATGATAATGATGATGTGAATGTAAGGAAAAAAGGAAAAAGCCGAAACAAATAAAAATGAAACAAGAGGAACAAAACAGGTCAATAAATAAAGACATACCAACAAAAACAGAAAAAGGAACGAGAACAGAAACAAACAATAACCACGAAAAAAGCAATACAATCTGGGAACTTCTCAGAAAAAGAAAGAAAAAAAGAAAGCCCCAATAGAATACCATAATCTATCTATCATATCATATCCGTTGCGCCGTCGCTATGCCATACAAAAAACCATGCAATGCTCTCTCTGCTATTGCTAACTCAAGGTAGGTAGCCAAGTGAAAGAAGGAACTTGAAAAAAAGAAAACCACAACCCCTCTCCCATTCCTATCCTAGCAAACGAAAATCTTACCCTAGCCTCTCGTATCCTATCCTATCTTATCTCATTTTATTTTTATCCTGTTTTCATCTTTTGTATCTTGGTTTTTGGCTTTTTTAGTCGACATGATGCCTCCGCGCAGCCTCATGCGTCTCGACCCGGATATCGAACATCAGGTCGTCCAGCTCCCGCAGGGCGGAGCGGCTGATGCTAGCGGCCGCTTTGATGGTCCCCAGGACTCTGCGGAGGGAGTCGATGATGGCGGTCTCGCTGGGCGGCTCCGGCTCCGTCTGCGTCTCCGTCTCCGGGACGCTGTCTTTCTCGTCGGTTTGGACCGCGTGGGAGACGTATGGTGCGGTTGTTGCTGTCGCTGTTGAGGCGTCGTGGGAAGGAGGAGGTGGTGGAGGAGGGGGAGGAGGAGGAGCAGGAGGAGAGGTATCCTTTTCTTTCTCCTTTTCCTTCTCCTTCTCCGGTGTCTTGACTGCGTCGACTGCGTCCACTTCCATACGTTCCGTCTGTACACCTGCTTCCGAGGTATCCTGCTCTGTCTGCTGGGGCGGTTGCGCTGGTTCAGTTTCAGCTGGTGCTTCGGCAGGTTTTTCTGGTTCTTCTCGTGTTGCGTGAGGCTCTTGCGGAGTGATAGTGTCTTGGGCAGTTTGCTCTTCTTGCTCTTGAGACGAGTCCGGCGTACGAGGTTCCTGAATTGGAGCCTCTTCTTGTGGTTGAGGCTCGTCTTGCGTTCGCGACTCCTCAGGCTTGTCCTGACTGCGGGGGGTCCGCTGCGTCTGAGAACGAGTGGCTCGAGATGACTTCCTGCTCAGAGTTTCTTTTGTCGTTTCTTTCGTCTCCGGAAGAGGAGACGCTGGGTGTACGCTGAGGCGGAGCGACCTCCTCTTCACCTGGGGCGACTGAGTCGAGCTGTTTGAAGCCTTGTCAACATCCCCGGGGAGACTTCTCTTCCTAGACTTTGATGATTCAGCCACTTCCGCTTCTGGCTTATTGGGCTGGGCCTTTCGCTTCTTAGACGCAGGGGTTGCCAGCGAGGGCACGTTGGCTTCTTCAACTGCGCCTGAAGCAGCAGCAGATCTTCTGGTTTGAATGGTCCGTCGTTCTTGGGCTTCTTCCTTGGCCTGTCCCCTTGTGACGACGGAAGAGCTTCTCGTGGAGCGACGCTTCCCCTTTTCAGGAGTAGCGGAAGCCTCCTCCATTTCCCTCTTCCTCTTCCTGGTCATCGGGAAGCTGTTTGGAAGATCCGGGGACTGCTGTGTATCTGTCGTCTTTTTCGAATCCACCGCCAGTTCCAGATCTTGCTCCAGCTGAGACGCGATCTGCAGTTCCATGTCATCACTGAATGAATCTGGAATGCAGTCAACAGGCATTTTGAAGCTTGACTCGCCGTGGTCGGTTGGGCCCTCGGTCGGCATAGGGTCGTTCGCCGCAGGCTCTGAGACTGCAACGTCCTGTCCGGAAGGACTTGTGGCGGTCCGAAGAGGGTCTATGGCGTTCGGGTTCACGTTATCGGCTTCAGGAACCTTTGTAAGAGGTCCTGAATCCAGTGAGGTGGTCTCTGGGAGATTCGTATCGCCGGAGGTAGTCGCCTCTATCGGCGCATTCGAAGTTCCCCCCGCATCCCCAGGTCCCAGGGTATTCTGGCCAGCATCTTGGTGCCCCTTCTCATCCTCACGAGCATTTTGCTCCGCTCTGACGCCTTCCAATGGAGCCTGCGATGCATCAGGATTAGCCGGCCTCTCGAGATCACCGTCCCCGATGCCGCTTGAGCTAGCAGCCGGCAGCTGCTCGGACCCAGGGTTTGCATGTAATGATAATGGAACAGGCTCCGAGTCTTTGAGATCTTTCGGCAAGGGTTGTGCGACTTCTGGCGGGGAAGACGGCGGATCCATATGCTCATGAGTATCAAGAGCTTGGACCGACAGAGACGAAGGGAGCTTGGATCCACCGAGCCGTGCTCGACCTTTCGAACCAGGGGTAGGAGACGACCCGAGGAAAACATCATCATTCTCGGCCAACGCGGCCGGGATTGTAGGTGTTAGCGGAATTTCAGCGACTGGTTCCGGGCTACGCAAGTCGCGCAATTGGGGAGGTGTATGAAGAACGTGATTGCGGCGAGCGTTGGAGGAAACTGGAGAAGAAGGTCGGATTCCGTTCAAAATCATTGACGGGTCATTACGCTGTCTTTCCTTGACTTCTTTCTGATGCTCAGTGAGCAACTGGCTCTCAGGTTCAGATGGAAGGGCCGGTGACGATTCGACGGCAATGAATTGGACTTGAGAGTCATCATGGCGCAGTCGCTGTTTCGGAGTGAGATCCATTGATTTCTCCGGCAACGCGATTGCAGGTTCATATTCCCTGATAATTGGAGAAGAGCTGAAGTTTGTAGGTCGAGAGATTCTTGATTTATGTCGCAATGTGAATCTCCCAGGAGACTCGTCACGCACTCTAGCTTGCGTTTCGGGACCAATGCTATCATCCTGTGAAATGAAGTCCGGGCTGGTTTGATTTGCCTGCAACCTATTAGCCACGACGATACCCTTTTTAGTCTCACCGGTACACACCTGTGAATCGTTCAGCGGAGGCAAGCATGGTAGTTGTAGCTCCACGAAGGGCTCCAACTTTCTCAGTGCCCGCACCACTGATTCGGGATATTCGAGGGACTCCTGTAAGCCGAAGGTATTGTTCCACATCTCGATGAATCTGTTCGTTGTCGACTTATGTGACGACTCCAGACCCGAAGAGACGATAACCTCGAATTTATGAAGGCTTGACGTATCATGAGTTACACACGTTTGCAGAATATTTGGAACAGCTAGAGAGAGTGCACGGACCTGTCCAATGTCAGCACTGTGTTAAGAATAGTAATTGAACGCACTTACAGCAATCAGAATCCTGCTATCCGCACAGTATTCGGCGGTCAACTGGCGTACTTCGTCCCTCAACCACAAAGAGAGCGGGGTCTGCAGGGCTTCCAAGACAGCGCAACGAAAGGCAAGAATGCCGCTGCTAAGGAACGAAGTCAAGGATTCAATAAAACCCGTAACACCAGCGGTTTCGGCAGGATTAAACATTTTGTAAGAGTCTCGAAGCATCCTATCGACCAAGTTTAGAAGCTTGTGAGGAAAGAGCAATTGATCTTTCTGGCAAGCAGCAGACGAGCTGGACATAAATCCCGCTCGTTTTTGATTCAACATCCCTTGGTGGCAGTATGGTAGAGACAAGGCATGATTAAGAAGTGCTGCCGATGGCGAGTAGGCTTCCTCAAGCCGAAAGCGTATCAAAACTTCTGCTAGAGGCTCAATTATAATTGATGCAATCGCGCGCTCGCCTTGTTCAGTTCGCAGAACACGAACAAACGCGTTGAGAAGCTGGCTCCACACTAGATAAGCATCGGGAAATTGCAGCCCAGACAGAAGGATCGTCATCACGTTGTCATAGTCGCGAGAGACAGATCCATCTCGATCTCTGGCAGACTCGACCGGGAATGAAGATAAGCAACGCTCGGTCAACTTTGCAGTCGACTGCCAGATAAACCGAGCAAATGTAGAGGCTGTAGATGTATGAATCCCAGCATCACCCGGGACTATATCCGCACACTGCCGGAAGAGAGCCAGACGTGACCCTCTAGATAATCGCCCGTGGGCTGCAGATTCCAGAATACCGTCGATTAAGCGAAGATAGGAGGGGCTGACTTCTGAAGGTCCAGAGAAAGAGCTTATCAGCCGAAGGAAATGAATGATAGGGGTGTCGAGATTGGTGTCATGAGAACGGTGATGGGTAGGTGTGTTGGCGGCCTGGAAACTCTCCTGTGCAGTCTTCAAAAGAAGCTTTTCGGTAAACGGTATAGTACCGAAGGATAGTATCATCGTGGTGGACAGGAAGCGAAACCGATCAAAGAATCTATCCGTGCTATTATCACCGACAGCATTCAGCGAAGAAGGACCACCGTTCCAGAGACGAACCAGTAATGCGAGCACGCTGGCGACAGCTTGCATCGATTCAGTTGAGGGCTTTATCTCTTTGCTCGACGCGTTGGACAATGCTCTGGAAAGGCTTATCCAGGCGACAGCAATGTTCGACTTGTCAATAGCATCATCGACCCAAACAGATGATTTAAAAAGACATTCAAAAGTCTTCAGAATCGTGCCAATCCGTGACCTAACCCATTTGGAGTCCAGCGAAGGCAGTTCTTCGGGATCGAGCCTGCTAGTTTCATTCACCTTATTTTCAGTCCAGACTTTGGGCTGTGAGCTCCACAGCAAAGCAGAAAGAATCTGGGATGCTCGGTCATTCAGGCTTGGGGCCGAGCTAAAGATACCTGCGAAGGGCTGCGCAATGTATTCCTCCCAGACAACGTCAAGGTGCTGATAAGACGCAGAGGGACGGAATGCATAATAAATGAGGTTGTGGTAGCTTGACAGTGCCAACTGATTGACCTGCATCCCACTTCTTTCATGTTTCCTTCGTTCGAACTGGGACAAAATCGGTTTGCTCAGCATCCTGATCATGGAAAGGCTCGTCGATTCGCTGGGACCAATGGCGTAGACAAATCTATCCCATCCCACGATAGCTTGTGCCTTGATGGCAGCTTCGCTGCAGTTGAAGCATTTCTGCAGGACGAGCACCCACTCCTTGAAATGCTCCCACTGATCGATACTGAAGCGCTTGCTTCTCAGGAGCAGAACAATGACGCTCCAGATTTGTGGAACGTGCACCCCACTATCCGTTGATGCCATCATTCGTGACATGCGTTCGCATACCTCCGACACCAGCTTTCTACCCTTATCGAGAGATCTGTCGAAGATATCACGGATGGTGTTTGACACGGTGGCATTCGGTCCAATGGCCATGGCGGCCTGAATGCCGAGAGATATTGCCCTTGATCTGGTGTCCTTGATATGATGGAGTAACCCGGAAATCAGGTGTTCGATCCATAGTGTTGATTGGGTGGCCATAGTCGATTTGGACTGACTGAGTATCCGCTGATAGATGCATAATCGCTGGGAGACGATGGTATTTCCGCTGATACGATCGGTAACGTCGTAGAGAACGGTAAGAAGGCGTGTTATTCTAGTATTCGTCATGACCTTCGGAGGGAAGTTCTGTGTTGCCAGGACATGCATATAGTGCGTCAAGATGGACTTGGCTATTTTGGCCTCCTGGAGGCAGTTGATCGAGTGGTCGATGATGAAAGTCCTAAACTCATCAGAGAGCTGTGCCGCTAGCCCAGAATGCCAGAGAAGGGCCATGCACAGCTTAAGCGCATGAATGACTATGTTTACATCCAAGGGGCCTTCAAGATTCCTGCATAGGTCCCGCTGTATGAACTGCGCGAGTAGACCCAGCTTCCCGGCCATTTCTTGCTCACCGGGGATCCCTTCGTACGCCTTTAACGCCCCCACAAGATGCATATAAGCATCTAGCCGCGAGCTCGGAGACTCTCCGGCCAGCTGCTGGGTGACAGACTCCAACAGCATGACGAAGGACTCTGGGGTGTGAGGAGCATTGTTCGAAGGACTAAGAGGGACAGGGCTGTGGGTTGTCTTGAGAATCGACTTAGACGGCTTGCATTCATTCGAAGGACGCAAGGCTTTCAGATCCGTCTGCGATGTCGAGGCGGAGTTGGTAAAGGTCGGGGGCTTGATATAGTTGGTCCATGGGGAGAAATTGACTCGCTTGGTGCGTCTCCCGGAGGGGTTCGTCGATCCGTTTGCTGAAGACGGAGAATCACCGGGAGTCTCGAGAAGAGCCTGATTTCCCTGCAACTGATCTCCTTCGCCGTCGAGCGACAAGGCACGAGACGATGCCCTAGGCGGAGTTGGCGGACGAGCAGGAAGCGCGCTCAGAACCTCCACCATATTTCGGACCGGGAGAGCGAAGTGGAAGCAGTCGACGGAGAATCCAGGGAACGAAGAAACATTGCTGTGTGAGAACAGGTCCGCTCAGAGGGTGGCACCCATGTTCAGCTTGAACAGGGGGATCTGGAGCAATTGAAGCCCTCGAGCTGGCACTGCGGCGAGCTGGAGAAGAGCCACGCCCACGCAGCACTTTTGACGCGCATCGAGCTCGGGCGCAGCGATCGCGACAGTGTGGCTGGTGCACGCGTAAAGTGGTCGGGGGCGCGTCTGATGCCTGAGGCATCAACAAGGAGCGCGCCCGTCCGCCGTCCCGACACGGGAACATGGACTGCGGCGACTGCGGCGCGTCGAGGTGTTATTGAGCCATATACACAGGGAGAGTGTTGGAAACCCAGCCCTGTTCCGCATCATGTCACCCTGTAGACCATTGACTCGTAGCTTACATATATCTATGGCCCAAAGTCCATCCTGTCTGTGAGAAAGACGGCATTCCAGACTAAGAATTCTGCGGGGAAGCACGTCGAAGCAGCCTTGGTGGGGCCTTTCGGCTCCGTTGCTTGCTGCTTGGAGCCCGCGGATGGTCAGCATCGAGTCCTTTGAGCGCTGACGTCCCCTGGCAGGATAGCCGGTCGTTGCACCAAGTTGCTTCCTTTGTCATACATCGTTTCCTCGTTCCCCCTCCGCCAGCGTCACCATTCGCATGAATGCCTAGCTGCTGCGTCAGCCCTGATAAATCAGCGGTTGGCTCTGAGCACTAAGATCGCCGTGTTTCGCGAACACTACCTTCAGGAACAGCTGATCGACGATTCACAGAACTTGCTCTACACTCCGGCAACATGGATATCACGCCGCTGCATGGCCCAGGTATGCACCAGCGCTAACCGGTCCCCGCATGGGAGTGGGATGGTGGGACTAATCGCATCAATCTATCTGCAGATAAGCTTAAGGAGGTCACCCAACTGATGGTCTCCCTTGAGAGGGACCTGGAAGGGAAACTTCTCTCTCCCGATCGTACGTCTCACAGGACAGAGCTGGAACGTCAGCGGGCACACCTGACCTGGCCCTTTTGATGCAGAACGGGTCCAGATCCTTCTGAAGTTACGACAACATGGAACAAACCCGGAGAACGCGGACCCCATCTATTCAAAGAAAGTACGCTGTTCCCGAGACATCGATTACGTTGCTATGTCTGACAGGCGCGCAGGGCATGGAGACATTGGTAAAATATGGCGCTGATGGAGAGACCCCCGACATACGCCGCGCTGCCCTGCGATGCGTTGCGAACGCGCTGCTCTTGGATCCCAAGATGCGCCAGATTTTTGTGGATACAGGATATGGCGGTAAAATTGCAGAGAGGCTCAAGGTACGAATGCGATCTAGTTCAAGGCCCTGCACCTTAGGGTTGATGTTGACCGCCCGTGTAAGACCGATAATTCAGAGGACGAAATGGTGATAAGTCGGATTCTTTTCCTCTCCACATATGACACTACCATGGATTTCGAAAAACTTATCAATAATCACTCTTTGGGAGAGAATATCAACAACGTAAGTGAAGCCTCGGACTTGTGCACTCGCAGCCCTTTCTGACTGTTGCAGCAACTCGCACGGCACGCAAAGCAATTCCCAAAGGGGAGCAAGAAGCCTCTGCCTCAGATCGACGAACTGGCCTTGACAGACACCCTGAAATTGATTTTCAATGTTGCTAAGCTTTATCCGGACTTAGCAGCGACATTCACTCCTTCGATCCCTCATATCCTCAAGATCATCAGTCGCATAGATATTCCAGAGAAGCCTCTGGATGGATTGATCAGCTACCTTATTAATTCTCTAACTGTCCTTGATCTCGAAGGAAAGAATGGCGGGCCCTTTGAAAGCAACCCGCTTTTCCCGAAATTCAACCAGAATTGCAATGTGGACAAACTGATCAACATCTTGGATCAAGCGGTTGCCATATACAAGCCGGAAGAACTTGAGGCACGCGCTCTACCGCTCCTGCACCTGCTTATCACGATCCACGAGTTAGCCCCAGAAGGTCCTAGAAAGTATATGCAGTGGCTGCTTCTGCCGGAGGACAGAGACCGCAGCAAGCCTATTGGCCATGACGACACACTCTCCTCCAAGCTCTTGAAACTAACATCTTCACCTTGTCAAAATTTGACCACCGCAATCTCGGAGCTGCTGTTCGTGCTCTCCGGGAAAAATGCGGAGAATCTCACCAGGAAAATTGGGTACGGATTTGCGTCGGGATTCCTTGCTTCCCGCGGCATGGAAATCCCGCAAAATGCCAACGAGGCATTTGCTACAAACATGGATCCGGAAATCAATCCTATCACCGGCCAAAGGTGGGATGCAGAACCGAAAGACACCGGCCCACCTATGACAAAAGAAGAGAAGGAAAGGGAAGCAGAGAGGTTGTTTGTTCTCTTTGAGAGGTACCTGTCCCTAGCTTTTGTCGATTCTCTTAACACTTACTCACCTTTACATGTAGGGCGAAGGCGAATGGCGTTATCAATGTCGAGAATCCTGTGGCCCAAGCCCTCCGCGAAGGAAGACTTGAGGAACTTCCGGATTCCGACTCAGATAGTGATTGAAATATTTTGGCGGCTTCTGCTGATTATCATTCTGTTTCTTTCGGGTAAATAATTCTGTATATTGCATTCAGCAAGGCGAACATGTTGGACAGGATGTCTGCATAGCTAGCATGGCAATAGGCCTTTTTAAATCTTGATCGAATGTCGAGACTGTAGATATTGTCGCCCTTTCCAATACTACATCTTCTACATCTTCTTTTAATCACATGGCATATCAGCGTTGTTATTCCAGGAGGCGCTGTTATCTTATCTGTGCTAGAATTATGGAAACTTCTGCTGCGGGGCCTCAGCTTAAGTTGACTGATGACGTACCGGGAGCGTTGGAGCTTCGGCGGGGTTTCGCGACCAAGCGCGCTCCGCCCGAAAAATTAATTATTGCGGGACAACTTCGCGACCGGCATCCACAAGACTGAAAAGCAACAGCTTTCACCAGAACATCGTTCTGACATATTCTCTGAATCAATATCATTCGGGAAGCCATTTGTCATTTGGCGCACACTCCCCATCCACCATGTCTAAACCATTCGACCCTGAGAAGGCCGAGAACCTCGAAGATGTATGTTCCAGCGTCCAGCCAATTTACGACCTGAAAATTCCCAAACGACTAACCCTGAGTTGTAGATTGAGAAGCAGTTTGCGGTGAAGGGTTAGCCCTCCGATCCTGCGCTTACGGGAGTTACCTATTTGTTGAACACGTCCCTAACATCTCAATAGCCGTGGAACATCTGGAGACGTACTGGTCGATTCTTCAGAAGACGCCGGGCTCCAAGCTGCGCCTGACGAAGATCGACGACGAAATCTACGAACATTTCAAGAAGGAATTCCCCGACTTCGACCCTGCGGAGACCATCGATGAGGACAAGATGAAGAGCAAGGAGGGCAAGGAGAAGTGGCGCAACTTCATGAACCAGTATGAGAAGAAAATCAAAGACTACAATTTCGGGACGATTATACGGACGAACCCTAAATTCGAGTACGACCAACACACGACCATTTTTGGTAAGTTGGCTTATCGCTGTTGGAGTTGCATGGTGGCGTGGCTCGGTGGCGGAGCTGACGAGCTTTTTATAGGTATGCGCATGCAGTTTTATGCCATTGAGATCGCAAGGTAAGGGAAATATCGCCAGTCGCGCAATTTCTGGGGCTTCTCTGACACGGATCAGAAACCGCGCGGGCCTGAACGACTGGATCTATGAGAAGGCCCAGCAGGAGAAGAAGTCGAGTTCGTAACGCTGATAGCGTATTCATCATTACCATCTTCCATCGAGACCCTCGATGATATCCCAAAAGTATCAAAGACTCTGGAGTGTCTTTGTTATATGAGCCGGATGCGTCTTGGAAGACACAGCATAATACCTAGCCCTGGGTGCTTGCCGCGGCCTCCATTTTGCAGCCGATTCTGTGGCTCTTCTCGAATGACTTGCGATGCAGTGTGTGTGTTAGACAGAACTTGAAACTGGAACAGTTGCCTCAAAGGATTGTTCCACGGACCCTAATGATTTAGTGAAATGCGATATTATCGCTTTCTTGGGTCATGATAGTGGAAGTTTTCAGCCGCACCACCGGCATTATACCCCGCCTCCACATCTTCTGGATAAGAAATAGATCAGAATCAGGAAAGGAATTATGTTCAATTCTTTATTCCATCTGCATACAGAAATAAGATAAATGGCTGTGGATGTTAGATCGGAGACGGTTGTGAATACTCTTTGTCACATGACGGGCTCTCCCAGCCGGTGAGAACAACACAAAGGAAACGCATTCATCTCTTTCAACCATCTGTGGACTGTATCCTCATCAATGCTACCGAATTTAGAATTTTCCTCATATTGTCGTTCGCTTAGCTACAACGTGGGTTTTACTTTGTTCGAGTGGGCACTTTCTTGGATAATATGCTATCCCCTACTATCTCCTTATCCGCTGTGGTCCGCATTGCTTGAAGTGCAACAGTCAACAATTTGGGAAACATGAAGTCTGCTGTTCTAAGCTCTGAGGAGATCTCAGAACATGAAGAAGCAATGTCAGCTTCGAGTCCTAGAGACGATGATGAGGCGCACTCCGAAGCGAGCTGGAAATCGCTGTTCAACTTCACGACTCGAAAGCATATCTTAACGCTCGCAGCGACATTGATAGTCACCATTGCAGCTGGGATAATTACCCCTGCGTTTGCAATATTCCTCGGGAATCTATTCGAATACTTCACAAAGTTCGGAGCCGGGGACGTCTCAGATCGAGAGCTGCTCAGCAGGGTGTCTAATAATTGCCTAGCACTGCTAGGTCTGGGAGCGGTCGGTTGGATATTGAATGGCAGCTATTTTACCCTGTGGCTCATATTTGGGGAGCTGCAAGCAAGAAGCGTCCGTGATAGGCTCTTTATTGAATTACTGAAGAAAGATGTCGAGTGGTTCGAAATGCGGCAAGGAGGCGTGGGCGCCTTTTTATCTGGCATTCAAGCGCAAGTCTATTCGTTCCTAGATCTTCTATTGAATATGCTGACTTCTACTTTAGTCAAATACACGACCTGCAAATGGGTACATCTCAACCGCTAGGTCTTACGCTGCAGTACTCTGTCAAGACCGTCGCATCCCTCGGGTTGGCGTTCTATACTTCGTGGAGCCTCACTCTGGTCACTCTGGCTGCGGTCCCTTTCTGTTCAGCAGCCGTCACCTTTCTCTCCTCCAAAATGCAACGCAGCATCAAAGCGCAGCGGGATGAACTCACGAATGCATCTAAGTTGTCCTATAATGCTTTCTCCTCTGTAGATACGGTGAAGTGTTTCAACGGGCAGTCGTTCGAGTGCCGCCAATATTCTGCCAGCATCAGTTCAGCCGCACGCTACTATCTCAGGCAAGCGCGTTTAAATGCTCTTCAGATAGCATGCATTCGGCTTATGATGTTCGGAATGTTTGTTCAAGGATTTTGGTATGGCAGCTCACTGGTTGGTTCAACGAAAATCTCGGCAGGCGATGTTTTGAGAACATTCTGGGCTTGCTTGGTCGCTACGCAATCGATAGAGCAGGTCCTCCCTCAGACGATCGTCCTGGAGAAAGGAAAAGCTGCCGGAGCATCTCTGAAGGCTCTCTTACAGCGTCTTGATCGTGATAAGCCTACAACAAGGATGACCGGGATGCTGTACCCTCGATATTGCGAGGGAGATATTGAAATGAAAAACGTAAGTGCAATTGGTATTTTCCGAAGGGGCAAATGCTAACAACAGCAAGGTTTCTTTTGCCTACCCGTCCCAGCCTGGAAAATTTGTACTCAAGTCATCGAGCTTCTTTTTCCCTGCTGGTGAGACAACTTTGGTGGTCGGACGAAGCGGATCTGGAAAGAGTACTCTCGGCAATCTCCTGATGCGATTTCACTCGCCTACGTCTGGCGAGATCCTCATCGACGGCTACGCGATCGAGACGCTCAATATTAGCTGGATTCGGAACAACATCACCCTTGTTCTGCAACGAAGTGTCCTCTTCAACGAGACAATCTTCCGAAACATCGCTTTCGGTTGTCGAGATTACGACCGTATCGGAAAGGAGCAGATCCAGGACTGCATCGACCTGGCGATGCTCCAGAGCACGATTGACGATCTGCCAGATGGACTCGATACTGTCGTTGGTGCGGGTGGAAGCGCACTGAGCGGAGGCCAGAGACAGCGAGTCGCCATCGCCAGAGCCAGATTGAGGGATACACCCATTCTCATCTTAGACGAGTCCACAAGCGCCCTTGACTATACAAGTCGAACTGCAGTGATGAAGGCTATCCGTAGGTGGCGAAAAGGAAAAACCACGATCATTATCACACATGATATGTCACAAATCCTTAGAGAGGACTTCGTTTATATCCTGGAACATGGAAGTGTGGTATATTCGGGCTACAGAAAAGCACTGGAGGAGATCGGCGAAGACAAAAATATTCCTTTCCTTAGCTTAAAAGGAAGGGCATCCAATCTCGAAGACAGCGACGACCATCCTCCTGCGGTTGATATAGTGGATTCTTTTTGGCATTCTGGCTCAGATTCTGACTTCTCTTCAATTCAATCGTCATGGGAGAAATCACCAAACGTCAAAGCTTGCCTAGAACCAATCTCTATGCCTGTCACCTCCGCTCATAACGAAGAAGTGGCCTTTCAGACTCCTCAACCTCGATACCCGCAAACGACAATGTCCCAATGTCCAGACCTTCCAGATTTTCCTCGACGCAAGTCTACTGGCGATGGACTGGCAGGGCTCCTCCGTACTGATCCGAATTTGGATCAGCACATCTCCAAGTTTTCATCGCCTCGGATCTATGACCTTGGTTTAGTTGAGACAGCAGATGAGAAGACAACGGCTGACAACGTAACAAACACCGGAGTGCCACGAAGAGACTCACAGTCTGTGTCTTCGGAGTTAGAACGAACAGCCTCGAAACCTTCAATGGCCCGGGATCGAAAACGAAGGTGGAAATTTAGCCACGCCAAAAAGGGGCGTCGCAATGAACCTTCCATCTACAGAATTCTGCTTACAATCATCCCCCAGCTGACCATTCCGCAGCGTATCCTTCTCGTTCTGGGGTTCATGTGCGCTCTTATACATGCCACTGCAACACCGCTCTTCGCCTACATGCTCTCACAGCTCCTTAACACGTTCTCCCTGCCCAAAAACCGCGCACAAGAGGCAATGAAGTGGTCATTGGCTGTCCTCGGGCTCTCTGTCTGTGATGCGAGCGTATCTTATCTAATGCATTATCTCCTAGAATATTGCGGACAAGCGTGGGTGGACGCCCTCCGGAGGCAAGCCATGAATCGAATTCTAGACCGACCACGATCGTGGTTCGAACGGGATGAGAACCAGCCCTCCAACCTCACGGCCTGTCTCGACCAGAACGCAGAGGAGATGCGGAATCTAGTCGGCAGGTTTGCGGGCTTTGCGCTCGTCGCCATCACCATCGTCGTTATAGCCGTCATCTGGAGTGTCGTCATTTGCTGGAAAATGACACTCGTCGGTCTGTCGTGCGGCCCCATCATGTATGGTATCACCAGGGGGTTCGAGAGCGTTAGCGGGAAGTGGGAGAAACGGTTGAATGACGTCCACGAGAAGATATATTCGATCTTCTCGGAGACCTTTTCGGATATACGCACGGTGAGGTCGTTGACGCTGGAGTCTTACTTCCACAAGAAGCATATCAAATCTACGGCGAAGGCTATGGAGGTGGGTTTAAAACGGGCTGGATACACGGGGTCTCTGTTTGGACTTGCAGAGTCCGCGATCATATTCGCCAGCGGTAAGTATATACATCTACTTTTAAAATGTAAACAGTGGATCTAACTTTGATAAACAGCGTTAATCTTCTACTACGGGGCCGTCCTGGCATCTTCGCGAGATTTCACCGCCAAAGAAATCCTGACCGTATTCGCTATGCTTCTATTTAGTATTGGATATGCGACCACGGTGCTATCTTGGAGTATGTGTTCACCCTTTGCCCTTTGTAACATTTCTTCTAACCCACCGCATCTAGTCCCTCAAATGAGTTCGTCTCGCGATACTGCAGCCCGACTTCTGCGTCTGGTAAACCCTCCCCGGCAAGCTTCGCACGAGCATGTCGGCAGGCTCAGCATCTCGGACCCAACTCCCATAAAATTCACAAATCTCAACTTCAGATACCCCCGCAGGCCGGACACCCTCGCCATCCGGGACTTCTCCCTGACCATCCCCGCGAACACATGTACCGCGATCGTAGGACGCTCCGGGTCCGGCAAGTCAACGATAGCATCACTACTCCTGTCCCTTTACGAGGCACCAGCGCCATCGATCAAGGACGGTTCCGCAGCAATCTCACTGGGTGGAATCGACATCCGACAACTCCATACCCCGACCCTCCGATCCCTGATCTCGATCGTGCCCCAGCAACCGACCCTATTCCCGGACACCATCAGCGCAAACATCAGCTATGGCCTGCCCGCCTCATCCCCGCTGAACACGGCCGAGAACATCCGCGCCGCCGCGCAGGCCGCGGGAATCGACGAGTTCATCAGCTCCCTGCCCAAGGGGTACGCCACGGTCGTGGGCGACGGCGGCGTCGGGCTCTCGGGCGGGCAGGCGCAGCGGGTGGTCATCGCACGGGCGCTCGTGCGGCGGCCGCGGATCCTCATCCTCGACGAGGCCACGTCCAGCCTGGACGCGGAGAGCGCGGAGGTGGTGCGGCGGACGGTGCAGCGGCTGCTCGGAGCGGATAAGAAGAGGGAAGGGTCGGGGTTGACGGTCATCATCATCACGCATGCGAAGGAGATGATGGAGATTGCGGACAATGTGGTTGTCGTCGAGCAGGGGAGGGTCGTTGAGGAGGGGCCGTACCATGTGCTTGCGAGGCGTCCGGAGGGGAAGTTGGGGCAGATGCTGCGCGCTGGTGGTGTCTTTGATGAGAGTTGAGTTGAGGAACAGACATAGGAGATATTTCTTGGACTTTTTCTCGGTATTCGATTTTTATGCGATGTGCAATTCTCCAAATGTCGTTATTATGTAGGAATCGGAGTCTAGCAGCAGCAATTTGGATCTCGTTCTCAATGTTCTCTTTTATAATGTTTATAATGGACATACATGACCATCAAACGGATATACCTAGATACCTAGTGGCTCTGTAGTAGGTACCGGAAATGTATTTACATACAAGATACCTATTTTTCTTGCAGCTATGTAAAACAGCGATTAGACCAACACCCAAAATATTCTCAGCAAACTGACAAACCAAGAGTTGGACTTCATACTGTGTAAAGCAGAAACTCCGAGGTAGGTAATAATTCTTTTTCTGTTCGTTTCCGTCGAATAGTAAATTATTATTATGACGCGTCTCGCATACTCCATCATACCTCCCGCGCCCCACACTGACAGTTACAGTACTGTACCGACGTTGTCCAGTACTGTTGTAATAAATCATCTGTAACGGCAAGTGACGACGATCACGAATAATATGATAATCATACGATGAGACACAACGGTCCCAAGATCGCCATACCTGTGACATTGTACTGTGTCAAGCCCGAGAAGAAGCTCTGCTCAACAGCTGCCCCTAGCTGGTGCGGAAGAACCGCACACAAGCCCTATGAAAATAAAGACCACCCGTGCGACAGCCGCCGTTCTTGGCAGGGTCGGAATTGATATCCCTAGATTTATGATAACCGGAAGTACCGGCCGTCCATGGGTTTGATCGACAGCATGGTGTGGTCAGGGCCCCTCCGTGCGCGGGCCATGGTTCTCTTTTTCGATATGAATAATGCATCTTTCGTACAGAAGAACATGTGGTCGAGTGCGACCAACGCAAGGCCATCAACCACGAGGATGTTGCGTCAGAACCCAGACGGGCGGTGCTAAATATGGAGCCTCGCGGACCCCGGGGACGCCCCTAGTTTGATGACTACCAGCAACGATCGTCCAGGATGAAGCGCGCACACTACAATTCTTCTTCTGATCCGCCGGGGTCGAGTGGAGAGAGGCCCGAGACCGACCGTCTGTATGGGCTCGATGATCGATCCCTCAGATGTCAGCGCCGTGCACTGCCGCCCTTCTTTGTCTGGCCCACGGCCCTCCAGGATGACCCCGGCTGTCTCACCTCGTGTTTATTGTCTACTTAAGCGTTTACCTCGCTGCTCGCAGAGTATACACACACAATTTTTGTTTCTCTTTCTCAACTTGACCAAGTGTTACCATGTCTCCTCCAATTGCGGGCGCCTGAAACCTTTCGCTGCAGCCAAGGCATCCACCTCGAGCTCTCCGGCTCCCGCGGTCTCGGATTACGAATAATCGTGTTCCAGCTGAGCCACACGCGGCCGGCCAGCACAGAATTCGTCCGGGGGCCTGACGTTGGTGGTCTTCAAGCAACTTGTATGCTCCCGAGTTGGAGTATTCCACCTCGTCCCTCTTGGATTATCTAAGAGCGTCAAGATGCCCATTCCCCCACTGCGTGGACCGCTGGGATCCCACCAAAGTCGTGAGTCCCCGCAGACGGGCGACAAGAACACCAGCTTCATTATTGTAGGCCTTATCCAACCTCTCAATCTCCTCGTGAAATTCCAGTCTCACTAATCCTGACATACCTGCTCACCCGATATAGGCCGCTTCAGTGACCACTGCCTTCCTTGCCTCTTGCATTTTGTCATACCTCGTCCTCCGCAGCCTCCGCAGAAAGAACTACAGCCCCAAGTTACTGCCGGGCAAATATCTGAAGCGCAAGTGGAATCAATGGACTCCGGGGATTCCGTACAGTCAAGTCTCGGGCGGCTCGCCGTCCGATCGCAATGAGGACACTGCATACCATGGCGCCGCCGGGGGTGGATCGGGGCCGACTGTGAATTACATCCGCCGTGAGACTTCCGTTCGATCAGTCATCACTCTGCCAGCGTACTCGGCGGAGCCCAAGCCCACGGAGCAGACCATCGCCCGGGAGGGGGAGCGTGGAGGGATGGACGTGGTGATCGAGTTCCCCGAGACCGCGGAAGAGGAGGAGGCGCGCAGAGAAGCAGAGATGGAGGCGTTGTATCAGATCCGTCTCCAGCGGCGGCGGGAAATCGCAGAGCGGGAGGCGCGGAGACGGGAGCGTCAGGAAGCCCGCGCCCGGGGCGACTTGCTTCGTCTGGAAGAGCTCCGGCAAGAAAGCCGCGCCAACAACAACAACCTCACCTCCGCCATGATGCTTGCGGAGCACCGGGCCCGTGGTCGACAGAGGCGGGTAGCCAGCGTCAATTACGCGGACCTGGGCGAGGTCCGGCACGACGGCTCCCGAATACGCGCGAGTTCGGCGGACTCGGATCAACGCCCGTTGTTGGGCTCCGCTGCCTCAATGGGCGCGGATGGAAACGGGAGGAACTCTCTGTCGTCTACTCGCGCAAATACGACTACCCGCTCGCGCGGCAATTCCGCTTCGTCCGTCCTGTCTGCGTCGACGACTCCACCATACGAACAGGAGGAGGGCGATGTAGGGGCGCTGCAGATGCCGCCTCCCGATTATGAGGAATTGGATTGGGGGCCGGCACCGCCGTACGAGAGCCCAGTGAGGGAAAGAGGCGAAGGCCCGCCGCAGTTGCCTGAGATACCCAGGATCCAGATCGACGTTGCCACGCCCTCCAACACGGGCACACCCAATACGCCGGCGACCCCTATTCTCCGGGAGCAGCAGCAGAGTGCGTCTGGAGGGGGAGAAACTCAGCAATCTTCTTCACAAGGTTCTCAGTTGGATGTGCATGGTGCACGTTCCGATTGAAACTTTTTGCATGTCGAAACGACGGACATGGAGGACGCTCCAGGCTCAGTGCATTTCCTTTACGGCGCACGTACATACAAGTGACGTGAACATGACTTTACGATATTATTCATTTTAGAACCCTCGTTTTGGGTCTTGTCTTGTTCTTTTTTTTATTTTTCCTGCCATTCTAATCGAGATACCCAGCATGGTGTTGGGGGATTGCTGTGGAGACATATCCTCGTTTTCATCGTCTGTGCTTGTATCCATAGGTACTTAACTATGTGGTTTCTGTGTGCATCAGTGTGAGGATCTTGAGCTCATACCTGCATTGCATTGGGAGTCTCCTATCCTGTGTTCTTCCATTCAGATATGTTCTTTTTTTTATATATATAGAAGAAGAAGGAGAAGGAGAGTAAATTGGACTATCTCGCTCGAGATGCCGCGAAAACAGGGACACGGTTCGACAGAGTTCATTTTTCACTCGGTCTGGAATTTGAGAATACAAGCCCAGACCGTCCTGACATTATTGAGTTGTCATGGATACTGCTGGTTTTCACAAAAAAAGGCATCATTTGGCTCCTTCCCCTCGAGAAATAAAACTGCTGGAACAACTTGGATCGTTTGTGAAAGCTATCCCTCGAATCTGCGGACAGCACGGTTTTTTTCAACGTGGAGGACTAAATAAATATTCAGAGTTCTGTGAAACTGTAGATGCCTAATACAGTAAACACTTGGGCCCACGTCACTGGTGGGATGATATTCATAAGGGATTGTATCCGCGGATGCCGTGTCCGTGGGACCAAGATCCCCAAGACCATCCTCTGTGGGCGGATACCTTGGGCAAGTCAAGTCGGTGCCTGTGTACAGCACATCAGATCGACTCGCATGCAAGGGGCAGCAGCGCGCGCCTGTCGGAAACGTGCCAGCGGGAGCTCAGACACGCCGCTCCGCTGAGGCGGTCAGGGCGCAGGGCGGGAGGCCCGCGTCGCTCGCTCCCGCGGTCGGGGCCCGTCCGTCGCCTCGCGGGCACGCCGTAAACAAACCCACCGTCCGCCTCCATCCCCAGACCTGCGACAAGCCCAGGGCAGCGCGTTGTTCGTGCTGACCGTGCCGGAGTAGCCCGTCGACAGGACCTCGGCCGTCTCGTTCTATTCTCTTGCAGCTGTCCTCTCTGTTTTACAGAGCCCGTTTCTTCGCCTGACGACGCGTCTCTCCACGACACCCGCCGCGATCCACGCTCATCCTTCAGAGAAGAGATCGACCCGGTGGATAGATGACGGACGAGGCCTGAAGAAGCACAACACACTGTCTTTTCACCTCATCGTCCCCCGAGCTGCAGGCCCGCGCAGGCCTTCTCCCCGACATGTCGCGCGACGCCTACACGAGACACTCTGAAGCCACGACGGCCACTCACTCGTCCATCGGCTCCGTCATGTCTGACTTCGACCCCGAGCACGAGGCCCTGGTGTCCACCCAGCAGATGGATGACAGCCACGATCTCCCGGAGATCGGAGGCAGCCTGCGGAAGCAGCGCCATTACGCGCCTCCTCAGGAAGAGGAACCCGATTACGCTATCAACACGTCTGCCATTGAGCGCGCCTTCCCGGAGTTTTCCCAGGTCCATACCTCCGAAGAGGAGGAGGACGACCTCGAAGAAGAGGAAGAGGAAGAAGAAGTATCCATTGAAGTCGGAAGAGGAGCAAAGAAGCCCGCGCGTCGGCTGGACGACTCGCGGAACTCCACAGTGAGCTTCGAGAACAGCGTGCGCTCCTCGTCGCCCGCCGTCAAGCTCGACTACCCTGCTACTACTACTTCACAGACGCCGCCCAAGTCCGCGGTGCGCAACGCTTCTGCGAAACGAGCGACCAGCGGTGGTGATAACCTCCGCAGGGACGCTCAGATCCGACGAGCCAGTCAGATCCAGAAGGAAAACGCCGATCCCCAGGCTTCCAGGTCTCCTGGTTCGCAGCGCAACGAGCAGCGGCGAACCTTGTCAGAGATGCATGCCAAGGTCCGCGACACTTATGAGGGCTCGTATGTCAGCGACGAGAGGCCATCCGGTCCCGTGGTAAATGCGCGGACAACTCGGTTTGGAAACGCAAGAGCGAACAATGTTGCGAACCAGGTCGCGAAAGCGGTGGACAGGGCCTCCCAGGAGTACCTGAATGAAACGCGCCGTGGAAAAACAGCCGCGAACTCACGCAATCCACCCGCCAACGCGACGATCACGACCAATACCTTTCCCGACAACACCACGACTCACCACTCTTTCCTCCTTCCCGACCTTCCAAACCTTTCGGAGCTTGTCTCCGGGGTCTTTGAAGATGGTACGCCTGTTTGGCCTCGTCAGACCAAGACGCGAACAACGCGTTTTGTGTCACCGCCGCACGACGCCGCAGACGTGTCGCACACACAGGAGCATGTGCGACTCGACGCGGTCCCAATCCCGGATGACGAAAAGGCCCTGTTCGTGTCACTGAGGCTCCTTCAGGACAAGGTCGCAGAGCTTGAGCTTGCCAAGACTGAAGCCGAGAGGAAACTGGAAGACGTCCGGCAGGAGAACGCAGCGCTGAAAAAAGAACGATCCCGCCACCAAAAAGAGCGGTATGATCGCCGAAGAACGTACAGCGACGAGGAGGATGATTACCGACGGAGCAGCGGAAGACTCGCGAGTGAGAAGAATAGTACGTAGAATTCTTATCTTCTGACAATGACTTTATTTTTTTTTGCTAATACGGTTTTTAGGGCTGGAAGCGGAGAACCTGGCTTTGCAGAACAGGCTCGATATCGCTGAGCGCAAGGTCCAGGTGCATGAAACTGCACTCAAGAATCTCACACGGGAGAGAGACATGGCTGTTTCTCAGCTGGGTGTCGCCTATCTCAATTCACAAGAACTCAAATCTGAAAACGAGAAACTGAGGCGGGAGAATGCAGAGCTCAGGGCTCAGCTGGCCAAACTGACCTCCTTGACCCGAGCATCCACGAAAAACGAAGACACTTCGCGTTCGAGGGAACAGAACCACACGGAGCAAAGCGTGGTGGAAGAAGAAGATTCAGACGACAGCCAGATCCAAACGCGACAGACAGTGGAGACCACAGGGCAAGACCAGGAGCAATCGCCCTCGAAGAACGTGCGTCAAAAAGCGAAGACTGGAGCTCGGAATGATTCCCGAGCGAAGGTGTCCAGCCAGGTCGACAAGGAACTCTCCAGAATCGAGAAAGAAAGGCAGGATGAAGCACTCTTCTCCCTTGACTTGCCATACCCGAGTCGTACCTCCACAGCCCCCCGATCAGCGAATGCGGAAAGCCGTTCCAAGTCTGAAACTGCCACGGCGAAGAAGCAACCAAACACGAGCAGACAACGGACCAAGAAAGTCATTGTCGAAGAAGTCTCCGTCAGCGAGCCTCTTAACGTAAACGTCAGGGGGGCGACTGAAGAAGCGGACCAGGATATAACAATGCTGAGCTTCATCGACGGCCGTGAAATCGCTCAGCTTCGCAAGACTCTCGAGGAGGAGAGAATTGCCCGGAAGCAACGACAGGCTGCGGCCGCGAAGGATCGTACCGTGAATGAGACCGTCAACTCTACCCGTCAAACGGGACCTGCGTCGAGTCCCCAGCGCAAATCTTCCTTGAAGGAGCCAAAGACGAAATTGACCCGGCCTGCGTCGGCAATCGGCGAGGCAACGACCACCGGAAAGGTCGGCGTGGATGGAGGAGAAGACGACGTTTCGCGAGCTGTCTCCGAGCGTCGTCGACGCCATTCGGATAATGCTGTACCTACCCCTGGCCAGCGGCGTCGGCGCAGACCTGTTGAAGAAATGACGTCTGCTTTTATCCTTCCTGATATTACGTTCCATCGCAACCCGGTTGATGAGGAGCACGCGCAGTTGTCTGAATCCGCGCAGAAGGCACTGGACAACATGGCAGGCCACAACGGCAAGAACTGCATGGTTTGCAAGCGTCAGATTCCTGCCGACGCCACGCAGAACCACGAATGCCATATCACGATTCCCAAACCCATCCCTGTTTCCCAGCGCATGCCTGAGCCCTCTGTCTACAATGAGGACCCTACCATGCGCCCAGCACAACCACCCGCTCTCGCCCTGGCCACGGTGCTTAAAGGGCTGGAGGACGAGCTGGCGCACTTGAAGATGCAACTAGCGACGTGCCAGAATGCATACAACAAACTCGACGCGTCCCTCAGCAAGCGGCAGAGGAAGTCGCTATACGGAAAGATCGACAAGCTGCTGCGGGACATCGACATGAAAGCGGATCAGATCTACGCGCTTTACGATGTCCTTGAGGGCCAGCGACAGAATGGCCATGAATTGACAGAGCAGGAGGTTGAGGTGACGCTTCAGTCGATCGGTATCAATGTTGCTGCGGCGCGCCCCGCCGATCTGACTGGAGCCACGGATGTGTCACCCAAGAAGGACGTCGAAGCGGACGACGACCTGGATGACGATGAGGAGCTACCTTGGGAGGGGATTGAAAGCACGGTTGAAACGACCAGTCGATAAGTGTTGGGAGCCGGCGGGACAACCAGTCTATGCCTGGCGTAGCCCTTTGCATGGGTGTGCAAACGGTTTCTGTGTGTTTCCTGTCTATCTCGAAGGCGTCCGCTCGCTTTTCTACCTGTTTCGATCTGGTGTTTATTGTTAGGTGCCTCGCATCGTGGTCCCGGGTCAGGTTTCAGACTGACTTCTGTGCATGTCCCTGTCCGCGGTCGACCTTTTGCTTGAGGCCCGAGTCAGCGTCCGACTGTCTTCCACGGAAGACTATGTCCGCGACTCATTTTGTTTTCCCTCTTTTTCTGTACCTAATACGGCATGCGTCTTGAGCTTGGCTGTCGGTTGGCGTCGACTGACCTCGGTGTATGTCCGCCATCTGGGCTTTGAGATCGACGTACGGCTCGTTGAGGGTTTCTGTTGTTTATTATTATTATTTTTTTTTCGCCGTCGAGATGGTCGCCCTTGAGTGCATGTTGGCATTGTCTGGTCATGTTCAACAGATTGTTTGTCGAGTTAGTCCTGGATAGGGGCTGCTGTAGTTTTATTATGGCGTTGGAAAAAATCAATCCTGTTTGTTTGCAATGAGCAAGATTTGTTGCGGTTGCGGGGTACTGTTTCTAGAAAGTCATCCGCCAGATGTATTGTATTGTAGGGAAATGAATAGCATTATTAATTGATGAGTTGCTTCTTGATTCAGGATAATCCCATTTGACCTAGTCTGACCCACGTACAGTATCTGCCGCTATCAGCGTAGCCTTTCGACAATCATCGCATAACCAAGTCCATCCGTTCTCCACCGGCCGGAAGTATAGATATAAAATAAACGCCCAAACTCCGTCGCTATGCTCTGAACCAGGATGACAACCAACGAAAGTAATAGACAAATACACTTAAAAGAAAAAAAATAAAAGCAACGTCTCAAGGCCCAATCCCCTCCGACACCGCCGCCGCCGCGGCGGCGTCTGTCGCCACATGCTTCCCCGCCGCCCCCAGCAACATAGCATCCCGCCTCGCAACCTCCTCCTCGACGAAGCACCCCAGCCCCGCGAACGCCTCGAGCAGCGTGCGCGCGTAGTACTCGCGCAGGTCGTACCCGCCGGCCTGCGCGCGGACGTCGGCGCGCACGCGGTCGAGGTACGACGACGGGTAGTGGTCCTGCAGGACGTAGTAGCCGCGCGTGTTGGCGGCGAGGGGGGCGAGGCCGCCGAAGGGGTCGTAGGGTTTCTCGGGCTCCGGGGGCTTGATCTTCTTGAGGCCTTTGATTGTGAGGCCTGTTTCTTGTGTCTCTTCGGCGGTGACTTCGGTGGTGGTGGTGTCTGTGCCGGCTGTATCAGCTGTCGTTGGAGGGGGGATCTGGCCTGCCGTGGCGGCAGAGGCAGCCTGCTGCTTGCGCACATCCATCCCCCGCAGCTGCGCCTGTTTCTGCCGGATGCGCTCCTCCTCGCTCCGCCGCGCGGAGGACTTCTTGAGCCGGACCGTCGTCTGGCCCTCCTTGGCGATCGCGTCCGCGTCTGCTCCGCCGGGGGCAGCAGCAGCCATCCGGGCGAGCGCGTCCTCGCGCTGTGCGGCCGCCTCGCGGCGCTCGTTCTCGTACTCCTGCCGCGCCATCTGCCGGCGCAGCCGGGCCTGCTCCTGCTCGAGCGACTGCTGCTCGAGGAAGGATGCGTGCTCCGACTGCTCGCGCGCCTGGTTGGCGCGGATCGAGTGCATGTTGGCGGCGGCGTAGGCCTGCAGGTCGGCCTCGGTCTTGGCGACGTCGATGCCGTGCACCAGGTTCGCGATGATGGTCTCGCGCTGCTCGAGGAAGTCGTCGTACGCGCGCTTGCTGTCGAATTCGTCTTCGCGGCGGTTCAATCTATTATTATTAACCCGTAGGGTCAATATACATCCCAAGGGGATATAACATATTTGTAAGGGAGAAGAGAAGCATACATCTGCATCACCCGCCTCCGCACATCCACCTCCCGCTCCACTTCTATATCCTCGAAGGTCTGCTTGCGGAACCGGTTCTTGCGCAGCGTCTTGTGGCACCCGGCCACGGGGCACGGTGCGGGGCCCGACGAGAAGATGCGGTCCACGCACGATTCGCACATCTTGTGGTAGCACTCCGGGTTGATGAGGAAGCGCATGTCCGGGTTCAGGTACCGCGAGGATTTGCAGACGGGGCAGACCTCTGCTCTTCGTTAGCTACCTATCCTGGCTGGATAAACCCGGGTCCATCTTCTTCTGGATGTAGCTGGCGGGGAAAAGAAAAAGTGTCACTTACCGTCCTCCTCCCCGCGATGGACCACGCCATTGCGCTGGACAGACATGGTAACGGCTGACCGTGAAGGAGAGACGAGGGCGTGGACGAGCCTGAGGAGCAGAGCTCGATCGATGAGATCGATGCGTGCTTGGCTCGGCGGAGACGCTGGGCTGCGGCGCCGGCGCGGAGCCGCCGTTGCCTCCGAGCGCCGCTTTTCGCCCCATCCTATAAAACCTCACACAATCTTCTTTTTCTACCTTCCCCCTCGCCTCTCGCGGCACCATACACGGTTCCCCGCCAGAACCCACACAAAAAAAGACACTGTCCACCATGAACTGAAATCGAGCAGAGGCTGAAAAATGCCCGCCCCAACAGAGGACACGAACCTCGCCGACCTCGAGCGCCAGCGCCGCGAGCTCGAGGATAACGTCCGTAAGCTCCAGCAGTCCCTCTACCACTGGCGCCTCTGGGAGGCCGAGTACGACGGCCTCAAGGAGGAGCTCGCCTCCCTGCGCGAGGACGCCACGCGGGACGAGCTCCTCGACAAGGGCCGCGAGTTCGGCGGCTCCGTCGTCACCGAGGACGAGGTGCGCGACCTGCTGGGCCTGAAGAAACAGAGCCAGAAGCAGTCGTCTGCATCCGTGCCGTCAGCATCACGCTCCCGCGACCAGGTCGTCCAGCTCATCGCCCGCCGCATCGACTACGTCCGGCAGAATGTCGCCACGATGGAGAAGCGGCTGCAGGCCGCGGAGGACCGGCTGAACGAGCTGCTCGGCGTGACTGCCGAGAGGCCGCGGGACGTGGCCGCCGCCGCGAGCAAGGGAGGAGGAGGAGACGATGACGGGGGCGCGTACCCCGTCACCGAGATCGTGGAGGAGCTGGACGAGGAAGGGAATGTGATTAAAGGCACGACGACCAAGCCCGGCGAGCAGGCGCCCGAGCTGCTCGAGGTCCTGAAGAAGGCGGGCGTCATGCAGATCTCGGACAGGATCACGGAGAAGGCGAAGGCGGTTGAGCAGAAGCACAAGCAGGGGCAGGAGAAGCAGCAGGAGAAGGAGGGCAGCAAGCCTGCTGCCGCTGAGAAGGAGGTTTCAACGCCGGAACCGAAGAAGGCACCGGAGCAGAAACCGAAGATGGGCCCTGAGCCGCCTCCTAAGCTGGCGGAGAAGAAGGGACCGAAGCCTCAACCGAAGCCCGCGCCCAAGCAGGAAGCGAAGCAGGAACCCAAGCAAGTTCCCAAGCAGGAACAGAAGCAACCAAAGCCGGAACCGAAGAAGGAGCCGGAGCAGAAACCGATACTGGGACCTGAGCCGCCCCCTAAGCCATTGGAAAAGAAGACGACACATAAGCCTGAACCTAAGCCGGCAGAGAAGAAGGAACCTCAGCGTCATCCGAAGCCCGAGTCGAAGCAAGAACCGAAGCAGGGTCCAGAGCAAGGGCCAAAGCCGGAACCGAAGCCTGAGCCTAAGCCTGAGCCAAAGAAGGAACCCCAGGAATTGAAGAAGCAGGGTCCGAAGCAGGAACCTAAGCCAGAACCTAAGCAGGTTCCCAAGCCAGAGCCCAAACCAGCAGCCAAGCAGGAACAGAAGCCCGAGAAGCCCGTTGCCATTCAGGTCGGCGGGGCTCCGAAACAGCCTGAAAAGACTGTTTCCCCGCAGGTCAACGGGGCTGCGCATCCTACTGCCGCTGCCAAGCCTGAAAAGGCCGAAGATGTGCGTCCGGTCACCGATGTCGACGAGTCGCCGGAGGACGCCAAGCTGCGCAGGGAGATGCTGCAGTACGGGCTCAACGAGGTCGGCGCGATTGTTGCGGAATTGGAGCTCGACGAAAACGCGAGCGAATTTTCTATTACTGATGAAGAATACGACGACTCCTACGAGGACGTTGACCCTGACGACGAAAGCGAGTCAGAGGACGAATACGGACGGACTACACGGAGGGTCCTGACCGACGAGATCCATCAGCAGATGCGCGAATTGGAGCGGAAGCTGAACGCTCGAGGTATGCTCAACATCGGCCGCGACACCAGCTCACTCCCCGAGGAAGTGAGACGGGAATTAGAAGAGCCGCGCGTTGACAGGGTCGAGAGATCCGAAGCTTCGCAGGAGGCTGAAAAGGCTGAGAAAGGTGATAAATCTGATAAAGCTGAAGCAGCTGAAACAGCTGAAAAAGTTGAACAAGTTGAACAAGCTGAAAAAGCGCCAGAGACGAAGCCGAAGAAGAAGGTGGCTTTCGCTCCGGAGCTCGACATCGCGCCAGACCCTGAACCTCCCGCCGCGGAAAAGAAGACTCGGCCCAGGAAGCCGGAGACACCTGCTGTCTCGGACACCATCGTGGAACGCACGGAGGCCGTCAAGGAGGAGAAGCGCGCAGAAGAACGCAAGCCTCCCAAGAAGGTCTCGCGGTTCAAGAGCGCCCGCGCTGCTGGCACTCCAACGGCGGAGACGATTACTACTACTCCTGCCCCTACCGCGTCCACCACGAAACCTCCAACGGTCCGCTCCTCTGTCGGACAGCCAGACCCGTCCTCACTTCCTCTGTTCCCGGCTAAGCCAAAAGAACCGAAGCCCTTCTCCCAGCCCATCGCCGCCGATATTATCGAAAACGATACCCTTTCTTCCAGCTCCCGATCTCGATCACGTCCTTCAGAGCCCCGACCCCCCGAGGGCAAGATTCTCGCCGACAACCTCGTCGAGCGCGAAGTCTCCGAGGGCAGCGCCGCGCCGCCCGACCCGGACGAGCTCGACGAGGAGCTGCACCGCAAGGAGATCGCGACCGAGTTCCACCGCATGCGGAACCGGATGATCCACCGCAGCGGGGGGTACCTGAACGACGACGAGCGCGAGACGGTGCCGCTGGACGAGGACGAGGATCAGACGGCCGACGGACAGCCCAAGAGGCGCGTCAGTCGCTTCAAGGCGGCGCGGATGCGGTAGTTGCCTTTTTTATACCCCTACTACTACCTAGAGTAGATACCCTGGATAGTCCACCGTTCCTTAATTACTTGCATGATTACGCCGCAAGAGATGATAAGAGAAATGAATGAACGGATGAATGAATGAATGAAAAGCGCTCCAACTGAATCCAATGGAGTTATGAATATTCCCTTCACGAACTTATCCCCCTCCCTCCGTCCCTTTCTCTGATCTTGCTTTCCACCGCTACAACGTAGTGTTCTATTCTGCCTCGTCATCTCATCAGCACAGCACAACAGCAACCCCAAACCCAAGCACAAACAACGGAACTCTCGCCCCATCCATACCCCCTTCCATCGTTTCCACGGTCTCGAGATGGAAATATGGAGGAGGTATGGATGGATGGATGGGAACTCCAATCCGTGGTCAATCCGGCTTCCCGCCTCTCCTGGGCTGATCACGACGCGAAGTTCCAAGAGCAAAAGCAGCAACACGGTGGGCTCTCTGACTGCGTCGCCCCAATCTGTCCGCCCCTTGGGTATTTATGGCCTCCTTAAGGGGAGTTGGGGATTGGAACCCTTTTGTTTTCTTCTCTGTGGTGACGCGGTAACGTTTCACCCACTACATTCCACTTGCAGTCTTCGTAGAAAAAAGAAGTACGTAGGTAGCTCGTAGTAATAATGTAGATCATGAATGAATAAATATATATGATGGATATGTATTTCTCCCGTTGGCCTTGTTATTGTACTAATATTATGAAAAAAAAGCAAAAAAGGAACTCGGACTTGTCAATTTTTATCTATTTATCACCTAAGATCTATATAGATATGATATGGTATGGATATGTGTTTTGTCCTTGTCTGTCCCATAGCAAGTGAAATGGAATAAGTAATAACGAAGTGGAGTACATATTGTAACGTAACCTATCTTATCTAGATAGATAGATCATGGCCCATTGCCCTTCCCTTGATAGATAGACGGATAGATAGATAGAAGAGAGGTAGACAAAAAATCCCATTCTTTTTTTTCTTCAACCATCCGTGTTCGCGTTCATCTTCGTGTTCGTGTCCATTCATCAATGAGATAACCAGGGTATAACATAACTTTTTTTTTGTTGCCGTTTCTTTCAACTTCGCATAACATCATCATCATCGTCATAGAATGAAATAATAGCAAGGCATACATATATGATCGAGCCGCCGCCTACCCTATCCTACCATACACACCATACCCCCTTTCTTCCGCCCAGAAGCCCGAAAGGAACAGAAACACCAGAGCTTAAAACAAGAAACATGAACCGAAAAGGAAATTTTATTAAAAAGCACGAGTTATGCGAATGTGAATGCATGCATATGCGGAATAAATACTGTAGCCTCCCGCGGATGCACTGAGCAAAAACGAATGTTATACATTTTTCCCGAAATTAGAAAAGAGAAACAGTTTTACCGTCATCGTTAAGGCCCCAACACGGTCGAGCTCGCTGTGGAGGCGCTCCACACGCACAGGACTCCCAACTTCATGCTGAGCCCGACGACCAGCAGATGCGCGACCACAGCAAGGACCTGGGCCTTTAGACTCCGCGTACCGAGGTTCACGGCCGCGAGCACGAGGAGCGGGTAGAACACCCACGGATTGACCGCGAGGGGCGAGCAGGGCTGGAACACGGTGACGATCTTGAAGAGGAACAGCGCCAGCTGCACGGCCGGGAACGTGGAGGACAGTCGTCGCGGGGCGAGGGATCGCAGGTGGAACGCGAGCGCGTCGAGGGATACGAGTCCGTTCGGCGGCGGCGGCGGCAGCAGTTGGTGCTGGTGGTGCTGGATCTGCTGGTGTCGGTACCGCTGTTCGTCGCGGTCTTCGCTTGCCGTCGGGGACAGGGAAGAAGGGGTGGCGGAGAACTTGGGGCGGACGATCAGATGCCGCTCAGGGCTGATGGAGGAAGAGGAGCGATTGCCCGTCTCTGACGACTCGGTTTCCGGAGTCTGGGTGGACCTCGCGTTGCTCGACTCGTACATCGGACTCTGGCGTAGAGGTATGGCTTTGACTTGAGATAGGCCTTTTGTTGGCGACTTTGTGCGTCGCAGATTGGATGTAGGTCCCGGGCTGTCGACGGGCTGGATTCGCGGGGTCGAACGATAGTCGGGCCCATTGGAGCCAGCTCGGGTGAATCGACGATTTTCATTGCCATTGATATTGTTGACGCCGGCCTGGATACCGTTCAAAACTTCGTCCGCGGTAGGTCGCTTATCAGGGTCAACCGACAGCAGCCGCTTCAGGAACGTATACAGCTTTTCTGGCAGATCTGGCCTCAGCCTCCGTGCGTCATCGAATCCGGTCCACTGGCTGATCTCCTCGCGGAGCTTATCAAGGTCCTCCTTCTCTTCGTTGATTATATCAGCGTTGCGGTAAGGGAGCTGCGCGAAACAGAGGAAATGGAGGATCATTCCCAGAGAGAAGATATCGGACTTGAAGGTGAAGTTCCCATAGGGGCCGTTCGGATACTCCCGCCGCAGGACCTCCGGCGCGCAGTACGATACGGTCCCTGTCGCTCCTGTGGATTTACGGACCGTATTCTCGTACTGAACCTCTCCGAAATCGCTCACCAGAACCCGTAACTCATGCCCGGTTTCATGCAGCAGACAGTTGCTGGGCTTGAGGTCCCGGTGGATGTAGCCGTTCATGTGGAGGAAACGCAAACCCGAGGTGATATCCTTGAAGAAGGAATATATCTCCTCGAAATGGAGTTTTCTGGGCCCTCCGAGTTCCGCTGGAGGGTCGGGTTCGCCTTTCGACCGTCTCCTCAGACGTTCCTTCAACTGCTGCGTCGTAGTGGATGTCTGGGTTGACCCATATACGTATTTCTGAAGATCTCCCGCGTTGCAGTACTGCTGGAGGATGAAGGCGCACGGCACGCTGGGACCGAAGTTGCTGAGCTTCACATCCTCGAGCCAGACGTGACGGTAGGACACGAGGTTCTGGTGCGAGAGATGCTGCAGCAGCTGCACTTCCGCCAGCACCTTTTTGAGCCATTCGTGATCGTCGCCGACGGGGACACGTTTGCACGCAAAGTGCCCGAGTTCGACACCGTCTAGCACATGCTTCACGAGCAGCACGACTCCCTTGCCACCTCTCCCAAGCACCGCTTCTTCGACGAAGAACTTCTTGAAGTAATTCTGGCTGAACGCCGCAGACGATATGCCCTGCGGGGCCGGAGTACTTCTCGAATAGTCCGAGCCGGTCGTCGGGCCGTCCGCCAGGGCGGGTTGGACGAGCCGTCGACGCGGGGAGGGCGGAGCGGACGTCTCTGCGGAGCTGGGCAAGCTGTTATGGAGCATACGGAAATACTCCGGATTGACGAATTCCGGTTGCGCTGGACCCGGGCCGTGGCGGCCGTCTCGTCCCGTATCTCCTCCATCTCGCATGGGACGGTGGCAGTAGGGGCAGTCGGTCAGCTCAATGTCATTGTTGCTGCTTGCCGTACTCCGCAGGACGAGCTGCTGGGACTCGCGGTCGAGCACGACGATCGCATCATTGTGGCGTCTATTTGCGCAGGGACATTAGAGATATCGTCCATTGACTGGGAGCTAAGTCTTTGGGGAGAAGAGGAGCAGCCTTACAGGACAATGTCACGGTTAGACGAGTGGTAGGGTATGATGGACATGCCGTCTTCCGCCATGATGGTGGCAATGGTCGGGCATCTCCGGCAGGATTGGAGACGCGGCGGATATTTATCATCTTCCTCGAGAGCAACGAGGCCCCGGAACGACGGGCAGGTTGCTCTGCATGGGCCAAAGGGCGTCGCGATGACTCGTGCCCGCACCGGTCGATCTGCGTGCTGGTGATGGGCGAGGCTGCGAGGCTGGGATGCCGCCGGCCCCACGTGAGGCGGCGGCGACAGAGCTGCCGCTGCGCCGCCAGCGCCAGACCACCCGGGGAGTTCATGGGAGAAGGGCTAGAACTTCGTAACGGAGTCTACCATTGTTCCAGATATGGCATTGCATCATTACTTGCAGTGTTTCGTCAAGATATGCTGGGGTATCTAAGGTACGATGGGCAAAACCGACGCCTATCCAAGTATATGACAACATGGGTGCGCCGGCAGATCGTCCAGTCGTCCAAGACCGGGCGTCCGCCTGGACAAGCTGGAGACACTCGACGCGCTGCCATTGAGCTTCGACACCAACTGCAAATCCGCAGGTGGGTCACAAACAGCCTTCGTCTGTGAAACACGCGGGCGACGTGGCTCTATGATAGAGCACGCCCTCCGGGTGTTCTTGTGCGACGAACTGCCACCCCGGCGTCGTGCAGTGGTCGGAGTGCCCCATTTGTGTTTTTTCGAGGGAGAGATCCCTCCCCATGTTCTAGATGCAGCAAGATCCACAGGAGGTATCTGGTTGGACACAGACTCAATCGCTTTCCTGAGCGCTCCCATCATCGCTCTCTTCCGCGATCTCATCTCCATCGCTTCCTTCTGCGTCACTGTCACTGAATCCTTCGAACTCTTCCTCTTCCTCGTCCTCGTCCTCATCCTCGTCCGACCCCTCGTTCTCGCTGTCAGAACCCTCATTTCCAGACTCCTTGGAGTCAGAAGTCGCCGTCTCATCTCTCTTCCGCTTTCGAGTAATCTCTCCTAGTCTACCTTCTCGCCCCTCCATCTTTTCGTCTTCTTCATCGCCCGATCCTTTGGGCGGAGGAGTAAACCAAGGTAGCTTCCCGCGAAGAAAGTCGTTTATGACCATCTTCGCAACGCCGTCAAGATCGGGCTCTCCGCCCTTGAGAAGTCTGCCGCCTTTGCGTGCCAGCTTGCTCAAGAAATCTTGGGCATCGGTGAAACCCTTGATCTCATAAGTACGTTCAAGATGCCGAGGCTGAACTCGTTTGAGGATGGCTGGGATATATTGCTCAGGGTTCTGAACATTCTCCACCCGAACCACTCCCCGGAGCAAGATATCCTCTTCAGTATCGTTGGGATTCGGAGGGACCACACCGGGGCAGTCGATCAAGTATATTCTCCTCATCAGAGTAATATACTGCCACACCTTTGTCTCACCAGGAATAGGCGCTACCGTGCACACTTTCTTCTTTCGAAGAGTGTTGATGATCGAAGACTTCCCCGTGTTCGGATACCCAATGAATCCACATTGGATCTGCTTCCGCTCCGAGTGAAGCGAGGAGAACTGTCGGAGAAGCTGAATCAAAGATCCTTTGCCGAAGGAGTTATTGATAGAAGCATGGAATGCAAGCGTGGGATATTCTTTGGACAGGTGCCGTACCCAAGATGCCTGGCAGCAACCAGTTAGCAACCAATAACCGGCCATAACTTCGATACTGTGTGAGAATAATGTGTGAGATGCTACTAAGAGAACTGCCACGAAGCCACCAAAACGGCAGAGGCAGTACTCAACTCTAAACAAAACACGACTTGGCCCTTTGCGACAACGCTTTCAAAACGAAAGGATGTCAACCCAAACTTCAGAAAGAAGCCGGGCGGCGGGCAAGTGTTGATCTACCAAAGCTGTAACAGACAAACTTCCATGGAGAAATGTGCAATGGATTGCACGGAAGTAGCCTTGACTTAGCAATGGAACGGGTGACGTTGGAAATGGGTCGGAAAGCGAAAAATGAAGATATTATAAGTAGCAAACAACTTACAGCAACGCTCGTCGGTACGAGATCACATTTATTGAGCACAAAGACCAGGTGCTTGTGCGGGGCTTCCTCACGGATATACTTCTCAATGCTTCTGCACCGTGTGCCTTCGGGATCACGGGCATCGAGAACATGGATTACCACGTCCGATGAGTCAATGACCTTGTAGAGTTCATTCCAGATCCGCTTGCTCTGTCCCTTGGAGAAGACGGGTTCTCGCGCTGTAGCGAGAGTGCCGTCGTCACCATCGGCGTCGTTGCCAGCGGAACCGGAATTGCCATTAAGAAGCTTTTGCTGATCCAGTCTTTCGACATAGGAATCGTGCATCTTAACGGTCTCATCTGCAAGGTCTTCCAGAGTACCTACTCCCAGCTTGACTCGCTTCCTCTGTGCCTTGGGCCCGAAGGTTTCGCTGAAAGGTTCCTGTTCCACGGTCATCTTTGCCTTGTGCTGTTTCAGCCCATTGATGCCCGGACTATCTCTGATCAGGCTCATGGGCAGCTTGTTCGTTTTCAGGAGGACTTGGTAAGGATCCGAAGCCTTTTCAGCAACTGCCTCCCGGAAGGCGGCCAATGCCTCCTGAGAGATCACTCTGGTATTCGAAAACCATTTACGGTTCGGTTCAATCCGAGCCTTTGGGATCTCCTTAGACTGGTACGAGGCAGCCTTGATGATCTTCCCGGAAGCGTCCCGTTTGGGCTTGCCGTCCTTGAACATGTTCAGAGTCCTCAATTTCTTCGCATCTCTACAGGAAGTTAGCGATAGATTGACTCAAGCAACCCTCATATAAAAAAAGAAGGCTTTAGTATTGCCAAAGAACAAGGCAGGCTCACCTGTAGAAGTTTTCACCTTTGACCCGAACATTGTTCATACCATCCCCAGTCTTCCCCTGCCGCTCTCTGCGAGCGGCTTCCTTCTTGCGCGTACCCATGGCGACGCCTACCAGGTGTCCAAACCTGGAACTCTCTTTGTCAAGGTAGGGTCGTGGTGAAGGGAGTGACAGAAGGCTGTGTTTATTTCACAGCACTTGGAGGAGAAGATGGGATAAAAAAATTCGAGAGGGAAATATTTCGAGCGGCGGGCGCCAAGCGTTGTGGTGCACGGGCCACACGCAAGAAAATCGCTTCAGCCTCTTCCGAGTCCCCTCGCAGCGAACTCCGCGTCGTCTTCTGGCCCATGTGCAGACTGGCCGCTCTGCACACCCAGTGATGCGCTAAATTGAACCTTCTTACTTTCAATTCAATCTCTCTTTTTCTTCACATTCGCTGTGTTACGGTTGCCTCTTAGTCCACACGCGGGGCCCAGGATGTCTCTGTACCGTCGCTGTTGGACTGCCGCAGGGCAGGTCCGCGGATTCGCATCGTCGGCCAGTCTCAGAGTCGGACCAGAATCGCCGAATTTCATTGATATCCCAAAGCCTATCCAGCCTGATCTCCCTTCCAAACCCCGTGTCAAGGGTACACTCCCAGTCCCGCGAGAACTGTTCCCGGCTCGTCGGCGGGACAAGCCTTCGGAAGCATACATCGCTGCTGCAACCCCACCGCCTTCGAAGGAGCCGGAGATCCAGCGTGACGACCCCAACGCCGAATACAATGAGTGGAGGCGGAAAATGGCCGAGACGCGGCGGCGGAACCTGAGAGAGGGTCTCCTTGAACTGTACGAGCGGAAACAGAGGACCGAGAGCTTTATGAGACGGCGGAGTCGTGCGAAGCAGGCCAGGAGGGAACGGATTCTGAATCAGCCGGAAAGGGAGGATGAGCGCTTGACGAAGCCGTCGATCATCCAGGCAATGATGCCAACTAAACAGGCAGTGCTGCCCGACCCGGACCGCGAAGAGCGTCTCGCTCGATCCAAGGCGCGCCTGGAAGCCCGGGAGGCCAAAAAGAAGGCCGAGCGACAGGACGCCCTGCATACGCTGTACGTGAACGCGCGCAACTTCATCACCACGGAAGCGCAGCTTAATGCCGAGATCGAACGCGTCTTCCCTGAGGGTGACAACCCGGCCTGGCGCAGCGACCACCAGCAGGGAGACAACATCTGGAACTTGGGTGTGCCCCCAACGGTCCAATCCATGGTCAACCACTCGAAGAAGAACGAGGTCGCTCGCTGGGATATCATCCAGGACAGGGTCAAGCAGCTTGCGGAGGCGATCACCGGCGGAAAGATGTGACGGACGATGTGAGGTCTTGTATATTATTCGGAGATTTGAAGACTTGTTCTCGGAGATGCGAGCTTGTCTCATGTATCTGTCTAGGCGAAGAGTCGCCCTCTGTTTTGAGAAGGCATGTATTATGTGTTTATATGGCTATCAAGAGATTCTCCTACCTCTTGTTAACGACGGTCCGTTCGGTCTGGTTGACCGGCACATCCGGGTAATGTTCTGACCGGTTAGAGACGGTCACTCTCTTTTCCAGTCTATGCGTTACGGCTCACTCTGTCGGAATGTCAGAGTAAAGTTTTCATTGAAATAAGAGCGGCTTTTGACTAGGCGTGCAGCTGAGATGAAACCTAAGGTCTAAAGCTAGGCGCTCGCTACGAAGTTCTATCCATCTCTCAGCGTCTCTGATGAGAAGCCGCCTTTTGCTCTCTACCAATATATGCCATAGATTAGGTATCTATCTAAGAAAATTCCATGTCAAAAAAATATAGCATTGGGTGATCTTAGACCATCCATCTACTGCTTCCTGCATACATAGATCTGCTGCAGAGGTCATATATGTATGCCTGGATCTGAGAGATTTCCAGTCATCCTATCAAAGGGATATACTCTGAGCTAATTTCATTTATTAAGTGGGTTCAGAAAGTAGGACTCTGTTGAGACCTATAATAGAAAAATACTTTTTAAGGAAAATTCGAGTGATAACTTCTGAAATAGTTATACAAGCAGATTATTAAAGAAGAGAATGTAATATAAATATAAATATATTGTTCTGTAGACTTCTTTGGAGCTCTTGCTTTTTTTTCTCATATCACTCTTTATCACTTTATTATAGATAGGTAGCTAGATTTTCCTAAATTAATCCGTTCATCCTGAAGTCACTCTGCTTATTCAATTGGCGTTCTTCTTCCAAAATGTCCGCCCTTTGCTACTGAAGCTGTCTGGAATCCTATCAGTGTATGCTATCTATCTGTGAAATACATCCCGATATTAATGCAGCGGTCTTAGTAATGATCCGTGTGCTCTCGGGGTGCGGACGCCGAAGACTCCGGGCTGCTGCCCGAGGTCTCCGAGGTGCTTCGAATACTTTTTAGTCTAGGCATTTAGTAATTTCACAACAGGGCTTCAGTGAACGTTGGGTCTGGAAACTAAATTGGTTAACTTGGCCCGTAAGTGCAATTCCGTCTACCCTTGTTATGAGCGCTTCTGGAGATCACGCGACGGCATAACCGTTGCAAAATGGCAATCGTCTCAAGAGGACTTCAACTGAGGTGATAAGTGCTTTCCATCACCGAACACATGTGGAAAACGCAAACTACTACTGTCAAAGTGAAAGACTCCTCCAACAGTCTGCATTTCTCTGATCCGATAAGAGACTTAGCGCTGCTGTTTCCCCGGCTCAGTCGTCTCAGCAGCAGCAGCTGTAACAGTTCAAGTATCAGGTCGACCGGCGGTTCTACGCCCGTTTAATTTCATAGAAAAATGCTCGTTGCGTTCTTTTTCCTCTATGGTTCAAACAATGCAGAACAGTTTCCACAGCGAGTAACCGCCGCGGTCTGCGTCCCGGCCTCTGGGGAAGGTGACGCGTATTCTCCGAAGAGGAGACGTTTAGAGGAACTGGAGGTTTCGATCGGCGAGAGACCCGGAATCTGGCTGTCTCGAACGTGAGGGGCATCGATCGGAGCGATGATATCCATGGCCAGAGGGCTCGTCGTGGTCCACCGGACGCGGTTGGAGTGCGGCACGGCGTCGCTGATTCGCAGAGGCGCTAAGAATAGCAGCGCTCGAGGTCCTCTGCACGGGCATCCCAAGCTGCCAAGCACGAAAGGAAGCGCCGGCGCCACGCAACGCCGCCCTAGCCGAAGCTTGTGTCGACCTCACGTTTGCCATCAACGTTAGATGCAGACATTCTTCGTACGCGGTGAACTTGGCTTTGGCACTGTGTATATTATTTCTTGGCCGCAGGACATGGCCGCTTCAAGGTGCGAGATTCTCAGTCTGCTGGTTATCTGCTCAAGTTCCAAGAATAGAAAAATTTCCATTGTCTCCCGCATCTTCCGAAAAGTCACTGCCTGTTCCAATGATCCGACGTTAGGGTCCTGGGTCGCTTCAGGGTCGGAACCAGCAGTTGGGATCACCAGCCCACGGCCTCCTTCAACATTGGAAGATGATTCTACGAGGTTGATCTTGCAAGCCATGGCCTGCGATCCAAAAAACCCGCTACGCCAAGTTCGACAGATATGGAGTGCCACGATCTGCCTGCTATCTGCTCCACACTGTGATCGGTACCGCTGATATGGCCTACATCCATCAAGTGACTTCTAGAACTTGCCCTGTCGGTAGAACGCATCCTACACCCAGCGTGGGTCGCTTCTCCAGCTTCTTCGGTGGGCACAGCCTCGCAGGGCAACTCTTGCATGTCATGTTCGACCTATGACGCTTATCCAACTGCAAGGGACTTACCCACTGTTTCCAATTTGAGCCCCGGCTGTGCCGGAAGAGAAGACTGAACTCTGGCTCGGAATCCCTTCCCCCCGTCATGTTCCTGCGATCATGGTCCACATCGTCGTCTTTTCCACATACAACTGGTTTCTTTTTTCTCTCAGATTCTGGTGGGACTGTTTCTTTTCTTGATCGTAATGTGGGGTTATCGGGCCATATCGGCGTGGCTTCTATGGCAGATTATTCATCGTGCTCTGTTACCCACATGGGGTTATAAATACAAGATGCATTCCTCGTCTCCAGGCTGGATTTGAACCAAGTAAGAAAGACTTGTCTTTCTTTCTGGTTTAAGCTCTTACACTCGCTTTCTTCCCTTGGACCAGCGTCTTTCGTTGCACCGTCTCTCGTTGCTGGGTTTCCCAATTATGAAAAACGTTGTCGCTGTCGCAGCCTTCGCGGCTGGCGCGAAGGCTCTTGTAGGCAGAAGCAACACATGTTGCTTCGGCCTGACAGCTTCTGGCGGGGTCTCCGGCACAGTTGGCCAGATTGGTGACGGACAGATCCGCGTCCTTGGAGGACTGCCTCCTTCGCAGTTCTGCATTGATTCCAGCGGCGCCATCACCGACAGCAACGGACGCGGATGCATCTTGGCCGGTGCGTGAATCGGTGCCATGAAGGATCAACGATCAAGCCTCTGCTAACAGTATATCAGGTGCTCCTAGCCAATGGCAGTGTGATCAGGGAGCAAAGCCCATCCCTGGTTTCTCTATTGGACCGGAGGGCACTCTCCAGTACAACGGCAGTTCCCATTTCGTCGCTTGCGAGACGGGTGAAAATGGCGGAATGAACGTCTACACCAAGGAATCGGACGCCGTGACCGGCTGCAAAGAGATCACCCTGATGGCCGACTCTTGCAAGGGGCAGGGCTCTTCTTCCTCTTCGGCTTCTCCCGCTCCAGAGTCGAGTGCTCCAGCGTCGACCGCTCAGTCCGCTCCTGCTCCAAAGTCGAGTGCTCCAGGTTCAGGCTCCCAGTCTGCACCAGCCCCTGGGTACACTGCCCCTGGCTCTGGTTCTCAATCCTCTCCCGCTCCTGGATCGACTGCTCCAGGTTCGAGCTCGGGCTCTCAGCCTGTTCCTGTTCCTCAGCCATCTGCTCCTGGCTCGGGCTACAAGCCATCACCCTCTGAATCGTCTGCTCCGGGCACTGGCTCCGGCTCCGGTTCTGGTACTGGTTCTGGTTCTGGTTCTCAGCCAGCATCTGTTTCTGAATCAAGCGCACCGGCGTCAGGCAGTCAGCCATCACCCGCTCCTGGCTCTGGCGCTGGCTCTGGTGCTGGCTCGGGATCGTGCTCTACTCCCGGAGTTGGATCGAGCGCCCCAGGCTCTGGCTCTCAGCCCGCTCCTGCCCCGGGATCGTCTGCTCCAGCTTCAGGCTCTCAGCCTGCCCCGGCTCCTGAGTCGTCCGCTCCGGCCTCGACTTCTCAACCTGCGCCTGTTCCTAAGCCATCTGCTCCTGGCTCCGGCTCTGGTTCTGGCACTGGCACTGGATCTGGCTCTGGATCTGGCAGCGGCAGTGGCTCTGGCTCTGGCTCAGGTTCAGGTTCAGGCTCTGGCACTGGATCTGGCTCTGGATCTGGCAGCGGCAGTGGCAGTGGCTCTGGCTCCGGCTCTGGCTCCGGCTCTGGTTCAGGCTCTGGATCCGGCACTGGCTCTGGATCTGGCAGCGGCAGTGGCACTGGCTCTGGCTCAGGTTCAGGTTCAGGCTCTGGCACTGGATCTGGTTCTGGCACCCAGTCTGCACCGGCTCCTGGCTACACTGCTCCAGGCTCTGGCTCTCAGACTGCCCCTGCTCCTCAGTCGACTTCTGCGGGTTCCGGTTCCCAGCCTTCCGCCGCGCCCAAGTCGTCGAGCACCCCGGGTTCGGGCCCCCAGCCTTCGCCATCCCAGAGCTCTTCTGTTCCTTCTGCTCCCCAGCCGTCTCAAACCCAGCCCGCAGCCTCTGGATGCCCGGCGAATCTCTCTGGCAACTATGAGTACCCTCACTTGATCGTCCCGATCGATTCTTCCGCTCCGAACAAGGCTGAGGGTACCCAGTACAACGGCACGGTCACCTCTACCGTCTCGACCATCTTCAACTTCGACATCCCCGCCAGCGACAAGGGCAAGAAGTGCTCCCTGGTCTTCCTGTTCCCCAAGAAGGAAGACCTGGAGACCTCTTCCTACAGCTTCAGCGGTGACGGCAAGCTCGACTTTGCTTCTCTGGAGAAGCCTGCCACCCAGGGCACCACCTACAGCAATGCCCCGGCAGTCAAGGAGGACTACGGCGTGTTCACCGTTTCCCCTGGCAACTCCTACACCATCGCCACCTTCGACTGCCCCGCGGGACAGGCGGTTGGGTACAAGATCAGCAACGCCGGTTCGACCGAGCTGAACTTCTTCCAGGACTACAACCCCTCACCGTAAGTGCTACACTTGCCCCCTTTGATGGGAAGGACGCTGGCTAACAGGAGTGTAGACTCGGTCTGTACATCACTGTTTGCTAAATGAAACTAAATAGATAACTGCCAATTGTTGACTTTCTTTTGGATTCTCGGGAACCCCCCTGTGGCTCACCATGTATTATTCCACACGTTCTTTTTATGCTGTTGATATGATCGACATTGTGCGCTTCCATGTACACGCTCTTTAACCCTGTAAATGAGAAACGCAATAGGAAATTGTACATAAATCAAATGTCAACTTTGTTCAAGTTTCTGAACTCTGGTGGCGCAGTAATCACGAGTGATAGCTGCGTCGGTGGTGTTTGGTCTATTTGTAGCGGCAATCCTACCTCTGCTATGTAATAATAATGTTGCGTATGGGGGTCTCGGACCCACTCCAAGGGCCTCCTGCATAGATCCGCTGCAGGGTCCGACATTCGTGAATCTGAAACCTTGATCGGATCACCGCTTCCCCGTACTGACCTTTGATTGAAATAGGCTGAGAACTAGTTAGATGAATCCAAGACATGTTCATGGACTGCTTCTGAAGTCGCCGTAGTATTGTTATTCTTTGATGCTAATAATATACCTAGAGGCTATGCTGGTCTATCTGCAGGAGGCCGTTGCCGAGGCTGTCCCCTGTGGGGGAAGTCTTAGTGAGGAGACTAGGTGTCATCGGGAAATGAATGGCTGGGGAGGATGGTCCCCGACGGTTCGATGGTTTCAACAGAACGCCGGACCGTACATGTACTCGTCTGATGTTCTATCTGTCATCGTCATCTTCAACAGCGGGTTTCGCGTGACTTTCTTCCCCTTAGTCAGCTTACTATTCGATCTGCATGTCTAGAATTCTACACAGTAGTGTTGCCATCTTGTTCGTCTAGAGCCATCCTCACTACTTCTGCCAGCTTCTCTGTCCGGAAGCTTTTCCGGGATCTATATGGGTCCCATCACGTAACCATGTGGGCTGGGTGATAGACGGGCGCGGTCTGTGCCGTCGCGTTACGACCGAACAGGCAAATTTTCACCTGTGGACGGTGTCCCGGCGCCCAAAGAGGGCGGTCGTGGGATGGCACCAGCCACAGGGCCCAATGGCCGGCGAGGACACGTGCGCGGCCGGGACGCATCCCTTTGGCGGGCGGGACGAACAAGCAGCGGCAGCGCGTCGATCACGTCTGGAGATCTTGGCGCTCAGGCCCCCCCGGCCGCGGCCAGACCCCATGATCCGGCACGGCGGCGTCTCCAGGCCACGCAAGACAGGGCTGTGTGGCTGCCGGTGGGCACGAGGGCCATCTCTTCTTTAAGTCCTCCGCACGGTGTGTAATCTGCGGTCGCTTTTTTTTTTCTCCGTAGTCTGTACACACAGGTCAAAAAGACCACCTGCTGGGAGATCATATTTCATTCCAGGACCGTCGCGACTCGAAACGCTGCAGGTGGCAGACTGTTCTGCTTGGCAGACTTGGCCACGGTGCAGCTGCTCAAGGATCGCCGGTCTTGAGGAGGGATCGAGGGAGCCTGCCAGGCGCCATCTCCCACCCTCGTTTCTCCCCCCCCGTGTTTTGCGTAACTCGGGTGGTGAACTTTTCTGGGGACCTCTGTTCTTTTCTTGGGATTTTGCTAGGTATTCTATTTCTCCTTCATCATATCTTTTATTTGAGTTAGACGGCGGAATCATGGACCACATCCCCTCCAAACTTCCCTTCTCCAAGAAGCGGTTACGCGCCCGCATCATCATCTCGTGAGATCTCCTTCGCAAACGCCTGGCGTGGAGTGGACGTCCTTTTCATGCTAACTGTCTCCTCGTCAGGTACATCTTTGACTACTTGATCATCATGTTCGTTGCCCTCCTTGCCCGCTGCGACATGCGACTCCTCGCGTCCCCCGTCTGGCATCGAGGCTGACCAGGAACCGCAACAGTGCCCTCGTCATTGGATTCTACATCCTTGACGCGATCGAACCGTACCACCAGCACTTCTCCCTGAGAAACATTTCCATCCAGTATCCATACGCCGAACACGAACATGTGACGATCCAGCAGGCCCTCGCGCTCTCCTTTGGCCTCCCCGTGGTGGTCATCGCCGTCTACACCCTCTTCATCGATGGCCTCTTTTCCCACCACAAGCCCTCCAAGGCCTCGATGTCGGGGCGGCGGAAGCTGTCCGGGACGTACCGGTGGAAGGATCGACTGTGGGAGCTGAACTGCGGCATCCTCGGCCTGCTGCTGTCTCAAGGGCTGGCCTTTGTCGTCACGCAGATCCTGAAGAACGCCTGTGGGAAGCCCAGGCCGGACCTCATCGCCCGATGCGACCCGGATCCGAATGCCCGGGATATGATTCCCGGTCTTTCCAATTACACGATATGCAGGCAGACTGATAAGCTGATTTTGAAGGATGGGTTTCGCTCGTGGCCGTCTGGTTCGTTGACCCTTTGATGTTCCGGATTCTCAATTCAGAGGATTGAATGCTGACTTGACACTCCAGGCCATAGCAGCTGTAAGAAGTCATCCAACGCTCGCAATGTTTCTGTGGATCTTCCGTCGCTGACTCTCTTCTAGCCTCCTTTGCTGGCCTGTTCTACCTCTCGCTCTATCTGAGTGGTAAGCTGCATATCATGGACAACCGGGGCGAAGTCTGGAAGACAGTCTTGGTCTTGATCCCATGCCTCATAGCCACCCTCATCGCTGTGTCTCGCATCATGGATGCCAGGCACCATCCCTTCGACGTCATCAGCGGGTCCTTGCTGGGGGTCTTCATGGCCTGGGCCTCGTACCGCCAGTACTTCCCGCCGATCACAGAGCCGTGGAAGAAGGGCCGGGCATACCCGATCCGCACCTGGGGCACCGAGCCCCGGCCACCGACCGGTGACCCCCGCATCGAAGGATACGGCGAGAGCGCCGTGGCGCTCCGCAACCCCGACGAGGAACGAATCGACGAAGCTGACGCCAGAGAACTCCGACCACATCCATCTGCAGGCCCGTCTCCCCAACCCTACCAGGTGAATGTGTACGGCCGTCAGCACCATGACGGTGGCCGTAGCGGGGACTACTCGTCGTCCTCGAGCGAGGATGTGACCGATGGATATGAGATGCGGAGCCCGTACATGAGGACTCAGAATCCCGGATACAACTCGCAACTCCCGACCTACGAGGCGGACACGGCCTACCATCCACGGGGACCAGCGACCCAGGGCGGTCCGGCCGGCGAGGTGCAGCGGCCGTCAACAACGGCACAACCGCACGCCGTATGAGTGTAGAAATCTTGTGGGATATGGGACTCGCGGTGGACTTGGTCCTTTGTGTTGCATTGCATTTTTGAAAAGGGCATTTGGGACGATGCTTATGGGCATGGGAGCATTCTGGTGTCTGTCTGTTTTTGCCTGCTATGTCGATGACATGATAGCTTCTCTTCGTCGCGTTGAATGAATACCACCGGTTCGTGTTGCGGTTCTGCAGGGGGTGTTGTATTCTACAGGCTGCATACCCTGTCTGTTATAGAGTACTCTGTACATCTTCTGTGGCTGTTGCATTTTGAACCATCTAGCGAAAGGAATTCAGAAGCAACGGTCCTTGCATTAAGTGATGCGTGTAGCGCTTGTAACACGCGATCGGAAATGAGGCTTAATGTACTGCTCTTGGCAGCCAGGAGTTAAAAAGCACATGGAGACCAACATGTCAGTATTCCGGTTTATTATTGGATGAAGATCCCTTTGTTGGAGAGTCAGCAATTGGAGAGCATGGTAAAGCCGCACTTGAATGCTTTTGTCGACGGACGATGTAACGATCTCCGGAACGGGGCGCGGGGCCGTCCGCAGTTCCATCCCCAGGCCTTCCATCGGGAGCTCGGGCCATCAAGAACAACGGCGACGGACAGCGTCCGCGCCCGGTGGCTGCTGGCTGCTAACATCGGCCTTTGTCAAGGCTAGCGGTGAGAAGAAACCTTAGATCCCGGACGGCCTTTGATTTGATCGCCGCGCACATGGCGAGCTGACGTGCAGACCGCCGTGCGCTTCGAGACTTTGACCAGTCCCCCGGCCCGCCCTGCGACGGAACATTTCCGGTTTCCCAGCCTCCTCAGTTGAAAAGTAAGCAGCTGGAGGACCCCCGCCAGTCACCATGGCCACGGTGTTGGGATGCATGACCCTGACGGGTCTTTTTTGTCTTTTTGTCTCTTTCTTTTCTTTTTCTTTCTTTCGTTTTTTTTTTTTTTTTCACACCTTGATCAGACTGCTCTTTGGCTGTCGCGTCTGCTTCTGCAGTACTACCGTTTACTATCGTCGTACAGAACATCTCTTCACCGCCCGTCTCAGATGACGTTCGAGTTGTCGCAACTGTCCCATTAATTCCCCCAGTTCATCGCATCAGCAACGAGAAAAGAGGTCAAGACGGTTCCAAGATGTTCGGCAGTCTCTTCTTCATCTTCTGGCGGATCGTGGAGATCACCTTCCTGATCCCCATCATTGGCATGCTGGTAAGAACAGCCACATGTGATATACGCAATCCGCGTTACATTAGACTCCTAACCACCGCGAATTCCGCAGGCCTACTTCGTCGACGGCTTCGTCAAGAACAACCAGCTGACCCCGTCCTACATCCTCGTTCTTTTCATCGTCAGCGTCATCGCCGTCTTCTGGGCCCTCGACACGCTGATCCGCCACTCGACCACCAAGCGCTCCGCGGCCTTCGTCGCCTTCGTCGACGTCTGCTTCTTCGGCGCCTTCGTCGCCGCCGTCTACCAGCTGCGCTTCATCGCCGACCAGAACTGCGCGCGCTGGGACGGCGGCGCCGTCTACGTCTCGCTGGGGCCCTTTGGCTACTATGGCGTGCGCACCGGCAACCCGCTGTCGTTCGACCTCGACAAGACGTGCGCCATGCTCAAGACGTGCTTCGCGCTCGGCATCATGGAGACCGTCTTCTTCTTCTGGACCGCCGTCTTCGCGCTCTTCATGCACCGCCACGGCCGCGAGGTCGTCGTTCGCGAGACCAAGGAGACGACGACGACCGTGCGCCGCAGGAGCCACAGCAGCAGGCGGGGGCACTCGCAGCGCCGGAGCTCGTCGGGCCGGCGGCCGCAGTATGTGGTGTAGGTCGTCTGGCCGATTTCTTTGGAATCAAACAGAAATGTGGAAAAAAGATGACTGATAGGCTTCTGAATTTTTTTTTTACGATATCGCACTGCGACCTGGGTGACTCTCGGCTCAAAGAAATATCGATCTCATGAAGACGATGCTATCTCGAAACGAGGTGCATAGACATTCATGACGCATCTGCAACGAATCTCATTGACTGATGATCCGTCTATCATGTCTTCATATTACAATGACCTCGTCGGAGGATACCTCCTGTGTTTCCGAACCGGATATGCTTGTTCTGGCTCTATTTCTTTTTCGAGAAGAGTCCGATCGATCTAGGGGCAACCCGATTAATCGAGACCCGGGGTTCGTTCGTATCTTCTGTTATGAATGACATTGACATGAAATGTGGAAAAAAGAAAGATAAGATACCTTTGTTTTTCACACCCCGTTATGTCTCTATCTTGGATGATGGTCTTGGTCTTGTCTATTTTTCATTCCCTGTACTTATTATCATCCCTGGACATTAGGTTGACTTCACGAGAGAATGAATGAATGAATTAATGAAATGGAAAACCTCGGTGAAAACTACTTACTCTGAGAGAGAAAGAGAGAGAGAAATCACTACTATCTGCATAATATCGAAATTGGTGGTTTCAAGGAAAGAAAAATAATTGTTCAAATTATTCCAAGGTTTGGGATGGGATGGGACGCAGCTGAGCCAGACGGGACAGAGTGCACATTTCGTTTCCAGAGACCGATTCAGGCTTCAATGCTGCTCAGGGCTGCTCAGTGCTACTACTAGGCCAGCTCAGTGCTCGGCTGCAGGCTCAGCACAGCCCAGCCCAGATATCACTACTACTAACCAACCCAACCCCCCATCGCCGTTATTTGCGAGGCGAGCTCTGCCGCGGACGCGCGGAACGCGCCGTGGTAGATGAGCTAAGGGGAAGGTGTGTGTGTTTGTGTTCGTTGGGGGGGGGGGTGGAGATAAGTAATAAGGTTGGATCCATGGATTGCGGATATATTTGTTATTGGATTGAGATTCGAGGAATTCCAAACTATTAATGGCGGACGCCGGCGACTACCTAACTAAATCAAGAGTGGGAGAGAGAACTCAGAGTCAGAAAAGGTCCAGGAGGGGGGGGGGGGGGGAGAGACTTATGCGATGCGACCCGGGCCGGCGCCCGGGTTGCGATAAGTACTGTACCTAGGTAGGACGGTAGGAGTAGTAGTAGATGGTAGTAGTGGTGGTGCGTGTGGCCATAAATAATAATAAAGGTTACTCCGTTGCAAAGGTTCTCTGTCGCGGATCTGTTATGGGGAGTCTTGAGTCTCTACAGTATTATTCTATTATTCATGTATATGTACTGTTATTATTATTATTTCCACGACCCCGCCGGGCTCCTCCGAACCGACGGACTCCCGGACGCTCACCTTTTACTGGATGATTCGTACCGCCCGCCCAGCGCGATAAGGTACAGGACACGTGAGCAGTGGTGATGACGATGCTGACGGAGCGGCTTACCATTATCCCTGCATGCATAGAGTCCACCATAGACATTATTATTAGGTAGACAGCCCGGGGACACCGTACAGTACCTATCTGCGGGGTATGCATAGGGTATGGGTTGCCTGATCGGTTGAAAGTACAGCACATATATGAATCGAGTGAGTTGCTGTGCTGAGAATTACAATCTGACGCTGCCATGAACACTGTTGAGGTGAGCGAGCAGAGCAGAGCAGAGCAGAGAGGGCTTTAGGTAGGCCTGCTAGCTTGCTAGCTGACTTAAATTACCCGGCTAGATACCCCGCATAGGTACCGGGCCCGGGCTGACAGTTACCTCTGATATCATCACTCGTATCGGGCCGCTCCGATCGACGGACTGACTATGCCACCACTACTCTGCCAGTGCCGGGGATCTGGGCCGCGATCGACATAGGAACAATTAATTAATGACAGCTTCAACTTCGACCTTCGACTTTTGACATTTCTCTTGCTTTCTTTCTTTTCCTTCTTTGCCTGACGCGTGCTTACTTATTCTGGTTAATATTATTCCTTTTGGATATCTTCGTTAATCGATTTGTTGCTCTGGCATTTTCGAACCTTTTTTTGTTTCTATTCCCTATGTGATCTTGAATTTTTTTTTTCTGATTGAACGGTTCTCAGGCTGTGTCTATCTGGCCTTATCGTCGATATACTTCTTACTTCCTGCTTTCTGTTCATTCGCTGTCTATCGAGCGGGCTGGGATACTTAGGTACAGTGCTGCCTAGGTGCTTACCTACCTAACTTTACCTGTGGCAGCGCCACGTGCATACCTTCAAGTTTGCTACGCCTGTTTCTTCTTGTGGAACAGTGGTACGGTGGACAGTTGAACCAAGGTCATTTTCTGGGGAAGGTTTCCAGAATTGATTTCTTATATGCACATATTGGGGAATTCGGAAGTTCTGTTCGCCATTTCACTGTGATGGATGGAAACGCTTCCAAACAGAAACAGAGCCCTGGCTCCGACCTCGACGACTACGGACGAGGCTACGCCCACGACGTGGACACGCTCCGCGAGCTCGAGTACCCGCTGCTCAGGGACACCACCTACCTCGACCACGCCGGCACCACCCTCTACGCTAAATCTCTTGTCGACGCCTTCGCGCGCGACCTGGCCGGCAACCTCTTCGGCAACCCGCACTCGTCGCACTCGGCCGCCTCGCAGCTCTCGACCCGCCGCGTCGACGACGTCCGTCTGCGCGCGCTGCGCTTCTTCGGTGCCGATCCGGACGTGTTTGATCTGGTCTTTGTCGCCAACGCGACGGCGGGGATTAAGCTTGTTGCGGATGCGTTGAGGGATTATCCTTGTGACGATGGCTGCGCCAGGGATGAGGGTTCGGGGTCTGGCTTCTGGTACGGGTACCATGTGGATTCCCATACGAGTGTGGTTGGGGTGAGGGAGCTTGCGGAGAGGGGGAGTCGGTGTTTTTTGACGGATGAGGAGGCTGATGGGTGGATTAAGGGGTTGGCTGCGGGTGAACAAGAGGGGAGAAATGTTCCAAAGCTCTTTGCCTTTCCTGCGCAGTCGAATATGACCGGAAGACGGTTACCGCTGCGATGGTGCGAGGAGATTCGAACAGCAGCAGGTGACGGAGGGAACGTTTTCACTCTCCTCGACGCTTCGTCCCTCGTGTCCACGTCCCCGCTGGATCTGAGCAACGTCTCGGCCGCGCCAGACTTCACGGTCCTGAGCTTCTACAAGATCTTCGGCTTTCCCGATCTGGGGGCTCTGATCGTCCGCAAGAGCGCGGGACATGTCCTGCAGCGAAGACGGTACTTTGGCGGCGGCACCGTCGGCATGGTCATTACTCTCGGAGAGCAGTGGCACGCGAAGAAGGACACCTCGATCCATGACCATCTGGAGGACGGGACGCTGCCGTTTCACAGCGTCATCGCGCTGGATTCCGCGTTCGACACGCACAAGCGCTTGTATGGTTCAATGGCCAATATCTCACGCCATACCCGCTTCCTGGCGAAGCGCCTGGCTGACCGTCTAGCCTCGCTGACGCACTATAACGGCGTCAAGGTCTGCCAGCTGTATTCGTCGCCGTCGGCGGACTATGCGGATCCGTCCACGCAGGGCCCGATCATCGCGTTCAACCTCCGCAACAGTCGCGGCGAGTGGGTTGGCAAGTCCGAGGTTGAGAAGGTTGCGGCGGTCAAGAACATCCAGATGAGATCCGGGTCGCTCTGCAATCCCGGAGGCACGGCTTATCACATTGGTTTGAGCCAGGACGTGCTGAGACGGGCGTACGCTGCGGGCGTGCGCTGCGGAGACGAGAACGACATCGTCGATGGCATGCCGATGGGTGCGTTGAGGGTCAGCCTCGGCGCGATGAGCAGCATGGGCGACGTTGACCGGTTTCTCGACTTTATCGAAGAGTTCTACGTCGAGAAATCGTTGAACACGAATACACTGGCACCGCCTGTAGCGCTAAACTCAGCGACAGCAACTGAAAACAAGTCAAGATTCTACGTCGAAAGCCTCTGCGTGTACCCGATCAAGAGCTGCGGGAGCTTCAAGGTCCCAGAGGGAAAGCCCTGGGAAGTCAGAAAGGAAGGGCTGGCATGGGACAGGGAGTGGTGCCTCATCCACCAGGGGACGGGCGTGGCACTCAGCCAGAAGAGATACCCCCGTATGGCTCTGATTCGACCGTACATCGACCTCGATCGAGGCGTCTTGCGGATCACCTGCGGCGGCGTCGGCAGCGTTCAATCTGTACCCGAACGGAAGAGTCTCGAGATCTCCCTCGCAAGAGACGATCCCGATCTCGTCTCCACCCAAATGTGCCAGAACTCGATGAAGAAGATGTCCACCGTCTGCGGAGACCGGGTCACCGTACTGACGTACTCGTCGCCAGCCGTATCCGCCTTCTTCTCCGACTTCCTCGGGATCCCGTGTACCCTGGCCCGGTTCCCCCCGGATAGTTCATCCAGGCGCTACTCCAAGCCGCGTCGCCGGCCTCATGAGAGTGTCGGCTGGCGAGAGTTGATTCGAAGCGTCGTCGCCATGCCGGGTTCGTTCCCGGAGGATCCTTTACCACCGTCTTCTTCTGCACAGCAGCAACAGAATCCGATTCTCTTATCCAACGAAAGCCCCATCCTCCTGATATCCCGCTCCTCCGTGAACCGCCTGAACGAGACCATCAAGGCCAATGCGAGGAATACGAGTAATAATAGCAGCAGCGGAATCAGCAAAACCATCGCCGCGGACGTGTTTCGGGCGAATATCGTTGTTGCGGAGAACCTACCCTCCTCCTCCTCCTCCTCCAGCTTCCCCAGTAGCAACAACAACAGTAATAACGGTAATACGGAACAACCCTTCATCGAAGACACCTGGACCTCGCTCCGCATCTGCCCCCAAACCCACACCCGAACCCAGAGCCAAGGCCAAGGCCAGGACCCAAGCAAGGGCCCAGGCCTCCTCTTCGACGTCCTCGACTCGTGCCAGCGGTGCCAGATGGTCTGCGTGGACCCGTTCACGGGCGTGCGCGGCGAGGAGCCGTACGCGACGCTGGCGAAGACGAGGAAGGTCGATGGGAGGGTGCTGTTTGGGAGGCATATTTGTCTTTCTTCCTCAGCGGAGCTGGAAGACGAGGATGAGGAGGAGGAGGATGGGGTGGAGGAGAGGAAGAGGAAGAAGACGAACACGATAATGGTTGGGGATGTGGTTATCCCGTCGTATGAATGAATGGATGAGATGAGATGGGGCTGCTGCCGGCAGGTACATACATACATACATACATACATACATACATACATACATACATACATACATATATATATATATATATATATATATTGACGGTCTTCTCGGAGCAATTACCAGATCCGAATAAGCGGTTATGACGGGATAAGTTTATGAATACTCTGCGTGACATGCATAGGTGGATGGACTTGCATTGCACTTGCTGTTGAGCTGAAAGCACTATGAGATTATTAGCAGGGTTATGGGATTAAGGGTCTGGCTCTTTACATTTATACTTGCTAAGTTTGGAGTTTATATGTGCTTAGCTACCTACCTAAACGTTTAGGTATATAATAGCATGCTTAACTCATGAGTACTGAAGTGTAAGCCTCAATAGTATTTTCGCAAGGACTGCAAACTACAATTCCATATTTGGATCCTAGACGTTGATCCCGGGAGCATGGAAACATGTCTTTTGAGGAAGGGGAACTGGCCTCGCTATAAATATAAGCATTGACACCTATTGGTACATACAGCTGAGAGAGAAGTTTGCATTGTACATCGTACACCCCGTAATGAGCCATTGTAAAAGTCCGCCGCAATGGTATTGCGTCAAATCCTGAAAGGAAAAGGAACAGCCTTCCTTGTTGCTGTCGTCTCCGAACATAAAGCCCTGCCAGCGACGGCCCGTTGCGATTACCGTTTGGGCCACTTCTTCCAGCCTCTTCCGTGACCTCTCTATTTTTCTCAAGTGTTAGCAAATTCTGCACCAGATTCAGCTGCTTATAGCAGCAGACTGCAGCAGGAAGGGACCTCACCTGCTTCCACTCCCGGATGAGGAACGGCATCTCCAGCATGGCCTTGCGCCGCTCCTCCAGCTTCGTCTCCAGCTCGCGCTCCCACTTGTGGCCCTTGACCTTCTGCCCGATTCCCGTGCCCTTGATCTGCAGGCCGCGCTCCATGCGCCGCGCCTCCTTGTACTCGGTCGACTTCTTGCCGGGCGGCAGCAGCGGCTCGACGCCGTACTGCTTGGCCAGCTTCACCAGCTCCGCCTGCCGCCGCAGGCCGATGCGCGCCCCCATCCACTTGCCCGTGCGCGGGTTCTTGCGCGGCAGGAAGGGGTTCGGGTAGTCCGGGTTGGAGTAGAGGAGGGCCTTGGACAGCGACCATGCCGTCGGGTCCTGCCGCTTGGCGCCCTTTGCATCGCGGTCCGGGGTGTATGGCGAGGGGAGAGTAGTCGATTCTCCGTCTGACGAAGAAGAAGATGATGATGCTTGCTTGTTCGCTTCGAGATAGCCCGGGGGAGGGGTCGGCTTCGGGGCGACCAGCGCGGAGTAGATTTGGGGAGGGTAGCGGGCGAAGAAGTTGCGCAGGCGCTGGGGCAGCTTGCTCACCAGGCTCTCGGTGGCCTGGGTCGCGGACATCTTGGCCTGCTTGGCTGATCAACGGTGACCAGCTTGTCAATTGAGGGAGAAACGAGAAAAGGAAGAGAGATTAAGGTGTCTTCTCTGCTCGCAGGCTTGACCAGGTCTTGTCGGCGACGTTGAGAAATTCACGATGCTCCGCTCCGGAGCCGCTAAACCGCGTCGGGCTCGGGCGGGCTCGGCCGCGCAAAAGAAGCAGCTCGACGCCGCCGAGTGGCTGGCTGGGCCGTCCGTCTCTCTCGCTCTCTCTTCTCTCTCTCGTCTTCATCTCGCTTTCTTGCGCTGAAGAAATCTCCCCTCTCCCCCATCCCCCAGCGCGCTGCGTTCCCACCCTGCCAGAGCTTCTGCCGTTTTGAGTGAGTCCTCGACCGCTGCCGCCATGGCTGAGTATAACTACGGAGGAACGGAGGAGGAGAATGCGGAACTGAAGAAGCTGCACGCCGAAGTGGTAAGCAGGGATATATATACGCTCCCCTGGCGTCTCCCTTGAACCACCGTGTCTGACGATGCTGCGCGTTGCCAGGCCGAAGATCCGGACAACTTCGATGCGTGGGAGAAGCTCGTCCGCGCCGCGGAGAACCTCGAGGGCGGCATCAACCGCAACTCCAACCCGCAGGCCATTACGACCGTGAGGAGCGTCTACGACCGCTTTCTGGCCAAGTACCCGCTGCTGTTCGGGTACTGGAAGAAGTATGCCGACCTGGAGTTCTCGATCGCGGGCACTGAGGCGGCGGAGATGGTGAGACTGTCTCATCCTGCCTCCGATGGAGGCTGTTTCTCGTGCTGCTGCTGACGCTCAACAGGTCTACGAGCGAGGCGTCGCGAGCATCTCGACCTCCGTCGACCTGTGGACCAACTACTGCTCCTTCAAGCTCGAGACCTCTCACGACCCGGATATCATTCGAGAGTAAGTACAAAAGAACTTGGTTTTCCTTCCCTATAACCGTTACCAACGCAGCGCGGACACTGTTCTGGTCTCGAATATGCGCATCCCATGATGCAGATGGTCTCTGGCAAGGTTCCTCGATGATGGGTGAGACTCGTCGCCTACCACCCAGGTTCCCTGGAATTTACTTCTCACCCATGACTCTTCTCAGGCTGTTTCTTTTCCTAAAAAAAAGCAAAACCAGCACCACCACCACCACCAACACACCAAATGACCCTGTTCGGAGGCTTCTATTCTGCGCACGATCAGGATGATGATCACCTTGTCCGTTGATGATTTTTTGGGCCCACAATCCACTCAAAGCTTATATTACTGCTCATGTTTGCCATCCTTGCCATTCCCTCGCTCTTGTCCCTCCCTTCGCTGGTGGATCAGGCAATGCTGATGTTCCTTTGCACAGGTTGTTCGAGCGGGGAGCCAGCAGTGTGGGACTCGATTTCCTGGCGCATCCATTCTGGGACAAGTACATCGAGTTCGAGGAACGGTTGGAGGCGTACGACAAGATCTTCGCCATCCTGGGCCGTGTCATACACATCCCCATGCATCAGTATGCTCGGTACTTTGAGCGGTACCGCCAGCTCGCGCAGACGCGTCCAGTGTCTGAATTGGCTCCGCCCGAGCTCCTGTCCCAATTCCGGGCAGAGGTCGAGGCCGCTTCCGCGCACATGGCGCCAGGCTCCAAAGCCGAGGCGGAGATCGAGAGGGACCTCAGGCTGCGCATCGACAACTACCATCTGGAGATCTTCTCGCGAACCCAGACGGAGACGACGAAGCGGTGGCCCTATGAGTCTGAGATCAAGCGTCCTTACTTCCACGTCACCGAGTTGGACGAAGGTCAGCTCGCCAACTGGAGGAAGTACCTCGACTTCGAGGAGGCTGAGGGTTCCTATGCCAGGATCCAGTTCCTGTATGAGAGATGTCTTGTGACGTGCGCTCAGTACGACGAGTTCTGGCTGCGGTATGCGCGCTGGATGTCCGCTCAGCCAGACAAGGAGGAGGAGGTGCGCAACATCTACCAGCGCGCAAGCTGCTTCTACGTGCCGATTGCGAACCCGACCACTCGACTCCACTATGCTTACTTTGAGGAGATGTGTGGCCGGGTCGACGTGGCGAAGGAGATCCACAACGCGATCCTCCTCACTTTGCCTGGCCACATCGAGACTATCGTGTCGCTGGCCAACCTGTCGCGTCGTCACGGTGGCCTTGAGGCTGCGATCGAGGTCTACAAGAGCCAGGTGGAATCGCCGCAGTGCGATCTCTCCACCAAGGCAGCTCTCGTCGCTGAATGGGCGCGGCTGCTGTGGAAGATCAAGGGCTCGCCGGAGGACGCGAGGCAGGTGTTCCAGAAGAACGAGCAGTACTACCTCGACAGCCGTCCTTTCTGGAGCAGCTATCTTGAGTTTGAGCTGCAGCAGCCGACGAGCGCTGCAACCGAACACGTCCAGTATCAGCGCATCAGACAAGTCATTGACGATATCAGGAAGAAGAGCACTCTTCCGGCGGACGTTGTCAAGGAGCTTGTGCAGACCTACATGGTCTACCTGCTGGAGAGGGGCACCAAGGATGCAGCCAAGGAGTACATGACTCTGGACCGCGAAGTCCACGGTCCTGCTTCGGTTGCGGCGACCAAGACGAGAGAGTCTGACAAAGGCCCGCAGAACGGTGGCCAGCCTGCCCCTGCTGATCATACTGCTGCGGCTGCTCACGGCAATCCCTATGCCTACTATCAGCACCCTGTCTCCAACGGCGGTGTAAGGTTCCCCGGTTCGTACCAATATGCATCCTGAAGGCTGATCGAGCACAGATCCCATCCCACCCGATCCGCTACCAATGATCGCCGTTCCCTTCTGTCGTGTTCCTAGTGTTCTTGAGTGTCCACGTGTGTAGTAGGTGTAGAAACCGGGCGATTCTTTTCCTGTGACATTTTTCACTTCGGCGTGTTCAAAGGGAAGGGGGGCGAGATATTGCGACGGGGCAGCTACTTGACTGCCCTCTGTGAAATGAATGACATATCACTTCCAAATTCAATGACCATCGGATCGGGATCTATGGGATTGGACAGTTGCTTGTACTCTATACTCTACGGGCTCTGCCGACGTACTCACTAGTTAGTTATCGTTCGTAATGTATTCATTTGTACTTTGTTTTACTCGCTTACTCTCTTTGACCTGGCCTTGATAACTGCGTAAATGAAAGAGGCCAATTTGAAGCTCTCGAGCTGCTGAGACATATCACGTGACTACCTGCGCATGTGGCTCACCGCGCTCGCCGCATAAAGTCCCGATGGCGAAGTCGCGCCGCAGCTTCGATGCCCGTTCAACCACGCCGTTTACAGACGTCGCTCTGCACGATGATGGACGGCATTGTCATGAACGGCAACGGGGAGGTCCCCCCTCCGGCGCCTCCTCCGGAGCCTGCGGAGCGTCCCCCAACCCCCCCTCCTCCTCCGCCTGACATGTCCGCCCCTCCTCCTCCTCCAGACACGGCTGCGCCCCCTCCGCCGCCCGACGAGGTGCCGCCGCCGCCTCCAGAACCGGAGGAGGAGCCGAAGAAAAAGCAGAAGAAGGGATGGGGCGGTACCCAGCGCCCGACGACCACGCCGTTGAGTATCGAGGAGCTGCTGCGGAAGAAGCGAGAGGCGGATGCCGCTGCGGCGAAGGTACGTTTGTCCTGCTTCTCTCTCGTCTTCGTGCGTTGGAATGTTACTGACCTGTCGCTTGTGCAGCCCAAATTCCTTTCCAGAGCGGAGCGGGAGAGGCTCGCGCTCGAGAAACGTGCCAAAGAAGTCGAGGCCGAGCGTCGGGCGAAGGCCGAACGCGCTGCGAACGCCGTGGACCGGAACGGCACGAAGTCATCAGATACGAAGCCTGACGGCCCTAATGGCGACACGGCAAAGCCCATCCCGACGGCACCGCGAGCTCTGCGGAACGGAGAGCCCCCGACCGCGCCGGCCGCCATGCGCAATGCACAACAGCAGCAGCAACAACGGCAGGAGCCGAATAAGGACTACGACATGCAGCCTCCGCCTCCGCCCAAGCCGATCTCCTTCGGTCCTGAGGAATCGAAGGGCGAGAAGCGCTCCGCGGAGGAGGAGGAGGCCCAGGTTCTGATCAGACAGCGGTACATGGGCGTGGATCCGACGTCCAGCTTCTCCGCGAAGAAGAAGCGAAGACGGACGACGGAGCGGAAGTTCAACTTCGAGTGGAGCGCCGACGAGGATACGAGCGCGGATTACAACCCGCTCTACCAGAACCGCGCAGAGGTGAATTTCTTCGGCCGCGGCCGCCTGGCGGGCTTCGGAGACGATGTCGCCGACAATGCGACTAGACGGTACGCCAAAGCGCTCGAGGATCGGGACAAGAAGGCGGGGAGCGCGAGAGCGCGGGAGATCCTGGAGATGGAGCGCAGGCGCAGGGAGGAGAGCAGCCGCGCCGCGCTGGACAAGCACTGGAGCGAGAAGAGGCTGGATCAGATGCGCGAGCGCGACTGGCGCATCTTCAAGGAGGACTTCAACATCAGCACCAAGGGCGGCAACGTGCCGAATCCCATGCGGTCGTGGGCCGAGTCGGGCCTGCCCAAGCGGCTGCTTGAGCTGATCGAGAAGGTCGGCTACCACGAGCCCACGCCCATCCAGCGGGCTGCCATCCCGATTGCCCTGCAGTCGCGCGACCTCATCGGCGTCGCCGTCACCGGTTCGGGTAAGACCGCGGCCTTCTTGCTCCCCTTGCTTGTCTACATCGCCGAGCTGCCTCGGATCGACGAGTTCGAGTGGAGGAAGAATGACGGCCCTTACGCGATCATCCTGGCGCCGACGCGTGAGCTGGCGCAGCAGATCGAGATCGAGGCGAAGAAATTCGCCGATCCGCTCGGGTTCACCGTCGTCAGTATCGTCGGTGGTCACTCGTTTGAGGAGCAGGCGTACAGCCTGCGCAACGGCGCCGAGGTCGTCATCGCGACGCCCGGTCGTCTGGTCGACTGTCTCGAGCGGCGGCTGCTCGTCCTGAGCCAGTGCTGCTACGTGATCATGGACGAGGCCGACCGCATGATCGATCTCGGGTTCGAGGAGCCCGTGAACAAGATCCTGGCGGCGCTGCCCGTGTCCAACGAGAAGCCCGACACCGAGGAGGCGGAGGACGCGCGCGCCATGAGCCAGCACATCGGCGGCCGCGAACGCTACCGGCAGACGATGATGTACACGGCGACGATGCCGCCGGCCGTGGAGCGCATCGCCCGGCGGTACCTGCGCCGGCCGGCGATCGTGACGATCGGCAACGTCGGCCAGGCCGTCGACACGGTCGAGCAGCGCGTCGAGTTCATCGCGGGCGAGGACAAGCGCAAGAAGCGGCTGGCCGAGATCCTCAACTCGGGCGAGTTCGCGCCGCCGATCATCGTCTTCGTCAACATCAAGCGCAACTGCGACGTCATCGCGCGCGACATCAAGCAGATGGGCTTCTCGGCCGTCACGCTGCACGGCAGCAAGACGCAGGAGCAGCGCGAGGCGGCGCTGGCCTCGCTGCGCAACGGCACCGCCGACGTGCTCGTCGCGACCGACCTCGCCGGGCGCGGTATCGACGTGCCCGACGTCAGCCTCGTCATCAACTTCAACATGGCGACCACCATCGAGAGCTACACGCACCGCATCGGCCGGACGGGCCGTGCCGGCAAGAGCGGTGTCGCCATCACGTTCCTGGGCAATGAGGATGCGGATGTCATGTATGTTCCTTTTCCCCTTCTCCCCGTTGTTGCTCTACACAGCATATACTAACCGTCTACAGGTACGACCTCAAGCAGATGCTCATGAAGTCCTCCGTCTCGCGGGTCCCCGACGAGCTGCGCAAGCACGAGGCGGCGCAGTCGAAGCCGAACCGCGCCAAGAAGATCGAGGAGAGCAGCGGCTTTGGCGGGAAGGGGGGATGGTAGAGAGGTTTCTTTTGTTTTGCGTTGTGTGTATGAAAAGTGATCACGACGGTTTTGTTCTTTTTTTTTGTCTTCATTTTTTTTCTGGGCTGAGGTCTGGCGTTGGTAGATAGATATCTCACATGTAGTGCACTGTACATGTACCATACATACTAGTCGTTGCTAAGTGAACATGCTGGAGCTTTTGATGATGAATCGAGGTAATTTACATCCTGTCTCCTTATTCTCCTCCTCCTCCTCCTCCTCCTCCTCTAGAAATAATTCATGAAAATATTTAAGACCCCCCATTCGGCCCCCCGATCCAACTCGGATTCGTCCGCAACACCACCTCCCGATCGCTCTTATACTCGCCCTCCACCACCCGGTTCAACCACACCCCCAACCGCACCGCCGCCTTGGCCACCTGCATCTCGACGATCGGGTACGCGCCCGCTGCGTACCCGCTCGTCATCAAATCCACCACTGTCCCGTTCCCATCCGGGGCGGTGGTCCCGTTGAACACCTGACTAAAGACGTAATCGCACGTCCAGCGGTTCGATTCGCGCGCCCAGCGCAGCGCGCACTCGATGGGCGTGGACGGGTCGGTGCAGGCGGTCCAGGACGCGACGGGCTCGGGGAAGGTGTCCTCGCGGATGCGGGACACTAGGTCCGAGAAAAAGGGGTCGATGGAGAGGTTGGAGAATCTGGGGGTCTGGGCGAGGGAGTAGATGATGGAGCCGTCCCAGACCTGGTTCACCCACCGGTTAGTATATGATATGTTTATATATGGGGAGGTTAAGGCAGGGGTGCTACGCACAGAGTGTAAATTCGTCTCACTCCCGTTGAAGACGACGGCGTAGCCGTTGCCCCCCGCCGCGGCGCCCGAGGCGTGCAGCGGCTGGGCGATGTCGCCGATGAAGTCTATACAATATAACCATTAACATCCTCTACATGGTATACAGTGCAGTACAGAGTAGGAGATGAATGGGGGACACTCACGAACAACCCACTTCAGCGCCCTCGCGCACTCCACACCCACATCTATATCCACACCTTCTTCATCCTCACCCTGACTGCTGTCCCCCAGTCGAGGGAGGAGTCGATCACCCCGCTTGATCGCATCCACGCACTGCGCCAGCCTGACGGTCTGGTTCGCGATCGCGTGCACCACGCACCCGCCCCGCGTGCAGTCGCGGTTGTAGTAGACGTTGCAGTACGCGGGGGGCTATCCATATCCATCCATATAATGGAGCTGTTAGCGGTGCCCGCACCATATATATATATATATAAAAGGGGAACCTACGTTATCAGCAGAATCAATCCAATGCCACTGGTACGAGTAGGCGCCCTCGTCCGTGTGCGCAAAGGCATCGGCCCACGCGGCCGCGCGGCCGATGGACCCGTTATACAGCAACTGGTACTGGGGCTCATCCCCGGCGAGGATGCGCGCCAGGACGCGCGCCGTGTACGGCGTCAGGAAGGACTCGGCCATGAAGCCGATCTGGTTGTGGATGTCGGTGTTCCATGCTTGGGCTTGGTGTGGCAGTAGTAGGATGCTGCATGTGAGGGCGGCGGCGGCGGCGGCGGTGAGGGTTGTTTTGAGGGAGAAGGAAGATCGGGGTCGGGATCTGGGTCTGAGTCTGGATGTGCCCATTGTGATTGATGTGATCTGATTCGGTCTATTTATTTATGTTGTGTTGTGCAGATGTAGATGTAAACAAAGGGTGACAGGACAGGACAGAGAAGAGAGCAATGGGATATGAATGAAGGAAATAGGGAAGACAACACAAGCTGGGGTGGAAAACTCTTTCTTCTAGAAAGAAGAAAAGGACTAGTGAGAAAAAAAAATAGATAATCGAATTATTTTTCTGTTTCGATTTTCGTCCCCGCGCCAAACAAAAACGTTAGGTACATAGCAATAGATAAGCGGTAGAAATAGAAATCATCGGCACCTCCGCGATAAGATCTCTTCTGGGCCCTCACAGACCCTCACCGCAAGGTTACAGCTTTTACGTCAGGCTATCCCTATCTAGCATTCCTATCACGTCCCGTGTGGAGGGACCTGCCTTTTAAGTAAAGAAGCTCAAGAAAGGGTCTCGTTGGCGGTGGAGACCTGCTTTAGTACCGCGTAGTTAAAAAAAAAGCAACGGTGGGGCAAGTTTGAATTTGGGGCAGCTAGAAATCATATAAACCAGACCAGATCTCAATGCCAGAGTCTTACTCTGTAGAGATCCGTCGGTTTTCAGCGCCGCTACTACTGTATGCAGGAGTTCTCTCTTGGAGGAAAGGTTGGCGGCGGCGTGCCTGCATGGATCAAATCGAAGGCCCTTGGGGAACCGGGGAAGGAAAAGACGCGGTCCGCGGTCTGATAACAATGGCCGAGTCGACAGGCGGAGCCCGGCGGACGGTCCGATAAACAACAAACAAACGCCCATGGTGCGGCGTAACGGTAAAAAAAAGTGTTGATAGGTGCCTGAGGCAGCTTGGATAAGCGGTGAATCAACAAGCAGTATGTTGACATCGCTGATGGCTGCATAGAAGCTTGGAACAATAATACATCTACCAAATGATCACTTAGGACTCGTGAATAGAGTCATGAGTTGAACACCCTGCTACATCCTGGATCTGCTACACAGAACTGACTACTGCTAACATCGTAACACTTGATTCGATTCGCCTCGACAGTCTACTAGTCATATATCAACCGAAAGAGACACCTAGTACACTACTCCGACGGGTCGCTGGGACCTCCCATAATTCTATGCTGCTACAGCCCAGCTCGGAGGCCGAAGCTGGGGTACGTATGACTTCTCTCGTATGTCTTCATTCTCAGTTCCGCCGCTACAGCTTCTGCTCAACGAGATATCCGTTCGCCCTGAGCCAGCTCTCCACATCGCCCCGGTCACGCTTGAGCCAGTTGGCCTTGGCCCGGATGGCATCCAGGCTCTGCTCGACTGCGCGGTCGTAGCCCTGTTGACATGTCAGAAAACATGAATCAACCCAGATTCAGACAGGCCGGGATCTAAACGCACCTTTGTATCCTTCGAGGCGAAGAACTCCTCCACCTCCTTCAGCTGGCTCTCCGTGCAGAAGCTCGAGGTGGTGATCTGCACGACCGTGCCCAGCATGCCCAAGGACGGCGGCAGACGCTTGTACAGCTCGTCCCAGTTCTTCTTCAGCCAGGCCCACCGCGCCTCGATGCCGGTGACGTGCCCTCTCAGGCCCGCAAGCGGCATGTAGATGTCCTGGTTCTTCACCTCGTCGCTGCGCGCGAGCTCCAGGGTCCTCTGGATCAGAGCGGGATCCTCGGCCGCTCCCAGGCTGCGGAGAGCCGTGTTCTTCTCGTCCGAGGTGGGTGCGTTGCGGTATCGGTCCAGGACAATGTTGTACTCCTTCTCGCCACCGTTCTTCAGCACGATGCTGAAGACACTGCCCCGGATGTTGGGGTGGATGGCGTTCAGATCGCCGTCCGCGAAACGCTTGAACATCTCCTTGGCGGCGTTGACCACGGTTGGGTCGTCAGCCATGCCAGCGCTGCCGAACATGAGCCCCTTGAACTGCTGCAGGATGTGGCCGTCGCCGTCCGAGAACTGCCAGCCGAGCTCGTGCGCCTTCGCGCTCACCAGCGAGCGCTGGAAGGCCTTCAGAGCGTCCCTGACCTTGCTGTCCTCGAAGACCCAGGCAGCACGCAGGGTGCCCACGCGGTTGAGGATCTCGTTCCACACGACATACTCCGACTCGCTGTCAAAGCCCTTCAGCAGAGAAAGCAAACCGGAAGTCTTCTGGTAACCGGACGCGGCCAACGCTCCAGAGTCGGCGATCATACCCGCACGATCCTCGACCGTCAGAAGGCCATTCTTGGCAGCCTGACCAAGCTTCTCCAGTCGCTCCGGGCTGTACGAAGTCCGGTAGAGACCGGAGTGGTCAGCGTTCAGCTTGAAGAAGTCCAGCTCAGGCACCTTGAATTCTCCCTCGCGCTGATCGAGAGTCAGACTCTCGTCAACGCCGTGCTTGGTCCTCAGGCCCAGGAAGACCGGGTAGATTGTCTGGTCCTCCTCCGGCCGGACATCCCCGGTGCGAAGGAAGCGGTTCTGCCTGAGCTTGATGGTCCCTGCGCTCGGGTTCTCCGAGACCGTGACAACCGGGTAGCCGACGTTCTTCGTCCAGATGTCCATGACTTTCTCGACGGGCTTGCCGCTGGCTTCGCCCAGAGCGGCCCACAGATCGCTCGTCCGGGTGTTGCCGTAGGCATGCTTCTTGATGTAGTTCCGGACACCCTGGATGAAGGTGTCCTCACCCAGGTATTTCGAGATCATTCGCAGGACCGACGAGCCCTTGGAGTACGAAATGGCATCGAAGATCTGGTTGATCTCATCCGCCCGCTTGACGGGCACCTCGATGGGGTGACTGCTCCTCAGAGAGTCCAGGGCCAGGGCGCTCTGGAGGTTGTCGATCACGTAGGTCTGCCAGACCTTCCACTCCGGGTAGAAGGCATTGCACGAGTACCACGACATCCAGGTGGCGAAGCCCTCGTTCAGCCAGAGACCATCCCAGAAGTCCATGGTCACGAGGTTTCCGAACCACTGGTGCGCCAGCTCGTGCTGGACGGTCTCCGCGATCCTCTCCTTCATGGAGGCGCCGCTAGTCTTCTCGTCCAGAAGCAGGTCGACGATTCTGTAGGTGATCAGACCCCAGTTCTCCATGGCACCGGCGCTGAAGTCCGGAACCGCGACCATGTCCATCTTAGGAAGAGGGAACTTGCTGTCGAACTTCTCCTCGTAGAATGCCAGAGTCTTGGCCGCGAGTTCCAGGGAGAATCGACCGTGCTCAATGTCCTGGTCGGGGGTGGCATAGACGCGGATCGGGACCCTGAAGCTGTTGGTCTCGATGTAGTTCAGCTCGCCGACGATGAAGGCGACCAGGTACGTCGACATCAGCGGGGACTTGTTGAACCGGACGGCCTTCTTCTTGCCGCCGCTCATCTTCGAGTCCACCTCGGTCTCCGAAGCGACGTCCATGTTGCTCAGGCAGGTCAGATGCTTGTCCGCGATCAGGGTGACGGTGAACTGTGCCTTGAGAGCCGGCTCGTCAAAGCACGGGAAGGCCCTGCGGGCGTCGGTGGGCTCCATCTGCGTGGTCGCAATGTACTTGGTCTCCCCGTTCTTCCCCTTGTAGGAAGAGCGGTAGAAGCCCGCCATGTTGTCATTGAGGTATCCGGTGAAGGTGTGCTTCAGCTGGGCCTTGGACCCAGCGGGGATGGTCTCTGCAAACTTGATGGTCGTCACCTGCGCATCCTTGTTGTGGGAGACCTCCGGGTTGGAGGCCACGACAGAACCTCCCACGGAGATGGTGGTGCTGTGGATGTCAATCTCGTTGGAGTTGAGAGAGATGGAGTTGGTATCCTCGACGACATCGAGACTGTTGAAACAACTGTTAGCCAAAGACTAGAAGCTCCATACAACGCAATGTCAGAGCAAAACGCTGCCAACAGCACAGAACCACTTCTGGCCAGCGCTTCATGGCCCCGCTGCGGGGTTCACTGGACGGGACACCGCACGTACTCTATGATGACCGTCCCCTCGTAGGTGAAGTTGTCGAAATTGGGCTCGAGGGTCAGGTCGTAGTGTAATGGCTTGACGTTGGTCGGCAGCACCTCCCGGCCCTGGACGTTGGTGACGCCCGAGGGCGCGTCCGCAAGCCTCGAACGACACATCCTGCGGTAGGAGCAGTATCTCTTGGGAGTCTGAAGGAGCGGAGAGAGGCGGATAGGGAGGCGGGAGGGAGGAGAGAGGGGGGTTCTGGCGGTGCAGAGGGAGCGAGGAGCAGGACAAAGACGCGGGAGTCGAGGGACGGCAGCCGGCGGGGGCCTTGCGAGCGCGGCCAGCGGCGGGCTGCTGCGAGGGAGACGCATCGAGGCGCAGCTGAGGCAGACAAAGCTGGATCTCTGGCGTCAGTCCGCCGTCTTCTGCGCGGGGCGGCGCGGAGGCAGACCCGGGCGGTGAGCGGGCGGCCTGGAAACAGACGTTAGGGCTAGGGCTAGGGCAGGTCACGGCTTGGCAGGAGATATTTCTTTGCAACGAGGCCCGACGAACCTCTTTTCTTTTCAATGCTCTTCTCCATACCGCAAGAGACTTCCCCAGCAGCGCTGCCACCCCATGGCAAAAAGCTGTTGTGTCTATGATCGGTGGGCGTCCACCGTTCGTCTTGCCAGAACGTCCTCCAGCCGGTTTGAGGGGCCCATTATTGTCCAGCATGCGTGGGTTCCATAGACGACTGGGACACGCTTCGCTCGAGGCAAGCATGTAGCAGACTGACGATCCCCTCGATGGATTTTCTTTGACCACTGTTCCTGCTGATGTGCCATTACTGGATAGAGGCGGCGACGGAATGCTGCCAGTCAGCCACTTCGTTTTTCCTGTTCAAGAATGTCAGGATTTATGGACTTCGCCATCGCTCTTGATGAAGGATCCTGCCATTCTTGCAATGCCTGTTTCTTGTGTGTTTACTGATCACAGCCATGTGTGCATACTCCAACCCCTACCGGCCTGGATCCAGACTGCAAGCAGCCCGAGGTTGGCTGCCATCGTGCGCAATCTGCCATCTCGAGTGGCTCAGACATGTCATGCTGGGACGACAGGAGGCTGTCGACCCCATATATTGCTCTTATGGGCAGGTGCCACTTATCGGCCGGGTGGACGACTCGTGGCATATTTGGGGATGTCGATTGGCTTCCTTGTTTGGCTACTGATCGAGTCTTATACCTCCCTGAAAAATAAGATATCATGTTTCCTTCTTATTGATACATCCATATGTTAGTCCTATCGTATAGTCATCAGCATAAGCTTTTGTTCAACCGCTGTTTCTCTTATGCGGCTTCTTAGTGGCGGGCCAAAATGCTCCGTCAACACGCTGCATGCATGGCTGACATCCTGTCAGACGTCAGTTTACGCGGGGTACAGTGCAGACGAACAGAAACACCGTTCCCGGAGAGTCCGAGCGGCAGCCATCGAGGCTTTATCAATATCTGACAGATTCTTCAGCAAATGAGGTGACGTCAACGGACGGTCCGGGAGGCTGTATTCATGGTGCTCCAATTCGCCCGCTGATATCTGGTTTCCGTGAACAGGAATGGGTCAGGACTAACGAAAAAGGTGCCAGGATCCTGCCTTGTCCAACCGGCAGCATGCTGAATCACACAGTTCTCTTGCTATATACCATGCAGTTTGCGAGCGGGATTTCTGCTCTACCCCCGTGTAGAGTTGCAGTGCTGAGCGCCCCCAAGTATATATGCATGGGCAAGAGCGCCTCAATACCCCAATTTGACCGGCTCTCACATTCCATTTCCAACCAGTACATACTCTCCACAAGACCCTCCTATTCGATATGGCCCTCGATCCGTCACAGAGACCGCCGCTGAAACCTGGAGAAACCAATGAGCCGGTCTATTTCCCAGAGGAGCGCGATGGCTGGCACGGGTACATAGAGTGGGAGAAGTATCCCGAAAAGAAAGCGGAGGCAGCGAGGATCCTATCCAAATACCAATTCCTCGATGTATGATCCGCGACGAATACTCGCCCCCGGTTATTCCAATTGCTGACGCCCTAGCCTCCGGAATTCCAACTGGTTCCGCTGCCAAATACGAACCCCGTCCTCGACGGGGCCCGCCACAAGCAGTACCATGAGGTCATGGGGCCGACTCTGAAGAACGTGCCTGCAGAAAGCTGGGAGACCGTTCTGGAGGAGAAGGCCAAGGACATGGTGCACATCTTACAGTTCCCGTACAATGGTGAACCGCCAAGAGTGGGTTTTTCGCCTCTCGTTTTGAATGTTCAGAGCGTTCTTCATGACCTGATTTTTTTGACAGGAACGGTTGGTCGAAAATGAGATCACTTTAAACGAGGACTTCTTTGTCCGCAACCACGGGGGTATCCCCCATATTGACGCCGATAAGTTCACTCTCGAGATCGGCGGCCTGGTCAACAACCCCAGGACCTTCACCCTGAAGGAGCTCCAGGATGAATCGGTCTTCCCCCGGCAGAGCAACATCGTCACCATCCAATGTTCCGGGACGCGCCGTATCGAGCAGATCCACGAGTACCCCGGCGACGGGGACGAGCTGATCAACGCTCCCTGGGGCGAGGGCGCCATCGGGAACGCGCGATGGACCGGTGTCAGCCTCAAGAAGGTCATCAAAGCCTGCGGCGGCCTCAAGGACGGGGCGAAGCACCTCGAGTTCGTCGGCGCAGAGACGTACTTCAAGCAGGGCCAGGTGTACAACTACGCCGTCTCCGTCCCCTGGCGCAAGGTCCAGCGCAACGAGGTGCTCCTCGCGTGGGAGATGAACGGCAAACCCCTGCCCAGGATCCACGGCTACCCGCTCCGCGCGGTCGTCTTTGGGTACATCGGCGCGCGCAGCTGCAAGTGGCTGTACCGCATCAACGCGCTCCGGGAGCCCAGCGACGGCCCCGTCCAGAAGAAGGAGTACCTCTACTTCAACCCGCAGATCGGGAAGCACAACTCGACGTACTCGAGCGGCTTCTCGATCCAGGACATGCCCGTCTCGAGCGCCATCATCACCCCGACGGACAAGTCGGTCATCGTGCACGACGGCAAGATCCGGATCCGCGGCTGGGCGTACAGCGGCGGCGGCCACTGGCCGGAGAGGATCGACGTCTCCGGCGACGGCGGCTCGATCTGGTACGAGGTGCCGCAGGGGAACTGCTCGACCAAGTACTTCTACGGCTGGCGGCTGTGGTGGATCGATCTGCCGGTCGACGCGGAGGGATGGCTCGAGATCGTCGCCCGGTGCTGGGACGACGCGCTGAACACTCAGGTCAGCACCTTGCTGTCTAATAATGCCTGCAAATGAGGATATCTGCTAACCCATCCAGCCGACATACGTCCGCTCCGCATGGAACTGGGACCTCCACGTGACCTCCAGCTGCCATCGCGTCAAGATCTACAGCGTGAACAAAAGCCGCCCCAAGACGGCCCGCCGCCTCGCGGCGCTCGAGAAGGCCGGGAAGAGCCTGCTGCCGCTCACCCGGCCGCTGCCGTTCAAGCAGGAGCCCGACTCCGAATACGAGGCGGAGACGGCCCGGATGGGGGGAAGAGATCCGCTGGAGTAGATAGATGATCTGTATCTATCTGGGATATAAATTTATATCGCTGCGCCAGCGACATCATGATCCTCCACCCCCTGCAGGGCTAGGCTAGCCAAGGAAGATCTGGCACGTGGACGTAAATGAAGCATGATGATGATGATGATAAACTGGTGCGATGTGCAGCAGCATCCACCCACCCATCCACTATTTCCAGACCGGTTGGAGACTCGTTATCATTATGTGTGGAACCTCGAAGCGCAACGTTAAGATATCGAATAACCATCTTTTAGTTACCTTTTCCTTTCCTAGGACTTCTTAGGTACACGATATTATCATATCCAGTTGGCATCGATCAATTACAATCACCAGAGCAATTGATTCCATGGTTGCGTGCGTCATTGGCTAGGTAGGTACTTTGTTTTTTTTCGATGTCAGAAATCTCTCTCACGGTTCGATGACGAACCAGCTAGCTGTGGCAGAGAGCACAAAAAGGAGGAGGAGGAGGTTTTTTTTGGTCATTGGGGCTGGGTTGGGTTGGGTTGGGTTTGGTTGGCCCGCAGGGAAGGCGAGGTAGAGATAGAGGTAGAAGGAAGAGATATCTGATCTGATCTGTTGAACAGTATGTAGTGATACAGCCGCTTCTTGCTGTTGTTGTTGTTGTTGTTGTTGTTATTGTTCTTTGCCATGGTGAGGATGGCAGTGAAAGTTGCTCCGTGATCAGTCAGTCAACTTCCTGAGCTCGACGAGCTGGTTGGGGGGG